>QFCE01001472.1_pt1 | contig 523719 bp, 465 predicted proteins | sample 5346091 | NCBI WGS metagenome assembly QFCE01 (sample SAMN09062252, study PRJNA434731) | Human gut metagenome, whole genome shotgun sequencing project. | isolation source: stool timepoint A chromium assembly | host: Homo sapiens | collected 2015 | reverse complement strand
AGAAATTCTTTGGAGGTGATTTTTAATGAAAAACAACAAAAAACCACAGATTAGATTCAAAGGATTCAATGACGATTGGGAACAGCGTAAGTTGGGAGAAATGTTCAAAGAATACTCGGAAAAGAACCATACAGAGCTTCCAGCTCTTACTATTATTCAAGGAGGAGGAACGGTAAAAAGAGAAGAATCTGACCGAAATTTAATGTATGACAAATCCAAATTGTCTAATTATAAAATTGTAAGAAAGGATGACTTTATTGTCCATCTTCGTTCCTTTGAAGGAGGACTTGAAAAATCATCATTAGAAGGTGTTATAAGCCCAGCGTATCACACATTTCATAGTGATGAAGCAGATTCAAGATTCTATTATCCATACTTTCGTTCACATGAATTTATAAAGTATAAATTATTGCCACATGTGTATGGAATTAGAGATGGGAGAAGCATAGATATTTATGGAATGAAGACTATTGATATTCCGTATACATCAATGGAAGAACAAAGAAAAATAGGTGATTATTTAGAGTTTCTCGATCACCTCATCACTCTTCATCAACGAAAGTGTGAAATATTGAAAAAAATTAAAAAATCAATGTTGGAAAAAATGTTCCCTAAAAATGAAACAAAAAAGCCGAAAATTAGATTTAAAGGGTTCAATGACGATTGGGAACAGCGTAAGGTATCCGATATGTTCAAGGTTACCCGTGGGTATGTGCTTGCAGCTGCATTAACTAATAATACCAAATCAGATGAAATGCCTTACCCTGTCTATTCATCGCAAACCAAAGATTTTGGTTTAATGGGGTATTATCGGGACTATCTTTATGAGGATGCCATCACTTGGACAACAGACGGTGCGAATGCTGGAACGGTTAATTATAGAGCTGGAAAGTTCTATTGCACCAATGTTTGTGGGGTTTTGCTGTCAGATAAAATAAACGCAAGTCAGATGATAGCAGAAGCCTTGAATAATGTGGCAAAGGATTATGTTTCGTATGTTGGGAATCCAAAATTGATGAATAATGTTATGTCTGACATCGAGATAATGATACCTGTTTCTCCAATGGAGCAAAAAAGAATTTCTGATTACTTTGCAACCCTCGACCACCTCATCACTCTTCATCGGAGTAAGCAAATAACAACAAAAAATACAGAAAATAGGAGAAAAAGTATGAACGGATTTAATAAAGAATTAGAATTTGAAGAAGCGCTTATCACTGCACTTCAGAGTAATGGATGGGAGAATCAGGTTATTAAGAATCCTACCGAGGAAGATCTTATTCAGAATTGGGCTAACATTCTTTTTGAGAATAACAGAGAGATTGACAGGCTTAATGATAAACCATTAATTAGAGAAGAAATGGACGAATTGATTGAACAGATAAAGAATTTGCGTACGCCATTAGCTTTAAATGGATTTATTAATGGAAAGACTGTATCAATCATCAGAAAAAATCCGGAAGATACTTTACATTATGGAAAAGAAGTTAGTTTAAAAATTTATGATCGAATGGAGATAGCTGCAGGGCAGAGCAGATATCAGATTGTTGAACAGCCTATTTTTAAAAGACATGATAAGGTGCTTCAAGACAGGCGTGGTGACATTATGCTTTTAATAAATGGAATGCCGGTATTTCATATTGAGTTAAAAAAGACAGGGATTCCTGTTTCGGAAGCAACTAATCAGATAATGAAGTATGCACATGAAGGTGTGTTTACCGGAATTTTTTCTCTTGTACAGATTTTCTTTGCAATGAATCCGGAAGAAACTTTATATTTTGCAAATCCCGGTCCGGATGGCAAGTTTAATTCTGATTTCTTTTTTCATTGGGCAGATTTTAATAATGAACCAATTAATGATTGGAGAGTTATAGCTTCAACTATTTTGTCTATTCCATTGGCTCATCAATTGGTAGGCTTTTATACTGTTGCAGATGATTCTGATGGAGTACTTAAAGTTATGAGAAGTTATCAGTATTATGCAGCAAATAGAATTTCAGACTGTGTTTCAAAGAAAGATTGGAAGGACGGAAATCAGTTAGGAGGATATATTTGGCATACGACTGGTTCAGGAAAAACAATGACATCTTTTAAATCAGCACAATTAATAGCCAATTCTAAAGATGCAGATAAAGTAGTGTTTTTGATGGATAGGATTGAATTGGGAACTCAGTCATTAAAAGAATATAGAGCATTTGCAGATGATGTTGACGATGTTCAGGAAACTGAAGATACAATTATGCTTATTGGTAAATTAAAGAGTATAGATCCAAAAGATACATTAATAGTTTCATCAATACAGAAGATGAGCAATATAAAGAAAGACGCTGCAGTAAAAATGCGAGCAAAGGATCTTGAAGAAATACAGTTGAAGAGAATCGTTTTCATAATAGATGAATGCCACAGGTCAACTTTTGGTGAAATGCTTAGTACAATTAAAGAAACTTTTTCAAATGCGTTGTTCTTTGGATTTACAGGAACACCTGTATTTACAGAAAATGAAAAAGTTATGAGCACCACAGCCGATATATTTGGCAATGAATTACATAGATATAGCATTGCTGATGGAATTAGAGACAAAAATGTTTTAGGATTTGATCCATCTATGGTAATGGTGTATAAAGACAAAGAGATAAGAAATGAAGTTGCGTTATATAAGGCTAAAGCTGAGTCTATTGAAGATGCATTAGGAGATCCTGAAAAGAGCAAAGTGTATTATCATTATATGTCAGATCAGGAAGTATCTATGGCAGACACATATTTAGAAGACGGAACGATTGTAAAAGGGATTGAAAGTTATATCCCTAATAAGCAGTATGAAACAAATGACTATCAGTATGCAGTTGTAGATGATATAACAAATAATTGGCTTGTAATGAGTAGAAATAACAAGTTTCATGGTATTTTTGCAACGAGTAGTATTCCAGAGGCAATCAGTTATTATAAAAAGTTTAAAGAGAGAATGCCGCAGCTTAAAGTAACAGGAATCTTTGATTCAACAATTGATAATGCAGGTGGACAGAAATCTTTAGATAAAGAAGATGGCTTAAAGGAGATGCTTGAAGATTATAATAATATGTATGGTCAGCATTTTGATATAGGTAGTTATGCAACTTTTAAAAAGGATGCTTCTGCCAGATTGGCACATAAGAAACCGTATGAAAGAATTAAACCGGAACAACAGTTAAATTTATTAATTGTTGTGAATCAAATGCTTACGGGATTTGATTCTAAATGGATTAATACTTTGTATTTAGATAAAATATTGGTGTATCAAAATTTGATACAGGCTTTTTCACGAACAAATAGATTATTTAATATTAATGAAAAACCATTTGGTTCTATACGTTATTACAGAAAGCCACATACAATGAAGAAAAATATAGAATTAGCAGTTAAGCTATATTCAGGCGATAGACCAGCAGGATTGTTTGCTGACCATTTGCCTGAGAATGTTATGCATATGAATTTGGCATTTAAGGAGATGATGGCTGTATTTGAAGGAGAAGGGATTGATAATTTAGAAAAACTTCCAGATGATACGATACCAAGAGCTAAGTTTGCAAAATTATTTAGACAATTTTCAACATATTTACAGGCAGCAGAGATTCAGGGGTTTAATTGGAAAGATATAATGGAAGTTACGGAAGATGATAAAGAAGAGATTTATATAAAAGTTTTGCCTACAGAAGAAGAGTATAATATTTTGTTGCAAAGATATAAAGAATTAAGAACTCCTGGAGATAACGGTGGAGACCCAAAGGATGACATTAAATTTGAAATAGATCCGTACTTAACTGAGTTGAAGACGGAAGCTATTGATTACAACTATATGAATACCAGATTTGAAAAATGGTTAAAAGCATTGAGTCAACCAAATGTTTCGGAAGAGGAATTAAACGAGACTTTAGAACAATTACATAATTCATTTGCATTTTTGTCACAGGAAGACCAAAAGATGGCGAATCTGTTCTTACATGATGTTCAGACAGGTGATGCTATATTGCAGGAAGGATTAACATTACAGGATTATATTTATAGATATTCAAATAATGAAAAGCGTTCACAAATTACAAGATTGTCTAGATATTTTGGGGTAGATATAAATCTTGTTACAGCATTGTTAAATGCTAATGTAACAAAAGATAATATTAATGAATATGGTCGATTTGATGCATTGAAAGCATCGGTTATAAAAGAAGATGCACAAAAATATTTTGCACTTACAGAGGGAGAAAAAATGCCAATGTTTAAGGTTAATAATAGAGTTAATTCTTTTTTAGAAGATTTTATTCTTTCAGGTGGAAAAGACATAGAAGAACCTGAAAATTGGGATAAATAGTATAGAAGAAATAAACTACTACATTATAAAATATAGTTGCTCTTCATCAGTATTAGAAAACAGGAGGCTAATATGCTAGATGAAATTAAAGCAACAGATTTAGTAGCAGATTACTATAAACAATGGATGAGTGTTTACAAGGAAGGAGCAATCAGAGATGTTACTTTTGCAAAGTATAAAATGACATTAAAATGGTTGCAACAACTTATCCCTACAGTTAAATTGTGTGATTTGTCTAGAATTGTATATCAGCAATTAATAAATGATTATGCAATACATCATGAGAAACAGACAACGATGGATTTTCATCATCAATTAAAAGGAGCTATTCTTGATGCAGTTGATGAAGGACTTATACCTAGAGACCCGACCAGAAAAGTAATAATTAAGGGAAAACCACCTAGAGAGAAAAAGGTTAAATATCTTAATCAATTTGAACTGCATAATTTATTAGCAGGATTGGAATTAGGAAAAGAAGTTAGTTGGGATTATTTTATTTTGCTGGTTGCAAAAACAGGATTGAGATTTTCAGAAGCTTTGGCTCTTACACCAAGTGACTTTGATTTTGCACATCAAAATTTATCAATTAGCAAGACGTGGAATTATAAGTCAGGAGGGGGATTTACGCTGACTAAAAATAAATCATCTGTTAGAAAAATCCAAATTGATTGGCAGACAGTAATGCAGTTTGCAACATTGACGAAAAATTTAGAACCGGACGAGCCTATCTTTGTCAAGAAAATTGATGGAAAATATGAGCAAATTTATAATTCAACTATAAATGGGATTCTAAGCAGATATTGCAAAAAACTTGGAATTTCAGAAATTTCAATACATGGACTTAGACATACTCATGCATCTATTCTTCTGTATGCAGGTGTTTCAATAGGAAGCGTGGCTAGAAGGCTAGGGCATGCAAGTATGACTACAACGCAAAAAACATATTTGCATATAATACAGGAACTTGAAAACCAAGATATTGATTTGATTATGAAATCACTTTCAAATCTTAATTAAATAAAAATGCTGGTGAAGAGTGGATAAGGAAAAAAGAAAAACTTTAAATGAAAAAGTAACTGCACGAACATATTGACACCAAATTTTTTAAACCTTAAATGGAGTGAAAATTGAGCTTTAAATGGTGTATAATAATAAAAAAGTTATTGTTTTGCTATATTTTCGTGCATAGTTAATAAGCGGCATAACATTAGTTTTGAAAAAATAACTGCAACCCCGCTTCTTTAAAAGATATGGGAGTCTTTGTTTGATCAATTAAAATGTTAATTAACGCTTAAGTAGCTTTGGACTCAAAGTAACTTCATCGGGTGGAATAGGTGAAAGTTGTAGCAAAGACAATAACTTTTTCCCGTCTTTGGAGTCCATTAAATCAAAAGGTGTTTTGTTATCTAAATTTTCACGAAGAACACTGTTTATATGACAACAGATTAACGTTACGTCAGCAACAGTGAGGGGTGAAAAACTAACACCTTTAGGAAGTATTCTTCGTATTAAACGATGGTTGTTTTCGACCTGTGGTTTTTGCCACGAAGCTTGAGGATCACAAAAGAATACACGAGTTCTGGAAAGCCCTGTTCTTGTGTGTTCAAGTGCTTGAGGATTTTTGAATTCAACGCCGTTATCGGTCAATATAATAGGAAATAATCTCTTGAATAGAGACACTCCAAGAATCTCAGTTAAGGAATCAAAAATCTGAATTACACTATCCTGAGTTCCATCGTTCATTAGAAAGATAAGCATAAAACTTATCCTTCTAAAAATCATAGTAAGAAATACTTTTCCCTTATTACGACCACCCTTTACAGTATCCATTTCTACAACAGGTAGATCTGGGTTTGCTTCCATGAAGGATTTGAAATCTTCATAGGTGCGACCTTGTCTATATTGGTATTCAAGCTTGGTAAGAACCTTTTTAGGCCTACGTTGCCTGTAAACAACCTTTTTAGGAAGGTCAATATTACGAACCTTAAAAACACCCTGGTCAATGTAATTATAGAGAGTTCTCTCTGATATACCTAATTCATCTAAGTGCGTAGCACAAATGTGATTTAGAGATTGACCTTTAGCAATAAGAGGTTCAATTATATCAGCAATTGCTCTTAATTCAGATGGAGTTTTTCTGACACCGGAATGAGCATTGCGAATGCTTTTGTGATGAGCAGCATCAGCTCTGTGAGCTGTATAGTAAGCCTTGTTACGTTTACATTGTTTAAGCATAGAACAATTAGTGCAGACATAAGGAGGTTTATCTAAAAGAGGACATTGAGAAGATTCATAAGAAGCGCAAATATTTGTGCATATACGATCTTCAGGACATCGCTTACAACGATATCCATAACATCCATGTACTCCAACATCATCGCAGATAGAATTCTTTAGGCAAGAGTTTTTGTGAGTACAATCATTCTCGCCAGGGAGAGGAATTCTATCAACAAAGCATCGATATTTAATTACTTCTCTAGAAATGGTAGAAGCTGAACGTTCAAGATTTCTACCAATAGAGGCAAAAGAGTAGTCTTTACTAATCATACGTTCAATAATTATTCGTTCAGATAAGGATAATTGTTTTGGCATAAAAGCCTCCTTTCTGATCAAACAAAGACTACTTAAAATATACACTTTTGCAAAAGTAACTGCTAGTTTGCAAAAGTAGTAGCATAGAAAAACTAGCGGTTAAAAATTCATTTAAAGGAAAAAAGAAAAAACTACAAGTCCCATCTATTGGACACCAAATATGAGATAATTACCTCAATAAAAGAAAAACATTCTTTTACCACACAATTTGTAAAATATTTATAACACATGACTGGAGGTTAATTATGGGAATTTGGAATGGAAAGGCAGATGGACCGTTAGATAAGTTTTTTGATTTTAATAAAGATGGTAAATTAAATACATTTGAAAGAGGCATGGAATACCGCTTTATGAACGAAACAAGAAATCAGAATAGCCAGAGAAAACAGTATGGAGATTATGAAGATAGTAGTTCCAGATATCATAACAATGAGGAAAACAATGGCAGGACCTACAGCAAGAATAATGATAAGAGTAATAGCAACAACAATAAAGCTGACAACAATGATGACAAGAGTAATTGCAACAACAATAAAGTTGACAACAATGACGATAACTATGGCAAACAAAATGGTGGAGGTGATTCAACCATGAAAAACAATAAATCAACTTCAGTTATAAAATTTGTTATATTAATAGTAGCCATATTTGGATTAATATACGGCTTTAAATCAATTTACACTAACATAAAAACATGCGCAGAGCCCGGTTGTAATTTTAATAAAGAAAAAGGATTTGATTATTGCTATCGTCATATGAAAGAGCATGGGCTTGATTATGATTTTTCTGATTTGGAAAATGATACAACAGAAAATGATGAAACCTACGAAGAAGAGACAACCCGTTATGACATCATAAATAATACTCAGAAACCAACTAGCAACAGCAACACATATGAAAGAGAGACAACAAGAAAAACTTATAATTATTCAAATAGCTCTAAAAAACATTATTATTATGATGACTCATACGACGATGGATATGATGATGTAATATCAGATGACGACTATGATTATGACCGCTATGATGAAGATGATGATTATGCAGATGGTGTTGACGATGCAATAGATGAAATGATGGAAGAGGGAGAAGGCGATTGGTAGATTTGAAGAAAGTGATTAAGTTTTATTGAATTAAATCCCAAGTTTACCCGCTTAATATAGAAACACAAAGTGCTACAACAACACAAAAAATGTCATAAAATTTTGCCATAAAAAATCCATAAAATCTTTGCAAATAAATTTCAAATCTATTCCCTCAACACCCATTTTATGCTATAATACTAGTAAGAAATCGAGACAGGCTAGGACGGTGGCTTGCTCATATGGAAACTCAGGATTGCATTGACGAAGGTATGTAATTCTGGGTTTCTTTTTTGACAAAATTTATTAAAAAAATTACGGAAAATGGAGTAAGGTCGCAATTTAAATAGCAAATAATTGTGACCGTAAGTTTTGCATATGGATTTGACGCAGGGAAATATAACAGGAAAATTAATTAAATTTGCATTGCCTCTTATGTTAGGAAATATTTTGCAGCAGTGTTACAATATTGCGGACACATTGATAGTTGGAAGATATGTGGGAAATGATGCGCTTGCAGCGGTAGGGGCATCATACACTTTGATGATATTTCTGACTTCGATAATATTGGGATTAAGCATGGGATCCGGAGCTTTCATTTCTATGGAATTTGGGAAAAAAGATTATGACCGAATGAAAAATGGAATTGTATTAGCATTTGTGTTAATAGGCAGCATTACTTTGTTAATAACTTTTGTATTTTTTGCGGAAATTAATAATATAATTAAGTTTTTGCAGATTCCAACTGAAATAACGAAGCTTACAAAACAGTATCTTCTTATTATTGGAATAGGAATAATTGGTACATTTTTTTACAATTTTTTTGGAAATGGGCTTAGGGCAATCGGAAACTCACTAATGCCACTTATTTTTCTTGGAATTTCAGCGGTGCTTAATATTGTGTTGGATCTTGTTTTTATAATTAATTTTAAAATGGGAGTGGAAGGAGCAGCTCAGGCGACTGTAATTTCTCAGTACGTTTCAGGAATTGGGATAACAATTTATGCTTTGGCTAAATCATCTCATTTTAGAATTAAGCGCAAGCACTTAAAGTTTGACATAAGCATTATTAAGGAGTTGTCAAATCTTTCTATACTGACAGCTTTGCAGCAGTCGGTCATGAATTTTGGAATCCTTCTTGTTCAGGGATTGGTAAATAGTTTTGGAACTGTTGTTATGGCGGCATTTGCGGCAGCAGTAAAGATAGATACTCTGGCGTATTCACCGGTGCAGGATTTTGGAAATGCAGTGTCGACTTTTGTTGCACAAAATTATGGGGCAGGTAAACAAAGCAGAATAAAGGAAGGCTGGAGACAGTCTATGATTGCAGCTTCAATTTTTTGCGTTTCAGTAAGTGCAGTTGTATTTATATTTGCAGAAAAATTTATGGGACTTTTTGTGACTAATGGTGACGAAATCATAAATGTGGGAGCAGGTTATCTTAGAATAGAAGGAACATTTTATATAGGAATTGGGATTTTATTTTTGCTGTATGGATTTTACAGAGCAGTGCAAAAGCCGGAAATGTCATTGGTTCTTACAATCATTTCGTTAGGGACAAGAGTTGTGCTGGCGTATGCATTATCTTCAATTCCTCAGATTGGAGTTATTGGAATTTGGGTTTCGGTTCCTATCGGATGGGCTTTGGCTGATGTGACAGGACTTTTATACATGAGAAAAATGACAAAAAATAAAGAGTTATCAAAAAAATAATAGAAAATTAAATTGAATCAGTTGAAGCGTTATGAATAGTGAATTGCGTATGTTAATGAGAGCACGAAATCTATTAAATTTGTACATGGTCAAGTAGTTATAGATATTGAATTGCAAATTTATATTATATATAAAATATATATAATGCATAAGCACTTTGAAGAAAATTGTACAAAACGACCAAAACGCGTTTATAGTAAAAAAATCGTAAAGTAAATATGTAAAATAGTTCGATTGACAAATTGGTAATATATACTATACTTAAACTATTGGAAGGAATTAAGGGGTAGATTCCAATGTAATTATTGGTTGAGTTGAGAAAGGACGGCGAGTATGGCTAAAACACTTATGGAAAAATTTGAAAGCGAAAGAAAAAAATGCGTAACATCTTATGATTTTTTAAGATTAATTAACAGATGGAGAGACATTCAGGACGAGAATGTAGCAGGAGTTGAGTACTCAAGAAAAGCAATGCAGTGCTTGAAGAAATGCTAGTTTATATTACATAAAAGATTTAAAGTCATCTTGTTATTGATAAGAGGGCTTTTTTTATTGCCATAATTTGATAAAATAAGAGCATATATTGAATGAGTATTAGCGAAGCTTGCGAGGCACAAACGAAATTCAACAAAATAAAAGCATATATTGCATGAGTATAAGTGCAGCCTCATGAGGTACAAACGAAATTTGACAAAATAAAAACATATATTAAATAAGTAAAGGAGACGGGATAATGATTAAACATTTTGTTATATTTACATTTGAAAAAGATTTTTTTAAAGAAGAACATTACAAAGAATATTGTGAGGCATTTGACAAAATAAAGAATGCATTTGCTGGAATAAAGGATGTAAAGATTCATAAAAATTGCGTGGACCGTCCGGCAAATATGGACCTTATGATTGAGATGGATTTGGAAGACGAAAGCGTTCTTGGACAATATTTAAGCTATCCTGAGCATGTGAGAATGGGTGAAAAATATAATCCACATGTAACAAACAGGGTTTCATTTGATTATAAAATGTAATTTAATATGTATCAGGCGGATATTTATTAAGAGCGAAAGAACGATGGAATATCAGCCATGAGTTTTTTAGTTGTATCAGACAGATATAAAATAAGAGCGAAAGTTATATTTATATCATGTGGGCAAAAATAATTGCCGGAAAATTATGAATTTTGATGGGAGGTAAAATGGAGTTAAAGAAGGAACAGTCAAACGACAATTTAAAATACGACCAGTTAAGCATAGAATTGCAGGAGCGTATTAAAGACGATAGGAAGCAGGGAAAAGTTAATCCTTACAGATGTAATGACGATATGGTAATTAGAAGAAATATGAATCACGACAAGCCTAATTTATGGCGACCGGCATTTGTGCGCGATATTGAGAAAATTATTCATTTGCCATATTACAATCGTTATGCGGATAAAACGCAGGTGTTTTCATTTTATAGCAATGATGATATTACAAGAAGAGCTTTGCATGTTCAGCTTGTGTCAAGAATTGCGAGAAATATAGGCGCGGTGCTTGGACTTAATCTTGATTTAATTGAAGCCATTTCTTTGGGACACGATATTGGGCATACACCATTTGGCCACGCAGGCGAAAGATTTTTAAGCGAATTGCTTCAGAATGAAACCGGACGTTTTTTCAATCATAACGTACAGAGTGTAAGGGTTCTTGAAAATATGTTTGCGAGAAATGTGTCACTTCAGACTTTAGACGGAATTCTATGCCATAACGGTGAATTTGAGCAACAGGAATATCGTCCGCACTTTGGAAAAACATTTGTCGAATATGACAGGGAAGTAGAGGACAGTTATGTAATCGGTCACGATGCAATTTCACGTCTTGTACCGCTTACACTTGAGGCATGTGTGGTAAGAATATGTGATATTGTTGCATATCTTGGAAAGGACAGACAGGATGCAAGAATTGCAAAAATAATCGATAAAAATTATCAATTTAAAACAAATAAAATAGGCGCGGAAAATGCCGCAATAATTAATAATATGACTGTTGATATTTTGGAAAACAGCTACGGAAAAGATTACATATTGTTAAGCAAATCTGTATATAATGATTTGAAAACTGCAAAAAGAGAAAATTACGAAGTTATATATAACAACAAGAAACTTGAAGAGCAGTACAATGAAATTATTAAACCAATGTTTAAGGAAATGTATTATAAATTATTGGATGATGTTCATAACAAGAGCACAGATTCAATAATTTACAAGCACCATATTAAGTTCATAAATGAAAATTTAAAGTACTATAAGCATAAAAATTATCTTGATGAAGAGGAAAATCAGATTGTTGTAGATTTTATTGCCAGCATGACCGACGATTATTTTATAGAACTGCATAAATATTTGTTCCCTGACAGTAAATATAAAATAGAATACAAAAGCTATTTTCAGTAAACAAAAATTATTAAGAAAAAATTTACTTTTATTAGAAACACTGCTGTACTATAATGAAGAAGTTGTGTAAAAAGATAATTAAAAATATCTACAGATTTATTTAGTCTGATTTAAATAGAGGAAATATTTTATTTAAAAAATGCCTTCGTGAACTGTAGGTATAAAATCTTTTTTCAAATTAACAAGTAAATAAAATTGGAGGACTTTATATGTTGGAGTTTATTGAATGGCTTAAAGTTGTTTTCTTAGGAATTGTAGAAGGAATTACGGAATGGCTTCCTATCAGTAGTACAGGTCATATGCTTTTGGTAGATGAGTTTATCAAGTTAAATGTAAGTGATGCATTTAAGGATATGTTTTTTGTTGTAATTCAATTAGGAGCAATTTTAGCGGTTGTAGTAATTTTTTGGAATAAAATGTGGCCTTTCCAAATGCCAAAAGAATCTCAATCTATAATTAAAAAAGACAGATTCTCATTATGGTTTAAGGTAGTTGTTTCATGTATTCCGGGTGCAGCGGTTACATTGTTGTTTGATGATTATGTTGAAGCACATTTTCATACACCTGTAGTAATTGCAATTGCATTAATTTTCTATGGTATAGCATTTATCATTATTGAAAATAGAAACAAAAATAAAGTTGCAAGAATTAATACATTAGAAGAAATAAGTTACAAGGATGCATTTTTAATCGGTGTATTTCAGGTGCTTTCAATTGTTCCCGGAACATCCCGTTCAGGCTCAACAATCATCGGTGGTTTGTTGATGGGAATATCAAGAGTTGCTATAGCGGAATTTACATTTTTTATGGCAGTGCCTGTAATGTTTGGCTTAAGTGCAATCAAAATAATAAAATTTGGATTTAACTTTACACACACTGAGCTTGCAATTCTCATATGGGGAATGGTAATAGCGTTCACAGTATCAATCATTGTAATTAAATTTTTAATGAGTTACATAAAGAAACATGATTTCAAGATATTTGGCTGGTACAGAATCATATTGGGTATAGTAGTGTTAGCATATTTTTTATAGAGATAAGTTAAACATTTTATAGATATAGCTTAAACATTCTATGGAGATGCATTAAACATTTTATAGATATGGGTTAAATATTTTACGGAGATGAGTTAAATATTCTATAGAGATAACTCAAATATTCTATGGAGATAGGAATCGATATTCTATCTTGACATAACAAATAAACAATATTAATATATTCAAGGATTAAAACCTTTAAGGGGTGGATTTTTAGAGAGAAATCTTTTTTCGCCACACAATTACAGAAGTAGTTGTGTGGCTTTATTATTGTTATAAACAATTAGCAAAAAAGAAAGGTAGGATAAAATGGATCAGAGTTTTATGAAAGAAAAGAAAATTTTGCCTTTAGTATTGTCGATGTCACTGCCTATGGTTATTTCAATGGCAGTAAATGCAATGTATAACATAGTAGACAGTTTCTTTGTGGCAAAATTAAGCGAGAACGCAATGACATCTTTGGCACTTGTGTACCCTGTCCAGAACATAATAACGTCAATTGGTGTTGGTATAGGAATTGGAATAAATTCGACAGTTGCATATTATCTTGGAGCGCAGGATAAGAAAATGGCAAATAAAGCAACTACTCAGGGTGTTGTAATGAATTTCATACATGGTTTGTTGTTAACAATTCTTTGTACAGCTTTTATGCCGGCATTTTTAAAAATGTTTACAAATAACCAAAACATAATTGACATGTCCTTAGAATATGCAAATATAGTATTTATGTTCAGCGTGGCAAGCACTGTGGGAATTACATTGGAAAAGATTTTTCAGGCTGTAGGGCAAATGAAAGTTTCCATGTTTAGTATGATTTGTGGATTTGCAACAAATATAATTCTGGATCCTTTAATGATATTTGGAATAGGTCCGTTTCCTAAAATGGGAATTTCAGGTGCAGCTTATGCAACAGGAATAGGACAGGTGATTTCGTTATTAGTTTACATAATTGTGTACTTTGCAAGACCGATTCCAGTAAAAGTAGAAAGAAAATTATTAAAACCTGATTTCAAATTGTTAAAAAGATTGTATGGAATAGGAATTCCTGCAACATTAAATATGGCATTACCTTCATTCCTGATATCTGCGTTAAATGGAATTCTTGCAGAGTTTTCAGACAAATACGTGCTTGTGCTTGGAGTTTATTATAAGCTTCAGACATTTATTTATCTTAGTGCAAACGGAATTATTCAGGGAATCAGACCGCTTGTTGGATACAATTATGGAGCGGGAGAACACAAACGAGTTGAAAAAATTTATCATACAACATTAAAATTAACAGTATTAATAATGGCACTTGGTATGGCACTTTCATGGATTATTCCGTCACAGCTTATAGGATTGTTTACTGCAAATCCTGAAACAATTAAAATTGGTGTTACGGCACTTCATATAATAAGTTTTGGATTTATAATTTCTGCAGTATCAGTTACATCCAGTGGAGCATTAGAAGGTTTAGGAATGGGAAATCCATCATTGATGATATCCCTTCTTCGTTATGTGATAGTGATTATTCCGACTGCATTCGTTTTGAGCCGATTCATGGGAGCAACCGGTGTGTGGATGGCATTTGCCGTCGCAGAATTTGTGACAGGTATAATTTCATATTTCATTTATCAGAAATATGCTAAGAAAACTATTGAATAGATATACAATGATAGAATACACGGTTATGAAATTAGATATTTAGATGCAAATCGAATTTGATAATTTGAGATTAGAAAAATTAGAAGGTGAAAAATCTAACAAGTATAGACAATAATTAGCCAAGAAAATTCAATTATTTTGCAAAGCATTATAGTATAATGTGTTCATATATTTTATAAAGGGGGTTAAAAATGAATAGAAAAAGAATAATTGCTTCAACAATTGCTATTTTAATAATTTCAGGATTGCTTGTTGGATGCAATGAACCGAAGAATAAAATGAAGATGAGTAACGTAAGATATATGGAGGACGATGAAAGTCAGAATGAAATAAGGACATTAAAGAAATGGCCGGATAATAGTTTTACAGAAGGTTTTCCGGAACTCAATAATGCAGACTCATATTCTTATACGGAAGATAAAGAGAATAAAATGTATTCACTGTTTATAGATGGTATAAGCAAGAAAGAGATTGAAGAGTACATAGAAAAATTACAAAGTTCCGGAGTCGAAACTGTAGGATATATTCATGATGATAAAAATAAATATGAAATGATAGAATACACGGGAACAAAGGATAATGTTTCAATATCAATCTCATTTTCTGATAATGGATGTGTAATTGGTTTTATGGAACAGTAATGCAACATAATGATGCCAGGATAAAAAGACCTAAGAACACATGAACTTGCTCATAAATGGGTGAAAGACTTTGGAACTCGTCACGATATGAAAATCAAAGTTGTGGCTTTTGACCACAACATCATAAAATATAAAATTTATAAAGAGTTAAAAAATTACCTTAAGAAAAAGTATTTGAGCTTGGACTTAAGGTAAATTTTTTGTCATGAAATTATAAAAGTAAAATAACATTAAAATATAAATATAATATTTGAAACCAGACCAAGATTAATCTCAAGGTTTAAATATCAGGAGCCAAAAAGTTTATCAAAGGTAATACTTAAGTATAATATTTAAAATAAAATCTCAACCCTTAAAATCCATAATTGTTAATTAATAAACAAAGATAATATGCTAATTGTGCAAAATTACTAAAACAAGAAACGTTTTTATAAAAAAATAGGACATAAATATTAGTAAATATGCTTTGAATGTAAATATTGACAAATAAAATAAACAATGTTATTATTAGTTTAACGTTAAACGGTATAACAAACTTACAAAGAAGTTTATAGTTCTTTTGATTGGGGAGTTTGTAGAAGGTACGTTGGTATATTATGTTCTTAATCAAGTTTAACGTTAAACTTGACGTAATATATTATTATATAATGTAGAAGGGAGTATTTATATGAGAAAGAAACAGTTACTTAGTTTGGCATTAATTGCCGCGTTGACAACAACAATGTTTGCAGGATGTGGAAGTTCAGGAGACAAGGATTCAGCCAAGAAGAAGGCAGAGAAGGAGGGAAAGACAGTTCTCTCATTAGGAATCTGGCCATCAGCGGATTTGGTTGATGATGTTAAGAACTTTGAAAAGTATGCTAAGACAATGAATGAACAGCATAGCGATGTATATGTTGAACCGGCAAGTTATACATATGCAACAGATACATTCGTATCATTAGCAGAATCAGGAAACTGTCCAACAATTTTTGAAACATGGTTTACAGAACCACAGAAGTTAATTAAACAGGGGTTGGTAGCAGATGTTACTGATATTCTTAAAGAAAGAGGATGGATTGATGACATGAGTCCATCAGTATTATCACTTTTATCAGATGAAAACGGTCACGTATATGGTGTTCCTAGAGATGCTTACGCATTAGGACTTATGTGCAATGTAGAATTATTTGAAGAAGCAGGACTTGTTGATGACAATGGTATTCCAAAGTTCCCAAAGACATGGGATGAACTTGCTAAGGATGCTAAGATTATCAAAGACAAGACAGGAGCTGCAGGCCTTTGCTTATTAGCAAAAGATAATTCAGGCGGATGGCACTTCTCAAACATCGCATGGTGCTTTGGAGCTACATTGTGTACAGATAATGGAGATGGAACATACACTTCACACTTAGATTCAACAGAAGCTATTGCAGCAATGGAATATGTATATGATTTAAAATGGAAATATGATGTTTTAACAGCTGATCCAACAGCAGAGGATTGGGCATCAGGATTCCAGCAGTTAGGAACAGGCGCAGCAGCAATGTACATCGCAGCTAACGATGCAGTTGCACAGCCAACACAGGTTAACGGATTGCCAACAGACAAATTATCAATGGGAGCAATTCCTGCAGGACCTAATGGCGATCAGTATTCATTAACAGGTGGTACACCGTACATGTTTTCTAAGGATGCAACAGATGATGAAATTAATGCAGCTTTAGATTTCCTTGAAATTATGGGTAAATCTCCTGTAGTTAATGATACAAGTATTGAAGGTAAACAGGCAGATGCGGCTAACCGTGTATCAAACGGAGTTCCTGTAATTAAATCATTCCCATGCTGGATTAATCAGGATTATGTAGATGCAGAACAGAAAGTTATTGATGAATACAAGAACGTTGACCCAGCGCTTTATGATTCATACTTTGAAAAGACAGAATCAGAAGGTAACTTAAGAGCAGAAGAACCTGGTGATACACAGTCAATGTACAAGGAACTTACAAAAGTTCTTCAGGAAGTTGTTACAAAGAAAGATTGTAACGTAGAAGAACTTATGAAGACAGCAAATGAAAATTATCAGAAAGTTTTAGACAAATTAAACAAATAGAATATTACCAAGGAAGGGTGGGCGACTAGTCCGGTTGCCTGCCCTTTTTCTAAAAACAGGAGAAGGTTTTACTATAAAATTAAGGAAACAGAATTGTTTTCTACAAATGTTTCAGACAATTAGCTACTGACTAAAGGTGAGGGCAATACATATTATGTGAGGAGGTTTCCAGGTGAAAAGTAAACAACAAGTTCAAACAAAACAAACAAATTATAAACCTAAAAAACATAAATTTTCTAAGAGAGATTTACTGGGATGGTGCGTAATGCTCCCATCAATATTGTTATTCACATTCTTTGTTTGGGAACCGCTACTTGAAAGCGTGAGATTATCGCTATTTTCAGCAAAGGGAGTTCAGCTCCAGGAGTTTGTTGGGTTAGACAATTATATAACAGTAATTAATAACGTTAGTTTTAAAGCAGCGTTTCTAAACACATTTAAGTACATAGGATGGTCCTTGATTATAGGATTTTTTGTACCGATTATTTTGGCAATATTCATCAGTGAGACCGTTAGAGGAAAGAGCTTTTTCAGATTTGCAGTTTATTTTCCAAATATGATTCCGGGAATGGCTGTTTCACTTCTTTGGGTTTATTTCTTCAAACCGGGTCCTACAGGTGTTTTAAATATTTTACTATCTAAATGTGGTATAGAACCACAGGTATGGTTAAACAATGCAGCGTTGGTTATCCCGTTGATTATTATAGCAATGACATGGAAAAGTGCAGGCTCCACATCCCTTATTTATATGGCGGGTATAAGTGGAATTAATCCGGAATATTACGAAGCTGCAGCAATTGATGGGGCGGGTGTATTTCAAAGAATTTTCCATGTAACTCTTCCTTGCATCTTAAGCTTAGGAAAGACTATGCTTATTCTTCAGGTTATTTCCGTATTCCAAATTTTATATGAACCATTAGTTTTGACAAATGGTGGACCAAACAATGCAAGTTTATCAATAATGCTTTTGGTTTACCAGTATGCGTTTACTGAATTTAATTATCCATGCGCAGCAGCATTGTCAGTAATGATTTGTATAGTATTAATTTTGTTGAGTGGATTATATATGTACTTAACAAGAAAGAAAGATGATTAGGAGGAAAGGCTGATGTATTTTAATAAGTATGCAGACAAAACAGACGGTGCCATCAGAGGGTTTGACGTCAAGTCGACAAAAGTAAAAATAATCTGCCTATTCTTCGTGGCAGTATGTATCTTATTTGCAATAATTGCAATGTTCCCTGCAATATGGGTATTTTTATCAGGATTTAAAGATTTAAAAGAGTTAACAAGAGAAGCAACATTGTTCCCTAAATCATTTAATTTTTCAGGATTTAAGGAAACATGGGATAAATTAAATTTTGGATTGTATTACAAGAACTCATTCATCATGGTTATCGGTTCAGTTATATGTGCAATTATATTTAATGGAATTTTAGCATATGGACTTGCCATATTAAAACCAAAGGGATATCAGATTGTAAATGGTCTTGTAATGTGGAGTCTTTTGATTCCTGCAACAACAAGCGTAGTTGCTTTATTTGTAAATATTAACAGAATTGGTTTAAATAAATCATTCATTCCATTGTGGCTTGCATATGGAGCAAATGCCTTTTGGGTAGTTTTATTCAAAGAATTCTTTGAAGGGCTTCCGCCTGAACTTATTGAAGCTGCAAGGTTAGATGGATGTAATGTAGTACAGGTATTTTACAAAATTGTATTACCTTTATCAAAACCAATCATTATGGTAATCGTAATTTTTGCGGTTACGGCAGCGTGGTCAGATTTCCTTCTTCCATATTTGATTTTAAATGGATCAGGAAAAGAAACAGTTATGGTTAAGTTGTATACATATTCAACTTCAAGAACAACAGCGATAGATATGATTAGAGCAATCTTCTTCTCGCTGATACCACCTACAATTCTGTTTACTATATTCCAGAAACAGATTACAGATGGTGCAGCCGGTGGGGCTGTAAAGGGTTAAGATATTTGGATACTAACATCCCCTTACGTTAGTAAAAAATATATTTGATAAAGATTATTTCTGTATAAAACTGACAGTAATAATCTGAAAATGATGTGTGCTGTCGGCAATTTCCTCCGTGGTTTAGAAAGACCATGTTTCTCATATTGTCGACAGCAGGAAAAGATGGAGAAGAATTATGTCGAAAATAGCAGATAAATATTTTAAAGTGGATTCTTGGAAAATAATTGAAGAGGGCTTTAATCCAGATTACGGAGAAGTATCAGAATCTATATTTTCATTAGGAAATGAATATATGGGAGTTAGAGGATATTTTGAAGAAGGATATAATGGACCAAAGTTAATCGGAAGTTATTTTAATGGAATATATGAAAGAACAAAGCCGGATTACGGACATTATAAAGGTATTGTAGATTTTACAGAATACATGGTTAATTCCGTTGACTGGTTATATACAAGAATATGTGTTGACGGGGAAGAATTAGAAATTTCCAAATCAGATATTTCAGAATTTGTTCGTGAATTAGATATGCGAAACGGAGTATTAACCCGTTCATTTATATGGAACTTATCAAATGGGAAAAAGTTAAAAATTTCTTTTGAAAGAATCCTTTCAATGACTTATGTACAGGTTGGTGCACAAAGAGTTAAGCTTACTGCATTAAATTTTGATGGAGATGTGGAAATAAAATCAGGACTTGATTTTTCCAATCCACATTGTATGCAGAGAATGAACATGTGGGAAATAAAAGACACATTACATAAGTCAGGAAAGAACGCATTTGCCGGAATAGAAGGTGAAACACTTCATACACAGCAAAGAGTATTTAGCGCATGTGCAATAAAAGCGGATGTGAATGAGTTTGACACTGTTAATAAAGAAAAAAAGGCAGTTGTTAAATTTAATCTTTCATTAAAACAGAACGAAGAAAAAACATTTGAAAAGATAGTTAAGAATTTTACATTAAAGGAAGAAAAAGAAGAAAATAAATTCCGTGAAGATGTAAAAACAGTATATGAAGAATTTGAAACAGGAAAAGAAAATGACATAAGTTCTATGTCATTTGAACAGATAAAAGAAGACAGTACTAAGTGGTGGAAAGAAATATGGGAAACATCTGATGTCACAATAGACGGAGATGAAGAAAATCAGCAGGGAATCAGATTCTGTATTTTTCAATTGTTCCAGACTTATCACGGTGCTGTAAAAGGTACAAATATTGGTGCAAAAGGATTGACAGGCGAAGCATACAATGGAAATGCTTTCTGGGATACAGAAACATACTGCTTACCATTCTTCCTTTTCAATAATAAGGAAGCAGCTCAGAATCTTCTCTATTTCAGATATAAGACATTAGATGAAGCAAGAGAAAGAGCAAAGGCATTAGATTGTGAAGGCGCATTTTATCCAATAGCGACAATAAGCGGTAGGGAATGTTGTAATTTATGGCAGCATGCAAGTTTACAGCTTCAGGCATCTACAGCAGTTGCGTATGGTATTTGGTTCTATGAAAAACTGTATCATGATGAAGAGTTTATGACACAGTATGGATTAGAAATGTTAATTGAAATATCGAGAATGTTAGTTACCCGTGGTGATTTCTCACAGGATGGTAAATATGGTTATTACTGCGTAATGGGACCTGATGAATTCCAGATGATGGTTCATAACAACTGTTATACGAACTTCATGGGTAAATTCACATTAGATTTTACACTCAAAGTAATTGAAGATATTAAGAAAAATGATAAGAAGGCTTATGACGAAATAGTTGGAAAAATTAATTTCGATGAGTCAGAAATGGACAAATGGAAAAAAGTTAGTGAATGTATGTACATTCCATACTATGAAGATAGTCTTTTGTACGAACAGCATGAAGGATTCTTTAAGCTTCCTCATTTGGATATTGATTCAATTTCAATTGAAGATTTCCCACTATATAATCATTGGTCTTATGACAGGATATATAGAAATGACATGATTAAGCAACCTGACGTTTTGATGTTCATGTTGTTATTTAATTCTCATTTTACAGAGGAACAGTTAAAGGCAAATTATGAATATTACGAACCTAGATGTATACATGAAAGTTCATTGTCACCTTCAGTACATTCAATTTTAGCATCACAACTTCATAAAAAAGATGAAGCATATGATTTCTTTGGATTTGCAACAAGAATGGACTTGGATAACTATAACAGAAATACAAGAGAAGGTATACATACAACAAGTATTGCAGCAGCATGGATGAATATTATTTATGGATTTGGCGGACTTAGAACAGATGGAGATATTATTCATATTACACCTTCAATTCCGCAAAACTGGAATAAATATACTTTCAAAATTCATTATATGGGAGAAGTTATTGAAGTGAAAGTTACGAAGGATAAAGTGGAAATCAGTACTAAATATGGCAAAAATATTTTAGTTCAGGTTTATGACGAAAAAGTCGAACTTGGAAAAGAAGCATATATTTGTGACGTCAAATAAAAATAAATTTAATGCCGGAGCAAAAAACAAAATGTTTTGGCCCCGGACAAAAATGGGAGGTAAATAAATGAATTGGGAGTTGACAGAAAACGGGTTTAATTCAGAAAAGATTGCTCATTTAGGAAATAAATTTCTGACAGGTAATGGATATATGGGAATTAGAGGAACTCTCGATGAATTTGATTCCCGAAATTTAGTAGCTGTTAATTTGGCAGGAATTTATGATCAGGTAGGCAACAGCTGGAGAGAACCGTTGAATGCTCCAAATGGTTTTTACAGTTATCTGATTGTTGATGGAAATGTTTTAAAGGTTCAGGATAATGTGCCTAAAGAACATTTTATAAAATTAGATTACAGACATGGAATATTTAAAAGACATACAGAGTGGACAACGAAGAGAGGAAACATTGTACTTGAATCAGAGCGCTTTGTAAGTATGGATGATGTTCATGTTGGAGCAGAAAAATACAAAATTACGGCGGATTTTCATGCAGATATTAATTTTGTAACAGGAATTGATGGCTATGTATGGGATATTAACGGGCCACATTATGATGAATTAATTATGGATGAAGATGACTGCATAAGCATAGTTGGAATATCTCATGAAAAGAAATATCATGTGGCAGTCAGTGTTAGTGAAGATGAAAATTTCCCGTGTGAAAAGAAGACAATGTTAAGAAATGAGGACAAAAAGATAATAAAATCATTAAATTTTGTCTCAGATATTAATAAGTGTTATGAAATTCACAGATTTATGGCAATTTATACATCAAAAGATTGTGAGAATTCTTTAGATGATGCAAAAGAAACGGCTATAAATATTAGAAATAAAGGATATTACGAATTGCGTGATGAACATTGTAAATGCTGGGAAAGCATTTGGAGCAATTCAGAGGTAGAAATTGAAGGCGATGATGATGCGATGGAAGCATTAAATTATTCGTGTTATCACCTAAACAGTATTTCACCAAGACATGCAGACAGCCTTTCTATTGCAGCCAGAGGTTTATCAGGACAGACGTATAAAGGTGCTGTTTTCTGGGATACGGAAATGTTTATTTTAGACTTTTTACTTATGACCAATCCCAAAGTAGCAAGAAATGTAATGAAATACAGAATAGATACTTTAGATGGTGCAAAGGAAAAAGCAAAAAGTTATGGCTATGATGGTGCATTTTATGCATGGGAAAGTCAGGAAGGCGGATTTGACGCCTGCTCAGATTATAATGTTACAGACGTTTTTACAAAAAGACCGATGCGAACATATTTTAAAGATAAACAGATTCATATTTCAGCAGCTATTGTATATGGAATTGGCAGATACATAGACCTTACAGGTGATATGACAATTTTATCTGAAGGTGGAGCCGAAACAATAATAGAATGTGCAAAATTTTATTATGATTTACTGCTAAAGAAAGTGTCAGGCGGATATTATGAACTTCATGATGTTATAGGACCTGATGAATACCATGAAAGAGTTAATAATAACGGTTATACAAACCGAATGGCAAAATATACATTTGAACAGGCTGTTAAAGTAATTGATTCAATTGATGAATTAAACGAACAGTATGCAATAAAGTTGTGTAAAGAATATAACTTAAAACAATTAAAAGAAAAATTTGAAATGGCTGAGCGTAATATTTATATTCCACAGCCAAATGAAAATGGAATCATTCCACAGTTTGACGGTTATTTTGATTTAGAAGATGTAAGCGTAAATACTGTAAGAAGCAGACTCTTAGACCCTAAGGAATATTGGGGAGGAGCAAATGGAGTTGCAGCACATACACAGGTTATAAAACAGGCAGACGTAGTAACATGGCTTACAATGTTTCCGGATGATGTAAGTGATGAAATAAAACTCAAAAACTGGCAGTATTATGAACCGAGAACAGAACATGGTTCATCATTGAGTGCATGTATGTATGCTTTGTTAGCCTGCAAGTGTGGAATGAAAGAAAAAGCCTATCCGCTATTTATGAAATCAGCTTCGGCAGATTTGAATGAAGGTGGAAAGGAATGGGCAGGACTTGTCTACATCGGAGGAACACATCCGGCGGCAGAAGGTGGAGCCTATATGGTGGCAATAAAAGGATTTGCAGGAATTTATTTTGAAGATGGAAAAATTAAAGCAAAACCTGATTTGCCAAAATCATGGAAAAAAATGAGATTTCATATTTGTTATAGAAATAAAAAATACAAAATTGAAATAGAAGACAATAACGCAAATATTGTGGAAATATAGGAAATGAATACAAAGCAAAACAGTGCAAGTGTAGGATTTAAAATTTATATGACAATATAAGTAGCATTTATAAGATTGTTAGGATTCATTTGAAATCTCCTTAAATAAGAAAGAAGCGTTAGAAAATACTTCTAACGCTTTCTCTTTCTACAATAGAAGTTGGAAGTGATACTTCGCATGGATTAGGTATTCTGTGTTCTAACAATTCCAACATAAATTTAACGGCTGTACGACCTTTAAGGTCCATATCCTGATGAACAGTGGTAAGAGCCGGAGTTGTAATGTTACATATATTTAAATCGTCGAATCCTACTATTGATATATCTTCAGGAATACGAACACCTTCTTTATGAAGGTTGGCCATAATATTTCCTGCAAGAAAATCGGCAGTAGTAACGAGTCCTGTTATTTCAGGATGAGAAGCTAAATATTTAGCGATATGTTTTGTATTTTCAAGGTCCATACCACATTCAAAAACAAGGGCATCATCAAATGGAATACCGGCTTCTGTAAGGGCAGCCTTATATCCGAGAAAACGCTCCATTAAAACGCCACCTTCTTTTATGTGAAGAGAGGCAAATGCGATTTTACGATGACCTTTGCTGATTAAATACTTGGTTGACTGGTTGCTTCCACCAAAATCTTCTAATCCGACATTACAAATGTTCTTTTCATGAACGTAACTGTCAACGAGAACGATAGGAAGCTTTTTAGCACAACTTGCAATGGCTTCAAAAAAGTCATCGCGGAAGATACCTGCTAAAAACAAACCGTCAAGATCCCATGTTTTTAAGAAAGCTTTAAACTGTTCAGGCGTCTCAACAGTACGCAACATTAAAAAATAACCATTTTCACGAAGAACCTGTTCGAGAATTCCAATAAATCGTGAAAGAAAAGGATCTTCCATGAAATTTGAGTCTTTATTAGTAACAATATGGTTTACGAAACCAATAACTTTTGATGAACGTGAAACCAATGATCTGGCAGACATATTAGGTACATAACCTAAATCATCAATTGCTTTATTAATTTTAGCAACGGTTTCAGCAGAAACGCGGCCGGCTTTTCCATTGATAACATTGGAAACGGTTGTTGCACTTACGCCTGTAGCCGAAGCAATATCTTTAATAGTAACCATATAATAAATCCTTTCTGTTTTTAGAATAGGTAAAACGTAAAACCTATATAGAAATAGTAACACTAAAATATGATTTTGAAAACAAAAAAATGTAAAGGAGAAGAGAAAAAATGAAGGGTGTAATTTTTGATTTAGATGGAGTTTTAGTTTCTACAGATGAACTTCATTATCAGGCTTGGAAAAAATTAGCTGATGAACTGGGAATTACTGAATTTAACAGAGAGGACAATATGCGACAGCGAGGAGTAAGCCGTATGGCTTCTTTGGAAATTGTTCTTGAAAAAGGTGATAAAACATATACACAGGAAGAAAAGATGGAGCTTGCAGACAGAAAAAACGGATACTATGTTGAAATGCTCCAAAAACTGGATTCAGGTGCTGTACTTCCGGGAGCAGTAGAAACTTTGAAAATGCTAAAGGAAATGGGAATTATGTCAGCAGTTGGTTCAGCAAGTAAAAACGCACCAATAATACTTGAAAGGACAGGTCTTGCACCTTATATCGACAAAATAAGTTGTGGGCTGGATGTAACAAAATCTAAACCTGATCCGGAAGTATTTTTAGTGGCTGCAAAGAAATTAGGACTTAATCCGGCGGATTGTCTTGTAGTTGAAGATGCAGCAGCAGGAATAGAAGCAGCAAAGAGAGGCGGAATGAAATCCCTCGGTGTAGGACCGTTTCATGAAGAACTGGGAGCAGATTTTCATTCCAAAACACTTGCAACAGTAGAAAACTGGAGGGAAATTTTATGTTAAAAGGAAAGGAACAAAAAACAGGGGAAAACAATAATTCAAAGCCAATGGGCAAAGGATTTTTTGTAGTTGGATGTGTAATAATTTATTTCCTTATTGTAGGAATAGTAAGCGCGGCAATTCATTTGCCTGCAGCAATAACAAAAATTTCAGACAATAGTGAGATAAAAAACGCCAAGGTTGTATTGTATGATGGACCTAAATCACTTAAAGATGCTACAGATGCTGATTTGGAAAAAGCATCAGAAGAAAAAAGAGATATTTCATTAATGCATTGTGTTGATACTAAAGTTGCAGTAAACGGTAAAGACTGTTATGTATACGATACAAATGTAAATAACACACATACATGGATGGGTGATTATATGCCGGCAGAAGACAGAACACCTATTACATATTTTGATTTTGAAGGGAAAGTTAAAATAACAGTTACAGTTCCTAATACAGATATTGAATATGTAAATATCAGACCATTAAAATATAACATTAAGCCGGAAATTAATACTAAAAAGCATACGGTGACATTTACAATTGATACACCTGATGCCTACACAGTTGAATTTAATAAAAAAGTAGAACGTGCAGTACATATTTTTGCAAATGAAATAGAAAAAGATGTTCCAGACAAGGATGCAGAGGGTGTTAAATACATTGGACCTGGTGAATGGAATATCGAAGACATGGTATTAGAAGATGGAGATACAATTTATATCTCAGGTGGAGCAGTTGTACATGGAGCAGTTACAGCATCATTTGCCAAAGATGTAACAGTTAGAGGAAGAGGTATTATTGATAATTCTAATTTAGAAGGATGGAAAGGTACAAGTGCTACAGTTCCACTTAGATTTGATAACTGCCAGTACGTAACTGTTGAAGGAATTATTTCATTAAATGCAAATGCATGGTGCTTCCAGGGTTACAATTCAGTAGGTGGAGATATCAGTAATTTAAAGATTATTACAGCAAGACCAAATGGTGACGGAATTTCATTACAGTCATGCAAGAGCTTTGATGTAGAAAATTGTTTTGTACGTACATGGGATGACTCATTAGTAGTTAAAAACTATGATGTAAATTCAAACAATATTAAGTTCAAAAATGTTCAAGTTTGGACAGATTTGGCACAGTCAATGGAAATAGGTTATGAAACAAATAAAGGTGACAAAGAAAATTCAACAATTGAAAATGTTACATTTGAAGATATAACAGTACTTCATAATTTCCATAAACCGGTATTGTCAATTCATAATGCAGATAATGCAGCAATTTCTAACGTAACATATAAAAATATTGTAGTTGAAGATGCATGCATGGGACTTGGAGATGGAACAAAAGAATTGATCGATTTACAGGTATTAACAAATTCAGGCTGGTCAACAACTTCTGACCGAGGAACTATTTCAAATGTAACAATTGATGGTTTCAAGGTACTTTACGGAAATGAATCACTTCCTTCACAGATTAAAGGATTTGATGAAGAACATGGTATCGATGGAGTTTCAATTTCAGGATTAAATATTAAGGGTAAAGATATTAAATCATTTGAAGATGGTGAATTTGAAGTAGATGAAGACACAGTAAAGAATGCAGAAATAAAGTAGGAGGAGCATTATGAAGAAAAAGTTTATAATTATAATAGGATGTCTTGCCATTGCGTGCGCAGGAATGTCAGCTGTTGTAGCTGTAGGCAATTCATCAGTAAAAATGTCAAATAAAAATTTGACAGTAGTGACAGCTCCTGACCAGAAAGAAGCGATGGAGAATGACGCATTTAAGGAAGAAGAATACGTTGCACCTGAAATTGATGGTACAAACGTAGCACTAGACGGAAGAGCAGATGCAAATGGATTTAATGATGTTTATAGAGCACCAAATATTATTGATGGAAGCAGATTAACATACTGGGAAGGTTCTCAAAATGAAGAAAGCCAGATAATTTCTGTAGACTTAAAGGATTCATATACTATTCATACAGTTGTAGTTGGATTGAATCCGGCTCAGATTTGGGGAAAGAGAACTCAGACATTTATGATTGAAGCAAGTGATGATGGTCAGAATTATACAGAAGTAATACCATCTACAGACTATGATTTTGATCCGAAGACAGGAAATCAGGTTGTTATCGATATTGATAATGTTAAAATGCAATACATAAGATTAACATTTACAAAGAACACAGGTGCAGTAGCAGGTCAGATTGCTGAACTTGAAGTTTATACAAACGACAAATAAAATTATGTAGAGTATAAAGATTTTGATTAAACATAGCGTGATTGAAAGGCGCTTTTAAGGAAATTTTATATCAAAAATATAATTTGATTCATAACAAATAAAAAGAACCATGCTTATTATCAGTTTCACAATGAGATAAATCTGATAAAAGCATGGTCCTTTTATTTATTAGCATCTTCGGAATATTCTTTAAATTTAAACTTGTTGTCAGGAGAACACTTGTTAATTAACTTTGTATATGCTTTAGACATACTCTTAGGTAGTTTAAATTTGGCTTTAACATATATTTTTGAGAAAGCCTTTTCTTCTATAGAATCTAAAGTATTGCTCCTTATTTTGACGTATTTTAAATTTGGAAGCTTATAGAAAGCCTTTTCTTCGATTGTATTAACGCTATCTCCAATAATAACTTCTTCAAGTTTAGTACAGTTTACAAAAGCCTTTTTAGGTATAATCTCAACTTTATTTCCAATTTTTAAGTGCTTTAATTTGTTTAAATTATCAAAAGCCTTTTTTGAAATGGAAACTACATCAAAAACTCTTCCCTGAAATTCAATGGTTGATGGAATATCCAAAGACTTAATACTTGTGTCTTTAACTCCTTCAAAAGAAACAGTTGAATTTGATAAAATTTTGAAATTATAACTATCAACTTCACAAGTTTTATTAAAAGAGGATTCAAACTCAAGTGAACCGTCGTACCAGTCAATTTCATTAAATGACATTGCATTTTCAAATGAAGTTACAGTTGGTTTTTCTCCGCCGTATTTTTTATACCAGCTTGATGGATATAAAACATTTTTGTTATAGTGAGTTAAACTTGTGTCTACATCTGGGGATTCATTTTTTCTAAGCTTTCTGCAAACGACAACAGTTCTATAATCGTGTACTTCATACGAGCATGTTGATAACATTAAAAGTGAATCCTTTTCATTTATATCGACAGGACATTTATAGGATGAACGAACCTCTATCTGATATAAAAAGTTTAAAAACTGCTCTTTCGTCTGAAATGTGCTTTGAAGATAATTGAATCCGTCACTGCTTTCAAAATCTCCTGAAACTCTCATGTATCCTATTATTTTCCATTTGCTTTCTTTATATAAGGTGTCAAATGTAATTACAGGATGTTGTTTGTAAAATTCAATATCTTTATATTTTAACAACTGATGAAACATCATTCCTGTCGAATCCATATTATGTCCATGTATGACAAGATTCTTTGAACGAGGTTTGATTTTTGAATTGCTTTGTATGTAAAGGCAACCGTTTTTATCACGTCCGCCTTCAAAATCATGTTTCAAATAGAACTCGGAATCACCGGTTGACTGCATTACCGGATAATCTATATTAGTTCCGGGAACTTTTAACCACCCGCGTATGTCAGAGTTTATTTCCAAAAGCTTTGAAAATTTTAATAATATTCCATCAGCTCCTTTATCACCTGTTTTATATGATTTGTCCAAATTAATGTCAACAGGGGCATTTTCGGACGAATCGTCAGCTGCAACTTTACTGTTGTCATCAGATTCAGGAGAATCTGAAACTGAATAATATAATGATTTGTATTTATTGTTAAGCTGTCTGGAATGATAAGGCTGTATGCCTAAGTAATAAATCAAAAAAATAACGCATCCGATTAACAATAAAACAGAACAAATCATTACCGTAAGTCTGATTTTTTTCTTGCTGTTAATACTAATCATAAACATCTCCTATTGGATTTGGAAAAGTAAAATAAAGATAATAATGACAAAATATATTTATTTAATTTTCATTATTATAAAGAGTGTTTAGGGGGTTTTATAAATAATAAAATTATGCTGAATATAAAAATGCTTTCTAATTATTTCGTGTTATGCACGCTGAAATGTTATATTCAACTATAAAATAATTATAATTGTAATAATAAAAAAATGCAATAAAACATAAATTTAATAAAGGAAAAGAAATCATGATTATATACTGGTAAAACTATCATCTAAGTGGAGTCGGACGAGCAGGAAAAACACAAAAAAATATGTACATAAAATACAAAATAATTGACGATTGAAAGGTTTTTTTATGCAATAATAACAAAAAAATGGGTGGTTTTTGGTTAAAACGCACCATCCAAACAGATTGACAAAGTCATGGTGCCATGTTAATATTAGTTTAACGTTAAACGGATGTGGGGAAAGTGTTTTATTGGGGTGTGTCCGGGGGGACAGTTTTCAAAAAAATCTTTTATTTTACCCAGGAAACAAGAAGTAATTAAATAAGTAAAATTCTTTAAACTATTACAAGTTTAACGTTTAACTTATTCGAAGAAAGGAAGAGGTAGAGAAATGAAAAAAGCATTTAAAAAGTTATTGGTTATGGTAAGTGCTATCGTTCTTACATTTAGCATGAACGTAGCAGCAGCAGAGGACATTGTATTGAATGATAGTGGAAGTCCATTTATTAAATCATTTGATCCGGGAACAAGTGGAGAATACAAGTATTTAGGATATGCTTATTGTTTTGAAGTAGGACCTGAATATAAATATTTACAGATTACATACACAGGTGATCCTACAGCATTTGATGAATTGAGATTAGAATTTGTAGTTAACTCAGACCCATCAGAAGAAAAGAAATTAACACCTGTTTGGTTCAGAGAAAATGACGAAGGTACAGTTAGAACTACAGACGGTGGATTAGTTCCTAATCCTTCAGATAAAGAACAGACAGCAGTAATTGATTTAGAAAAATCAGGAATTGACTTATCAACAGGTATCAGAGCGTTCCATATACATGATACACCTGGTAAAGGTAAGTTCACAATTACAGATGCAAGATTAATGACAAGTGCACCAAAGGGTGGAGCTTCAGCAAGTGCAAGTGATGTTAAATCATCATCTGATGACAAGAAGGCAAGCAGTGATTCAAAATCAAGCTCAAGCACAGATGACAAGAGTTCAGATTCATCTTCAAGCACAGACAGCTCAAACTCAGCTTCAGCATCTTCATCAAGCGATAGTTCAGAATCAGTAGGAGGTGGAGCAACAGCAGCACCTACAACAGGTTCAGCAACATATCCAATCGCTATAGCTATAGGAGGAATTGTAGTAGCAGGAGCAGCATTAGTTGCATCAAAGAAAATGAAAATCCAGTAGTTTAAGAAAGGAAGAAGGTTCGTATGAGATTAAAGAAAATTAGTAACAAAGCAATTGCTTACGCATGCGTCGGAACATTGGCGGTAAGCAGCTTGGCAGGGGTGAACTTTGCATCAGTAAAAGCGGATGAAGAGAGCGGAACAGAAGCAGAAGTTAATGCGTACAAGGAAGTAAAAGTTCCATGGATGGCTAAAGAATATGATCCGGGCACAAATGGAGATTACAAATATCTTGCAGGTGTTGATCTTGCAGCACTGGAATTGACTAGTGATTATAAATATTTACAGCTCACATATACAGGTGATGCTACAGCATTTGATGCTTTAAGATTTGAAATGGCAGGAACAGATGGCTCTTTGGGAACATATTGGTTTAAGGAAAACCCACAGGGAACAATTAAGACATCTGATGATACATTAGTTGCAGATCCTTCAGAAGAGGAACAGACAGCAGTAATTGATCTTGAAAAATTAGGAATTAGTGGTGCAGACTTGATTACTACGATTCATATGCATGATTCACCGGGAAATGGTAAGTTTACAATTAAGGAAGCTAAGTTTACAAATAGTCCAAAAGAAGTTAAGTCGATTAGCATTCCATGGATGGCTAAAGAATATAATCCTGGAGAGGGAGAAGGATATCAGTATCTTGCAGGAATTGATCTTGCTGACCTAAATGTAACAAATGATTACCAGTATTTACAGTTATCATATACAGGTGAATCTACATCATTTGATGAACTTAGATTTGAAGTAGTTGGAACAGATAAAGGATTAGGAACATTCTGGTTTAAAGAAAATCCACAAGGAACAATTAAGACAGTAGATGACACATTAGTTGCTAATCCAACAGAAACAGAGCAGACAGTTGTAATTGACCTTGCAAAATCGGGAATTACAAATGCTGAAGGAATTGCTACAATCCATATGCATGACACAAAGGGTAAAGGCACATTTACAATAACAGATGCTCAGTTTACAAACACACCACTTCAGGTAGCTAAGACACCGGTAGAACCTGAAGAAACAACTCCAGAGGAAACAACACCTGACAATAATGGGGAAACAACACCGGAAACAACAACAGAAAAAGTAATTGCAGATGGAACAAATGACATCATTTTAAATGGTGATGACCAGGGCAAGAGTGCTATGATTGGAACTTACTCAATTAAGAAAGGCTCTGTAGAAAAACCAAATTACAAATATCTTGGATGGGCAACATTTAAAGACTTTGCAAACGAATCATACAAATACTTAAAGATTACATATACAGGTAATATTAAATTACTTAGATTTGAATTTGAAGGCAAAGATGGAGAAAAACAGGGACCATTCTGGTTTGATCCTGAACAGGCAACTCATTTTGTAACAGAAGATGGTAGTGCAATTCCACTTGTTGGAAGCAACACAACAGTAGTAATTGACCTCGCTAAATCAGGCGTTGACATGAGCAAATATAATTCAGGTGTACATATGCACTGCTCAGCAGAAGACGAAGACGTAAATATTTCAATTACAGACGCATTGTTATATGGTGGAAAGAAGAGTGAACCACAGCCGACAACAACTGCAGCACCAACAACAAAACCAACAACTGTAGCACCAACAACAACTCAGACAGCAAAAATTTCAGTTGGAAAGACAGCTGTTAAGAGTGCAACAAAGAAAAAATCAGCAAAGAAAGCTTCTGTAGTACTTAAGAAAGTTAAAGGGGCAAAAGGATACCAGGTTAAAATTTCTACATCTAAGAAATTTAAGGGTAAAGCAACAAAGACAATCACAACTGCAAAAGTTAAATTCGTTGTTAAGAAATTAAAAGCAAACAAGAAATACTATGTTAAGGCTAGAGCATACAAAGTAGTAAACAAGGCTAAAGTTTATGGCAAATGGTCAGCAGTTAAACAGGTAAAAAATAAATAATAATAACAGTTAATTACTAGAAAGCCCTCACGTAATAAACATGTGAGGGCTTTCGTTTTAAAAGAAAGGGCAAATGCAAGTGAAGAAGGGAAAAGTTTTTACAGTTATATTGATGGGAATAGTAATGACAACAGGGGGAAATATGACAGAATTTAATACAGAGGTAAAGGCGGATATAAGTTCAGAATTTGAAATTCCTCAAGCAGATGAGGCAGGAAGAATTGGTGCAAGCATGCCCTATCTTAGATATGATTCAAAAGATGCAGAGATTGGAAATGGCGCAAAAATAGAAGAATCAGTAAAATCTGAACGAACAAAGATTGCAAGTCAGGCGTCACAACAGTCGTATATAAGTCTGCCGGTTAAAGATTCATATGCAGAATGGACTGCAGTTAAAAGTGGTTCAGGTGTAACAATGAGATTTACAATGCCGGATTCAACAGACGGTAAAGGATTAACAGGAAGCCTTGATGTATATGTAAATGGAGAATTTTGTCAGAAAGTTGATTTGACATCTTATTACATGTGGCAATATTTTGCAGGTGGAAATCCAAGTGATAAAAACAACGGAGGAGTTCCGTGCTTTGCATTTGATGAAGTACATTTTATTTTGAATAAAACTTTAAATCCGGGGGACAAAATAAGAGTTCAAAACTCAGGAAGAGACAATTTGGTTTATGGTGTAGATTTTCTTGAAATCGAAGAAGTTCCACAACCTATTGCACAGCCTGCAAATTCTTTGAATGTTGTAGATTATGGTGCAAAGCCAAATGATGGAAAAGATGATTATAATGCAATAAGAAATTGTATAAGTGCTGCTAATATTCAGGGAAAAGATGTTTATTTCCCGGCAGGAACTTTTAATATAGGCAGAAAATGGACTTTTTATGGAAAGAACATAAAAGTTACGGGAGCTGGAATGTGGTATACAAACATTCAGTTCACAAACAGTAATGCGAATAGCGGAGGAATTGCATTTGCAGGAGAAAATTCATGCTATAATGTAGAATTTTGCAATATGTATATTAATTCAAATTTAAGATCCAGATATAATGAACAGGCATCATATAAATGTTTTAGTGATGTTCCGGGAAATGGAAGTGTAATACATGATATTTGGGAAGAACATTTTGAGTGTGGATTTTGGTTAGGAGATTATAGTGGAACAGTTGATTATTCAGATGGAATGAAAATAATCAATTGTAGAATTAGAAACAATTTGGCTGACGGAGTAAATTTCTGTCAGGGCACAAGCAATAGTGTGGTATATAACTGCTCAATAAGAAATAATGGAGATGACGGACTGGCATGTTGGAATAATAATTATTTGTCAGCAAAAGATGAAACAGGAAATGTGTTTGCATATAATACAATAGACTTTATTTGGAGAGCCGGAGGCATTGCAATATATGGAGGAGATGGATTTAATATTTACAATAATTATATTGGCGATACATTCATGGCATCCGGAATTCATTTGAACACAACATTTGATGGTTATAAATTTAATAACACAAAAAATATAAAATTCGAAAACAATACATTGGTAAGATGTGGAACATATAAAGACAGTTGGGGCAGTTCTTTAGCAGCTATAGACATTTCACAAAATGTAAAAAATATTTCATTTAGTAACACAAAAATATATGACTCATGGCATGATGGAGTAGTTGTTAAGGATAATGTGCAGGGTATAAAATTTGAAAATACAGTAATTTATGGAAGTGGAACTGCAGGACAGAAAGTGTCAGGAAATGCAGGGGCAGCGATAAAGTCATCAGGAAGTCCAAAAGCAGAATTTGATAATATAAGTATAACTAACAGTGCTTATAATCAAAATAATAAGCCATATCTGTTCACAGAAAATTATAATGGAATTTCAATTTTGAATGAATTGTTGTATAATAATCTAGTTTATGAAGTATCGGGATATCCTGAGGCGTCAGAAATAAAAAATGATGAAACAGTAATGCCAGATAATAAGGAAGAGACAACAACTGATTGTAAAAGTCAGAAGGAGTCTGTGAAAGAATCAAATCAGGAAACGGTTAATAATAAAGAGAATAACACTGTAGAAAAGGCAACTCAGAGTAAACCGGGAAAAGTAAAAATTAAATCTGTAAAAAAGACAAAAGGCAAAATGAAAATAAAATTGAAAAAGCTAAGAGGGGTTTACAGGTATCAGATTAAAGTTTCAACTTCAAAGAAGTTCGCAGGCAAAAATACTGTTACTAAAAACTTAAAGGGGACAAAAGCGGTTTTCAAAAAAATTAATGTAGCAAAAAAGTATTACGTTAAGGCTAGAGCGTATAAAATTGTGGAAAAGAAAAGATTATATGGAAGATGGTCGGGGGTCGTATCTAAATAACCAACACAATTGCGAATAGTTGAACGTAAAACTTTAAATAATAAGAAGGAGAAGAAACATGAGAAAAAGTATTCAAAAGGTTTTATCATTTGCTTTAGCAGGAGCAATGGTATTACAACCTTTACCTTCAGCACAGAGTGTGTTTAAGGTAAACGCAGGGGTGGCTTCGGAATCAAAGTTTGATATTCCGCAAGCTGATGCAAGTGGGCGTGTAGGGGCTGAAGTTCCTTACACAAGATATGATTCATTACAGGCGAATATTGGTGGCGGAGCACAGATTGCTTCATCAAAGAATTTCGACAGAATGAATATTTCAAGTCAGGCTTCGGAACAGTCATATGTAAGACTTCCTGGAAAAGGAGCTTACGCAGAGTGGACAATGAACACTACCGGAGATGGGGTTACAATGAGATTTACAATGCCGGATTCTAGTGATGGAATGGGACTTAAAGGCTCATTAGATGTGTATGTAAACGGACAGTACAAACAGACAATAGATTTAACATCTTATTTCATGTGGCAGTATTTTGCCAGTGGAAATCCAAGTGACAATAACGATGGTGGGGCACCATGTTTTGCATTTGATGAAGTACATTTTAAATTAGACAATTCATTAAAGAAGGGTGATACAATCAGAATTCAGAGCAGTGGAGCCAATGCTTTAGAATATGGTGTAGACTTCCTTGAAATTGAAAATGTACCTGATGAAATTGCACAGCCGGACAATTCTTTAAATGTTGAAGATTTTGGAGCAGTTCCTGATGATGGACAGGACGACTATGATGCAATTTATCGTTGTATAGAAGAAGCAGACAGATCAAACATGGATGTTTATATTCCAGCAGGAACATTTGAAATCGGACAGGTTTGGAGATTATATGGTTCAAACATGAAGATTACAGGTGCAGGTATGTGGTATACAAATATTCAGTTTACAAATCCTGATGCCGGTGGCGGTGGTATTTCCGCCGGATGGCAGACAAGCGGTTCAAAGGATGGATATTGTAATAATATTGAATTCTGTAATATGTACATTAATTCAAATCTTAGATCACGTTATAATCAGCAGGCAGTATATAAATGCTTTATGGATGTATTCACAGATGGATCAGTAATCCATGATATTTGGGAAGAACATTTTGAATGTGGATTCTGGTTTGGTGATTACAATGGAAAAATGGATTACTCAGACGGAGTTAAAGTAATTGACTGTAGAATTAGAAATAATCTTGCAGACGGTGTAAACTTCTGTCAGGGTACAAGCAATGCAACAGTTTACAACTGCTCTATCAGAAACAATGGTGATGATGGTTTAGCATGTTGGAATAACAGCTGGGGCGGAGCTAAAAATGAATCTGGAAATGTATTTGCATATAATACAATTGATTTCATATGGAGAGCTGGTGGTATTGCAATCTATGGTGGTGATAATTTCAAAGTTTATAACAACTACATTTGCGATACATTTATGGCAGCAGGTATTCATTTAAATACAACATTTGACGGTTACAAATTTAGTGAGTGTAAAAATATGACATTTGATAATAACATCATAGTTCGTGCCGGATGTACAAAGGACAGCTGGGGTGAAGAACTTGGTGCAGTTGATATCAAGCAGGAAGTCAAGAATGTAACATTTAACAATACTCAGATTTACGATGCTCAGCATGATGGTATTAGAATTCTTGATAACTCAGCAAGAAATGTAGTATTTAACAATACTAAGATTTTAGGCTCAGGTATAGATGGTCAGCAGGGAAATTATTCATCAGTTCCTCATGCAGGTGCAGCTATAAGACTTGGAAGCTCATCATCAGCTACATTTAATGGAATCGAAATTGCAAATTCTGCATTTAAGAACAAAGAAGATGGATCACCATATTTCTATACAGGTGGAACAGATTCATCATGTGTGAAGAATGCAACAATCTATGATGATGATGTTACATATGCAGTACCGGGATATCCTGAACCAAATAATCGTGGTGGACAGCAAGGCGGAGTTACAGATCCATTAGAAGGTATTACTGGATATGACATTGCTTTAACAGGTTTAACATGGAAAAATGAAAATGGTTCATCAGACCTTAAAAATGGAGATAAGGTTACATTCTCTGTTGCAATTACTAACACAAGCAATGTAGATATTCCTGAAGGAGTAACAATTGGCTTCAAAGTTGTAGTTGATGGAACAACAACTTATAGAAATCAGAAATTCAAAGATGGTTTGAAAGCAGGACAGACAGTTAAAATTTCAACAACAGGTGCTTGGACAGCTTCAAGAGGTGGTCATACAATCGTTGCAACAGCAGATGATACAAATAAACTTCCAAATGAAACAGACAAGAACAACAATACAAGAACAAAGAAATTTAATGTTTATGGAGATGCAGCTACAAACCCTGTAACAAGAGTTTCAGGTGGATATGACTTAGTTGTATCAAAGATAGTTGCAAATAAGCAGGATATCGCTGTTGGAGATCAGTTAGTATTTACAGCAACAATTACAAATGCTGGTGATACAGCTATTCCGGCAGGAACAACTATCGGATATCAGTTACAGATTGATGGAAACACATCAAACATTTTATGGTGCGATACATATAATAGCGGATTGGCAGCAGGACAGTCAGTTGATTTAACAGTAAATTCTGGTTCAGCACAGAGAAATTACTGGACAGCTACAAGTGGAAAACATAGCGTAATGGTATGGGTAGATGATGTTAATAGAATTCAGAATGAAGTTAATGAAGATAACAACAAATATACTATTTCATTAAATATTCCAACAGCATCAATGATTGAAAATCCTGATGCACCTGACGATTTAAATAATCCGGGACAGGTTGAAACAACAACTAAACCGGTTGAGACGACAACAAAGACACCTGAAACAACGACAAAACAGGCTGAAACAACAACTAAGGCACCTGAGACAACAGCTAAACCGGCTGAAACAACAACTAAGACACCTGAAACTTCAAGAGATACATCAGGAGATATTGTACTTAATGAGTTTATGAAAACATGGACAGTAGGTACAGGAAGCGGATATCAGTATATGGGTCAGGTAAATTACAATGCACCTGCAGGATACAGATATCTTCAGTTGACATATACAGGTGATACAAGAGCATTTGAAGAACTTAGATTAGAATTCTTTACAGATATGAAGAATCCGTATTGGTTCAACAAAAATCAGGCAGTTAAGTTTGTTACAACAAATGGAGATGTAGTTAGTGCTCCATCATCTACTGCAAAGACAGTTGTAATTGACCTTCAGAAATCAGGTTTAAATATTAACCAGACAAATACAGGTTTCCATATTCATAATACACAGGGATACGGAAGCTTTACAATTACAGATGCAAGACTTTATAAAACAGCAGCTGTAGAACAAACAACAACAAAACCGGTTGAGACAACAACAAAGGCACCAGAGACAACTACTAAAGCACCAGAGACAACAAAGGCGCCTGAAACAACAAAACCAGTTGAAACAACAACAGAAGCTCCATCAATGGTTTCAGATAAAGTTATTGTACATGGATATCAGATGAGTGCTAAGTTCAACGGAGTAGAAGGAGATATGGGAATTCGTATCGTATATTCTGTAGAACCTGAAATTGATGGAAAGAAAGTAGAAAAAGCAGGTGTTATTTGCGGAATAGTATATGGTGACAACCCAATAACAAAGAATGACATTGTATTAAACAGCAAGAATTCTTATGTAGCAAGCTATGAAGCAACAGACAAAGGTTTGATTGGCGATGTAGTTGGCGATTCAAAGACAGCAAAGAATTATGTAAGAACATTTGGTTTGAAAGACTACAATGCAGAAGGACTTTCAGCAAAATACTACACAAGATCATATGCAATTTTAGAAGACGGAACAATTGCATACAGTAATGTAGAAGAATTCAATATTTATGAAATCGGAAAGAAGATTTACCAGAAGAGATCAATGGTAAATGAGGCAGCTCATAATTACTTATATGATAAGATTCTTAAGGTGGTAAATCCTGCAGAATTACCAATTGATTATAATTGGAGCAATACAATAGAAAAATAAATAAAAGATATTGAAAACGGAGACTTTCGCTTCAACAGTTAAATTGTTGGGCGAAGTCTCTTTTTGTTAATGCAATATTTAATGTAATATCTCAGGGTTTTGGTAGAACATTTATGTTGGATATGATAAAATAAATAAAAAAATTATTTACAATTTAATAGTGTCAAATGCGTATAACAACACAAAGGGGTGATTATTATGACAAATGACAAAGTAAGAATTCATCAGAGAGTACAGGATGTAATGAACGTGGATGAACTGTACAATTATATTTACAGATATGTGCATGATAACAACATGGAACAGTCAATTATGGCATTGGAAATGGCGAATGAATGCCATAAGGAACAGACAAGGATGGAAGGTGGACCGTATATTATTCATCCGTTAACAATTGCAAGACATGCAATATCCTTAGGAATTAAAGAAGACAACATAATTGCAACGATGCTTTTACATGATGTGTGTGAAGATTGTAATATTTCGGAAACAAGTATGCCTATAAATGATATTGTTAAAGCCGGGGTAAAAGCAATGACATTTGAAGTTAAGCCAGGTGAGGATAAGGAAGAAGCAAGATTAAAATATTTTGCAAGGCTAATTGATAATAGAGAAGCAACGATAACAAAGATGTTTGACAGGTGTAATAATGTGTCGACAATGGCTTTAATATTTTCGAGAAAAAGACTCGTTAAGTACATTAATGAGACAGATAAGCATGTCATTCCTCTTATTCAACAGGCAAGGATAAGATATCCTGAATTCGAGCAAATATGCTTTGCAGTAGAATATCAGATGAATTGTATGTTAAACTCGGTAGAAATGTTATTAGAATTTAACGATTCAAAGAGAGTATAGACTATTAAATGTCTATATAGTTTACAGAAAACGGTATGCAGTTATAAATAAATGTGATGTGATTAAAATTTGTGCAAATAACTGCCATTTCATAGCTGTAAAAAATATATATTTTAAATACCCCCTAAAATATAATAGTGAAAGGATTGCATAATGGATAACAACCAAAATATTGAGACAGAAAAAGTTCACAAAAGAAGGGTAAGATATAAAGAAACGCACCCGAGAACGTATGCAGAAAAGTATAAAGAACAACAGCCTGAAAAATATGCTGATACAATAGAAAAAGTAATACGAAAGGGAAGCACTCCTGCAGGTATGCATATATCTATTTGTGTAAAAGAAATATTAGAATTTTTACAAATAAAGCCGGGGCAGAAAGGATTGGATGCAACTCTAGGATATGGTGGACATACATCAAAGATGCTCGAATGCCTTGAAGGAAATGGTCATGTATACGGATTAGATATAGATCCGATAGAAATAGAAAAAACAAAAAAGAGATTAGCAGACAAAGGATTTGGAGATAATATATTTACAGCTATTAATACTAATTTTGCAAATATAGATGAAGTGGCAAAAGAATATGGACCATTTGATTTTGTATTGGCAGATTTAGGTGTGTCATCTATGCAGATTGACAATCCGGAGAGAGGATTTACTTATAAATATGATGGCCCGCTTGATTTGCGCTTAAATCCGCATAAAGGAATTTCAGCAGCTCAAAGATTGGAAAATATTAGAGAAGATGAACTTGAAGGGATGCTTATTGAAAACTCAGATGAACCTTATGCCGCTGAAATTGCAAAGACTATAGTGGAAAGGAACCGAAAAGGACAGAAAATAACAACAACACTTATGCTTAAAGATGTAATAGAAGATGCATTATATTTTATTCCACAGAAAGAAAGAAAAGAAGCAGTGAAAAAGTCTTGTGCCAGAACATTTCAGGCTTTAAGAATTGATGTAAATAATGAATTTGAAGTATTATATGATTTTCTTGAAAAACTACCTGATGCAATGGCACCGGGCGGAAGAGTTGCGATTCTGACTTTCCATTCAGGTGAAGACAGACTTGTAAAGAAGGCATTTAAAGCACTATATAAGCAAGGAATATTTTCAGAAATTGCAAAGGATGTAATAAGACCGTCTGCAGAAGAATGTAATTTGAATCCGCGTGCAAGATCAACAAAAATGCGTTGGGCAATAAAAAATTAACAAATTAGTAAAATATTGTTTTGAGTATATAGAATATTTGTATTATAATGGAAAATATGTAAGAACGTGAATAGTTACATCGCACAATGAAAAATTGGAAATGATAATATAGTTGTGCGTAAAGGATAAAAGGAGGAGAAAATTAATGAATCCTATTATTTTAGATAAGGTAAGGGGTTGTATGTTAGGTGGTGCTGTAGGTGATGCACTTGGTTATCCGGTTATGAATCTTAACATTGATGATATTCGTAAAGAACATGGTGAAAATGGTATTAGCGAATATTTATTAGATGAAAATGGTAAAGCAGGAATATCAGATATAACACAGTTATCGTTATTTACTGCAAATGGAATTTTATCAGGAAAGACAAAAGCCTGTAAAATAGGTACTGAGGGACCAGATGTTGCAACAGTATGTCAGGCATACAAAGATTGGGTTAAAACACAGGAAAGTGATAATACTAACGAAAGCCATACAACATGGTTATATAATATAGAAAATTTGCATAGTAGAAGACATTCATTAGAATCAGGAATAGATATTTTCAAAGGCGATTTTGGAAGTGTTGAAAAGCCTGAAAAGTTAGGAATGGATTTTGGAGCTATTACAAGAATCGCTCCTGTGGGACTTTATTTTAAAGAAGAAAATATGCAGATTGAAGAAATAGATGTGTTTGCTGCAAATGTAGCTGCATCTACACATGGATATGATGCTGCTTATATTTCAGCTGCAATATTAGCTCATATAATAAATAAAGTAACATATACGGAAATGACTTTAAAAGAAGCTGTGTCAGATGCAATGAACACAGTAAAAAGATTATGTGGATATAAACCACATGTTGAAAGTGTTATGGAAGGGTTAAGCAGAGCTGTTTCTTTAGCCGGTGACGATATAGATGATAAAGAAGCAGTATCAGAAATCGGTATAGGAAATAGTGCCGATGAAGTACTTGCAGCAGCAATTTACTTTAGTTTAAAGTATGAAGAAGATTTTGAAAAAGCAATTCATGCTGCGGTCAATAATGACGGTAAAAGCGGAGCAATAGCATCCGTAACAGGAAATATACTTGGTGCATATCTTGGAGCAAGAGCAATTCCTGAAAAATATTTAGAAAAATTAGAGTTACGCCATATAATCCAGATAATCGCAGAAGATTTACACGAAGATTGCCCGAATACAAATTATTTTGACAACTTCAATTGGATTTGGGAAGAAAAATATGGCGAAGCCTGTTATATTATTTAATAACTCAGAATTACAAAAAACTGCCTTCATGTTCGCATGTAAAGGCAGTTTTTCTAAGAAATCAAAGCCATAAGGAATGAGTCTTACAGGGAAGAAGCCGAATGGAAGGGGCAATACAGATTAATAAAGGAGAATATGTTGGACGACAAATTAAAGCAACAAATATTTTTAGAAATAGCAATGCCTATTTGTACCAGAGAAAAAGTAATGCTTATGCATAAGTTTGTACAACATGGAAAAACAAGTTGCTTAGAACATAGCATAGCTGTAGCATACAATAGCTTTTTGATGGCAGAAGCCATGGGAACTGAATATGATAGGGAAAGTCTTATAAGAGGCGGCCTTTTGCATGATTATTTTTTATATGACTGGCATAAACCTCATGGAAGATGGCATGGATTTAAACACCCGGCAATAGCATTGAAAAATGCTACAAGAGATTTTAAATTAACAGAAATAGAAAAGAATCTTATAGTAAGACATATGTTTCCACTAGTACCGATACCACCTAAAAATATTGAGGGTGGTATAGTATGTATGGTTGATAAGTGGTGTTCACTTAAAGAAACATTTTGTAGCGATATTTATAAAAAAGATGAAATGGTTCAGCAGATAATTAAAATAGTTGAAATTAAACTAAGAGAAGAAGAAACAAGAGAGTCAACGGTTAATATTTCACAGAGACATGTTGTTTTATAAAAATATACTTTTAGGCTGCAAATAACAAAAGATACAATAAAAAACAAAAGAGTGACTTTAAAGTTATTAATTGGATTAGTATTTTATGTAAAACAAATCTGAATGAAGCATTAGGAGGAATAGTATGGCAGGATTAGTTTTAGAAGGTGGAACATTCAGACCTATTTTTAGTTGTGGCGTAATGGATGCGTTATTAGATAATGGTATCGAATTTCCTTATGTAATAGGTGTATCGGCAGGAATAACAGATGCGATATCTTATATTTCAAAACAGAAGGAAAGAAATTTACTTGTATTAGAAAAATATAGAAATGACAAAAGATATATCGGAATAAATAATTTTAAGACAGATAAAAGTTTATTTGGTCTTGAATTTGCATATGGAACAGTTCCAAATGAATTAATGCCATTTGATATGGAAACATATAAGAAATACACAGGAAAGGTAAGAGTTGGTGTAACTAATTGTATTACAGGAAAAGCTGAGTATATGGATGGCATGGAAATGGATGATAAATATACAATGCTAAGAGCAACATGTGCAATACCCGGATTTTTCCCAACGATTAACATTAATGGAACACCATATTATGATGGAGGGATAGCTGACCCGATTCCGATACGTAAGTCTATGGCGGATGGAAATGAAAAAAATCTAATTATCCTGACACAGCCATTAGAATATAGGAAAACATTAAATGCAAAGACCAAATTTGCAGCGAATCGTGTTAAAAAGAAATATCCTGAATTAGCAAATGCCCTATATACAAGACACATCAGATATAACGAGACAGTAGAGTATTGTCATAAGTTGGAAGATGAGGGAAAGGCAATAATACTTCAGCCAAAGGTGAAACTCAATAGTTTTGAAAAGGATGTGAAAGTGTTGAGACAGACAAATGAAATGGGATATGAAATGGCTATGGACAAAATGGATTTAATAAAAGAATTAATAAAAAAATAAAAATATTTTTATCAAAAATAAGCGTAAAATTATGTTTTTTCGACATTTTTTTGCGCTATTTTTTTTGCAAAAAAGGCAAAAACACCAAAATGAAAATTTTGAAATCCCATAAAATAGTAAGGTATTTGTGCATAATCAACAAAAAAACAAATAAAATAGACATTTTTTTGATGATATATTGCAAAAAATGTTTTTAAATTCTAATATTTTAAATATAGAACGACATATATATTGGGAATATGTTGGGGGTCGGATTCAAAAAAGCGGGCAAGTCAGCCTGATATTTCGTGAGTTAATGCGTGTATTGAAAACTTTTTAATATACGCTTTATTTTTATCTTGGTAATTTAGAAAAATAAAAATTACCAAATAAATATGTATAGAGTTTTGAATTATTATTGAAAACCGTGGAGTGATAATAATAGAAATCAGAAAGGGTTTGTATTAATTATATTATGCGGAAAATGTTGAGATTATTAATTATATTTATGCGAGAAATATTGAGATTGGGCAAATATTTTACGTAATCGCAGAAAGTGAATAAAAACGCATAGCGCGTTTTTCATAAAAAATATGAAGGGGAGGTTTTTATTCAATGAGAATTAAAAATCTAAGAAAAGTGTCAAAAAGAGCAGCAAGTTTTGCACTTTCAGCAGCGTTGGTAGTTGGAGTAGTACCTGCGCAGAATTTAATGCCTACTGTAAAGGCAGCGGATGACAATACACCATATGTTATTTCGAACGGAAGAATGGTATATGCCAGCTCATCTGTAGAAAACAGTGATCCGTCTTATGCAGTGGATGGCTCAACATCGACAAGATGGGAAAGTTCATGGAACAACAAAAATGAATGGATGTACGTAGACCTCGGAAAAGTTACACAAATTACAGGTGTAAAACTTATGTGGGAAGGTGCGTACGCAACAGCTTACAAGATTCAGTTTTCTGATGATGAAGAAAACTGGAGAGATGTTTACACAAACAATTCATGTAAGGGTGGAAACGAAACAATTGATTTAAGTGGCTCAGCAAGATATGTAAGAATTTATATGACAGATAAAGCTTTGGCTGCTTATGGATATTCATTATATGAATTTCAGGTTCTCGGATTAAACGGAGTTACACAGAGACCTGTAGATTACGGAAAAAATATAGCAGAAGGCAAGAATGTAACAGCTTCATCACTTAGAGATGTATGGTGGATGTATGATGACAATGGCGTAATTGACCAGTCAACAGTACTTGCAAAGAATGCTGTAGATGGAAATATGAATTCATATTGGACATCAGGTGAAAAAGATAAACAATGGTTATGCGTAGATTTAGGTAGAAACTATGAGATAGGTCGAGTAATTATAAATTGGGCATCAGATGCAGGAAAGATTTATGATATTCAGACATCTACAGATGGAAATAACTGGACAACATTATACAGACAGACAAAAGGTTCAGGAAATAAAGTAGACAATGTAGAACTGTATGCTAATGCACGTTATGTAAGAATGTATGGATACACAAGAGTTGAGACAGGAAGTGGATTTAGCATTAATGAATTACAGGTATACGAATATAAAAATGGAGACAAGAAGGTAACACATAATATAGAATCACTACCACAGTCTCAGGTAAAGAAAACAGCTAACAATAAAGGAAGTTATTTGTCAAATGATATGTACGAAGCAAAAGCTAAACTTCCGGTTTATGCAGCAGATAATATTAAAGTTCCTGTTGAAAGTAATGACTGGTGGCAGTCAATTTTAATTAACAAGTTTGGAAATATGTTATCAACACTTCCATTAAAGACAAAATATTCAACAAAAGGACTTGGAGTTTTAACAGCTACAGAAGGCTGGCTTCCGGCAATGGGTGAAACAGATGTAAATGTTTCAGTAGTTTCAGAAACAAAACCTGATTTTTACATTATGCCTGAGAATCTTGATACAGCGTCAGCATGTGACAAAGTCATGAATTACAGTGATTACTCAGTAAAAGTTGGTTTATGTGATGATAATCATGTAGCAATGCAGTCAACACATGTAAAAGGTTCACCATATATTTTTACTGAATATGGAACAACAAGAACAATTTATATTTCATCATCAGCTGATGCACAGTGCTTTGATGCAAATGGAAATGCCATTTTAGCAAATAATCTTGATAAGATTACAGCTGACCATATCGGACTTCAGGTTACAGATGATGATAATAAGAACGGTACAAAGAACTCAACAAGTTATTATTGTTTAACAGTACCTGAAAATACAACATTTAAGAAAATCGGAAGTTATATTAAAGTAACATTCCCGGCAGACAACGGATATATGTCAATTGGTACAATGCAGGCAAAGAACCAGTTAGAAACATTCTTTGCACATGGATATGCATTTGTAACAGATACAGCCGTAACATATGATTATAGTGATGACAATGCAAAGATTAATTCACACTATAACTTAACAACAACAGTAAAGAGAAATGGATTTTCAAATGAATCTATGTTATGTATGCTTCCTCATCAGTGGAAAAATTCAACAGATGATAACAATGCATTCACAACATATACTTCTGTAAGAGGTGATTTAAAGACAATCATTTCAAATAAATTTACAACAACAAAGACATTTGCAGGTCTTCTTCCAACATTTGCAATTCCATCAGGAAGTGACTTTGACAGTGAAGAGGCTCAGATGTATTTAGCACAGTTAGATGATGCAACAAAGAATTTAAACCCTGCAGCAGATGCTTATTGGGAAGGTAAGAATTTACATCCATTAGGAATGGGAGTTCTTATGGCTGACCAGTTAGGGGATACAGAATTAAGAGATGAATTCCTTGCTAGAATTAAGAAAATTCTTGTTAACTGGTTTACATATGATGGTAAAGATGACATTAGTTATTTCATATATGATAACAATTGGGGAACACTTTATTATGCACAGAGTGAATTTGGTGCAAATGCTTCAATTTGTGACCACCATTTCACATACGGATATTTTATGTTTGCTGCTACAGTATTAGCAACATATGATGAAGAGTTCTACAACGATTACAAAGAAATGATTGAAATGTTAATCAGAGATTATGCAAATCCATCTGACAATGATAGTGAATTCTGTAGATTCAGATCATATGATTTATATGAAGGACATTCATGGGCAGGCGGATACGCAGACAATGATTCAGGAAACAATCAGGAATCAGCAAGTGAATCATTATTCAGCTGGGTAAGTTTATACTTATGGGGAACACTTACAGGAAATGACACATACAGAGATGCAGGTGTATTTGGCTTCTCAAATGAAATGGATGCAGTAGAACAGTACTGGTTTGATTATGATAAAGATAACTGGGTTAAGGAATGGCCATACGATGTTGTAGGACAGGTTTATGGAGGAATTAACTTCTACGGTACATTCTTTGGTGGACAGCCATTATATGTATATGGTATTCAGTGGTTACCAATTTCTGAATATTTAACATACTACGGTATGAATCAGGAAAGATGTGCAGAAATTTATCAGGGATTATTAGATGATACTGATGAAGCTATGAAGAAAGCAGTTATCGTAGCTAGAAATGAAGGAAAGACTGAAGAAGAAATTCAGACAATGTTAGATACATATCCACAGGCAGATACAGGTTGGCAGCATATTACATGGCCATTCCTATCACAGACAAATCCAACATTGGCATTACAGAAATTCCTTGCAAATGATGATAAGGTACAGAAAACAGATACAGCAAATACATACTGGTTCATTAACAGTATGAAAGAATTAGGAACAAAGACAACTAATATTGTAGCAACAGGAGATTGCTCAGCAGCAGTTTACTACAATAAGAATACAAATAAATATATTGCTACAGTATGGAACCCAACAAATGATACAAAGAAAGTAACATTTAAGAACGCAAATGGAACAACTTTAGGAACAGCAACAATTGGTGCAAAGGCGTTAGTAAGCTTTGAAGTATACAAAGATAAGAAATTTGATATTACTCAGGCTCAGACACCGGAGATTTCAGTTCCGACAGGTACATATGATGATACACAGTATGTAGAAATTAAGTCATCTACAGAAGGTGCAACAATTTACTACACAACAGACGGAACAAGACCAACAACTTCATCAAAAGTTTATGACGGCATTATTCCTGTATCAAGTACATCAACAGTAAAAGCAATAGCAGTAAAAGACGGATACATTACATCAGCAATGGCATCTTCAACAATTACAGTAAATGGTGCAGAAGTATCAAAGAATACTAACATCGCATTAGGAAAGAATGTAACAGTATCTTCAAGTGAAAATCCATCAGTAAGTGGTGACAAATTAGTAGATAATGATGGAACAACAAGATGGTCATCAGAATTTACAGATGATCAGTGGTTCAACATTGATTTAGGTGGAAATTACACAATCAACAAAGTAACACTTGATTGGGAAGCTTCATATGCAACAGCATATAAGATTCAGACATCAGTGGACGGAAATAGTTGGAATACAGTTTACAGTACAACATCAGGAAAAGGAGGAGATGAAGAAATTGTATTTGATGCAACGACATGCAGATATGTAAGATTTCAGGGCGAAAAGAGAGTAATGCAGTATGGATATTCTCTTTGGGAAGTTGGAGTATATGAAGCAAAGAAGGTTGAACAGCCATCATTTAGCTTAGCTTCAGGAAATTACTCAGGAAACCAGAAGTTACAGATTAGCAGTGCAACAAAGGGTGTTGAAATCAGATATACAACAGATGGTTCTACACCAAATGAAAACTCAAAACTTTATGTACCAAGCATTACTTTAAATAAGAACACAACAATTAAAGCAATAGCATACAGAAAAGGAATGATTGCTTCAGAAGTTACAACAGCTACTTACACAATTAATGGTGGAAGTACAACAGAACCTGAACAGCCTACAGAACCTTCAAAACCAGATGAAGGAGAAACAACATTAGTAAATGTTGCTAAAGGTAAAACCGCATCAACATCAGGAACAGAGACAGATGCAATGGCAGCGGCAAATGCATTTGATGGAGATGAAGGAACAAGATGGTCATCAAATTTTGCAGATGATGCATGGATTGCAGTAGATTTAGGAAAGACATATGCAGTTAGTAAGGTTGTACTTAACTGGGAAGGTGCATATGGAGAATCATATAAGATTCAGACATCAACAGATGGAAAGAACTGGACAACAGTAAAAGATGTAACAGGAAAGAACGGAGGCGTTGATACAATTACATTTAACACAGTAAATGCAAGATATGTAAGAATGCAGGGTGTTAAGAGAGGTTTACCATACGGATATTCATTATGGGAAATGGAAGTATATGCAACTGTTAAGGAAACTGCAGAATATGGCGTAGTTTCTAAGAACAAAACAGCAACAACATCAGGAACAGAGACAGAAGCAATGGCAGCAGCAAATGCATTTGATGGAGATGAAGGAACAAGATGGTCATCAAATTTTGCAGATGATGCATGGATTTCAGTAGATTTAGGAAAAACATATGCAATCGATAAAGTTGTACTTAACTGGGAAGCAGCATATGGTAAAGCTTATAAAATTCAGACATCAACGGATGGAAATAATTGGACAACAGTAAAAGATGTAACAGGAAAGAACGGTGGAATAGATACAATCACATTTAACACAGTAAATGCAAGATATGTAAGAATGCAGGGTGTTAAGAGAGGACTTCCGTATGGATACTCATTATGGGAAATGAAGGTATATGGAAAGTAAAATACTAGATTAAAGGACAGATATTAAAGAGGCTTCATAGCATGAAAAAGGGCTATGGGCCTCTTTTATATAATTATATTAGGAAAATTGGAGGGTAAAAAATGAACAGGAGAAAGTTAGTGTCAATGGCACTTTCTTTAATGATGGTTACCGCATCATTAGGAACAATCAACGGAACAGCTTTGGTAAAAGGAGCAGACACATGGAGAAGTAGTTTATATCCGAGTAACTGGACACCCGGATACACGAACAGTAGCGGACAGTTTTTACAGGATTTTTCATATGCAGGATATGAAAAAGGTGAAAAAGAAGTTCCAACTCAGATGAGTGGAATGTATGTAAATGTAGTAAATTATGGAGCTGACAGTACAGGAGCGAAAGACTCAACATCAGCAATTCAAAATGCAATCAACGCTGTTGAGGCATCAGGTGGTGGAACAGTATATCTTCCGGAAGGAACATACAAGGTAAAGCCAACTACTTCAAATTCAGCAGCTTTAAGAATAAAAGGCAGCAACATCTTATTTAAAGGAGCAGGAAAAGGAAAGACTTTTATAAGATGCTATGCGGAAAATATGAGATATAGTCAGGTTATTAATGTATCTCCAAATGGTGGTACATGGAATAGTGCTGACGATGGAAATTATTATAGTTTGTCACAGGATATACCAAAAACACCAACAAATAAAATTTATTTGAGTAATGTTGGAAATTTAAAAGTTGGTGATTGGGTAATTATCAGAAGTGACAGAACAGCTGCATGGATTAATGAACATCAGATGTCAGGATTCTGGTCAGCAAGTGTAAATCCTACAACAATGGGAACAACATTTTATAGACAGATAACAGCAGTAGATAAGAATAGTAAGACAATTACAATTGATATCCCTACAAGATATTATATGAAAACAAGAGACAATGCCAGAGTTTATAAAGTAACTCCAAAGCAGCAGAATGTAGGATTGACAGACTTTTCCATTGGAAATAAAGCCAACAGCAAGACAAATGGCTGGGGAGAGGAAGACTATAAGACAAGTGGAACAGGAGCATATGATGCAAATAATGCATTTTTGATTAAATTTGCATTAAATGTAAACTGTTTTGCAAAGAATATTTCTACATATCAGGCAGAAAATGCAAGTCAAATTCATATGATTTCGAACGGACTTGATTTAAGCCAGTGCAGAAGCATTACAATTGACAGCTGTGATTTCAGTCATCCACAGTATGAAGGTGGTGGCGGAAACGGTTATGGAATGAATGTTTGTTCACAGGAAGCATTAATTAAAAATTGCTCATCAACAAGTGCAAGACATAGTTTTTCATTTAAATATGCATATACAAGTGGAAATGTAATTTATCATTATACATCAACAAATCCAAAATACGGAAGTGATTTCCATATGTATTTAAGTATGTCTAACTTAATTGATAATGAAGAACTTAATGGTGATTTTGTTGAATCAAATGTAAGACCATATGGTGGCACTGCAGGAAACAGACATGGTTATACATCAACAGAAACTGTTTTCTGGAACACAAAAGGAAATTATTATAAGTCAGGAATGAATTATATTATTGATTCAAGACAGTTTGGAAATGGTTATATTATAGGAACTCAAGGTGCTGCTACAAATGTTAAGACAACACCTACAACAATGTCTTCACAGTATGGAACTGTAAATACAGCACCGGAAGACTATAAAGAAGGAATTGGAAAAGGAGCAACATTATATCCACAGTCACTTTATTACGATCAGCTTGAAAAGAGACTTTCGAAATCAAGTGGTGGAGAAACAGTAACAGCAAAGAAAATCCCGGGAACAATTAATGCAACAGAGTATGTAAGTGCTACATCAGGAATAACAAAGAACACATCTACAACACCAAATTATGTAGGAAACCTTGTTTCAGGATCTTCACTGGAATATAAGGTTAATGCAGCTGATACAGGAACATATAAGGTTAATATAGGTTTGGCAGCAGGAGACACAAAATACAATGCAAAGAATATAACTGTAAAGGTTGATGGAGCAAATGCAGTAAACGTTCCTGTTACGGGAAGCACAAATTGGACAACATTTATACAGCATAATTTACAATTAACATTGGCAAAGGGTGAGCATACGATTGCAATTAGTTCAGTAGATGGTGCGGTTAATATTGGAGATATTGTATTTACTAAGGAAGCAGTGAAGGAAGATACAACTAATGTGGCTAAGGGCAAGACTGTTACAACATCAGGAAATGAAAGTAATGAATTTGCAGGCAGTAATGCAGTAGATGGAAATAAAGATACAAGATGGTCATCAAATTTTGCAGACAATGCATGGTTTACAGTAGATTTAGGAAAATCATATAAAGTCAGCAAGGTTGTTATCAATTGGGAAGCAGCATATGGTAAAGCATATAAAATTCAGACATCAACAGATGGAAAAAACTGGACAACAGTAAAAGATTTGATAAATCAGGATGGTGGAGAAGATACAATTACATTTAATGCTGTAAATGCAAGATATGTAAAAATGCAGGGTGTAACAAGAGCACTTCCATACGGGTATTCAATATATGAATTTGAGGTATATGGCGTAGCTTCACAGACAACAGCTTCCGCATCAGTTGTTTCTAAAAACTGTACAGTTTCCCAGTCAGGAAATGAAAGTGATGAATTTGCAGGCAGCAATGCAGTAGATGGAAATAAAGATACAAGATGGTCATCAAATTTTGCAAATAATGCATGGCTTACAGTAGATTTAGGCACAGTAAAATCAGTTGAAAAAGTAGTTATTAATTGGGAAGCAGCATATGGTAAAGCATATAAAATCCAGACATCAACAGATGGAAAGAACTGGACAACAGTAAAGGATTTAACAAATCAGGATGGTGGAGAAGACACAGTTACATTTAATACTGTAAATGCAAGATATGTAAGAATGCAGGGTGTAACAAGAGCACTTCCATATGGATATTCAATATATGAATTTGAGGTATATGGAAGATAAAATTAGTCTGTGACAACATAAATGAGAGTTAAATATTATTTAAAAGGGTGAGCATAATTAAGTAAAAAAAGCATATTAACTTTTTAAATAAATTGCTATTTAAATCAAATAAGTGGTTGCGTGGGTTTAATATACCCACGTAACTGCAAATTTGAGCAGGTTACAGGTTTAATACTAATAGCAGTGTATGTCATGAATAATAAGTATTTACAGCAGAGTACAAAGAATATCGTGATGTGGAAAAAAGGAAAGAACAAAGTGTATGCAAATTATATGAAGGGAGGATTAAAAAAAGTTTTACTTAATTTGTTATATATAATAAAGGGAAAGGTTTAATTATATTATATCGTTATGAAGGGGAAGTTTTATTATATTATCTTATCCAAATAAAAAGGAGGAAGGTAATATGAGAACTAAGCATTACAGAATGATTAAAAAATCGTTAGCATGTGCTTTAAGTATGGCAATGTTAGCAGGAAGCGCAGATTTTTCAAATTTGCATGTAAGTGCAGCAGACAGAAGCAAACCATGGTTATTATCAACTAACAGACCTGCGTATGCTTCATCATTAAATGGTGGCGATGTAGCAAGCTTTGCCACAGATGGTAAAATATCAACTCAGTGGGGAGCAGCAGCTAATAAAGCAAACCAGTGGTTAGATATTGACCTTGGAGGAAAGGCTGATATCAGCAAAGTAGTTATTGACTGGCAGAATGATGCCAGCTATGGAGTTGCATATCAGGTATTAGTTTCAGATGATGAAATTAATTGGACAAAAATCTATGAAACAACAAGTGGTAACGGAGGAGAAGTTAAGAATGTACTTAAAAAAGATGGTACAGTTGACTACAGTTACTATGAGGACGTTTTAAGTACAGATGCGACTGAAGATTATAAGCTAACAAAGGGAAATGGTCGTTATGTACGTATCTTAATAAACTATAGCAAATCCCAGTCAGGCTCAGACGATAAGAAGTCAGGTTGGGGAGCATCAATAAGAGAAGTTGGCATTTATGGAATTGGCGACGATAATTGTATTGCGCCTGTTTCAGAAGCAGAGAATATAGCATTGGGCAAAGAGGTATCAGTTTCTTCTTATTCTCAGCCATGGTGGGCATCGACTCCGTTAAGTGGAAGCAATGCAGTAGATGATGACTATGATTCATATTGGTTATCACAGTCATATGACAGCGTGGCCCAGACAGCAGACCAGAATCTTGCTGTAGATTTGGGAAAAGAATATACAGTAGGAAGAGTTGTATTACAGTGGCAGACAGAATTTGCAAGAATTTATGATTTGCAGGTTTCAGCAGATGGAAACAACTGGAATACGGTTTATAGAAATATAAGAGGAAATGGTGAAGATGAAGACATTTCATTTTATGCAGAAAATGTCAGATATGTACGTATGCAGGGAATAGCATACGGAAGGGGCTCAGGATATTCTATCAGAGAAATTAAAGTATATGAGTATCAGAATGGTGATGAAAAGGTAGTTAACCAGATTCCTGATTTACCAAAGAAAGAAGTTGTTAAATTAGGTAAAGGAAGTTATGCAATTGATGATACAAACCTTTTACAGCCAAGAGATCCTAAATATGTTACAAGTAACGTAAAAAGTGCAATACCATCAAATGACTGGTGGACATCTATTGTTTATACTCAGTACAGTGACACAATGCCGGCACTTCCATTAGTATATTCATATTCAGCAACAGGTCTTGGATTATATTACGCAGATGGTTTCTATACACGTTCAGATAATGGTGGTATGGGAGCAGAAAGTAAATATAAAGATATTACAATTGGAACATCAGCAGTAACAAAAGAAGCATCAGCTAAATTACATAGTTATGGAGACTGGTCAGTAGATGTAGCATATACAGATACAGATTCACCAAAAATGTTAAATACATTAATTAAAGGTTCTCCATATGTATATTCAACATTTGAAGATGCATCTTCTGTAGAAATAAATGTAGCCAATTTAGTAAAATTCTTTGACAAAGACGGAAAAGAAGTATTAAAAGAAGATGGTGAAACATTAAATGGTGATCAGTTTGGCGTTGGAGCTAAAAATGAAAGTGAAGCACCTGGGGATGGAAATAAGACACAGTATCATTATTACGGTGTTTATATGCCTGCAGGCTCTACAGTAACAAGAGTTGGAAGCAAATTGAAAATTTCATTAGGGGATAATCAGAATTACATGGTTGTAGGTGCTTTGGCAGTAGATGAACCTATTAAGCTTTTAGCAACACAAAAAGAGGCAGCAAAAGTTCATAATCCTGAATCAGCTAAAGACGCAGAAGCTGTAGCACAGTTAGCATATATGTATAAACATGCATATTCATATGTAACAGATACAAAGGTAACAGCTACATATGATGAATCAAAAGCAGTTAATACAACAAAATATGAATCAGTTATCAGTCAGAAGAGAAATGATAATGGAATTGAAAATTCAACATTAATGTGTATGATGCCACATCAGTGGAAATATTCAGATGCTTCATATAAGAAGGCTGAATCAGGAAAGGCATTAATTTACAATTCAGTTCGTGGTGATTTAAGAATTCATGAAGGAAATGAATTTAACTACACTCAGAAATTTAACGGAATTATTCCACAGTATACAACTCCTGATGAATCAGGAAGTTATGATACAGAATGGATGTATGCATATTTGAAACAGTTTACTGACAGTGCGTTAAAATCATATTGGGTAGCAGATCCATATTGGCAGGGTAAAAAATCTCATCCTATTACAATGGGTATTTTAATTGCCGACCAGTTAGGTGAATACGAAACAAGAGACAAGCTTATCAGCGTATTAAGAAAAATAATGGAAAACTGGCTTACATATGATGGAGAAGAAGATTTTCCTTATTACATGTATTATCACACAAGTTGGGGTGCAGTAAGTGGTGATGGTGGTGACCATGGTATGGCAATTAACTTATCAGACCATCATTTCTTATGGGCATATTTCATATTCCCTGCAGCAGTATTGGCATCATATGATTCACAGTTTGTAGAAGATTATGGTGATATGGTTGAACTTTTAATTAGAGACGCAATGAATCCTGATAAGGATGATGAATTATTACCATATATGAGAAACTTTGATGTTTATGAAGGACATTCATGGGCAGGCGGATATGGTGATAACAACAGTGGTAACAACCAGGAATCAGCATCAGAAGCAACATTTGCATGGGCAGGACTTTACTTATGGGGTCTTGTAACGGAAAATAACACATACAGAGATGCAGGTATCTGGGGCTACACATCAGAGGTTGATGCAATTGAACAGTATTGGTTCAACATGGATGCAGGAACAGAATTAGATAGTAACAACTGGGCACCGGGATATGGAACAGATGTATATGGCGATGAAGATTGTGATGTTCTCCCATACACAGGAATGGTATGGGGACTTGGATATACAAATGGTACATACTTCTCAGGAAATCCATGCTGTATCATGGGTATTCATTTACTTCCTGTAACACCTGCAATTACATATATGGGTTACAGAAAAAATACAGTAGATAATATTTGGAATCAGTACGAACAGATTCAGAAAGCATATCAGAAGAAACTTGAGAAAAATGGAGAATCTGACCCTGAAGGATGGTATCACATTTTATGGCCATTTATGGCATTGAGTGATGCAGATGGTGCTGCTGACCGTTGGGCAAATGAATATACATCTCATTTAAATGAAGATGGAAATTATATTGATGGTGTTCTTGCAACAGATGAAATGTTTAACTCATATTGGTATATCCAGAATATGTGTGCAAAAGGATACATTGATACAAGCATCTGGTCAACAGATTACACAAGTTATCAGGTATTTTCTAAGACAGCAAATGGAAAGACAACTTACACAGCTGAAGTTTGGAATCCGTTTGATAAAGAAATAACAGTACATTTTGCAAATGCAAATGGAAATTTAGAAAGTGCAAAAGTACCTGCACATTCAACAGTTGATGTTGACCCTACAAAGAATGAAGACAAGACAATAGATGAAAACGGAGACAAAGTAACATATGTACCTGTACAGAATACAGATCCTGTAAATGAAGTTTCAGGTGTAATTGAAGCTGAAGATTATTATACAAACTTTAGCTGTGAACCTGATACAAATGACCAGGAAGGTGGATATGTTGGTTGGATTGATGATGGAGATTCACTTATTTACACAATCAATGTAAAAGAAGATGCTGATTATGTAGTTGATTACAGAGTTCAGTGTGTAAATACAGAAAAGAGCAGTGCAATCAAGTTAAAAACAGATAATGACAGCGACTACATTTTAACAACATACTTAGATAATTCAAAAACAGATTGGAAAAATGTAAAAGCAGATAAGACAATTCATCTCAAAAAAGGTGAATACAAAATGAAACTTAAATTTGTAGATGGCGGATTTAACCTTAATTACATCAAAATCTACAAAAAAGGAACAAAGGCACCTGTAGCAGCATCTGATGATGTTACATTTGCAGACTTATCAAATTATCCTGAAATTGACTTATCAAAAGCAGAGGTTATCGATGTTACATCAGAAGCAAATGCAGATGGTAAGGCTTCAAACGTAATCGATAAAGATTACAATACACGTTGGGAATCAAAAGCAGAGGACCCACAATCACTTACAATTGACTTAAAAGAAAATAAGGAAATTGGTGGAATTAAATTGTATTGGGAAGGTGCTTACGCAAAGAAATATGAAATTCAGGTATCTTCTGATAATACAAACTGGAAAACAATGTTTACTCAGAACAAGGGAATTGGTGGACAGAAGAATGGTGATTCAAATAGAAGCACAGGACTTGAATCAATTTCATTTGACAATGCAGTAAATGGAAGATATGTAAGAATTAAATGCATAGAAAGAGGAACAGGTTATGGAAACTCTTTATATGAAATAAGATTGTTTGGAAAAGGTGAAGAACAGGGAGGCGTTACAGAACCTGAACAGCCTACACAACCGGCTGAACCTGATACACCGGACGGAAATCTTGCATTAAATAAAGAAGCTTCATCATCTGCACCTGAAGGAGACAATGTTGTAGCAGCAAATGCATTTGATGGAAATGATGGAACACGTTGGTCATCAAAGTTTGAAGACGATGCATGGATAAGCGTAGATTTAGGAAAAACTTATACAGTTGGAAAAGTAGTTCTTAAATGGGAAGCTGCTTATGGAAAAGCTTATGATATTCAGGTGTCAACAGACGGAAAAGAATGGACAACAGTTAAGAAAATGAGAAATCAGGATGGTGGAGAAGATACTGCATCATTAAATGGAACAAAAGCAAGATATGTAAAATTACAAGGTGTAGAAAGAGGAACAGGCTACGGTTATTCTCTTTGGGAAATGGAAGTTTACGGAGGAAAAGTCTCACAGGGTGAAACAAATACTCCTTCAGGAACAAATGTTGCTTTAAATGCAGATACAAAGCAGTCAGGCTCAGAAAATGATGCTATGACAAGCGAAAAGGCAGTTGATGGAAATGGTGAATCAAGATGGTCATCAAATTATGCAGATGATGCATGGATGACAATGGATTTAGGAAATGCATATGAAATCAACAAAGTGCTTATTAACTGGGAAGGTGCATACGGAAAGAACTACGACATTTTGGTATCAATGGACGGAGAAAACTGGACAACAGTTAAAGAAATGAGAAACCAGAATGGTGGAGAAGATACTGTAGAATTTAACGCAGTTAAGGCAAAATATGTAAAATTCCAGGGAGTAGAAAGAGAAACAGGCTATGGCTACTCAATCTGGGAAATGCAGGTGTTAACAAAATAATGCGTTGCAGAAAAAACGAATAATGCCGGTGTTACAATTATTGACATTAACCGAATAATACTTTGAAAAAATCAGAGAAAAAATTTTAATTATCTTATAAAATAATTTCTTATCCTTCACCCCATTTGGGCAGATTACAATCTACCCAAATGGGGTATTTTAATTTGACAAAGAAATTAATATTCTCTATACTCCATATAGTAGTAAATTAACAATGATTTATATATTGCCCCGAAGCCTGTTGATATTAACGAAAGAACGCTCGCGCTGCTTGCCCCTCGTAGCGGTTCTAACGTTTTGTCATGTGGTCTGATTTTAGAATCTTCGTTTCTAATCATTCCACATGACAAAACATTGAACCGACGGGGACAAATGCTCTTTCTCTTAATATCAACAGGCTTCGGGACAGATAATGAATAGACATAATTGAATATTAAAATGGAGAGAAAAATGTATACAAAAATAGTGGGAACAGGAAGTTATCTTCCAAAGAAAGTATTAACAAATGATGATATAGCACAGCTTGTAGATACAAATGATGAATGGATCAGGGAAAGAACAGGAATACAAAGCCGTCATATAGTCGAAGACGAAACTACGGTTACTATGGCATCAATGGCAGCAAAGGATGCACTTGAAAATGCAAATTTGCAACCTGAGGATATAGATTTAATAATAGTAGCAACTGTTTCAGCAGATAATCTTTTGCCTAGTACAGCATGTAGCGTTCAGAAGGAGTTAGGGGCTGTAAATGCAACTGCATTTGATATAAATGCAGCATGCTCAGGATTTTTATTTGCACTCAATACAGCAGATGCGTACATAAAAACGGGCATGTATAAAAATGCACTTTTAATTGGAGTGGAGACTTTGTCAAAAATCGTAGACTGGAATGACAGGGGAACATGTATTTTATTTGGTGACGGAGCAGGTGCAGCAGTTGTTGCAGCAAGCGAAACACCGGGAATTTTAGCAGGAATACAGGGCGCAGATGGAGCAGGCGGAGATGTATTAGCGTGCAAAGGACGTGAAAACAATAATCCTATTGTGAAAGGAGATTTGACACCGGGATATGTCTCAATGGAAGGTCAGTCAGTATTCAAATTTGCAGTAAAAAAAGTTCCTGAATGCATAGATGAAGTCCTAAATAAGGCAGGAAAGAATATAGATGATGTTGAATTATTTGTGCTTCATCAGGCAAATTTAAGAATTTTAACTTCTATATCAAAGAGAAAGAAAATACCTATGGACAAAATTCCTGTAAATCTGGATACATGCGGAAACACTTCTGCGGCAAGCGTACCGATACTTTTAGATAAAGTAAATAAAGAAGGAAAAATTAAAGAAAACGATTTGATTTTACTTGCCGGATTTGGTGCCGGATTAACTTGGGGAGCGGCACTTATACAGTGGTAAAGTTTTTTATCCAGGAGGAAACAAAATGAACGAAGTTCATTTCCTATAAAAGTTTCCGACGAATAACCGCCGACCGAAGGGCGGGGCATTACATAATTTATATACAGTAATTTAATGAAATAATGGGATTAGATAAAATGGAACAACATACACATAGAAAAGAATTTGTAAGGGGAATAAAAAATGGAATACCAATAGCCATGGGATATCTGGCTGTGGCATTTACATTAGGAATAGCGGCGAAAAAAGCAGGAATTACAGCATTTCAAGCAGGATTAACAAGTTTTGGACTTCATGCATCAGCGGGAGAGTATATTTGCTTTACTTTGATTGCAGCTCATGCAGGTTTAATAGAAATGGTTGTTATGGAAGCGGTTGCAAATGCAAGATATTTGCTTATGTCATGTGCATTGAGTCAGAAAATTCCGGCAGACACACCAATTTGGAAAAGGCTCATAATGGGATATTTTATAACAGATGAAATATTTGGAGTGTCAATACTGACAGACGGGAAATTAGACCCATATTATAATTTCGGAATGGCAGCAGTTGCGTCACCTGCATGGGTATTTGGAACTGTATTTGGTGTAGTGCTTGGAAATTTTCTTCCTGTTTCAGTGGTTAGTGCATTAAGCGTAGGTTTATATGGAATGTTTATAGCAGTCATCATACCTCCTGCGAGAAAGAATAAAATAGTTGCAGTATTGATAATAATAAGTTTTGTTGCAAGTTACATATTTAATAAATTAGCATTATTTTCAGCTATATCAAGTGGTGTGAAAATAATAATACTTACAGTAGTAATTTCACTTGGAGCAGCAATTTTGTTCCCTGTAAAGGAGGAAAAATAATTGAACAGTAAAATATATATTTACATATTTGCAATGGCTCTTGTTACATATCTGATAAGAGTGCTTCCTCTTACATTAATAAGAAAAGAGATAAAAAATCAGACATTAAAGTCATTTTTATATTACGTCCCATATGTAACATTGGCAGTAATGACGTTCCCGGCAATTCTGGATTCTACGCAGAGTACATTATCTGCAATCATAGCACTTATTACTGCAGTTGCACTTGCATGGTGGGGAAGAAGTCTGTTTCAGGTGGCAGTTATCAGTTGCGTAGTAGTGTTTGTAGTAGAATTTGCTGAAAAAATATTAGGTGTACTATAAGGAAAAAATACCGGAGTTATGATAATGCGTAGTAAAAAATACGGAATAGCAGTTGCTAATTTCAAATAAAGAAAGTGTTTTTAGTTAACAAAAGTGTGGCAAAAATTCTGAAATTTAGCGCAGTCTATTGTAATAATTTATATATACAGTAAAATTGAAAAAGTGATGAGAAATCGATATTTTACAAGAGAGTTTGTAAAGTATATGCTAGTTACAATATAAATTTGAGTCAAATATACAATGCTATATAAAAGGAGAAGATATGAAAGCAGAAGCAAAGAAAAAAGTAGCCGTTTTTCTTTCGGCGGCACTAATTGCTACGACGGTGCCATTTAATTTTACAAGTGTAAAGGCACAGGCAAAAACAAATCAGAATAATAAATATTCAGTAAGGGTAAATGTTGCAGAAGAACCTGCAACTGTTGATGGTAGTCAGCAGGAAACAACAAAAGAATCACAGGAAACTACAGGACCATCAAAAGAGACAAGTACAATAGAGACAAGTACAACAGAAACTTCTACAGTACAGGAATCATCAACTACAGATATTACAACAACACAGCCTGTAACTGAAACAACAACACAGGCTCCTACGGTAGAGACGACAACACAGAGCCCAACAACACAGGCTCCTACAACAGAAGCATCTACAACATCAAAAAAGACAGCATGGGGAGAAAGCAACGGTAAATTCTATAATGACAAATTAAAGCAAATTGCAGGCGCTGTTGCAAAAGGTTTAGATGTAAGTCATCATCAGGGAAAAATAGATTGGGAAAAAGTTAGTAAATCAGATATTGACTTTGTTATTATCCGTTGTGGATATGGAAACGATTTAACAAGTCAGGATGACAAATATTTTGCACAAAATGTTGCCGGATGTGAGAAGTACAATATTCCTTATGGAATTTACATATATTCGTATGCTTTAAGTAAGTCTGATGCAAAGAGCGAAGCAAATCATGTTTTAAGATTAATTAAATCTACAGGCGCAAAACCAACATATCCTATTTATATAGATTATGAAGATTCATCACAAAACGGGCTTACTCCAAAGCAGTTAGGAAATTTTGCTACAGCATTTTTTAATAAGACTATTGCAGCAGGTTATAAGGCAGGCGTTTATGCAAATCTAAATTGGTGGACAAATAAACTTACAGATAGCAGATTTAATCAATGGACAAAGTGGGTAGCACAATATAATTCGGCATGCTCATATACAAAGCCTTACCAGATATGGCAATCAACATCAACCGGAAAAGTTCCCGGAGTAAATGGAAATGCAGATTTGAATTTCCTTATGCAGTTTGATTGTATAGAAGACGGACATATTTATTCGCAGTGGGTAACAACAAAAAGTGCAACTATATTTGCAAAAGGAACTAAAGTAAGAATTTGTAGTGTATGTGGAAAACTACAGACAAAAGAGACAGCAAAGCTTAAGCCTACCGGAAAATTAAATAAAACAAAAGTTACACTAAGATTCCGTAGAAAATATAATAGAATAAGAGTATCAAATTTATCAACAGGCGATAAAGTAAAGAGTTATAAATCATCTAATAAAAAGATAGCTACTGTTAATAAAAAAGGTGTTATTACAGCGAAGAAGAAAAAAGGAAAAGCTACAATTACAGTAACTCTTAAGAGCGGTAAGAAATTAAAAGTTAAAGTAACTGTAAGAAGAAAATAAAAGATGAATAAATTACTTATTTTATAGTAATAATAAATAATGAAAGTAATTTTGCAATTTATAAATGTAAAAAATGTGTTTTGGTTTATTAAAACTGAAGCACATTTTTTATTGCCATATTGCATATGTAAATTATATTTGAAGCATTTATAGAAAAAGTATATTTTTTGTATGGCAATTAGCCAAATGTTATTGGTGGATATAATAGATTTGTGGTATAATACAGTTTTATGATGCTAGGATTGTGGGAGTGCATAGCACGAAACAATTCGTAGGAATCAAAGTTGGAGGCTTTAGACCCCCAACGTCATTTTATATTACATATGAATTTGATAGAGGTGAAGAAAGATGCCTATTAAAGTAAAACAGAATTTGCCTGCACAACATATTTTAGAGCAGGAGAATATTTTTGTAATGACAGAGCAGAGAGCTATGACTCAGGATATACGACCATTAAATGTTTTAGTATTGAATTTAATGCCGACTAAAATTGTAACTGAGACACAGCTTTTAAGAAAATTATCTAATACTCCGTTACAGATTCAGGTGGAATTTTTACAGACAGTAACATATAAATCGCAGCATACAGACAGTAGTCATTTAGATGAATTTTACAAATCATTCGATGAAGTAAAAGATCATTTTTATGATGGATTGATTATCACAGGGGCACCACTTGATTTTATAGATTATGAAGATGTCGATTACTGGGATGAAGTATGCAAGATAATGGAATGGTCAAAGAAACATGTACATTGTACATTCCATTTGTGCTGGGGCGCTTATGCGGGCCTTTATTATCATTATGGTATTAGAAAGAGAGACAGAATACCTAAGCTATCAGGAATTTATAAACATCATATTCTTAAGAAAAATGCTCCACTATTTAGAGGATTTGATGATGTATTTTACGCTCCACATTCAAGAGCAACTGAAATTACAAAAGAGCAGATTCTTGCGGAACCTAAACTTGAATTGATGGCAGAATCGGATGAGGCCGGAGTAGCAATTGTTAAAAGCGAAGATAGTAGACAGTTCTTTGTATTTTGCCATTCGGAATATGATGCTGATACTTTAAAATTAGAATATATACGAGATACGGAAAAGGGAATGAATCCTAAAGTTCCTGTAAATTATTTCCCTGATGATGATCCAACAAAAGAGCCGGTTGTTAATTGGCGTTCAGCAGGACAGTTGTTATTCACAAACTGGTTAAATTATTATGTATATCAGACAACACCGTATGATGTAAATGCAGTTAAAAATGAGTAAATAGGGAGGTTTGTATGTTTGGACCATATGATAAGAAATTTGATAAAAATAAAAACGGAATAATGGAAGACGATGAAAAGTTAGAAGAACAGGCTTACATCAGATATTTAGCAGAAAAAGATGATGAAGGTGAAGATGATGATGATTTTGACAATGGTGAGTCAGTGTAGAGCTTAAATAGTTAACATAATGAACAAACATTAGCCTGTTAAAGTTTGTTTATTATGCCTATGACATTTTGTCGGTTAAAGGAGTATAATAAATATGTAGCCGAAAAGAAAAGTCAGAGGTGAGATAAGTGTTTAAAATAGGAGAATATGTTGTACATGGCAGAAATGGGGTTTGTAAGATTGATGACATTACTAAGTTAGAGATATCGGGTGCCGACAAAGATAAGTTATATTATGTTTTGGTGCCAATGAAATCTGAACAGAGTAAAGTATTTTATCCTGTAGACAACAACAGGGTAACAATGAGATCAGTTATTTCGAAAAATCAGGCGGAAGATATTGTAAATGATATTAAAAGTATTGAGCCTTTGTGGATTAACAATGAAAGACTTAGAGAGGCTAAATATAAAGAAGCAATTTCGTCATGTGATTGTGTTGAATGGATTAGAATTATTAAGACATTGCATATGCGTAATAAGGAAAGAGTTCAACAGGGAAAGAAAATTACATATGTTGACGACAGGTATTTAAAAGAAGCAAAAGAAAATCTATATGAAGAATTTTCAATTGCTTTAGATATTGAAAAGGACAATGTGGAACAGTACATAACTGACCACCTATAAAAAAAGACCATCATTTGATGGTCTTTTTTTATTCTAAAAATATTAAAATTTTATAAGCATAATCTATTCATCTAAATTATCATGGTTGTTGTAATCGTAGTCATTTGAACTATTATTATAATCTGAATTACTATTGTTGTCATAACCTGAATTGTCGTTACCATTGCCATAGTTATTATCATAGCCATTGCCATAGTTATTATTATCATAGCCATTGCCATAGTTATTATTATCATAGCCATTGCCATAGTTATTATTATCATAGCCACTACCATAATCGGAGTTGCCATTACTATAATCGTTGCCATAATTATAACTATTGTTATTGTAACCATTGCTATTACCATAACCAGCGTTGTTATTATAACTATTATAATTTGTTCCGTTATATCCATTATTAGGTTTTGAACATAATGTTACATATAATTCCATATTAGTGTATGCCTGATATGGTGCAACATAGAAGAGACCGACAAGACCTAAAGTAAATGCTGATAAAATGTTCCAACCTATAAATGACAAATCAAGAACGAAGGCATTCCATTTTTCGCCATCCATCATAGAGCGGCTTCTTGCAAATGCTTCATCTGTACTCATATATGGATTCTCAGCAAGTAAATAAGGAATCATACGATATTCATAAGATTTGACAATGCCCGGAAAGACAAATAATAGTGACCATAAAAATGTGTAAAGTTGTTTTAAAAACATTGTTTTTGTAACATTTCCATATCCTTCTTTAAATGTAAATCCTACACTACCAATATTATAATTGTCTTCAGTTCTTGAACGAATAAACCAATGCTGGCACCCAACCTGCAAAGGATTAAATACAAAAACATTTAAAAGTATTGAAAGTAATCCAACTATTAATATTATTAATGAGAGTCCTTGAAGTATTGTATTAACATTTACTCCTGGGAAAATGGAAGATATGTAATTCTTCATATATGCTGACATATCTGAATATGATGAGTCAGGAATAGGAGAATCAGATAGTATATTGTTAATATCTGAACTGCCATAATAATTATTTGAAGATGCATTTGAAAAACTGTTTCCAAAAGAAAAAGTTCCCAATGTAATTGATAAGATAACAGCTACAACAACTGATGGCCAATAGTTAGAATGGAATCGTTGTTTTGCAAATCTTTTAAGTTCTATTCTGTTCCACATAAAATAATCTCCTGTGAATGTATTTATAAAAATTAGTTACTGTGTTATTATAATACAAAACAAAAAAGAAATAAATAAAATAGCATTTTTTTTCGTATATATATATGGATGCTTAATTTAAAACACAGGGAGGATATGTACATATGTATTGTAAACATTGTGGAACTCAATTGGCAGATTGGCAGAAGACATGCCATATATGTGGAACGCCGGTTGATTCAGATGCTAAGAAAACTTTTTTAGATGATATCGATTTCTCAGAAACAGAGGAACTATCGGATGCAATTAATGAGGATGAAGGCAAGACAAAAATCTTTAATGTAGAAGATGATGATATATCTAAAACTCAGGATTTATCAGGCATAGCTGATACAAAGATTTTTGAAGAAAATAAAGCTATGGAATTTGAGGACATAGATCCTCAGGAAGTTGATGACTTTAATTTTAATGCTACAGATTTTCAGTTTGATGATGAAGCGGAAAATGCTCAGAAGGAGAGAGCAGGAGTTATAGAAGACCTGTTTTACGGAGAAACTGACGATGATGGTATAGAAGAAGACGAATTAGAAATATTAAGAGAGAGCAATAAGAATAAAAAGATGAGTATTATTGCATTAGCATTAGCAGTAGCAGCAATACTTATAGTTGTTCTTGTAATTATTCTTGCAAATAATCTGACAGGTGGAAATAAAGATGCTAAAGAAACCGAAAATACCACTCAGGAGACAACAACACAAGAATATACAACAGAAGAATACACAACAAAAGCAACAGTTGTAACAACTTACAAGAAGGAAACAACAACAGAAGAAAAGACTACAGAAAAGAAAACAAAGAAAGCTAAAGAAACAACAACGGCAGCACCAACAACAGTGGCGCCAACAACAGAGGCTCCTACAGTGGCACCAACAACAGTAGCGCCAACACAGGCGGCTACAGTAGCACCAACACAGGCAGCAGCACAGGATAATGATAATAATGCAGCAAATTCTAATGATGGAGCAGAATAGATATAGAATTTTAACAATAGGAAAGGATGACATAAAATGAAAGTATTAGAAAATTTACAACCGGCAAGTGTATTTAAATATTTTGAAGAGATAACACAGATACCACATGGTTCAAAGAATGTAGAGAAAATAAGTAATTACCTTGTAGATTTCGCAAAGGAACATAATTTAAAGTATATTCAGGATGAAAGCAAAAATGTTATTATTTTTAAAGATGCATCAGAAGGATATGAAAATGCGGATACGGTAATCATTCAGGGACACATGGATATGGTTGCGGTTAAAGAAGCTGATTGCAACAAAGATATGGAAAAAGAAGGCTTAGATTTAGAGGTTAATGGAGATTATATTAGTGCAAAAGGAACATCTCTTGGTGGTGACGATGGTATTGCAGTGGCAATGGCTTTAGCCATTTTAGATGATGACAGCATTAAACATCCGGCAATTGAAGCAGTATTTACAGTAGATGAAGAAATTGGAATGTTGGGTGCAGCAGCACTTGATACATCAGTTTTAAAAGGAAAGATTTTATTAAATGCTGATTCAGAGGATGAAGGGGTATTTACGGTAAGTTGTGCAGGTGGTGGAACAGTAGAATGCAAAGTTCCATTTCAGCATGAACCTGTAAACGGACAGATATTTGAAATAAAGCTTGATCAATTTACAGGAGGACATTCAGGGGCAGAAATTCATTTAGGAAGAGCTAATGCAAATGTTGCTCTTGGAAGAATCTTATTAAATCTTGTTCAAAATATGGATATAAGAATTATTTCAATTAATGGTGGTGAGAAAGACAATGCAATTGCTAAATTAAGTGAAGCTGCAATTGCCGTATTACCTGAAAACGTTGATAAAGTAAAACAGATAGTAGAAGAAACATTTGAAGAGATAAAGGATGAATACAAGCATACAGACCCTGATATGAGACTTACAACTAATGTTCTTCCAAGTCAGGTACTTGATGTTGCAACAGTTCCAACTACAATTAGAGCAATTATGACTTTAGTTAATATGCCACATGGTGTACAGAAAATGAGCCATGATGTAGAGGGATTAGTTCAGACATCACTTAATTTAGGCGTGTTAAGAACAAATAAAGATGACATAATATTTACTTATTCAGTAAGAAGTTCAAAAGATTCAGAAAAGAAATATTTAATAGAAAAAATTCGCTCATTAGCGGATTTACTTGGAGAAGAAATAAGCATAAGCGGAGAATATCCGGCATGGGAATATGTTGAAAATTCTAAAGTGCGCGATATTATGGTAGATGTATATAAGGAAATTTACGGTAAAGAACCTATAGTTGAAGGAATTCATGCAGGACTTGAGTGTGGAATCTTTTCATCAAAATTAGAAGGACTTGATTGTATTTCATTTGGACCGCAGATGCATGATATTCATACGACAAAAGAAGTGTTATCTATAGCATCAACAGAAAGAACATGGGAATTATTGTTAAAAACTTTAGAGAGACTTAAATAAATGATAATAGAGAAACTCTTGCATTAGGATTTAATTTTTTGAAATTAAAACGAAGCGAGAGTTTCTTGTGTTTATATAAGAAGAGAAAGATTTGGAGATACAGATATGAGCGAAAAAAGATATTTACAGTTACTTTCAGAAAAATACCCAACGATACAGTCTGTGTGTACAGAAATTATAAATTTAAATGCAATATTAAATCTTCCAAAAGGAACAGAACATTTTATGAGTGATTTGCATGGAGAGTATGAAGCTTTTTGTCATTTGTTAAATAACTGTGCAGGTGAAGTAAGAGACAAAGTAGACAGAATGTTTAGTGACATTATGACGAAGGAAGAACGAAAAGAGATATGTACATTAATCTATTATCCGAAAGAAAAAATGAATTTGCTTAGGCAGGAAGACAAACTGACGGACGGTTGGTATAGGGATAATTTGAAAAAACTTATTAATATAGCAAAGAAATTTTCATCAAAGTATACACGTTCTAAAGTGAGAAAAGCCATGCCTCAGGACTATAGATATATTATTGATGAACTTTTACATATGCAGGAAGATGAAGACAATAATCAGATTGTTTATCATGAAAAAATACTAGACACAATTATTAGTATAAAAAATGCAGAGGAATTTATAGAAGCATTATCGACCCTGATAAAGCGTCTTGCGGTAGACCATTTGCATATAGTGGGGGATGTATTTGACAGAGGAGAACATCCTGATGATATTCTTGATTTGCTGATGGAACACCATTCAATAGATATACAGTGGGGAAATCATGATATTTTGTGGATGGGAGCAACAGCCGGAAGTGATGCGTGTATTGCCACGACAATAAGAAATAATATTCAGTATAATAATATGCAAATGCTTGAAAACGGATACGGAATAAGTCTTAGAACTTTAACGCTTTTTGCAGAAAGATTATACCCGGATATGGAACCTATGAAAGCAGCATTAAAAGCAATTTCAGTCATTTTATTTAAATTAGAAGGACAGATTATTTCAAGACATCCCGAATATAATATGGATGATAGAAGACTTTTACATAAAATAAATTATGAAAATGGAACTATTGAAATTGAAGGAAAAACATATGAGATGAATGATGTTAATTTTCCAACAGTTGATAGAAAAAATCCGTACGAATTATCATCAGAAGAAAAGCAACTCGTGAAAGAACTTCGAAGAATGTATGTTAATAACAAACGTTTAAAACAACATATAGAATTCTTATATGCAAAAGGAAGTATGTATTGTTGTTTCAATAATAATTTGTTATATCATGGCTGCGTTCCTTTGGATGAGGATGGAAATTTTGCTGTTATTAAATTAAATGACAAGAATTATAAAGGAAAAGATTATCTTGATTATGCTGATAAAATGGCGAGAAAAGCTTATTTTAATAAGAATAATCAGGATGAACTTGATTTTATGTGGTATTTGTGGTGCGGTGAAAAATCTCCGCTATCAGGAAGAAGAATAAAGACATTTGAAAGAACTTTTATTGATGATAAAAATGCATGGAATGAACCTAAGAATCCATATTATGATTTTTATAAAGATGAAAAAACATGTAATATGATTCTTCATGATTTTGATATGTATTCACCAATGTCTCATATAATTAACGGCCATACGCCAATCAGGGTAACAAAAGGAGAAAAGCCGGTTCATGCAAATGGCAAACTTATAATAATTGATGGCGGATTCTGCAAAGCATATCATGATACTACAGGTATTGCAGGATATACATTAATTTATAATTCCCACAGCATGAGACTTATGTCACATCAGCCATTTGAAAGTATTGAAACGGCACTTGAAGAAAATAAAGATATTGAATCAACTGCAGATAGAATAGAGACTATAGATAAACGAGTTATGGTTAGAGACAGTGATATAGGAAAAAATATTAAGAAGCAAATAAAAGAACTTGAGGAATTACTCGAGGGTTATAGACAAGGTGAAATAAAGGAAAGAGTATAACTGTATAACAGCTCTTTAAAATATAATCAGGTTAAAAAATATAGTCGGATTTGAAGCTAGATTAAATTAAGAGTACAACTTGAAAAGAGCCATCACTTGTTCTGAATTGACATATGAGTTAACAACTGATTTGACAACTGACAAGACAGATGATATAATGCCACCTAATGAAAACACGAAAGGAAAATACTGGTTCTATAAAACATAATGGCGAATCAGTTCAGGTGGCAAAATGGAAAATATGATAGCACGTATTGAACAGTTAAAGCAGGAGAAAGATGTTGCAATAGTAGCACATTACTATGTAGATGGACAGGTGCAGGATATCGCAGACTATGTAGGAGATTCATTTGCATTAAGTAAGATTGCAACAATAGTTCCACAGAAGAATATTTTGTTCTGTGGTGTACTTTTTATGGGAGAAAGTGCTAAGACATTAAATCCTAAGAAAACAGTTATGATGCCGGACTTATCAGCAGATTGTCCTATGGCTCATATGGTTACAGTAGAAGATATATTAAATGTAAAAGAAAAGTATCCTGATGTTGCGGTTGTATGTTATGTAAACTCAACAGCAGAAATAAAAGCATATTCAGATGTATGTGTAACTTCATCAAATGCAGTAAAAGTTGTAAAGGCATTACCAAATAAAGACATATTCTTTGTTCCTGATAACAATTTAGCGCATTTTGTAGCAAAACAGACACCGGACAAGAACTTTATATTCAACGATGGATATTGTCATGTACATAAAAAAATAACAACACAGCATATTGCAGACGCAAAGAAAAGACATCCCGGAGTTAAAGTCTTAACACATCCGGAATGTACAGAAGATGTATTAGCTGTTTCAGACTTTATAGGAAGTACAGCTGAAATTATTGACTATGCAACAAAGTGTGAAGATGAAGAATTTTTAATTGCCACCGAAATCGGAGTATTTCATGAACTTCAGAAAAGAAATCCGGATAAGAAATTCTATCCGGTTAAGGATTCACAGATTTGTCCAAATATGAAAAAGATTACACTTGAAAAAGTGTTAAACGTATTAGAAACATTTGATAATCAGGTTGAATTACATGAAGAGATAAGACAGAAGGCTAATTATCCATTATCAAGAATGCTTGAATTAGCAAAATAAAGATTAGAATTCGTTAATAAGAAATTAAAATATACAGATTAAATATAATTTATTTTTTTTAGAATAGAAAATCTCTTTATAGAAAGTGAAGTAAAATGAAAACAGATATAGTAATTGTTGGAAGTGGATGCTCAGGACTTTATTGTGCATATAATCTTCCAAGAGATAAAGAAATATTAATAATTACAAAAGATATAGTTGAGCATAGTGATTCATATTTAGCACAGGGTGGAATGTGCATGTTGACAGATGAAGAAGATTATGACAGTTATTTCTATGATACAATGAGAGCCGGACATTTTGAAAATGATACAGCTGCAGTAGAAACAATGATAAAATCTTCACCGGATATAGTAACAGATTTGGTTGAATTTGGAGCAGATTTTCATAGAGAAGAGGATGGCTCATTAAGTTATACAAGAGAGGGTGCACATTCAAGAAACAGAATAATATTTCATGAAGATGTAACCGGAAAAGAAATTACAAGTCATATTTATGAAAGAGTTAAACAACTGCCAAATGTTATAATAAAAGAACATTGGACAATGGTGGACATTCTATGTGAAGATAATGTATGTTATGGTGTGGTGGTAAAGAAAGATGACGGCACACTTGATACAATAACGGCTAATTATACAGTATTAGCAAGTGGTGGAATTGGTGGAATTTACAGATATTCTACAAATTACAGACATTTGACAGGAGATGCAATTGCACTCGCTTTGAAACACGGAATTGAACTTAAGAATACAAATTATGTTCAGATTCATCCTACAACATTTTACACTGAGAATGAGACAGATAGAAGTTTTCTTATTTCAGAATCAGTAAGAGGAGAAGGGGCAGTTCTTTTGGATAAAAAAATGGAAAGATTTACAGATGAACTGCAACCAAGAGACGTTGTTACCAGAGAAATAAGAAAACAAATGAAAAAGGACGGAACTGATTTTGTGTGGCTGTCTATGAAACCAATTGACAGAGAACAGTTAGAAAGCCATTTTCCAAATATAGTAAAACATTGTAGAGAATATGGCTATAACGTGCCTGATGACTGCATTCCAGTAGTACCGGCACAACACTATTTTATGGGTGGCATAAAAGTAAATCTTGAAAGTAAGACATCAATGGACCAGCTTTATGCAGTAGGAGAAACTGCATGTAATGGGGTTCATGGAAAGAACAGACTTGCAAGTAATTCGTTATTAGAAAGTCTTGTATTTGCGAAAAGAGCAGCAATCCAGATGGGAGAACAGTATAACACTACAAAACAGAAGGAATTTGAAAACATAGATATAACAAAATACCAGGATGGAGATGCCCTTGCAAAAGAGTACAAAAAACTTGTTTTAGATGAAATAGACAGATTAAATAATGAAGCACAACAGGCAGTTTAAATAAATAAGTTAAACAATCAGATTAAATGATAGATATAAAGTGAAAGATTAAACAGTGAGGTATTATAAATGTACGATCCAATTACTTTGAAATTAAGCGTTGATCCATTAGTATTAAGCGCATTAAAAGAAGATGTGACAAGCGAAGATGTAACCACAAATGCTGTAATGCCAACAGCACAGGCTGGCGAAGTAGATTTAGTATGCAAGGAAGATGGAGTTATTTGTGGACTTCAGGTATTCAGAAGAGCATTTGAACTTTTAGATGAAAATACAGAATTTGAATTCTACGTTCAGGACGGGGATGAAGTAAAAAAAGGACAGCTTATGGCAAAGGTAAGAGGCGATATCAGAACTTTGTTAGTAGGTGAAAGAACAGGACTTAATTATCTTCAGAGAATGAGTGGAATCGCAACATACACACATTCTATAGCAGTATTACTTAAGGATAGCAAAATAAAATTATTAGATACAAGAAAGACAAGCCCGAACAACAGAATATTTGAAAAATATGCTGTAAGAGTTGGTGGCGGAAATAATCACAGATACAACTTGACAGATGGTGTTCTTTTAAAGGATAATCATATAGGTGCTGCAGGTGGTGTCAAAGAAGCAATAATGGCAGCAAAGGAATATGCACCATTTGTAAGAAAGATAGAAGTTGAAGTAGAAAATCTTGAAATGGTAAAAGAGGCAGTAGATGCAGGAGCAGATATAATCATGCTTGATAATATGAGCCATGAAGAGATGAAAGAAGCAGTGGAAGTTATAAATCATAAGGCAGAAATTGAAATTTCAGGAAATGTAACTAAGGAAAATATAGCAAATTTAATTGACTTAGGTGTTGATTATATTTCAAGTGGCGCATTAACACATTCTGCACCAATTATGGATATTTCACTTAAAAACCTTCACAGAATATAAGACACATGAGAGATGGCACTTAATATATTTGATATTAGATATATCAAATTTTAAGAGTCGGACATTAAACATTCATATATTTAAAATTGTAGGAGATAGGAATTTATGAGCGGAGAAAAGAGAAGGGAAAATCTGTTGAAAATATTGCAGGAAAGCACAAATCCTGTATCAGGAACGGAATTAGCTGAAAAATTTAATGTAAGCAGACAGATTGTTGTTCAGGATATTGCACTTCTTAGAGCAAAAAATCACGAAATTATTTCTACTCATAAGGGTTATATTTTAAATGACGAAGAAACATTTAAAAGGGTGTTTAAAGTAAAACATACAACAGAGCAGATTCCTGATGAATTAAATCTCATAGTAGATTTAGGCGGAGTGGTAGATGATGTGTTTGTGTACCACAAAGTATATGGTGTCATAAAAGTTGACATGAACATAAAGTCCCGTCGTGATGTAAAAAAATATATTGAAGGAATTGAAAGTGGCGTGTCTACACCGCTTATGCAAATAACTTCAGAATATCATTATCATACTGTATCTGCTGATTCAAAAGAAACATTAGATGAAATACAAAAGGAACTTGACGAAAGCGGATATTTGGTAGCTTTAAGAGATTATGAACCAGTAGATTTCTGGAGCAGAGTAGATGAATAAAGACGAGGAGAATTGTAATGCAAACTTTTTACTATACGGTAGTCAACATTGATGGAGACTATGCAAATTTAAAAAGAACAGATATTGAAAGTGAAAATATAAAGTTGGTAGCAAGAGCTTTACTACCAGAGGGAATAAATGAAGGCACAAATCTTAAATATGAGATGTTACAATATGAAATTATTGAGTAAAGTACTATAGGATGATGGCATATCTATATTTGAAAAAATAAATATCCTCATAAAAGTGTTGGAATTGATGAAAAGTTCCCTCATAAAAATGTAAAAAAGTTAAAAAAATCGCTCATAAAAATGTAAAATAGTGTGATGTTTTATTCAGAAATAAATTATCAAAGTACAAGTAAGATATTTTCAAATAAAAAATACGCACAATATTTGAAGGAGTATTTAATATTAAATGATATATTGGCAAATACACTTGGTGGCGTAATCGGATATGGAGTTTATGCAATAGTTAGTAAAAAACAGGGAAAAGCTTTCAATTGAAGGCTTTTCCCTGCTTTTTGATTTATATTTATTTGTTCTGATTATCGAGTGATGCGTTAACAAATCCAAGGAATAATGGATGAGGTCTGTTAGGTCTGCTCTTAAATTCCGGATGTGCCTGAGTAGCAATGAAAAATGGATGAGATGGAATTTCTACCATTTCAACAATTCTTCCGTCAGGAGAAATACCTGAAAGCATCATTCCGTTGTTTGTTAAATCCTTTCGATAGTCATTGTTAACTTCGTAACGATGACGATGACGTTCATGAATTAATTCTTCTTTATATAATTTGTATGCTAAACTGTCTTTTGCTAATTTACATGGGTAAGAACCAAGTCTTAATGTTCCACCGATATTATCAACACCTTCCTGATCAGCCATAAGAGAAATTACAGGATGAGTAGTTGCTGAATTAAGTTCAACACTATGTGCATCTCTAAATCCTACAACATGTCTTGCAAATTCAACAATTGATAATTGCATACCAAGGCAAAGACCAAGGAATGGAATGTTGTTTTCACGTGCATAACGGATAGCAGAAATTTTCCCTTCAATACCACGGCTTCCAAATCCGCCCGGAACAAGGATTCCTGAAACATCGCCAAATACTTCAGCAGCATTTTCATCTGTTACAGTTTCTGAGTCAACCCATTTGATATTTACACTTGCGTTAGCAGCATATCCGGCATGCTTTAATGATTCAACAACGCTGATGTAAGCATCGTGTAATGCAATATATTTTCCAACTAAAGCAACAGTAACTTCTTTTGTAGGATTCTTTGCTGATTTAACCATTGCTTTCCAATCATCTAAATCAGGTTCAGGACAATCGAGCTTTAAGCTTTCACATACGATTTCAGCCAGATGTTCTTTTTCCATTGCAAGAGGTGCTTCATAAAGCATGTCTACAGTTAAATTTTGTACAACATGGCTTGCAGGCACGTTACAGAAAAGACTGATTTTATCTTTTAAAATATCATCAATTTCAAATTCTGTACGGCATACAACAATGTCCGGCTGAATACCAAGTCGCTGTAATTCCTTAACACTCATCTGAATTGGTTTAGTTTTCATTTCTTCAGATGCTGGGAGATAAACCATTAATGCTACATGAATAAGAATGCAGTTTTCATGTCCAACATCATGCTGGAACTGTCTGATTGCTTCGATATATGGCTGTGATTCAATATCACCAACTGTTCCACCTACTTCAATGATTGCGATTTCAGTTTCTTCATTTAAACTTCTGTGAAAACGGCTTTTGATTTCATTTGTGATATGAGGAATAACCTGAACAGTTCCCCCACCAAAGTCGCCACGACGTTCTTTAGTAAGAACAGACCAGTAAACTTTACCGGTTGTTACATTTGAATTTTTTGTAAGACTTTCGTCGATAAATCTTTCATAATGACCTAAATCAAGGTCTGTTTCAGCACCGTCATCAGTTACGAAAACTTCGCCGTGCTGGATTGGATTCATTGTACCGGGGTCAATATTAATATATGGATCAAATTTTTGCATTGTTACTTTGTATCCACGTGCCTTAAGAAGTCTGCCAAGGGAAGCGGCTGTGATTCCTTTGCCAAGGCCGGATACAACACCACCGGTTACAAATACGTATTTTACTGACATAATTTTCCTCCTATAATCCAATCAGAAAAAATTGATTTCACCAAATATATTTAAGTTCGAAAAATAATTAAAACAATATTTCTGAAAGTGTTTTGTTGTACCTATTTATTATATTAAAATGTTCATTTTCTAAAAAAACAAACACGATTAAAATATACTACATATAAACAAGCAATACTATAAAAAATTAAAAAAAATGAATTTTTGAAAAAAAAACTTTTGATTATATAGTAAAAGACAAAAAATAAGTAATTAATATATATATTATAGCTTATAATAATAAGAAAAAGATACCTGAGGATTAAATAAATTAGTAAAGCAATAATTATTTTTAATAAATTTAATATTTGTTAAATCTTTTTTCATAAAATAACATTAATATGGTATGTGAGATAAAAAATATGCTATATAACTGGCATTAATTCATGCAAAATGATAAAATAACTACAATTACACAGTTGACAGGAGAATTTTAGATGGACAATAATTTTTATCAAAATAACAATCGAAATAATAATGGCAACAATAATGGTAATAACGGAGATAATAATGGTAATGGCAACAGACCTAATAAAAACACGATTATACCTATAGTAATAGCTATAGCTGCCGCATTTTTATTTATGTCACTTTCATCTTATATGACAAGTGCGTTAACAACAAAGGAAATAACTTACAATCAGTTTATAGCTTTGTTGGAGCAGGACAAAGTTGATACGGTAGTATTTGACAAAGGAAAAATTGTATTAACTTTAAAAGGCTCAGAAAACTCATTTATTCAGTATAAATATTGGACAACAGATTTAGAAGACAGAGATATTTCTTTGATTCAGGAATTAAAGACAAAATATACTGATGTTAACTTTAAGGCTCAATTTGATAGTGGGTCACAGGAAATAATTTTCTATGTAATACAACTTGTTATTATGTTTGCCGTATTCTATTTTATATTTGGCATGATGATGAAAAGAAGTGCCGGTGGCAAAAATGGAATATTTGGAGTTGGAAAGAGCAATGCCAAAGTTTACATTCAGAAAGAAACAGGTGTTACATTTAAAGATGTAGCCGGACAGGATGAGGCTAAGGAATCAGTAGTTGAATTGGTAGATTTCCTTCACAATCCCGGAAAATATGCAGAAATTGGGGCGAAACTTCCAAAAGGAGCTTTACTTGTAGGACCTCCGGGAACCGGTAAAACTTTACTTGCAAAGGCAGTAGCAGGTGAAGCTAAAGTACCGTTCTTCTCATTATCAGGTTCAGATTTTGTTGAATTATATGTTGGTGTAGGTGCATCAAGAGTTAGAGATTTATTTAAACAGGCAGAGGAAAATGCACCATGTATTATATTTATCGATGAAATTGATTCTATTGGTAAGAGCAGAGATTCAAAATATGGTGGCGGTAATGATGAAAGAGAACAGACATTAAATGCATTGCTTGCTGAGATGGATGGATTTGATTCTTCTAAAGGTATTTTAATCTTAGCTGCGACTAACAGACCGGAAGTATTGGATCCGGCATTGTTAAGACCGGGACGTTTTGACAGACGAGTAATCGTAGATACACCTGATTTACAGGGAAGATTGGAAACATTAAAAGTACATTCTAAAGATGTTAAGATGGATGAAACAGTAAATCTTGAAGAAATTGCATTGGCAACAAGTGGAGCTGTTGGTTCAGACCTCGCAAATATGATTAATGAAGCAGCAATTAATGCAGTTAAAGCCGGTAGAAAAGCGATTTCACAGGCTGATTTATTTGAAGCTGTAGAAGTTGTAATTGCAGGTAAAGAAAAGAAGAACAAGATACTTGGAGCAGAAGAAAAGAAGATTGTTGCTTATCATGAAGTTGGTCATGCACTTGTAACAGCAATTGAAAAGGATGCAGAACCTGTACAGAAGATTACAATTGTACCAAGAACGATGGGCTCTTTAGGATATGTAATGACAGTACCTGAAGAAGAAAAATATTTGATGTCGCAAAGCGAACTTGAAGCAAGATTGGTTATGCTTCTTGCCGGAAGGGCAGCAGAAGAAATTGTATTTGATTCAGTTACAACAGGTGCTTCAAATGATATGGAAAAGGCAACAAAGATTGCAAAATCAATGATTGCAATGTATGGTATGTCAGAGAAGTTTGGACTTATGAGTCTTGAACAGGTAGAAAATCAGTATTTAGGAAGAAGTACAAGTTTAAATTGTAGTGAAAAGACAGCTTCACAAATTGAAGAAGAAATAAAGATTCTTTTGAAAGAAAAATACGAAGAAGCAAAGAAAATTCTTACAGAAAACAGAGACAAGCTCGATAAGATTGCTGAATATTTATATGAAAAAGAAACAATCACAGGAAAACAGTTTATGGAAATATATCATCAGTGCCAGGCACAGGAAGCAGGACAGCAGGATGCCGGTGAAACAGTAGAACAGCAGAATGATGACAATGCAGATAGTCAGGTGACAGATGATAATCAATAATTAGGAATATGGTCAGATGACGGATGATAATCAATAATGAGGTAATATGAATTGATGTAGATGTAATTAAATCAATTCATATACTATACAAATAAAAGTGAATTAAATTAATTAATTCATAAAATATATAATTAAAATAAAGACTATACTTTTACGATTATAAGTGTTTAAGTATAGTCTTTATTTCATTAAATTAGAAAATTGTGAATCAAAGACTTATAAAAAATTTGGCGCTTTTTAATTAGTGTTTTATAAAAATGATAAACTGAATTGATAAAAATACAGAAGAATACAAATAATCATAAAAATATTCGTAAAAGTCTGTATAAAAAGAAGAAATAGCTCACTAAAAAATCAAAGTTACGGATATTTAAAAAAATTGTTTAATTATCCGTAATCATAAAAAAAAATTTGATTTTTTAATAACAAAGTTACGAATTATATAACAAATAGAAGGAAAATCCGTAATTTGGTTGACATAACACAAAATACGGGAAAAACATATAGGAGAAAGCATTAAAAATCATAAAAAAACAAAAAATCTCCCCAAAAAATCACACCCCACAAAATCACGCCCAAAAAATCACGCCCATAAAATCTGGTTAAAGCCCCAATCGATTATTTTGCCCCATAAATAGTTTTATGATAAAATGACTTTGAAGCCTACGGATTGTTCAGTGCTACGCACTCCCACAATCCTACCCAATATTCGCATATCGTGGGAATTATCCCACTTTTTTGCTCATATTGGGGCGGGTCTCAAGGTCTTTTACCCACTTATGAGTAAGCTCATGTGGGCTTAAACCATTTGATCCTGGCATTAAATTATTAATAAGCACAAGAGGTAAACATGGAGAGAAATTGGGATTTGTCAGAGATGACAGATGGAAAATTATATACAGAAAATGATTTGGCAAGGATAGGATGCAACGACTGCGAGGGATGCAGCAAGTGTTGTCACAATATGGGAGAGTCGATAGTGCTTGACCCATACGACATATATCAATTTGCAAAAGCAGGAATTACAATGGAAGAACTTATGAGTAAAGCTGTGGAGTTAAATGTAGCAGATGGTGTTATTTTGCCGAATTTAAAAATGCAGGAAGATGGTGGAAAATGTTTCTTCCTAGATGAAAATGGAAGATGCAGTGTGCACTCAAACAGACCGGGGATATGTAGATTATTTCCGCTTGGCAGAATATACGAGGATGAAGATTTTAAATATTTTAATCAGATTTATGAATGTCCAAAGAAAAACAAAACGAAAGTCAGAATAGACAGATGGCTTGGAATAGATAATATAAATAAATATCATGAATACATTGTTACATGGCATTATTTCTTAAAAGACATACAACATATATTGAAAGGAATGCAGGATGAAAGTCAGATTAAAACAATAACAATGTATTTGGTAAAATTATTTTATTTAATGCCATATGATGTGAATAATGAATTTTATTTGCAGTTTACACAGAGAATAAATAAGGTGAAAGAAGTAATAGGATAGAATGTTTAATTTTCAGGAAGAATTAAAAAAATTGCCGGAAACTCCGGGCGTATATCTTATGTATGACTCTCATGATGATGTAATTTATGTTGGAAAAGCAGTAAAGTTAAAGCGAAGAGTGAGTTCATATTTCAGAAAAGATATAAAAAAAAGAGGACCGAAGATTGAATCAATGGTTCAGAAAATAAGCAGGTTTGAATATATTCTTACAGATTCAGAATTAGAGGCGCTCATATTAGAATGCAATCTTATAAAAGAATACAGACCAAAATACAATACAATGCTTATGGATGATAAAAGTTATCCGTATGTGCAGGTAACGATAAATGAAGATTATCCAAGAATTTTATTTGCAAGAAGAATGAAGAAAGACAAGAGCAAGTATTTTGGACCATTTACAAGTTCAGGAGCGGTAAAGGATACGATAGACCTGCTTCAGAAAATGTATCACATAAGAAATTGCAATAAGTCAATAGTTACGGATGATACACTGACAGCTGATGGTGAACATAAGCAGGTGCCAAAAATAAATGGAAGACCGTGCCTTTATTATCATATAGGACAGTGTGATGGGGCTTGTCAGGGCTACATTTCAAAAGCAGATTATAGAGAAAATATAAATAAGGCTATAAAGTTTCTTGAGGGAAATTATAAAGATACAATAAAAGAATTAGAAGAAAAAATGATGAAGGCATCAGAGGCTTTAGATTTTGAAAAAGCCATGGAATGCAGAGATTTGATAAATAGCATAAATCATGTTGCCGGAAATCAGAAAATTACAACGCATCAGTTTGAAGACAGGGATATTATAGGATATGCAGAGGAAGGAAATGATGCAGTAGTTCAGGTTTTCTTTGTCAGAAATGGCAAATTAATAGGAAGAGAACATTTTTACATGAATACTGTTCCGGGTGATACAGGGATGGATATTGTAACTAATTTTATCAAACAGTATTATGTGGGAACTCCGTTTATTCCAAGAGAGTTATTTGTGCCAACAGAAATTGAAGATGAAGAACTGATAAGCAAATGGCTTAGCAGAAATCAAAACTTTACGGTAAAAATTGTAAAACCGAAAAAAGGTCAGAAAGAAAAACTTGTGGAGCTTGCAAATAAAAATGCGAGAAATCTCCTAGAACAGAATAAGGAAAAATACAGAAGAGAAAAGCAAAAAACAATCGGAGCTGTAAAAGAAATTGAAGAATTGCTAAATTTAACAAATATTCACAGAATGGAAGCTTACGATATTTCTAATACTAACGGATATGAATCAGTAGGCTCGATGATAGTTTATGAAGATGGGAAGCCAAAAAGAAACAGTTATAGACGATTTAAAATTAAATGGATAAAGGGCGCTGATGATTACGGAAGTCTTGCGGAAGTTCTTACTAGAAGATTTTCCCATGGATTAGAGGAAAGAGAAAAAATGGATGAAGACGGAAGAGATTATGAGCTTGGAAGTTTCAGCAAATTTCCTGATATTATTATGATGGATGGTGGAAAAGGACAGGTTAATGTTGCCCTTGAAGTGCTTGATAAACTTCATTTGAACATACCGGTATGTGGAATGGTTAAGGATGATAATCATAGGACAAGAGGGCTATATTATAACAATATAGAAATTCCGATAGACAGAAATTCGGAGGCATTCAAATTAATTACAAGAATTCAGGATGAGGCACATAGATTTGCAATTGAATTTCACAGAAGTATTAGAAGTAAAAAACAGGTTAAATCTATTCTTGATGACATCCCGGGAGTTGGTCCGGCAAGAAGAAAGGCACTGATGCAACATTTTAAATCGATTGACAATATAAAAGAGGCATCATTAGAAAATTTAGAGCAGGCACCTTCTATGACAAAAAATATTGCGAAAAGTGTTTATGATTTTTTTCATTAAATTAGTGTACAAAGAGTGTTTATGATGTTAAAATCTAGGAAGAATATATTACGGAAATAGTAAAAAAGGGCTTAAGAATAGGTTTATGCAACATATTCTTATGTGAAATAAAAAATAGGAGGAACATAGATATGGCAAAAGTAAAGTTTTCAAAAATAATAGAAAATTATAATCTTAAAAATTATATACCGGAAATTGATACTAATAAGATAATGATAACAATTCCGGAAGTAAACAGACCGGCTTTGCAGTTAGCAGGATTCTTTAATCATTTTGATAAAGAACGTGTACAGATTATAGGAAATGTTGAGTGGGCATATATTTCAGAAATGACTCATGAGAAACGTATTGAAATGTATAACATGTTAATGACAAGCGGAATACCTTGTTTAGTAGTATGTCAGGGAATTGAGCCGGATGAAGATTTGATTGAGGCCGGACGAAAGAATGGAGTACCTGTTTTATCAACAGATATGACAACATCAAGCTTTTATGCTGATTTGACAAGATGGCTTAATGTAGAACTTGCACCTTGTATTTCAATTCACGGAGTTTTAGTTGATGTTTATGGTGAAGGTGTTTTGATTATGGGTGAAAGCGGAATTGGTAAAAGTGAAGCTGCCCTTGAACTTATTAAAAGAGGACATCGTCTTGTAACAGATGATGTTGTAGAAATAAGAAAGGTAAGTGAAGAAACATTAATTGGAACTTCACCTGATATAACAAAGCATTTTATTGAACTTCGAGGAATAGGTATTATTGATGTTAAGACTTTGTTCGGTGTTGAAAATGTTAAAGATACACAGAACATTGACATGGTAATAAAATTAGAAGAATGGAACAGAGAAAAAGAATATGACCGTTTAGGGTTAGAGGACCAGTATATTGAATTCCTTGGAAATCAGGTTGTATGTTACTCAATACCTATAAGACCGGGTAGAAACCTTGCGGTTATTGTAGAAGCAGCGGCAGTTAACCACAGACAGAAGAAGATGGGTTATAATGCAGCAAGAGAACTTTATAACAGAGTTCAGAATAACATTATGAAAAAAAGTGAAGAAGATGATGATTAGGAGGAAAATAAAAAAATGAAGAATTATTGTTTTGGCATTGATGTGGGAGGAACAACAGTAAAGTTAGGACTTTTCAGCACAGCAGGAGAACTTTTAGACAAATGGGAAATTACTACAAGAACAGAGAACTTTGGTGAAAATATCCTCTCAGATATTTGCGAGGCAATGGAGGCTAAGTTAGCAGAAAAAGAAATAAGCCTTGATGATATCGAAGGCGTAGGAATCGGACTTCCGGGACCTATTACAAATGACGGAACAGTTCTTCAGTGTGTAAACCTCGGATGGGGAACATTTAATGTAGAAGAAAAGTTATCTGAAATGTTCAGAGGAATAAAGGTTAAGGCAGGAAATGACGCTAATGTTGCAGCTTTAGGAGAAGCATGGCAGGGTGGCGGAAAAGATTATGATGATATCGTAATGATTACACTTGGAACAGGTGTAGGCGGTGGAGTTATAATTAATGGAAAGATTCTCACAGGCTACAATGGTGGAGCAGGTGAAATTGGTCATATGCATGTAGATGATAATGAAACAGACAGCTGTAATTGTGGAAGAAAAGGATGCCTTGAACAGTTTACATCAGCAACAGGTGTTGTAAGACTTGCAAAACGCTTAATGAATAATACAGATAAAGAAACAAAGATGAGAGAATTTGGAGAAAACATCACAGCTAAAGATGTATTTGACCTTGCAAAAGAAGGAGATGCAGGAGCAAATGAAGTTATTGAAACAATGGGTACATATCTTGGAACAGCAATGTCACATATCGCAGTAGTTGTAAATCCTCAGGCATTTATCATAGGTGGAGGTGTTAGTAAGGCAGGACAGTTCCTTATTGATGCTATTAAAGATAAATACCGTGAAACATGTTTTGCAGCATGTGGTGACGCAGCAGTACATCTTGCAACATTAGGAAATGACGCAGGAATGTATGGTGCAGCAGCAATGATATGTAAATAAATATCAGTTTTTATAAAGTAGATTTGTAGCAAATGTTAATCATAAATGTATTTTTTTGTGAATTTAACATATTTGCCTTTAAATCTAATATAGAAACATAATCAAAATAGTTGAATGGAGATTTTTCAATGAATAAAAGTCTGGAAAACAGATTAAAATTAATTGCCGGTGATAGTAATGTGCGATGTGATGAACCGATGAGTTCACACTGCACATTTAGAGCCGGAGGAACTGCAAAATACTATGTAATCCCTGATGAATATAAAAAAGTCAGGGATGTTCTGCGTTTATGTGTAGAAGAAAATATTCCATATTATGTCATTGGAAATGGAAGTAATTTATTAGTACAGGATGATGGATTTGATGGTGTGATAATTGAAATTGATTCTGCATTAGCGAAAATAGAAATAAATGGAAATGAGATAGTTGCAAAGGCAGGAGCCAAATTATCTAAAATTGCAGTAAAGGCATTAAGCGAAAGCCTGACAGGATTTGAATTTGCCCATGGAATTCCGGGAAACTTAGGTGGAGCGGTAACAATGAATGCCGGTGCCTATGGTGGGGAAATGAAGGATGTTCTTAAGTGGGTTAAGGTACTTGATAATAATGGAGAAATGAAAACTCTTAAAGCAGAAGAACTAGAGTTAGGGTATAGAACAAGTATTATTGTAAAAGAAAAAATGATAGTACTTGAAGCATGCATTGAGTTGCACGAAGGCAACAGAGATGAAATAGAAATGCATATGAAAGAATTAATGGCTAAAAGAAAAGAAAAACAGCCTTTAGAATACCCAAGTGCCGGTAGTACATTTAAAAGACCGGAAGGATATTTTGCAGGCAAATTAATTCAGGAGGCAGGATTAAAGGGCTACCGTGTAGGTGGTGCAATGGTATCTGAAAAACACAGTGGATTTGTAATTAATTATGATAATGCAACAGCAACAGATATCATTAATTTGATGAAAGATGTGAGAAAAAAAGTATACGAAGAGTTTCAGGTGACTCTGGAACCGGAGGTTAAAATATTACCGGCTGTTAAATGGTAATAAAATGAAAGGACAATTATGAGATTTGTTATAGTTACAGGAATGTCAGGCTCAGGTAAGATATCATCACTTAAAATCTTAGAAGACAGCGGCTATTATTGTGCAGATAATCTTCCTATAGAACTCATAGGAACGTTTGCTGATTTAGTTTATAGTCAGACGAGTGAAGTTAACAGAGTAGCCATAGGTGTGGACATTCGTAGTGGACAAAATTTGGGCAAAATAAATAAAGTTCTTGAGCAAATGAAAAATAAAGGTCAGGAATATGAAATTTTATTTTTAGACTGTAGTAAAGAAATGCTCATCAAGCGCTTTAAAGAAACAAGAAGAGCTCATCCTATGGGTGAGAATAAAAGTGTTGCCCACGGCATAAAAGTTGAGCAGGAAAGGCTTGCTTTCTTGCGTGAGCAGGCGGATTACATCATAGATACAAGTAATCTGCTTGTAAGAGATTTGCGCGTAGAATTGGAAAAAATATTTGTTCAGAGTAAAGGGTACAAGAATCTGTTCATATCGGTATTGTCATTTGGTTTTAAACATGGAATACCGACAGATTGTGACTTAGTATTTGATGTAAGATTTTTGCCAAATCCATATTATGAACCGGAGCTTAAGCATAAAACAGGGCTCGACAGAGAGGTACAGGAATTTGTTTTAAATGCAGATGTAACTCAGGTATTTCTGGAAAAATTAATTGATATGGTAAGATTCCTTATTCCAAATTATATCGCAGAAGGAAAAAATCAGCTTGTAATCGGAATTGGATGTACAGGAGGACACCATCGTTCAGTAACAGTTGCAGGAGAGCTATATGCCGCACTTGATGTTGAAGACGCCCAATATGGAATAAAGATATCACACAGAGATATTAACAGATAAGTGTTTTTAGTAGGAGTAAAAATGTCATTTTCAGGTGAAGTAAAAGAAGAATTATCGAGGCAAATGAGTAATGCACAGCATTGTAGAATTGCTGAAATTGCCGCAATTACAAGTATGTGCGGAAATGTAATTATTTCCTGGGATAACAAATATTCTATCAAGATGAGAACTGAAACATTGGCTGTTGCAAGGAAGTATGCAAATTTAATAAAAAAATCATTTAGAATAAAACCTGAAATTTCCATAAGGACAAGTGCATATTCTAATAAGGCAAGAACATATACTGTTAATATAAAGAATCATGAAGAAAGCCTTAAAATACTTCAGGCAACAAAATTAGTCAATAATGATGGTGATATTGAGGAAATATTGTCAGTACAAAATAATATAGTAATAATGAAGAATTGCTGTAAAAGAGCGTTCCTTAGGGGAGCATTTATGGCAACAGGATCAATTAATGACCCTAACAAATCGTATCATTTTGAGATAGCATGCAATAATGAACTTAAGGCTAAACAGATACTGGATATACTGAATATTTTTAATATTGAGGGAAAAACGGTTGCAAGAAAGGGTAATTGTGTGGTATATATCAAAGAAGGCGAAGGCATAGTGGATGTTTTAAATGTTATGGAAGCACACGTTGCTCTTATGAAAATGGAGAATGTAAGGATTCTTAAAGGTATGAGCAACTATTATAACAGACAAGTTAACTGTGAAGCAGCCAATATTAAAAAAACAGTTAATACGGCATGCAGACAGATTGATGATATCCAATACATAATAGATAAAGCAGGCATAGATTATTTGCCGGGTAAACTTCAAGATATTGCCATAGTGAGACTGGAGAATCCGGACTCTTCATTGCAGGAACTTGGTGGATTGCTTGAGCCACCACTTGGAAAATCAGGAGTAAACCACAGATTACGCAAAATAAGCGAAATCGCAGACGATTTAAGAGGTAATACCCAGGGAGGATTAGATCAATGACAACAAAGGACATAACAATAGGAATTCAGACAGGATTGGAAGCAAGACCGGTAGCGGTATGTGTACAGGTGGCAAGTCAGTTTCAGAGTAAGATTTATGTAGAACATGGAAATGTTAAGGTAAATGCAAAGAGTATCATGGGAATGATGACATTAGGACTTACAGCAGGTGAAACAGTTACTGTAACAGCTGAAGGTGAGGATGAAGTTCAGGCTATTGACATAATTGAAGAATATCTTAGTAATAATGCAGAGTAAGATATATTAATATTAGGCAGGGAAATATAAATATATAAGAAAATTATTGGTAATAGGATAAATAAAAAGATGCTGTTGTGTTAAACGCGACAGCATCTTTTTATTTGAAATTTATAGCTCTTTGTCAAGCGTAGTGTAGTCTATTATAAAAATCGTGTGTGGATTGCAATCACACACGATTTTTATATAATGATTTCAAACAAAATATCAGTTTCCTCATTCCATAGAGAAATACTGCCATGGTACTGATTTAAAACGATATCCCTAAGATTATATAAGCCTAAGCCGGAATTTGTATGGACGGTTTTAGTTGAATATCCTTTAGTAAAGAAATTTGTTCTATCATCCGGAGTTAAAATATATCCCGGATTTTTAGTTGAAAAAATAATTTTTCCGTTAGCGGAATCAATTGTAATATGTACAGTTCCATCTTTAGGAGTAGCTTCAATAGCATTATCTATTAAAATACCAAAAAGTTCGACTAAAGTGTATTCAGGAACTTTACATTCTAAATTATAAGAAAGTATATTGTAATCTATAACAATTCCATTTTGTGAAGCCTGTAGCTTTTTGTGGTAAAGAAACCCGGCTACAAGATGCAAATTAAGCTTTAACAGATAATCAGGTTCAGCAGATTCTAAACTTACATTAATATATTTTTTCATTTCAGAAACTAAAGAATCATAATCCTTACAAGTATGAAGAAGAGAAATGATAGATTGTATTTCATTTGTATGATTATGTTGTTTGATTCTGACATTTTGAATAAGAGATTCAAGAACAGGAAGATACTGCTCATAAGCATTAAGTTGTGCAGATTGAATACGAATTCGTTTTAATTGATTTATCAGCACCATATTTATTGATACTAAAGTGAAAAATGAAATTAGTATAAATAAAATGATTTCTACAAAATTTGAGCGATTTAATTTGAAATAGAGTGCAAATAAAAAACTTAATCCAAAAACATTCGTTATTAAAAATGTAATTAATTTGCCACCCTCAAATAAAGAAAAATAAATTTTTCTCAGGTTAAAAAAGTGGTTGATAATAATTGCACATACAAGAGTATAAACAGCTCCGAAAAGGGAAAATAAGTCTGAATTAACAAAATCACCTAACAAAGGGACGAATGCTACTAAAACAATTTGCAAAAGAAAACCGATAATGTAAGCTAATATATAACAAAAGATGGAGGCTAATACTCCTGAATCTGTTAATATCATAATTGAAAGAATCCCAAGTATTATATTTATACATGATGATAACGATTCTGCCTGCCATGACACAGGTAAAAATATAAAGGCAAATTTAAAAATGCATATCGGAGCCAGTGAAAGAATTACCTTTGATAATTTAGGTCTCTTTGATAAAAATCCTGTACTTAAAACAAGAAAAAATAGTGTTTCTATAATTGTTGAAAAATAATCTATAAAATTTATATTCATATATTAATCCATCTTTCTTAATAGGGTTTCTTTGTATTTTCGACCAATCGGAATTGAAAATACTTTATCATTAAATTGAAGCGTTACGGTATATGTCGTTTTATCTAAATATGTAATAAATTTAGGATTTATCGCATAGCTTTTATGACACTGAATTAATATGTCAGACTCTTTGATAAGCTGTGCTAATGAATAATTCATGCATAAAAATGAATTTGCGGTTGTAAAAATTTCAAGAGTGTGTCTGTTTGTATTAACATAAATAATATCGTTATCATTTATATAAGAATTAATCCCAAACGGATCTTTTATTGAAAAACGTTTCTCAAGATTATTATAATTTAAAATTTTATTAAGCATATGCTGTATATCTGCCTTTTCATAAGGCTTTATCAAATAATAAATACAATGAAGTTCGTTTATGATGGAAAAAATGTGATTTGGGTAACTTGTTTCAAAAACCATAGGCGTATTTTTGTATTTTGGAATATTCTTTAATTCCATTCCAAGATTAAATCCATTTTCAGTTAAGTTATCTTTATTTAATTCATAGTCAAGAATGAATAAATCGATATCTTCATTCATTGCAATGTTGATTGCATCCTTGTAGGAATCGGCGCTATAAACCGACCATTTAGGGTACAATTCCGATATTACATTTATAAGAAAATCCGTAATTATAGAGTTATCTTCTACAATTAATATTTTATACATAATTAAATTACCTCCAATACAATGACAAATTTTATTAGATGACATTTGCCATACTTAAAGTATATATATTGAAAACATTACGGTCAATTAAAATAAATGCAGTTTGTGTGCTCTTAATTGTCGTTGGGGAAAGAGTATGAATAAAGTATTGAAGAAAAAAATTAATATCATAGAATGAAAATATAAGAAATGGTAATCGTTTTAAATTAAGGAGAATAAGGAAAATGAATCATTTGCTAGCGATGAGATTTTCTGATTTCCTGGCAGAGGGATTGGATAAAATAACAAAAGTAAAAATTTGTTATTTACTTGAATCTATTATTGGAGAGGTAGAGAAGATAGCAATAATATTTATTATATTTTCAGTAATAGGTAAAAGAAAAGAGGTTTTAATAGTAATTGCAGTATTAATTAGTCTGCGTCCGTATGTAGGAGGGTTTCACTGCAAAAATTACTTTACATGTTTGTTTTATTCGATACTAATGTGTGCGGTATCTATATTTCTTGGAAAGTTTGTAAGTATATATAAATATACAAAGATTATGATTGTATTGGGATTTGGGGCATTTATTGTGATGAAAATTCCTATAGAATCAAAAGACAGGAAAATATATACAGAAAAAATGAGACTAGTAATAAAAATAAAGGCTTTATTGATATTAATATGCATAAGTATAACATCGACTATATTAAAAAGATATGAATGTGAGATTATGACAATGGTCATATTAATATTGATGAATGCTTTATTAGAGAAACTAAGAGTATTCATATCAAATTACAAGGAGAGAGAAAATATATGAAAGATTTAATAGCAAACTTATTGGCTGAACTGTCAATAGGAATGGTAGAAACCAGAGCTAGTCATATTTTATTTGGGGAAGTGGACCTACCTAATGAAATAATGGAAGAGATTGCGAAAGGAAACTGTAATAGTAAACGAGAGAAAAAATTGGAGGTAAATATGAAGAAAGTGAGCAAAAGAATAATAGCAACTGTAGTTGCAATGTCAATGTTTTTTGTGAGCGGAATAAATACATATGCATATGAAAATGAAAAAAATATTGATAAAAAAGAATATTTAGTAATGACGAAGAATTCTAATGAAAAAGATAAGACTATTAACAAATACGAAAATATAAATGATAATAATGTAGAAAAATTAAATGATAATAATATTTGCTATGTAAAAATGACTCAGGAACAGGCAAAAAAATTAGAAAATGAAAAGAATATAGAAAGTGTTGAACAGAATATTGTAATAAAAGGATCGGGCGAAGAGATAGATCCGGATATAGTAACTGACAATTGGAATCTGGAAATAGTTAATGCTAATAAGTCTGATAATAGTAATGAAAATGATACTGAAAAGATAAAAATTGCAATAATAGATTCGGGTGTTGATTTATGTGAAGAAATAGACGTAAAAGAAAGATATAATCTTGTACCGGAGGAAGAAGGAGTATTACCTATATATGATGATATGACAGGACATGGAACCGCTATTGCAGGAATAATTGCCGGAAAGTCAGTTGAAGGAAGATATGCAAAGGGAATAAACAGTAATGTAGAATTATATTCTATAAAAGTGTTGGATGGAGAAAATAGTGCGCCATTAAACAGACTTGTAGAAGGAATATATAAAGCAATAGAATATGATGTGGATATTATTAATTTAAGTTTAGGAACAACTATTAATTCAAAAATATTACATAAAGCAATAATAGATGCAAATAATGCAGGAATACTAATTGTTGCAGCAGCAGGAAATAGAGGAAAAAGTGATGGAATAGTTGAATATCCGGCAGCGTATAAAGAAGTGCTTAGTGTAGGAGCAATTGATTCAAATGCTGACATAAGTGAAACGAGTTCATATGGAGATAAAGTAGATGTAGTTGCACCCGGAGAATTAATTAAAACAGTTGCAAATTTCGGAATGGAAACAGTTTCATCCGGTACTAGTATGGCAGCACCACATGTAGTTGGAATTGCTAGTGTATTATGGCAGAAAGATAAAACTAAAGATGCAGACTTTATAAGAAACTTGATAGAAGATTCTGCAAATAGTATATGTAAAGATAGCAAAAACTATAATCTGGTAGATATGGAATATGCTATTAAAATGTATGATGAATATGCAACTAATAATGATATTTTAGAAAATGATAGTGAAATAGAAATAGACGATGAAATGAGTAAGGTTACAGCTAAATGGTCTAGAGATAATCATGAGGCATTAGTAAGTAATTTAAATGGAGGAAAAGCAACAACAAAACAGTTAAACTTAATAAAATTAGGAATAAGATACAATGATAATTATTTAATGTATAAAAAAGATGAAAGTGATAAAGTAGAACGTGACATATGGCATTCATTAAATGCAGATACAAATTATATGGCTGCGGTATATTATGTTGGGAAAGTAATACAAAATGCTAGTGTAACACCTTCAGGAGTTGCTAAACCTAATGGATTAACAAATGCACAGTATAGCAAAATGATAGAAGATATAAATGTGCTAAAAACAGATGATAGATGGAATAAAGCGTTAGATAATTACAAAATTAGTTATAAGAAGAATAATGATAATATAAGGTGCGTATTGTTTGGAATGAGTTTACATATTATAACAGATGCATTTGCACATAGAGCATACAGAAAAAAATTTGCAATGTCAGGAGTAAATTGGGGAGATTGGGAGCATGTAACACCTACAGACGATATAAGTGAGACACCTAGAAGATATAATGCAGCAGGAAAAGTAGTAAACAACGCATTTGAACTGGCATTTAATTCATCTAACATTAGTTCAAGTTACACTATAAGAAGTAAGCATATTATGTATAATAATCCATTTTTCGATGGAAGTTTTAGAATGAAAGATTTGGTATTTATGGCTGAGGCAAATAGTGGAAATGATTCAACTTATCAGGAATGGAGAAGAAACTTAGCGGCTAATACATGGACAGATGATGTGTCTAAACAACAAAGAATACCGGGACTATTACAATGATAATAATAAATAAAGGTTTAGTTGTTATGACTAAACCTTTATTTGAAATAAATCTCTTAATATAATAAAATTAAGATAAGAAAAAATATATTAAGGAGAGGGTGTTATGAACGTTAAAAAAATCATTATTTATGCAATGTTTACAGTTATAATTTTAATAACCAGTGGCTGTTCAAATGATAATATAGAATATACAAAAAGTGATAAGAAGGAAGAAAAAGGCATTGAAATTAATGCGGAAAATTTTCCTAGCGAATATGTAAGAGAATTAGTCAGCGAATCCTTTGATTCCAATAATGACAATCAATTGAGCCAAAATGAAATTGATGCAGTAACAGAATTATGGATAGATCCTGATGATACATATACATACATGGATGGATTGGATAATAGTAATTACAAATATTCTGTTATTGACTGTAGAGGACTGGAAATATTTAAAAATGTAGAGAAAATAAGAATCTGTGTGGAAATTGTTGAACATAATGATGAAATAATAGAAGAATATGGCTTGTTAAATTTTGAAAAATTATATGAATTAGATAAAGTTAAAGAATTGTTTATATCAGGAGAAAAATATAAAGCAAAATATGAATTAAATCGCTTCCCAAATTTGGAAAAAGTACAATTGAACTATATTAAAAATTTAGATCAAATAAAATTTGGAGATAAAATAAAACAGATAAAATTTAATTCTGTATATACCGATAGTGTTATTGACCTTTCAAAAATACATAACTTAGAAAGATTTAAGGCAATAGGATTTAATTGTAATGGCATCGTGTATGGTCAAAATGAGAAACTTAAAAATATTTCCATGAAAGAAATAGGTAAAGGAATAAAAGAAATAGATGTATCAAAGTTAAAGAATTTAAGAAGACTTGAAGTATGGTACTCAAAATATTTAAAAAATATTAAAATTGGAAAAATAAAAAATATAGATTTATATGAATGCAAAGGAATAAAAGAATTAGATATATCGAAATGTAATAAATTGAAGAGAGTGACAGTAATAGCTACGGGAATTGATAAAGTGCGAATGAGTAAAACGCCATCAATAAATCATTTATGTTTATCATTTAATAAAATAGAAAACATTGATTTAACAAATGCAAAAATTCATTCTCTTTCTTTGCAAGGAAATCCTATAAAAAACATAGATGTATCAAAGGCAAAGAAGATTGATAAGATATATGTAAAAAAATCTCAAAATGTAAAAAAAGGAGATAAACAACAAATTAAAATAATAAGGAGGTAGCATATGAGAAAAAAGCATCCGGTTTTTATATGCATTACTGTAATCAGTAAATAAGTATATAAAACCGGATGCTTTTTATAGAAGAATGTAAAAGTCTTATCCAAATTTTCTTTTGATTTCAGCTATAAAATCTTTCGGGTTAAAAGATTTACTTTCGGAGTTTGCGTTTCCTGAATTTCTTTTTGCTTCGTTCATTAATACGGTATGATTATCGATTGGCTCATTGCTTGTAATTATGGAACGGTATGTGCCGTCACTACGCATAATACGTGCCTTTGTGTTATCATCCTGCTGAACTTCGATAAAATGCATTATTTTTTCTTTTACATATTTATCTTTAATAGGGCAACCAACTTCTACACGCTTGTCCATATTTCTGGTCATAAAGTCGGCAGAGGAAATATACATAATTTCATCGTTCCCTGAACCAAATAAATATATTCGGGAGTGTTCTAAGTATCTTCCAACAATACTCTTTATAAAGATATTATCAGTTTTTCCTTCAACCTGAGGAAGAATGCAGCAAATACCACGAACAATCATCTGAATATTAACACCGGCAAGAGAAGCCTCAGCTAATTTATTAATAAGAGTCAGGTCAGATATTGAATTGAATTTAAGAAAAATACGTCCTTTTGTTCCTTTAGCAATTTCTCTATCAATAAGTTTAATAATTTCTGACTTCATTGAATTAGGGGCAACAAGCAAGGTGGAATAGTTTCCTTCAAGATTCCCAATTGCCATGTTTTTGAAAAATTCATTTGTGTCAGTTCCTATTTCCATGTCAGAGGTCATAAGTGAAAAATCAGTATATTGTTTTGATGTCTTTTCGTTGTAATTTCCGGTGCCTATCTGGGTAATATAGGAAATTTTCCCACGCTCTCTTCTTGTAATAAGGCAAACCTTTGAATGAACCTTATAACCTTCAAATCCATAAATTATACGGCAGCCTGCCTGTTCTAAACGTTGTGACCAGTCAATGTTATTTTGCTCATCAAATCTGGCTCGTAATTCTATAAGTACAGTTACATCTTTATCATTTTCTGCAGCTGCACATAAATAGTCTACAATTTTAGCATTTTTTGCAAGACGATATATTGATATCTTTATTGAAATAACAGAGTTATCATATGCAGCCTCCTTAAGTAATTTTAAAAACGGATTCATACTTTCATATGGATAGGAAAGTAATAAATCTTTTTTCTGCAGTTGTTTTATTATGCTTTCATTTAATCTAATATCACTACTTGGCTGAGGTTCAAATGGTGGATAAATTAATTCGCTTTTTACACTGCCTGATATCTTATCTTCTAATCCGAATGCGTATGACATTGTTAAAGGTGAAGAAGTAATGAAGACCTGAACTTTGGTCAATTCCAATTTTTCACATAAAAAGCGAAGAAAATTACCACTGATTTTATTCTTTAATTCAAGCCTTACCGGAGCAAGTCTTTTTCTTGAATTTAATAATTGCTGCATTGCATCACGAAAATCTTCATCTACATCAAAAGCTTCATCTCCTGAAGCAATATCGGCATTTCTTGTTACTGAAAATACAGTACTTTCTATAATTTTATATGAACTGAATATTGTATCAGCAAAATAAGAAACCACATCGCTTGTAAAAACATACCTTACATCTGCACTGGGCAGGAAAATTACTTCCGGAAGGGCAGTTGGAATTGGAATTATACCAAATAGTTCATTTCCCTTTTTTTCATCCGCATTAGTTAATGTAGCACCCACATATATATTTTTATTAACTAAAAATGGAAATGGATGGTGTGGGTCGATTATTTGAGGTGAAAGTATAGGATTAATCTGTGTCAAAAAATAGTTCTTAAGATATTTTAATTCCTTTTTCTCAATTTCATTCATTCTCAGACCGTGAACACCATAGTTTTTTAACTGCTCAGTAACATTTTCATAAATTTCATCTCTGAAATTAATTAATGGTTTTACAGCACGAAAAATAGCTTCAAGCTGTTCAGCGGGAGTCATTCCTGTTTTATTATCTTTATGATTACTTTTAATCTGGCTCAAATCATGAAGAGTACCAACACGAATCATAAAAAATTCATCAAGATTACTTGTAAAGATTGATATAAATTTAAGACGTTCTAATAAAGGTACTGTTTCGTCTGTAGCCTCGGATAAAACACGTTGGTCAAATCTAAGCCATGACAATTCTCTGTTTTGTGTATAATTTTGTAATTTCTCTTTCATTCAAATCTCCTTAATTAATGGTTATCTTATGGTTTTGGGACTGCTGCAGGTGGTAGGCTCGTAAGCATTTTTTTGCAAATTGATACACAGCCCACACGTAAAAGTGTAATTACTTACAAATTTTTACTTTCTAGTATATTTAGAAGATAGCCTTCGCGTACACCATATGGGCTAACGGTAAAATTAGTGCATCCATAATGTTTGGCAACTGAATTGATTATTGCAATTCCGGGAATTATAGTGTGGATACGTCCGGGAGTTGCCTTAATGATTGCGGATACCAATTTAGATTTGTTATTCTTTGCTAATTTCAAAATTTTATTTAATCGTTTGCATTCAAAGCCTGTATAGCCTGAGTTTTCGTTGAAAAGTTCATCACTTAATTTACAACAGGCACGTGCAGAACCACCTACGCCAAACAAAACGGTTGAGTTAACAGTTTCAGGCAAAAGAGGTAGCGTGTTAAGAATTTCATTAACATGGTCGTTGATGTTTTTTAATTCTGATTTAGTAGGAATAATATCTTCAACGTAATTTGTGTACATATTTAATGAACCAACAGGTATTGAACATGTAGACAATAATGTGCCGTTTTCAAAATAAACAAGTTCAGTACTTCCTCCGCCTACATCAACTAATAAGCCGTTTCCTGATGAAATGCTTTTCATTGTACCATAGTAGTCGTACAAAGCTTCTTCTTTGCCGGAAATGATTTCAATATCAAAACTACAATGTTTTTTTATTTCACCTAAAACTTCTTCTGAGTTACTGATATTTCGTAATGAAGCGGTTGCAAATGCGTGAACTTCTTTTACATCCACACTTTCCAAAATGGTTTCAAATTTGCTTAAAGCTTCAATGGCTTTTAAAATACCTTTTTTCGAAAGCATATTGTTATTGTCAATATAACCGGCAAGCCCGGCAGGAATTTTAGAATTAAGCATCTGTTGAATCTCATTGTCTATTACTTTATATAAAACCATTCGTATTGTATTTGAACCAATATCTATAATTGCGTACATATAAACCTCCGAAAAATTTGCTTTAAAATATGTATTGATAGTATTTACATATAGAAGAAATTATAAACAGTCAAAGTAAAATCTGAATATGACCAATGCATAATGCGTGTAAAATCAATAAGTAACATAAACTATAGGTGAAAGTGAATAAAAATATTTTTATTTAGAAAAATTATTTGGTAAAATCCAATAAAAAATTACGCGAAAAATTCAATGAAAACAAAATTGAAAACAATAAAATACAATAAATGCCAAAAGCAGAAAAGAAATTAAAAAATAATGTTACCATAATAAAATTTGAACCCTTTTTTTTAGTAAAATAAAAAGGTAAAAATAATATATAAGAAAAAGTACTTATCGCGATTGAGAAGCGATATCACAAAAAAATAAAAATATTTTAGGAGGGATTTATGAGAATATTCAACCATGTCGCACCAGAATTCAAAAGAATTATGGTTGCAGTCTTAGCTATTGCTATGCTCGTATCTTCAGTTTCATTTTCAAAAGGTACAAATGCAAAAGCAGCAGCATCAACTATTGGAAGCGCAGAAGACTATTCTGTAACAGCAACGGACGTATCAGACAGTCTTTGCAGAATCACATTTACACCAACAAATCCGGCAGCTTATGTAATTATTCATTACAAAGTTAACGATGGAGAGCAGGTTAATGTTGGAATGAACGCTAAGGGTTCATATTTCGAATACGATATCAACAATGTAAAAAAAGGCGATAAAATCGATTGCTCATTTACATATAACAAAGGTGGACTTCAGTATGATTCATCAATGATGAAATACACAACAGGCTCAACTCCTGTAACAGATACAAGTATTGAAGCACCATTTGGTTTAGTAGTTGTAAGTCCTGCAGATGGAGAAATCAGTGTAGTATGGGGAAGAGGAAAAGTTGACTCATACAATGTTTACATTGACAATGCATTAGTAGGAAGCAAATTAGGATGTGGATATTATGTTTATAAAGGATATGCAGCAGGCACACATACAGTAAAAGTTACTACAGTAAGTGGAAATAAAGAATCAGCAGCTGCATCAGCAAGCGTAAATGTTACAGGCTCTGTTGCCCCGACAACAAAAGCACCAGAAACAACAACAAAAGCACCACAGACAACAAAGGCACCACAGACAACAAAGGCACCAGAGACAACAAAGGCACCTACATCAAATATCGAAGCACCATTTGGCTTAGTAGTAGGAAATCCTGAAGCAGGAAAAATCAGTGTAGTATGGGGAAGAGGAAATATTGACTCATACAATGTTTACATTGATGGTAAGAGAGTAGCATCAGCTGTAGGTTGCGGATATTATGTATATGAAGGATATGGAGCAGGAAGTCATACAGTAGCAATTACTACAACAAAGAACGGAAATGAATCAGCACAGACTACAATGACAGTAAATGTTGCACAGTCAGCAGTTGCCCCAACAACAAAAGCACCAGAAACAACAACAAAGGTACCACAGACAACAAAGGCACCACAGACAACAAAGGCACCTGAAACTACAACAAAGGCACCACAGACAACAGAAGCAATTGGAGTTGATTCAAGTCTTCCTACACCATTTGGTTTAGTTGCTTCATCACCTGCAAATAATCAGATTACAGTAGTATGGGGATATGGAACAATTAACTCATACAATGTATATGTAGATGATACAAGAGTTGCAAAGAAAGTTGGATGTGGCTCATACAAGTTTAAAAATATCGTAGCAGGAACACACACAGTTTCAGTTGCTACATATAAAGATGGAAAAGAATCAGCAAAAGTAAGTGTAACAGTAACAGTTAACGGTTTAACTGAAATTGTTACAACAGCACCGGCTGAAAAACCAACATACAGTGAAGCAATTCCTGAAACAAGAGCAGACTTAAAAGCAAACGAAGACAGAATGTATTTCCAGATGAACAATAAGACAAAAGGTCAGTATTCAGATGATCAGGTTTATTGGTGCATACTTGGAAAGAATCCAAAAACACATGAATTATGTTATGTTGATACAAATGGAAATTTAATCCCTGTAAGCTTATCAATGAATACAGTTAAAAAGGGAGACAGAATGTGTGCAAATATCTGCAACACATTAGCTCAGAAAGATTATGTTTATATGCCTGACATTGAATCAGGAAGAATGTACTTAAGCTATGGTTCACCTGTTTATGTTACAATTAACCAGGGTGCAGATGGAAATATGGGATTTGCAGGACCTGACCTTAACAATGCATCAGACCCTAATGCAGATGTATTATTTGAATTTATTGAATTTACAATTACAAACAAAGAATACTGGGGCAACACATCAAGAGTAGATTTCTACAGCTTCCCAATGGCTACAAGATTAATTGGTGAAGGCGGATGGAACAACTTCCCTGGTGATGCAGATGTTTACGATAAGACAGTAGGTGATTTAGGAACAAGAGCAGAAATGTTTGCAGCATTTAAAAATGAAGTACCTGCAGCATTCCAGACATTACTTACAGATAAGAGAATCATGGCACCATGTAAACTTACATTTAACGAAGGAAAGCAGTATTCAAATTATTTTGATAACTATATCAATAAATTCTGGTCAAAATATTCTACACAGGATTTAGTATTCTCATGTGATGCCGGAACATTCAGAGGACGTGTACATGGAGATACAATGGTATTTACAAAAGACGGTGTTGGTGGAACATACACAATTTACAAGCCAACAACTCAGGATGTATTAGAAGGAAAAGGCAACATGGCAAGAGGTAACTCAACAGAATTAGTTATCGAAGCACAGCTTTGCGCAGCATTTAACAGAGGTGTTGCAACAGAACCTGAAAATTATGATAATGAAAGTGCTTACTATAAGAATAGCAATTCAAACTTCTATTCAGGATTCTTCCACAATCATTCATTTGACAGACTTGCATATGGCTTCTGCTATGATGATGTAAATGACCACAGCACATTATTACATTACACAAATCCAACAGGATTAATCATTGATCTTAAGTGGTAAGAAATTAATAAACTGTAAACGGAAATAGAAATAAAAGACGTTGTTCTTACAATGAAAATTGTAAGGATGACGTCTTTTTTTAAAATTAATTATAGTAAAAAGAGCTTGAGATATACCTCAGGCTCTTTTTTGTGTTATAATAACATATACTATGTGCATTTGTTAAATACTTATGGATAAAACCTGAATAATGAAATGGAGATAGATATTATGAAAAAGGACTGGAAGAGAGAATATTTTTCAATCCCAAATTTAATGGGATATTTTAGACTGATTTTAATACCGGTATATTTAATGGTATATATTCACGCAGATGGAATGAAAGATTATGCAATTGCGGCGGGAATTTTATTGCTGTCAGCGCTTACGGATTTCTTTGATGGAAAAGTTGCAAGAAAATTTGACATGATAACTGACTGGGGAAAGATACTTGATCCTATAGCAGACAAACTTACGCAGGGAATTGTTGTTATAAGTTTGATTTTCAGATACAGATTTATGGCGATTGTTTTGGTTATATTTATAGTCCAGCAATTGGGACAGGGAATTTTAGGACTTATATATATTAAAAAAAGCGGAAAAGTTGAGGGTGCGAAAATGTTTGGAAAAGTAAGCACAGCATTTCTTGACTTTATGGTATTAGTTTTAGTTATATGGATAGATATACCGAAAAATGTTGCATTGGCAATGATGACAGTGTCAGTATTTTTAATGACAAATTCATTGCTTAGATATTTTGATTATTATTACAAAGAGATAAGGAAATAAAATGAATGAAGTTCATTTTCTAAAGATATTTCCGATGACCAGCCAACAATTAAATGGCTAGGCAATACCACATTTTTTATAGGAGATTAGCATATGAATTTTGCTCATTTACATGTGCATACAGAGTTTAGTTTGTTAGACGGCTCGAGTAAAATTAAAGAAATTACGGCAAGGGCAAAGGAACTTGGAATGAATAGCCTTGCGATTACTGACCATGGTGTTATGTATGGGGCGATAGACTTTTATCGGGCTGCAAATGCCAATGGAATTAAGCCGATTATCGGATGTGAGGTTTATGTTGCACCGGGTTCAAGATTTACTAAAGAAGCAGGGGAGAGCGAAGACCGTTACTATCATTTGGTTTTGCTTGCCGAAAATAATAAAGGATATAGCAATTTGTCAAAAATCGTATCAAAAGGATTTGTTGACGGATTTTATTATAAACCACGAGTAGATTACGAGGTGTTACAGGAATTTCACGAAGGTATAATATGCCTAAGTGCATGTCTTGCAGGTGAGGTGCAGAGATATCTGGCAAGAGGAATGTACGAAGAAGGAAAAAAAGCAGCGCTTAAATATCAGGATATTTTTGGAAAAGGCAATTATTTTCTTGAAATGCAGGACCATGGAATTCCTGAACAGCGTATGGTTAATCAGCAGCTTATGCGTATGAGTCAGGAGACAGGTATTGAGTTAGTGTGCACAAATGACGTGCATTATACTTATGATACCGATGTAGAAGCGCATGATATTTTGTTGTGTATTCAGACAGGGAAAAAACAGTCAGATGAAAACCGTATGAGATACGAAGGGGGACAATACTATTTAAAAAGTCCTGAAGAGATGGCTGAGTTATTTAAATTTGCGCCTGAAGCATTAGAAAATACGCAGAAGATTGCAGACAGATGTAATGTTACATTTGAATTTGGTGTTACAAAACTTCCTAATTATGAAGTGCCTGAAGGTTACACTCCGGCAACATATTTGAGAGAATTGTGCAATAATGGATTGCAGAAGAGATATGTCGATACAAAGCTTGATTATGATTGCCCGATGTCTTTAGGACAATTGAAAGAACGCTTAGATTACGAACTTAGCACAATTGAAACCATGGGATACGTGGAATACTTCCTTATCGTATGGGATTTTATAAATTATGCAAAGACAAATGGAATTGCAGTAGGTCCGGGACGAGGTTCGGCAGCAGGAAGTATAGTTTCGTATTGCCTTGAAATTACGGATATTGACCCTATTAGATATAACTTACTATTTGAAAGATTTTTGAATCCTGAGCGTGTGTCCATGCCTGATATTGATATTGATTTTTGTATTGAAAGACGACAGGAAGTTATTGATTATGTAGGAAGAAAATATGGCAAAGACCATGTCGCTCAGATTGTTACATTTGGAACTTTAAAAGCCAGAGGTGTGCTTAGGGATGTAGGTAGGGTACTTGATATGCCATATGCACAGGTGGATGCAATTGCAAAGACAATTCCTAAGGAATTGAACATTACTCTTGATGGAGCTTTGAAGGAAAGTAAAGAGTTTAAGGATTTATATGAGAGTGATGAACAGATTAAATATCTTGTTGATATGTCACGAAGACTTGAAGGGCTTCCACGTCATGCTTCAATGCATGCGGCAGGTGTAGTAATTTGTGCAAAACCTGTTGAAGAGTATGTTCCGCTTTCAAGAGCAAGTGACGGTTCAATTACAACCCAGTATATAATGACAACATTAGAAGAATTGGGACTTTTAAAAATGGACTTTTTAGGATTGAGAAACTTAACTGTAATTCAGAATGCGGTTAGATTTGTTGAAAAAGACCATAATATAAAATTGGATATGCATAGCATAGATTATGATGATAAAAAAGTATTGGCTTCTATAGGAACAGGAAATACAGAAGGAATTTTCCAGTTGGAAAGTGGCGGTATGAAAGGGTTCATGAAGGAATTAAAACCTCAGAATCTTGAAGATATAATAGCCGGAATATCACTATATCGTCCGGGCCCTATGGATTTCATCCCTAAATATCTTGAGGGAAAAAATAATCCGGAAGCAATTACTTACGACTGCCCGCAACTTGAGCATATATTAGAGCCAACTTACGGCTGTATTGTATATCAGGAACAGGTTATGCAGATAGTTAGGGATTTGGCAGGATATACATTAGGACGAAGCGACTTGGTTAGAAGAGCCATGTCAAAGAAAAAAGATTACGTTATGCAGCAGGAAAGACAGAACTTTGTTTATGGAAATAAAGAAGAAAATGTACCGGGCTGCATAGCAAATGGAATAGATGAAAAGACTGCAAATAAAATTTATGATGATATGATTGATTTCGCCAAATATGCTTTCAACAAGTCTCATGCGGCGGCATATGCAGTTGTTGCCTATCAGACAGCATATTTGAAATACTATTATCCGGCAGAATTTATGGCAGCTATGCTTACATCTGTCATGGATAATGCAGAAAAAGTATCTGAATATATTTATTCATGCCGTTCAATGGGAATAAAAATACTTCCTCCGGATATAAATGAAGGAGAAAGCGGATTTTCTGTATCTGAAAATTGCATACGATATGGTTTGACTGCAATTAAAAGTGTAGGAAAAAATATTATTGATGCGATTGTAATGGAAAGAAAAGCAGCAGGAAAATATAAATCATTAGAAGATTTTATCTCAAGAACAAGTCCGCTTGGAGTTAATAAGAGAGCTGTTGAAAACTTTATTAAGGCAGGGGCTTTGGATTCACTTGGAGCGACAAGAAAACAAATGATGATGGTTTATGTTCAAATCATGGATTCAGAGGCACAGGAAAGAAAAAACACCATGGCAGGTCAAATGAGTTTATTTGATTTTGTAAGCGAAGAAGATAAAGCAGATTTTGAAATTAAAATGCCTGATGTTGGTGAGTATTCAAGTGACCAGATGCTTGAATTTGAAAAAGAAGTTTTAGGAATCTATGTTAGTGGACATCCTTTACAGAAAGAAGAAGCAAGATGGTGTAAGCATATTACAAATATTTCCACTGATTTTGCTGAAGTAGGAGAAGATGAGGAAAATACAAAAGTCGAAGACAAGGCAAGAGTAACAATAGGTGGAATAATTACCGGAATTACAAAAAAATATACAAGACAGGGGCAGCCTATGGCATTCTTAACATTAGAAGATTTGTTAGGTTCTGTTGAAGTAATTGTATTTCCAAGACAATATGAAAAATATAAAACACTGATTGCTGAGGATAATCAGATATTTGTTAACGGACAGGCAAGCTTAGAAGAAAATGCAGCAGGTAAAGTTATTGCAAATGATATAAAAGCATTTGATGAATATGGTACAAGTCTTTGGATTGCATTTGCAGATAAAGATGATTATACAAATAAGGAAACAGAGCTGTTTGAATTACTTTCTGAAAATAAGGGAAAAGATAAGGTTATAATATATCTTGTGAAGGAAAAACAGAGTAAAATGTTGCCTGCTATGTATAGAGTAGATTCAAATGATACATTAGTTGAAAAATTAAAGGCTATGTATGGAGAAAAATTTGTGACAAAAGTATTAGAGTAGCATTTGTGACAAAGATATTAGAGTAGCATTTACAACAAAGATATTTTAGTAACATTTGCAACAAAGATATTTTAGTAACATTTGCAACAAAGATATTTTAGTAACATTTGCAACAAAGATATTTTAGTAACATTTGCAACAAAGAAATTGTAGTAATAGTTGCAACAAAATTGTAAGGTAGCATTTGTGACAAAGAGATTAGAATAACTGATAAATAATAAAATTATCAGTCATATATTTGGGAGTAAAAATGAAAGTTGATAAAGCTATAAAAGCTACATTCAATACAAATTTAATAATTCTTAACGGCTTTTTAGTTGCTCTTTTAGTAGGAACTATATTGTTAATGTTGCCCGTTTCCTCTGCAAGTGGAAATGGAACAGATTTTATTACGGCATTGTTTACGGCAACAACATCCCTATGTGTAACAGGGCTTGTAGTTGTGCCTACATATGCATACTGGAGCATATTTGGAAAAGTAATAATACTTATATTAATACAGCTTGGCGGGCTTGGGATTATTAGTTTTACAATTGGATTTCTAATTATAATAGGAAAGAAAATTTCTTTGAAAGAAAGAAAAATGATACAGGAATCGTATAATCTTGATTCGGCACAGGGTGTCTTAAAAATATTGAGAAAAATATTTGGAATCACTGTAAAAATAGAAGGAATAGGAGCGATACTTTATTCCATACAGTTTATTCCTGAATATGGAATAGTAAAAGGAATCTGTTACAGCGTATTTCATTCGGTATCTGCGTTTTGTAATGCGGGAATAGATATAATTGGAAATGACAGTTTTGTTAAGTATCATGGAAATGTGCTTGTCAATTTTACAACTGTGATGTTAATCATATGTGGTGGTATTGGATTTATTGTATGGCTTGATATCGGTGGCATAATAAGTGAAATCCGTAACAAAAAATTGAGACCAAATAAATTTATAGAAAGAATGAAATTGCATACAAAGCTTGTATTGATTACGACAGCCATTTTAGTTGGAGGAGGATTTTTATTTATTCTTTTATTTGAATATAATAATCCGGATACGCTTGGAAATATGACATTTGGAAATAAATGCTTAGCAGCTTTATTTGAAGCGGTAACGCTTAGAACAGCAGGATTTATTACTGTGCCACAGGCAGGATTTAGAGATGGAACATTTATGATAATGTGCGGTATGATGATTGTTGGTGGTTCTCCTCTTGGAACAGCAGGTGGAATAAAAACAACGACATTGGCACTTGTTTTTCTACTAACCTGGGCAACTATAAAAGGCAAGGATGATATAGAGGTTTGCAGAAGAAGGATAAATAAACAGAATGTCAGAAGCGCAGTAGCAATCGGAACAATAGTACTTAGCATACTTGCAGTAGCAATTATGGCGTTAAGTTTTACGGAAGGTGCACCTTTGAAAGTGATTACATTCGAGGCTGTTTCGGCTCTTGGAACAGTTGGACTTAGTATGGATTTTACAGCAAGTCTTACAGCTATAGGAAAACTTATTATAATAGTGCTTATGTTCTTTGGAAGAGTAGGACCTATAACTATTGCCATGGCTATGACAGGCAGAGCAAGAAAAGACAGAAAGATAAAGAATTATCCTGAAAAGAGAGTAATGATTGGATAAAATTTTAAGCAAATGAATTAGAAGGAGCATAAAATGAAGGATGTAGCAGTTTTTGGTATTGGAAAATTAGGAAAAACATTTGCAGTAACTTATTCAAGAAAAGGTGGAAAAGTTTTTGCAATTGATAGACGTCAGGAAAGAGTAGATGGAATCTCAGATGATGTGACATATGCCATAAGAGCCGATGTTACAGAGGAAAATGTTGTAGAAAATCTAGGAATCAATAATGTAGATGCGGTAGTAGTTGCCCTTGGAAATAATTTTGAGGCAAGCATAATTGTTACTACAATATGCAAATCTTTAGGGGTTCCATACATTATTGCTTCGGCGATGGACAAATTGCAGGCAGATGTATTGACGAAAATTGGTGCAGATCATGTTATTTTACCGGAAAGTGAAACTGGAAAAAGGCTTGCAAATGGAATGGCAAGTGGAGGGCATTTTCAGGATATTGCTGATTTGTCAGATGAATTTAGCATAATTGAAACTAAGATTCCAAAAGAATGGATTGGTAAAAGCTTAATAGAATTAAATCCGAGAAAGAAATTTGGATTCAATGTAATAGCAGAGAAGGTAAATGGTGTTTATAAAAATAATATAGATGCGGATAAACCTTTTGGAGATCAGGAATCAATAATTGTAATTGGTGATAATGAGAAATTATTAAAAGTATTTAAAGAGGGCTAAAAAATGATAATCACATCAAATACAAATGAACAGATAAAGAATTTAATTCATTTAAAGGATAAGAGCAAAGCCAGAAAAACTTCAGGAACATTTATTGTAGAAGGAATTAAAATGTTTCAGGAAATACCAAAAGAAGATTTTATTAAGGCTTATGCTTCTGAAAACTTTTATGAAAAAAGAAAAGAAGAAATATCAGATTATTTTAGGAAAAATAATTTAAAAGAAGATGTTCAACTTGTTAGCGATAGTGTATTCAAAAAAATATCAGATACAGTAACGCCACAGGGAATATTAGCTGTTGTAAGACAAAAAACATATTCTATTGAAGATATAATAAAATCAAGAAATAAAGAAAAAAGCTGTATTGTTGTACTTGATAGAATTCAGGATCCCGGGAATCTCGGAACAATAGTAAGAACAGGCGAAGCTGCCGGAATTACAGGAATAATTATGAGTAGTTCAACTGCAGATATTTATAATCCAAAAGTTATACGTTCTACGATGGGGTCAATTTATAGAGTGCCATTTGTAATAGTAGCTGATTTGCCTAAAGCAGTAGATATATTAAGAGAAGATGGTATAACATGTTTTGCAGCACATTTAAAGGGTGAATTATATAATTCAGGAACACTTACAAAGGATTGTGCTTTATTAATTGGAAACGAAGCAAATGGATTAAGTGATGAAGTAGCAAATAAAGCAGACAAACTAATTAAAATCCCTATGGCAGGAAAAGTAGAATCACTAAATGCGGCAATTGCAACATCAATATTAATGTATGAAGCAACAAGGTAAAAAAGGTTCTAAACTTTGGATTTCTCCATGCTTGACAAAGAACCAAAAAAACTCCCACATTTGTATCTTATTCTTGTGAAGTTCTATGATATCAATAAAGAACGCTCGCGCTGCTTGTCGCTCGTAGCAGTTCTAAATATTCAGCACACAGACCGACTTTGAAACCTAAAGTTTCAGCCGGTCTATGCACCGAATATCTGAACCGACGGCGCCAAATGCACTTTATTTGATATCATAGAACTCCACAGTTATGAGAACAAATGTAGGAGTCTTATTTTATAAAGCTGATAATTTCTCTACAGCTTTGTCATCAAGTATTTCTTCAAAATGTTCAAGATAAAATAAATCTTTTGCATACGTTGCACTTTCAATTTGACCGTGTTCTGTGATAAATCCTAAAATTTTATTTAATACTGAAGGCTCAGTTGATTCTAAGCATATAGATAAATAATATTTATTGTTATATGGAGATTTATATACAGAACTATCTCCTTTAAAATAAGGCATGATTAACTTTGTTACAGTAATCACATCGCTTAAATTATCATATATTGAAATATTGTAAAGCAAGTCAGAATCACCGGAATTATCCGATACTTCGTCCTTTACAGATGAAACAATGTTGTCTAATTCTTCCGGATTAATATCGTCAAATGGATCAAAAGCATCTTCCTCTTTATTAGAAGAAAATAATTTAGCTAAACTGCTTCCGCGGTCATCTCCATCTTCAACTTTTGTAATCAATAAAACGATATTTTCAGGAGAAACCGGAATTGCTTCAACCATAAGAGGTTTGTCGTTTACTTCAAATCCAAAATCCTCATTGGCCTGACGCATCATATCTTGAAAAAGTTCCTTTGTTTTCCCTGCCCCAAAAGCCAATTCACTGAATTTAATATGTCTGTCTTCTAAATCAGCACGGCTTATTGTGCAACGAATCTGCTTATCATTGATTTTTTCAATTTTCATAAAATCACCTCGCTAACAGTTTAGATTCGTATAGTTTATTATATCCACTATAAAAAAATATGTAAAGTTTTCATCCATATTTTAATATGTAATATATTGCAAATATGGAAAAGTTTCAATATAAAATAAGGATATTTGACAAAATATTCTTATTTATATTTATATTATACGTCAAAAAAGAACACAATATGTCAAAAAAATGAAAAATATATGATATATATGATAAATAAGATGTTAGGGTCAAAAGCCCCAACTTTGACGCCTGCGGATTGTATTTTTTAACAAGTCGTTCTAAATTAATGTTGCGTATTTTATACAATATGTGTATAATAAATGAAAGAAGGAGTATATGTTATAATATGGGTAAGAACACTTCTTTGCAACTATTGGAATGCCGATATGCAACGACTTACTATTAATAAGTTTTATGAAATGTTAATATATATCACAATTATTATTTAAAGTATTAATAGTTTGACCTTTTATAATACGGAGTATACGGAATTTCCCTTAAACAAATAAAAGAGCCGGTTATATATAATAATATTTGTCAGATAATGTATTTGAACAATTATTATAATAACGGGCTCTTAGTTTTTTGCTAATTTATTTTATAGAGAACATATACACCATTTTCCATAAATACGTTTACCTTTAACAATTTTAAAAGGTCTGATTTTTACATATAAATATTGTTTTGACGGATTGTTTGAATCCGTATTAATTCTTCCGTTTAATACAACTTTTGCTGAAGTGTTTTTTCTGCCAACATCCATAGCCTTGTATTTTTTGAAGTTTTTATTTGTAGCATATCTTATCTGATATCCTGATGCTCCGGTAACCTGATTCCAATGGATTGTGCCTGAAAATTTTTTCTTGTTTTTAAACTGACTTAATAAAGAAATATAGGCATTTGTTTTTGCAGATTTAATTCCGGCAGAATAACATATTCTCAAATTATTACAACCATCAAAAGCTGTATCCGAAATAGAAAGCTTGTTACCGTTAATTGTAATATTTTTAAAATCAGAACAATTGCTAAATGCAAAACTTTCAATATTTGTCACGGAATATGGAAGGGTTATATTCTTTAATAAAGTATAAGCAAAAGATGAGTTGCCAATAGTTTTAATACCATGTCCAAAAGACACATTTGTGAGTGGATTATTTTCAAATGCACCTTCACCAATTATTTCAATATTATCGCCTAAAGTTAAATCAGAAATACTATTGCGACTAAACATATGATTTGGAATTGTCTTAAGGTTTAAAGGAAAGTTTATAGTTTCAATAGCGTTATCAGCAAATACATAGTCACCCCATGTAAGAACAGTTTCAGGAAGTGTTATGCTTTTAAAATTACATAATCTAAAAGCACGATTTCCTATATAATATAATTTGTCAGGAAAATTAATTTCCGAAAGATATATGCAACCATTAAAGGCATCATCTCCAATTTTTAAAAGAGTAGATGGAAGTATAACTTTTTTAAAAGAGTATCTTGAGTCTGTTACATATGAATTAAATGCGTTAGGAGCAATTTCTGTTACTCCCTCGGGAATTTCAACAGTCGAAAGTCTGCCGTTATAACCGATAACAACATTGTCGTTTGTAATAAACATACCATTTTCAAATCTCAGTTTATTGCCAAGAGCCAGTGAAAGATGATAAATATCTATGCGGGCTAATGAACTGTAAAGAGTAGAAATGCTTAAGGAATCAAGTGTGTCTGATCCAATTGCAATGTCAGTTACAGAGGTCTGAGAAACAGAGGCCTTAGCAAAATATTTATCTTTTTCTATGGTTGTAACGCTTCCGGGAATCACTAGTTTTGTAAGATTAGTACAGCATGCGTAAGCATCGGAAGACGAATCTGTCTGGGCATAAAGAATAGACTGAAGGTTAAATTCCTGACAACCATCTTCAATAATTAGTTCAGTTCTTTCAGAAGGAACACGAACTATGTTCAAACCATTTTTAGAATAAATTATACCATTTATAGATTTATATGCAGGGTCTTTTTTGTAAACTACAAGATTGTCTGTTTTTACTGTTGAAACTACATCTAACTTAAGAGACGATGAAAACTTAACTGTTTCAATTACAGTATCTCCGCTTATGGAATCGTATGCATCATCCCCCGGGAGTGTCTTAACATTATAATTTCCGGGAACTGATAATTTAGACAATGAATCACAAGAAGAAAATGCACATTGCCCAATAGTGCTAACAGTGTTTGGTACTACAATCTTTTTTATTTTTGTTCCGTAAAAAGCGTAACAATCTATGACTTTCAAAGTGTTTGGAAGCTTAATTTTTTGCAGATTTTTGCAATTATAAAATGCGTATTTAGAAACAGATGTAACGCCATTTCTTATAATAACGGTATGTATTTGTCTGTTCTTTTTAAATGTCATTGAGTTAGGCATTTTACCTTTTCCATAAATGGTAATAGTTCCATCCTTTATTTTATATTTGACGGAAGCTATCTGAGTGGAAGAGCTACTTTGATTGATTTTTGCTGCCGCATTTACATTTTTTAAAATTGCACTATTTCCAAAAATAAATGTAGAACAAAAAAATGTAAGGATTAATAAAGTTACACCAGATTTAAAAGTTTTTGCCATATAAATCCCTCCTCTCACAGCTTTGAACAGCTGGATAAATTTGAAATTTTTCATACAAATAAATATGTATTTTCCGCTCATACTAATTGATTTAATTATACCAAAATATAGTCTGAAATTAAACAAAAGTTATTAAATCTTAAGATATATAAAGATGAAATTATGTTATATATATGTTATGATGTAGTAGTTAAATATTTGCAAAAAAAATGCTAATAAAATGATGTGAATATCAAAAATATGCATAATAAATTAGTAAGCCTATAGTAGTGTTCAATTTAGGAAGATATTCACAGAGGAGGAAGAACAAGTGAGAAAGAGCATAAAGTATATAATGACAATGGCTACAATCTCAGCCATGGCAATAACAATGACAGGATGTTTTGGACCGGAAACAAGTAAAGAATATGTTACTTTGAATGATTATATGATGCTTCATTATACAGATGATGATGGAAATGAGGTTACAGCGACATCTGCAGATGGAAATGAAATGGCAGCAGTTGTCTGTGATAATGAATATGTAAATAAATATGCATTTGAAAAAGATGGCGATACTTATATGGATATAAGTGGAGTGAAAAAATATATTGATGACAGATTTTACTATGACAGTACGGAAAATACAGTTATGTATACTAATGCAACTACAATATATACAAGCCCTGTAGGCAGCAATGAAGTTACAGGCGGTACAAAAGAAAATCTTGATTTTACATCATCAGTTATGGATGGTGAGATATGTTATGTAAATTTAAAATATATAAGCAAATACATTGATTTTGATTATAAATATGCAAAAGCAAATGGGGATAAGCCTGCAGTTGTTGTAGTTAATACAAAAAGCCGTGAGGATAAAAATGGCACTGTAAAGAAAAATACTCAGATTAGAACAGATGCAGATTATATGGCTGATATTGTTAGTGACGTAAAGGCTGATACAAAACTCACAATTTTAGATAAAGGTGATGAATGGGATAAAGTTGCTACAGACGATGGAGTTATAGGTTATATTTTAAATAAGAGAGTTAAAGTAGGAAAAACAACAAAAGTTTCATATAAAAATGATTATGATACATATACGCATAATGTCTTAGATAAAAAGATAAGCCTTGCATGGCATCAGGTTATGTATTCATCAAGTAATTCAGGGTTAAGTGACATGATAAAAAACGCTAAAGGTCTTAATGTTATTTCACCAACATGGTTTAGCGTAAGTGATTCGAAGGGAGAAGTGTCATCAATAGGCTCAGCGGATTATGTAAAGAAGGCACATAGTGCTGGACTTGATGTATGGGGACTTGTAAGTGATTTTGAAACAGATGGCAATGGAGATTATTATATAAAAACAGTTGTAAATAATACAAAAGCAAGACAAAAGATGGTTTCTAATATAATGAAATATGCATCATTATATGATTTAGATGGAATTAATGTAGATTTTGAATATATAAATGTTTCTGAGGGAGCCGGATATTTACAGTTCTTGAGAGAATTGTCAATTGAATGCAGAAAGAAAGGTATAGTTTTATCAATAGACAATTATCAGCCGTCTGCATGGACAGAATTTTATGATAGAAATCAGCAGGGAAGATTGGCAGATTATGTTGTTGTAATGAATTATGATGAACATACAGCTTCAAGTAATGAGGCAGGTTCAGTATCATCCTTGACATTTACGGAAGAAGGTTTAAAAAATACAATTGATGAAGTGGGAGATGCTTCAAGAGTAATTAATGGAATGCCATTTTATACAAGAATATGGACAGAAACTCCGGAGGATGAATCGGATGGAAATGGAAAATTAATCGAAGATGCTGCAAATGGTAATTATGTTTTGTCAACAAAGGCTGTTTCGATGGATGCAGCAAAAGAAGCGTATACAGAAGCAGGGGCTACACCTATTTATAATGAAGAAACAGGACAAAATTATGTTGTTTATGAAAAAGGAAGCAGCACATATATGATTTGGATAGAAGATGAAACTTCAATAAAGGCAAGACTTGATTTAATGAATAAATATGAAATTGCCGGAGCAGGATATTGGAAATTAGGATTAGAGTCTGATGATATATGGAATACAATTTCACAATATTTTAAATAATTACTCATAAAAATAGTTTTGGCTTCATATAATTTCAAAGAAGGAGTGAGGCCATGATTAATACAAAACGAATTTTTTACATTTATTCTTACAAAAGAGGCGTAAAGGGCAGAAACGTAGGATTTGCCAGAATCAGGGGAAGAGATGATAATTATAAGTTGAATTTATCCATTAAAGTTCCGGTAGAATATGGTGCTGAAGATATGGAAATATGTCTGTTTAAAAGAAGACAGGGATTTGTGTCAGGATATAAGGTTGGTACAATGACGCCGTTTAACGAAATATGTAAATTTAATGCAGTTATTAGCTCAAAAAAATTGCAGGAAGCCGAATTTGATATAAATGATATTGACGGAATTTATATATTTGGAGCAGAACAGGATGGGTATGTGTTCTTTGCAAAAATGGAAGATGAGATAAATGATAATTCAAAAGAAATATTTGATTATCAGATGGACAAATTTAACAGAAATTCACAACTTGTATATGTAAATTAGGAGTATTACTAATGAATGAAAAATACATGAAGGAAGCAATTAAACAGGCAAAAAAAGCTGCTTCAATAGGAGAAGTGCCGATAGGCTGTGTAATTGTTTATAAAGATAAAATTATAGGCAGAGGCTATAACAGAAGAATGACAGATAAAAATGCTTTAAGCCATGCAGAATTAAATGCCATAAAAAAAGCAAATAAAGTGTTAGATGACTGGAGACTTGATGACTGTGAAATGTATGTAACAACAGAGCCATGTCAGATGTGTGCGGGTGCAATTGTACAGGCAAGGATTAAAAAAGTTTTCATAGGTTGTATGAATCCCAAGGCAGGTTGTGCCGGTTCTATTATGAATTTGTTTAATGTGGATGCTTTCAATCATCAGGTAGAAAGTGAAAATGGAATTCTTGAAGAAGAGTGCAGCATGTTACTTAAGGAGTTTTTTAGAAATCTTAGAAATAAAAAGTAGTTTCATTTAGTATTATTTTACGTTGACAAAGTAAAATAAAATAATGTATACTAAATGTCTGTAATTGAATAAGTTTAAAACTTCCGCGCAGCCGGGGAGATAGCGGTGCCCTGTACCTGCAATCCGCTACAGCAGGGGTGATGCTTTGCGTCGGGTCTATTTTGTAGAGCTGCCCTTTATAAGTGATGTTGACGCTTGGGTCTTGTGCAACGGAAATTTGTGAATCGTGTCAGGTCAGGAATGGAGCAGCACTAAGCAAAACCTTTCGTGTGACGCGAGGGTGCCTGAGCTGAGTTAACTGTAGAGGTAACGTCTATGAGATTTTCACAAAACAAAGCGCGCGGATTAAAATAAAAAGAACTATGACTTTATAAGTTATAGTTCTTTTTTTGGCCGAAAAAAAGATTCACATATATAAGGTGGTTTGCTATAATGAAGCAATGTATTTAATATGACGATTAGGTATAAATGCATAATATAAAAGATACTAAAATAGAAATGCAAATGAGTAAAAGTATAATTAAAAAATAAAGCGTGGTAAAAATGAAAGATATGGTTAGCAATAAATTTATGAAACTAAAAAATGAACTTCATATTGGGAAGAATGACATAATAGCTATGGGGTTAATGCTATTGGCATTATTAATACTTATGCAGTATAGAACATATAGACCGTTTTTAGATGAATCAGACAATTTTTTAGGAGGAAAAATATTAAGCCGTGGTGGGGTTATATATAAAGATTATATATCCCAACATATGCCGGGGATGTATTACATTGTTGGAATTATTGTAAAGTTAGGCTTTACGGAAATTCAGGAAATACGTACATGCTTTTATTTATTAATATTTTTGTCGTGGATAGTTATGTATTTTAGATACAAAAATATATTTTCATTGTGGATAATTCCAACTTTTGTATTTATGTATTTGTCTATGTTTAGTATTTCTAAAGGACATACATTGTTGGCTGAACAGATAGAAATTATCGCGTTTATGGTGATTATGTGTGAATTGTTCTTATTTTTTAAAACAAAAAAATTAAAACTAAGTTCAACAATTTTTATTTCAATTAGCACATGGTTAGCAATTGCCTGTGCTATGACTGCGGTATGGACAATATTTTTTATGGCACTTATATTTATCATAATTTATATTGAACAATTAAAAAGTAGTGAAAATAAAAAAAATATAATGAATGAGATTATAAGAACCAGTGTGATAATAGCAATTCCTTTTATAATATGGATGGTTTATTTATTAAAAACTAATTCAGTAGAAGAATGGTTTTACCAGGCATATAAATTTAATCAGGAAGTGTACGGAAAATATGTTAATTTCTCAGGAATATTTAAAACGGTTATTGATCCGTTTTTTGGATATGGAAATATGATATGGAAGGCAATACAACAATTAACAGTATCGCTTTATTCAAGTGTAATAATTTTGGTGTATGTAGTAGTTAATATTCTTTTTTGCATAGAAATGAGTCGAAAAGGGAAAATATATGGAATACTTATGTTTGTTACCATTATAGCAATGGGAAATAGAAGTTTTGGTATATGGTCATCAGATGAAAATATGCATGCAACACCGTATTTGGCAATGACGGGATTTATGTTAGCGTATTTATTATTTGAAGTTTGGAATGTTCGAAAAGTGACAATAATAATGCTAACATTTCTTATGATTGTACCGATTACATCAGCTCTTAATGAAGTGAGCGAATATAATAACAATATTAAATATGTAGAAACTTCTGATACGGCAAAATATATAAATGCATTAACTAAAAAGAATGAAAAGATATTTTTGGTTGGTTTTAATGAATATAATGATTACAATGCATATAATAGAATGCCGGCAACAAGGTTAGTACATATTCATCCGTGGTTTATGGAAGAGTTTCAACAGGATGTAATTAATGATTTGGAAAAAAATAAAACAAGAGTAATTGTTAACGCTGAGGATATGGATATATGGGGATATAAATATGTAGATTATGCCGCATCTTTGAGAAATTATATATTACAGAATTATACTCAGATTGGAAAAAGTGAAGCAAATGTATGGGTGCGAAATGATTATTACGAAAAGGCTCTTGAAAAACTGAATTATGACAATAATATGATAGTGCCAAATAATGAAGAATTAAAAGGTATTACATCAATAAATGGAAAGAGTGTGTCGGAATGTTTTGTACCTAAGGTGAAAAAATTGGTTAAAATTTCAACATATATAACAATAAACGGGGATACAAGGGATGGATATTATATGGTGGATTTATATTCTCAAAAGGATAAAAAATGTATTTATAGTAGTGTAGTTCCGATTAGCGGAATAGTTGATGCATGGCAAATGTTTGAATTAGATGATGTTAAAGTGACTCCGGGGAATAAATATGAAGTAAGAATTTCAGTAGCAGGCGTGTCTGAAACATGTAATGTTAATATAGGAGTTATAAAAAATAATGCATCATTAAAAACAAAAATTAACAACAAATTGATTAATCAGGATTTAGCCTTAAGAGTTTATGGAAAATAGAATGAAAAATAGTCCCAAATATTGGATATATTCTAATATTTGGGATTTATTTTTGTTCCAAAATATTATATAATGAATCCAAAGGTATGCCCATTTATAGGAATGAAAACATTTTTATAAATACTAAGCATATTTTAGATTTAAAATAGACACAGGAAGGAGCGGGCTAATGTCATATACAGCTTTATATAGAAAGTTTAGACCGGCAACGTTTGACGAAGTAAAGGGACAAGATCATATTGTTAAAACTTTACAGAACCAGATTGAAGCCAATAGAATAGGCCATGCATATCTTTTTTGTGGAACACGAGGAACAGGTAAGACAAGTATTGCAAAGATATTTGCGAAAGCAGTTAATTGTGAACATCCGGTAAATGGAAGCCCATGTAATGAATGTGCATCATGCAAAGCTATTGCAGCAGGAAGTTCAATGAATGTAGTTGAAATCGATGCGGCTTCTAATAATGGTGTTGATAATATCAGACAAATTAGAGAAGAAATTCAGTACTCACCAGCGGATGGAAAATATAAGGTTTATATTATTGATGAAGTACATATGCTGTCTATAGGAGCGTTTAATGCGTTATTAAAGACATTAGAAGAACCACCGGCATATGTTATTTTTGTGCTTGCAACTACCGAACCACATAAGATTCCTATAACAATTCTTTCAAGATGTCAGCGATATGATTTTAAGAGAATCACTATAGATACGATAGCAGACAGACTTTCAGAATTGATGGAGAAGGAACAGGTTACAGTTGAAGATAAGGCAATCAGATATGTTGCAAAGGCAGCAGATGGTTCTATGAGAGATGCGTTAAGTCTTTTGGATCAGTGTATTGCTTTTTATTTAGGACAAACACTTACCTATGATAATGTACTTGAAGTGTTAGGTGCTGTAGACACAGAAGTGTTCAGCAAACTTATCAGAGGCATTATAAATGGAGATGTTGTTGGTAGTCTGCATATATTGGATGATATGATAATGCAGGGAAGAGAACTTGGACAGTTTGTAAATGATTTTATCTGGTATATGAGAAATTTATTATTAGTTCAGACATCAGATAATGTTGAGGATGTAATTGACGCATCCGCAGACAGAATCCAGGCATTAAAAGAAGAAGCGCAGATGGTTGAGACCGAAGTTCTTATGAGATACATAAGAGTTTTTTCGGATTTGTCAAATCAGATAAAATATTCTTCACAGAAAAGAGTTTTAATAGAAATAGCTCTTATAAAGCTTAATAAACCGGCAATGGATACGGATGTAAGTTCCTTATTAAACAGAATGGCTTTAATTGAAAATAAATTAGAAAATGGTGTTGTCGCAGTAAGCCCTACAACAACGCAAAGTGCCACACCGGAGAGGCAGTCACAACCTAAAAAGAAATTTGATAAGGCGATACCAAAGGATGTGCAGGAAGTTGCTGATAATTGGGGAATGGTACAAAAACATTTGCCAACACACTTTAGAGCATATTTTAAAGACGCAAGATTTAGTGTGAAAGGTGACAACATATTACTTGTTGTATTTAAACATGGTGCAGTAGGTTATAATCAGTGTAATAAGCCGGAAGTCATAGAAATGCTAAATACAATTATTAGCGAACAGATAAAGAAAGAAGTTACAGTTGAAGTACAAATGCTTGAAGATAATCAGAATTTTGCAGATGTATATCAGGAAGTAATCTCAAGAATAAACATGGATATTGAAGAGGAGGATTTTTAACATGGCAAGACGTGGAGGATTTCCAGGTGGCGGAATGCCACAGAATATGAACAATTTAATGAAGCAGGCTCAGAAGATGCAGAAGCAGATGGAAGAAGCTCAGGCAAATCTTGAAAGCCAGGAATTTACAACTACAGCCGGAGGCGGTGCAGTTGAAGTGACAATTACAGGTAAGAAAGAAATTACAAAAGTAAAAATTGATGAAGAAGTTGTAGACCCTGATGACATTGAAATGTTAGAAGATTTAATTATGGCTGCAGTAAATGAGGCAATCAGAACTGTAGAAGAAAATACAACACAGCAGATGTCTAAAATAACAGGCGGTCTTGGCGGATTATTTTAAGGAGTAGACATTGGATTATTACAGTGGATATATATCAAAGTTGATTGAGGAACTTTCCATACTTCCGGGAATTGGCGCTAAGACAGCGTCAAGACTTGCATTTTATATATTAGATATGCCACAGGAACAGGTGGAAGAGTTATCCCAATCAATTATTGATGCTAAGAAAAATGTAAAATATTGTAAAAAGTGTTTTACTTTGACAGATCAGGACATTTGTCCTATTTGCGCAAGTAAAGACAGAGACCATAAAACAATTATGGTTGTAGAAAACACAAAAGATATGGCAGCCTATGAAAAAGTAGGAGAATATAAAGGGGTATACCATGTATTACATGGTGCCATAAATCCTTTAATGGGAATTGGACAGAATGATATAAAACTTAAAGAATTATTTGAAAGATTAAAAGATGATGTAGATGAAGTTATAATTGCTACAAATTCCAGCGTTGAAGGTGAAGCAACGGCGATGTACATAAGCAAAGTCGTTAAACCTTTAGGGATAAAGATAAGTCGAATCGCCAGTGGAGTACCGGTAGGTGGAGATTTAGAATGTATTGATAACGTTACGTTACTGAGAGCGTTACAGGGAAGAGTGCAGATTTAGATTAAGTCATAATTCGCAACGGCGGATGAATGAAAGGTGTTTATCAAAATGGATAGAAATGAGTATAACTTTAAAATAGAAGAAATGAGGGTCGCTGTTCGTAATAAAGATTACGAAAGAGCAGTGCAAATCGCAGACTCTCTTGATTATAGAAGAGAAAAAGCAAATGACATTTTATCCCTAATAGCAGATGCATATGAAATGGCAAAGCAGTATGATAAGGCAAAGCAGGCTTTGATTATTGCTTATGAAAATACAAATACAGGAAGACATTTGGCTTATAGGTTGTGTTTGTTGTCAGCAAAATTACAGCAGTTTGATGAAGCAGAAGAGTTTTATCAGGACTTTGTTGAACTTGCACCTAGGGACAATGATAAATATATATTGCAGTATGAAATGCAGAAAGCAAAGAAGGCTCCAATTGGAAAACTAATAGAAATCCTTGAAAAGTATATTCAGGAAGATATGGAGGAAAAATGGGCTTATGAATTAGCTAAGTTATATCATGAAGCAGGAGATGAAGAAAGCTGCGTTGATATGTGCGATGAAATAAGCTTATGGTTTGCTGAAGGAAAGTATGTAAATAAGGCAATGGAGTTAAAGAAACTTTACAGACCTCTTACAAAGCTTCAGCAGGAGAGATATGACAATTATAGATTAGGCAGAAAGCCTTTACAAAAGATAGAAAAAGATGATAGAAAAGAAAACAAACAGGCAGGAGACATAGAAGATAACTTATCAATAGATAATGCCATCTCTGAAGATAAAGAGGAAGAATCAGTGTCGGTAAAGATAGCTGATGAGGTTATTGACGAGAGACCAAGTATTCCATTTATGATAAGAAAGGATAATTTTAAAGAAAGTATCAGAAAGCTTAAACATCCTGTTATAGAAAGTATTCACAAGTCAAATGACGAAAAGAAAGCCGAAGGTGAATCGGAACAAAAAGAACCGTTTGCACAGCAGAACAATCCTGATGTACAGGAGATATTTGTAAAGCAAAATGATCCTGAAATGCATGAGATTACTTTTGAAGATGAATTTGAAAAAGACGAATTGGAGTTAGAATCAGAAGAAAATTCAGAATCAGAAGAGAATCCAGAAGTGAACAAAAATTTGGAATCAGAAGAAAACTTGGAATCAAAAGAAAATGAGTTTATAGTCGATGAAGCTAATATTGAAGAAAGTTCTAAAGAAAAGTCAGATTATTCAGCTAAAGAAGCGACAGATGAAAGCGATGGCAAGTTGGATGTTGAAAAAATAGCTGTTGAAAACGATTCTACAGAAAACAATGTCGATAAAGAAGCGGAAACTATTTTTGATGGTAAAGAGAATGTTGATGCTATACAAGAAAATGATTCTGATGAAAAAAGTCTTAGTGAAGAAGATAATGCTTCAAATAACGAAAGCATAACTGATGATGAAGAAGATCAGATAGTTAAAAAGCAGAATACAGGACAATTATCAATAGAAGAAGTTTTACATAAACTTCAGGATAGGGGAATTCTTAAGGCGGACACAGTTGAAAAGGCAGTTAAGGCCTTAGATGAGGCAGAAAATATTGTCGAAAAAACAGAAGAAGATTTTGAAAAAATAAATCCTGACTATAAGAGAATTCAGTCGATACATGAAGGTCTTGGTATAGATGAAGAAGGACATGAACAGGAAATTGAAGAGACAGAGACAAATAACCAAGATAATGAGCAATATTTTGATGAAATTGAGATAAGTAATCAGGGAAAAGAGATACAGCATGCCGGTGTATCAGAATTTGAAAATCCTACTCATGATAAGGAACTTGGTGCAGACCACGAAAAAGAATTAGATATGGTTCAACGTGGACTTGAATCATTTGCAGCAGAAGCGGCAGCAGATGTATTTGTTCCTGATGTTGATACCGATGTTATAGAAGAGGAAATTAAATTCCAGACAGGTGAAATTTCATTTGGAACAATGGATTTAAATGAAATAGTAAACCAGTCTACTGCTCCTGAAAGACATAATGAAAAAAGAATTAATGTAAGTTCAAATGATATTTCAGATACGGTTCAATTAGAAAAGCATACATCTTCAATTCCAAATATGGATAATGAGATGACAGAAATAACATTGGATCCGATTGATTTTGAAAAAACAGATAATATTGAAAAATCACCTGAAACAAATGAAATTCCAAATTTTGATATTGAAGCTTTGGAAGATACAGAAACTGCAGGTGAAACAAAAGCAACACCGAATACCGATATGGATACTTTAGGTAATGAAGAAGCCGTAGGTGAAACAAAAGTAATACCAAACATCGACATTGAAGCTTTGGAAGATGAAGAGGTCGCAGGCGAAACAAAAGCAATACCAAACATCGACATTGAAGCTTTGGAAGATGAAGAAGTTACAGGTGAAACAAAAGCAACACCGAATACCGATATGGATACTTTAGGTAATGAAGAAGTCGCAGGTGAAACAAAAGCAATACCAAATATCGAAGAGGAATTGGAAAAGGCAGCTGAGTCAGAACAGACAAATGTACCAACATTGGATTTGGAATTCGATATGCCTGAGATAATTAGTGGTACAGATGATTCAGTATTAGGGAATCAGTTGCCGGAAGAAGATTTGGTAAATTACGACATAGAGGAAACTATTCAATATGAAAAGGAAGAACTTGAAGAATTAAATAATATTATAGATTCCGAAAGAATGATGAATATTGAAGGTGAGCCTGAGGAATTGCCAGAATATGAAGAGCCTGAGGTTGTTACAGAAAAGTTACCTAAAAAGCGTTTAAGTGAATTATCAGCAGATTTAGAGGAAATATTTAACAATGATATTATTGATTTCAGAGATATGCCTGCTGAAGAACTTGAAAGAGAACGAAGAGAGTCAATTTTAATTTCAGACATTGATAAAACAATGGAATTAGAAAGACCTAAGAGTATCAGTGATTTGGTAAAAGAGGCGGAGGAAAATATAATTTCTGAAGAGCCTGAATTGCTGGATGAACCTTTAGAAGAAACAGTTGGTGAGTCGGAAAGTGATACAATTGATGAAGACGCAGTTGAATCAACAGAGCCGGGAATGGAATCGCTAGGAAAAACGGAAAACAAACCTGTTGATGAATTAGAAAACGAATCAACAGAGGAGTTTGAAATAAATAGTACTGATGAATCCGAAAACGAATCTGCGGAAACAATAGAAGATTATGAAACAATTGATGACGTGGAAGAAGTTGAAGATTCAGAAGATGAACCTATAGAAGATATAGAGGAGTCGGAAGATGAATCGGCAGAGGATTTTGAAGAGCCAAAAGAAGATTTAGTTGAGGAAGAATTACAAGAAGATTCATCAGAAAATTTAACTAAAGACGAGCCAGAAGAAACAAAAAAATCAGAGATGGAAAATGTTGAAATGCCTGAAGTATCAGCTAAAATGGATAAGATTGCGCAGGAAATTGAAAGCATGCCGGAGATAAGCATACCGGGACTTGATATACCTAAGATAGAAATTCCAAATCTCGATTTACCTGATTTGAGCGATGAGGATGCATTAGAGTTAAGCGATTTGACGGATGTTGCGGATTCTAAAGAAGATTCAGAAGCAAAAGAAGATTCAGAATCAGTTGATGGGCTGGATGATAATGATGAAGTAGAAGATAGTAAATTAAAAGGATCATTAGATAAATCAGAAGATTATGTTGAATCAGAGCCAGAAGAAGTTGAACCTGCAGAGCAGGAATCAGAGTCAACAGAAGAGGTTGAACCTGCAGAGCAGGAATCAGATGCAGTAGAAGAAGGTAAAGATTCAGAACAGGAAACAGAACAGAAATCAGCAGAGAAAGAATCTGAAACAAAAGAAGAAAAAGATAATTCAGGAACAAAAATTGTAACAGATGAAGATATGAAGGTGTTTGCAAATTATACAAACATTGAAGGATTGGACGATACAATAAAATACACAATTGAAAAATTAGTCAAAGAATTTGTGCCTGATGGAAATTCTTCAAATGGAAACATAGCAATCAGTGGTGATGAAAAAAGTGGAAAAACTACATTGGCTATTGATATAATCAAGATGGTTAATGCAAAGAGAGGCAGAGCCGGAAGAAGAATTGCTAAAGTAAATGCGGAGGTATTAAACCGAAGAGGATTTACAGCTGCATTAAACAAACTTATGGGAAGCGATTTAATTGTAGAAAAAGCTACAGATTTGAATAGTGAGCAAATAGATGAGATAATTAAGTCTGCTAAACTTTATACAAATGACATGTTGATAGTTCTCGAAGGAGAAACTGATGCAATGGCAGATATGTTTGATGAGAATGAAGAGTTAAAACAGATTTTTGATTATCCTATTCTTATTAAGACTTATAATGTAAAAGAATGGGTAGCTTATGGTGTTCAATATGCTAAAGATAACGGCTTTAATATCAACGAGATGGGAATGCTTGCATTATTTAAAGCTATAGATGACTGGTATGGAACAAAGAAAGAAATCAGTCAGAAGGATGTTGAACAAATATTAGATGCAGCCATAAAAAGGGCAAAACATAAATTAGGCAGAAAAATCGTTGGTATTTTTAAAACAAAAGATAAAGACGATTTGCAGATATTAAAAGAAGCAGATTTTAATATTAAATAAAAGAAAGGAATTAAAATGGAAAATTTACAGCTTGAAAAAATAGCAAATGAAGTGCGTAAAGGTGTTATTAAAGGCGTACACAGCGCAAAATCAGGACATCCGGGTGGATCATTATCAGTAGCCGACATGTTAACATTTTTGTATTTCGAAGAAATGAATGTTGACCCTAAAAATCCTAAGATGGAAGACAGAGACAGATTAGTTTTATCAAAAGGTCACGTTGCACCTGCTTTATATGCAGTGTTAGCAGAAAAAGGATTCTTCCCTAAGGAAGATTTAACAACTTTAAGACATATCGGTTCTTATTTACAGGGACATCCCGATATGAAGCATACACCGGGTGTTGATATGTCAGCAGGTTCATTAGGACAGGGTGTTTCTGCAGCAGTAGGAATGGCTTTAGGCGCAAAGATTGATAACAAAGATTACAGAGTATTTGCAGTTACAGGTGATGGCGAAATTCAGGAAGGACAGATTTGGGAAGCAGCTATGTTTGCAGGAGCAAAGAAGTTAGATAACCTTACTGTTATTGTCGATAATAATAACCTTCAGATTGATGGAACAATTGAAGATGTATGTTCACCATACCCAATTGATAAGAAATTTGAAGCATTTAATTTCCATGTAATTAATATAGATGCTCATAATTTTGATGAAATTAGAGCAGCTTTAAAGGAAGCAAGAGAAACAAAAGGAATGCCTACAGCAATTATTATGAAGAGTATTAAAGGAAAAGGTGTTTCATTTATGGAAAACCAGGCTTCATGGCATGGTGCAGCTCCAAATGATGAGCAGTTTGAACAGGCAATGGAAGAATTAGAGAAAGCAGGTGAAGCATTATGTCAGAAGTAAAGAAGATAGCAACAAGAGAAAGCTATGGTAATGCACTTGTAGAATTAGCTAAAGAGCATGATAACGTAGTAGTATTAGACGCTGATTTAGCAGCAGCTACAAAGACAGGCATTTTCAAAAAAGCAAACCCTGACAAATTCTTTGACTGTGGTATTGCAGAAGCAAATATGATGGGGATTGCAGCAGGACTTTCAACAACAGGTAAAGTTCCTTTTGCAAGTACATTTGCTATGTTTGCAGCAGGAAGGGCTTACGAACAGATTAGGAATGAAATTGGATATCCACATCTTAATGTAAAAATAGGAGCTACACATGCAGGTATTTCTGTAGGTGAAGATGGAGCTACACATCAGTGTAATGAAGATATTGCTTTAATGAGAACAATCCCTGGAATGACAGTTATTAATCCATGTGATGATGTAGAAGCAAGAGCGGCAGTAAAGGCAGCATATGAAATTGACGGACCTGTTTATTTAAGATTTGGACGTTTGGCTGCACCTGTATTAAATAAAGAAGATTACAAGTTTGAAGTAGGTAAGGGTGTAACAATGCGTGAAGGTAAGGACCTTACAATTGTTGCAACAGGACTCATGGTATCTTCAGCTTTGGAAGCAGCAGAAAAATTGGCACAGGATGGAATTGAAGCTACAGTAATCAATATTCATACAATTAAGCCATTAGATGAAGATTTAATTGTAGAATCAGCAAAGGCTACAGGTAAAGTAGTAACTGTTGAAGAACATTCAGTTATTGGTGGACTTGGAAGTGCAGTTTGTGACTGCTTAAGTGCAAAATGTCCTACACCTGTTACAAAAATTGGTGTTCAGGATGTTTATGGACATTCAGGACCGGCTGTTGAGTTGTTAAAAGAATTTGGTTTAGATGGCGAAGGCGTATATAAATCAATTAAAGAAATAATGTAAAAGATGTAACAGACATTAAATTTTTTAAGGAATATATGAATAAAATAAACGTCAAATTAAAATAATTAAATGTCAATTTAAAATACAAAAGGATTTGTATTATAAAATAAGCAAAATCGATTTTTAGTTGAAATTTAAAAAATCATTTGCTAGAATACAGTGCATGATAAGAAATGCAAGGGCGCAGACGTAAGAAGTCAGTGCCCTTGTATTTTTTTTTATTAGTAATTATACAGTAATTAATATTTACCGGATGATTACAAATGAGAAGAAAAACTTCTCAGAACTTGGAAAGTGTTTCCCCTTTAAAAATGCTTTCTTAAGTAAAATCTATAGGACAATGAAAAAAGAATGGAGGAATTAGTTATGGACGCAAATGAAATTTTGGATGCAGCTACAAGTAGTAGTTTTGCAATTTGGTTCTTAATTGGTGCAAGTTTAGTATTCTTTATGCAGGCCGGTTTCGCAATGGTTGAAACAGGATTTACCAGAGCAAAGAATGCAGGTAACATTATCATGAAGAACCTGATGGATTTTTGTATTGGTACTATAATGTACATTGTTTTAGGTTTTGGACTTATGATGTCAGAAGATTATGTAATGGGAATTATCGGTATTCCAAATCTTGACATCTTCACAAATTACAGCAACTTTAATTGGTCGCAGTTCGTATTTCAGTTAGTATTCTGTGCAACAGCAGCAACAATTGTTTCAGGAGCTATGGCTGAAAGAACAAAATTCAGTGCTTATTGTGTTTACTCAGCAGCAATCAGTTTGATTGTATATCCTATTGAAGCAGGTTGGGTTTGGAACTACGGCGGAAACGGATGGTTACAGAAATTACATTTCGTAGATTTCGCAGGTTCAGCAGTAATCCACTCAGTAGGTGGTATGGCAGCTTTAGTCGGAGCAATTATTCTTGGAGCCAGAATTGGTAAATACACAAAGAAAGCAGATGGAACAATTATTTCAAATGCTATCGGTGGACATTCAATAACACTTGGAGCTCTTGGATGTTTTATCCTTTGGTTTGGATGGTATGGATTTAACGGTGCAGCTGCAACAAACACAGACAGTCTTGCATCAATCTTTATGAATACAACAATCGCTCCTGCAACAGCAACAGTTGTATGTATGATATTTACTTGGATTAAAGATGGAAAACCTGATGTAGGTATGTGCTTAAATGCATCACTTGCAGGTTTGGTAGCAATTACAGCAGGTTGTGCTTCAGTTGATACAATTGGTGCTTTAGTAATTGGTGCAGTTGCAGGTATTTTAGTAGATGTAGTAGTAGAAGTACTTGATAAGAAGTTACACATTGATGACCCTGTTGGGGCAGTTGGTGTTCACTGGGCAAACGGTGTTTGGGGAACAATTGCAGTAGGCTTATTTGCAACAGGTAAAGGCGATACAGTTCAGGCATTTGCAGATGGTTCTTATTACGCAGGTTTATTCTACGGAGGTGGAGCAAAATTATTAGGAATTCAGATTTTAGGTATTGTTGCAATTGATGTATATGCAGCAATTATGATGACAATTGTATTCCAGCTTATTAAACATACAATAGGACTTAGAACAACAGCAGAAGAAGAAATTATTGGTATGGATATATCAGAACATGGTCTTGCATCAGCATATGCAGACTTCCTTCCTACAACACCTTCATACATGGGTGAAAGCGTAGGAGCAGTAGATGTAGCAAATCTTGAACCTGCTACATTATCAATTGGTGAAGCAAAACCAACTGGAAAATATACAAAGATTACAGTTATTTGTAATGAAGATAAATTTGGAATCCTTAAAGATACAATGGCAGCTATCGGTGTAACAGGTATGACAGTTATCCAGGCAATGGGCTGTGGTGTTGAACAGGGAAAGAGTGGTGTTTACAGAGGTGTTAAGATGAGCATGAACCTTCTTCCAAAGGTTAAAGTTGAAATCGTTGTATCAACAGTTGATCCTAACCTTGTAGTAGCAGCAGCTAGAAAAGCTCTTTATACAGGCGGTGTTGGCGATGGTAAGATTTTCGTAACAGATGTAGAAGATGTAATGAGAGTCAGAACAGGTGACACAGGTATTGCAGCACTTTCAAATGAGTAAATACTCAACAATATAATGGATATTTAGGAACTCTGTTCTTAAAATATATTTTACTTAATCTCATTAAAGGGGCCGGTGGTTATCCATCGGCTCCTAAATTTGTTTGCAAATAACGTTCACAGACTGGTATTTACCACTTACTGCTAATAAAATACCACTTACATAAAATCTATTTACATCCACATAATTTGCAAATATAATCATCACATAAGGAGTCAGATATGAAAGTAATCGTAAATGTGGATGAAAACTGCATAGAGGAACAGGTAATAATAAATTGCCACGAACTGAATGAGAATATAATTAATATTCAGAAAACTATCTCAGCGATGGAAAACCAGAGTCTTAAAATTGAGCTTAAACAGGGTGAAAAAGAATTTTATATAGATGTTGGTGAAATTCTTTTTTTTGAAACTGATAACAATCAGGTTATGGCTCATACAGCAAATGAGATATTTTTAACAGGCAGTAAATTATACGAATTGGAGAAAATATTACCATGGTACTTTAGCAGAATATCAAAGTCAGCAATTTTAAATGTAAAGAAAGTGTATGCGATTACAAGAAATCTGACAGCGTCAAGTTTAATTGAATTTGAAGGAACGCCTAAACATGTATATGTTTCAAGGGCATATTACAAGCCGTTAAAAGAAAAATTAGAAGAAATGAGGAATATGTGATGAAAAAAAACAATATTTACTGGGGAATGATATTTATAATAATGGCTGCATTAATTGTAGTTAATGGTCTGGGTCTGATTGAAGGCGTGGGTGTCTGGAGTATAATTTTTACAGTACTTTTTGGTGCTGCATTATTAGATGGAATCGTAAGATTACAGGTAACAACAATATTATTCTCGCTTGCTTTTTTAGCAATTGTCTGGTCAGAGCAACTTCACATTGAAAGTATAACTCCATGGCCGATTCTGTTTGCAGCATTGTTAGGAAGTATTGGAATAAGCATGATATTTGGAAAGAAAAATAAAAAATGGAAAAAAGATTACTCAGGTGGAAATCATTATTACAGCAATAATAGTAGTAATGAAGGAAAATATTTTGATGAAAATGTTAATGTAGAGCAGGATAGCGGAGAAGTAGTAACATGCGAATCAAAATTTGCAGGAACTGTTAAATACATTACTTCAAATAATTTAAAAAAAGTATATGTAAGAAATGAATTTTCAGGAATGTCAATTTATTTAGATAAGGCAAAAGTGCCAAGTAAGAGACTTGAAATAGAAATAAAGAATTCATTTGGAGGAGTGGAAATTTATATTCCGGCTAACTGGATTGTAGAAAATGAGTTAAATTGTTCATTTGGCGGCTACGACGAAGAAGGTACAAAAGCACCAACAGATGCTGAAAGCGTGACAGTTGTTATTAAGGGATCAGCAAATTTGTCTGGCGTTACAATAAAATACATTTAAATATAGAAGTAGTAGCAAAAGAGGTATGAGAAAAATAAACCTATAATAAAATTTAGTATAGAATTAAAAAGCAATCAATTACAATAAAAGAATAAGTATAAGAAAAAAGACTGAACAGTATGCATGCACTGTTTGGTCTTTTTTGATTAGAGCATATGCTACAATGCAGAAAATACTTTTGTCTTGTGAATAAATTTTATTAAAGTTTATTCACATAGACCATAGGAGGGAAAAAGTAAATTATCAGAATTTGTGTATTATAAATTTTATCATTGACAAAGAAAAGAATAAGTATTAAAGTAATATCAAAATAATATCACTTTAATACTTGGGAGGATAAAGTTATGGATGAAAATGTAAAGTTAAGTAATGTAAAGGAAAGGGAAATTACTAAGAAAAATGGATTCGCAATGTTATTTGTTGATATACTTGGATATGTAGCAACAGTTGTGACGTTTGTACTAGGATTAGTTTTTGCAATAAACTATGAAGATGTTAATGACGTGATATTTGGATTAGGAATCGGTTTATTTGTTGTTAGTTTAGCGTTATTAATTGTATCTATTGTTCTGTCATGCGGACTAAAATCAGTTAATCCTAATGAAGCAATGGTATTTACTCTTTTTGGTGAATATTATGGCACAATTAAAAGTGCAGGATTTTATTTTATAAATCCATTTTGTAGTGCAGTAGTTCCTAACGAAGAAACAACAGGAAATATCTTTGAAATTTCTTCTGATGCTAATGGTAACAGCTCAGCAAAAGTTGCCGGAGTTACAAAAAAGAAAATATCAACTAAGGTTATAACATTAAATAATGAGAAACAGAAAGTGAATGATGCTTTAGGAAATCCGATAATTATCGGAGCGGTGGTTATTTGCAAGATAATTGACCCTACAAAAGCAGTTTTAAATGTTGATAATTATATGAAATTTTTATCAACTCAGTGTGATTCTGTAATAAGAAATATTTCAAGATTGTATCCTTATGATATAATTTCAGATGAAAATGAGGATGATAACGAAAAGACTCTACGTGGAAGCAGCCAGGAAATTGCAGATAGTATGGAAGTAGAGTTACAGAAAAAGGTTGAAGATGCCGGAATAGAAATTATGGAAGTTAGAATAACTCATTTGTCATATGCAGAAGAAATAGCTGCAGCAATGCTTCAGAGACAACAGGCAACGGCAATTATTGCAGCAAGACAGAAAATTGTTGAAGGCGCAGTAAGTATGGTTAAAATGGCAATTGACCAACTTGGAGAAGAAGAAATTGTGGTGCTTGATGAAGAAAGAAAAGCTGCTATGGTAAGCAATCTTTTAGTTGTGTTATGTGGAAATAAAGAAGCACAACCAATTGTGAACAGCGGAAGTATTTATTAATAAAAATAGAAAATAATAAATTGAAAATTAATTCATCAGATAATAATGTTAAAATAAGTCAAACAATTGTGCTAAAATAAATTAAAAAAGTTATGACTATTTGAAACTATATATATTGAAAAAACAGTGAAAGGAGCCGGTATGGATAAGGAAGAACAACTTAATAAAAAAGAACTTGAGCTCCAAAAACGTTTAGAAAATATTTCTAATATGGAAAAAGAAATATTAACAAAAGAAAAAAAACTAAAAGAAAAAGAAAAGGCAAAGAAACAGGTGTTGTTAAGACTGTCCCCTTCATTATGGGAAGAGATTGCAGCATGGGCAGAAGATGATTTCCGCTCAATAAATGGCCAGATTGAATATCTTTTAGCGGAGTGCGTAAAAAAGAGAAAAGGAAAATAGTGTGAAAAACAACGGATGATTTTAATATTTCTTAAAATCATCCGTTGTTTTTTTCTATTTTAAAATCATATTTTTTGCATTCCAAAATACTATTTTTTATTTATCTTCCATTCTAATGGGTCACCTAAATCTGTTTCAGAAGATACAAATTCTTCGTCAGTATTATTAATTAATGGAGAAGATGTTCCAAAGTCATTTGATACAGAGTTATTTAATATAGAAGATTCAAAATCATTTAAGCCCAATTCATTTAAATCAGAATTATTAGCTTCTGTAGCGTTTAATTCAGAAGACGCTTTATTGATAGCTTCTGCATCCTGAGAATCACCGGCATTTAAAACATTAAGAGAAGTTTTTACAATAGTTTCAACTTCATCTTCAGTTATACCCATTTTCTTAGCCAACTCTTCAAAAGTTGGAGCACGACCAAGTAATTCAGTAAGTTCTCTGGAAATTTCATCTAATTCATTCATACGGTTAGCCAGATGTTCGCCAACACGGTCTTCGTTAATTTGGTCATTGATGACAAGATTTAATGTATTTCTGATGGCATCATCAACATAAGCTGCAAATTCGTCAGAAGAACCATTAAATTCAGAAAGAGCTATCATTAATCCAATATTTGCTTCCTGAATTAAATCACCATAAGTTACACCCTGCCCACGAAATTCATTTGCAATGCCAGCTACTTTTGAAAGTTGAGATTCAACAATTTTATTAGTAACAGAAAGGTCTCCGTTTGCAAGCAAATCAAGTAAGTTAGCAAGCTCGGCTTCTGATATTTCATCAATAGCTTCTAAATCCTTTTTATACATTTCAATAAAAGCAAGTTCAGCTTCAGTTTCTACAACTTTACTTTCAGCTGCTTTTACGGTCTCTAATTCCTTAGTCTCTTCTTCCTTAGGATCAATAGTCACTTCTTCAGAAACAATATAATCCATTCCATCAATTTTTATTTTACTTTCCTGTAAGTACTTATATATAAATTCGTATTGCTTTTCATCTTCTATTATGTCATTGAAAAAAGTATGAATGTCTTCAGTAGACACATGGTTTGCATTAGCTGCCGCAAATTCTATTAAAGAAGACAAAGCATCATTAAAAAGTAATTTTTTGTCCATGAATTCTCCAATCCGCTTTTTGTAAAGTAAAAGCAATTTTGATACATAAATGATACATAAAAGCCTTGCAAAAATCAAGGATAATAGGTAACATTATTTTGAAACGGGAAGGTGGATTGAAATGATTAAAAAAATAATAAATTCCAATATAGTAAGACTGATAGGAGCACTTTTATTTTTGACAGTATGTGCAGTAATAGGCGCAGGATTGTCATATGTAAATTATGAATCTAATCCTACTGATGAGGCAGTTGCATATTTCAAAGCATTTTTAGCTCAGGATTATGATACAATATATGGTCTTGTAAATCAGCCAAAGAATACATATATAAATAAAACTGCATACACAGACAGAGTGAAAAAGATAAGAGAATCTATTGTAATTGATTCATATGAAATTTCTGAGCCATATAAAGAAAATGGCAAAAAGACAGTAGATATTATATGTAATAATGAAACAACAGAAACTAACCAGACAATAAAATTGGTATTTGATGAAGTAAAACATGGAATGCAGATTATTCCTGATTATAAAATAGATATATCAAAAATGCTTGTAAAAAACGTAAATTTTGTTGTGCCGACAGGAGATGCTTTATATATAAATGGAGAAGTCGTAACAAAAGACATGGCTAAGGTCACGACAGACGCGAATACAAATACAGATACATATCATTTTGATAAAATACTTTACGGAGCATATGACGCAAATGCGATAAACAGATATAGTCAGATAGATTTAAAACCTGAAATTCTTCAGGAAGGAACTACAATTAATTTCGACGCTACAGCATATCATGCAAATTTAGAATTTGAAGAAAAAATAAAGGCAAATGCAGACAATATGATTACTCAGTTTTATGTTAATGCAAGGGAGAAAAAAGGCAATAATAAAGAGTTAAAAGCATATTTCGCAAATGATAAAAAACTTCAGAAAAAGGTTGATAAATATTTAAAAGAAACAGAAGAAGTATTATATTGGCCAGAAACAAAGAACATTGATAAATATTCAGTAGTTTCATTTGAACCGGGAGAAATGAAACATCAGAGTGTGTATAATAATGACAATACATTTACTGTTACATATGATTTTACTTATACATACGTGTCTTCTACAGATACTGCTATTTATACAAGTTATGTTTACAGTATAGGTGGTTCATGTAAAACAAAAATGACTTTAACCTATACATTAAATGAAGATCAAACATTAACCCTTACAGATATAAAAGTCAAAAATAAAAATCAAAAAGAAAAGGGAGAAGATTAATGTCAAAAGAAATTTGGAAACCGGGGAATATGATATTTCCTTTGCCTGCAGTTTTGGTAACGGTAAGTGATAACGAAGGTAATGACAATGTACTGACAGTTGCATGGACAGGCACAATATGTACAAATCCGGCGATGGCTTATGTATCAATACGACCATCGCGACATTCGTATAAGATGATAAAAGAAACAGGAGAATTTGTAATAAATCTGACTACAAAAGATTTGGCGTATGCAACAGATTATTGTGGAGTTAAATCAGGAAGAGATGTCGATAAATTTAAAGAAGCACATTTGACAAAAGAAAAGGCACAGTATGTAAAGGCTCCATTAATAAAAGAAAGTCCGGTGAACATTGAGTGCAAAGTTGTTGATGTAAAAGAATGTGGTTCTCATGACATGTTTATTGCAAATGTATTAGCAGTACACGCAGACAAAGAATATATGGATAAGGATGGAAGATTCCAATTAGAAAAAGCAAATCCAATAGTATATTCTCATGGACATTATTATAGTTTAGGTCAAAATCTTGGAAGATTTGGTTATAGCGTAATGAAGAAAAAGAGAAAAAATTCTGCAAATAAAAAGAAAAGATTAGAAAATAAGAGATAAAAAGTCGAAAAATGCAAAAGCATAGACATTTAGGAAAAGCTACTAAGAAAAAGGCAGGTGGCAGTGTATGGAACAAATTATATTTCATATTGATGTAAATTCAGCATTTTTAAGTTGGACTGCAGTAAAACTGCTAAAGGAAGGCAATGATGTAGATGTAAGAACAATTCCGGCTATCATAGGTGGTGACAGAGAAAAACGTCATGGAATAGTCCTTGCAAAATCAATATCAGCTCAGAAATATGGAATAAAAACAGGTGAGCCGGTGGCTGATGCATTAAAAAAATGCCCTGATATTATGATAATACCACCAGAACATGAGTATTATCATGAACAAAGCAGAAAATTTATTTCCATATTAAAAGAGTATACTTCAGATATTGAACAGGTAAGTGTTGATGAATGTTATTTTGATTACACGGGAATTCAAAATAAATTCAGTTCATACATGACAGCAGCAGAGGTTATAAAAAACAGAATTCAAAATGAATTAGGATTTACAGTAAACATAGGAATTTCTTCTAAAAAAGTATTAGCAAAAATGGCATCGGATTTTGAAAAGCCAAATAAAATACATACATTGTTTCCGGAAGAAATAAAAACAAAAATGTGGCCCCTTCCGGTTGGTGAACTATTTATGGCAGGCAAATCAAGTGTGGAAGTTTTAAATAAATTAGGAATCCATACAATAGGTCAGTTAGCAAATACACCTGTTGATATAGTGGAATCACATTTGAAAAAACACGGGAAAATTTTGTGGGAGTATGCAAATGGAATTGATGATTCAAAAGTAAATGCTACAAAAGAAGATTTGAAAGGAATTGGAAATTCTACAACACTTCCAACAGATTTAGACAAAATAGATGATATAAATTTAGTATTATTACAGTTGGCTGTAAAGGTAAGCGGACGATTGAGAGAGTCCGGACAAAAAGCAAAAACAATTGCCATTGAGATAAAGTATAATGATTTTTCAAAAATGTCTCATCAGACAAGTTTGTATAATGCTACAAATGTAGAAAATGAAATATACGAAAATGCAAAACAGTTATTTAAGGATATTTGGACAGGAAAGCCGGTAAGACTTTTAGGAATAAGAACAGCGAATCTTGTAGGAGAAGATGAGCCGGAGCAAATGTCAATATTTGAGCTTATGAATGAAAAACAATCACAAAAGGTTCAACCGTCCAGAGAAAAAATGAAAAAACTTGATAAGGCATTAGATGCAATAAAAGAAAAATATGGAGAAGATGCCGTGTCAAGGGCAAGTCTTTTAAATAAAGATAAAATAAAGAAACATTAAATACTAATAGCTAATTTTACAAAGTGTAAGCAGTAGCAAAAAATTATAAAATTGATAAAGTATTAAATAGCAACAAATAGAGAAAGGACTGAAAATGAAGGAAAATATTGTTTTAATAGGAATGCCGGGAGTAGGAAAAAGTACAGTAGGAGTAATACTTGCAAAGTTGATGGGATACCAGTTTATAGATGCTGATTTGGTAATTCAGGATAGAGAAAATAAATTGCTTAAAGAAATAATAGCTGAAAAAGGAATAGATGGATTTATTCAGGTAGAAAATGATGTAAATAAATCATTAAATCCTAAAAAAGCCATTATTTCAACAGGCGGAAGCGTAGTGTACGGCAGGGAAGCAATGGAACATTTGTCAGAAATTGCAACTGTTGTATATTTAGAGCTTGATTTGGCAAACCTAAAAAAGAGACTTGGCAATTTGAAAAACAGAGGCGTAGTTTTGCGTGATGGACAGACGCTTGATGATTTATTTAACGAAAGAGTACCCCTTTATGAAAAATATGCAGATGTAGTGGTAAATGAAAGTAACATAAATGTAGAAGAAACTGTGCAGTTAACATTAGAAAAAATAAAAGAGTACAAAGGCGAAAAATAGGGCAGATGTAAAAATAGGAAAAAACGAATGTGAATAAAATAATTTGTTAATACAAAGGCGAATAATAAGATAATTCACTTACTTATGAACAAACTCATGTAGGCTTAGAACTTTTGAGCCTGGTAGCATGTGAACAAAATAACAATTTATTTGGAGGCGTTTACAATTAAAAATGAATAGTAAGTATATAAACAAATGCCATGCAGTATCATATGTTGTGGCAGGAATTTTAATACTTATGATAATCCTGTTTAATTTTTCTCAAATGATAATGGAAACATGGGCATATAGTTTTATGATTTTAGAAAATGATAAAACTATAAAAGTTATTCAGGCAAATGATACCTCAGATACACATTTAGCTAAAAATCATAAAGAAAGTGATGGCGCAGTTAAAGAAATTTGCAATACAAAAATATCTTCTATAAAAGGTGAAAAAGCTGGCTATTTGGAAGATACAGCAAATAAGGAGTCTTTAAAAAATACAATAAATAAAGATTCTTTGAGAAGGACAGCAAATAATGAAATAAACCAAACTGATGATAATTCAGTACAGAATGTATCAAATACCGTGATACAACTTAGAAAACCTGTAAGTGGTGGAGTGACAACTTCAGTATTTGGAGACGTGGTTGACAGAAGAACCACACATTTGGGACACGACTGGGCAGTTGAAGTTGGAACAAGCGTATGTGCGGCAGCAGATGGTACAGTAGAAAAAGCATATTTAAGTGACAGTTATGGATATAATATACTGGTAAATCATGGAAATGGACTAAAAACCAGATACGCTCATTTAAGTAAAATCTTAATTAATTTAGGTGATACGGTTGAACAGGGAAGGATAATAGGACTTAGTGGAAATACCGGAGACAGTACAGGTCCGCATCTTCACTTTGAAGTAATACAAAATGATAAGCATGTAAATCCACTTAATTTTCTTAAATAGGTAACATTTTCAACAAAAAAACATATAATAAATTGTGAAAATGTATGAATTAATCGGTTTACAAAGAGCGATAATGTGTTATAATTAGTCTATGCGTAAAAAAGCAAAGGATAATTGTATTAGAATTTAATTCTCATACAAGTGACATAATAGATAGAAATAAATAGAATTTTAAAGTTAGACCGAATTAGTGAATTAGATGATAAACTATTTCGGTCGGTTTTTGCTTTGAGTTTTTACAACTCAATTATATACATAAATACCCGAGGTGCATAATGGAACGTTATATTATAAAAGGCGGAACACCACTCAATGGAGAAGTGGAGATAAGTGGTGCTAAGAACGCAGCTTTAGGTTTATTAGCAGCGGCTATTATGACTGATGAAGAAGTGACAATAGATAATTTACCTGACGTTAGTGATATTAATCATTTGATTGATGCAATTGCTAACATTGGTGCCACAGTCGATAGAGTAGACAGACACTGCGTTAAGATAAAAGGTGACACAATTACATCATGTGTAGTTGAATATGAACAGATGAAGAAAATAAGAGCTTCTTATTATTTAATTGGAGCGTTACTTGGTAAATTTAATAAGGCCGAAGTAGCTCTTCCAGGTGGATGTGACATAGGAAGCAGACCAATAGATCAGCATATAAAAGGATTTAGAGCTTTAGGTGCAGAAGTTGATACAGAACATGGAATGGTAGATGCCAGAGCAGAGAAGTTATTAGGAAATCATATTTTCCTCGACGTTGTATCAGTAGGAGCAACAATTAATGTTATGCTTGCAGCTTCAATGGCTCAAGGTAAGACAATTATTGAAAATGCAGCTAAAGAGCCTCACGTTGTAGATGTAGCTAATATGCTTAACAGTATGGGAGCTAATATCAGAGGTGCAGGAACAGATAAGATTAGAATTGAAGGTGTAGAGAAGTTACACGGAACAGTTTATTCTACAATTCCTGATCAGATTGAAGCAGGAACATTTATGTGTGCAGCAGCAGCAACAGGCGGAAGTGTTCTTGTAAAGAATGTTATTCCTAAACATTTGGAATGCATTTCAGCTAAGCTTATTGAAATGGGTTGCGTAATAACAGAATACGATGATGCGGTAAGAGTTAAAGGTGGAGAATTTATCAGAAATACTCAGATTAAGACATTACCATATCCGGGATTCCCAACAGATATGCAGCCACAGATGGCAGTTGTACTTGCAATGGCCAATGGCAGCAGCACAGTAACAGAAAGCATTTTTGAAAACAGATTTAAATATGTAGATGAACTTAACAGAATGGGTGCAAGAATTAAAGTTGAAGGCAATACAGCTTTAATAATGGGCGTAAATGGTCTTACAGGAGCACCGGTTTGTGCACCTGACTTAAGAGCAGGAGCAGCGTTAGTAATTGCCGGACTTGCAGCAGAAGGATTTACAACTGTTGAAGATATTGTTTACATTAAGAGAGGTTATGAACATTTCTCTGACAAGTTAAGAGGCCTTGGAGCAACAATTGAAAAGGTTGACAGTGAAAAAGATGTTCAGAAATTTAAATTAAAAGTAGGCTGAATATCGTAATTGTATTAGGTTAAAAAATATATTTATATAATAAAGAAAGCTATCAATTTAAAGTTGGTAGCTTTCTTTATTGTTAGCGTACTCGAAGGCACGCGTTTTTTATTGTTATAAAAAAGAAAAATCAACTAAATTGATAAATAAAATGCAAAATATTAAAAAATATCAATAAAAATGATTAAAAACGTCACTTTAATTCTAGATTTGCATATGTTATTATTATCACAGTTAAAACATAAACAAATGCATAGAAGAGGAATAGTAATTATTGAGCGACTTTCAGAAAGCTGTCGGTTGATGTGAGACAGTAGGAGTGATATAATGAACTCGCCTTAGAGCAGCCGGCTGAACATATTAGTAGGTCAGGACGGATTCCACCGTTAAAGGGAGCGGATGTCATGGGCATCCAGTAAGGGCATGTCTATACATGAAGTAGAGTGGTACCGCGATGATTCGTCTCTATAATATCTTTTGATATTATAGAGCTTTTTTACGTTATAGGGTAATTTGCCACATTAATGTAATAAAGTAAAATAAATCAATTAAAAAACATCAAGGTACAGATTTAGATGCAAGTTACATATATTTATTAAAGGTTAGAAGGAGTAAGAACTATGATGGATTGTACAAAATATGAGAAACAGTATTTTATGCCACCTACACCAACATTTGATTGGGTTAAGAAAGAAAAGATTGAAAAAGCACCAATTTGGTGTAGTGTTGATTTAAGAGATGGAAATCAGGCTTTAATTGAACCAATGAGCTTGGAAGAAAAATTAGAATTCTTTCAGATGTTAGTTAAAGTGGGCTTTAAAGAAATCGAAGTTGGATTCCCGGCTGCATCAGAAACAGAATACAATTTTATGAGAGCCTTAATAGAAAGAAACATGATTCCTGATGATGTTACAGTTCAGGTATTAACACAGGCAAGAGAGCATATTATTAAGAAAACTTTTGAAGCTGTAAAAGGATGTAAGCATGCAGTAATTCATTTGTATAACTCTACATCAGTTGCACAGCGTGAGCAGGTATTTAAAAAATCAAAAGAACAGATTAAAAAGATTGCCGTAGATGGAGCAAAATTATTAAAAGAATTAGCTGATGAAGTAGATGGAAACTTCTCATTTGAATATAGTCCTGAAAGTTTTACAGGAACAGAAGTAGATTATGCATTGGAAGTATGTAATGCTGTATTAGATGTATGGCAGCCAAAGCCTGACAATAAAGTTATAATCAACCTTCCTGCAACAGTTGAAAATTCTTTACCACATGTATTTGCAACTCAGATTGAATATATGCACAAGAATTTGAAATATCGTGATGCAGTTACGATTTCATTACATCCACATAATGACAGAGGATGTGGTGTTTCAGATGCCGAATTAGGATTATTGGCAGGTGCTGACAGAATTGAAGGAACTTTATTTGGAAATGGTGAAAGAACAGGTAATGTTGATATTATTACATTAGCAATGAATATGTTCTCACATGGAGTTGATCCAAAACTTGATTTCAGTGATATGCCACATATTTGCGAAACATACGAAAAATTAACAAGAATGAAAGTTTCTCCACGTCAGCCATATGCAGGTGATTTGGTATTTACTGCATTTTCAGGTTCACATCAGGATGCTATTTCAAAAGGAATGGCATACAGAGAAGCAGGTCATACAGAAAAATGGAATGTTCCATATTTACCAATTGATCCTAAGGATGTTGGAAGAGCATACGATTCAGATGTAATCAGAATTAACAGCCAGTCAGGAAAGGGTGGCGTAAGCTACATCTTAAAACAGAATTTTGGTATGGATTTACCGGATGGAATGAAGGAAGAAGTCGGATACACAGTTAAGGATGTTTCAGATAAAGAGCATAAAGAATTATCACCAAATTGGGTATACCAGATATTTGAAGATAAATACATTACAAATAATACAGTATTCAGCGTACCTGAATGTCATTTCCAACAGAAAGACGGAATTATAACTGAGGTTACAATTGCACATGATGACAAAGTCAGAGTTATCAAGAGCACAGGAAACGGAAGACTTGATGCCGTAAGTAATGCATTTAAGCAGTACTTTAACATAAGTTATGAATTGTCAGTATATGAAGAACATTCATTATCAAGAGGTTCATCATCAAAGGCTGTATCATATGTAGGAATCAGTCATAATGGTAAGATGTTCTGGGGTGTTGGAATTGATGCTGATATTATTAAGTCATCAATTCAGGCTTTGACAGTTGCAGTGAATCAGTTAGAAAGTGAAGTAGGAGTAAATGCCTGTAAGGATGACAGATTAAATGAAATAATGAATTATATTCATACAAATTATTTGACAGTAACTTTAGATGAATTGGCTGATGAATTCCATTTGTCAAAACCATATTTATCAAAGTACATTAAAGAAAAATCAGGAAATACATTTGGCGATATTGTTAAAAATGTAAGAATGAAAAAGGCAAGAGCTTTACTTAAGAGTGGAAGCATGACTGTTGAAGCAATTGCAGAAAATGTTGGTTATCAGAATGTTGAACATTTTAACAGATTGTTCAAGAAAAAATATGGAATGACTCCTGTTCAGTTCAGAAACAGCAAATAATTGGGAAAAATAAGAGATTCTTAAGTTGTTATTATTATATAATATGATACAATAATAAGTAACAAATAAAGATGCGAAAATAAAACGAACGAAGTTCGTTTCTTAAAATATTTTCGCCGACCAGCCGCTGACCGAAGGGAGGGGGCATTACCGTATTATAATTATAGGAGGAGAGAAATATATGAGATCAACAAAGGTAAAAGTTTTAGCGGTAACAGCAGCAGTAACAGTTATGTTTACAGGTTGTATGACAGAAAATGCTAATGTAAAGATTAATTCAGATGGAACAGCATCTGCAGTAGCTACAGTAGATATTGATAAAGCAAGCATGGACACATGGTTAACTTCAGCAGGAATGACAACTTCAGATATTTCTGATGGAAAAGAAATGAAAGTTGTAACAAAAGATGGCAAGGAATTTTACGAAGCAACAGAAACTTACTCATCAACAGTTGATAAGATTGGTGAAGTAGTAAAAGAAGCGTTATCAAGTGATGCTTATGTAACAAGCACTACATTATACAGTGAAGTAAGTTTGGCACAGAGTGAGTCAGTTGCTATGTACTCAGCTATGGGAATCGACACATCAACAATTACACTTAACTTTAGTATTGAGTTCCCTGAAGCAATTACATCAACAACAGGAACAATTGATCCTGCTAACCCAAACAAAGCTAATTTTGTTATTAACTTAGCAACAACAAATATGATAGTATTTGCAACAACAGATTCTACAGTAACACCTGATGCAGCTAAAGCAACAGTACAGAAACTTAACCAGGTAGGAAAAGTTAAAGTTAAGAGTCTTAAGGCAAATAAAGTAAAAGGTAAAAAGGCAACAGCTACTTTAAAATTTAAAAAGGCAGCTCAGGCTAAGAATTACCAGATTCAGTGGTCTACAAATAAGAACTTCAAGAAGAAAACAAGTGCTACAGCTAAGAAAGTGACATACACTATTAAGAAATTAAAGAAGGGCACAAAGTACTTCGTAAGGGTAAGAGCCGCAAAGACAAATTACTGCGGAACAGAAGTTTATGGCGATTGGTCAGTTAAGACAGTTAAAACAAAAAAATAAAACAGATTTTATAATAAAAGCAAATTTATGATAGAATTTGAAAATTAATAAGAACACCGATATGTTAATAAGATTAGGAATTTAATCTTTAGATGTTAATATATCGGTGTTTTTAATTGTTAAAAAAAGAAAAGTAACTACTGACAATTTAATATATTAGGAATTTATGGAAAGAAAATAGAAAATAAAATTAATGATGTTAGTATAGGATAATTAATCAGATTTATACAATGAAAAAAATATGGTTGTTATCTATTAATAAAATAAAAAATAATAAAAACGTTTCTAAAATAATAACACTTTCATAAAAAATGCGTATTGTAATGTTTTTATTTACGTGGTAAGATTAATGAAAATAGCTTTGAATAAGTTTATACAATACATTACTATCATATATAACAAAATGTTTTGGGGAAGACATTATTATTGAACACAATTTATATGTAGTTAGAAGATAAAACTATTTATGAGAGAGAAACCGACACTTTGTAGGGAAGAGTGGCGGTTTTTTTATTTCATTTGGGAAAAACCAAATATAGGAGAAGAGATAAGTTCGATAAATAGGGGAGGTAAATTAAATAATGGATACAATGCTTATTGTAGATGACAATGAGATTGATAGAAATATTATTGCTAATTATTTTGCAGAAGATTTTATGATTCTGGAGGCACAAAGTGGAGAAGAGTGCTTTAGAATTTTAAAAGAGTATAAATATAATATTGATATTGTATTATTGGATAACTGGTTACCTGATATGACAGGTGTGGATATTCTTAAGGAAAGAAAGTTAGATCAAAGATTTGCAGATATTCCTATTATTATTGTTACAGTTAACAATGATTCAGCAAATTTAATCGAAGCTTTTAAAAATGGAGCAGATGATTACATAACAAAGCCGCTTGTAAGGGAAGTAATTAAGGCACGTGTAAGCAATGTTTTGATTGCTACAAGAAAATACGCAGAAATACAAAAGAAAAACAGAGAATTGTCAGAACTTTCCGAACTTGATCAGATGACAGGGTTATATAATAAGATGACAACTGTTAATAAAATTAATAACCGGCTTTATGAACATAAGAATCATATAGGTGCAATTATTGTTGTTGATATGGATGATTTTAAGTATATAAATGACAGTGAAGGACATTTGATTGGTGACCATGCCATAAGACGTGTATCTAGAATATTGAAGGATAACTTTAGAAAAGAAGACATAATAGGTCGAATTGGCGGAGATGAATTTGTTGTATTTTTAAATGATATTCCGGATAAAGAGATTGCCAGAAGAAAGGCAAGAGATATAATTAGAATATTTAAAGTAAAGAAAAGTACAGTGATTAAAGGAAGAACTACTGTAAGTGTCGGATTAGCATTTGCTGATAATGGAACAAATGATTATAAAGAATTATTTGACAGAGCTGATAAAGCTTTAGCAGAAGCAAAGAAATATGGTAAAGCATGTTACCATGAATATGGCATGGATGATTATGGTACTTATGAAGAAAAAAGAGAAAGCGTTATTGTATATAGTAAAAGCCGAACCATATGTCATGCGATAGATAAGGCAATCAGTAGCAAATATAATGTGATTGAAGTTATTTCATCAGACGAAATAGATAAAGTTATAAAGCAACAGCGCGAAATTAGGATTATAATTGCCGATTTGTCAAATGATGAAGATGATGGAAAATTAATCATGGATTATTTAGATAATAATAAGGAGATAGCAGGTATTCCTAAGATAGCAGTTTGTAAGGAAAGCAATATCGAGCAGTGTAAGATAGCAATTCAGGGTGGAGTTGTTGATTTGCTGATGGAACCTATTGAAAAAGATATTGTGAGAAGAAGAGTATCAAGAATAATTAAAGACGAGGAAAAATAAATAATTATAAGTTTAATAGATCCTGAAAATAAATATAAAATCTTCGAAAAAGAGGAGGAAATAACCAAATCTTTTTCGGGGATTTTTTTATTGACAAAAATTGGATGTTATGTGATAATAACTTTAATGCTTTAAAGCGTAACGGTTTAAAGTGACGATAAAATATTAAACTAAAAAGTGGAGGAACAAAATGTTAGTTAAAGTTTTATTATTGATTGTATTTTTTGCAGTCATGATTGGAATCGGTGTATATACAAGAAAGCATGCCACAGACGTTAACGGATTTGTATTGGGCTCAAGATCAGCAGGACCATGGATTACAGCATTTGCATATGGAACATCGTATTTTTCAGCAGTTGTTTTTGTAGGATATGCAGGACAGTTTGGATGGAAGTACGGTATTGCTTCTACTTGGATTGGACTTGGTAATGCCATACTTGGAAGTTTGTTAGCATGGTTTGTATTAGGTAGAAGAACAAGAGTTATGACTCAGCATATAGATGCTAAGACAATGCCTGATTATTTTGGGAAAAGATATAATAGTGATGCACTTAAAATAGCAGCCAGTGTTATCACATTTGTATTCTTAATTCCATATACAGCATCTGTATATAATGGTCTTTCAAGATTATTTGGAATGGCATTTGACATACCATATAGTACAGTAGTTATTATTATGGCAGTACTTACAGGACTTTATGTAATTCTTGGCGGATATATGGCAACAGCAATCAATGACTTTATTCAGGGTATTGTAATGTTGTTTGGTATTTGCGCAGTTATTTATTCAGTATTAAACGGACAGGGTGGATTTTATAGTTCATTGTCAAAACTTGCAGCACAGGTGCCTATAGAGAGTGATGTAATTAAAGTAGCAGGTGACGGAATTTTTGCATCATTTTTTGGACCTGACCCATTAAATCTTTTAGGAGTAATTATTTTAACTTCATTAGGAACATGGGGACTTCCTCAGATGGTTGGTAAATTTTACGCAATTAAAAGTGAAAAATCAATCAAGACAGGTATGATAGTTTCAACTGCATTTGCAGTAGTTGTTTCAGGTGGATGTTATTTCTTAGGAGGATTTGGAAGATTATTCTCTGATAAAATTGATATTGCAACCGGTGGATATGATTCAATTATCCCTACAATGCTTTCAACACTTCCTGATATATTAATAGGTATTGTAATTGTGTTAGTATTATCAGCTTCAATGTCAACACTTTCCTCATTGGTACTTACATCAAGTTCAACAATTACAATTGACTTTTTGGGAACAACGGTATTAAAGAAAACGGCAGAAAAGAAACAGGTATTACTTATGAAAATTTTCGTAGTAGTATTTGTAGCAATTTCAGTAATTATCGCATTAAATAAAGATAGTATTCCTAATATTGCTCAGCTTATGGGTTACTCATGGGGAGCTTTAGCAGGAGCATTCCTTGCGCCATTTATGTATGGATTATATTGGAAGAAAGTTACAAAGGCTTCTGTATGGGCAAGTTTTATTTTCAGCATCATAGTTACTGTGACAAATATGATTTGGGGATACATACAGTCACCAATTAATGCAGGTGCATTTACAATGCTTGTAAGTTTAATCCTTGTACCTGTTATAAGTTTATTAACACCTAAGATGAAAAAAGAAGAAACAGATAAATTATTTGAATGCTTTGAAGAAAAGGTAGAAGTTCCGGTAAAGGATGCTTTGGATTAGTAGTAAAGCATTGACTTACATAAAATCTCTGTTTATAATTTTATGGTGAGCGTAAGCTTAGATACATAAAATAGAATAAACTGTTCAACAACACAAGGGCAGAAGAAAATGGAGGAGTACAATAATGCAGGAATTTAAACCGGTAAAAGAAGGAAAAGTACGTGAGATTTACGATAATGGAGACAATATGATTATTGTTGCAACAGACAGAATCTCAGCATTTGATGACATCTTAAAGAACAAGATTACAGACAAGGGTGCGGTTTTAACACAGATGTCAAAATTTTGGTTTGATTATACAAAGGATGTTGTTCCTAACCATATGGTATCAACAGATGTTAAAGATATGCCGGAATTTTTCCAGAATGACAAATTTGCTGGCAGAAGTATGATGTGTAAGAAGTTAGAAATGCTTCCAATCGAATGTATCGTTCGTGGATACATTACAGGAAGTGGTTGGGCAAGTTACAAGGAAAATGGAACAGTTTGCGGAATAAAACTTCCTGAAGGTCTAGTAGAATCAGATAAGTTGCCTGAACCAATTTATACACCAAGTACAAAGGCAGAAATCGGACTCCATGATGAAAATATTTCATTTGAACAGAGTGTAGAAGTATTAGAAAAAGCATATCCTGGAAAAGGCGCAGAATATGCAGAAAAGATTAAGGATTGTACAATTGCTTTATATAAGAAATGTGCAGAATATGCTTTAAGCAAAGGAATCATTATTGCAGATACTAAATTTGAATTTGGTTTAGATGAAAATGGAAACGTAGTAATTGGTGATGAAATGTTAACACCTGACAGCTCACGTTTCTGGCCACTCGAAGGATATAAACCAGGACAGGGACAGCCTTCATTTGATAAGCAGTACGTAAGAGACTGGTTAAAATCTAACCCTGACAATGATTTACTTCTTCCGGATGAAGTTGTTGAAAAGACAGTTGCTAAATATAAAGAAGCATATGAATTATTAACAGGTGAAAAATTTGCATAGTTTGATATGTATATAAACCTTTAAAATCCCCATAAAATTTGATTGTGCGCTTTAAAAGCATAATTGAATTTTATGGGGATTTTTTTATGTAATGGCTATTTTAAAATAAACAACTTGACATGTTACTAAATATATGTATAATATATAAAACATAAACAATATGAGAACAAAACAAAGGAGATACAAACATAAAATTATATAATGTAGGAGAAGGTTAATGAAGAAATACGAAGAATTAGATATTACAGACCCATTTATTTTTGCAAAAGTGATGAGTGATAAGAGATTATGTAAACCATTGTTAGAAAGCATATTAAATATAAAAATAAGGGATATAAAATATGTTGATTATGAAGAAACAATACAGATGACAGTAAAATCAAAAGGCATAAGATTAGATATATATGTTGAGGATGAGAATAATACGGTGTTTAATCTTGAAATGCAGACAACAGCGTATAAAGAATTACCAAAAAGATCAAGATATTATCAGGGAGTTATAGATCTAAACATGATTGAAAAAGGTGAACCATATGATATACTTAAAGAAAGTTATGTCATATTTATCTGTACATTTGATTTTTTTGGAAAGAACAAATGTATTTACGAGTTTGAAAACTTATGTATAGATGATTGCGAAATTAAGCTTAATGATGGAACGCATAAGATATTTTTGAACACAAAAGGGGATAAAAAAGGCATAAATAAAGAACTGAAATCATTATTGGAATATTTTGATGGCAAGGAACCGGAAAGTGATTTAACGAAACAAATTGATGAAAAGGTAATTGCAGTCAGAAAAAATACGAGATGGAGGCGAGAGTATATGTCGTTACAGATGGAGATGAATCTGAAATATAGAGAGGGATTGAAGGCTGGAGAGGCAAAGGGTCAGGAGAATATAAACAAACTTAACACTATATTATTAGCAGAAAAAAGATATGACGATTTAGAAAAATCTGCTAAAGATATTGAATATCAGAACAAGTTAATGAAAGAGTATAAGATTATAGAGTAAAGGCTAAAACATTATATGTAAGAGTGATTAACCTGATTTAATTATTATTCTAACAGACAAAGATTAAAAGAATATTATACAACGAAAAAATCCGGAATTAGAGGTGCGAATAAAGCAATCTAAATCCGGATATTTTTTTGCAAATATGTAATAAAAGTGCAGGGGTCAGTTTGTGAAAAAAATAAAAAAATTATCTGATATAGTATTAGTAAAGAAAGCAAAAATGGGGACTTAACAATGGTTGAGATTTACATAAATGTAATATGAGTCAGGCAGAATTCATTTTGAATTCTGCCTTATTGTGAATATAAATATGATATAATAAATATAGGAAAGGGGACATTAATGAACGTACAACGTATTTTAGATGAAAAGATAAAAAATTATACACAAAATAACGGACAGAAATTGATTGAACAGACATTGTGGAATAATTCAACAGTAGTTTATACAATAGAAGATAAGCAGAATATGGAAATGTCCCTTATCGCAATTTATTTAGAAAAAGAAAAAGCATATTTAAAAGATACAATAGAAAAAATATGCGAGGATGGTAAAAAAACAGAATATTTGGTAAAGTGTAGCCAATGGACAACAGAAAAACTTAATGAAGGACAGATAATAGTTATTGAAACAGAAAAGATTACAACATTGATTGAAATGGCTTTAGAAGAAAATATTAATTTGTCTGACAATACGGAAGAAGAAAAGAAAATTTGGTTATGTAATTTAATGGAAAACGTAACTGAAAGTGTAGAATATATAATAAAAAAATATCCCGGATTTAATATTTACATAAATAATGAAGAAATTTGTGTTAATGAAGCCGGACAGGGAAAAATATTACTGTTTGATTTAATAAATAATGAAGTAAAAACAAATAATGAAGCATACGAAATTGTTACTATTTTTAAACAGGTAGCAAATGGTATGAACATAAAGTTCAGTATAAAAATTCAGGAACAGAAGATAGAAAATTTACGTAAGGAATGCTTTGAATATATTGAGAGACATAAGCGTAAAAATGAGAAAGATAAAAAAATATTTAAAGAGAATATAAAAAAAGCAAATAATGGAAATAAAGAATCAGAATTTATAATTGGTTATTTATATGAAAATGGACGTGGCGTACCTCAAAATATAAATGAAGCTGTAAAATGGTATAGAAAATCGGCAAAAAAGAAATATACAAAGGCACTTAATAATCTTGCTTATCTTTATCAAAATGGGAACGGTGTAGAAAAAGACATAAGAAAAGCGGAAGAATTATTAAAAATGTCAGCAAAACAAGGTGATGATGTCGCGTGTTTAAATTTGGGGATTTTATATCAGACAAATAATGAAATAAATATGGAAAACGCAAAATTCTGGTATAAAAAAGCAATGAATAAAGGAAATGAAGTAGCTGAAAGAATGTACAAGAGAATTCGTGAAAAAGAGAATTTATAAATAAAATTTACAAAAAAAAGAGAGCTTGCAATTTTTCATGGACAGGAAAAAGGGAGAAAAAATGAAACATGTAAATACTACAGAAATGTATTTTAAAGTCATTAACTGTGAAGAGGCTGATGAATTAAAAGAAATAATTAATAAATACAGTCCGTACTACTCAAATTGGAGAGATTATATAAATAATGTAATGTTAAGTAATGGACTATCTTACGAAAAATTAGGTAAAATATGTAGATTTAGCAAAAATACTATTAAATCATGGGCGAAAAGTAATAAAGTGCCAAAATCCAGAGAAAGTTTTATAAAATTTGGAATGGGATTAAGATATAATTTTCAGGAAATTAATTTTATTTTACAAAGATATGGGAAATATCCTAAATTGTATTCTAAATCATTAGAAGATGCAATCTGCATTTACGTCATATCTCATTATCCTAAGGATGAAAATGTAAATGCGTATGTAACTTATTTGAGCATGAAGGAAAAATTTCTGGATGTATTAAAAACAAAAAATAAAAGAAGATATTTAAATGATTCAAAAAATAAAACAATAGATGTTGAGCAAATAATAATAAATATGTCAGATGATGAAGAACTTTTTGATTTCATTAGAAAAAATGAAGTAGAGTTTTTTAATAGTTACTATAAACTGATAGATTATATTGAATCATATGTTAAGGCTGAAAGTGTAGGTGGTTCTTACCATAGTCTTGTAAAAGATGAAAATTTGGACAAAGGATTTGAAAAGATGATTTCAAATTTAAAGAACTGGGGAGAGGTGCCAAACAGAAACAGGCTTATAGCACTTGGAATAAAATTGAATATGACAGGACCCGAAATAAATCAACTTTTAAGTTATGCAAATATGGAAAAACTGTGCCCTAAAGATAAGATAGAGTGTATAATATTATATGTATTAGCAAATATTGATATTGCAAATCCATATTACCAGATGAATCATATGTCTATTGCGGCTCAATACACAGAAAATCCGGAAATGAAAAATAAATGCGAAAGCCTTCTTATGGAATTGACAGGACTTAGAGAATCTGAGGAAATAAGAGAAGACGTAGAATTTTATATAAAAGATGCATTGGAATCCTTAGATATGGAAGATGAAGAAAATGGAATTTTGCAATTGTTTTTGGAGGGATAGGAAATGCTAAATATAACTAGAAGTTTAAAATATATAATAAAAAAATATAATAAGATACTATATTTTAATATATATATGTTAGTTATTATAGGTTCATTATTAATTAGCACTAAATGTAGTGCGGCGTTAAATGATATAGTGTATTTTGATTCTGATAATCAATTTTTAGAATATTTTAGTAAAAATATATATGATGAGCAAGATGATGAGTTGAATACTGATTTAGGATATAGATATAATGTTAATTATTATGGATATACGAAGACAGCTAGGACAAGTGATAAATTTTCTTGCTGTAAAAATAAATATAATGAAAATGTTTTGATAAAAAATATAGTACTAAATTATTCAGATAGAAAGAGAGAAGCATATGCAATAATCGCATTTGAAACAAATATTATCAATTATAGGACTAATGATTGCAAAATATATATAAATGGAGAGTTAGAAGATAGTGTTAAACTGCATAATGTAAATAATAGAATGATTGGATATTTACGAATTGATATCTTTTCTAGATGTATTAATTATAAAGTGGAAGTTGCAACTGTTGGAAAAGATGGAGAAAAACTTAGAACTGCAGTGGAAGTGGAATTGTATTATCCTTTAGTTACAACAAAACAATTAATAAATAAAATAGAAAATACACATGACAACAAAGGACTTAATATCGAGTGGAAAGATTTGGGAAAAGTGGAATCTTATTATGTATTTAGATCAAAACAAAAAGATGGAATATATGAATTGATAGGAAAAAAGAATTGGCCGTTTTTTATAGATAATGATGTCAAAAAAGGAAAGACATATTATTATCACATTTTTGCAAATTTTGTAAATGGTGAAGAATTACAGTCTGATGATGTGGAAGGAATGTTAAGACAGGTTGACAATGTTAAGACAAACAAAACAAAATTAAATAAACCTAAAATACGAATAAAAAAGAAGTCAAGAAACTGGCAGATATATTGGGGAATTATATCTGATAAAAGTACTTGTATAGAAATTTATATGAAAAACGGTCGCGGAAAATATAAAAATTTTCGAAAAATAAACATAACAACAAATTTAAAGAAGAGGAAAAATAAAAAAGGAGCAGTAGGAATAACAAGCTCAAGGAAATCTTTAGTAAAGGGAGTAAAATACCAATTTAAGGCAAGGACATTTTATTATAAAAAAAATGGCAAAAAAGTATCAAGTAAATGGTCGGATGTTATAAAATTAAAAGGCTGAGAAAGTAACTACAGGAGGAAACAAAATGAACGAAGTTCATTTTCTATAAATGTTTCCGACGAATAGCCGCTGACCGAAGGGCGGGGGCAATACATATTATTTAGGAGATAAATATGGACTCTATTATAGGCAGAACAATACTTGGATATAAGATTATAGAGAGAATAGGTGCAGGTGGATTTGGTGATGTCTACAAAGTTGAAAGAAACAACATTGTAGGTAATGTAACAAGAGCCTTGAAAGTCATTACTTTGCCAAGAGACAATGAATATATAGAAATATTAAATTCAATGGGTGGCGATAAGGAAAAAGCCGATACATATTTTCATAAAGAATTAGACAGAGTTGTAAATGAAATTCGTGTATTTTCCATGATTTCTGAAAAAGACAACCACCATATTGTTTCGTATTATGAAAGTGATGTCAAAAAGTTTGGTGAATATAGATACAACATATACATTCTTATGGAATTTTTGACTCCACTTGACAAATGGATGCAAAATAACAACATAACAGTGGAAAATGCATTAGATATAGGAATCGGAGTAGCTGATGCTTTGGACATTTGCCATAAAAACGGAATAATTCACAGAGATATTAAATTAAGTAACATATTTGTGTCTAAGGATGGAGTATTTAAAATAGGTGATTTCGGTGTATCTAAAAATATAAATAATGCAACTATGGCAAAGACAATCAAAGGAACACCAAATTATATAGCACCTGAGGTTTACATAGGAAAAAGCAAATATGATAGTTCAGTAGATAATTATTCTCTTGGAATTCTGCTTTACTATCTGTTCAACAAATTAAGATTTCCGTATTATCCCAATTTTCCAAATGAGTACACACAGGAGGATTCGGATAAGGCATTTTATAAGAGAATGAATTATGAAGAGGTAGAAAGTCCTGTTTGTGCACCTGAATGTGTTGCAAATATAATAAAAAAGGCAATTTCAGAGCGTACTAAAAGATATAGTAGTGCCAAAGAGTTGTCTAAAGATTTATTAGATGCTAAATCGAATTTAACGCAGAAAGAGTTGGAAACAAAGATAGGATTTGAACCAAGGGTTGCTGCGGATGATTGGGTTGAAAATGATAAAGAACGAAGGCTTGTGCAGGATTTAAACGGAGATAGCGAAAGCACTGTTAGTTTTATCGAACAGGGAATTACCGTTTTTGAAAAAAGAGAAGAAGATAAAACCGGTAATTTGCAAAAAAGAAAATTAGTAATCGCAGGTTCGGTTTGCGTGATTTGTATAATCGTAGTAATTTTATTTGCAGGGAAAATGTTTTCGGACAGACCAAATAATGGTAATTCATCAGCAACGGCCGAAACATCAGAACAGGTAAATGAAAGTCAGAGCGAAACATTAAAAGAAAATAAAGAATCAGCGGTGGATGCTTTAAATGCAAATCAATCACAGCTGGATGAAAATTTAAACTCTGAATCCGGAGCAAATCAAGTAGAACCAAACCAAAATTCTGAGCCTGAGGCAGGACAGATAAATAATAATCAAAATTCTGAACCTGGAGCAGGACAGATAGATAATAATCAAAATCCTGAAAATGTGACAGTAGTAGAGACTACAAAGAAAGCAAAAAAGAAAAAGCAGCAGCAGGCAACTAAGGTACAGGTTCAGGAAACAACGAGTGCTCCAAAACAGAATAATGTAACACAAAAAACAACTCAAAAACCGACACAAAAACCAACGCAAAAGCCAACGCAGAAAAAAGACGAGGATTTTGATTTTAAGAGTGTAGTTGAATAGGAAAGAAGGGATTATTTATGAAAAAGAAATTAATGGTATTCTTTTTAGCACTTATGTTATGTGTAACAACAATTCCTGTGGCAGTTACAGCCAATACTCTGAAAGGAAAAATTAACAATTCAGGATATAAGACAGAAAATGAAATTTATTTTAATCTTCCACATCGCGGATTGATGAAATACGATGTCGAAAGTGGCGATGCTGTTAAACTCAATTCACTAAAGCAAGGAGACGGATACAGTACATGGGGAGTGACAATCGTATCACATAAAGGCGAATGGTTATACGGAGAGTGGAACCAGACAACAGGAACTGCATATAATGAGGAAAGTTATATTGTTAGAATAAATGCCAAAACAGGTAAAATAATTAAATTGGCAGAAGGAACCCAGCCTGTGGTAAAAGGAAAGAAAATCTATTTTTCCGGTTTAGATAAAGAAGAAGTTGATTTTGGAGAATACAATTACAAAAAATCAGAACAAAATTATGTTTGTGATTTGTATGGAAAACATTTGAAAAAGACAAACAAAAAAATAAAAATTAAAAAAACAAATGAAATAGGCAAGAATTTTAAATTGTACAAAAAGTATAATGAAAAAGGCACAAAATATAATATGAATGTCATATTGAAATTCCCTAACGGAAATAAAGAAATCATAGGCAAATATTTTGAATCCTAAAATTTATTGGAAAACATATAAATCATAAATTAGATGTGCAAATTTGAACTCAAAAATATATGAAAATATAATCCTAAACAAGAAATTGATTGCCATCAAATAAGGGGCGCCCTGGAAGTGAAAATGTAGCTTCCAGGGCGCTTTTTTGCTGTATATGATAGGGGTCAGTTCGTGAAAAAAATAAAAAATTTTAGTGGTATAATATGCATAACAAATCATTTAAGTAATTTGTACGAAATGAGAAGAAAAATAAATATGAAAAGGAGAAATGATTATGAGTAAATTTACACAAAATGAAGAAACAGAGATTGTTAAAAGTGCGAGAGATATTACTGCAACAATTGAGTATGAAGAAAGAGAGGTAAAAAGATTAAAATCAGAAAGCTTTAGTGAACCACCAGAGCCACCTGTGCGAAAGATACTTGAAAAAGCAAAAAAAGTTGAACCTAAATATCCTGAAAAGCCGCAAACTGCTTTAAAATATTCTGAATACTTTAAGGAAAGTATTGAGGAAAAATTAGCAAAGTTTTCTTTACCAGTAAAAATTTTACTTGGTATTGTTTCAATTCCTTTAATATTAACTGGAATTATTTTTTTAATACTAGTTATAATAGTTGCTGTTAGTTACAAAGATTATATTATAAAAAAGAAAGAATTGAATAATCAATTAGCTAATTCTAAAGAATATTTACAGGCAGTTGCAAATGCAGAAAAAAAAGCACAGGATAAACAAAACGAATTAGAAGAGAAAATACGTTTAGAGCAGGAGAAAATCGACAAAGAATATGCTACTCAGAAACAGCAATACGAAAGTGTTACACTTCCGAAATATAATGAGGATCTTAATTTATGGAGTGTTAATCAAGAAAGAAAGATTGCAATTATTGAAGAGGAAATAAGATTAAATAAAGAGGCTTTAGATGAACTTTATGTAAATACAAAAATACTTTCGCTTACATATAGAGAACTGTGGATTTTAAGCTGGTTATATAATGATATGAGTACATCAGATCACGATATAAGATATGCTACAGAATTGCTTGACCGAGATAGACAGAGATTAGCTACACAGGAAGCAGGAAATATAGTTCGCAGATCTGTTGGACAAGTAGAGCAGACTATGAAGGTAGGATTTAATGCAGTATATAATGCAATAGAAAAAGGTAATGAATTGCAGTTAGATACAATAAATAATCTATCAACAATGCGACGCAATATGAATACAGGAAATATGATTGGAACAGTTCAGAGACATAACTCTAACAAAATGCTTGAACAAATGGTGAAGAAGAGACGTTAATAATATAAAATGCCACAGAAAATTAAGATTCTGTGGTATTTTATTTATTTGAAATAATTGTAATCATCCTGCTTGAGTTATGTAAACTAAATTACGGATTTTGACTGATTTTTATATAATATTCTGTAAAAAATAACAGTTTTATTAGTATAAATTCTATTGATTACAGATGATAGAAAAATAATCAGAAAATGTCCGTAAATATGAATTCCTAATTGAATAAAAATTATTATTTCCAATATTTTTTTACAGATATTTGTGTAATTTTAGTTATAATCCGTAATATTCTAAATGCGAGAAATTTTGGATAATAATTGTTGATGTTTTTTACGGATAAATTTTTCTTTTTTGATTTCATCCGTAAATATAGTAAAAAATCCAAAAACAAATCCTATATACAATCTACAAGCAAACCCCAAACTATAAATCCCAACAAAAATCCCCCAAAAACAAACCATAAACACAATCTACAAGCAAACCCTGCTTTCCCACTATATAAATATCCCTCAAAATACATCTCTACATTCATTGACGAATATATCCTAATTAGGTATAATTTACTTTATGAGTTTAAAGCAAAAAAGCAGTAAATTATGCTAAATACAAAATAATATGAAGTGCATTTGTATTGCACTATCAGTTTTATACATAATGACGAAAGGCAGGTTACATATTTTGAGTAAAAAAATTATGTTAGGTAACGAGGCGATTGCCAGGGGAGCATACGAAGCAGGAGTTAAAGTTACTTCAGCTTATCCTGGAACACCTAGTACAGAAATTAGTGAAAATGTTGTTAAATATCCGGGAATTAAGGCTGAATGGGCACCAAATGAAAAAGTAGCAACAGAAGTTGCAATTGGTGCATCTATGGCAGGCGTACGTTCAATGTGCATGATGAAACACGTTGGTGTAAACGTTGCATCTGACCCATTATACACAGTATCTTATATCGGTGTTAATGGTGGTATGGTTTTAGTTGCAGCAGATGACCCTGGAATGTACAGTTCACAGAACGAACAGGATTCAAGAATGGTTGCAAGAGCAGCAATGGTTCCTGTTGTAGAACCATCAGACAGTGAAGAAGCAAGAGTATTTACAAAGAGAGCGTATGAACTTTCAGAAAAATATGACACTCCTGTAATTCTTCGTTCAACAACAAGACTTTCACATTCACAGGGAATTGTTAATCTTGAAGAAAGACAGGAAATAGAAGATAAGCCATATGAAAGAAATGTAGCAAAAAATGTTATGATGCCGGGAAATGCAATTAAGCGTCATATTTTTGTAGAAGAACGTTTAAAGAGAATGGCAGAAGATGCATGTACATTAGACATTAATAAAGTTGAATACAACGATACAAAGATTGGTGTTATTACAAGTGGTATCGTATATCAGTATGTAAAAGAAGTATTACCTAATGCATCAGTTCTTAAGTTAGGATTGGTAAATCCACTTCCTATGAAACTGATCGAAGAATTTGCATCAAAGGTAGACACATTATATGTTATAGAAGAATTAGAGCCTGTAATAGAAGAACAGGTTAAGGCTCATGGAATCAAATGTATTGGAAAAGAAATTTTTACAGTACAGGGTGAATACAGTGCCAATATGCTTAGAAAAGCAATCTTAAAAGAAGATTTAGATTTAGATACACCTGCACAGGCACCGGCAAGACCACCAATTCTTTGTCCGGGATGTCCTCATAGAAGTACATTCTCAGTATTAAAGAAATTAAAAATTCATGCAGCAGGTGATATCGGATGCTACACATTAGGAGCTGTAAATCCTTTAAATGTAGTAGATACAACAGTTTGTATGGGCGCAAGTATTTCAACACTTCACGGTATTGAAAAAGCTAAAGGAAAAGATTTCATAAAGAACTGGGTTGCAGTAATTGGTGATTCAACATTTTTACATACAGGTGTTAATTCACTTATGAACATGGTTTACAATCAGGCAACAGGAACAGTTATGATTTTAGATAACTCAACAACAGGTATGACAGGTCATCAGGATCACTCAGCAACAGGAAAAATGTTAAATGGTGAACCAACATACGCTATTGATTTAGTAGATTTGTGTCATGCAATCGGTGTAAAGCATGTAGAAGTTGTAGATGCATTTGATATTAAGAAATTGGAAGAAGTAATTAAGACAGAAGTTGCAAGAGATGAAGTTTCTGTTATTATTTCTCAGTCACCATGTGCATTGCTTAAGTCATTTGTGCCAAAGGGCAAATGTTATACAATTCCTGAAAAATGTAAGAAGTGTGGAATGTGTCTCGTACCGGGATGTCCTGCAATTACAAAGAATGAAGACGGAACAGTTTCAATTGATGCAACAATGTGCAACGGTTGTGGATTATGTATGCAGAATTGTAAATTTGATGCAATTGGATTAAAAGAGAGAGGTGACAAATAATGGCAGATACAAAGAATATTATGATTGTTGGTGTAGGCGGACAGGGTACACTTCTCACAAGTAGAGTTTTAGGTGGAATCACAATTGAAAGCGGATATGATGTAAAACTTTCAGAAGTTCATGGGATGGCACAGCGTGGAGGAAGCGTTGTTACATTTGTAAGATATGGAGAAAAGGTAGCTGAACCAATTGTTGAAGAAGGTCAGGCAGATGTATTAATCGCATTTGAACGTCTTGAAGCATTAAGATATGCACATTTTCTTAAAAAAGACGGTGTAATTATCGTAAATGACCAGAGAATTGACCCCATGACAGTAGTTACAGGATTAGCAGAATATCCTGAAAACATTATTGAAAATCTTAGCAAAAAACATAAAGTAATCGCAGTAAATGCAATGGATGAAGCATTAAAACTTGGAAATTCAAGAGTATTTAATGTAATTATTTTAGGCGTTGCTGCAAAACATATGGATTTTGAAAAAGATAAATGGATTGAAGTTATAAAAGCAACAGTTCCACCAAAGACAGTAGACATTAATATTGCTGCATTTGAAAAAGGATACGAATTAGCATAATAAAAATAAACAATAAAGAAGGTGTAGTTGTGATAATTGATACACATACACACACTTTCCCAGATAAAATTGCCGCCAGGGCATTAGCCGGGATGGAGAAGAGTATTGTTGATAATCATGGCTGGGATGTAAAAATAAAGGTGGCAGGAACAAGAGATGCACTTAGTGAATCTACAAAGAAAAATGGAGTAGATATTTCAGTGGTTGTTCCGGTTGCCACGAAACCAGAGCAGTCTGTGAGTATAAACGAATTCGCAGCACACACAAATGAAAAAACAAAAGAAACCGGGGTTTTTTCATTAGGAGCAATACATCCTGACAATGAAGATTATAAGGATATTTTAGATGACATTAAGAAAAAAGGATTAAAAGGAATTAAGGTTCATCCTGACTATCAGAAAGTTGAATTTGATGACCCAAGATATCTTAGAATTTTTAAATATGCAGATGAACTTGGGCTTGTAATTGTAACACACGCAGGAGAAGATATAGGTCTTCCGAAAAAGATTCACTGCACACCTGATATGGTGCTTAATGTACTAAACAAAGTTAATCCTAAAAAATTAGTCCTTGCTCATATGGGTGGATGGAATTTATGGGATGAGGTAGAAGAAAAATTAGTGGGAAAAAATGTCTATTTTGACACGGCTTTTTCTTTTGAAAAAGGTATTCCCCACTTAGAAAAAGAACAATTTTTAAGAATTGTTGAAAAACATGGTGCAGATAAAATTTTATTTGCAACAGACAGTCCGTGGTCTGATCAGGGATATACACTTGAAAGATTAAAAGAATTTGGAATGCCTGAAAAAGCATTGAGCCTTATATTAGGGGAAAATGCAAAAAAACTATTTGAATTTTAATGAGGTAGAGAAATGCCAATCACAGAGATTTTAGAGAAGAACGCAAAAGAATACGGAAAAGATGTCTGCTTAGTAGAAATTAATCCGGACTTGCAGGAAAAGAAAAGAGTAACATGGAGAGATTACGAATTAATCGAATCCAATCCAATGTGTCAGTATAGAAGAGAAATTACATGGCACGTATTTAACGAAAAAGCAAACCGTTTTGCAAATCTGCTTATTAGCAGAGGAATTAAGAAAGGCGACAAAGTAGCAATTCTTTTAATGAACTGCTTAGAATGGCTTCCAATTTATTTTGGAATTTTAAAGGCAGGAGCTTTGGCTGTCCCATTAAATTTCAGATACGCAGCAGACGAAATAAAATACTGTGTTGAACTTGCAGAAGTAGATGTATTAGTATTTGGACCTGAATTTACAGGCCGTGTAGAAGAAATTGTTGATGAAATTGATGAAAAGAGAATTTTATTCTATGTAGGTGGTGACTGCCCAACATTTGCTGAAGATTATGATAAGTTAGCAGCAAATTGCCCAAGCTATTCACCTGACATTAAATTAACAGATGATGATTATGCGGCAATTTATTTCTCATCAGGAACAACAGGTTTCCCTAAAGCTATTTTACATAAACACAGAAGTTTAATGCATGCAGCAAAAGTTGAACAGAAACATCATGGACAGACTAAGGATGATGTATTTCTTTGCATTCCTCCACTTTACCATACAGGCGCAAAAATGCACTGGCTTGGAAGTTTTCTTGTGGGAGGCAAGGCAGTATTGCTTAAAGGTGTTACACCAAAGACTATTCTTGAAACAGTGTCAAATGAGCAGTGTACAATTGTATGGCTTTTGGTACCATGGGCTCAGGATATTTTGCTTGCAATAGAAAAAGGCGATGTTAAGCTTGAAGATTATAAATTAGACCAGTGGAGACTTATGCATATTGGTGCACAGCCGGTTCCACAGAGCTTAATTAAAAAATGGAAAACAATTTTCCCTCATCATCAGTATGACACTAACTACGGTCTTAGTGAATCGATTGGACCTGGTGCTGTACATTTAGGAGTCGAAAATATTGACCATGTTGGTGCAATCGGTGTTCCGGGATATGGATGGGAAGTTAAGATTGTGGATGAAAATGGTGTAGAAGTTAAGCAAGGAGATGTCGGTGAATTAATCCTTAAAGGACCTGGTGTAATGGAATGCTATTACAACGACCCTAAGGCAACAGCAGAAACGCTTAAAGATGGTTGGTTATACACAGGAGATATGGCTGAGCAGGATAGTGAGGGATTTATATACCTTGTAGACAGAAAGAAAGACGTTATAATTTCCGGTGGTGAAAATATTTATCCGGTTCAGATAGAAAACTTCTTAAGCAAACATCCTGATATTAAGGATGTAGCTGTAATAGGCATTGCTGATACAAGATTAGGTGAAATATCAGCTGCAATTATTGAGTTGAAACCAGGTGTAGCAACAACAGAAGAAGATATTAATAATTTCTGTAAGGAACTTCCACGTTACAAGAGACCTAGAAAAATTATTTTTGCGGATGTACCTAGAAATCCAACAGGTAAGATTGAAAAACCTAAGTTAAGACATATGTATAACAGTGAAAACTTAGTAGATGCCCAGAACAGAGCGTAAAAGGGTAAATAATTAAATAAATTAAGATAATGCGAAAAGGCATAGCTCATAGAATTAAATTCATGAGTTGTGCCTTTTTTTTGCTCTTAAAATTTATGAATAAACAGAACATATTATATCAAATTAAATATAACGGCAAACAATATATTGACACACAAAGTATTAAGAAGTAATATATATCAAAAGAATAATACAATTTATAGGAGGAGCGATATGAAAAAGTATTTGGCGGGAATTACAAGTGCAATTGCAACACTAGCATGTATCTTGGCAAACTATCTGGTGAGACTTGTTAATAAGGAAGTTTCAATGTCTTATAAGGCATGGGAAGGAATAGGAAAAGAGATTATTATTTACATAGTCTTAGGATTGATTATTGGATATAATATTTATGTATTAAGCAAAAATATTAAGGATAATACAATCACAATAATAGTTGCCGTAATTGTTAACATAGTAATTGCAGCTATTATGTTTTATTGGTGGGATCAGGTATGGACAATAGTTTTATTAGTGGGAAGTTATTTAGCACTATTATTAACAAAGATAATTGAAAAACAAGCATAAATAATAAAAGCGATAGAGTTCTGATATGAATCCACAACACAAGTTGAGATAATATCATTAATTCTATCGCTTTTATATTTAAAGGAAAGAGGAGGACACAGAGATGAGAAAAAGAAGATGCAAATGGGGAATTTGTTTCACAGCTTTATTAGTATGTGTAATGAGTGCAAGTGTTTTTGCGGCAACAGCTAGTAGAACAACTGTATATGCAGATTCAGAAGATAAATCGATTCAACCGGAGTACAGATGCTATGATACAGAAAAAATAGAGGAATAATTATGGATTAAATATAGAAGAGGCAGTTGCGTCTGTGATTAAATCACTAAAGCAACTGCCTCTTCTTAGATAAGTATATTACTGCCGGATTATTCCGGTAATATTATTCAATTTTATTTAAACTGGTGATTCTGTATCTGTAATCTGCATCCTGGTACATAACCACTGAAATATAAGTAACTGCTCATGTCAATGTTTTTATTATTATAAGAAACTGTATTGTCTCCATTTAAAACATCTTTAGCAGCTTTAATACAGTCAGAATTTAAACTTCCACTGTCGTATAATGATAATGATCTGCTAAGAGAACCATTTCTTGCAGGAGTAAATTGACCACTCTGATAAACAACTCCGCTAACTGTGTTAGGGAAGAGTGAAGATTTTACTCTGTTCATAACTACAATTCCTACAGCTTTCTTACCGGCATAAACCTGATTGCCTGATTCACTGTAAATAATTGAAGAAAGCATTCTTAAATCACTGCTGTTGTAACGATTCTTAACTGTTATATTAACTGTTCCGTAAGTTGAACCATTAACTTTACTTGTTATTGTAATTGTTGCCTTGCCGGCCTTTAAACCGGTAACAGTACCTTTCTTTGAAACCTTGGCAACTTTCTTGTTGCTTGATTTAAAAGAATAGTAATCAACATTATTACCATTGCTTTTTAAAAGTTTCTTTATCTTGTATGTCTTATTTACCTTAACTGTCTTCGTAATACTTATCTGTGATTTGTTTGTTGAATTAATATCTGCGTTTACCATTGTAATGCTTGATGCAATAAGCATAAATGCTATCATTAGTAAACTATAAATCTTTAATTTCACAACGACCTCCAAATGTTACGCTTATATTTTACAAATGTTACAAATTTGTTACGTTTATTAATAATGCCTTAAAAAACAGTTTTTGTCAAGGGTTTTCTTAAAGGAATAATATGACAAACCGTAATAAATAATAAAAAAATGAGAAGAAAAACGAAAAAAATCGAATAAATTTGTTACAGTTTGTAACAAATAAAAACAGAATTATGCAGATGCAATAAAAACAGAGTTATTCAATTAAAAACAGAATTATTCAGATAAAATTAAAACAGAATTATTCAATTTAAAACGGAATTATGCAGATTGACAAATACAAAGCTATATGGTAAATTTTTCAGGAAAAAAGAATATAAATTAACTGCCACCGGGTAGTAGCGTATAACGCTGGAGTTCATATCGTTAGGTCTTTGAAGATATGAAGTTCCGGCGATTTTTTTGTAATAAATAACAGAAGAAAATAGTGGACGGCAGAATTTGTGTAATAAAAGAATAATGAAATGCTAAACAATATTTTTAAAATAGAAAGAGGGAATAATGAACAGTAACTTAAAAGAATTTATTAAATATACAGTTTTTAATGTTTTAGGAATGATAGGGTTGTCATGCTATATATTAGCAGATACTTTCTTTATATCATTTGGACTAGGTGCAAATGGACTTGCGGCTCTAAATTTGGCACTGCCGGTTTACAGCGTTATTAACGGAAGTGGGTTAATGCTTGGAATAGGTGGAGCTACTAAATATGCAATAATGAAAAATCAGGGAAATAAGAAGTATAATGAAAGTTTTATGAATACAGTGTTTATGGCAATCGTTATTGGAATAATATTTTTCTTAACAGGGATAATTTTTTCGGGAAATATAGCAACGCTGTTGGGGGCAAATAAACAGGTTTACCATATGACATCTATTTATTTAAAAGTTCTTCTCATGTTTGGTCCGGCATTTGTATTAAATAATGTAATGAATGCATTTGTTAGAAATGATGGAAATCCCAGACTTTCTATGATAGCAATGTTAGTAGGTAGTTTTGGCAATATTATTTTAGATTATTTATTGGTAATTAAATTTAGCATGGGAATGTTTGGGGCTGTCCTAGCAACCGGATTTTCGCCGATTATGGGACTTATGGTGTTATCGGGACATATTGTTTCAGAGAATAGCAACATTAAATTTAAAGTAGCAAAAATAAGAGCGTCATTTATTAAATCAATCATAATGCTTGGAATTCCTTCGTTTGTTACAGAAATGTCATCAGGTATAGTGATTTTTGTGTTTAATATAATTATATTAGGCTTACAGGGAAATGTAGGGGTGGCAGCATATGGTGTTATTGCAAATTTAGCCCTTGTAGTGATTTCAATTTACACAGGTGTAGCACAGGGAAGCCAACCTTTGTTTAGTGCGGCATATGGGAAAAATGACAAGAAGATGCAGAAACAGTTATTTAAATATGCAATTACTGCTGTAACTTTGATTTCTATAATAATATATGCAGTTATTTTGTTATTTGCAAATCCAATTACTTCTATATTTAATGGCGAAGGAAATATGCAGCTTCAGGCTATAGCAGTTAAAGGAATGTATTTATACTTTACTTCAATTTTATTTATTGGAATGAATATTGTGATGGCTACTTATTTTGCTGCAAGAGAAAAAGTAATTCCTTCATATATAATATCTTTGGGCAGAGGGTTTGTGGTTATAATTCCAATGGCGTTTATAATGAGTTTTCTATGGAAAATGACAGGTGTATGGCTGGTAATGACTGTAACTGAGGGAATAATTGCTGCTGTCGGAGTGGCACTAATAAAAAAAGCTTAGGCCTTTAAGGTCTAAGCTTTTTTTATATAAATTATTTAAACATATGATGTGCAATTCTAAATTTACTTCTGTAAATATATCTGCTAAAGAATAATGTCTTTGTCATGTTGATAGTTGAGTTCTTGTAAACAACTGTCTTATCACCATTTAATGCTTCCTTAGCTGCTGCAATACAGTCAGGATCCATTCTTCCGCTATCATATAATGCTAAAGATCTGTTAAGTGAACCGTTTCTTGCAGGAGTGAACTGTCGTCTCTGATAAAGAACACCTTTAATTGTGTTAGGGAAGAGACTTGATTTCATTCTGTTAGCAACTACAATACCAACGGCTTTCTTTCCGGCATATGGTTCTCCACATGCTTCGCTGTAAATGATAGATGACATATATCTTAACTGACTTGCTGTGTAACTGCTCTTAACATCAAGATTAACAGTGGCATATACTGAATCATCTGTGTCAGAAGTAACAGTAACAGTTGTTGAACCTGTCTTAAGACCGGTAACAGTACCTGCCTTTGAAACCTTAACTACAGTTGAGTCATCAGCTGTAAAAGTCATATCTTTTACTGATTCAGAATCAAGATTTAATGATTTCTGTAATTTGATTTTCTTGTTAACTTTAACTGATTTATTGATATCTAATGTATTGTCTGTGTTATCTGTACTAGTTATATTGTTGTCTGAATTTTCTGTTGATGTTTCTACTTCTGAAGCTGTTGATGTTTCAATTGCTACTGTATTAGTATCAGGTATTGAAACTGAATCATCAGCGTGTACTGTTACAAGTCCTACTGCTGCAAACATAAAAGTAAAAACTAAAGAACTGTAAATTTTACGTTTCAAAACTAACCTCCAATTATTTATATAATTAATTACGAATAATTATTACGAAAAGTCGTAAATTTATTACAAAAATATTACGCCTATTAATAATGCCTTAAAAATCAAAAAATGTCAAGAGTAGGACACAGTCTTTTAACATATTTAAGAATAGGATAAAGAAAGATAAATAAGTTGCAATGAATAGTTTGTTTTGTTAAAATTTAAAAAGGTTTTGCCGTATAAATAGGCATTCTGAGTAAAAATGGTTAAAAATTTTTTTAACAAATATATAGAATAAATAAAAAGAAAGTAAAAAATAAAAAATTTACTAAAATATATAAAAATTTCGTTTTTTTGTGAAAATTATTGAAATTTGAAATAATTAGAATAATGAAAAGAGGCATTAATTTGAATATATTATCAGTTGAAAATATAACACATTCTTTTACGGAAAGAAAATTATTTGACAAAGCAAGCTTTTATCTTCATGAAGGAGACAAAGTAGGTGTTATTGGCATAAATGGAACAGGAAAATCTACATTATTAAAAATAATGGCAGGAATAGAAGAGCCGGATGAAGGAAAAGTAATTAAGGCATCGAATTTAATGATTCACTATTTGCCACAGAATCCTAAGTTTAATGATGAGGATACGGTCATAGAAAGTGTACAGAATATGGTACATCATCATGCAAATGAAAATGAACTTATAGAAGCTAAAAGTATGATGACACGTTTAGGAATAACGGATTTTGAACAGAAAACAGGAGAATTGTCAGGAGGACAGAGAAAAAGGCTGGCTTTGGTTTCGGTGTTGCTTACACCATGTGATATTTTAATTTTAGATGAACCTACAAACCATTTAGATAGCACAATGGCTGAGTGGCTTGAAAATCAGCTTAAGGCATTTAAAGGCGCTCTTGTAATGGTAACTCATGACAGATATTTTTTAGATAGTGTAACAAATAGAATAATCGAACTTGATAAAGGAAAGATTTACAGTTATCAGGAGAAATATTCAGGATATTTGCAACGTAAGGCAGAAAGAGAAGCGAGTGACAAAGCCAGCGAACGTAAACGCCAGAGTATTTTAAGAAAAGAAATTGAGTGGATGCAAAGAGGTGCAAGAGCAAGGTCTACGAAGCAGAAAGCTCATATTCAAAGATATGAAAATTTGAAAAATCAACAGGGAATAGTAGAGGATGAAAAAATTGAACTTAGCAGTATAAAGTCCAGAATGGGAAGAACAACCATCGAAATTGAAAATATTTCTAAGGCTTACGGAGACAATGTGTTAATCAAAGATTTTACATACAATTTCCTGAAAGGTGACAGAGTCGGATTTGTAGGAAAGAATGGATGCGGAAAAACAACTTTGATGAAGATTATTGATGGCCGAATTAAGCCTGACAGTGGAAATATTAATATTGGACAGACAATTAAGATGGGTTATTATACTCAGGAAATTGAAAATGACAAAGATGCGGGAATTGCTTATATGGATTCTGAAGACAGAGTTATTGATTACATTAAAAATACTGCTGAATTTGTCAGAACTGAAGAAGGGCTTGTTTCGGCATCAGTTATGCTTGAAAGATTCTTGTTCCCATCATCACAACAGTACAGTAAGATTGGCAAATTATCAGGTGGTGAGAGAAGACGATTGAATCTTCTAAGGGTTCTAATGGAAGCACCAAATGTTCTTATTTTAGATGAACCTACAAATGATTTAGATATAGAGACGATGACAATATTGGAAGACTATTTAGATAGTTTTGATGGAATTGTAATTACTGTTTCTCATGACAGATATTTTCTCGACAGAGTTGTAAGAAGAATATTTTCTTTTGAAGGAAATGGTGTGATTCGTCAGTATGAAGGTGGTTACACAGATTACATTAATAAAAAGAAGGAAAATGAAACACCGGAAGAAAATATTTTTTCAAATTCAAAGTCAAAAAATTCTTCAGAAGATAAAAATGGTAAGTCAGACTATAAAAATAGAAATAAAAAATTGAAATTCTCTTACAATGAGCAGAGAGAATATGAAACCATAGAAGATGACATATCTAAATTAGAAGAAAAACTTGAAAAATTAGATGATGAAATGAACAAAAATGCAACTAATTCCGTAAAACTAAAAGAATTGATAGATTCTAAAGAAGAAACAGAAACTCTTTTAATGGAAAAGATGAACAGATGGGAATATTTAGAAGATTTGGCTAAAAAAATAGAAGAGCAGGGAAGGTAAATATTGTTTATAGAAATGATAGTCATAAAAAAGGCAAGGGAAAATTTTCCTTTGCCTTTGTTGTTTACTAATATAATAAAGTCTGTTAATGAACAGATTTTTTAGTTCTAAAAAAATGTCTGAAAGAATATTTTCATAATATTCTTTGTTTACTGATTGTCAGATACTTTATCTAAACACTCTAAGAATTTCTCATGGTATTCAGTCATGTTGTTTTTTAATGAAACAGGTCTTCCGTTTTTACTTAAAAAGCAATGGCTTGTAATGCCTCGAGTTGTTACTTTGCCGGATTTTTTATCAACTATTTCATAATTTAATTTCATACGAATGCCATTGTATTCGATAAGGCTAACCTTAATAAGCATTGTTTCGCCAAACTGAACCATACGCTTGTATTCGCATTGAACACTAAGAACAGGTGACATAATACCATTCTCTTCTAATTCTTTATAAGGTATACCTAAGGAATCCATAAAAGCAATTCGGGCTTCTTCAAAATATCTTAAGTAATTTGAATGATGAACAACTCCCATCATATCAGTTTCATAGTAATTTGCTTTTCGCTCATATGTAAATGTCATATTAAAAATCCCTTCTATCTTAATTTAAATCATTGCATCTTTAATTTTTATCAACATTATTAGTATACATCATTTTACAAAAATGTGTTATTAAAAATATTGACAATAAAAATGCGATTTTGTATAGTGTATCTGGGTTTAGTTTTACTAAACTTTAAGGTTAGTATTTGAAAATAAAGGAAAAAATAATGGATATAGGATTTAAGATAAAAGAATTGAGAATGGAGAGGGGATTAACGCAGGAAGAACTGGCTGACAGGGCAGAACTTTCTAAGGGGTTTATTTCTCAGGTTGAAAACAATCTTACATCTCCATCAATTGCAACATTGACAGATATTTTGCAGTGTCTGGGAACGGATTTAAAAGATTTTTTTAATGATACGAAGGATGAGCAGATAGTCTTTTCGAAAGAGGATTATTTTGAAAAAAATGATAGTGAATTAAAGAATTACATACAGTGGATAATCCCTAACGCTCAAAAGAATACGATGGAACCGATTCTTCTTACATTAGAACAGGGAGGTTCGACGTATCCGGACAATCCTCATGAGGGAGAAGAATTTGGATACGTATTAAAGGGAAGCGTGGAAATTCATATAGGTGGAAAGATTTATAAGGCAAAAAAAGGCGAGTCATTTTATTATGAAGCAAAATACAACCATCATATAGAATCAAAAAAAGGTGCAACAATAATATGGGTAAGTTCACCACCGAGTTTCTAAAAATATCGAAACAATAATGGTAAGTTTATCACTTGATTTATAACGACAACTAAGAACTACCATAAATTTATAGGTGTGTTGATTAACGTATATAATTGTAAAAAATTGGAACTATTAAAAAGATTGGAGGATGTACAGTGAGTAATAAGATTATTGAATTAAAAGGAATAACAAAGACATTCGATGACCAGCAGGTTTTAAAAGGAATAGATTTAAATATATATGAAAATGAATTTTTGACATTGCTTGGACCTAGTGGATGCGGAAAGACAACGCTTCTTAGAATTTTAGGCGGATTTGAATCGGCAGACAATGGAGAGGTTTTGTTTAATGGTAAAGATATTGCAAAGGTTCCGCCATATAAAAGAGAAATAAATACGGTATTTCAGAAATATGCTCTTTTTCCATTTTTAAATGTATATGATAATGTGGCTTTTGGTCTTAATTTGAAAAAAATGGATAAGGACGTAATAGATAAAAAAGTTAAAAATATTTTAGCTTTAGTTGGACTTGAAGGATTTGAAAAGAGAGATGTTACAAGACTTTCAGGTGGACAGCAGCAAAGGGTTGCCATAGCAAGAGCTCTTGTAAATGAACCTAAAGTTTTGCTTCTTGATGAACCACTTGGAGCGCTTGATGCAAAATTAAGAAAGGACATGCAGATTGAACTAAAAAAGATTCAGAAAGAAGTAGGAATTACTTTCGTATTTGTAACTCATGACCAGGAAGAAGCGTTGTCAATGTCCGACACGATTGTTGTTTTAAATGATGGTGTTATCCAGCAGATTGGTACGCCTATGGACATTTACAACGAACCTGAAAACAGATTTGTTGCAAATTTTATTGGCGAGTCAAATATTATAGAAGGAAATATGCTTAAGGATTGTCTGGTAAAATTTGATGATATTGAATGGGAGTGCGTTGATAAAGGGTTTAAAGATAATGAAGAAATTGAAGTAGTTCTTCGTCCTGAAGATATGGATATTGTAAAACCTGAAGAGGCACAGCTTGTAGGCACAATTATTTCAAAGGTATTTATGGGAGTTCACTATGAGTATCTTGTTGAAACAAAATATAGAAATTATAAAGTTCATACAACAGATGATTATGAAGTGGGGCTTAAGGTTGGAATGACAATTGACCCATTTGACATTCAGGTTATGTATAAGATGGATTATTAATAGAAGGAAACAAAATGAACGAAGTTCATTTTCTATAAATGTTTCCGACGAATAGCCGCCGACCGAAGGGCGGGGGCATTACATATTATTCAGGAGGAAGAAATGGGACATTATAAAAATTTAATAAAACCGTATGTGTTCTGGTCATTTTTGCTTATTGTTGTGCCGCTGTTATTGATTGTGTTGTATTCAGTTACGGCAGGCGACAATTCCGTGTTGACCATACATTTTACATTAGACAATTTTAAGAAAATATCAGATCCTGTATATTTAAATGTATTTATAAAATCTCTTAAGATGGGATTGATTACTACAGGAATTTGTGTGGTGTTTGCATATCCGATGGCATATATTATTGCAAAATTTGACGAGAGTGTTCAGGATATTTTAATTTTGCTGGTTACAATTCCTATGTGGATTAATACTTTGCTTAGAACTTATGCATGGATTAGTTTGCTATCAGACAATGGAATTGTAAATTCGTTATTAAAGGTTTTAGGAATAAATCCTGTAACAATGATGTATACAGATTTTTCAGTTGTAATGGGATTAGTATGTGACTTGCTTCCGTTTATGGTAATTCCAATCCATACATCTCTTGCCAAAATGGATTATTCCTTAGTAGAGGCAGCAAATGATTTAGGAGCAAATAGATTTCAAACTTTTACAAAAGTTATTTTTAAACTTTCGATTCCGGGTGTTATAAGTGGTGTAACGATGGTGTTTTTACTTTCAATATCAAGTTTCGTAATTCCATCTTTACTAGGTGGACGTCAGTATGTACTTATTGGAAATTTAATTGAAAATCAGTTTATATCAGTTGGAGACTGGAATTTCGGAAGTGCGATTTCTATTATCCTTGCAATTATTATATTAGGATTAATCAGATTAATGAAAAAGATTGACTCTGAAGAAGCAGGAGGTGAATAGATGAATAAGAAAGTTTCAATAGGACCAAAGTTATATATTGCGTTGTGTTTTATATTTTTCTATTTGCCAATTGCAATTACAATGTTATTTTCATTTAACTCATCGAAGTCACTTACTCATTTTACAGGATTTTCATTTAGATGGTATGAAAAATTAATTACGGACAGAGATATTATTTCAGCTGTTTATGTTTCAATCAGTATTGCCATAATTTCAACATTGGTATCAACTGTTCTTGGGACAATTACTTCAATCGGACTTTCAAGAAGTAGAAAGGTTCTTAAAGAATGGGTTCTTAGCGTAAATGACCTTCCTATTATGAATCCTGATATTGTTACGGCTATAGGTCTGATGATTTTATTTTCTTCTATTAAATTAGGTAGAGGATATTTGACAATGTTGCTTGCACATATCGCATTTTGTACGCCATATGTAATAACAAGTGTTTATCCTAAGGTAAGACGAATGGATCACAACCTTGCAAATGCTGCAATGGATTTAGGAGCAACACCTTTTCAAGCACTTACAAAGGTTATAATTCCAATGCTAAAGCCTGGAATTTATGCTGGAATGCTACTTGCATTTACAATGTCACTTGATGACTTTGTAGTTTCATATTTTGTAACGGGAAATGGTGTCCAAAACATTTCAATAGTAGTTTATAACATGACAAAAAGAACAAATCCGACAATTAATGCACTGTCAACTCTTCTTATTTTAGCAGTTGTAATTATTTTGATTGTTGTAAATGTAATTCCTGCCATTGCAAAAAGACAGCACAGAGAGGCAAATGAAATTGCATCAAAGGGACATGGAGTGTGGAAGAAATTTGCTCCGGTGCTTTCAGTTATATTGGCAATTGCAATTGCGGGCGGATGTGTTTATGGATTTGTTAAAGAACAAAACCGTCAGGTACTTAGAGTGTTTAATTCAGGAGAATATATGGATACAAATCTTCTGACTAAATTTGAAAAAGAATATGACTGTGAAGTTGTTTACGAAACATATGATTCAAATGAGTCAATGTATACAAAACTGTTAAGTGGAGCTGAGTATGACATTTTAGTACCGTCTGACTATATGGTTGAAAGACTTATAAAAGAAGAAAAAATTCAGCCGGTTAATTGGGATTTAATAACAAATAAGGATAATGTTATCAGTAATCTGTTTGAGAATGAATATGATCCTGAAAACAAATATACAGTGCCTTATTATTGGGGAACTGTAGGAATTTTATATAACAAAAATATTGTAGATAAGGCAGATTTGGCACAAGGTTGGGAAATCTTAAAAAATAAAAAATATGCAGGCAATATTTATATGTATGATTCAGAAAGAGATTCATTCATGGTTGCATTGAAAGCGTTAGGTTATTCAATGAATACTTCAAATCATGATGAACTAAAGAAGGCATATGACTGGCTTGTTGACCAGCGTGAAACTATGCATCCTGTTTATGCCGGAGATGATGTTATTGACAATATGATTTCAGGCAATAAAGCAATGGCAGTTGTATACTCAGGAGATGGAGCGTATATTATGTCAGAAAATGAAGATATGGATTTCTTTGTCCCTGAGCAAGGCTCAAATGTGTGGTATGACAGTATGGTTATTACTAAGCAGTGTAAAGATACAAAACTTGCTAATGAATTCCTTAATTTTATGCTAAGGGAGGACGTGGCAAAGCAGAATACGGAATATGTAGGATATGATAGTGCAGTAAAATCGGTTTATGAATATTTTAGAGATGATGAATATGAAGGAATTTCAGCATGTGCGCCTGATATTTCAAATCCGTTAAATGAAACATTTAAATATCAGGATACTGAATTAAAAGAATTCTGTGCCGGTTTATGGACAAAGGTTAAGTCTTATTAGAATTGAGTATCGCTATTATGACTTATAAAAATAGGTATGAGTTGCAATCTATAGAATTGTAATCGATTACGAATAAAGAAAAAGTCTTATTAGAAAAAGGAGCATTATGGCAAATATTATAGAGATAACTGATTTTAATTCTCCGCAGTTAGATATTTATGCAAGAATGTCGGAAGGGCAGCTTCTTAACAGGCATGAACCTGAAAAAGGGATATTCATAGCAGAAAGTCCAAAGGTAGTTGAACGGGCGTTGGATGCGGGATGTGAGCCGATATCAATGCTTGTTGAACGTAAGCATATTGATGGAGAAGCAAAACCTATTATAGACAGATGTAGAGAAGTTCCTGTATATACGGCGCCATTTGAAGTGCTTACACAGTTGACAGGATTTAAATTAACAAGAGGAATGTTGTGTGCAATGCATCGCCCACAACTCCCTAATGTTTCAGAAGTTTGTAGCAAAGCAAGGCGTATAGCAGTTCTTGAAAATGTAATGAATCCAACAAATGTGGGAGCAATTTTCCGTTCGGCAGCAGCTTTAAACATGGATGCGGTTTTGCTCACTCATGGATGTAGTAATCCGTTGTATAGAAGAGCGATAAGAGTAAGTATGGGAACTGTATTTCAGATTCCGTGGACTTTTTTGAACGAAGAAAAAGGAGTAAGTGAACTTAAAGAATTAGGATTTAAGACAGCCGCTATGGCATTAACTGATGACTCGGTATCAATTGATAACGAGGAACTTTTGGCAGAAGAAAAACTTGCAATAGTTCTTGGAACAGAAGGGGACGGACTTGCTAAAGAAACAATTGCAGACTGTGATTATACTGTAAAAATTCCGATGTCTCATGGGGTAGATTCATTAAATGTAGCAGCAGCCAGTGCAGTTGCATTCTGGCAAATGGGAAAATAATGTGGGCTTAGACCTTTTACTTCAGGCATTTTAAAATTAAAAGTGTAAGACTAAAATCGACTTTGTCCACTTCAAAGTGGAAATAAACTTTTCGCTTCACGTTAAAATTAAATAAAAAAAATCGCTTGACAAAAGAGTGTGGTTATTGTACTATTAAACACGCGAGTGCGACTCAAAGCAAGCGCATCATGAATAAGTGATGTGCCCAGTTAGCTCAGTTGGTAGAGCAGAGGACTGAAAATCCTCGTGTCTCTGGTTCGATTCCGGAACTGGGCACTCCGCGGGTGTAGTTCAATGGTAGAACACTAGCCTTCCAAGCTAGATACGTGGGTTCGATTCCCATCACCCGCTTTTGTTATGCCTAAAAATGCTTGTAGAATTTCTTAAAAGAAATATATTAAATATACTTAATCAAAAGAACCCACATCATCGCTGATGTGGGCTCTTTTGATGTTACTATATTATTTTTTCTGATAAACTCTTACATAATCAATAATAAATTCAAAAGGAATATTAGAATCATCTACAGGTCCGCCAAGCCCACCGCCGACAGCAGTATTTAATATGAGATAAAAAGGCTTGTCAAACGGCCATGAATCATGGCTTTGGTCTGTGTCATCAGCTTTGTTGTAACGACAGTAGCTTTTGCCATCAACGAAATATTCGATATAATCTTTAGTCCATTCCATTGCATAGACATGAAAATCATCTGAAAAATCAACGTCAAAAGTTACATTTGTTGTGTACTGAATGCCATCCTTACGTGTATGATTGTGATTTTTAGAATGAAGGCTGAACAATAAATGCTTTTTTAACCTTCCAATATGTTCTAAAATATCAATTTCGCCACAGTTTGGCCAATGATCATTTTCAGGAATAGGAGGCAAAATAGCTCGTTGCTCCTTGCTCATGTTAAAGAAATCTGGGCGACCATCAGGTCTTGTAGGAATTCCGTCAGGTAATTTATGAGGCTTAATATATGGCATCATCCATATTGCGGGCCATGAGCCGACACCTCTTGGCACTTTGGCACGAAATTCAAAATAACCATATGTCCACATTCCTTTATTTAAGGTGTTGACTTTTCCTGATGTGTATTCTCGGTCGCCATCCTTTTGCTTTAAAGAACGTATTGTTAAATGACCATCTTTCACAAAAACATTATCAAGTCTGTCAGTATAGGCCTGAAGCTCGCGATTTGGCCACTGAAAGTTTCCGGTTTCATAATTCCATTTTTTAGAATCTAATTTTCCTTCGTAATCAAATTCATCATTCCAAACTAAATTGTATTCATTAATATTCATAACTATCTCCGATAAAATTTAAAATTCTTTTTGAATTTAACAATGAAAATATTTTTATGCAATACCTTTTTAAAATAATTTATACATAATAAATTGTTTTGGTGTACAATCACTATTGAGAATGAAATAAAAATATGTAAATATTGGGAGTGATTGTGAATACATAACGTATAATATTAAATTTTACACAGTCAGAATAATGAGATTAAAAATTCTACAGTATTAAAAAAATAATAATCTAAAAGAGGAAATAAAATGAATATAGTTTTAGTAGCAATAAATGCAAAATATATACATTCAAATTTAGCAGTTTACAGCCTGAAAGCTTATGCAGAAAAATATGCAAAAAATGAAAATATAGAAATAGAAATTGCAGAATATACAATAAATCAGACAGAGGACGAAGTACTTAGAAATTTATATGAAAGAAATGCTGATATTTTAGCATTTTCATGTTATATATGGAATTTGCAAATGACAAAGCATGTAATTGAAAATATGAAAAAGGTTGCGCCTAATGTACCAATTTATATGGGAGGCCCTGAGGTCTCGTATAATGCTAAAGAATTTCTTTTACAAAATCATGAAGTAGAAGGAATTATGCGTGGAGAGGGAGAAAAAATATTTGCAAATTTTGTTACGGCTGTGTCAGAGGAGAATAGCCCGATACCAAATCTTTCCAATATAAAGGGAATGGTTTATAGAAGTGCGAGCGGTGAAATTATTGAAAATGAATTGGAAAGCCCGCTCGATATGTCGGATATTCCATTTGTGTACAAAGATTTAAAACAGTTTGAAAATAAAATAATGTATTATGAGACGAGCCGTGGATGCCCATTTTCCTGTAGTTATTGCCTCTCATCGATAGATAAAAAATTAAGATTTAGAAATTTATCTTTAGTAAAAGAAGAATTGAAGTTCTTTATAGATAATAAAGTCGCACAGGTAAAATTCGTAGACAGAACATTTAACTGCAAGAAAGACCATGCAATAGAGATATGGAAGTTTATAAAAGAACATGACAATGGAATAACGAATTTTCATTTCGAAGTTGCAGCAGATTTGATGACAGATGAGGAAATAGAAATTATTAAAGATATGCGTCCAGGACTAATCCAGTTAGAAATTGGAGTGCAGTCTGTAAATGAGATGACTATTTCAGCAATAAACAGAAAGACAAATTTAGACAAAATAAGAGAAAAAGTTGCTAAGATTAAATCATTTGGAAATGTACATCAACATCTTGATTTGATTGCGGGATTGCCTTATGAAGATTATGATTCATTTGCAAATTCCTTTAATCAGGTTTATGCGATGAAACCTGACCAGTTGCAGTTAGGATTTCTTAAAGTACTTTATGGTTCAAATATGAAACTTATGAGCGGGGAATATGGAATAAAGCACTTGTCATATCCACCGTATGAGGTTTTAGAGACAAAATGGATTTCATATGAGGATGTACTTAAATTAAAGGAAGTGGAAGAAGTAGTTGAAATATACTATAATAGTTTTCAATTTTCTAATTCAGTTATGTATTTAGAAAAAATGTTTGAAACTCCATTTGAATTTTATGAAAAACTAGGCACGTTTTATAAAGCAAACAGCATGAATGGTGAAAAACATTCGCGAATTGCAAGATATATATTGTTAAGAAAATTTGCAGAATTATTAATAAAAGAAGAAAATAGACCGATAGATATTAATAAGTTTGACGAATTATTAACATTAGATGTATATTTGCGTGAGAATATAAAAACAAGACCGTCATTTGCAAAATATATTAATAACTTTAAGAAGGAAAAGCAAAGTATTTACAGAAATGAGAAAATATATGAAGTAATTCCTGCGTACAGGGATTATGATAGCAAGCAGATAGCAAAAATGACTCATATAGAAGTGTTTGAAAGAATTTATGAAGCACAGTCAAATCCGAAATATATTTTATTTGACTATAAAGACAGAAACGCGTTAAACAGCGAAGCAAACACAATTGATGTTACAAATTTAGTTGAAAGGTTTGGAGAGAATAATGACTAATGAATATGTCTGTGTGGATATTGAAACCACGGGATGTAAACCAATGGAAAATAAAATAATCGAAATAGGTGCTGTAAAGGTTAAAGATGGAAAGATAGTTGACACATTCTCACGTCTTATAGACCCTGAATGTAATATCCCTTATTACATAACTAATCTTACAGGAATAACAAATGATATGGTAAAGGGGCAGGATACAATAGATATTGTGCTTAAGGACTTTATTGACTTTGCAGAGGGTGATGTGATAATGGGGCATAATATAATGTTTGATTATAGTTTCCTAAAATGCAATGCCATGGTATACAATTATAAATTGGAAAAAAGGGGAATTGATACGTTAAAGATTGCAAGAAAAACTATGCCTGAATTAGAAAGCAAGGCACTAGATTATTTGTGCAGATATTTTGGAATCCTTGATGAAAATCATCATCGTGCATTTAATGATGCCGCAGTTACGGTTGAATTATATAATAATTTGTGTGGCAAATTTGGTGCAGAGTACAAGGAAGTATTTGAACCACAGCCGCTTGTGTGTAAAATAAAAAAAATACAGCCTGCCACGGCAAAACAAATAAAATATTTAAAAGATTTAATGGCATATCATGGTATAGAAGAGCAAATTGAATACGACAAACTGAGCAAAAATGAAGCATCTAAAAAAATAGACAAAATTATAAGTAAAAAGGGAAGAATTTTTGGCTTTGAGAACAAATAGTGTTGTGTTATACTGTGATAATATAGGTTTATAAGCAAAACTATTATGGAATTTATAAGAATTTGCATTGCTAAAGTTAAGAAAATGGTGATAACATATGCAACCTGGGCAAATATGCAAATTAAAAATTCCTACAAATTATAAAAATGTATAAAGGAGAATTGACATGAATTTTTTTGATATGTTCAATAAGAAGAAAAACCAGAGAATCATTTCAGGTGTAATAATTGCAGTAGTTGTACTTGCAATGGTAGTGACAACAGTATTTTCTGTTATGCCGTAAATATAGAAGAGAAAACAAAATGAACGAAGTTCATTTCCTATAAATGTTTTCGACGAATAGCCGCCGACCAAAGGGAGGGGCAATACAGATTAAGAGGAGGAAAACAAGTGAAAAGTATAAAGAAGAGCGTTGCTGTTATAACAGTAGTTGCAGCTGTACTTGGAATGTCAGTATTTGCATTTGGAGCTACATCTTCTAAAAATTCAAAAGATAAAGATGTAATCAAAAGTGGAGTAAGAATTGAAAGTATAGACTTAAGCGATTTGACAGAAGAAGAAGCAAATACTAAGGTAAAAGCTTATGTAAAAGAAAAAACAAATGTGCCGGTTAAGATTGATGTAAATGGTACAGAGGTAAAAACTAATTTAAGTGACTTAGGATATAAATGGACAAACAAGTCAGTAATTGAAGAAGCAGTCGGAGTTGGAAAATCAGGAAATGTTATAAAGAGATATAAAGATGGACTTGATTTGAAAAATGAAGGAATTGAGCTCAAACTTGAATTTGGAATTGAAGAAAAAAATATGAAAGACAATTTAAAGAAAATTTGCGACAGCTATAATGTCGAAGCAAAGAATGCGTCTTTAAAACTTACTTCTTCAGGGTTTGAAGTTATACCTGAGCAGGATGGTGTCGTTATTGATTATGATGTAACAGTATCAGGTTTATATGATTACATAACAAAGGAATGGGATAACAAATCAGATATTTTATATACAGCAGAAACAAAGGTGTCTAAACCTAAATATACATCAGAAGATTTAAAGAAAGTTTCTTCTACACCTATGGGAAGTTACTATACTTCATTTTCTGTAGGAACTTCATATGATAATAGAAATAACAATATTAAACATGGAGCTGAAGTATTAGACGGAATTCTTTTATATCCGGGAGAGCAGTATTCATTAAATGAACATTTGGCACCATGGACAGCTGAAAATGGATGGTATCCTGCAGGAACATATGTTGATGGTGGTGTAGCAGACAGTTATGGCGGTGGTATTTGTCAGGTATCAAGTACACTATACAATGCATTGCTTGAAGCAGAAATTAAAGTTGTAGAAAGATATTCTCATTCAATGTCAGTAGCTTATGTGCCATTGGCAGCAGATGCGGCTTTAGCAGGAGATTATAAAGACTTAGTATTTGAAAATAATACGGATGCACCTATTTACATTCAGTCTGTATATAATGCAGGTGGAACATTGACATTTAAAGTTTATGGCCATGATACAAGAGACAGTAGTCGCTCAGTAAAATATGTAAGTGAGACAGTTAAGGAAATACCAATCGAAACAAAGGTTACAAAGGATTCTTCAAAACCTACAAGTTATGAATCAGTAACTGAAAATGGTCATGTGGGATATGTTGCTAAGCTTTGGAAAGTTACATATGAGAATGGAGAAGAAGTTGATAAGGAATTGTTACACACAAGCACTTATGCAATGACTCCAAGAAAAGTTGTAAGAGGAACAAAGAAAGCAGATAAAACAACAGAAGAGGCAACAAAGAAAAAAGATGATTCTGACTCAGATTCAGATAACAAAGAAGAAACAACAAAGAAAAATGAAAAGCCTGAAAATACAACAGAAGCTAAGGCTAAAGAAACAAAGAAGTCAGAAGAATAAAATAATATATATGATAGGCGGTGGCTTATGCGCAGAGGAAAGATTTCTGAAATCGCTTTAAAACGTTCTGTTTTAAAAAATATAAAAAACAGAAATACTAAAGTGGTTAGAGGAGCAGATTTAAGTAATGACGCCTGTGAAATACAATTAGAAGACGTTACGATTGTAATGTCTTCTAATTGTATAGAAACATGGTTTGACGGATGCATAGAGTTTAATGTAGCAAAGGGAATGAATAATATATATGTGCAGGGTGGAATTCCACTTGCGGCAGAAGTTTCAATTGCATTACCATTAGAATATGAAGAAAAGCAGCTTGGCAAATTAATGAGAAAGCTTGATGAAGTATTTGGCAAATACAATGTGCAGATTTCAGGAGGTCATACTACTGTTTCTGCTAATGTAAATCAACCTATAATTATGTTTACTATAATGGGTAGTAAGTGCTACAATGTAAATTGTTTGAAGGATGTTAAGCCCGGACAACAGATTGTTATGACAAAATCCATAGCAGTTGGTGGAACGGGACTCATATCTAATGCTAAGACGGATATTTTAAAAGAAAAATTCATAAATACATATGTTGATAAATGTAAAGATATTATAAATTATATTTCAATTGAAGACGAATCACGTATAGCCTTGGAATGCGGAGAGGCTGCTTTACATGACATTTCTACAGGAGGAGTTTTTGCAGGAGTATGGGAACTTACATCTGCAAGTGGTTTTGGAGTGAAAATTGAATTACAAAAGATTCCGGTATGGCAGGAAACAATTGAAGTATCAGAAGTATTTGATATTAATCCTTATATGCTTGATGGTACAGGTTCTTTATTGATAGTAACAAATAATGGGGAAAGGCTTGTAGATGTTTTAGAAGAAAAAGGAATTAACGCAAGTGTTATAGGAATAATAACATCCGATAAAAACAGAGTATTGATAAATGGAGATGAAACAAGATTTCTGGAACCTCAAAGAGGCGATGAAATATATAAGTTATTCTAAAAGGAGAGGTAGAATATGAGAGAAGAAATTCTTCGGTTATTAGAAAAAAATAGCAGAATAGATATTAAAGAGATTGCTATTTTGGTTGGAAAGACAGAAGCTGAAGTGGCAAATGAAATAGCACAGATGGAAAAAGAGGGGATTATAAGAGGTTACTATACTTTGATAAACTGGGATAATACAAATGATGAAAGAGTATCAGCACTTATAGAAGTTAAGGTAACACCGCAAAGAGGAATTGGGTTTGATAAAATTGCTGAGAGAATCAGTAAATTTGATGAAGTAAAATCAGTATATCTTATGTCAGGTGGATTTGATTTTACAGTAATATTAGAAGAAAAGACAATGAAAGAAATTGCTCAGTTTGTTACAAGTAAATTATCTACTTTAGATGAAGTGTTAAATACAGCAACACATTTTGTATTGAAAAAATACAAAGATTACGGTGTGACAATGATGGAAGAACATAAAGATGAAAGGATGTTAGTGACGCCATAATGAAGAATCCAATATCAAATGTAGCAATGAATATGCAACCATCAGGAATAAGAAAGTTTTTTGATATCGTTAGTGAAATGAAGGATGCTATTTCACTTGGCGTTGGAGAACCGGATTTTGACACTCCATGGCATATTCGTGAAGAAGGAATTTATAGCTTAGAAAAAGGAAGAACATTTTACACATCTAATGCGGGACTCATGGATTTGAGGAATGAAATTTGCAATTATCTTGATAGAAAATTAGGATTACAATATGATCCTGCTAAAGAAGTGGTAGTTACAGTAGGTGGAAGTGAGGCTATAGACATAGCGATAAGAGCTATGATTAATCCGGGAGATGAGGTGTTAGTTCCACAACCGTGCTTTGTATCATATGTACCTTGCGTTCAGTTAGCGTATGGCGTGCCTGTAACAATTGATTTAAAAGAAGAGGACGAATTTAAATTAACAAAAAAATTGTTGCTAGAACATATAACAGACAAAACAAAATTGCTTGTATTACCATTTCCCAATAATCCAACAGGAGCAACTCTTGATAAGCATGAATTAGAAGAGATTGCTCAGGTTTGCATTGAAAAAGATATATATGTATTATCAGATGAAATTTATTCAGAACTTTCATATAAAGAAAAGCATATTTCAATCGCATGTATACCAGGGATGAAAGAAAGAACAGTTCTCATAAACGGATTTTCAAAGGCTTATGCTATGACAGGATGGAGATTAGGCTATGCGTGTGCACCGCACGTTATTATGGAGCAGATGATTAAACTACATCAATTTGCAATCATGTGTGCACCGACAGTAAGTCAGTATGCAGCAGTTGAAGCTTTGAAAAATGGTGACAGAGATGTCGAAAGAATGTGTGAGTCATATAATGAAAGAAGAAGATTTGTTGTTTACAGACTTAGAGAAATGGGCCTTGAATGTTTTGAACCTTATGGAGCATTTTATGTATTCCCGAGCATTAAGAAATTTGGAATGACATCAGAAGAATTCGCAACCAGATTATTACAGGAAGAAAAGGTTGCTGTAGTTCCAGGCGATGCATTTGGAAAATGCGGGGAAGGATATTTAAGAATATCTTATGCATATTCTATTGATAGCCTAAAAACTGCATTAGACAGAGTTGAAAAATTTGTCAAAAAACTGGAACAAAAATAAGTGATAATTATTTAGAAAAAGTTGCGATATAAGTAATTGTTGAAAAACTCCAATATAAAAAATTAAAATTATAATGCCAGTAATTATAAAAATACAATGCAAATAATTTATTGGGAGTAACGTTATAAGTAATTATCAAATTCATATTTTTATAAATAAAAAATAGCAAATCATAATTTGAAGAGTTTGCATTGAAAGAGGGAAAAGATGAATATCGTTTTATTAGAACCTGAAATACCACAGAATACAGGAAACATAGGAAGAACATGTTGCGCCACAGGAACAAAACTACATTTAATAGAGCCTATGGGATTTAAAATTAATGAAAAATCAGTTAAAAGAGCCGGAATGGATTATTGGGAACATTTAGATGTTACAATCTATGAAAGCTATGAAGACTTTTTGGAAAAAAATCCAAATGCGAAAATATGGATGGCAACAACTAAGGGACCAAACAGATATAGTGATGTTAAATTTGAAGAAAATGATTACATCATGTTTGGAAAAGAAAGTGCAGGAATACCTGAGGAAATATTAGTTGAAAATCAGGAACATGCAATACGAATCCCGATGAATCCACAGATTCGTTCATTGAATCTTGCAAATTCAGTAGCAATCGTATTATATGAAGCTTTACGTCAGAATGATTTTGCAGGAATGCAAATGGAAGGACATTTGAGAAAATACGATTGGAAATAATAAAAATTGACATATTTTAATGCCGAAAGTTAAAAAAATCTACAATAATAGCAGGAAAACTGTTGTTTTGTAGGTTTTTTTTGGTTAAAAACGATTTTAATAAAGTTACCGTATTTTAGGACTAAAATTCGTATTAAAATATATCAAATTCCACATTAAAATTAGTCGAATATTTTTGACCCAAACCATTGCAAAACAAATAATTAAGTGATATATTAGTCTCGATTAGTGGAGACATTATGTGTTTTTGTTGTGCTTTTATAGAAGAAACAAGTAAAAAAAACGCATTTTGCCATAAAAATAACATACATGGAGGTTTATAGATGGAAACTTTAGAATGTATTAAAACAAGAAGAAGTGTCAGAAAGTTTAAGCCAGATTCAGTAAGTAAAGAAACAATTGAGGAACTTGTATTGGCAGCATCATATGCACCTTCATGGAAAAATACTCAGACAACAAGGTACATTGCTATAACTAATGAAGAAGTTAAGGCAAGATTAGCAACAGAATGTTGTGCAGAACACAACGCTCAAATAATCAATGGAGCCCCTTTACTTATAGCAACTTTAATTGTGGACAAGCGTTCAGGATTTGAAAGAGATGGAAGCTTCTCTACAGCTAGAAAGGATGCATGGCAGGCATTTGACAATGGTGTTGCAACACAGACTCTTTGCCTTGCGGCAAATGACCTTGGATTAGGAACGGTTGTTATGGGACTTTATGATATAGATAAGGCCAGTGATATAATTGGAGTTCCTGAAGGTCAGCTTTTAATGGCTTTAGTTGCTGTAGGATATCCGGATGAGAAACCGTCTGTACCGAAGAAGAAGACAGTAGAAGATTTATTGAGTTACTGTTAATAAAAGCACTAATATGTTAGAAAAGCGCAAGCTTTTATATATTTATTTTTAGGAGGAAGAACAAAAATGAGAGAAGAATGGACAGGATTTAGCAATGGCGCATGGACATCAGAAGTCAACGTTAGAGATTTTATCCAGAAAAACTACACACCATATGATGGTGATGCTAGTTTCTTAGCAGGACCAACACAGAACACAACAGATTTATGGAATCAGGTACTTGATCTTCAGAAGAAGGAAAGAGAAGCTGGTGGTGTTCTTGATATGGATACAAAGGTTGTACAGACAATCACATCACACGGTGCAGGTTACTTAGACAAAGATAAAGAAACAATCGTAGGTTTCCAGACAGATAAGCCTTTCAAGAGAGGTCTTCAGGTTAACGGTGGTATCCGTATGGCTATGAAAGCTTGCTCAGATAATGGTTATGAAGTAGATCCAGAAGTTGTAGATTTCTACACAAACTATAGAAAGACACATAACGCAGGTGTATTTGATGCTTACACACCTGAAATCAGAACATGTAGAACAAACCACATCGTAACAGGTCTTCCTGATGCTTACGGACGTGGACGTATCATTGGTGACTACAGAAGAGTTGCATTATACGGTGTTGATACACTTATCGTAGATAAGGAAGCTCAGAAGGCTGCTACACCTACAGAAATGAGACCAGAAGTTATTCGTGATAGAGAAGAATATTCAGAACAGATCAGAGCTCTTAAGGAATTAAAAGAATTAGGTAAGATTTACGGATTCGATATTTCTAGACCAGCTCAGAACGTACAGGAAGCTATTCAGTGGATGTACTTGGCATACTTAGCAGCAGTTAAGGAACAGAATGGTGCAGCTATGTCACTTGGACGTACTTCAACATTCATCGATATCTATGCTCAGAGAGACTTAGAAAACGGTACATTTACAGAAGAACAGATTCAGGAATTCGTTGACCACTTCATCATGAAGTTAAGATGCGTTAAGTTCGCAAGAACACCTGAATACAACCAGATTTTCGCTGGTGATCCAGTTTGGGTTACAGAATCAATCGGTGGTGTAGGTATTGACGGACGTCATATGGTAACAAAGACATCATTCAGATACCTTCATACATTAGAAAACTTAGGTGCAGCTCCAGAACCAAACCTTACAGTACTTTGGTCAACAAGACTTCCACAGGAATTCAAGAAATACTGTGCTAAGCTTTCAATTGAATACTCATCAATGCAGTACGAAAATGATGACTTAATGAGAGTATACAATGGTGATGACTACGGAATCGCTTGTTGTGTATCTTCAATGAGAATCGGTAAAGAAATGCAGTTCTTCGGAGCTAGAGCAAACCTTGCTAAATGTCTTCTTTACGCTATCAACGGTGGTGTTGATGAAAAGACTAAGGTTCAGGTAGGACCTAAGTACAGACCAATCACATCAGAATACCTTGATTATGATGAAGTAATGGAAAGATACGAAGATATGATGAAATGGTTATCAGGAGTATATGTAAATGCTCTTAATATCATTCATTACATGCATGATAAATACTCATATGAAAGAATCCAGATGGCATTACATGATGCTCACGTTAAGAGATGGTTTGCAACAGGTGTTGCTGGACTTTCAGTAGTAGCAGATTCACTTTCAGCTATGAAATATGCTAAGGTTAAAGTAATCAGAGATGAAGACGGATTAGCAGTAGATTATGAAGTAGAAGGTGACTTCCCTAAATATGGTAACGATGATGACAGAGTAGATAGCCTTGCAGTTATGATTGTTGACAAATTCATGGGCTACTTAAGACAGCACTACACATACAGAGATAGTATCCCAACACAGTCAATTCTTACAATTACATCAAACGTAACATATGGTAAGAATACAGGTAACACACCTGACGGAAGAAAAGCTGGACAGCCATTCGCTCCAGGTGCTAACCCACTTCACGGAAGAGATACTCATGGTGCAGTTTCATCACTTGCATCTGTAGCTAAGATTCCATTTGAAAACGCTAGAGATGGTATCTCAGATACATTCACAATCATCCCAGATGCTCTTGGAAAAGATTGTGACGTATTCACAGGTGATCTTGATGCTGACGAACTTGGTCTTGATATCGACGATCTTATCAAGTTACAGCAGTAATAAAAAATAAAAGGAAATGATTCAGAATGACAACAGGAATAATTCATTCAACTGAAAGTTGTGGGACAGTAGATGGACCTGGCGTAAGATTTGTAGTGTTCTTCAAAGGGTGCCCAATGAGATGCGCATATTGCCATAATCCGGACACATGGACTATGGAGGGCGGTACAGAAATGACTGTTCAGGAACTTCTTGACGAATATCAAAAGAAAGCACCATTTTATAAAACCGGAGGTATCACCGCTACAGGCGGTGAGCCAATGGTACAAATTGATTTTCTTACGGAACTGTTTGCCGCAGCGCATAAAAAAGGAATTCATACCTGTCTGGATACATCAGGTGTAACATTTAGACCTGATAATCCGGAAAATCTGAAAAAAGTAGATAAATTACTTGAAGTAACCGATTTGGTTATGCTGGATATAAAACACATTGATCCGGAAGAACACAAAAAGTTGTGCAAACAGCCAAATGATAATATTTTGGCATTTGCAAAATATCTTAATGATAAAAAGATTCCAATATGGATAAGACATGTTGTGGTTCCGCATATTACAATGAACAAAGAATATCTTTATAAGTTAGGTCTATTTATAGGAAAACTTGAGATGGTTAAGGCATTAGATATTTTACCATATCATGATATGGCTAAACCAAAGTATGCAGAGCTTGGGATTGATTATCCATTAAAGGATATACAGCCAGCTACTAAAGAAATGGCTGTAGCGGCTAGAAAAATAGTGTTACAGGGATTTAGAGAATCCAGGATAAAATTATTAGAAGAGAAAAACAAATAGGAGGTAGAGAAAATGGCAGCAAGTGCAAAACAGATTGATAATTTAGTTTCATTAATAGATGGATATGCAGAGGAAGGCGGATATCATCTTAACGTTAACGTATTAGTTAGAGATACATTACTTGATGCTCAGCAGCATCCAGAAAAGTATCCACAGCTTACAATCCGTGTATCAGGATACGCTGTAAACTTCATCAAGTTAACAAAAGAACAGCAGGATGATGTTATTAGCAGAACATTCCACGGAAATCTCTAAGATTAAGTTGGATAGTTTACTAAATAACTATTAAATAAGAGACTGATTGTATTTAATGGTAATGAATTACCGTTATAAAACAATCGGTCTCTTTTAAATTATTAGATGCAGTGCATATAAAATTGTGCTATAGTGATATAAAGCGTCCAAAAGACGATATAATTCGTGATAAGATATCATGGAAATTTAATATAATCATAAGGATGAATGATATGAAGTTATTAGAGGAAAGAATCAGACAAGATGGAATACTTAAAGAAGGCAATGTATTAAAAGTTGATAATTTTTTAAACCATCAGATGGACATTGAATTATTTAATGAAATGGGAAAAGAATGGAAGAAATTATTTGCAGACAAGAATATTAATAAGGTGTTAACAATTGAAGCATCAGGAATAGGAATTGCTTGTATTGCAGCACAGTATTTTAATGTACCGGTCGTATTTGCTAAAAAAGCACAAAGTATTAATATTGATGGTGAAGTATATTCAACTAAAATAGAATCATTTACTCATAAGAAAGTTTACGATGTAATTGTTTCAAAGAAATATATCGGACCTGAGGATCATGTATTAATTATTGATGATTTTCTTGCTAATGGATGTGCACTTCAGGGATTAATTCAGCTTGTCGAAGACGCGGGTGCTACAGTTGAAGGAATTGGTATTGCTATTGAAAAAGGATTCCAGCAAGGTGGAGAAATAATAAGAAATAAAGGAATTAAATTAGAATCATTAGCTATTGTAGATGGAATGAATCCTGAAACCGGAGAAATAATATTCAGAGAACAATAGATTGAGATTTTAATAAAATAGGAATATATGATATTTATAGAAAAGTAAAATATATTTTTATGGAATTGGAATATATGATATTCAGAGAAAAGAAAATATATTTCTATGAAATAAAAATATATGATATTTAGAGAAATGAAAAATATATTTTTTATAGAATAGAGATATATAATATTCAGAAAACAGAAACAAAGTTATTAGCCGGAAGTAAATACATTCTGGAAAACCGAAATAAGTGTGTTTCAGACTTTTGGTTCCGACGTTACTAAAAATATAATAAAAAGAGGCGATAGATATGCACAACATAGTTTCAAAATTATTAATTTACGGAAATATGCCGGAAGATTCAATATTAATGGAATTGAGTAATATTATAAGAGAATATAAGGGTGAGAATTACAAGAAGGATGAGATTATCACGAGAATATATCATCAGATAAAGAGAATTCTTGAAATTTCAACAGATTATGCGTTTGATAAGAATTTATGGCATAATTATCTTACATATTTACTTATTACAAATGAAAATCCATTTAGTTTGACTTGTGAAAAGGTAGGAGCAAGTGATGGAAGTGTAAATTATTTCGCAAAAAATGATTTTAAGCAGTTCAAAAAATTGTTTGATTATGATTTTGGACCTATGGAAGAAGAACTTGGAATTGATTGTTTTTCAAGAATTGAAAATTATAAGGCTATTGGTAAACCTGAATTAATGTACAATAAAAATGTAAGCGAAAAGGTTAGAGCGTTAAGTGAAAAATTGGAAAATACAAAAAATGAAGATGAATTTTTTACATGTGTTACTGATTTCTACAAAGATTATGGTGTAGGAATGTTTGGACTTAATAAGGCATTTAGAATTAGTGACAATGACGACAAATTACAATTTCATGCTATTAATAATATGGAGCAGGTTGCATTGGATGACCTTGTAGGATATGAAATTCAGAAAAAGAAACTTGTGGATAATACAGAAGCATTTGTACAAGGAAGAAAGGCAAACAACTGTCTTTTATTTGGCGACAGTGGAACAGGAAAGTCAACAAGTATAAAGGCTATTGTTAATGAGTATTATGACAAGGGTCTTAGAATGATTGAAATTTATAAACATCAGTTTAAAGATCTTTCAAATGTAATAGCAAGTATTAAGAATAGAAATTATAAATTTATTATTTATATGGATGATTTGTCATTTGAAGAATTTGAAATTGAATATAAATTCCTTAAAGCTGTAATAGAAGGTGGCGTTGAAACAAAACCGGAAAATGTATTAATATATGCAACATCTAACAGACGTCATTTGATTAAGGAAACATGGAATGACAGAAGCGATGTCCAGGTGGATAACGGAATGCATAAATCAGATACAATGGAAGAAAAACTTTCTCTTGTAAACAGATTTGGTGTGACAATTAATTATTCTAAACCAAGTCAGAAGGAATTCTTTAACATTGCAGTAGAATTATGCAGAAGAGCTGGAGTTACAATGAGCGACGAAGAGATAAAGGCTGAAGCAAATAAGTGGGAATTAAGCCATGGTGGTATCTCAGGAAGAACAGCGCAACAGTTTGCAAACTATCTTGCAGGACAGCAGAAATAATAAGCAATAGTAGTAGGTAGTTTGGGAAAGTATGGTGATTTGATGAAAGTATATAAATTCGGAGATATTCCTGTCGGAGTAGAAACAAGAGGTATTTATTTTAATGATAATTGTATTAATTATTTAGCTGAAAAAGCAAAACCGGAATTTGTAATAAAGGCTACAGACAAGGATTTGGAATTCGAACAGATGCAGTCAGAAGATAATCAGACTTATCCTAAATCCTATTTGGAATTTATAGCTTTATATAGAAAGTTTTGCGAAAAAGCGATTGATTATGGGGTTATTCTAGTTCATGGAAGTGTGCTTGAAATTGATGGAAAGGCATATATGTTTTCAGCTCCAAGTGGAACAGGAAAATCAACTCATGCTAAATTATGGAGAGATTGCTTTGGAGACAGAGTGACTATGATAAATGATGACAAGCCGTTAATTAAATTTAGGGAAGATGGCATATATGCGTATGGTACGCCTTGGGATGGAAAGCATCATTTATCAACTAATATGAAAGCAAAACTTGCCGGGATTTGTTTCTTGCATCAGGCTAAGGAAAATCATATAGAAAAAGCAACAAAGGAGAATGCAGTTAAGCATCTTATGAACCAGGTGTATAGACCAAGAGATATTATGGCAATGAGTAATACATTAGAATATGTTGATAAAATTGTTAATGAGATTCCGATATACGAAATGGGATGTAATATTTCAAAGGAGGCAGCTATTGTTGCATATGATGCAATGAAGGATGGAACACTGTAGTATGGAAGATAAGAAAATAGAAGATATTATTAAAGAAAAAGGTTTCTATGTCGCGACAGTAGTTGGAGACAGTATGATGCCAATGTTACATAATAAAAAAGATTTGGTGAAAATTGTTCCGGCTGATTCTAATTTAAAAGAGAATGATATTCCGTTATATAAACGACCTACAGGAGAGTATGTTCTACATAGAATAATAGCTGTGAAAAGGCAATATTACATTATTTGTGGCGATAATAGAACTCATAAGGAAAAAGTTCCTTTTGATTGGATTGTGGGCGTTTTGGAAGAATTTGAAAGAAATGGCGCAACATACAAAACAGATAATGCAGAATATTTAAATTATGTGGATAAAATGCGGAAAACTTTTTGGAAGAGAAAGTTAAAAAACATAGTAATAAAAATTAAGAGAAAAATAAGAGGAAAATGATGAAAAAGAAAACTTTATTGATAACAATGGTTTTGACAATGGTAATGTCTACATCAGTATTTGCAGCAGGAGGAGACAATTATGGAGAAGATATTTTTGGAACAACATCTTCCCAAGTAACGACAACTAAAGCGAGTGCGACAGAAAAGACAACTGATAAAGAAAATATAAAAAATAATGTTGAAACATGTGCTGCACAAAATAGCACAGAAAATAAAAATATATTAAAAAAGGCTAAGATTGTAAGTATTAAGAGAGTTAATGGAAATAAAGCCAAAATAAAATTAAAGAAAATTGATAGTGCATCAGGTTACCAGCTATGTTATTCTACAAATAAAAAGTTTAAAAATAACAAAAAGGTGTATGGCTCTAAATTGTCATACAAGTTAAAGTTAATGAAAAAGGGAAAAAAATACTATGTAAAAGCAAGGGCATTTTCCTTAAGCAATAATAAAAAGGTGTATGGAAAATGGAGCAAAGTTAAAAAAATATAAAAAAAGTAAAAAAGTGCTTGCAAAGGTTACTGCTTTATGATAGAATTATTTCCGTTGCAAGAGCAATGGCCCATCGCCAAATGGTAAGGCACTGGACTCTGACTCCAGCATTTTCAAGGTTCGAATCCTTGTGGGCCAGTTAAAAACCACTTCATAATGAAGTGGTTTTTTTAGCTTTATGATTATGATGCATGTTTATTATTTGCAACCAGCCGGATTGTATAAATAGAAGTTCTTTTTATTATTTAAATCATCTAAAACCATTCTGAGAGCTTCACCAAAACGTTGGAAATGAACAATTTCTCTAGCTCTTAAAAATCTTATTGGGTCAGCAACCTCATTATCCTTAACTAATGTCAAAATATTGTCATAAGTAGTTCTCGCTTTTTGTTCAGCAGCCATATCTTCAAATAAATCAGTGATTGGGTCGCCTTTTGATTGAAATTCACATGCATTAAATGGGATGCCTCCAGCAGCTTGTGGCCATACGCCTAAAGTGTGGTCAACGTAGTACTTTTCGAACCCTGCAGTGTCCACCTCGTTGCAAGGAAGATCCTTGGTAAGTTGATGAACAATGGTTCCAACTATTTCTAAATGTCCAAGTTCTTCAGTTGCGATATCGTTTAAAAGTCCTGCAACTTTAGGATTAGACATAGCATATTTTTGTGACATATAACGCATTGCAGCACCTGCTTCGCCGTCAGGACCGCCATACTGAGATATTATTACCTGTGCAATTTTGGGGTTCCTAAATTTTATATTTACCGGGTACTGAAGTCTTTTTTCATAACTATACATTAGCAATTACCTCCTTCCCATGGTAAAGGGGAATCGTTCCAATTCCAATAATCCTTAACATCAACGTCGTAGGCTGTAATGGGACCAAATTCCCTTGTATATTCATCTACGGCATCCATTCTTATTTTTTTAACTTTCTTATAATATTCAATCGCTTCAGAGCAACTGGGATGAGTATCTAAAAATAATTTTACGTCATCCATTGCAAAACTTGCCTGATTAATTATTTTCATAAGTTTTAAACGATTTGCATTATTCTTCATTTCTACCCCTCCATGGTTTATTTAAATCTTTAAATATGGTTCCGCATTCAAATGCATCACACATATCGAAAAGTTCACCCCATTTTTGCCATGGAACAAATGCCATAGCCGGATTCATTTTATCAACATGATCAGTTCCTATGTCACAACCATCTTTATGACAAGGGCATAAATTCATTTCTTTATCATGTTTATCATCTTTTTTATCAGGACCGGCATTCCTGCATGAAGAACAAGGCTGATTCATATTTCCACTCATTTGATTGCGACCACGGTACATATTGTTCATTCGTGCCTGATTGCTACATCTGCAGGGAGACATCTGGTTAGAATGCATATTACAATTTGTGCAGCTCATTTATACACCATCTTTCTAATGTTTACATTAATATTTTATGCAAATAAAAATAAAAAGTTCTGAACATAGATATAGTTTTTTGTCATAAATTCGTTTATACTAGAAATAGTTTGACTTTTTAGGAGGAAATTATGAGAAATTGTTTAGTTGCCCAGTCGGGCGGACCAACAGTAGCAATAAATGCAAGTCTTGCAGGAGTTATACAGGGAGCTATTGATAGTAAAAAATTTTATAAAGTATATGGTTCGATTAATGGAGTTCAGGGGCTTTTAAATTCAAGACTTATGGATTTGACACATAAAGTTGAGACAACGCCTATGTTTATAGAATTATTAAAAAAATCACCTTCAATGTATTTAGGATCATGTCGTTATCAGTTGCCTGATTATAAAGAGGATGATACACCATATGCGTACATCTTTAAAAAATTTGCTGAATATGAAATAGATGCATTTTTCTATATTGGTGGAAATGATTCTATGGATACAGTTGATAAATTAAGCAAATATGCATTAGCAATAGGAAGTGACATTAAGATAATTGGAATCCCTAAGACAATCGATAATGACTTATGCGTAACAGACCATACTCCGGGATATGGTTCAGCAGCTAAATATATTGCATCAACATTACTTGAAATAGGTCATGATACAAGTATATATCCAATTAATAGTGTTACTATTGTGGAAATTATGGGAAGAGATGCAGGGTGGCTTACAGGGGCAGCTGCATTGGCAAGAAACTCATATAATGATGCACCGCATCTTATTTATTTGCCGGAAGTAGCTTTTAATAAAGATGAATTTATTGAAGATGTAAAGGCTGCTATGGATAAATATAATAACGTTGTAGTTGCTGTTTCAGAAGGAATAAAAGATGCAGATGGAAATTATATAAGTGCGACAAATGCTGTTGAAGATACATTTGGACACAGTCAGTTAAGTGGAACAGGGAAGTGCCTTGAATATATTGTGAAGGAAAGCATTCAGGTAAAAGTACGTTCAGTTGAAATAAATATTTTACAAAGAAGTGCAGCTCATATGTCATCAATTACAGATATAGGTGAAGCATTTAGATTAGGAAGACATGCAGTTGAATGTGCAATTGCAGGAAAGACAGGAATAATGGTTACAACTATTAGAAAAGATAATGAGCCTTATTCAGTAGATATGGGTGAGACACCTGTTGAAAATGTAGCAGGACTTGTAAAGCATGTACCAAGAGAATGGATAAATGAACGTGGAAATAATGTTACACAGGAATTTATAGACTATGCATATCCCTTGATTTTAGGGGAGCCGGTTGTTAAATATCAAAGAGGAATACCTGATTATCTTGATATATCACATTTATTCCCTAATAAATTTGACAATTAAAGTTAAAAAATATAATAAAAATTTTTTTTAAAAATGAAAAAATGGGTAAGTTAAAAAAAAATACTTATCCATTTTTTGATAAAAATTCAAAATATAACGTGTATAAAAGGTTTGATATAATAAGGCAAAATAATTAAAAAGAAGGAAAAAGTAAAAACGTTTTTAGAAAAACTAAAAAATGAGTACTTTTAAATGAAAGTGAATACTTTTTATGACAAATTTCATGTGGTATATTTAAATTGATATAATGGCTGTTTATGAATTGATGAAATTTACAGATAGCATACAATAAATTAGGAAAAGGAGAAAATAAAGAATGAAAGGGTTTAAAGAAAAATTATTAACTGGAACATTAGCATTTACGATGGTATTAACGAGTGCAGCAGTTCAGTTTAATACAACAGAGGTTAAAGCAGACACTGCAGGAAGTGATTACAAACTCGTATGGAGTGATGAATTTAATGGGACAGCTCTTAATACAAACAACTGGACATATGATTTAGGAAATGGAGGATCAAATGTAGGTTGGGGAAATAATGAAAAAGAGTATTACACAAACAGAACAGATAATGTCTATGTATCTGATGGAACATTAAAGATTAAAGCATTAGAACAGAAATTTAATAATTATAATTATACATCAGGAAGAATCAAGACAGCAGGAAAACAGACTTTTAAATATGGACGTATGGAAGCAAGAATTAAATTGCCATCATTAAAAGGTGTATGGCCGGCATTTTGGATGCTTGGTGTTAACCAGAAAGGATGGCCATGGTGTGGGGAAATTGATATTTTAGAAGCATGGAATACAGATAATTTCGCACAGGGAGCTTTTCATTGGAATACAGGAGGAGAAGATAATTCATATAGTCCAAATTATATTGCAAGACAGCTTAATGCAAGGTATACAGCATATAATTGGTACGATAAAACACAGTGGCATATTTATGCAGTTGAATGGAATGATAAGAAAATAAATTATTTTGTAGATGATACATTATATTTTTCAGTTGATGTTACAAATGCAGATAAAAAGGATGAAGCATCTAAGTATTATTATTTCCTTTTAAATGTGGCAGTAGGTGGAAATCTTCCGGGAACAACTCCTACATATAACACTTTACCTGCGACAATGGAGGTGGATTATGTAAGAGCTTATCAGAAAACAAGCGATCAGGGTGGAAATACAGCTACATGGACTGAACAAGGCGAGGTGCCTGTACATACAGTTACATTTAAAGATGAAAATAAAGTAATGAGTACATTTACATGTTATGATGGTGAAACTCTTGAAATCCCAAGTGTATATGCCGGAGAAAATGGTTTTGAAGGCTGGTATACAAGTGATAATCAGAAAGCAATTAACACTATGAGAGTTAGAGGCAGTATTGAGTTGACTGCAAAATGGTCAGTACCACATAAGGTTGAACAGGATATTACAGATAATAATAGAGATAATAATATAACTACTATGCCTTCAGTAAAAAAAGCTGTTATAAAGTCAGCTGTAAAGAAGAAAGGAAAAGCTGTCATCAAAATTAAAAAGATAGCTAAAGTTTCAGGTTATCAGTTGAATGTGGCACGGAATGTTAAATTTAAAAAAGTGAAAACTATAAATACAAAGAAAACAACTGTAATTGTCAAAAAAATAAAGTCAAATAAGAAATATTATGTTAGAGTCAGAGCTTATAAAGTAGTGAATGGTACTAAAGTATATGGAAAATGGAGTAATGTAAGAAAAATAAAATAAGCTTTTGATATATGATAAAATAAACATTATGAAAAAAAACAAAATAAAAACATAAAAATATAATTTAAAAGTAGGAGCGTATTATGAGAAAGTTAATGAACAAAGTAATAGGAACAACTTTAGCAGTAGCAATGGTTGTTACATGCATGCCGGTGGCAAATGTAAAAAATGTTCATGCAGCAGAAAAAAAGAATACAGCATATAAGCTTGTATGGAGCGATGAATTTAATGGAACATCGCTTAATACAAATAATTGGAACTACAATATAGGAAATAGTGGAACAGACGGAAAAAATCCGGGCTGGGGAAACAATGAATTAGAATATTATACAGATAGTGAAAAGAATGTAAGTGTTTCAGACGGAACATTAAAAATAACAGCACTTGAAGAAAAAACAGTTGATCCAAAAAATTCAAAAGTTACATATTCTTATACATCAGGTAGAATAACAACAGCCGGAAAACAGGATTTTCAGTATGGTAGAATGGAAGCAAGAATAAAACTTCCATCATTAAAAGGTGTATGGCCGGCATTTTGGATGCTTGGAGTTAATCAGAAAGGATGGCCATGGTGTGGAGAAATTGATATTTTGGAAGCATGGAATACAATTAGCTTTGCACAGGGAGCTTTTCATTGGAACGCAGGAGTTGGAGAAGATAGTCCGTTAGATAACAAATATGTATCAGGGCAGTTAAATGCTTCATATTCAAGATATAGCTGGTATGATAAAACACAGTGGCATATTTATGCAGTTGAATGGGATAAAGAATATATACATTACTATGTAGATGATGTTGAATATTATAAAGTAAATATATCAACTGCAGATAAAAAAGATGAAGGAATGAAATCATATTACTTCTTATTAAATATGGCAGTAGGAGGAAATCTCCCAGGAGTAGCACCTGATGCAGGAACACTTCCGGCAACAATGGAAGTAGATTATGTAAGAGCATATCAGAGAACAAGTGATAATGGAACGAATTCTGCAAAGTGGACAGAGCAAAGTCAGGTTCCTACATATGCAGTAGCTATGAAAGATGGAAAAAAGATTGTAGCAAACAATAATGTATATGACGGAGAAACACTTGATTTGCCTGTTTTAACAAAAAAAAGATATACATTTAACGGCTGGTACACAAGTGACGGAAAAGAAGTAACAGAAAAGTACAGAGTAAGGCAGAATACAACTATAGTAGCTAAATGGACAAAGGTAACTGTAAAGCAGCCTAAATTAACAAAATTAGTTAATAAAAAGAAAGGCACTATTTATGCTAAATATAGTATAAAAGGAAAAAAAGCAGATAGTCCAAAGGGTTACCAGATAAAATATGGAACAAACAAAAAGTTGAAAAAAGGAAAAGTTACTTCAACAACTTCAAAAAATATTACTATTCCATTTTTGAAATCAGGTAAGACTTATTATGTTAAGGTAAGAGGCTATAAATTGGATTCAAAAAACAAAAAAGTATTTGGAAAATGGAGTAAAATAAAATCAATTACTGTAAAATAAGAAAAAACATAGGGTAAAATTAGTAAAACTAATGGTTTTAAATAAGAAATATGTTTGCAATACTCTGAAAATGGGGTATAATAAACACGGTTAGAAAAAAATCTCTATAAATATAAAACATACGGAGGTACAATATGTTAGTTTCAGCAAAAGAAATGTTAGAAAAAGCAAAAGCAGGTCATTATGCTGTAGGACAGTTCAACATCAACAATCTTGAATGGACAAAGTCAGTTCTTTTAACAGCAGAAGAATTAAAGAGCCCTGTTATTTTAGGTGTATCTGAAGGTGCAGGAAAGTACATGACAGGATTTAAGACAGTAGCTGCTATGGTTAAGGCTATGGATGAAGAATTAGGAATTACAGTTCCTGTAGCTCTTCACTTAGATCACGGAACATACGAAGGATGTTATAAATGTATTAAGGCAGGATTTACATCTATTATGTTCGATGGTTCACATTATCCAATTGAAGAGAACATTGCTAAGACAAAAGAATTAGTAGCAGTAGCTCATAATATGGATATGTCAATTGAAGCAGAAGTTGGTTCAATTGGTGGTGAAGAAGATGGAGTTATCGGAAGAGGCGAATGTGCTGACCCTGATGAATGTAAGGCAGTAGCTGATCTTGGTGTAGATATGCTTGCAGCAGGTATCGGTAACATTCATGGAAAATATCCTGAAAACTGGGAAGGACTTAGTTTTGAAACTCTTGATGCAATTCAGCAGAAGACAGGAATTATGCCATTAGTTCTTCATGGTGGTACAGGTATCCCAGCAGATATGATTAAGAAAGCAATTGATCTTGGTGTATCTAAGATTAACGTTAATACAGAATGTCAGTTATCATTTGCTGATGCAACAAGAAAGTACATCGAAGCAGGAAAGGACTTAGAAGGAAAAGGATTTGATCCTCGTAAGTTACTTGCTCCAGGTGCAGAAGCTATTAAAGCAACAGTAAAAGAAAAAATGGAATTATTCGGTTCAGTTGGAAAGGCTTTTGAATAGGCATTTAACAGACCGGGCATCCTGAAATATATTTTTAGGAAGCACATAATATTAATAACAATGGGCTCCTGCTTGAAGCGGGAGCCTTTAATAATATTTAGGATTTAAAAGAGTATTTTATTGTATGGATAGAAAAGAATTTGTAGATAATAAAATAGAAAATAATATCGAAATAAAAGATAATAAAATAGATGATGAATTAAGAGTAGGATTTGATTCTGAAAAGAAAGAAAATACTGAAAAGAAAGAAAATTCTGAGAAGAAAGAAAATACTGAAAATAAGAAAAACAAAATATCAGGAATTGCATATAACATAGTGAGGGTAATAGCATTTACCGTTGCCGGTATAGCATTTGGATATGCATCATATGAATTGATGGATTCATATTTGGATTATACAGCAGCTCAGGAAAAATATAGTGCAGTTGATGAAATGTTTAATCAGATACAGAGTACAGAACAGACGGCAGATACGGCAGATACAGCTCAGACAGCTAGTAGTGCAGAATACCAGGGAACAATAACCAAATGGGTATGGGACTATGATGCAATGTTAAAATATAATGATGAGTCAAAAGGATATATTAAACTTGATGGCACAAGAATTCAGTACCCTATAGTTCAGCATAGTGATAACGATTATTACTTGGTAAAAGGTTCAGATAAAGTGGCAAATGGTGGTGGAGCTATTTTTATGGATTCACGTTGTGGAGGACTTGATGCCAGAATGAGTGTTGTGTATGGACACAACATGATGGATGGTTCAATGTTTCACGACTTAATGAAATTTTCAAAAGAAGATTTTTGCAAGAAAAATCAGACATTTGATGTTTATGTGGGACATCGTCATTATATTTATCACGTATTTTCGTCATTTAGAACTAAGGCAGATAATGAAGATATATATAAGTTTGGCTTTAAAGATGATGATGAGTTTGCTAAATGGATTAAGAAGACTTATGACAAGAGTAATTTCAAGTATGACAGTAAAATGCCAGGTGTATCAGACAAGATTTTGATATGTTCTACTTGTGTGGATAACAATGGTAACAGAATGGTTGTATGTATGTACAGAGGGGAAGAAGTAGTGGATTAGTGTAAACTAACTTAATTTTATTAAGTAATACTTAAAAAAATAAGGGATTTTAGGGAATGGTATTGATTTTTATTAAGAAATAGTGTAACTTATATATCGACGAGGGAAACCTCACCGCTAAATGAGATTAAGAACAAGGGCGTTCTTCAAAGAATTATTTGGAGAAGAGCCTTTTTTTATTACAAGGCTAAAGACATATAGAGTGGACAGAGTAAATGCCTTTTTAAATTAGCGGAATGAAAAATAGTTAAGTATAGAAAGGAACAGACACTATGGGAGTTAATGTATCAGAAGTATTTGGACAGAATGTATTCGATGAATCAGTAATGAAGAATCGTTTACCTGAAGCAACTTACAATGAAATTAAGAAAATTATGCACGAAGGTGGAGATATCACAATGGATATCGCAAACATCGTTGCACAGGCTATGAAGGAATGGGCTGTTGAAAAAGGTGCTACACATTATACACATGTATTCCAGCCATATATCATTTCAGTAGGAGCTGAAAAACATGATTCCTTCGCATCATTACCAACAGATGGTAAGATTGATAATACATTTACAGGAAAAGATTTATTAATGGGAGAACCTGATGCATCATCATTCCCATCAGGTGGATTGAGACAGACATGTGGAGCAAGAGGTTATACAGCATGGGATGTTACATCACCTGCTTACATAAAAGATGATACACTTTGCATTCCAACAGCATTTTGCTCATACACAGGTGAATCACTTGATACAAAGACACCTTTACTTAAAGCAATGCATGCAGTAAGTAAATATGCTATAAGACTTTTAAGATTATTAGGAAATACAACATCAAGAAGAGTTCTTTCATATGTTGGCCCTGAACAGGAATATTTCTTAATTCCTGAAGATTTATATGAACAGAGACCTGACCTTAAATTCTCAGGACGTACACTTTTCGGTGCTATGCCTCCAAAAGGACAGGAAATGTCAGATCAGTATTTTGGTGATATTAGAGAAAAAGTTAAGAAATTTATGTCAGACGTTGATGAACAGTTATGGAAATTAGGAATCACAGCAAAGACACAGCATAATGAAGTTGCTCCTTGTCAGCATGAAATTGCACCTATTTTCTCAGTTTCAAATGTAGCATTAGATAATAACTACTTAGTAATGAACGTATTAAAGAAGACAGCTAAGAAGTATGGATTAGTTTGTTTATTACATGAAAAACCATTTGATGGAATTAATGGCTCAGGTAAACACAACAACTGGTCACTTACAACAGATGACGGAATTAACTTGTTCAAACCAGGTAAAGAACCTGAAAATAATAAAGTATTCCAGTTAGTACTTGCATGCCTTATGTCAGCAGTTGACAAACATGCAGTATTGCTTAGAACAGCCGCTTCTAACACAGGTAACGATCACAGATTAGGAGCAAATGAAGCACCACCTGCAATCATTTCTATTTATTTAGGAGATCAGGTTGGAGATGTAGTAGATCAGATTATTAAGAATGGAAAAGCTACTTCAAGCCTTCATTCAGGTGTAATTGATTTTGGTATTAACAAACTTCCTGTATTAGAAAAGGATCCTACAGATAGAAACAGAACATCACCATTTGCATTTACAGGTAACAGATTCGAATTCAGAATGGTTGCTTCATCAAACTCAATTGGTGATACAAATACAGTACTTAGTGCAATGATGGCAGAAGCATTTGCAGATGCAATTGATGCTCTTACAGGTGCTGAAGATTTAGATAAAGCTGTAGAAGAATATACAGTAAAACTTATGAGAGAACATGAAAGAATTATCTTCAACGGAAACGGTTATTCAGTAGAATGGCCTGTAGAAGCTGAAAAGAGAGGACTTCCAAACTGCAAGTCTATCGTAGATGCAATTCCTTCATTAGTAGCTGATTCAACAGTTAAGATGTATGAAAGATTCAATATTATGTCTAAGGCAGAACTTGAAGCTCGTAAGGAAATCTTATTTGAACAGTATGCAGGAGTAAGAAATATCGAAGCTTTAACTATGATTGATATGGCAAGCAAGATGTTTATTCCATCAGTTGTATACTATACAAAAGAACTTGCTGATACAGCAATTGCAGTAAAAGAGGCAGGAGCAGATGCTTCAACTCAGATAGAATTATTAAATGATGTAACAGCTAAGTTAAATGAAGCTAAAGCAGGATTAGAAGACTTAAAGAAAGCAACAGCTAAGGCTCAGAGCATTGATGACAATCAGGAAAAGGCAGAAAGCTACAAGTCAGAAGTAATGGCAGCAATGGCAGAACTTAGAAAACCTGTAGATGAACTTGAAATGATTGTAGACAAAGAAGTATGGCCGGTACCTTCATATGGAGATATTTTATTCTACTAAAATCAAAAACTAAACATGATAAATAGCAAAAGCGCACCGAAAGAATGAAAACTTCCGGTGCACTATTGTTTTTAGAAAACAATATCTGACAATGTTCATTGAAAAGCTCTTTGTCAAGAATGGAGGTAATCTGAGTTTAAGATTATTTGTAAAATATGCAGGAATAGAAAACAAGATATAGCAACGTTCTTAAAAAAAGAAGAAAGGCCCTGATATATTTATTGAAATGGCATTTGCCACCGTCGGTCCAAAGTTTTGAAAAAAACTTTGGGGTTGGAATCTATTCAAAACCAAAAATTTTTTCAAAACTTTAGGACTGCTACGAGTGGCAAGCAGCGCGAGCGTAAATTTCAATAAATATATCAGGGCCTTTCAGCCTTATTTGAAGAAAACAGAAATTAATCCGTTTACAATAATTATTAAAGTTATCAAAGGTAAAATCCATTTACAATAAATACGTATTTTATTTGGAACCTTAAGTCCTGAGCCTAAATTAACCTCAGAAATGTAATTATCCCATCCCCATCCATATTTGCTTGTACAGAATAAAGTGTAAATCAGGGAACCAATTGGAAGAATTAAATTACTAATCATAAAATCTTCTAAATCTAAAACACTAGTTCCATCACCTAAAGGATGAAAACCTGATAGCAGGTTAAATCCTAAAATACAAGGAAGAGATGCTAATATAATAACAATAGTATTTACAATAGCTGTTTTCTTTCTGGACCATCCCCATAAATCCATGCATGAGGACATAATGTTTTCAAATACTGCAATTACAGTTGAAAAAGCGGCAAATGCCATAAATATAAAGAAGCAGCTTCCCCATATTCTTCCGCCGGGCATTTGAACAAATATATTAGGTAAAGTAACAAAAATAAGACTAGGTCCCTGATCTGGGTTAACTCCAAATGCAAAGCATGATGGAAAAATAATAAGTCCTGATACAATTGCTACAAAAGTGTCTAAAGCGACAATGTTTATTGATTCACCTAATAGGCTGCGGTCCTTGCCCAAATAACTTCCCAAAATTGCCATAGAACCCATTCCTATACTAAGTGTAAAGAATGCCTGATTCATAGCAGCAACAATTACATTTACCAATCCGATTTCTTTTATTCTATTAAAATCAGGAACAAGATAAAAATATAATCCTTTATCAGATCCAGCAAGGAAAATACTGTTAATGGCTAAAACTACCATAATTATTAAAAGTGCAATCATCATTGTTTTTGATATTTTTTCAACACCATTTTGTACGCCTAAAGAGCATACAAGGAAACCAAGGATAATAACAATTACAGTCCAGAAAATCATTTCTGATGGAACATTAAGCATATCAGAAAAATGAGCCTGCACATCTGCTGTAGTAGCGTTTGTAAAATCACCTTTTGCCATGTCGAAAAAGTATCGTAACATCCATCCAGCAACAGTAGTGTAAAACATCATTAAAATATAATTTCCAGCCATTCCAACATATCCATGAAGATGCCAATATTGCCCTTTCTTTTCCAATGCCTTAAATGAACGTGAAATGCTTTGCTGACTTGCACGCCCGACAGAAAATTCCATAGTAAGAATAGGTAAGCCTAAAATTACTAAAAACAAAATGTAAAATAGTACGAAACATCCGCCTCCATTATTACCTACAACGTAAGGAAAGCGCCACACATTGCCAATTCCAATGGCGCATCCAGCAGAAATAAGGATGAAGCCAAGTCTCGATTTAAATTTTTCTCTTTCCATTAAATACCTCGATTCTATAGTGGTTCTTGCATCATATTAAAGAAATTAAAAGAATTTGTCAATTTAACGTGTTAGCGCATTAAAATTATATAAAAATATTTAGTAAATTTTGAAGAAAATTATTGTAAAATAGGGGAGTGTAAAGCCTTTCTTAGTTGAAATGAACAAACAATTGTTGTAGAATTAAGTGTCGTGTAAATACTAAGAATGAATAAAAAAGAAAAGTACTAAATTTTGATATTCATAATCTTATATTAATGAGAAATACAGATAGCAAAATTAAATTTTTCATACTTAATTTCAGTATTAAATTTAATAATATATAGAATAGAGAGGAGGAGCATCATGTTAGACGAGTTAGATGAATTAGTGAAAAAAGTAATTGAACTAATTGAAGATAAGAAATATGTACTAGTAAAAAAAGAGTTTGCTGACATGAATGAGGCGGATATAGCTGAAGTATTAGAAGAACTTCAGGAAGAACTGCCAACACAGGAATTTATAAGGGTATTCCGATTGCTCCCCAAAGATATAGCGGCAGATGTATTTGCTCATCTTCCTGTAGAAATTGAGCAGTATATAATTAATTCCCTTACAGATAAAGAAACAACAAACATTATTGAAAACATGTTTGCTGATGATGCTGCCGATTTGATGGAAGAAATGCCGGCGAGTGTTGTAAGAAGAATTTTGGCATTGGCTTCGGATGAAACACGAAATGATATAAATCATCTGTTAAAATATCCGGAAGATTCTGCTGGTAGTATTATGACAGTCGAATTTGCTGACTTGAAGGAAAACATTACTGTAAAGCAGGCGTTAGAAAGAATTAGAGCAATAGGAATTGATAAGGAGACAATCAATACCTGTTACGTACTTGATTTGCAAAGGCATTTGGTAGGGTCGGTAACACTTAGAACTTTGCTTCTTGGCAATCCTGATGCTATTGTAAGCGATATAATGGATGAAAATGTGATTACTGTAAGTACGTTAGATGATCAGGAAACTGTAGCCAGACAATTTCAAAAATACGATTTTATGGCGATGCCTGTAGTAGACAGTGAAAACAGACTCGTTGGTATTATTACGGTCGATGATATTTTGGAAATTATTGAAGAAGAGGCAACAGAGGATATGGAAAAGATGGCAGCTATTTTACCATCTGACAAGTCATATTTTAGAACGGGAATATTTGAAACATTTAAATCAAGAATTCCATGGCTTCTTATATTAATGATATCAGCTACAATTACAGGTACAATAATAGACAGTTTTGAAGCAAAACTTGCAGGAATTACAGGATTAGTTGCTTTTATACCTATGTTAATGGATACCGGTGGAAACTCAGGTGGACAGGCATCAGTAACTATCATTCGTGCAATATCTCTTAATGAAGTAGAATTTAAAGATATATTTAAAGTAATATGGAAAGAAATAAGAGTTGCGGTTTTATGTGGCTTAACGCTAGCAGTAGTTAATTTCATAAGAGTTTTAATTATGAATGCTTTAGGTACAGGAATTACACATGAAGCTATAATGGTAAATGTTACTGTATGTATTACATTATGTATTACAGTTATGTGTGCTAAGTTGGTTGGATGTATACTTCCAATATTGGCAAATCAGTTAGGATTCGACCCTGCAGTTATGGCTAGCCCATTTATTACAACAATCGTTGATGCTATTTCGCTTGTATTATTCTTAAAGATTGCAACATTTATGTTAATGTGATAAAGTTTTGTATTGAAAAAACCAAAGAGAGATACAAATACTTGTATCTCTCTCGGGTAAATTTATTCTAATAAAAAAAGGGAGGAGAATCGACTCCTTAGCCGATTCACGAATATGCCTGATGCATATTCAAAATTATGAAAAAATATGAAAAAACGAGTAACAAAATCAGTAACAACTGTTTTTGTTTACAATATATATACTAAAGTTAAATCGTGAAAAAATGATGTTTTCAATGTGAAAGTATATTTAATTTAGTATGAACAAAATATGAACGGAGGAAAAGCAATGGCAGAAAAGAATCCAATAGTAACAATCGAGATGGAGAACGGAGATATAATGAAAGCTGAATTATATCCTGAAGTTGCGCCTAATACAGTAAATAATTTTATCAGCCTTGTAAAAAAAGGCTTCTATGATGGAATAATTTTTCATAGAGTAATTGAAGGATTTATGATTCAGGGTGGAGATCCTGAAGGAACAGGAATGGGTGGCCCGGGATACAGTATTCAGGGTGAATTCAATTATAATGGTTTTGCAAATGACCTTAAGCATACACCGGGTGTATTATCTATGGCTAGAGCAATGGATCCTGATAGTGCAGGTTCACAGTTCTTTATTATGCATGAAGCTGCACCACATTTGGATGGACAGTATGCTGCATTTGGAAAAATCATCGAAGGAATGGATGTTGTAGATGCAATAGCAACAACAAAGACAGGCGCTATGGACAGACCTGTTAATGAACAGAAGATGAAAAAAGTTACAGTTGAAACATTTGGTGTTGAATACGACGAACCTGAAACATACTAATATTAATTTAGTGAATTATAAAAATGTAATGGTTATATACTAAAAATAGAATTGAATTTAGTTAAATATCTTTTAATATATCAATTATATATGGAAAGTATTGAATTATAAAAGAGTTAATATTACAATTGGTTTGTCAGAAAGACCTTGGAGAGGGTCTTTAAAAACTACTACTGTATAGATAGAAGGAGAACTTATCATGGCACAGATTACAAAGAATATGATTATCGGCGATATTTTAAAAATTAATATGGGAGTAGTTCCTATTTTATTAAATGAAGGAATGCATTGTATAGGATGTCCTGCATCTCAGGGAGAATCATTAGAAGAAGCTTGCATGGTACATGGCATTGATGCTGATGCACTTACAGTAAAGTTAAATGAATTTCTTGCAAATGTAGAAAATGAAGAAAATAAATAATATTGTATTAAAAATCTAATGAAGACAGCAATGTTATATATTTCTTATGAAACAATATATTAAAATTAAGATTGTTTTAACAAATAAAAAGCAATTGCACCAATGTATTAAACGTGGTGCAATTGCTTTTTTATAATATATGTAATTGTTTAATTATAATGTAATAAAACCTGTAGCTTTGTCGATAACATAGTAAGCACGATTATCTTCAGGTTTGATATAAAGCTCAACAGATGTAACTGTTTTCTTTCCTGTTTTAGCTGTGTAATCAGCTTTAGCAGCTTCCTTTAATGCTTCAACATCAAATTCTTTTCCATAGAACTGAACTAATACTTTTTCAACCTTTTTAGCAGTAGCTTTTTTAGTTGTAGTCTTCTTAGCAGCTTCCTTCTTAGGTTCAGCCTTAACAGCTTTTTTCTTTACTTCAGTAGCTTTAGCAACTTCCTTCTTAGGTTCAGTCTTAACAGCTTCTTTCTTTACTTCAGTAGCTTTAGCAGCTTCCTTCTTAGGTTCAGCTTTAACAGCTTCTTTCTTTACTTCAGTAGCTTTAGCAGCTTCCTTCTTAGGTTCAACCTTAACAGTTTCCTTTTTAACTGGAGTAACTTTAACAGTTTCCTTTTTTGCACCCTTAACTTCAGCTTTTGTATCAACTTTTTTTGCAGTTTCTTTTGCAACAGTTTTTGTAACTTTTGATGTTGCCATAATGAAATCCTCCTTTTTGTAAGGTCGATTAATAAAAGCCCGCTAATATTGTAAGTAAATCAACCTATATAAATAAAATTTTCTATAATATTCCGAAGATAATAATAACGCGGGCAAAAAAAATTTGCAATAAATGGAAAACAAATTTGTCAATACACACAAATAATAAGTCGTAATTTAAAAAAATGTATCAAATATACCAATAAAAAAAGTAACTTAAAATAGTAAATAATTGTTAATTACAGTATGATGTTTCATACAATTATGAATTAATAAACATATAAAATAGAGGAAAACCAGTATAAATAATGTTGATATTGAACCCTAGCACAAATGCTTAGTAAGGATATTCACTTTGAAAAATTGTTTTTGATATTTGCAAAATCAGGTAATTAAATGTATTCAAAGTAACATAATATTTATTGTAAAGATATATATATGTATGATAAAATAATATAGAAAAATACAGAAAGGAGCGAAATATGGATTATGTTGTAGTATGGCTGGCTCTGTTTGTTATACTTGCAGTTTCAGAGTTAATAACAATGGGATTAACAAGTATATGGTTTGCTGTAGGAGCACTGGCCGCATGCTTAGTTTCGGCATTGGGGGCAAATTTGATTGTGCAGGCAATAGTTTTTGTTGTTGTGTCAATCTTAATATTATTATTTATTCGCCCATTTGCAGTAAATTATATTAACAAAGATCCTGAAAAAACAAATGTTGAGTCCATGGAAGGAAAGGTTGGAGAAGTGACGGCTGATATAAACAACGTACTTGCAACCGGAAATGTAAAGATTGATGGAATGGACTGGACAGCAAGAACTGATAATGGAGAAATCATAGAAGCCGGAGAATATGTAAAAGTATTAAGGGTTGAGGGTGTCAAAGTTATTGTCGAAAAAACGGAAATAAATAATTGAACATGAAGTAAGAGTGAGGAGGAGTAAAATGCCATTATTAATTGTAGTAGTAGTATTAGCATTGATTTTAGTATCAACATGCGTAAAGATTGTACCACAGGCACATGCCTATGTTATTGAAAGACTTGGAGGCTATAAATGCACATGGTCTGTAGGTCTTCATTTTAAAGTGCCATTTTTAGATATGGTAGCAAGAAAAGTTAACTTGAAGGAACAGGTTGTTGATTTCGCACCTCAGCCGGTTATTACAAAGGATAACGTAACAATGAGAATTGATACAGTTGTATTTTTCCAGATTACAGATCCTAAACTTTTCTGTTATGGTGTAGAAAGTCCTATTATGGCTATTGAAAATTTAACGGCAACAACTCTTAGAAATATTATTGGTGATTTGGAATTAGATGAAACACTTACATCTAGAGAAATTATTAATGCTAAGATGAGACAGTCTTTAGATGAAGCAACAGATCCATGGGGAATTAAAGTTAACAGAGTGGAACTTAAGAACATCATTCCACCAACAGCAATTCAGGATGCGATGGAAAAGCAGATGAAGGCTGAACGTGAACGTAGAGAAGCAATCTTAATTGCAGAAGGTGAAAAGAAGTCAGCTATTCTTAGAGCAGAAGGAAAGAAAGAATCAGCAGTACTTGAAGCAGAGGCAGAAAAACAGGCAGCAATCTTAAAGGCTGACGCTGAAAAACAGAAAAGAATTCTTGAAGCAGAAGGTGAAGCACAGGCAATTCTTAAAGTACAGAACGCAACTGCAGAAGGTATCAAATTAATAAAAGAAGCAGGAGCAGACCAGTCAGTACTTACATTAAAGAGCTTAGAAGCATTTGCTGCGGCAGCAGACGGTCAGGCAACAAAGATTATAATTCCATCTGACATTCAGGGACTTGCAGGCTCAGTAAAAGCAATAACAGAAGTAATAAAAGACTAATAATAAAAAAAGACAGGTTCTTAAGAAAGCTTGCTTTCAGAGAGAACCTGTCCCTTTTTTTGAGGATACTACAAATGCCACAAAAATTACCGCAAAATTGCCACATCAGTATAATTGAATAAGTGAATATGAAACTTTATAATAAACAAAGGCAGACGAATGATTAGAGGGGAAAAATGGATAAGATAATAAAAAAGACAATCATAGGAGTTATTTTATGCGTTGCCTGCATAACAATATGTGCATGCAATGGAAAAGAAAAAATAAAAGAGACAACTGCTGTAAATAATAATACATATATAGAAGAAACAACAAATCAAGAGGTAAGTACAAATAATGAAGAAAGTACACAGGACGCTTTAGATGAAGCGATTAAGCAGTTAGAAGAATTAAATGATATTTTAAAAGATTAAAAGGAAGGGTAAAATGAAAAGAATAGCACAGACATTTTTTATAACAATGACAATAATTATGATTTATAGCATGAGTGCATTTGCAGCAGTAGATTATAATGTTATGACAAATGAAGAATTAGATGTAATTATAGAAGAAAATAATTCTATTATTGATGCTAAAAGTGTAAAACTTACAGAAATAAACAATAAATGCATAGAATTAATAAAAAAGAATACAAAACCAAAAGAAGAATTTAAAATAAAAATAAATGAATATACTGAAAATTTGAAAATATATACTGAAAGAATACGTGCACAGAAGGAAGTATGCCAGAAGAAAAGCTTAAAGATGGAAAATGCAAAATTAAATAATAAGAAGAAAAGTTATATAAAAAAACAACAGATAAAATATATAAAGAGTCAGAACAAGCTTTCATCTATTTTGAGAAAAGCTACAAAAGAATCAAATGAAATGAAAAAATATATTAGAAACAGTCAAAAACTAACAGAAAGCAAGGTTATTACTACAACAGACAGAAGATTAAATTGCGATAACCGAAAATTACAGATAGCATCGTTAGAATTAGAATCTGTAGTTTCAGAAAATTAAAGATAACCGTAAATAATAGGAGGAAACAAAATGAACGAAGTTCATTTTTTATAAATGTTTCCGATGAATAGCCGCTGACCGAAGGGCGGGGCATTACATATTTTATAAGAGGGATAAAAATGAGCAAATTAATTTATATAGCTGATGACGAAAAGAATATACGTGAGCTAGTAAAATGTTTCTTAGAAAATCAGGGATATGAAGTTGAGACATTTTCTAATGGAGATGATTTATTTAAAAGATATAAAGAAAAAAATGCTGACATGATAATTTTAGATGTTATTATGCCGGGAACAGATGGTGTAGAAATATGCAGACAGATAAGACAAATAGCAAATGTTCCAATAATCATTTTATCAGCAAAAGATAGCGAAGAGGATAGGATAAAAGGAATAAGCGTTGGCGGGGATGATTATCTGACAAAGCCGTTTTCACCAATAGAACTTGTGGCGAGAGTTCAGGCATTATTTAGAAGAATTTCGATGGATAAGGTAGAAAAAGTAGAAAAGGTTACATTTGGAAATATAAAAATTGATGTGACTAAGAAGCAGGCATATGTAGATGATGAGGAAATTGCTCTTACACCACTGGAATTCGACTTTCTTAAATATCTTATACAAAAAAATAATCAAGCAATTTCAAGAGAAGAATTACTTAAAGAAGTATGGAAAATTGCATATGATATTGATACAAGAGCTACAGACGATACAGTAAAGAGGCTTAGAAGAAAAATAGCAGACAGTAATGTAGAAATAAAAACAGTATGGGGATATGGATTTAAAATGGCATTAAAAAAGCAGGTGTAAAATGAGAACGATATATAAACAATTATTGTCATCAATGCTTGCAATTTCAGTTGCAGTGCCTATTATAATCTTAGTTATTTTTAATGTTGTAATGACTAATAATATACAGACTACGGCTAAAAAAGAATTGTCAAGTACAATGACAACTATGGAAAAACTTGTGCAAACATCGTATGAAGAAGGGGATTCGTCAGAACTTCTTACAAATTTAGTTGCAGCCCTTACTTCCACAAAATTATCAGGAAATACAAATTTCTATATTTTGAGAAATGAAAATATAAGTTTTAAAAGTGATAGTGATTTTGAAATAAATGATAGTCAGATAATAAAAATTTCAAAATCAAAAAAAGATATCCACAGAGAAAAAATTAATAATTATCAGTGCTACATTTCAGTTGTATCTTTAGACAATTACGAGGGTGTTAAAAATGCATCAATGGTATTTGTAACGAATACGAGGACTGGGACGGACAATCTTGTAAATTCTAATGTAATATTAATGATTATTATACTTATTTGCATGATAGTAAGTGTTGTATTTTCTGTAAAATTGTCAAAAAGTATTAGCAATCAGATTATGAAAGCCTGTGCTTACGCAAATGAAGTAGGAAATGGAATATTTACAAATAAAATTGAAGGACAGTCAAATAAAGAAATAGAAGATTTGTATAAGAGCCTTAATCATATGGCTGCAAAATTAAAAGCAAATGACGAAAATCAAAAGAGTTTTTATCAGAATATTTCTCACGAGTTTAGAAATCCACTTATGTCAATACAAGGTTATGCAGAAGGTATTGAAAGTGGAATATTAAGCGATAATGTAGGGGCGGCATCAGTCATCAGACAGGAAAGTATAAAACTAAATAAGATGGTGGCTGAACTTCTTACATTATCCAAATTTGATAGTAAGATGTATAATGTTTCCATTGAGAAATTTAATGCAAGAGAGATTATGTTAGATGCTTTGCAGAGAATAAAAGGAATTGCATTAAAAGAAGAAATCGATATTGATATGGAAATAGATAAACAGATGAGCATAAATATTGACGAAGATTTGTTTCATAATGTTATTTTAAACATTACATCAAATTGTATTAGATATGCAAAAAAACAGGTTTTTATCAGAGGATATGTAAGGGATGGTAAAAACGTAATTGAAATATATGATGATGGAGATGGAACAATTGAAAAGAACATTCCTCATTTGTTTGAAAGATTCTATAAAGGAGAAAAAGGAAACTTCGGATTAGGTCTTGCAATAGCAAAAGAAGCAATGGAAAACATGAATGGAAATATAACAGCAATACCAAATGGAGAAAGCAAAATTCCGGGAAATTATAAAATTAAATTTTTGCTATATTTTAGCTAATATTAGTCAATTTAATTTGGTTAAGGCAATTTGAATATTAAAAATTGTCAAAATGGGAAAAGAGTTGTATTAATAATTAACAGATATTTACTCTACTTTATTAACATTAGTAAGTTTTTCTTGACAAATTCTGTATTTTGCGTAAAGTTAAAAAAGACGAAATGACAAAGAACGGAGAAAAACAGAATGTTTAATGAAAAAATGGTTTTATGTGCGTCTAATGCGTATGAAAAAAAGTATTATTTAAACGATCAATTTTCTAATCTTCCGGAGCGTGTAAAACAGGAATTGCAGATTATGTGTGTGCTGTTTACAGAAGAAGTAGGTGGAATTCTTATTTTGCAATATGAAGAAGATGGAACATTACAGATTGTCACAGAGGCAGATGAGGGAGACCTTTTATATGATGATATAGGATGTGGATTAAAGGTTAAGCAGATGCAGCTTGATAAGAGAGAACTTTTAGAATCACTGGAAATGTACTATAAAGTATTTGTTTTAGGAGAGGAATAAATGTTAATTACAGTTGACGCCGGTAATACTAATATTACACTTGGTGTATTTAAAGAAAAAAAAGTTTATGCTACATTTAGAATGACAACTCAGATGGCAAGAACATCAGATGAATATGGAGTATTAATTGCAGAAATGCTTGGACGAAAAGGTATTTCACCTAAAGATATTGAAGCAGTAATAATATCATCGGTTGTACCTAAGATTATGTACTCATTAACAAATGGAATTTACAAATATATTGGATTACATCCTATTGTTATTGAGGCAGGCACAAAGACGGGAATAAAGATTCAGCGTGCAAATCCTAGGGAAGTTGGAACAGATAGAATCGTAGATGCAGTAGGTGCATATGAATTGTATGGTGGACCATGTATTGTAATTGATTTTGGAACAGCTACAACATATGATTTAATTACAAAAGATGGAACATTTGCAGCAGGAGTTACATCTCCGGGTATCAGAATTTGCGCAAAGGCATTATGGAATGATACTGCAAAGCTTCCTGAAATTGAAATTAAAAAGCCTGAATCAATACTTGGAAAAGATACAATTACGAGTATGCAGGCGGGTATAGTTTATGGCTATATCGGACAGACAGAGTACATCATAGATAATATGAAAAAGGAAAGCGGACTTCTCAACGCAAAAGTTATTGCAACAGGTGGTCTTGGAAGAATTATTTATGAAAATACGGATAGAATAGATATTTATGATAAGGAACTCACTCTTCAGGGAATGAGACTTATTTACGAAAAAAATAAAAAGTAAAGGTGCTTAATGAAGATAGGAAATATTGAAATTGAAAATTGTTTGGCACTTGGACCAATGGCAGGAGTAACAGACCTGCCATTTCGCTTATTGTGTAAAGAGATGGGATGCAACATGCTTTACACGGAAATGGTTAGTGCAAAGGCAATTCTATATAAAAACAAGAATACCAAAGAATTATTGAATATAGATAAAAATGAACATCCTGTAGGAGTTCAGTTATTTGGCTCTGACCCTGATATAATGGCACAGATTGCAGCACAGGTTGAAGAAGGAGAGTGCGATTTTATCGACATAAATATGGGATGCCCGGTTCCTAAAATTGTAAATAACGGCGAAGGTTCAGCATTGTTAAAACAGCCAAAATTAGTAGAAGAAATTCTTACAAAAATGGTTAAGGCCGTAAATAAACCTGTCACTGTAAAGATACGAAAAGGCTTTGAAAATGGAACGGTTTATGCTGTTGAAATCGCAAAAATTGCAGAAAGCTGTGGTGTATCGGCTATAGCAGTTCATGGAAGAACGAGAGAACAATACTATAGTGGCAAGGCAGATTGGGATGTAATAAAAGATGTAAAAAAAGCAGTAAAGATTCCCGTAATTGGAAATGGAGATATTTTTTCAGCTGAGGATGCAAAGGCAATGAAAGAATATACCGGATGTGACGGATTAATGGTTGCAAGAGGTGCAAGAGGAAATCCATGGATATTTAGAGAAATTAAAGAATATCTTGAAAATGGGAATGTTATAGACAAACCGACAATAAATGATATAAGAGAAATGATTATAAGACATGCTAAAATGCTTGTTGATTATAAAGGTGAGTATACAGGTATTAGAGAAATGCGAAAACATATAGCATGGTATACGGCAGGCTTGCCACATTCAGCAGAACTTAGACGTATGTGTAACCAGATTGAAACTATGGAAAATTTGGTAGAGACGGTTAACGCGAAACTGCAATAAACATTGACATTAATGCCGTGTTAGGCTATTATTAATTGTAAAACTTTAAATATAAAAATTTGATCGGAGGATTAAAAAAATGGCAGAAACAAAGAAGAACGTACTTACAAAAGCCGGACTTGATAGATTGGAAAAAGAATTAGAAGATTTAAAGGTAAATAGACGTAGAGAAGTCGCTCAGAAAATTAAGGAAGCAAGAGAACAGGGCGATTTATCAGAAAACGCTGAATATGATGCTGCAAAAGATGAGCAGAGAGATATTGAAGCAAGAATAGATGAAATCGAAAAAATTCTTAAAAATGTTGAAGTAGTTGCTGATGAGGACGTTGATATTAATAAAATCAGTGTTGGATGTCATGTAAAAATCTACGATTATGAATTTGATGAAGAATTAGAATTTAGCATTGTAGGTTCTACAGAAGCAAACAGTCTTCAGCAGAAACTTTCAAATGAATCTCCATTAGGAATGGCATTACTTGGTCATGAAGTAGGTGATGATGTACTTGTTGAATTAGCAGATGGAGAAGCTAAATATAAAGTATTAGAGATTAAGAAGGTACTTTAATTTTAATAAAAATTCACAAAAAGATATAGATATAAAGGAGTAACAATGGGACAGCAGAATAACCAGAATCAGCAGCAGGATATTAATCAGCTTTTAAAGGTAAGACGTGAAAAATTAGCTGATTTGCAGGAAAAGGGAAAGGATCCTTTTCAGATTACAAAATATGAAGTAACATATCACAGCCAGGAAATTAAAGATAATTTTGACAAGTTAGAATGTGGACATGATGAAGAAGGAAAATTAATCAGAGAAGACTCTAAATTAGTTTCAATTGCCGGACGTATTATGTTAAAACGTGTAATGGGTAAGGCTTCATTCTGTAACGTTCAGGATAGAGATGGTAACATTCAGGTTTATGTTGCAAGAAATGATATAAGCAAAGAAGAACCATGGGAAGAATATAAGGATTTCAAGAAAATGGATATCGGTGATATCGTTGGAGTTAAAGGTTATCCATTTAAGACTAAGACAGGTGAAATGAGTATTCATGCAACAGAAGTTACTCTTCTTACAAAGAGTCTTCAGATTCTTCCTGAAAAGCATCATGGTCTTACAAATACAGATATGAGATACCGTCAGAGATATCTTGATTTAATTATGAATCAGGAATCAAAGGAAACTTTCATTAAGCGTTCAAAGATTATTAAGGAAATCAGAAACTTCCTTGATGCAAAAGACTTTATGGAAGTCGAGACACCTATGCTTGTACACAACGCAGGTGGTGCAGCAGCAAGACCATTTGAAACACATTACAATTCATTAGATGAAGATGTTAAACTTCGTATTTCTCTTGAATTATACCTTAAGAGACTTATCGTTGGTGGTTTAGAAAGAGTATACGAAATCGGTAGAGTATTTCGTAACGAAGGTGTAGATACAAGACATAATCCTGAATTTACACTTATGGAATTATATCAGGCATATACAGATTACTATGGTATGATGGACCTTACAGAAGAAATGTTCAGATATCTTGCAGAAAAAGTTGTTGGAAGTACAAAGTTTACTTACAACGGAATTGAAATTGATTTTGGTAAGCCATTTGAAAGAATCACAATGGTTGATTGTATTAAGAAATACACAGGTATTGATTTTGATACAGTTGCTACAGATGAAGAAGCTAAGGCTTTAGCAAAAGAACACAATATTGAATTTGAAGAAAGACATGGAAAGGGTGAAATCATTAACCTCTTCTTTGAAGAATTCTGTGAAAAGAACCTTATCCAGCCTACATTTGTTATGGATCATCCAATTGCAATTTCTCCACTTACTAAGAAAAAACCGGAAGATCCTACTAAGGTAGAACGTTTTGAGTTATTCATTAATACATGGGAAATGTGTAACGCATACTCAGAACTTAATGACCCAATTGATCAGAGAGAAAGATTTAAACTTCAGGATGCAGCTGCTGACGCAGGTGATGAAGAAGCTAACCATACAGATGAAGACTTCTTGTATGCACTTGAAGTAGGTATGCCTCCAACAGGTGGTATAGGTTATGGAATAGACAGACTTTGTATGTTATTAACTGATTCACAGGCTATTAGAGATGTATTGTTATTCCCAACAATGAAGAGCTTAGACAGCCCTGTTAAGGAAAATAAGGCAGCTAAGAGTGATGAAGCAGAAAATTGCGACCAGAATGCGACTGTTGAAGAAAAGATTGATTTTTCAAATGTAAAGATTGAACCTTTATTTGAAGAAGAAGTTGATTTTGAAACATTTAGCAAGTCAGACTTTAGAGCAGTTAAGGTTAAAGAGTGTGTTGCAGTACCAAAGAGCAAAAAACTTTTACAGTTTACACTTGATGATGGCACAGGCGTAGATAGAACAATCCTTTCTGGTATTCATGCATATTATGAACCAGAAGAATTAGTTGGAAAGACACTTATTGCTATTACAAACCTTCCACCTAGAGCAATGATGGGAATTGAATCTTGTGGTATGTTACTTTCAGCAGTAAACAACCTCAAAGATTCAGAGGATGAAGAACTTCATCTTCTTATGGTTGATAACCATATTCCAGCAGGTGCAAAGCTCTATTAAGATGTAGCTATATGAAAGTCAGTTACTTCGTGCCTAGGGTACTCTCGCAACTGCAACTGCATTCGTAATCCGGGCAATTGCCCTGCTTACTCATACAGTTTAGCCTGCCCGATATTCATTAATTCGTTCATGCAAGCATAACTCATTCATGGCTGTCGTTCAGGACTTTCATAGTAAATAGACGGGACGTACTTCATTTGATAAAAAACTGAAAAAACAGCGATTTACATCATTTGATGCAGAAATCGGTGCAAGCAAGAAAAAATCGCATAATTAGTGCAATGAGTGGGCAATCCCAATCGGAGTTGCCCATTTTTAAAACAAACAGAAATACAAATCGAAGTTTGTGATGGTAGATAATATGGAATGGTTTAATGTTTTTGGGCTGATTTTTATTGCAGTCATTATGATACCCAATGTTGTATTTGCGATTAAGTGAAAAGATGGATTTGATAATAAGTGGAACAATAAATATGTTGAGGTCACAGAACAAGTAGGGAGATTGGGTTGTTTCGGATTCATGATAATCAATATTCCGGGAACTTGGTTCGGGTGGTGGTCTGACGAAGCATTTGCACTATATCTGATTGTAGATACCATATTGGTAATGCTTTATTGTGCTATTTGGATTATATGTTTTAAGAAAAACAGCGTTTTCAGAGCATTAGCACTTTCTATTATTCCTTCAATGTTGTTCTTATTTAGTGGGATTATGAGTAGGTCAGTGCTATTGATTATTGCATCAGTATTATTTGCACCAAGTCATATTGTGATTTCATATAAAAATGTAAAATGATATTTACAAATTCTTGTAGATAAGGAGACGGGAGTTAATTACCTTTGTTGGAAGTCCGGATATGGAGCTGGTGTTACACCTCTCCTGGACTCTGAAGGAAAAGTTATAGTTACAAAGTAAAAATCGCATTTGTTCATTTGTAAAGTAAACGTACACAATGTCTGCTACGTATTGTAGCAGGCATTGTAAATGGCGGTTTCTTGTTAAAAACTCGAAAATCGTTATAATGAGTTTACCAAATAATAAGGAGGACTCAAAAATGAATTTAGGAGAAAAAATCAAAGAACACAGAAAGCAGGCAGGTCTTTCACAGGAGCAGCTTGCTGAAAGACTAAATGTATCAAGACAAGCAATTACAAAATGGGAAACTAATAAAGGTATTCCCGATATTGCTAATCTAATAGCGATTAGCGATGAATTTGGATTGAGTTTGGACGAGCTGATTAAGGATGATGTTGCCGTAAAAAAGAAAATAATTACTGATAGTTCCGCTAAAAAGTGGCACATTTTGATGATTGTATACTTGGTGGCTATCGTAGCATATATTGTTTATTTTGTAATCTGCCATAAAATATTGATGATTGGATTTTTGGTTGCTACTCTATTTATGCTGTTCTTTGAATTGAGAATTTTTATTAGAGAGAAAATATACAGACAGCGTAAGGAATAAGCACTGTTTTAGCTATAGTTGTTTCAAGCATTTGGCATGCGAATAAAGATAGCATTAAAGAAAAAGTGTTTGACAATTTCTAGTTTATAAAATTAAGAAAATGGAATTTAAGGAGGAGTATGTAAATGAAATTAGCAGATTTAGCAACAGGCTCTGATTGGATAGTGTGGATTGTCTTTGCGATATTTGTTGTACTTTCTATTATTTTACTTTCTGGACATGGAAGCTGGTTCATTTCTGGATATAATATAGCTTCAAATGAAGAAAAGGAAAAATATGATGAAAAGAAGTTATGCAGAACAATGGGAATTGGAATGTCTATTATAGCAATTCTTGCATTAACTATGGGCTTGTTTGAAAATATTTTGCCTGCATTTTTTGTATATATTGCATTGGGGATTATTTTGGTTGATGTCGTGGTAATTATCATTTTAGGAAACACACTATGCAGAAAGTAATAGCTTCCAGTTTTTGAAACTGAGAAATCGGAATTTGTGAGGAAAAGGTGAATGAAAAGACGAATGGAGCAAAAAAGTAAAAATGCGATTTCAATCATAGGTGGTGCAGATGGTCCTACAAGCATTTTTATAGCAGGACATTCAAAAAAGCAACCATTAAAGATTGGAATCAAAAATAGCATATATAGATATAAGATAAAAAAAGTAGAGAAGACAATAGTTGCAAATCCACATTCTCTTTCTGAAACAGTGCAGTATGCAAAAGATAAATACGAATTGACCGAAACAGCTCCCGTTGATAGAGAATATATTGAACAAATAAAATGTCTAAAAGAGAGCTTGATTTTGCAGTATGAACCAGAACTTTTGGGTGAAATGAAGGATATTCCGGTACCGGATTTTTCTAATGAAGCATCCGTCAAAGAGTATTTGGGTAAAATAAAGACTCGAAGTGAAATGATTGCTGAAATGCCCTATAGTATAATTCCTATGGATTTTCATTTGTATAAAATAAGAATCGATGATGATTTTCTTGAAATGGAGATAGATTATAATTGGAATATATTTGGAATGTCTTATTCAGGAAATAAGGCGGTAATGAAAAAATTTAAGAAAATATCCAGAGATTTATACAGTTATTATGGTGTTACTGAGGAAGATATTAAAAATAAGACAAAAAGATATTCGTCACTGGTAACGAACTTGAGTTCATAAATTCAAGTTTGGAGAATTAGAATTGAGAAACTCGGTGTTTGTCTTGATGAAAAATAGATAGTTTATAGTGGAACATCTGTCAGAAGCGGCAGGTGTTTTCTTTTGGCTCTTGTTGTTCCTGAAATCATGAGCATACACTTCTAATAAAGGGTGATGGGAATTTTGTAAACCATAAAAATAAACATTGACAATCATCTATGCATAATGCATAATAGAAACATAGACAATTATCTATGTATGGGAGGACAATATGAATACAATAGATGTAGCACTTATTTGTAAAGCATTAGGAGATAGTAATAGATTGCAGATTATACAAATGCTCTCCGACGGAGAAAAATGTGGTTGTAAACTATTGGAGGCTTTTGAGATTACACAGCCTACACTTTCTCATCATATGAAAATCTTAAATGAATGTGGGCTGGTGAATGATTGGAAAGAAGGTAGATGGCATCATTATTCATTGAATTGTGAGACCTTGAATGCCTTTAAAACTTTTATTGAAGGATTATCCTGCTGTAAAGAGGGAAGTGGGTGCTGTCAATAATGATTTGGGAGTTTATTCAAAATCAGATTTTGGGAATGAAATGGATGGGTACATTAATTGGAAATCTTCTTGAGAAAATTGGCTTGGATACTTCAAGTAGAATGGGTGGAAGTGTACAGTTTTTCCTATATGATGTTTTGAAGATAACGATATTGCTTTGTATCCTGATTTTTATGATTTCCTATATTCAAAGCTACTTCCCACCAGAACGAAGTAAGAAGATTATGGGGCGTTTTCATGGAATCTGGGCAAACTGTATTGCAGCATTACTTGCAAAAGGGGCACAGCTTGGAACAATCTTAAGTTTTATGATGGGTGTGACTACACTTTCGTTACCGTCAATGATTATGCTTAGAAAGGCAGTGAAACCGAAGTTACTAGGAATTTTTATTGTAATATGTGCAGTTGGAATAATTATTGTTGGATATTTCTTTAATGCAATTCAGTATCTACTGGTTTAGAAAAAGAAAAAAGGAGATTGAAATTATGAGCTTATTTGGAAAGAAAAAGGACGAAAAGGAAATGGTTAAGGAACAATCAGGTTGTTGCTGTGGTGGAAATTGCAATGAAGAAAGCGTTGAGGCAGCAAAGGAAACTCTTTCATCAGGAGCAAATGTGAAAGTTCTTGGTGGCGGTTGTGATAAATGCAATGCATTGGAGAAGAATGTGAAGGAAGCGCTTAGTGAGCTTGGCATGACGGATGAGATTGACCATGTTACAGATTTTGGTCAGATTGCGGCAATGGGAGTTATGAGTACACCTGCTCTGGTTATTGATAATAAAGTAGTCTCAATGGGGAAAGTATTAAGTAAGGATGATGTGATAAAAGCATTAAAGAAAGTTAGGGGATAGGTATGAAGAAAGTAGCGTTCATTTGTGTCCATAATTCATGCAGAAGTCAGGTTGCAGAAGCATTGGGAAAGCATTTTGCATCCGACGTATTTGAAAGTTATTCTGCTGGAACGGAAACGAAGCCACAAATAAATCAGGATGCAGTTCGTATTATGAAAGAAATGTATGGCATTGATATGGAGAAAGAACAGTATTCAAAGCTGATTTCGGATATACCAGAGCCAGATATTGCTATTTCTATGGGATGTAATGTTGGATGCCCGTTCATTGGAAGACCATTTGATGATAACTGGGGATTGGATGATCCGACAGGAAAATCAGACGAAGATTTCATCAAAGTAATTAATCAGATAGAACTGAAAATAAAGAATATGATAGATAGGATGAAATAGACAGATTCAAGTTTGGAGAATTGAGAAAATCGGGATTTAAGGAGCATATATGAAGAAACAACAACTTTCAGCGGAACAAAAAAGATTAGAAACAGATCTTTGGATTATAGCTTTGGTAACATTGGGAGTTTTCCTATTTTACGCTGCAACAGGTAAACAACTAATGAGTTTTGTTGCGAACAGCAATATTTCAGTTATTCCAAGATTATTACTTAATGCAGGAGTACAATTTGGCGTAGCTGGATTGGGAATTACAATCGTTTGCATTTTGCGAAAAGAAAGTTTCACGCATTTTGGATTGATACGAAAAAATATTTTCAAAGCAATCATCGGGACGATTATATGCTTTGTCCCGTCCATCTGTTATATTTTTTTATCAGGTCAATTCAATGGCTACCAACCTTTCAGTATTTTAATCACAGATGATGTAATTGCAAGTGGTATTCCATTTTCAATATTAGGAATGGCTCTTATCGTTCTTGTGTGGGGCTTTTTTGAAGGATTTAATTATGTTGTTATTTGTGACAAAATCAATAGAAGATACCCTACTACAAACGAATGGTTAGATTATGGAGCTATTACTTGTGCAATCGTGTGTATACTTTTCCACCCATTTAGCACTTCTTTTTGGGGGATTGTAGAAATAATTACCACAGTTATTGCAATTTACGGAATGTTAATGGTAAAGAAGAAAACTGGCAACGCATGGGGGTGCGTATTTGCCTTTTGTTTTATTTGGAATGCCATATAAATTCAAGTTTGATAAGGACGAACTTTACATGAAAAAGAGTATATCAAGGATTATCGGTGTGATAATGTTGATTTTAGCTATTGTATTTATAATGTTTGCATTGAATCATTCAGAAAAGAGTTTTCCTTGGAACAATACAATTACTTGGTTACTGTATGGTGTATATTTTCTTGTGACAGTGGTGCTGCCTATTGCTCCTAAGATGAAAAAGTGAGAAATTCCAGTTTTTGAAACTGAGAAATCGGAATTTACGGAGGAAAATAGTAATGGCACTGTTCCTACTGATTACATATATAGTGATTTTAATATTTCAAATAATATTATTTGTGATATCCATTCGCAAGAAAACAAAAAAGCTTTGGCGGATATTGTTTTCGGCAGAACTAGTTCCGCTGCTTATATCCATAGGACTGATGATTTACTATAATAATCTTCCTGGATATGGATTTATGCCAGGACTAACTTATTTGGGAGAAGTATTGTTTAGTTTTGGAGCGGTTGTTTTGTACTGTATAAGTTTCCTGATTTCTATATGCAGTTATATTGCAATTTCAAATAAACAAACTTAATTTGAGGTATTCCACTTGTGTGTTTATTTGAGTTCCTTGAATGAGCTTAAATATTATGTTAATCTTTTAAAGAAGTTGGCGTGTAGTTGAGTAGAAAGAGAAATCGTTATTTGGCGATTTGGTAAATCCCGATAAACTAATTTTATAGGGAACAGAAACTTTGAAGTTTACGAAGAGGTGTTGAGATGGTGTTATTATACTTTTAAAATTTGGAAATTCTTAACTTTATATATTATTACGGAGGAAATAAAATGGAATTTTCAATTAAAGAATATAAAAACTATAATGAAGAAGAAATATTAAATCTCTATAAGAGTGTAGGATGGATTAATTACACCGATAATCCGAAGATGTTAGAAGATGCGTATGCAAATTCATTAAGAATACTTGGTGCATATGAAAACGAAAAACTCTTGGGTATTATTAGAGTTGTTGGTGATGGTCATTCCGTTGTATTTATACAAGATATATTAATATTTCCAGAGTATCAGAGACAAGGAATAGGTACTGCATTATTGAAGCAAATATTGCAAGAGTATAAACATGTTTATCAAAAGCATTTGCTAACAGAGAACACTGAAAAGACAATTCAGTTTTATAAGTCTCTTGGTTTTACAATGGATACCGATATGGAATGTAGAGCATTTTCAATATATTTTTAGCTAATGTATAATTTGAGAGTAGGAGACAAATTTCAGTTTGTCGGCAATCCTCCTAAATGAAGCGTATTATGAATTGCTAAAAACGGGACAAATAATGGTTGATGGCATTCCGGTATACTGAATATTTTGACCTTTTTGGGCTATAATTTTCAATGAGAACTTGATAAAAATATATACCGAGATTACTTGATTGAAAATGGTGTGAAAGAGGAGTAGATTTTAGATTCGCTTTACTCGCTGGTAGGTTAATTAACAAATTCAATTAAAATTGCAAACTTAAAGTAGAAATTAAGAAACTTCTCTTATATGATTATTTATGGTATCATATGGGAGAAGTTTGTTAGTTTTATCGGGGAGTTTGGAGGTGCAATATGCCTAAATCATCAAATCAGAAATTGAAATTGATATATCTTATGAAAATTCTTATGGAGCGGACTGATGAAACGCACAGTATTACCATGCCGGAGATTATTGATGCACTTGCAGCCTATGATATAAGTGCGGAACGTAAAAGCTTATATAATGACATTGAAAACTTAAGATTGTATGGTCTTGATGTTATAGGAACGCAGGAAGATAGGACATATTCATACCATATAGGGAACAGACAATTTGAACTTGCAGAATTAAAATTATTGGTAGATTCTGTGCAGTCGGCAAAATTTATCACAGCTAAGAAGTCAAATGAGCTTATAAAAAAGATAGAGGGATTGGCAAGTAAGTATGAAGCATCACAGTTACACAGACAGGTATTTGTGGCTGGTCGTGTAAAGACGATGAATGAAAGCATTTATTACAATGTTGACAGGATACATACAGCAATAGCAGAAAATTCGAGAATAACATTTCAGTATTTTCAATGGAATGTTGATAAGGAGATGGAGCTTCGTCATGATGGAGCACTTTATGAAGTCAGTCCGTGGTCTTTATCCTGGGATGATGAAAATTATTATTTAATAGCGTATGATAGTAGTGAGGGAATTATTAAACATTTTCGTGTAGATAAAATGCTATATATTAAGTCAAACGGCAAAAGAAGAGAAGGACGACAGGCATTTAAGTCTTTTGATATGGCTGCATATGCCAGAAAAATGTTTGGCATGTATTGTGGAAAAGAAGAGTGGGTGCGTATTGAGTGCGACAATTCTTTTGCGGGTGTTATGATAGACCGTTTTGGCAAAGATGTATCTATGATGAGATTGGATGATAAACGCTTTGTAGTCAATGTGGAGGTTGCAGTCAGTAAGCAGTTTTTAGCATGGATTATAGGTCTTGGTGAGGGAGTAACGCTTGCAGGACCAGATAATGTTGTTGAAATGATGAACGCAGAGATTGACAGGTTGATAAAACAATATAAAAAATAAGAACATAAATTCGGTTAAAAATTCATTTAAAGAACATAAATTCGATATGCAAGGTGTGTTTATGGGACACCTTGGTTTTTATAATAAGAATCAGATAAGAGATAAACTCTTACTGGTTCTTATTTTTTTGAAGCAGGCGAGTATTATAGTGGCAAGATTATGGAATTGGATTAGAAAAACAGTATTACATAATAAAGAGCGTAGAGAATGCTGCAATATGCGTGAATATTACGAAGTGTACAAAAATGATGGAAGGTTAGAATAGGAGGTGCCTATGGGAACAGATTCTTTATATTACATAATGGATTATAGTGGTCACTATTATAGAACTAATAAAGCAGATCAGTTGGTAGCTGTGGCAGGAGAACAGGATGCAACAGTATTTACATTTGCACAGGCGAACAGTCGTATATGTGTAGGCAAGAAAGCATCATTTTATTGTATGGTTCCAATTGAAGAAACAGAGGAAGATATGAGTGGGGAAGTATCAGGTAGCGATGAAATAAATGATAATTCCGGTTCAATATCTGTTGAAGAGCAGGAAGAAAATAATGAGAATGAATATGTTTCAACTATAAAAGAACTAACTTATGATGAGGTAACAGAACCAATAGAGAAAAATGTTGCATCGTATGATTTGTCGGAAATGGACTGGGCAGAATATCTTACCCATTTTACATATCTTGTAGAGGGGTTGAAAGATTATAGGGAGGAACTGTCGAAAAAGCATTCAGATATAGACCAGAAGATAAGCGATATTCTTCACTATATTGAATTATGTGAGACTAATGATAATGAAGCCACTGATCTGGTTGAGCTGCTGAGAGTGTGTAGGGAAAACAGAAGGGATATTAAGGATGAATTGCAGAGAATTGAGTATTTTCAAACCGGTTTTGGGACGAATGCAAATGTCATCAGAGCAAAGCAGGCATTAAAAAGTATCAAAGGTTTGGAAACAAGAAAGTATAAACCTAGAAAATACGAAGAGTTGTTTGAAAATTGTGTGCTCAAAGGCAGGCGGTTGCAAAGAGACGATATACGTACAACAACTCCTGTTGGTTCAAATGCAAAGCAAAGATATAGCGTTGAACCAACATTTGATGAAAAGGATGGTGAAGAAACAATGGCAGAAGAAAGAAATTACACTCCGTTTGACGGAAAAGAGAATGACTGGATTTCATTTGCAAGGCAGCAGGCGGAGTTTTATAGAAATGCCGGGCGGTATATAACAAATCTACAGATAGACATCAAAGAGATAGATACTAAGATTGAAAACATCCTTATGGAAACAGAAGATGCTAATTGCAATGTAGCTCAGGGATATAAGGTATTTAAGAGACTTAAAGAGCTGAGACTTGAGAAAAAGGCAAAAACGAAAGAACTTAACTGTTTGTATGCATTAACAGATTATATTGACTGTGAATCTCTGGCTGATACCTGTGAAGATAACCTGGCAGAAATTGAAGATATAATGGAAGTCCCGGAGCATAGTGAAGTGACAAAAATGCAGCCTGTAGATAACAAACAGGAAGAGAATATGCATTTGAATATTGAGCATGCATGTTAATGTGTTGCATTGGAAATAATATTATTAAGACTAATAAAGTTAATATTGGTAGTATGATTACGGAATGTTATAAGAATGAGGCAAGTTAAATCCCAATAATTTTGTATATTATAATAAAATATATTACAAAATATAACTAGACATAGTTGGCGCGTTATAGTAGAATAACAATATAACAAGACAAAGGTGGCGTGTTAATATGAACAAATTAAGCTGTGAAGAGTATCAAAAACTTATAGGATATAGAATAAAACAATATCGTGTAAATGCTGGGCTATCACAGAAAGATTTAGAGGACGAGTCGGGAGTATCTGTTCGTAGTATATCAAGATTAGAACAGGGCTCGTCAATTCAATTGGAAAATTTAATAAAAATATTATTTGCACTTAATTTAGATAAAAATATTGAATTACTTATTCCAGACCAGACAAAGAGACCATCTTTTTATTTAAATGATAATAATAAAGTAAAACAGCGAGTTCGCAAAAAAACAGAAAATAATGGAAAATTTAAATGGGGAGACGAATAATAGATGAATACAACGGCAGAAGTATATTTATGGGGAACGAGAGTAGGAATTATACATCAAGATTTAGAAAAAACATATGCATCATTTGAATATGATAGTGATTTTTTGAAAAGTGGTATTGAAATATCACCAATAATGATGCCTCTAAGCAATATAGTTTATGAGTTTCCATCTCTTTCAGGAGAACCTTTTTTTGGGATGCCGGGACTTGTAGTAGATTCATTGCCTGATACATTTGGAAATAAAGTAATTGAACAGTGGCTTGCATCTCAAGGAAAATCAATAAGAGATTTTACTGCAATTGATAGATTGTGCTATACAGGGAAAAGAGGAATGGGAGCGCTTGAATATGTGCCGGCTAGTTCGGAATTAAGTGATATTAATGAAAATATTAATGTTTCTGAAATGGTGAAATTTGCTTCAAATGTATTAAATAAAAGAGAGTCTATTACATTAAATGCTCAGGAAGCATTAACATATTCGCAATTAGTTCAAGTAGGAAGTTCTGCAGGAGGTGCTCGTGCAAAGGCATTAATTGCATGGAATGCAAAGACTAATGAAATCAAATCCGGTCAACTTAATCTTGATAAAGATTATGATTATTGGCTTATGAAGTTTGATAATGTTTTAAAAAATGGTGATCATGGGTTAGAGGATGTTCCGGAATATACTTTAATTGAGTATGCATATTATAAAATGGCTTTAGATGCAGGTATTCAGATGAATGAATGCAGAATATATTCAAACAATGGAGAAAATCATTTTATGACAAAAAGATTTGATCGTGTTGATGGAAAGAAAATACACATGCAATCTTTGGGGGCAATGGCACATATTAGCTATAAAGAGCCAAGAATATGTAGTTATGAAATGGCTGCAGGGTATATGCGGGATATGAAACTGCCAATGATAGATATAGAGCAGTTTTATAGTAGAATGGTGTTTAATTGTGTAGCGGTTAATCAAGATGATCATGTAAAAAATATATCATTCTTAATGGACAGAAGTGGAAAATGGAGATTGTCACCGGCATATGACGTTACTTATTCTTATGATATTACAAATAAATGGTTGAGTGCTCATCAGATGACAGTAAATGGTAAAAAGAGAGAGATTCATCTTTCAGATTTATTAGAAGTTGGCAAAAAAATGGGAATTAAAAGGAAAAAATGCATGGATATTATTTCTAAGGTAAGTCTTGTGGTTTCCAATTTTGAAAAGTATGCAGATGAAGTAAATATTCGAGAGAAGACATATATTGAAATAAGTAAGGTCCTTAATGAAAATAAGGTTGAGATATAAATAGTATGGAGTAACAAAAACGAGTAAAAAAGAAATTTACGAAAATAGTAACCATTCCTATTTTTACATTGACATACTAATATGAAAAACATATAATTCTTATTAAGAACAATTTTTAATAAGGAGAGAAATTTATTATGAAAACTCAAATTGCTAATTCTAAAAAAGCAGTTATGATAGGATGTGGATTCGTAGGTTCAGCATCAGTATTTGCATTAATGCAGAGCGGATTATTTACAGAGATAGCTCTTATTGATGCAGATAAGGATAAAGCAGAGGGAGAGGCTATGGATATAAGTCATGGAATACCATTTGCCAGCCCGATGAGAATATATGCTGGTGATTATGACGATGTGGCAGATGCAGCTATTGTTATTATATCTGCAGGTGCAGGACAAAAGCCGGGAGAAACAAGAATTGACCTTGTAAATAAAAATGTTGCTATATTTAAGTCGATAATACCTGAAATAGCGAAAAGAAATTTTTCAGGAATATTGCTTATAGTGGCTAATCCTGTGGATATTTTAACTCAAGTGGCAATAAAGTTGTCAGGGCTTCCTGAAAACAGAGTAATTGGTTCAGGAACAGTCTTAGATAGCGCAAGATTAAGATATAAACTCGGCGAACATTTATCTGTAGACAGTCGAAGCGTTCATGCGTTTATCATAGGTGAACATGGTGATAGCGAGGTAGTAGCGTGGTCGTCAGCAAATGTTTCAGGAGTTCCTTTAAGTGAAATGTGCGAGATGAGAGGACACTATAAGCATAAGGAAAATACTGAAGAAATTGCAACAGAAGTAAAGAATAGTGCTTATGAAATAATAAATAAAAAACATGCTACATATTATGGAATAGCAATGTCTGTAAAACGAATATGTGAAGTTATTATGCGAGATGAAAAGTCAATTATACCGGTATCACACATGATTCATGGTCAATATGAAATTGAAGGAGTTTCATTAAGTATGCCGGCTATTGTAGGTGCAGATGGTATTGAATCAGATGTACCAATAAATCTAAATGGAGAAGAGGCATTAAAACTTAAGGAGTCAGCTGATTCTTTAAAGAAAATAATAGATACGCTCGAATTATAAAAGTATGGTATTATAAAATATACGATTTTAAATAAAGTATTAAAATTGGAGTGGAAAATATATGAAAAAAGTATCATATAAGTTGAAAATTATAATTACAATTATGATAGTATTTAGCTTAATGGTTTCATATGTAAATGTAATTCCTGCGGACAAAAAAATAGAAACAGTAGCTTACAAAAAAACACCGGTTGGAGCACATGGAAGATTAAATGTAAAAGGAACAAAATTAGTAGATCAATACGGAAAAGAAATTCAAATTCAAGGTGTTTCTACGCATGGAATTAATTGGGATGTTGGAGAATCTTATGTTAATTACAATTCATTTAAAATATTACGTGATAAATGGGGCGTAAATTGTATAAGAGTTGCAATGTATACAGAAGATTATAATGGTTATTGTGTTACAGATGATACTAATAGAAAGAAATTGCTTAAGACAATAGATTTGGCTGTTGGGAACGCAAAGAAGTTAGGAATGTATGTTATTATTGACTGGCATGTGCTGAATGACCAAAATCCATTAAAACATAAGGATGAAGCCAAACAATTTTTTAAAAAAATGGCGAAAAAATATGGGAAGAATAAAAATGTAATGTTTGAAATTTGTAATGAACCAAATGGAAATACGACATGGAATGATATTAAAAAATATGCTAATCCAATAATAAAAGTTATAAGAAAATATGCAAAGGAAGCTATTGTTATAGTAGGCACACCAACATGGAGTCAGGATGTGGATGTGGCATCAATGTCTCCAATTAAAAATAGTAAAAATATCATGTATGCAATTCATTTTTATGCGGCAACACATCAGGATTACTATATGAATAAAGTAAAAAAAGCAATTTCAAATAAACTTCCTGTGATTTGTACAGAATTTAGTGGCTGTGAAGCCAATGGAAATGGAAACATAAATAAAAGTAGTCTTTATAAATGGTTAAATTACCTTAAAAGTAATGGAATAGGCTACTGTTGCTGGAGCTTAAGTAATAAGAATGAAAGTGCGTCATTGCTGAAAGCTGACTGTTATAAAAAATATGGATATACATATTCTGATTTATCAAAAATGGGAAAATTATTGGTTGAGTTTTATAAAAAATAAAGATAAAAAAACCTGTCATTTTACATTGTTAAAATGACAGGTTTTGCTTTATTTAAAATAATTATTTAAATGCTTTGTTTATAGTAACAAACTATTTAGTTTTTGCAGATTTTACATTAATCCATTTAGAATAACTAATTTTTCCATTAATGTAATTATAAGTACGAATGCGGATAAAATATTTCTTCTTGGATTTTAATTTTTTAATAGTAGTTTGCGAAATGTTTTTATTCTTTAAAAGAACTTTTTTCGTGTTTTTCTTAAATTTTTTATCAGTTGCAACTTGGATTTCATAGCCTTTTACATTTTTTACTTTATTCCATGTAATGGTAATGGATTTCTTAGCTGTTTTAATCCTGCTAATTTTTGTAGCTTTTGGTTTAACAACTTCGTTTGATGAGTTGTTAGAAGATGCTACAGTTTGTTTTGGTGATTCATTTGCCTTAGTAGTTTCTTTTGAGGAAAACCCATTGTTACCGGAATTTCCAGGGTTAACATTTGAATCAAATTTAGTAGTAGGTTGTTCAATATCAGTTACAGAAGGAATATCTGAACTAGTAGTTTCAACATCGGATGCTTTAGTAGTAGTTTCGATATTCGATGTTTTAGTGGTAGTTTCAACATCCGATACTTTAGTAGTAGTTTCTGTGTCTGCCGATTTGGTAGTAGATTCAACTTCTGATGTTCCCGGTTCATCTGCAACTTTTAATACTTTAATCTGAGGACTCATATAATTAAGATCCGTATTATCACAGTTCTTGTGAATTCCAAAGAATTTTATAATATATTCCTCACCAGCTTTAAAAATGCATGGTGTAATATTTTCAACATTGTAGTTTGTTGAAACCAGTTCACCGTTATGATAAACATTATAATACGTTGAAATTCGGCAATTATCATCATGTGGTGTTACATTCATTTTCAAATTATAAGTGCCATTTGTTTCAGGAACAAACTTATAAAATTTATAGTAGCTCTTAGCATCATCTCTATAAAAACGAACCGTATCAGTCTGGTCTAATCCGATTGAGTTAAGATTATATTTAAAACGCTCTTTGTCATAAACAGAGAGTGTTAATGCTTTGCTTCTACCATCAATATTAAAATATACATAATTATAACCTGAGGACCAGTCGTTCGGGTTCTCTATTGTAAGAGGATATACTGTATATTTGTCAGGGGCATCTGTTGTATATGAATCAGAAGCCTCATCATATGTATATTTAACAACAGTCCCATCGGCATAAGTTACATCAACGCTGTTAATATAATCCGGTAGTGAATATTTGTAAGAACCTGAAATATTGTCAATGCCATCCACAAGCACAGGATCAAGTCCTGTCTGATTCAAACTAAAAGAACTGATAATGGCAGGGTTCTTAAAATTAAAAGTCATATTAACAGTTTCATCCGATGCTTCGCTGTCACTATGAATTAAATAACAGTCAAAAGTATATTTCGTACCCTTTTCAAGATTCAGATTCCTATATTCATACAAAGTCTTGCCATTAGCAAGTTTTGTTGTTTGAGTTGGAAAGTCACGGTTAAGGGAATGATCAGTAGTATTAAAAGCTATAGTATCATTACAGGAATCAGAGTGACTGTCCACAGTTACAAACAAAGTATATGGTCCATCCTCAGGTGGAGTAAAACTTAAATAACGTCTTAAAGGTGTATTTGGCTTAAGCTTAAGGGTTGTATCTCCGAAAAACATAAAACGGTCAAGCTGGTCGTAAGTCTTAATAGTTACAGGAATTTCTTTTTCATAAGAACCTGCCCGAATAAGGAAAGTATTGTCGCTTCCAACAGTCCAATGATTTGTGCCCTGAGTGTCTACAGGGGTCAAATAATAACCGGTATAAGGACTGTAAGGGTCCTTTTCAGTAGTAGGATGAGAGTTGGCAGGAAATTCCATATCTCCATCATAGTAATGAATAGTATAAGACTTTATAAAACTCAAATAAGAATAATTATACTTAAAATAAGAGTGACCGAACTCATTAGTAATCATCTCTCCATTCTGATTTTCGATAAGATTAAATGGCTCATCAGGCTCATTTAAATCAATACCGGTATTGCCTTCCATTCTAATAAACTTAATTTTTGATTGGGCAGTGGAAGCATCCTTTGAAGAATAGCTTGTGCCATGGGAATAAAAATTAATAATATAAGGAGTACTACTATTAGGGCGCATTGATGAAAGAACACTGTTCATATAAACATCAGGAACGTTTGAATAATCCAGTTCGTCATTGTTTTCATTCTGAAAATATCTGACTCTGGCATTAAGTACATTATTACCATTGTCATCAGTATCCATAAGACAACCTAACTTATATTGATGATAATCTTTCGTTGGATCATAATAATAAGAAACATCATATTCACCGGTAAAGTTAAACTCATCGTCCTTTTTTATTTCTCTAACAATATCGGCAATAATCAAGACGCTTGAATTGGCATGAAGGGTAAACCTAACAGTGAAAACCTGTCCCTTTTTAAGCTGATAATAGTCAATTCGAGTTCTGTCTCCAATACGATAATCTCTTGCGTAAGGTTTAATCTCGTTGCCATCAGCATCCTTGGCAACGCTCAGATTATTAAAACCTTCTATAGTCTTGATTCTTACGGAATACAAGCCATCTTCAGTTGCAGTAAAGGTCATATCCTTATCATTAGGTGTATCACTTGCACTGAAAAAATCTTTTTCTCCAAATACATAATCGTCTGTGTAATCATCTGACTCTGCTTTAACTTTTGCAGGTGAAAATGAAATAGAAGTTAATACTAATAAAAAAGTAAGTAATAAACATAATAATTTCTTAGATTTTTTCATATTCTTTATCCTTTCTCTTTTGTTTGATTTTATATTAACATATTGGTATTTATGGGGCAATTATGGTTTGAAAAATTATGTATTATATTATTTAAAAGGTGGTTAGAATTGTGGGAATGAGTAGCACGGAACAATTCGTAGGCATCAAAGTTTGGAAATTATGACCTCAACATCTATTTAAAAGTAATTATAAGAACTACATATATAATTATACTAAGATTTCAGATTTATAACCCCGGTATCTAAAAAAAAATAACACCCATATAAAAAAGGGAACATTATATATAAAAACGTTTTTTGATAAGATTAGATATGTAAATGTTTATCCAGGAGGAAACAAAATGAACGAAGTTCATTTTTTAAAAATGTTTCCGACGAATAGCCGCCGACTGAAAGGCGGGGGCAATACATATTATCCAGGAGGAAAAGATGAAAGGAAATTTTAAAAAAGGAATTTCAGTGGCACTAAGTTTAGCATTGACGGTCAGTTCATTTGCTTTGCCTGATACAGCAAAAAATGTTAATGCTGATAATTTGCCAACAACAAATTTAGGAGTAGGAAGCATTGGAACAGGTTCAAATGAATCAGATGCAGCAAAACTTCCAAGAAGTTCAACACAGGGAAAATACAGATTTACAACAGATAACTATAACAATAAGCATCAGGCACTTGATACAAATGATTGGGCAAGTAACTGGTTATGGGATTTAGAAGGCGATAAGGATACTGATACGACAAATGCATTATCAGGAACAGCATATGCATTGCCATTATGTTATTTAATGAAGAAAGATGGTTTGCGTGTGACAAAACCGGCAATGACAAGCAGTAATACAAATATTAGTGCTTACAATATTAAGGATAATGATACGTTATGTGATTTTAAAATTTCACCGGATTGGACATGCACAAACAACAATATAGATGAAGTAACTGACTGGTCATATAAGGCAGTTACAACAAATCCACAAAATGCGGGTCAGAAGATGTATACAACAATGACTCAGGGAAGTCCATTCGCTTTTATCGAAATGAAAAATACAAACACAATTTATTTGGAAAAATTACGTGTAACATTTCCAAGTGAAATTATTTATGAAGATACATATAATGGCTCAAAAATGGTTGTATTCAGAACGAATGATATTACAAGTTCCGTAAATGGATATCCAAGTGCAACATACCAATATTATGCAGTATTTTTACCAGAAAATACAACTGTTACACATATGGGAACAACAGACGGAACAAACAATGATAAAATAGGAAAATTAAAATTCACATTCCCATCAAACAACAAAGCTTATATGTCTGTTGCATGGTTATGTGAGAGCAGAAATATTGATAACAACATGGGTATTAAATATGCAAAAGAATATAGACCTTATGCATTTAATATTATTACAAATACAACAGCAGACTATTCTTATAATGAAAGCACGGGAAATGTTCAGACAAAATATACATATTCATTTTCAAAGAAAGCAGAAAGTACTGCTGATGGAACAATAATGGGAATTTTACCACATCAGTATAAGAATATGAGCAATGCTACATATATGGATAATAAAGCCATTACTTTGAGAGGTTATATGAAGTTCATGAAGGGCTCATCATATACTTCAAATATGACATACAACGGTATTATTCCATATATGCCAAGTCTTTCAAGTGATGATTCACAAGGAAGAAAAGAATTACAGAAATATGTAAATGACTTCGTTAATAAACATATGACAGGGGCAGGAAATTGGACTCTTGCAAATGATGAAGGAAATGAAACATATTATCATGGAAAGAAATTAAATCGTTCTGCACAGGTTGTTGCAGCTGCTAAAGCAGTTGGAGATGAAGAAAATGCACAGAAAGTATTAAACGGACTTGAAAAGAACTTAGAAGACTGGTTTACATATTCAGGAAATAGTGATAAGCATTACTTTACATATTTAGGTGAAGGTGTAGGTACACTTTTAGGATATCAGTCATCTTTCAATTCAGTTGACCAGTTTAACGATCATCATTTCCATTATGGATATTTTATTGAATCAGCAGCAAGTGTAGGTTTATACGACAGGGACTGGTTAAATAATTATAAAGATGTAGTAAAGCAGTTAATTTATGATATAGCATGCCCATATAGAGACAATAAAGAATGTGTCGCAGATTGTGGAAATGCATACCCATATTTAAGAAGTTTTTCACCTTATGAAGGACACTCATGGGCATCAGGATATGAAGATGAGAGAACAGGTAATAACCAGGAATCAACATCTGAAGCAATAAATGCGTGGGCAGGAATTATATTATTTGGAGAACTTACAAATAATACAAGGATTAGAGATTTAGGTATTTATCTTTATACAACAGAATCAGAGGCAGCTGATGAATATTGGTTTGATAAAGATGAAGAAACATACAAAATTGATTCAACAAATTTTGATGCTCCTATGGCATCAATGGTTTGGGGCGGAAAAGTTGACTACAGTACATGGTTTGGTCAGCAGTACACACAGGGAATTCAGATTTGCCCAATTAATTCATGGTCATTTTATTTAGGAAAAAATGCAAATAAAATAACAGGAAAAGATTACATTAAAAAATATTACAATGCAGATAAAACTTATAAAAATGCCAACGGTGGAAGCACAGAAGGTTGGAATGATATGTGGGCTGAATATTATGCAATAGCAGACCCTGATTACGCAATGAACACAGTATGGACAAAAAATGCAATTAATGATGGTGAATCACAGGCACATACATATCATTTTATAAGAGCATTGCAGAATTATGGTACACCTGATTTGACATTTAAATCAAATAGTCCAACAGCTTCCGTGTTTAACAAAAACGGAGTATATACATATGTAGCATACAATGCTTCAAATACAGCAAAGACAGTAACATTTACAAGTGAAAGCGGAAAGACAGTATCAATAAAAGCAGCATCTAACACAATGACGACAGTAAATGAAAATGAAGTTAATAAATCTTCATATGTTGTAGAATATTATGGAAAAGATTTAAATTCAAATAATTATTCATTGTTAGGAAGTGAAGTGAAATACGCAGATGCAGGAGCAAATGTAACTGCAACAGAAAATAATTTTACAGGATTTAAATTTGATAATTCAAATTCAAATAATATTAAACAGGGAACAGTAAATGCAAACGGAAGTCTTGTATTAAAAATGTACTACAACAGAGAAACATATAGCATTTCTTATGATTTAGTAGGAGGAGTTAAAAATAATACAGGATTATATCCGGCAAACTATATTTATGGACAGCAGATAACACTTGATACACCTAAAAAAGATGGATACGAATTTAGTGGATGGTATAAGGAAAGTACATACAACACAAAAGTGGACGCTATTTCATCAAAGGTAAGTGGAAACATCATTTTATATGCAAAATGGATTCCAGCAGGAACAATTTCTGTAAATGAAGATATGTACCTTACATTTGATGCAAATGTTAATGGAACATTTACTATAGTAGGTGATAAAAAATACAATGCAGTTAGTGTGCTTTATAAGGTGGTAAATACAGAAAGTGAAGCAAAAGAATTAGCAGAAAACAAAGCTGAAGTAGGATTTGTTTCATGGGGAATGGAAGCAACAGATACAGGTTGGAGTTATACAAGAAACTTAAAAGGTGATGAAGGAAAATATATTGTATTTTATTTTGTAAGATACGATGAAAATGGTGGTTATAAATCGGAATATGGCTATGGAAAAATCGGAATAGGTGGAGGTGGAACAGAGACAACTACTAAAACTGAAACAACGACAAAAGCGCCGGAAACTACAACAACAAAATCGTCTGAAACAACAACTAAAGTGCAGGAAACAACAAAACCGGTAACTGATGATTCAAAATACGCGTCATTAGATTACCAGGATATAGGAAATAATAATAACAGTGAATTTGATAAGGGATTGTTGGGCTGTAAATACGCAGTAATTAGTGGAGAAATAAATGCATGTTTATTCCAAAATAAAGGTTTTAGTGAATTGTATATGGCAGTAGGTGGAATGGGAGCAGGAAACTTTAAAGCTACCATAAATGGCCGCAATGTGACAAAAACACAAGGCACAGGAGTATTTATGAATCCGGCATCAGATTTTCTTACATATAAATATAATGTAGTTGAGATATCATCAGATGACGGAACTGCCACAGTAATTATTTTAAATCCAAATAAAACAGGAACATACAATCAATCAACAACAGAAGAAACAACAAAAGTCACAGAGACAACAACAAAAAATCAGGAAACAACAAAAGCGCCAGAGACAACTACAAAGAGTCAGGAGCAGACAACAAAGGCGCCTGAGACAACTACAAAGAGTCAGGAACAGACAACAAAGACAAACGAAACAACAAAGAACCAGCAGGCAGACAATAACAACACAACAACTGCAGTAAATAGTGAAGACTTAAACGGAACATCGACAGAAAAAGCTGCTTTAGGACGAGCTGCATTTTCAAAGAATGTTAAAAAGAAATTGTCTCTAAAGAAGATTAAGGTTTCACTTAAAAAGGTTGATAATGCAACAGGATATGAAGTAAGAGTTGCAACATCAAAGAAATTTAAAAAGACAATTTATAAAAAGTCATATAAGAAGGTTGCATTTACTTTAAAGAGTAAGAAATTTGCAAATAAGAAGAAACTTTATATTAAAGTAAGAGCTTATGCAGTAGATGGAACAAATAAGATATATGGCAAATGGTCAAAAGTTAAAAAAGTTAAAATTAAATAATTTTTAATAAGATAAAGAATCTCCGGCATATTTGTGCCGGAGATTTTTAGAGTATAGAAAAAAATAAATAATGAGATACAATAAAAAGAAAATTGAAAGTGCCGGATGGGGAAGTGCCACATTTTATAAGAATTACATAGAATTAACAAGAAAAAAGGGCGTGACAAAGATAGCATATTATGTGTATGGAGAAGTTAGATTCCTCTCAATATATGATTATACGGAATTATCACCCCAAAAGATGAAACTTAGAACATCTAATAGAAGATTGAATTTCTCATTAGATTTAGTAAATTCAAAAGATAAATATTCTAAGGGAGTATATACATCAATAGCAAAAGTAAGTTCAGAATTATCATCTAATGAAGATATTAATTATGATAAATTTAGTAAATATGAAAAAATGCTTACGCAGAGAAAGTTAAGTATAAAATTTTCATTTTATAATGATACATTTACTGAGAGTAATATGCCTAAAAAGACAAAAAACAGTTGGTACAAATTAACTGATTTTTATGAAAATATTATTTTGGGATAAAAAAAAGTCATGTTTCAAAATGCTAGATATTCAGCTTGAGGATTCATTTAGAATTCAAAGTGATTATCAATATCAAAGTAAGAAACATGACTTTTATTTATTTAAATGCATTTATTATTAACTTTTAATTTGACAAAAAAATTATTATTTTCTAAAACTTTTTAGGTAAATTTTCTGCTCATCAGTAATCCGATAACTTTCAACAGCTTTTTGAATAGTTTTTCGATGAACCCATGGTGAAAGTTTGCGTTGCTCAATATAAGGGATAACTGCGTTCCACTGTTTAGCAAGAGCGGTTGCCATATACCATGCAATCATCATATTTACATAATATTCTTCAGATTTTACATTTGAAACAAGTTCTACATATTCCGGTTTAAAATCATCATCTAAATAAAGACTCATTAAAGTACCGATTCCATAACGGATAGTATAGGTATCTGAAGAATTAATCCATTTTTTTATTTCCACAAGTAATTCATCTTTATGTTTTGAAAAACATTTTGGTAAAGGTAAATCACATGTAGCCCAATTATTGATATAAGGAATAAATAACTTTACCTGTTTTATGCATTCGTCATAATCTTTTATTCCGGAAATTATCATCATATGAAGATTATTTTCCTCGTAATATGTATGTGGCAAATCTTTAATAAAAGATTTTGAATCTTCAGTTTTTGCATATTCTTTAGCAAATTTTCTTAATATAGGAGTACGAATGCCAATAATATTTTCTTTATTATAGCCTGGTATAAGCTTGCTATGAAAATCTCTATATTTTAAATCCTGTAATTCAAATAATTGTTTTTGTAGTGTATTCATATAAATCTCCACTTGAAAATATAAAAAAGTTTTATTTAAATATTGCTATCTATATTGCAGGAACTATTTCTACGGATATCTGGTCGAATTTGTTTTCCAAATCTTTAGTAATATGTTCCTGTATTGTTTTAAATTCTTTAATTTTTAAAGTATCAGATTTGCTTTTTACATATACTTCAATCCATGTTTTTCTTCCGGTTTGTGTTACATCAAGAAAATCTAAACTATAATCATAATTTTGAATATCTTCATTAACAACATCTCTTATTTCATCCATGACTTCCTTATCAGGAGAAAATAATACAAGTTCCTTTAAGGTCTTTATAATTTGAACTACGGGTTCTTTTACAAGGAATAAAGAAACTAAGATAGCTACAGTAGAATCAATGTAAGGAATAATAAATTTTAAAGTTGTGTTAGTAAGGAAAATCTGTAACAAAAATGCAACAGAAATTCCAAGAGTGCTTACAATATCTACTTTCCATAAATATAATTCAGACTGAATCATCGTAGAAGAATAACTTCTGCTTAAGTGCTTTAATACCAAAAAAGTAAGCATACAGAAAAAGCAAAGTGAAGATTCGTATGCTAAAACGCTGATAGCATTTACAGTATGACCACCATTAAGTAAAACTTTTACATTTGATGTAATCATATTAATAACTACTGCTAATAAAATTAAATATTTTATAAGAACAAGTAAAGATTCAATTTGAGAAAAACCATAAGGTTTCTTTTCAGATACCGGTTTATACAAAAATGGAACAAGTATAAACATTGGAAGTAAGAGTAACAAATCGAATAAGTCAAATATTCCATCGGCAATTACTGTTTTTGAACCAAGGAAAAATGCTGCAATTACTTCGACTACTGTAAAAATAATTGTTCCGGTAAGTGATAATCGTAAAATTTTGTTTTCCGTTTTATATTTTTTATCGTCCATGATAAATTGAAAAAATCCTTTCTAGTGACATAAATTGTGCCAATTCTTATTAAAAATTTCATAATTATGATAAAGTCTGGTATAATACTAGTGTCAATAGTTTAAATAATAAAAAAAATACGGTAAAATAAACTATATTTCAAAATAAATAGAACAAAACATTAGTATAGTACAAGAGTAAAGAAGAGGAAAAGATGAAACGTAAAAAAACATTTAATATAGGAGAAGTGTCAAGGCTTTTTAATATTAGTGTAGATTCAATTCGTTATTATGAGAAAATAGGAATATTAGAGCCGACACGCAATGAGGGAAATAATTACAGAGTATATACTTTATCGGATATCAGACAACTTACAATGATAAGAGAATTGTTAGGACTTAATTTCTCGACTGAAAGAATTAAGGAATTTGACCGAAACCAAAATGTGGAAACTACAAAAATGCTTCTTTCAGAAGAACTTAATATAGTAAATAAAAATATAGTAGAATTATTTGAAAAGAAGGTAAGTATAGAGGCAAGAATAAAATCTTTAGAAGAAAACATTAATCATACGGATTTGGGAAACATAAGGATAAAAGAGTTTGATGAAAGACAGTGTGTAATGATAAGTGAGTCGAATCTTGATGATGATGACGTAGATTATTATCTTGTAAAATATATGCAGTCCCATAAAAATAAAGTTGATACAATAGGAGCATGCGACTGTTATGTGTTAGATATATCAAAAATAAGTGAAGATGGAAATTCATTTGTAACAAAAGGTGTATTTTTCTATTCAGATACATTATTATATAATAGTAATTATTCTTTACCGGCAGGAAAATATTTATCGATATTTTATAAAGGGCCATCTACTAGAACGAAAGTGGCGGTAGACAGATTGATAGCTTACGCAAATGAGCATCATTTAAAAATTACAGGTGACCCGATAGAATTTTGCCATATTGATGATTATGAAACGTCGGTAGATGAAGAATGTTTAACAGAAATTCAAATTCCGGTTAAATAGTTTTAAAATACGAGGAAAGAAAAATGAGAAGAAAAAATAAACACGAAGAAGAAAAAAGTACAAAAAATCGGGACTTGCAAAAACATATTTGGGTGCTAAATGTGTAAAGATTGTGGCAATAATTGTGGTTATAGCTATTGTTATAAGTGGAGTTGCAATCGGAACAAAGGCATTTTAGATAAGGCAACTAAAAATGCACAAAAAATTGTAAAAGCTTTTTTTGAAAAAAATTATGATTTAGATGAATACACAGTGAAGTTTAAATAATTTACATATGAAAGGTTTGAAAATAATGCAAAGGGAAAGCATGGATTCTAAAAGAAACAAATCAAAAGTTATTATAAGATATTATTATGACAGGGTATCCAGAGATGTAGGAAACTTTCTTAAGTGGATTGCACTTGCCATATTGACAGGGCTTGTTGTTGGTGGCGCTAGTAGTATATTTGCAGGATGTATAAAATGGGTTACTGAGTATAGAAATAATAATATTTGGGTATTTATGCTTTTACCAATTGTTGGTGTGGCAATAGTATTTATGTATCAGATAATCGATCCTCATGATGGTGGGACAAATCAGGTTTTATCTACTATAAGGTCAAGGGGAGATGTCCCACTAAAGGCTGCACCACTTATATTTGTATCAACATTGTTAACTCATCTTACAGGTGGTTCTGCCGGAAGAGAAGGGGCATCTATTCAATTTGGTGGAAGTATCGGAAACTGGCTTGGCAAATTAGTAAAACTTGATGAATTTGATCATCATGTAATGATTATGTGTGGTATGAGTGCCGCATTCGCAGCAGTATTTGGAACACCGATGGCTGCGGCAGTATTTGCAATGGAAGTTGTAAGCGTTGGAGTTATGTATTATGCAGCGATGCTTCCATGTGTAGTTGCATCAATTATTGCGGCAGAGTTTGCTACGGGTATGGGAATAAGTCCGGAAACCTTTAGTGTTACAAGAATACCGGCTTTAACTGTTGAAACTGGCTTTAAAATGGCAATTATATCGGTAGGATGTGCAATGGTCAGTATAATGTTTTGCATTGCACTTAAATTTGTAGCTAAAATTTATGGGAAATACCTCAAAAATTTATATGTAAGAGTTTTTGTGGCAGGCTGTGTAGTTATTGCGATAACAATGATTTTAAATACAAAAGACTACATGGGAGCAGGTAATGAGTTGATAGCAAGAGCAATAGAAACAGGACAGGCAAGACCATTAGACTTTTTATGGAAAATGATTTTGACGGCAGTAACAATGAGAGCAGGCTATCGAGGTGGTGAAATTGTTCCGGCATTTAGTGTGGGTGCAACATTTGGATGTGTGGCAGGACAGCTTTTAGGATTTCAGCCTGAACTTGCAGCAGCGGCGGGTATGGTAGCACTATTTTGTGGCGTGACAAATTGTCCTATAACATCTATGCTAATATCGTTTGAATTATTTGGATTTTCAGGTGTAGCATATTATTTAATTGCAATATCTGTAAGTTATTCATTATCAGGCTATTATAGTTTATATAAAGACCAGACAATTGTATATTCTAAATATAAAGCAAAATATATTAACAAAAGGACAAGATAAATTAACAAATGAATATACTTTCAATAATTAACTGAGGACTTTACATTATTAACAAAGGAAAAACAAGGAGATTTCAGTTGAATTTGGAAAGAAAATATGTATAATATTACTTTAGGGAACCTGGTTTTTTTATAGTAAATGAAATATTTATTGTTTCATAAGTTAGTAAAAGCTTTTATATAAGGCAATTTCAGACAGGTTTTCTGTGATGATGATATAAGAATCTGTATAAAGCAGAGTTTCTTTATATACTATTATGAAAGAAAAGAGGTTTAAATTAAGATGGCAGAAATCAATTTAAGCAAGTATGGTATCACAGGTACAACAGAAATCGTGTACAATCCTTCATATGAATTATTATTTGAAGAAGAAACAAAACCAGAACTTGAAGGTTATGAAAAAGGACAGGAAAGCGAACTTGGTGCTGTTAACGTTATGACTGGTATTTATACAGGACGTTCACCAAAAGATAAATTTATCGTTGAAGATGAAAATTCAAAAGATACAGTATGGTGGACAACAGATGAATACAAGAATGATAACCACAAAGCAAGCAAGGAAGCTTGGGCTGCTGTAAAGGATATTGCTATTAAAGAACTTTCAAACAAGAAGCTTTATGTAGTAGATGCTTTCTGTGGAGCAAACAAAGACACACGTATGGCAATCCGTTTCATCGTTGAAGTTGCTTGGCAGGCTCATTTCGTAACAAATATGTTTATTAAACCAACAGCTGAAGAACTTGAAAACTTCGAACCTGATTTCGTTGTTTACAATGCTTCAAAGGCTAAAGTTGAAAATTATAAAGAATTAGGACTTAACTCAGAAACAGCAGTTGTGTTCAACATCACAAGCCGTGAACAGGTTATCGTTAATACATGGTACGGCGGAGAAATGAAGAAGGGTATGTTCTCAATGATGAACTACTTCCTTCCACTTAAGGGAATTGCTTCAATGCACTGCTCAGCTAACACTGACTTAAACGGTGAAAACACAGCAATCTTCTTCGGTCTTTCAGGAACAGGTAAGACAACACTTTCAACAGATCCTAAGCGTTTACTTATCGGTGATGATGAACATGGTTGGGATGACAACGGCGTATTCAACTTTGAAGGTGGATGCTACGCTAAGGTTATCAACTTAGATAAAGAATCAGAACCAGATATCTACAATGCAATCAGACGTGACGCTCTTCTTGAGAACGTAACACTTGATGCTGAAGGAAAGATTGATTTTGCAGATAAGAGTGTAACAGAAAATACTCGTGTATCTTACCCAATCAATCATATCAAAAACATTGTAAGACCTATTTCATCTGCACCAGCAGCTAAGAACGTTATCTTCTTATCAGCAGATGCATTTGGAGTATTACCACCAGTATCAATCCTTACAGAAGCTCAGACACAGTACTACTTCTTATCAGGATTTACAGCAAAACTTGCTGGTACAGAACGTGGAATTACAGAACCTACACCAACATTCTCAGCATGTTTCGGACAGGCTTTCTTAGAGCTTCATCCAACAAAATACGCTGAAGAATTAGTTAAGAAGATGGAAAAGAATGGAGCTAAGGCTTACTTAGTTAACACAGGATGGAATGGTACAGGAAAGCGTATCTCAATTAAGGATACACGTGGTATCATCGATGCTATCTTAAACGGTGACATCTTAAATGCACCAACAAAGAAGATTCCATTCTTCAACTTTGAAGTTCCAACAGAACTTACAGGTGTTGATACAAAAATCCTTGATCCTAGAGATACTTACGCTGATGCTTCAGAATGGGAAGTTAAGGCTAAGGACTTAGCAGAAAGATTCATCAAGAACTTTGCTAAGTATGAAGGAAATGAAGCTGGTAAGGCTTTAGTTTCAGCAGGACCACAGATTTAATTCAGTTAGATTACAATAGCACGAAAGTGTAAATTAATATTAGAACATAATATGTTCGAAAAGCCGGATGCGAAAGCATCCGGTTTTTTGACCTTTATTCTTTAGTATGGTAATATAGTAAAATATGAGTTTTTAATGATGCTCACAAATTATTGTACGTAATGTGTTATGGCAATTTTGTATCATGTAAACTTCGTTGATACTAAAGAAAGAGGTTTAAAATTAATGCTTTCACTTATTAAAGAGATTAACAGTGCAGTAAATAACTTTATATGGGGAGTTCCGGCTATGATTTGTATCATTGGCGTAGGTCTTGTATTAAGTATTAGAACGGGATTCCTGCAAATAAGGGAGTTTCCATATGCAATGAAAGTTACGATTGGTCGTATGTTCAAAAAGAAAGAAGCTGCAGATGGTGCAATGACACCGTTTCAGGCAGTTTGTACAGCACTGGCTGCAACAGTGGGAACAGGAAATATAGCAGGCGTTGCCGGAGCGATTGCAATAGGTGGACCAGGTGCAGTTTTTTGGATGTGGATTTCAGCAATCTTAGGAATGTGTACAAAATTTTCTGAAGTAACATTAGCAGTTCATTTTAGAGAAAAGAATGAGAAAGGCGAGCTTGTTGGCGGACCAATGTATTATATAAAGAATGGTTTAAAAAAACATTGGCATTGGCTTGCGTACTTGTTCTCTATATTTGGTGTTTTAACTGTATTTGGAACAGGAAATGCAACTCAGGTTAATACAATCACAACTGCCATAGATTCAGCATTATTTAATTATGGAATTATTTCAAAAGATAGTGCATCTACAGTAAATCTAATTATAGGAATAGTACTTGCAGTATTATTATCATTAATTTTATTAGGTGGAATAAAGAGAATTGGACAGGTTACAGAAAAACTGGTTCCATTTATGGCGGTAATTTATATTGTATTTGCATTTGGAGTTGTTGCTCTTAATTTTCAGAATATACCACATGTGTTTGCTTCTATTTTTAAAGGAGCATTTTCACCGGCATCAGTTACAGGTGGCGCTGTAGGAAGTTTCTTTATGAGCATGAAAAAAGGTGTATCGAGAGGAATTTTTTCAAATGAAGCAGGACTTGGTACAGGTTCAATAGCACATGCATGTGCAGATACAAGAAAACCTGTTAAACAGGGAGTGTTTGGAATATTTGAAGTATTTATTGATACAATTGTTATATGCACACTCACGGCACTTGTTATTTTATGTAGTGAAATTCCTGTAAATTACGGAAGTGCTGCCGGAGCAGAGTTGACAATTTTAGGATTTACATCAACATATGGAACATGGATTTCCATATTTACTGCAGTTGCAATGTGTTGTTTTGCATTTTCAACTATTATCGGATGGGGATTATATGGTTCAAGATGTATAGAGTTTTTATTAGGACCTAAAGTGAATAAGCCATTTATGCTTGTGTATTCATTAGTTGCAATTGTTGGGGCAACAATGGATTTAGGACTTATGTGGAGCATTGCTGAAACATTTAACGGACTGATGGCAATTCCAAACCTTATAGCAGTATTCCTGTTGTCAGGAGTTGTAGTTAAACTTGTAAAAGAATATTTTGCAAATGAAGGAAAAAAATAAGATAGTTATAATAATCTGGTAATAGATAGATAAGAAGATGAAGAAACATGTAAAGTGTTTCTTCATTTTTTTATGCGAAAATATTTTATCATAGGTAGATTTAAAGTAATACGTAAAAAGTAATACGAAAAGTTATACGGTTATATTTTGTAAAATTGAAAACAAAAGAAGGTTAAATTCTTTATAATATCAGTAAAATTTTTTGAAAACACCTATAAACTTATTGATTTAGTAGAAAATAAATGATAGTATCGACAATAAATATATATATTAATCCTATTTGCGAACTAGGAAAAAGCAATGCGATTATGGGAAATATAGTAAAGCAATTAACAGAATTGATAGGTAATACGCCATTATTGGAAATTACCAATTACGAGAAAGAAAATGAATTACAAAGCAAGATTATAGGAAAACTTGAATATTTTAATCGACAGAGTGACAAATATGACTTCAGCATGCGGTGTTGTTGAAGAAGTAAACACAGACGAAAGTGCATTATATGAAGGAAGAGTAGACAGAAAAGTTAGAGCAGCAATTAAAGGACAGACTGCCATAACAGTAGAATTTGTAAATGGTGCAAACAGAGCATTTGTGGAAGACATAGAAAAAGCCCTTAATTTATATGGAAGACATACTTATCTGTATGCTCCACAGGCAAATGAAGATGTTTCTACAGTAGTAAAACATTTACACAGAGCGGGTATTGTTATTGCTGGATGAAAATCAGAAAAATAACATAAAAACTACAGATGTAAATTATATTACTGACTGCGATAAGGAAGGCACAGAAGTAGAACAGGTTGCAGGATTTATCCGTAAACAGTCTGAATATGGAGAGGAACAGGCCCGCAACAGAGATTATATTTAGTGGAGGAGCAATATGAAATTTAATACAGCACTTTTACATAGTGGAAAAATGGGCGATGAGGCAACAGGTGCCACATTGACACCGATATATCAGTCAAGTGCTTTTTATCAATCCTCACCATAGCAACACGAAAAACTGTTTAATAATAAAGCAAATGGAAAGAGCTGTTTTTGCAGAAACTATTGGAAATCCAAAACTAGAATTATTCATCCGGAATCTACATTGAATGCTCATAGTACTTCAAAGGAAAAAGAAGAAGCAGGAGTATTTGATGACTTAATTAGAATAAGTGTAGGAATTGAAGATATTGAGGATTTAATCGAAGATTTCAAGAATGCTATTGAAGAACATTAAGGAGGAAATGGAAATGGCAGTAGATTATGCTACATTGAAAAAAGGCGGTTTTATGCGCCAGAAACAGAAAAATCACTTTTCATTACGTTTAGCAGTTGTAGGAGGAAACTTAACATCAAAGAACTTCCTCACAAATTTAAAGTTGTTAAAGTAAATGTTAACTTTGATGATAAACTTGCAGAAGAATATGTGGTTGCAGCTTCTCAAACACTTTTATTCTTCAAGGAAGGAAAAGAGGTTGAGAGAATTAGAGGTTTAGCAAAAAGACCGGCAATAGAAAAAGTTATTGAAAAATTATTTTAGAGTAAGGAGAATGTGAAAATGTTAGTAACAGGAGCAGGTGAAAAGAAAGAAATTGAACAGGGAACAACAATTGCAAAATTAATTGAAATTGAAAAAGTCGAAAACCCTGAATATGTAACTGTAACAGTTAATGATGAGTTCTTAAACAGAGCTGATTTTGAAACAACCCAGGTTAAAGAAAATGATACAATCAAATTCTTATATTTCATGGGAGGAGGAGCATTTTAATGGCATTTACGAATGAACAGATGGAGCGCTATTCCAGACACATTATTTTGCAGGAAGTAGGTGTCAAGGGACAGAAAAAACTGTTAAATGGAAAAGTGCTTATTATAGGAACAGGTGGACTTGGATCCCCTGCAGCAATGTATTTGGCAGCAGCCGGAGTAGGAACAATTGGAATAGTTGATGCTGATGAAGTAGATTTGTCAAACCTTCAAAGACAGATTATTCATGGAACAGCTGATGTTGGCAAGGCAAAAGTTAAATCAGCAAAAGAAACTATGAATGCAATGAATCCTGATGTAACAGTTAATACATATCGTGAATTTGTTACATCTGAAAACATAATGGATTTAATTAAAGAATACGATTTTATAATTGATGGAACAGACAACTTCCCGGCAAAGTTTTTAATAAACGATGCCTGTGTAATGGCTAAGAAACCATTTTCACATGCAGGAATTATAAGATTTAAAGGTCAGCTTATGACTTATGTTCCTGGAGAAGGACCATGTTACCGTTGTGTATTTAAAAATCCACCTCCAAAGGATGCAGTTCCAACATGCAAGCAGGCAGGTGTTATTGGAGCAATGGGTGGTGTAATCGGAAGTTTGCAGGCGATGGAAGCAATTAAGTACCTTATAGGAGTAGGCGATTTGCTTACAGGAAAATTATTAACTTACGATGCATTAAAAATGGAATTCCATACTATAAAACTTCCAAAAACAGATGGAAGCTGTGCTGTATGTGGAAATCATCCGACAATTACGGAACTTATTGATTATGAACAGGTTGAATGCGGCGGAAAGTAGGAAAATATGTTATACATGACAAAAGAAGATTATGAAAAAATCTTAAATCATTGTAAAGAAGGTCTTCCAAATGAATCCTGTGGATTAATTGGAGGCACTGTAGAAGGAAATGATAAATATATTAAAAAGGTGTATCTTTTAACAAACTTAGATGCAAGTAATGAACATTTTTCAATGAATCCAAAAGAGCAGTTTGAAGCAGTTAAGGATATGAGAGCTAATGGATACAAACTCCTTGGAAACTTTCATTCTCATCCAGAATCACCATCAAGACCTTCAGAAGAAGATAAGAGACTTGCATATGATTCTAAAGTTTATTATTTGATATTATCATTAATGGATATCGAAAATCCGGTTCTAAACGCATTTATAATTGATGAAGAAAAAAATGTGTCAAAAGAGGAATTGGTAATTTCATAAGAATAAAAAGTTTGCGTAAATCAGGTTGGTTCATTAATGAGTGTATTTTTCACAGATAAAAAAGTAGTTGATTATGATACAGCACTTTCTTCTGACACAGAAAAATATGCCGAATACTTTAGATATATGTTAGAGTCAGGAATTAACCTTGCACCGTCTCAATTTGAAGCAATGTTTGTATCAGCAGCTCATACTCAGAAAGATTTAGAGGCAACAGCAAAAGTAATAGAAAATTTTAAATAAAAGAAAGGGAGATAGATATGAAGGAAAATTTAAAGGATTTAGTAATAATAGGAAGCGGTCCGGCTGGACTTTCAGCAGCGGTATATGCTCAAAGAGCAATGCTAAATCAGGTTGTTATAGAGAAAGAAATGTTTAGTGGCGGACAGATAATAAATACCGACAGAATAGATAATTATTTAGGATTATATGGTGAAAACGGATACGACATTGCAGTAAAATTCAGAGAACATGCAGATGCTTTAGAAGTTCCATTTGTAGAAGGAAAAGTTGAATCCATTGAAGATAAGGGTGAATATAAAGAAATTCATTTAGAAGATGGAACAGTATTTGATACTAAGACTGTAATTATAGCTACAGGTGCTAAACACAGATTGCTTAATGTAAAGGGCGAAAAAGAATTTACAGGTGCCGGAGTTTCATATTGCGCTACTTGTGATGGAGCATTCTTTAAAAATAAGACGGTTGCAGTTGTAGGTGGTGGAGATGTAGCTTTGGAAGATGCGTTATATCTTTCTAACATTTGTGAAAAAGTGTATTTGATTCACAGAAGAGATGAACTTCGTGGCGCTAAAATACTTCAAAATAAAATATTTGAAACAAAAAATATAGAATTTAAATCTAGTTATGAAGTAAGTGAAATCTACGGAGAAGATATTGTAACAGGAGCAAAGTTACTTAATAAGAAGACAGGAGAAGAAGAGGAACTTTCTATTTCAGCAGTATTTATTGCAGTTGGAATGGAGCCACAAAGTGAACTTGTAAAAGGAATTGTGGATACTGATAAGATAGGTTATATAATTGCTACTGAAGATTGTCGCACAAGCATGGACAAAGTTTATGCAGTTGGTGATATAAGGACAAAAAGTCTTAGACAGGTAGTAACTGCTGTCGCAGATGGAGCAGTTGCAATTACATCAATAGAGCAGGACGCAAAGTAGAACTTACTTATTTTATGCAAAAACAAAATAAGTTAAAGCAAGTCTTTAAGAAATAAAGCAAATCCATAATATAATTAAAAAAACTAATTATATACTTGCGTTTATGATTAATAAATGATAGACTTCGCTTCATCAAACAAGGACGTTTGGCATTTATTTGCCACACGTCCTTTTTGCGTTATATATGGCAAAGCCAAATGTAGAAAATTTGGCAAATGTATAATCACTAAGAAGTAAATTCAAAGAGATATACGTGTAGAAGCCATATTTATAACATATACACTAAAGAGATTGAGAAAAATATGTTAAAAGAGCAGGAGGTATTATTGTATGAACTCAGGAGACACAGGTTTTATGTTGATTTGTGCTGCTTTGGTATTTTTTATGACACCGGGGTTAGCATTTTTTTATGGAGGTCTTGTAAGACGAAAAAATGTAGTTAACACTATGATGGCAATAGTCATGATAATGGGATTGTCAGTTGTTATGTGGGCATTATTGGGGTACTCATTGGCATTTGGTGGAAACCATGGTGGAATAATAGGAGATTTTAGATGGTTTGGTTTAGAAGGAGTAGGCTGGGATATTGGACCTTATTCAGATTCAATTCCTAATTTAGTATTTTGCGCATTTCAGATGATGTTTGCAATTATAACACCGGCACTAATTACAGGATCAGTTGTAGGAAGAATGAAGTTTAAGGCACTCTTTATATTTGTAGCCATTTGGTCAGTAATTGTATATTATCCATTAGCACATATGGTATGGGGTCAGGGAGGACTTTTAGCAGAGTTAGGTTCTGTCGACTTCGCAGGAGGCGACGTTGTACATATAAGTTCAGGAATAACAGCTTTGGTACTTGCTATTATTCTTGGCAAAAGAAAAGGCTATGAAAGAGCAACATACAGAATCCATAACATTCCATTTGTTGTATTAGGAGCTACAATACTTTGGTTTGGATGGTTCGGATTTAATGCGGGAAGTGCATTAAAGGCAGACGGACTTGCTGCACATGCATTTATGACTTCAGCAATTGCATCAGCATCAGCACTATTATCATGGATGTTTTTAGATGTGATAAATGACAAAAAAACAACATTGGTAGGTGCATCAACAGGTTTAGTTATCGGCTTGGTTGCAATTACACCGGGAGCAGGATTTGTTCCAATCTGGTCATCATTTATAATAGGTGCACTCGTAAGTCCGATATGCTATTATGGAGTTATCCTCATTAAGAAAAAATTAAAAATAGATGATGCATTAGATGCATTTGGATGTCATGGAATCGGAGGAATCTGGGGCGGAATCGCAACAGGAATATTTGGAAAAAGTTCAATTAACCCGGTAGCAAAATGGGATGGCTTAATTTATGGTGAATGGAGATTATTTGCAGCCCAGATAGAAGGAATACTTATTACAATAGCAATAGCCGTTGTAGGAACTTTAATCTGCGTAGCCATAGTTAGAATATTTACTCCATTAAGAGTAACTGATAGAGAAGAAAAAATCGGTCTTGATATATCACAGCACGGCGAAAGTGCTTATCCAAGTTTTAACGGTATGGATCAGTAATAAGACTTAAGTAAAAATATTTTGACAATGTGAAATGATATAAAGAATAATCAGGCAAATATTATTAAATGTTTTTGAATTTAAAAATTTTTAAATGAGATTAGGAGATGGAAATTCTATGATAATGAAAATAGATGCAATTGTTAGAGAAGAAAAATTTGAAGATGTAAAAAATGCATTAATGGAAATAGAAGTTAACGGACTTACAGTGTCACAGGTTATGGGATGTGGATTGCAACGAGGCTATAAAGAAATAGTCAGAGGTATGGAAGTAGAACCTCAGATGCAGCCAAAGATTAAATTTGAAATAGTTGTTTCTTCAGAAGAATGGGCAGAAAAAACAATAGAAGCAATTAAGAAGGCAGCTTACACAGGAGAATTTGGTGATGGGAAAATTTTCAGCTATCCTGTAGCAAGTGCAACAAAAATCAGAACAGGTGAAACAGGTTACGATGCTGTACAGTGTCAGGAATAAAAATTAAATGTTTAGAGTAAATATATAAAAGCCACAATTATGATGTCTTTGTTGAAAGATAAAATAGTTGTGGCTTTTTAATCGCTTTACAGTACGATTTTATATATGAAAAGATTTTTGTTACATATCTTCCTACCGGAGAATGAGTATTTATCATATTAGTAGGCAACTAAGATAAATTTACAAATGTGCATTTATCCATGCTGCTTTTATTTCAGGAGGCATGTCATCAGGAGAAATATTCTTAAGTCTATCTTCATTTCCATCGGCAATTGCTGTATCATAGTACCAGCATTTATAAGTAATCATATCAAGAACTTTCTTTAAATGTTCAATTTCGGCTTCGACAGTTTTCTTCTGCTTTATAAACATTTCTTTGCGCTTACCATATGTAGATGGCCCCTGCTGACACCACATCATAAATTCCTTTATATTTTTAATTTCCATTCCCGTTTTTTTCAAACACTCAATAAGACGTAATGTTTCAACTGTGCCATCATCAAATCTTCTTGCACCGGATTCTGAACGGTTAAGGTTTGGAAATAATCCTTCTCTGTCATAATAATGTAATGTAGAAATAGGAAGATTAAACATTTTAGAAACTTCACCAATATTATAATAATTTGTATCCATAATTAACCACCATGAAATGATTTCCTGTTAAATTCAATTAAAGGAGAACATTTCATTTTCCTTTCTTCGTATTATAAATTTATATATTTAAGTTGTAATACAATAAAATCATTAATCTGACTTCATTATATAATATTTTTCGTAAATTGGTTCATATAAATTTATGAAAAAATAAATATTGACCTAAAGTTAGGTTTATGGTTTAGAATACACAATATACGGTTATAATTTTATAAATTATGTATTTGAAAAAATGATTAATGGAGGACTTTGATATGTATTTAGAAAAGATTAACGGACCGGAAGATGTTAAGAAATTAACAGTTAAAGAGATGTCTACATTAGCAGAGGAAATGAGAACTGCATTATTAAAGAGAGCTAGTATTCATGGTGGTCATTTTGGACCTAACTTTGGAATGGTAGAAGCAACAATTGCTATTCATTATGTATTTGAATCCCCAAAAGATAAAATAGTTTATGATGTTTCACATCAGACATACCCACATAAAATGCTTACAGGAAGAAAGGACGCATATCTTTATGAAGAATATTATGATGATGTTTCAGGATACAGTAATCCTCATGAAAGCGAGCATGATCATTTCATCATAGGACATACATCAACATCAGTAAGTCTTGCCTGTGGTTTGGCAAAGGCAAGAGATTTAAATGGTGAGGAAGGAAATGTTATTGCTGTAATAGGCGATGGTTCATTAAGCGGTGGTGAAGCTTTAGAAGGATTTGATTATGCCGTAGAATTAGAAGGAAACCTTATAATTGTTGTAAATGATAATGATATGTCAATTGCTGAAAACCATGGTGGTTTGTATGGCAATTTAAAACTTCTTCGTGAAACAAATGGTCAGGCAGAATGTAATTTATTTAAGGCAATGGGACTTGATTATATATATGTAAATGAAGGAAATGATGTAGCAAGTCTTATTGATGCATTTAGTAAAGTAAAAGATAGCAAAAAGCCTGTAGTTGTTCATATTAATACATTAAAAGGAAAAGGATATGCACCTGCTGAACAGCATAAAGAACAGTGGCATTACAGTGGACCATTTGACATAAAGACAGGAAAATCATTGTATGCTGAAGGTGGAGAAGATTATTCAAGCGTAACTTGTGATTATTTATTGAATAAAATGAAAGAAGACAAATCAGTAGTTGCAATTACTTCAGCGACACCAACAGTTATGGGATTTACAGAAGATAAGAGAAAAGAAGCAGGAAAACAATTTGTTGATGTAGGAATTGCAGAAGAGACAGCAGTTGCAATGGCAGCAGGAATTGCAACAAATGGTGGAAAACCAGTATATGGAGTATATAGTTCATTTGTACAAAGAACATATGACCAGTTATCACAGGATTTATGTATAAATAATGCACCTGCGACAATAATTACATTCTGGGGAAGTGTATTTGGAATGAATGACGTAACACATTTAGGATTATATGATATTCCAATGATGGCAAATATTCCTAACCTTGTTTACATGGCACCTACAACAAAAGAAGAATATCTTGCAATGTTAGAGTGGAGTATAGAGCAGAATGAACATCCGGTAGCAATAAGATTACCTGGTGGAGAAATGGTATCTGACGGTAAAGAAGTAACAAAAGATTTCTCTAAATTAAATAAATATGAAGTAACTGAAAAAGGAAGCATGGTTGCAGTTATTGCCTTAGGAACATTTTATCAGTTAGGAAAAGAAGTTGTAGATGATTTATCAGATAAATTAGGAACAAAGGCAACATTAATTAATCCATATTATATAACAGGAATCGATAGTGAATTACTTGAAGAATTAAAGAAAAATCATGATGTTGTAATTACAATAGAAGATGGAATTTTAGACGGAGGATTTGGTGAAAAAATTTCAAGAGTCTATGGCCCGACTGATATGAAGGTAATTAACTATGGTTTGAAAAAAGAATTCTTAGACAGATATGATGTAAATGAAGTCCTAAGAGAAAATCATTTGACAAAAGAAGAGATTGTTGAAGATGTAATGGCGTTAATGAAATAAAATAAATGCCGGGAAAAAACTAAAAATATTTTTATAAATCAGCTTGGGAAATTAGAAATTCCTATTTTATAGCTTGAAAATATAAAAAATAGTTTTATTTGGGTTGACATATAAAATAAAAATTTATAAAATAAAGACATATATTACAAATGATGAGGGTAAACTATTTGAAAAAATAGGGCACAAAGCTATGAGCCTAAAGCAACATTTGCAATGGTCGTCTGGCTGCAATTCTTTTTAAGGAGTTGCAGTTTTTTTTATGCGTAAATACGTGTATAAAATGCTGCGATAAAATTGGAAGGAGGATGCAATGAAAAGAGTAAAGAAAATGGTAGCTATGGCTACAGTCATGACGATGGTATTTAATGTGGCAATGCCAATAGGGGTTTTGGCAAAAGAAAACACAAATGAATATGGGGTACTTGCAAAAAACGGAGCAACTTTTTCAGGAAGCGGACAGATAATTGGAGATATTGTAATTAACAATGGTACTTTTAAGTATTCAAACAGTGCAACAAAGCATGTTACAGGAACTGCACATGTAGCACCGGAGGTTAAAGTAGATGAACCTGCACAGGGATATATTCCAATTGAAGTTAGTGAAATGGATAAGGAATTATATTCAGGATTATTCAATACAAATAATTATCCTGATGAGAATTCAGAATACTTTAAAAAAACTACTTCAGAATACAAAGATGGTACACAGAGTGTTTACATTGGATGGCAGACAAACAGATTTGATTTAACTGATAATGCATATTTAGATACTGTATCATTTTACAATGGACAGACATTTGAAATTCATGCAGATAAAAATCAGACAACAGTTGTCAGAGTTAAACATTTAAACGTTGGTGGCGAAGTTAAAGTAAGTGGTGATGGATACGTAGTTTTATATGTAGATGAATTGTCAGGTGGAAATCCGGGTTCATTTAATTCAGGCGGAGACAGCAGTAAGCTTACAGTTGTATTTACAGGAAAAAATGCAGGATACAATAATTTTAAAGAAGTAAATGCCAACACAATTGCAATGAATGCTACAAAGTATACACAGGTAAATGGAATATTTGCAGGAAATGTATATACAAGTGGAAATCTTGAATTTAGTGGTGATAGTTCTATAACAGGTAAGGTTTATGCACCTGCTTCAAAAACAGTATTAACAGGAAGTACAAAGATTTACGGACAGTTAATAACAGATACATTAAATATTTCAGGTGGAGCAGTTGTTTCATATAAAGCTACTAATGGATTACCTTCAGAGGTTGAAAAGGTAGTAGGAAATCTTGATACAGAAAATGGAAAGACAGAAGATGGAAAAGAAGAAACAACTAAAAAAGAAGAAGTAACTACACCGGAAGAAACAACAAAGTCTGAGGAAACAACAAAACCTTCAGACACAACAAAACCTTCAGATACAACAAAGCCTAATTCAGGAAATGATAATAAAGGTGATGATTCAGATAAAGAATCAGTAGAAGTATCTGTATTAGTACCTTTAAAAATGTCAATCAGATTACAGGATGGAACTGTATTGAACAACAAGAGCAGTTTCAAAATGGAACTTGATAAAGAAGTTAAATTCCAGATGTGTTCAAATAACTGGGACAACGATACATATGATGACAATGGAAATGGTATTGCAGGAACAGTTGTGTATACAGCAGTTGTAAGTTCTACAGCAAAGAAGAACACTTATGATGCAGCAAGCCGTACATTTACAATTGCGAAAGGTGATAAAGTATTAAGAACAGATACAAACAATTGCTTTATGGCATATAGATTTTATTTTAAGAAGGGTAATTATAATAAACAGACAGGAATTAATAGTGTAGTAAACACACCGTTAGAAAGTTTATCAGTTAACCTTCCATTAGGTTCAACAATTACATGTGATGCTTATAAGGCATATAGCCAGATTGATAGCGCTGATGTATTTATTGAAACAGCAGACGATAAAACAATCTGTTATAAGGATTATTATTGGGAATATTAATAATTAGTACCAATAAGTATAGAGATAAGTTAATAAATAGTGAAATTTTACATAAAAATGTTAATAAATTCACTGCCACAGATTAAAAATGATTATATTTTTAATTTGTGTGAAAATACAGTAATAACGCCGCAGAAATTTGATTTTTGCGGCGTTAAAGGGATATAGAAGTGAAAAAAAAGAAAGAATTAATATTAGGAGTTTCTTTAATAGTTATCATAATTGCAATGGCAATAGTGCTGGTGATAATAAATAAAGATGATAAAAAAGAATTTGAAGATGTGCAGGTGACAACTACGGTAGAGGAATCTACTAAGGCAAATGATAGCAGCAATACTTTTATGGAAGAAACAATAATAAAATGCTGTTATGAATTAAGATATATATTTGCTATAAATGAATTTGATGACATAAGTACGGTATCCGTAAACAAATTAGCACAATATGGTTTGTGCCATTTATACTATAATAGCTTATTAGATGTACCTGCAAGTGATGAACTTGAGTATAGAGATGCATCAAAAAAAGATATTGAAGCGGTGCTTAAAAGCCAGTTTAATGTTGAGGGCATTAATTTGGAAGAAAGCGATATTTACAATAAGGCAGAACAGAAATTTGAGATGTGGGTTCCAAATTATTCACAGCAGATTACATATGATTATACTGTGACGGATAATGGAGACAATCTTACAATAAATGTGGTATACTATGAAGATGAGGTACGCTCAAAGGTTAAGAGTGAAGCGACTATTAATGTAGCTAAAGAAGGGGATTTATATTATATAAAAAGTTTGCATTAGTTAGTGAGATGTTAAAATGAATAAGGATATTGATTTATTGATTAAAAAGATTGAAGAAGAATCTAAACTAATAAAAGGCGATGCATCAAAAAATGAAATGCAGGAAATCCTTAAAGAAAAATTGGTTATAGAGCGTGAAAGAGATAATCTTCTGTTAGAAAATAAACAATTAAAGGATAAGATTGAATCTTATGAACGAGACATTGTGGCTTTACAACAAAGTCTTAAAGGAATCCTTGATATTCTTCAGGGAGAGGACAAAATTGTGCATGAAACGGTAAAACATATAGATTCTACGGTAATAGAAACTAATAGCGAAGCACAAAAGGCACGTAGAAACGGATTAAGAGAAATACTAAAAGAAAATACTCAGGGATTTTAATACAGAAAGGACGTCTCTATGAATATTTTTAAGAAGTCTAAAGAACAGGTTGAAGAAAATAAGTCAGAAGATTTAAAAATAGAGAATCAGGAAAATAAAAGAGAAACAACCTCTGAAAAAAATGGGGTTGTTTCTTTGCAGTTTTCGGAAGAAATGTCAGACAAAAGAATACATGCTATAATTACTGTTGCAGGAGTGGCAATAGCATTGTTTTTAATAACATTAATGATGCATACCATAGTCAGCAAAGTAGTGTATCCTAACTTTAGTATGGCAAATGAAATAAATGAAGTCCAGTTTCTATGGGGAACATCAAATAATGATTTGGATAGAGAAGACGCTGTATGGAAACAGGCAACAGATGAAAATAAAATACAAAAGATTGGGAAAGGTCAGGATTATGTATGCATTAAAGTAGACATACCTGCACAGAGCAATCAGGAATATTATATTTATTATACAAATTATGCACCGTCTAAAGTTCTTGTTGATGGCAAGAAGATTTATGACAATGGATATGATAAAGAAAATGTAGTTGGGAACCGTTGTAACAAAGTGGAACTGGAATCTTCTACAGTTTCAAGAACAATGGAAATTTATATTTATTCTCCAATAGGTTTTCAATTTAGATTAGTAAAAAGTACAAATGGTACAGAATTACTTTCAAATGCAAGTGGACTTGGAATTGCATTTACATTTGGAATATTAATGTTGGCAATTATATTTGTAATTATGACAATTGCCATTTCAATAAAAGATAAAAATATAATAAAAGTATTACTTCTAAGCCTGACATTATTTATGGGAGCATTATATCTTATGCTCTATCAGTTAAGTTTAGGTAGCACTCTTATATCTGAAAGTGTGTTCTTTAGTTTGCAATTGATATTAACAATATATTTTGCAACATCTGTGTTAGTATGTAGTCTTTGTAGCATTAATTATAAATTTAAACTATGGCAGAACATGTTTATCATAGGAGTATTTGTAATCAGCTTAGGGCTTTTGCTTATAGAAAACAGAACAGTACTCCTTATTGCGGCAGTTATTTTTTCGATGGCAATATGTGTACTAATAGGTCTGTTTATAATTGAGGTAGCAAATTTAATCGAAAATAAAACTCCATATATGAGTCTGGTAGGAATTGCATTTGTTTATATTTCTTTAGTAAATATCTATAATTTAATTTCACTTACTGCAGGTTCAAATGGGTTAAGCCGAACTGTAGTAGTAACAGGTATTGCCATATATGAAATAGCAATGTACATTGTTTTATTTAAACAATCAGTAAATCACACAATACTTATTAAAGAGCGAGCCAATCAACAACTTGAAAGTGCTGTAAGTATACAGAGAATGGCAACAATTTTATCAGATGTTGCTGATGCCCTTACAGATAAACAGTTTGCAAGCTATACATGTCAGATTTTTACGGATGTGATAAAGAGAAATGAATTAGCAGCATCAAATGTTGTTACAGATGATGAAATAAATGAAAAAATAGTTATTCCTGCCTGTGCAGCAGTCCGTCGTGAAGATGGAACTTTTGAAGAAGTATTTAATCAGGGTGGAATAGAGGGGTGTGATTATGAAAAAATAATGTCAATGTATGATGGAACAGAAAAAACGAAAGTAAAGTTTGCACAGACATACATGGACTTAATATTTGTAAGAATTGATCAGGTTCAGATTATTTTTCATATAGAAAATTATAAAGATGGACTATCAGAAACATTCCAAAGTACGGCAATGATGATACATCACATAATGGAAATTGCTTTTTCAAATTACAATTTAAAAAGCAGAATAAAAACTGTACAGGAAGATGCCATTATATCATTAGCTGAAATGGTAGAATTCAGAGGAAAGCAAAATAAAGTACATTTGTATTCTGTAAGTGCAGTAACAAAAGTTATTTGTAAAGCATTAGGATTGTCAGAAGAAGAAACACGTATTATTTCTATGGCGGCTATCGCTCACGATATTGGAAAGATAGCAATTCCAAATGATATATTAAATGGAGATAAACCATTGACTGATAAAGAGTATGAAATAATGAAAAAACATGTTGTATATGGATATAACATTTTGTCAAAAAACAGTGGTGACTTTATGGAAGCCGCAGCAGTAATAGCATATCAACATCATGAAAATTATGATGGAACAGGATATTTAGGGCTTTCAGGCGAAAATATTCATTTGTATGCAAGAATTGTAAAAGTGGCAGATGTATTTGATGCGTTAATGGCAAAAAGAACTTATAAAAAAGCATGGCCACCGCAAAAGGTTAGAGAATATATATTAGAAAAATCGGGAATTGAATTTGACCCGGTAATAGTTAAAGTATTCGATAAAGTATTTGATGAAGCAGTTGAGGCATCAAAGACTGCAAGAGAAAAGTATAAATAGCAATTAAAGTGTATGAAAAAACATACGAAAACCGTATAAAAATTATATGGGAATAATGCAAATCTAAATTACCAAAGATAATGATAACATAGCTTTAAATCTACAGGTATAAGCAGTATGGTTTTGAATTGAAAGGGATAAAATGAAAAAGACAAAAGGTAAGAAAAAATTATTACTTATAATACCATTAATAATTTTGTTGGTTTTGGCTATTTCTTTTATAGGATGGATTGTAAAGCCGGCTAAGAAAATGAACATAGCTGTTTTGGATACTACTGTTCCTGCGACAGATGGACAGGGAGTAAATCAGACTGACAGGTATTATAGAAAACATAGTGGATTTTTCTGGCTTTTAAATCAACAAAAATATGTTAAATCAAATGGAAAAAAATATAACTATAAAAAGGATTATTTTGGACCACAGATAAATGAAAATGGGGAATACACAGGAGAAAATCAGCTAGCTGACTTTGATAAAGTGCCGGATTTTCTATATTTGGCTGATGTTTATGGTTCTGAATTATATGACAATAAATATTCAGGGCTTTCATCGAAGGATATGAACATAGTTTCCCTTACTTATAGTACAGGCGGAACGGTTGTAGCTGAAACCGAACTTTTAGGCTCAACAACAGACGAAACCGTATGCAATGAAATCAAATCAATGTTTGGATTTACAACAACATCATGGAGCGGAAGATATGTTGGCGATTTAAATGATTTTTCAGATGTGCCTAAATGGGCACCGTCTACATATGAAAATCAGTATGGTGTGAAATGGCAGTTCTCAGGCCCGGGGCTTATACTTGCATCATCAGAAGGCGGAATAATTGTTTTAGAAGAAAAGACAGATTTTAAAAGCAAAAATTTAGTAAGCATAAGTATAAGTGATGAATTTAAAAAAGAATTTTCAGGTTCTAAAAAAAGCAATTTTTACAATTGGTTTGAGTTAGTTGAAGCAGAAAATGGAACGGATACTATTGCAAATTTTAAAATTAATGTAAATGCAACAGGAATGGAAAAGATAAAGGAAATTTCATCTACAAATAAATTTGCGGCAATAATAAGAAAAAGAAGTAATAACAGCGGTGACACTTACTATTTTGCAGGAGATTTTAATGACTGTACAAGTGATAGCAGAATATATAGATTTCTAGCAGCAGACAAATTTTTCAAAGCTTTATCATTTGATAAAGAAGGAGACATTAACCAATTTTATTGGAAATTTTACAATCCATTAATGAAGAAAATTTTGAAAGATACGTATAAGGGATTAGATGAGAAAAATGAAAAACAGTCTGAAAATGAAAAACAACTTGCAGTCCGTGTAAATGAAAACAAATTTCAGATTAAGAAAAATGATGATTATGAAAACCTTAATTTAAAGGCGGTAAATGTAAATCTTGATGAACCGGGAAGTGCTAATGCAACAAGAAATTACGGATATTACAAAGAACTGTTAGAGCAGGCAGTGGAAATGGGAGTAAATACCGTTAGAGTATATGAACTTGCACCACCTGAATTTTACAGGGCTTTATTTGAAATTAACCAGAACAGCGATGATAAATTATATCTTATTCAGACTATAAAAGGTATGGTAGCAGATACACAGGAAGAATGGCAAAAAACAATCGACACAATTATGAGTTCAATTCACGGAAATGGTGAAACCAAGAATGATTCAACTGATGAAGGGCAGGAAGATATTTTAAAATACCGACATGATGTGTCAGAGTATCTTTTGTCATATGTTTTAGATATATCGCCATCAGGTGAAGAATTGCAGACATTAAGCAACCAGGGTGAAACATACGATGGAAATTATGTTTCATCAATGGAAGGAATAGGAAGTTTATATGCAAAACGTCTGGACTATATTTATAAAAAATGTAGTGAAAACTATGGCGGATTAGTTCCGGTTGGAATGCATGTAAATGTTGAAAATCTTGAAAGTGCGTTTTGGAATGAAGACAATTACAATGGAGTTGTCAAATTAAGCAGTTTACAGTTAAATCAGGATGTACAGCAGTATTATTATGTTTCAACCAAGTTAAATGTGACAGATAATATTTTAAATAATAACCTTAATAAATTTGTCGGATTCACTGATTCTCAGGGTAATTTTAATTATGGAAGCTACGTTGAATACGTGAAAGAAAAAGTTTCACCATATGGACTCATGATAGACGGATTTGGAATTTCTACAAATGCAAATATATATGCGACAAATGGCATTTATTCAGGATTGGATGAAACACAGCAGGGAGAAATAATTGTCAGAATGTTGGATGCAATTCTTACTAATGGATGCATGGGAGGAATAATTTCTGATTTAAATGATTCATGGTCAGCAGTTTCAGATGAAGCAAAGGCATCAATTGTACCGTTGACAAATAACCCACTTTGGCATGATTTGGGAGATCCTGCACAGACAACAGGAATTCTTGCAGTGAAAGCAGAAGAAAAAGAAGATGTCGGTCTTGAGTTAAAAGACTTCGAAGTAATGAGAAAAATGCAGTTAAGCGTAAATCCTGAATATTTATATGTGACGGTTGCGTTAGAAAAAGAAATAGATTATACAGCAAATGAACTTATTATAGGATTAGATACTTACGAAAGAAACAACGGAGAATATTTTTATAATAAAGGATATTTTGCAAATAGTTTATCAGGAATGGAATATATAATAAAAATTACCAGTGCGAAAGATGCGGCATTATATGTATGCTCATCATATGCAAGAGGTCAGGAGACAGTATCTTCTACAGAAAGTTATGATGGCAATTGGACAAAGGTAATGGACTTGACATATGGCAACTTCTCAACAAGTACATCACAATTTTTCATAGGAAGTACAAATGTTAGAATTAGAATTCCATGGACAGCATTAAATGTAACTGATCCGTCACAAAGGGTTGTAATTGAACAGAAAACACCGTTTGATGGAATTCAATATAAGACAACAATCACAAATGGATTTATTCCGTCATTATTTGTTGGAAATAGAGAAAGTGGAGATACAGAATATATTTTCCCACTTTCAAAGGATGCAGTTGGATATAAGACTTATAAGTATGAAACTTGGAAAGAGGTGGATTATACGGTTGAGCGAAAAGGTTCGTTTGGAACAATCCAAGCCTATCTCAAAAGCTATAATTAACCTTTTCGCTACTTGCCGTTGTATATGACATAATTAAAATAAATGTCGCTTTCGCTGCTTGTCGCTATATACGACATAATTAAAATAAAGATCGCTTTCGCTGCTTGTCGCTCGTAGCGGTACTGAAACTCCATCACATAGTTTGACTATTAAGTCAAACTATGCGCTGTCGTTTTGTACCGACGGCGCCAAATGCCCTTTATTTTAATTATGTCTATACCAGCGTCAAGCGGAATAAAGTTTTATAGAATTTTGTTGGATAGATATCGTTAAGCAAAATAGAGCTTTATAGGATTGTGTTATGAGTATAAGTATGGATGATGTAGTTTAATAAAACCAGGCTATGGTTAAAAGCAGGCAGGATACGCATTCATAGAACTGCGTAGAAAATTAGAGAAACCTGTAAAGCTTACAACTCAGGCGATTAATCGCTAGGGACATCTGTCCGGTTTATTGTTATACAATTCACCGCTAGAGGAATCTGTTTAGTTTATCACTCAGACACTTCACAGCTTGTGAAACCTGTTTAGTTTATCGATAGGGCATTTGTCCCCGTCGGTTCAAAACGACAGCGCATAGTTTTGCAAAAACTATGCGTTGGAGTTTCAGAACCGTTACGAGGGACAAGCAGCGAAAGCGTCCTAGAGATAAACTAAACAGGGCCTCACAAGCAGTGTGGACGTCCTAGAGATAAACTAAACAGGGCCCCACAAGCAGAGCGAACGTCCTAGAGATAAACTAAACAGGGCCCCACAAGTGAAAGTGTAGTGTAGGGCATTAAGAAAAAAGGAGGTGTGAATATGCGCTTTGAACTATTCTTAGTAATGATATTTTTCTTAAGCATATTACTAATATGCGCAGAACTTCTATGGTTGTATTTACTTGCAGACAATCAAGAAGAAAGCAAAGCAAAATTAAATAAAAAAGAAGCAAGATGCAGAAGAATTCTCGAGGCGATAATATACGCACCAACTCAATCCGCTTGGGAATGCGAAATAAATGAATTAGTAAATCTTGTAGATAAAGATGATAGCTATATGGAGATACTTACAGACGTTTTTATGGAAAATCTTGAAAAGTATGAAGAAATGAGCGAAAAAGACAAAAAAATAATCGGGAAAATAATAGAAAAAGTAAACCCTATAACTTACTATGAAAATATGATTAAAGAAAATGATGTAGTAAAAAAATGTTATGCATGCCAAAGATTAGCAGCTTTAGGGGCAACAAATGATATAGAGGAAATAAGAGAATTGCTTAAAAGTCGAAACAGACAGTTAAGATATGCAGCAGGTAATTCACTTGCAGCATTAGGAGATAAAGAGGGAGTTGAAGAATTTATATTAGGTTTTGAGGATGATTATAAATATTCATACAGAGTAATTAATGAAGTTATTGACAGATATACAGGTGATTTGTATGAAATATCAAAGGATTTGATTGAAAAGGGAGATTCATATTTAAAAGCAACAGTTATAAAAAGTATAGGAAAATATAAGATTAAAGAATTGGTGCCATATGTACTTGAGTGTACAAATGACACTGATATAAATATAAAAATTGCGGCGACGAAAGCAATGTGCTTTTGCGCTGAAAAAGAACATATTTTAACTTTAATAAGATTGTCAAAAGACCAAAACTGGGTAGTTAGGGAATTTGCCGTAAAGGCATTAGGCAATTTTAATACTGATGAGGCTATAGAAGCAGTTAAACAGTCAACTCAGGATGAACAATGGTGGGTTCGACAGACAGCTGCTGAGTCTTTAATTAAAATGGATTATTCTCTTGAACACATTGAAAGTGTAATAAAGGGATACGATAGATACGCGAGTGAAGCAGTGAAATATTCACTGTATAAGGTGCTTAACATGGAGGAAAAGAATTGAACATAATAAGAAATTTTATTTTGTTTTTTAACTATTTCTGTATGGGGTATACAATTCTTCTTTCCTGTATTTATATTTTACAGATAATTATTTCATTTATAAAAATCAGGGAAGATGTAAAGATAGGTAAATCATCAGACTTTATGGAATATAAAGATTCCGAGAATCTGCTCCCGATATCGCTAATTATTCCGGCATATAATGAAGAAGATAACATTGTACAAAATGTAAAGTCGTTGATGAAACTTAATTATCCTGAATTTGAATTAATAGTCGTAAATGACGGTTCAAAGGATAAAACCCATGATAAAATGATTGAAGCTTTTAAACTTTACCCAATTGAAAGTGCGCATATGAGACAGCTTGAAACAGCAAAGGTCAGAAATGTTTATTACAATGTGGAATATCCAAATCTGATTTACGTTGATAAGGAAAATGGTGGAAAATCAGATGCCTTAAATGCAGGTATAAATGCGTCATCATATCCGCTGTTTGCCTGTCTTGATGCAGATTCAAGATTAGAGAGAGATTCTTTGTTAAGGCTTGGAAATGAATTTATTAAGGATACTACTACAGTAGTAGCTGGAGGACTGGTAAGAATTGCAAATGGTGGTGTAATCAAAGATGGAATATTTGAATCTTACAATTTGCCTGAAAAAGCAATAGAAAGATTTCAGACTGTAGAATATTTCAGATCATTTTTAGCAGGAAGAACAAGCTGGGGAGTGACAAATTCAATGCTTATTGTTTCAGGTGCATTTGGTGTGTTTAAAAAACAGGTTGTAATAGATGTGGGTGGATATAAGACAGATACAATTGGTGAAGATATGGAGATTGTAGTCAGAATTCACGAATATATGCTAAGAAACAAGCTTAAATATAAAGTCAAATTTGTGGAACAGGCAATTTGCTGGACACAGGGACCGATGAGCTTAAATGACGTAAGAACGCAGAGAAGACGTTGGCAGGTCGGACTTATGGATACATTACTTCATTACAAGAAATTAATTTTTAATCCTAAATATAAATGGATAGGAATGATGGCAGTGCCATACAATTGGCTTTTCGAGTTGTTAGGTGCTGTGGTAGAAGTTTTTGGATATTTTATTATTCCATTTTCACTTATCATGGGAGAACTTAACATATTCTTCTTTGTAATGTATTTTCTTATGGCATCAATGCTTGGAATTATGATTTCTTTTGGCGGACTTATATTGGAACAGTACACAAAAAGAGGCGTAATGTCAGCAAAACAATGCGTACAGCTTGCACTTTATGGTATTTTGGAAAATTTCGGATACCGTCAGGCTATTACAATTTTCAGAGTAGAAGGAATGATTAAATATAAAAAGCTTAAAAACAGATGGGGGTCAATAAAGCGTAAAACAGTAGGGGATTAATGGAAAGGATGGCATATGAAAAAAGTAATAATTTCCGTTATTTCAACATTACTTGTACTGGCTTTTATGGTGCAAATGGGCTGGCTGCAGGTGATAGGAATTAACAGATTTTCATTTGAAAAAAGTGACAATACACAGAATAAATTAGATTTTGAATGTGCAAGTGAAAATAATATAAACTATAGCTTTAGGACACAGGGAGATTATTTTTATCATTACGAAGATAATGAATGGAAAAAGATATTTATTACAGGAGTAAATATAGGTGCTACTGAACCGGGACTTTTTCCGGGAGATTTGACAATATCATATGACACGTATTTAAGATGGTTTAAATATATAAAAGAGATGAATGCAAATGTAATACGTGTTTATACAGCACTTAGTCCTGATTTTTACAGGGCATTATATGATTACAATATTGATAATGATGATCCGTTATATCTGATTCAGGGTGTATGGATGGACGAAGAAGATATTGAAACCTATGGTGATGTTTATGCGGAAAATAAAAAAATAAAAACAGAATTTACAAAAGATGCGTTAAATATGGTGGATATAATTCATGGAAATATCACGTTGCCTGAACGTTCAGGATATGCTGCAGGTACATATACTGCTGATGTTTCAAGATGGCTTGCAGGATGGCTTATTGGTATAGAATGGGACCCTAAATTAGTCGAAAATACAAATGTTTCAAATCCGGATAACATAAACTATGACGGAGATTATTTGTACACACAGGGAGCCTCAACATTTGAAGCATTTCTTTGTGAGGTTGGAGATAAAGTAATTGAAAGAGAAACAAAAGAGTATAAATGGCAGGCACCTGTAGCTTTTTCAAACTGGGTTACAACTGACCCTCTTACTCATGAAGATGAGCCACATCCGGATGAAGATTCAGTAACAGTAAATTTTGAAAATGTAAAATATAAGAACACATTTTTATCTAAAATGTATCTTTCATATCATATTTATCCATATTATCCGGATTCTTTGAATTATCAGAGAGATTATTTGGCATACCGCGATGACAGTGGAAAAGTAAATACTTATGAAGCTTATTTAAAAGATTTAAAATCTGTACATTCGATGCCTATTTTAGTTGCTGAATTTGGTGTGCCTACTTCAAGAGGCATGGGGCATGAAAGTGTTATGGGATATAATCAGGGACAAATAGATGAAACAAAACAGGGTGATATTTTAATAGATTTATTTGACTCTATTTACAAATGTAATTATGCCGGAGGTCTGGTGTTTACATGGCAGGATGAATGGTTTAAAAGAACTTGGAATAATGTTAATTTTGACATTGCAGATGAAAGACCTTTCTGGTCAAATCCTCAGACAACAGAACAGTGCTTTGGTTTAATGACATTTGACCCGGGAACAGATAACTGCATAAGTTATGTTGATGGTGATGTATCAGAATGGGGTAGCGATACTCCTATAGTTGAAAACGGCTTAGGGAAATTGTATATGAAGAGTGATGAAAAGTATGTATATTTTATGGTGGATACATCGGATTACAATTTCAATTCAGATACATTATATATACCGATAGATATAAAAAATAATCAGGGAAATGATAGTTATGCTGATGCAGGTATTACATTTGATAAGCAGGCTGATTTCGTGATTTCAATTAATGGGAAAGATAACAGCAGAATTGTTTGTGATCAGTATTATGATGCATTCACATATCAGTATGGAGTACAATATGGAATGATTGATGTTACTGATGATTTGCAACAGAAAAATACAGGAAAATTTATTCCAATGAATATGTGTTATGGATATGAATTAGAAATTCCAACAACGAAAGAAAAAGTAGGATTTAAATCATTTGAAACAGGAAAGCTTACCTATGGCAATGCAAATCCTACATCAGATGATTACCAGTCGTTAGCAGATTTTATTTATAAAGATGGAAAATTAGAGATAAAAATTCCGTGGCAGTTATTAAATGTCATGGACCCTTCATCAAAGAAAATAATGGATGATTTTTATACGGCACAAAGTATTACACCAACAGATTTGAATGGCATAACAGTAGGACTTGGAAAATCAGGCAACATAGAATTGACAGGAACTTATGATTATCAGTCATGGACAACACCAACTTTCCACGAACGATTAAAACCGGCATACTATGTGCTTCAGAAAAATTTGAAAAAATATAATGACTAGGTGTTAAGTATATAAGCAAGAAAGGAAATATAATTAAAGTTATATTGATTATATGGTATTTTAATGAAAAAAATAGTATCAATAATGTTGATATTTGCAATGATGACAGTTACGGTTTCCTGCTCAAAAAATGATAATAAAAGTGAGAAAAATATAGTCCCTGATAAAGAAACTACAATTGAAAGTGTAGATATGGATGGCAACAACATAGAGTTTGTAGCGCAGGGAGACTATTTTTATCACAATGATAATAAGAAATGGAACAGAGTGATTCTTAAGGGTGTAAATATGGGACTAACTCTGGCTACTACTAATTTAAACAATCCGGATGTAAGTTATGAAACTTATATGGAATGGTTTGAACAGATAAGTGAAATGAATGCAAATACAGTGAAAGTATTTACAATAATGAATCCGGATTTTTATCAGGCATTTTACGATTACAACAAAAAAGCAGAAAGCCCGTTATATCTTATTCAGGGAATATGGTTTAATGAAGATTATCTGTACGATGTGGCAGATGCACTGGATGCTGATAACATAGTAGCAGATGCTTTTGAGAGAAACATAACTGAAACAATAGATATAATACATGGAAATAGTGATTATACTTCGTATGGAAATATAAAAAATGCAGTATATCATAATGACATATCAAAATATGTTGCAGGATATATTTTAGGACTTGAATGGCCGGCAGAATTTGTTCAGAATACAAATTCTCACACGGATAGGAAAGCATATTTTGGAAAGTATTTAGAAAATACAAATGATGCTACACCATTTGAAAGTTTTCTATGTGAAATGGGAGACAAACTTATAAGTTACGAAACACAAAGTTATAAAACGCAGATACCTGTAGCGTTTCTTAACTGGCAGACAACAGATACACTAAAACATAGCAATGAGCCGTTTGAGGAAGAAGACAGCGTATCGGTTAACACTGAAAATATTAAGTCAAATGAATCATATAAAGCAGGTTTATTTGCAGCACTTGACATATATCCGTATTATCCGGAATTTATGAATCATCAAAAAGAATATGTTGATTATAAAGATTCAAATGGCCAAAGTAATCCATATGAAGCTTATTTGATTGATTTGAAAAAAGAATATACAGTCCCTGTTATGGTTGCTGAAGTGGGGCTTCCAACTTCAAGAGGAGTTGCTCATGAAAGTGTAGTAGGATACAATCAGGGCGGACTTACAGAAAAGCAGCAGGGAGAATATCTGACTAATCTATTGACTTCAATTTATAAATCAGGTTATGCCGGAAGTATGATTTTTTCATGGCAGGAAGAATGGTTTAAGCAAACATGGAACACAGTGAAATATGCACCTGAAAATCCTGAATGCCGCACACCAAATGTTATGTCGGCAGAGCAGGGCTATGGAATTGTGGCAGTAGAACCGGGAGAAAATCAGATATGTAAAATAGATGGAAAATTAGATGAATGGTCAGATAGTGAAAATATTATAGACTCTGATGAGTACAAACTATATTCAAAATATGATGAAGGTTATTTGTATTTGGCTGTGCAGTTAAAAAGCAAAACGGATGGAAAAATATATGTTCCTATCTCAACACTGGGTGTAGGAAGCCAGAAAGATAATACAAGAAATATTACATTTGACAAAAATACAGATTTTATATTGGAAATAGACAAAAATGGTGAAACAAGACTTCTTGTAGATTCATATTACAGTACTTTTCATTATATTTACGGTTATAGCAAAGGCGTGTTTGATTTTGACAATGATTATTCAGTAAAAAATTCAGGAGAGTATGTCCGTATTCAAATGTTTACTAGTAATGAAATGTATCTGCCTGATGACAATAAAACTATCGAACCCCAATTTTATGAGAGTGGATTGTTAAAATCAGGAATTACAGACCCGGACAGTGACAAATTTGATAACACTGCAGACTATTATATTGCAGATAATACAATGGAATTTAGAATACCGTGGTATTTATTAAATGTAATGAACAGTACACAAGGTACCGTAATTAATGACTTCTATAGTGAAGGGAGTATTAAATTTACAGATGTACAAGAAATAAATATAGGTATTGGAAAAACAGGTGATAATATAGAATTAAAATCAATTCCATTTGAAGAAAAACAACAAAGTAGTTATCACACAAGACTGAAAAAGTCATATGAAATACTGAAAGAGTATTTGAAAAAGGTTAAATAACGCTTCTGGAATAAATTATTGCCCGGTTGATACAGATGACGTCATATTAAATATATGCGGTTTTGTAATAGGCTGGGTTGTTTATTCAACGTTTGATAAAATATGCATATATTTAAGTGAAAAACAAAATTTAAAACAAAAATAAATAGAATAGTTTAATAAAAAAGCATTTGCACAAATATTTATTCTTAATTTAAATAGAATATTGTGCAGATGTTTTTTTGTTAATGCAGATTAGTATGGATTAAACAAAAATTTAAATATAAAGAGTATTAAAATATACAAAGTATACAATACTTCATTGACACAAATAATATGAAATGTTAATATGAAAATGTAACTAGTATATATTATATAAAAATTTGAATACTGGTTTTAAAGGGGAGTGAAAAACATCTAATTATAATTCTTAACAAAAACTCCTAATAAAACTATAAAAGAATATTTGATAAAAATGAGCAACTGCAAAACTATACATATTTGCAAACGGAACACCATTAATTGCAAGAAGCATACCGGGTTAAGGAGGTTGTTATGAAAAAAACGAGGAAAATAATAACATATACTTTAATAATGTTAAGCTTAATTATTTTATATTCAGGTAATATATACGCAGCGAAGAAAGTGAAAAACATACAGAGTTATGTATGGGTTAAAGATAAAATCGTTATAGGTAAGGGAAACAGAGCAAGCTTAAAACAATACGGATTTTATACTGTTTATAGTAAAAAAAATAAACTGGAAAGCAGCAATCCTAAAATAGCAACAGTCAACAAGTATGGGTTGGTAAAGGGCAAAAAAACAGGAACTGTGGTAATCACAAAATATAAAACTGATAAACAAGGAAGAAAAATCATTCTGAAAAAGTGTAAGGTTACAATAAAGAAAAAAATACCGATAGATGATAAATTTACTTATACAGTGAAAACTGATGAGACAGGGGCAGATTATATAAGTGATTTAAGATATATTGGATGTGAGACAGATGTTACAATTCCGGCTTATATTAATGGAATACCTGTAAAAAAATTAGATGATTCAGTATTTCTTACAGATAGGAAATCAAAAGACAAATTTAGTGGAATAAGTGTACCGGAAGATATTGAAAAATTATATATTGAGGACGGAATTACATATGTACAGTGCGTAGTAAGGTTGATGGAAAATGTAAAAGAAATCAGATTGCCAAAGACTTTAGAAACGTTAGATGGTCTAAGTTTCAAGGAATGTGGTCAATTAAAAAAATTAAATTTTAACGTTATATTTAAATTTGGAATAATTCCTGAAAGAATGTTTTCGAGAGCTTTAAATCTTGATAAGACTTTGGTTATTCCGGGAAATGTAAAAACAATAGGCAGATATGCGTTTTATGGGGCAGGAGTTAAAAAAGTAGTATTCAAAGAAGGTGTAGAAATTATTGACCAGGGAGCATTTGCCTATTCTGATGTGGTAGAGGTAGAACTTCCAAGCTCTATGAAAATCATAGGTGAATTAGCATTTTTGGAATGCAAATTAAAAAATGTAACTATAAAGTCAGGGGATATACGTGTTGGCACTACAGCTTTTGATAAAAATGTAAAAGTCATTTACAAATAAAAATAGTTATAAAAATACAAAATCCTATGTATAATTTATAAAAGATTGTGCATAGGATTTTTGTCAAAAAATATATGGCAGAATGGTATTTAACTATGAAAAAAATTATAAAGTGTGTAGCGGTAGCAATTATATTTACGGGAGCTTTTTTTGTTGGTGTAGGAATAGGGGTGGTAAAAGACAGAATTGTATCAAAAGAAAGCGTAAGCGTGGCAAATTCAGGAAACTGGGGATTAGGATTTGGTGCTGAAGGAACAAAACCAACAGGAACGGAATCAGCAGATACTCTAAAAGAATATGATGCTTATTATATGGCGCAGAGTGATGAAAAAATATTGTATTTAACATTCGATTGTGGATACGAAAATGGAAATACTCCGGCGATATTAAAGGCATTGAAAAAACACAAAGCACCGGCAACTTTTTTTGTAGTAGGGCATTTCATAAATGAAAACGAAGATTTGATAAAACAAATGGTAAAAGAGGGCTATAACGTAGGAAATCATACATTTAATCATCCGAATGTTATAGGAATGTCAGAAGAACAATTTGGAAAAGAACTTTCAATGGTGTCTGATAAATTTAAAGAAATAACAGGAAAAGAGATGACTAAATTTTATAGGGCTCCTCAGGGAAAATTGAGTTTTGATAATTTGAAAATGGCACAGAAATTAGGATATAAAACATTTTTCTGGAGTCTTGCATATGTAGATTGGAATACGGATGCACAGCCTACTAAGGAAGAAGCATTTAGTAAACTATTGACAAGAGTACATCCCGGAGCAATTGTTCTTCTCCATAACACATCATCAACGAATGGAGAAATATTAGATGAATTACTAGAAAAATGGGAAGACATGGGATACAAATTTGGGAAGTTACAGGATATAAATTAAATTAAAAGATAACAGAGGAGGAAATGAAGATGAAAAAAAGATTTTTTATAATGTTGTTTTTATGTATGATGGTTCCGTGTATTCCTATAAATGCAGGAACAGGTACTAAATATGATAAAGAATATACAATTGAAAAAGGAAATATGAGATTTGAAGGCTCTATATTAGATAAAAAGAAAAGTTATAAGATTGTTACAGAAAATAAAAAAATCGTTAGTGCAACAAAAAGTAGTGAAAACGTGATTATAAAGGGAAAGGAAAAAGGAAGTACATATGTAACAGTTTATGTTAAACGACAGGGAAAATATAAAAAAGATAAGACGATAAAGGTTACGGTAAAAAATAAAATACCTATGAAAAGACAGTATAAATATGTTATCTGCAACGAAAATGGAGATGAATATGTAAGCCTTGTTAAGTACAAATGTGATAATTCGAAAGTAAATATTCCTGAATTTATTGATGGAAAAGTAGTTAAAAAAATAGAAAAGAACTGTTTTAAAATATTGGATGAAAAAACAATGGTTAATCAATATATAACATCTGTAAATATAGGTAATGGAGTAGAAAAAATAGGGGAAAGTGCATTTGGAAAACTATATAGGTTAAAAGAAGTAACTTTACCGAACCGATTAAAAGATATGGAAGGAAGCGCTTTTATCGAAGATTTAAATTTAGAAAAAGTAAACAATATTGATTCAATTTACAATTTAGGTTACATTCCCGAATATACTTTTTGGAGATGTAGCAGTTTTTCACAAAGTATAATTATTCCGTCATACGTAAAAGAAATAGAAGATGGAGCTTTTTGCGGAACCGGAGTTAGTAATTTAGAAATAAAAGAAGGAACAGAAAAAATAGGATCACATGCTTTTGCCCAAATGAAATTAAATGTTGTGGTCTTACCTAAAAGTGTTAAAGAAATAGGAAGTGTGGCGTTTGCAGGTAATCCAATCGATACGGTAGTAATCAAATCTAAAGATACAAAATATGATGACATGACTTTTAGAAGCACAAAAATTGGTTTGCCAAATATATATGAAATATGGAAAATACCAACAGACTAATCGTTGTTCATGATGGAATAATGTGGTATATTTTAATAGCCGATAACCTAATGAAGGGACAATGCATATTTAGGAGAAGATATAATGAATAAACCAATATTAAACATAGTAATACCGTGTTATAACGAGGAAGAGGTTTTACCAATTACAAGTAAACTTTTTTTAGATAAAATATATGAACTTATTAAGATTGGATATATTGATGATAAAAGCAGGGTGTTATTTGTAAATGATGGAAGTAAAGATAAGACTTGGGACATAATAAAGCAATTATCAAAGGAAGATGAGCATTATCAGGGGATTTGTCAGAGCAGAAACAGAGGTCATCAGAATGCGGTGCTTGCAGGAATGATGTATTCTATTGATAAGTGTGACATGATTATATCAATAGACTGTGATGGACAGGACGATATAAATGCAATGAATGAAATGATAGAAGAATATCAGAATGGTTGTGAGATTGTATATGGTGTCAGAAGTAAGAGAGATACAGATACAGTATTTAAGAGAGCAACTGCACAGGGATTTTATAAGTTCCTTAAATGGATGGGCGTAGAAACTGTATACAATCATGCTGATTACAGACTTGTATCGAATAGAGTTCTTAAAGAATTTAAGAATTTTAAAGAGGTAAATATTTTCTTAAGAGGAATGTTCCCATTAGTAGGGTTTAAAAGTACAAGTGTATTTTATGAAAGAAATGAAAGAATTGCAGGAGACAGTCATTATCCGTTATCAAAGATGTTGGCATTAGCGATTGATGGAATAACAAGTCTTTCAATTAAGCCAATCAGATTAATAACGTCGCTTGGAATGTTCGTTTCAATAATAAGTTTTATTGGAGTAATATGGACGTTGATTGTACATTTCATAGGTAATGGCGTTGCAGGATGGGCAAGTATGACAAGCATAATATGTTTTTTAGGCGGTGTACAGCTTATAAGTGTGGGAATTCTTGGCGAATATATAGGAAAGATATATATGGAAGTTAAGGCAAGACCAAGATATATAATTAGTGAGACAACAGAAGAAGATAAATGATGAAATAACAACCTTTTTGTCTAAGGGAAGGAGAAAATGTAACAATATACAGATTCTCAATATAAATTCTCTATGACAGGAAGGTTGTTATAATTTTGTCACTATGATATAATTGTAGGCGATTTTATCGTGGATATTATTACTCAAATTTAGGAGAGTTATATGTTAAATAATGAAAAAATAAGCATAATGACAAAATTAGCATTATATGAACAGAAGAATGCTAAATCAGAGATAAAATATAGTAAATATTATAGAAGCGACTATTTGGCAATTAAGATGATTAAATCATTTGTTGCCGTAACGATTGCCTATGCACTGATGTTGGCTTTATGGCTTATGTTTAGTGCTGATGCATTTATTGGAAGATTAAAGACAACGAATTCATTTATGGCAGTAGTGATTTTAATTGTAATGTTTTATATTTTAATTACGGTTGTATATATGATATTTACATATATTTATTATTCAAAGAAATTTTCTGCCATTAGAGAGAATCTTAATAAATATAATGGAGAATTAAAAGTATTACATAAGATTCAGGAAGAAGAATATGACGCTATTATAAATAGCATGGAAGAGAGAGGTGAGGAATAGTGACAGGTTTTTTAGTTTTAAAGGATAAGATAGTAAATTTTTATAATGAACACGGAGCTTTGGTAAGACCTGTTATTAAGTTCTTAGTTACATTTGTTGCCTTTACTCTTATAAATAGTCATATAGGATATTTAGAGATATTAGATAACCAGCTTATGTTGTTAGTGGCAGCAATAGTACTTTCATTTGTACCATGGTCATTAATTGTAGTTGTATTTTCAGGTATGGTGATTGTTAATTTGTATGCTTTGACGTTAGAAATTGCAGCGGTAGTATTGGTATTAATGATAATAATGTTCTTATTATTTTTTAGATTTTCATCAAGAGATGGGATATTTATATTACTTATACCTATAGCATTCTACCTGAGAGTTCCATATGTCATACCTATTGTGGCAGGATTAATGTGTTCGCCTGCATCAATAGTATCAGTATCATTTGGAACAATAGTTTATTATATTTTAAATGTAGTTGAAACAAATGAAACAGCGATAAGTAATGTATCGTCCGATAAAGCTTCTACAGCAGGAATCGGAACAGTAGTTTCCATGATAACAGGAAATAAAGAAATGATATTAACTGTTGTTGTTTTTGCTATAGTATTATTAATTGTTTATGCGATTAGAAGAAAGTCAATTGACCACGCTTGGAAGAAAGCAATATTAATAGGTGGAACAGTTGAATTTGTAGCGTTACTTGTAGGAAGTTTAATATTAAACACAAAAGTTTCAATATTATGGCTTGTTATAGGAACAGCCTTGTCATTGGTAATCGCAGTTATTTTACAATTCTTTGTATTTTCTGTGGATTATACAAGAGTTGAACATACACAGTTTGAAGATGATGAGTATTATTATTACGTAAAAGCAGTTCCTAAGCTTAATGTTGCGGAACCGGAGATGAATGTAAAACGTATTAATGCCCAAAGACAACACAATAAAAATAAAATTAAGAAAAAGAGCAATAAAAATTAACATTTGTACGTTAATGTAATGAGAGAGGAGTGATAAAATGAGCATATTAAAAGAATATTTAGGAATTTTTTCTGACAAATATTTGACAATGCCTAAGATTTATGCAAGTGATATTGTGGAAATATTTATTATTGCTGTTCTTGTATATTACATTATGATATGGTTCCAAAGAAGCAGGGCATGGACTTTGTTTAAGGGAATTATAGTTATTGTACTGTTTATGTTTGCGGCAGTACTGTTTAACCTTACGACCATATTATGGATAGCAGATAAGACGTTAAGTGTTGGAATTATAGCAATTATAATTATTTTCCAGCCTGAACTGAGAAAGGCATTAGAGGAATTAGGTAAGAAAAATGTCATTTCCAGATATTTTAAATTTGGAAGTAATACAGGCGATGATAGATTTAGTGACAGATCAATTGAAGAAATTGTGAGAGCTACAGTCGACCTTGCTAAAGTAAAAACAGGAGCCTTAATTGTAATTGCAAAAGATCAGGATTTGACTGAATACGAGGAAACAGGAATAAGACTTGATGCAGATATAAGCAGACAGTTGTTCATTAATATATTTGAAAAGAATACTCCTCTTCATGATGGAGCAGTAATTATTGATGGTGATAAAATCACAGCAGCTACTTGTTATCTGCCTTTGTCAAACAGCACATCTTTGAGTAAAGATTTAGGTACAAGACACAGAGCCGGAGTTGGTATCAGTGAAGTATCTGACAGTGTTGTTGTAATTGTATCTGAAGAAACAGGAAGTATTTCTATTGCAAGAGATGGAAAACTTATTCGATATGCAGATGCAGCAACTTTGAAAAATGAACTTAAAAAAGTTCAGGCGAAGGAAGAAGTAAAGAGCAAAAAGAAGAAAGGGTGGAGGCGCAATGAAGTCAGTGACGAAAAAACTGAGAGAATCAATAACAAATAATATTATGTTAAAAATTGCGGCTGTTTTTATCGCGGCACTTGTATGGCTTGCCGTTGTAAACTTAAGTGACCCGACTAAAACAATAACAATATATGGAATTCCAATAAATTTGACAGATGAGGAAGCCATTACAGACCAGAATAAAGTATATAAAGTTGACCAGAGATTAACATTAAATGTTACTATAACCGGAAAGAGATCCGTAATTTCAGAGTTGAGTTCAGATGATTTTACGGCTGTTGCACCATTAGATGAAATTTCAGTTGCCAATTCAGTTCAGGTAGAAGTTTCAGCTAATAAGAAAAATGTAGAAAATAAGATTTCAATTGTTAATCAGTCAGTAAAGGCAGTTTCAGTAGATGTTGAAGATTTAGTGGACGAGCAGTATCCTGTGGAAGTAGAAATTACAGGAGAACTTGCAAAGGGATATTATTTAGGAGGGTATAGCAACTCAAGAAATAATATTATTGTAACGGCACCGGAATCAGTACAGCATAAGATTGACAAAGCAAAAGTTATCGTAGATGTTTCTAATGCAAGCCAGAGTTTTGAAGAAAAGTATAAAATTAAATTATATGATGAAAATGGAAATACAATTAAAAACACTAATGTAACTAAGAACTATAATAAGACAAAAGTAAGTATTGAAGTATTAAAGGGAAATACAATTCCTGTAGATGTTGAATATAGTGGTAAACCGGCAAAGGGATATGAAGTTACAGGGGTAGAATTTCAACCACAAAAAGTTACGCTTGTTGGTAAGCACAGTCTGATAGATTCACTAGAATCAATCAAAGTTCCGAAAGAGGATATCTCTGTTGATGGAGCAAAAGATACGGTTAACGTCGAAGTAAATCTTAATAAGTATTTACCGGATGGTGTAAGTGTGTCAGATTCGGCAAATGCTATTGCAACAATAACAGTTAAAGTTGAAAAGTTGGAAACAAAAAAATTTCAAATAAACAAAAGTGACATATCATTACAGAATATTGAAAGCGGATATATTGCAGAAATTTCCAGTGACTCAATTAGTGTATCGCTTACAGGGCTTAAGTCTGAACTTGATAAAGTTACACCAGATGATATTAAAGCAGTTGTAAATTTAAAAGGTATTAATTCAAATAAAACAGTTGATGTTTCTTTGACGGTACCTAATAATACAACATTAAAGAACAAAGTGTCTGTAAAGGTAAAAGTTACGAAGAAGTAAATGGAGGACTTGATTATGAGTACTATATTAGTAACCGGAGGAGCAGGATTTATTGGAAGTCATACATGTGTTGAATTATTAAATTCAGGATATGATGTAGTTGTTTTAGATAATTTGTCTAACTCATCAGAAGAATCCTTAAGAAGAGTTCAGAAGATTACAGGAAAAAGCCTGAAATTTTATGAAGGAGATATTGCTGACAAAGAATTAGTAGGTAAGATTTTAGATGAAAATAAGATTTTTGCAGTAATTCATTTTGCAGGATTAAAGGCAGTAGGAGAATCTGTTGCAAAACCATTAGAATATTACAGAAATAATATTTCAGGTACATTAGATATGTGCGATGTGATGAGAAACAAAGGTGTAAAGAATATTGTATTCAGTTCATCAGCTACAGTATACGGTGACCCGGCTACAGTACCTATTACTGAAGATTTCCCACTTTCAGCAACAAATCCATACGGAAGAACAAAACTTATGCAGGAAGAAATCTTTAGAGATTTCTATGTCGCTGACAAAGAATGGAACATTCTTTTATTAAGATATTTCAATCCAATTGGAGCACATAAGAGTGGAGAAATTGGAGAAGATCCTAACGGAATTCCAAACAACCTTATGCCATACATTGCAAAGGTGGCAACAGGTCAGCTTCCAAAGGTAAACGTATTTGGCAATGATTATCCTACAAAAGATGGTACGGGCGTAAGAGATTATATTCATGTAGTTGATTTGGCAAAGGGACATGTAAAGGCAATTCAGAAATTAGAAAAATGTCCTGATATAGGTGTTAAGGCATATAATTTAGGAACAGGAATCGGATATAGTGTATTAGATGTTATTGAGAACTTCAGCAAGGCCTGTGGAAAACAGATTCCTTACGAAATAACAGAAAGAAGACCTGGAGATATTGCAGAATGTTATGCAAATGCATCCCTTGCAAAAGAAGAGTTAGGCTGGGAAGCAGAATATGGAATCAAGGAAATGTGTGAAGATACATGGAATTGGCAAAAGAAAAACCCTAATGGATATAAGGGAGTATAATATTGGAGAATACAAATGAGTTCAAAAAATAAAACAAAGCAGCAGAAGTTAAAGACTTTATCAAGATTAAAGAAGGTTCTGATACTTTTTGAAGTACTGTTTGCAGTATGTGTTATTTTAATGGGCACGGTAATGTTTGTGCCAGCTGTAAAAGGAGCAATTGTTGAAGGACTTACAAAAACACCGGTAGGACAAAATATAATAAAATTGTTCGGAAGCAAATCTTATGATAAAAGTGTATTTGATGGTGATTTTAACAAGAATCAAGTAGAAACAAATAATCTTCAATACAATTATTCTGAAGAATATACTAATTTTATTTTATTTGGAATTGATTCACGAACAAGTCAGTTTGACGAGGGTACAAACAGTGATTCAATGGTAATTGTAAGTGTTCACAATACTACAGGTGAAGTAAAGATGGTGTCTATTTATAGAGATACATTTTTGAGAATATATAATAGCGATGGAACATATAAATATTTCAAAGTAAATTCAGCATATTCAGTTGGTGGTGCTGAAGGAGCTATTAATACTTTAAATAAAAATTTGGATTTACAGCTTACAGATTACGTTACTGTTAATTTTGCCGGTGTAGCAAAGATAATAGATACTCTTGGTGGAATTAAAGTTAATCTTACAGATGATGAGGTTAATCAGCTTAATCATCATATGAAGAGTACAATCAGTACTACAGGAGAATATGCAAAGCCTATAGCCAAAAGTGGAAAGAACATAAAGCTGAATGGTATTCAGGCCACTACATATTGTAGAATCCGTAAGGCAACATTTTATGATCCGGACACTGGTAAAGCCATAAGGGATGACTTTGGAAGAGCTGCACGTCAGCGTTCTGTTATTATGAAATTAGTAGACAGAGCTAAAAAAGCAAGTGTAAGTGAACTTCAGCAGATGATAAACACTGTTTTAGATGAAAATACAAAGAAAGAAAAGATAATTTCTACAAGTTTTGATTTTGATCAGATAGTAGGAATGTTACCAATCATTTTTGACTTTTCATTGAGTGGAAGTGAAGGATTCCCATCAGAACTTACAACAGGAACAATAGATAATACAAGTTATGTTTTACCACAGGGGTTAAGCCAGAATGTAACAGCATTGCATGAATTCCTTTATGGAGAAGAAGATTATCAGCCAACTTCAACTGTTAAAGAAATAGACAGTAGTATTGTCAGTCAGACAGGTGTTTCTTCAAGTTCTACAGGTTATAATCCTACAGAGATGGGTGGAACAAGTACAGATGAAGAGGAATCGCAGACAGAAGAGTTTTATGATTACGATGATGGTGGCGATACAGAATTTCATTAAAGAAATATAAAAAATAGCTGAGAAGTATTTTAGAGAGCAAATGTGTAACTATTTTACTTTTCGGCTATTTTTATGAGCAAGCTCATGTGGCTTAGATTTTTAGACTTTGGTATCAAAAATTGTTGCGATTTCAAAACTTTTTAACAAAGGGAACACAAAAACATCACAAATTAAAACTAAACTGTTACTTGTAATAAAGATAGACGTTACAAAGAATGTGTACAGAAAGGGGAAAGCAATATGTACGATGAAGAAAATAATGTTAACAGCAACCAGACAGAGGAAACTGTAAACGATAATCAAAATAGTAACAATGAAACAAATGGTAACGTAAACGGAAATAGTGAACAAAGTGGCTCATATTATAATGGTGGCAACACAAACAACAATGGTCAGGGCTCATATTACAATAGTGGAAATAATTCATATTATAATCAGAGTAATAATTCGAACAACGGATATGATAATTCAAATTCAGGATATAACAATTACAATAATGGTTATAATAACTATAATGATAACAACAAAAAGCCAAAAAAGAATAAGACTGCAATTTTAATTTCATGTATAGCAGGTGTGGTTGTTGTTTTAGCTGTAGGAGTTTCATTAATAACAAGTTCTATTGCTGGAAAAGGTAATAATACAAATAACATTTTATCATCAGATAACAGCAGCAAAAAGACAACAACAGCAGATAATAAAGATATTCCTAGTGTCGGCTCGACAGATGTTATTGAAGATACAAATTCAGGCTCAGATGGAAAAGTTGTAATAACAGATGTATCTGATGTTGTTTCAGACGTTATGAATTCAGTTGTAGCTATTACAAATACTACATTAGTTCAATCAAATTATTATGATAATTTTAGTTATTTCTATGGTTATGGTTTTGGAAATAATGATGGAAATAACAATGGACAGTCATATGAAGAACAGTCAGCAGGTTCAGGAATTATCGTAGAACAGACAGACACAGAATTGCTTGTAGTTACAAATAACCACGTAGTAGAGGGCGCAGATTCATTATCAATTCAGTTTGTAGATGGTGAATCAGTTGAAGGCAGTGTAAAAGGTACAGATACAAAGGCAGATGTTGCTGTAGTAGCAATTAAATTATCAGATATTAAGGAATCAACTTTAAAAGCAATTAAGAAAGCAACACTTGAGAACTCAGATGAAGTAACAGTAGGTGAAGGTGTAATTGCAATTGGTAATGCATTAGGCTATGGTCAGTCAGTTACATCAGGAATTATTAGTGCAAAAGATAGAGAAGTAACATTTGATAATAACAATACAATGAAATTACTTCAGACAGATGCGGCAATTAATAGTGGTAACAGTGGTGGAGCTTTAATTAATGCAAAAGGTGAAGTAATCGGAATTAACGTAGCTAAATATTCATCAAGTTCTACATCTTCATCAGCAAGTGTAGAAGGAATGGGATTTGCAATTCCAATTTCATCAGTAACAGATATTATTAATAATTTGGAACAGAGAGAAACAAGAACAAAGGTTTCATCAGATGAAAAAGGATATCTTGGAATCCAGGGATATAGTGTAACATCTGATGCAGTAGAACAGTATTCAATGCCGGAAGGTGTTTATGTATACGCAGTAACAGACGGTGCGGCAGCAGCAAAAGCCGGAATCGTAGCAACAGATGTAATCGTAGGATTTGACGGTCAGACAGTAAATTCAATGGATGATTTACAGAGTATATTGGAATACTATAAAGTTGGAGAAACAGTTACTGTAAAAGTCGCATACAGAGACGGAAGAGATTATAAAGAAAAAGATGTAAGCTTAACATTAAGTTCTTCAAGCGAAGCCGGAGCAAATGAACAGACAACAAAATAATATATAGACTATAAAGAGTGAATAAGAAGCCTATAGATTTGTTTTAAAACAATTCTATGGGCTTTTTGGTGTCGTTTATTCAAAGAAATTGCCATAGCATATGGTTTTGTGATAATATGTTACATGATTTAAAAGAATCAGATATATAATGCCTGAGTCAAAAGGGCTAACCCCACATGAACTTGCTCATAAGTGGGTGAAAGACCTTAGGACCCGCGCCAATATGAGCAAAAAGCGGGAAGACTATCCCACGATATGCGAATATTGGGTAGAATCAAAGTTGGGGTGCCCCTGAAATTATATAAAGTACTATGGTGATAACTGAAAGGAAAACAGTATGGATAAAGAATTTGAAACAAAAGAAGATATGAATATAAAAGAAAACGAAGAAATCATTAATGATAAAGAAACGACAGATGAATCATTAGACAATACTAATGAAACAAAAAAAGACTATATAAAAAAAGAAGACACAACTTCAACAGACAAAGATGATAATGAAGATGAATATGAAAAAATTTGTTATGTCTGCAGAAGACCTGAGAGCCGTGCAGGAAAGATGGTATCAATGCCGGGAAACATATATGTATGTACAGATTGTTTGCAGAGAAGTTTTGATACAATGAATGATGGATTAGCAGGATTCCCGGGATTTGGCGGATTAAATGGGATGAATGTGAACATAAGTGAAGAGGATTTGGAAAAATTATTAAAAATGCCTAATGTAAGAATGGTTACAAGTGATGATTTTAATAGAGAAATTCCAAAAAATCAGAAATTAAAGAAAAAGAAAAAAACAGAAGAAAAAGAAGTTAAGACTATAGATTTGGCAAATTTGCCTGCTCCACATAAAATTAAAGAGCAGTTAGACGAATATGTGGTAGGTCAGGACTATGCTAAAAAAGTAATGTCAGTAGGTGTTTATAATCACTATAAGAGAGTTGCTAACACGATACAGGATGATGTTGAAATTGAAAAGTCAAACATGCTTATGATAGGACCTACAGGTTGTGGTAAAACATTTCTTGTAAAGACATTGGCAAAAATATTAGATGTGCCTTTGGCAATCGCAGATGCAACATCATTAACTGAGGCAGGATATATTGGTGATGATATAGAAAGTGTACTTTCTAAATTGTTGGCAGCAGCAGATAATGATGTAGAAAGAGCTGAGACAGGAATTGTATTTATTGATGAAATTGACAAATTAGCAAAGAAACAGAATTCAACAAATAGAGATGTAAGCGGAGAATCTGTTCAGCAGGGATTGTTAAAATTGCTAGAAGGCAGTGAAGTTGAGGTGCCGGTTGGAGCAACAAGTAAAAATGCAATGGTGCCTTTAGCAACAGTAAACACAAAGAATATATTATTTATATGTGGCGGTGCATTTCCGGGATTGGAAGATATTATTAAGGAACGTCTTAACAAGCAGGCAACAATAGGTTTTATGTCTGATTTGAAAGACAAATATGATAAAGATGCTAAAATATTATCTAAAGTAATAAATGAAGATTTGAGAAAATTTGGTATGATACCGGAATTCATTGGACGTCTTCCAATAATATTTACATTGGAAGGTTTGACAGAAGAAATGCTTGTAAAAATACTTACAGAGCCAAAAAATGCTATAATTAAACAGTACAAAAAGTTGCTGGCTATAGATGAAGTAGATTTAAGATTTACAGAAGATGCATTAAAAGAAATAGCTGCAAGAGCGATAAATAAAAATACAGGAGCAAGAGCTTTGCGGTCTATTATTGAGGACTTCATGCTAGACATTATGTACGAAATTCCAAAAGATGATAATATTGGAACAGTTACTGTGACAAAGGAATGCATAGAAAAGAAAGGTGCTCCTATAATTGGATTCAGAGGATAGGAATTACTTGAACAAAATGATTAAATTATAGACATAATATTTAGAAGATTTATTTTATTAAGTTTATTTTAATAATTATGCAATAAAAATAAATGTTTGATAGTTTATTATATGATGGGTAGGATTGTGAGAGTGTAAATTTAGAACAATCTGCAACCCGTATGTTAATATAAGCAAAACATAGGGACATGAGAGGAAAAACGGTAGGAGATGTTATTGTGAAAAATATATATTCTGTTTTTAAAAACATAATAAATGGTCAGGATAGCTTAGAATGGGCGTTAGATTTAAATGATGATGATTTAAATGACAAAGAAAATGAAAGAAAAGAAGAAGTATTTAAAGTAATTAAATCAGACATAGAAAAACTTCCTAACAGGGGAATAAAAGGGAAACCATTAGTTTCCATAATAATTGTCAATAGAGAAACTGAAAAACTTGAAGAGCTAATAGAATCTTTGCAAAAATGCAAATTTTATGACAATTATGAAATTATTATCGTTGATGCATTATCAGATGGACATTTGACAGAATGTGTTGAAAAATGGAAAAAGAAAATGGCCTTAACAGTTGTTAATAATAAAAAGAAAATAACAACTTCTATGATGAATAATGCCGGCGTAAAGAAAGCAAAGGGTGAATACTTTGTATTTCTTGATAATAATGTAATTGTTTCAGACAGATGGCTAGATGAATTGCTATATGCTTATCAGAATTTACCGCAGGCAGGTATTGTGTCGGGAAGATTAATATATCCTGCAATGCCAAAAGATAATAAAAATAGTGGCAATAGTTTCTGTATTCAAAGTACAGGAATAGAAATTAAAGGCTCAATTTTTGAAGATGCATATTTTATGCAACCATTTGATGTGGATAATAAAAAAGAAATATGTGAAGCGGATAAAGAAATAAAAGAGAGAGTAGCAGTGTCAGGGGCGATGATGTTAGTGAGCAGAGAAGTGTTCAATGAAATCGGACCTTTTGACAGAAAATATAATTTAGGCTACGAAAGTACAGATTTATGCCTTCATGGATTTTACAAAGGGTATAAGAATTATTACATTCCTACATCTAATGCTTTTTTCTGTGATACGGAAAATAAGTTGTATGATGATGAAACAAAGGACTTAAAGCGTATAAGAAAGAATGTAAAGGTATTTAAATGCGTATGGCAGAGCTATTTGCTAAGACAGGTTATTAAGGATAAAATAGAAGAAAATAATATTTTTACAAAAAATCCATTAAAGATTACAATAATAGAACCTGAAAATGATGAAAAGTGTAGAGATTTAGGCGAATCATTAAGTGATAAAGGTTATGATGTAGAATATTTAGAAGCAGAGAAATTACCTCATGCAGTAGGAATCTATACTGATGTCATTGTAGATGGAACAAATAATACAGAGAGCTCTGATTATACAGATACAAGAGATAGTGTTATAATAGTTCCTATAGAAAAATTTGATAAATTAGATGCTGATAAATTTAAGGATTTAGTATATGAAATTAATGATTATGTTGACCCAAAGGGAATAGACATATGTGGATCAATGCCAAATACAGAAGCGATTTATAATTGGGGAGATTATCATTATGCATTAGCACTTGCTAAATCTTTAGAGAAACTCGGTTATCATTGCACTGTTAAGACAAGAGATGAATGGTATGAGAGAAGTCGTAATGCGTATTCAATTGTTCTTAGAGGAAAATATGCATGCTATCCTAAGATAGAACAGAAGTATTCAATTATGTGGAATATTTCACACCTTGACAGAGTAAAAGTAGAAGAGTATAATTGTTTTGATATGGTTTATGCAGCTTCTGATGTAATTGAAAAACAGTTAAAGGAAAAAATAAAAGTTCCGGTAAAAACACTTATGCAGTGTACTGATCCGGAAGTTATGACTAATGTTAATGAAGAGGCAGAAAAGAAATACGAGCTTTTATTTGTTGGAAATTCAAGAAATGTATTTAGAACAATACTTAAAGATTTACTTCCTACAGAACATAAACTTACAGTTTATGGAGATGGATGGGATGAATTTCCTGTTAAAGATTATGTAGAAGCGAAGTATATGCCAAATGAGCAGGTTGGACAGGCTTATCACGATGCAAAAATATTATTAAATGACCATTGGGATGACATGAAGGATAATGGTATAATATCTAATCGTATATTTGATGCATTGGCAGCAGGGGCATTTATAATTAGTGATGATATGCCACAACTTCATAAATACTTTGAAGGTTGTCTGGTGACTTATAGAGACAGGGAGGATTTGAAAAATAAGATTGATTATTATTTGACTCATGAAGATGAGAGAAAAGAAATTGTAGGGAAAGGTAAAAAGATTGTATTAAGAAATCATACATTTGATGCGAGAGCAAAAGAAATCAGTTATGATTTGGAAAATAAAAAGGAGTAGGATTTTGAGTAAAATAGCAATAGCCGGAACAGGATATGTAGGATTATCAAATGCAGTTTTGTTAGCGCAACATAATGACGTAGTGGCTGTAGATGTGATTGAAGAAAAAGTTAATATGATTAATAATAAGAAATCACCTATTGTAGATAAAGAAATTCAGGAATTCCTTACAGAAAAGAAATTAAATTTAAAAGCTACACTAGATGGCGAAAACGCTTATAAAGATGCTGAATTTGTCATTGTGTCAACACCTACAAATTATGACCCGGATAAAAATTATTTTGATACTTCATCAGTTGAACAGGTAATTGAACTCGTTCTTAAAGTAAATAAAGATGCTATAATTGTAATTAAATCAACAGTGCCTGTAGGATATACAGAGAGTGTCAGAAAAAAATATGATACGGAAAATATAATTTTTTCACCGGAATTTTTGCGTGAAGGAAGAGCATTATATGACAATTTGTATCCTTCAAGAATAATAGTTGGTGCACCTGATGATAATGAAAAAATAAAACAAGCTGCACACACATTTGCAAAACTTCTTGTGGAAGGAGCATTAAAGGAAAATATAGACGTTTTGTTTACAAAACCTACAGAAGCAGAGGCTGTTAAATTATTTGCTAACACATATTTAGCGCTTAGAGTATCATTCTTTAATGAACTTGATACTTATGCTGAGGTTAGGGGACTTGACACAAAACAAATTATAGAGGGAATCGGACTTGACCCAAGAATCGGAAATTATTATAACAATCCGTCATTTGGATATGGTGGATATTGTCTGCCAAAAGATACAAAACAGCTTTTGGCAAATTATGAGAATGTCCCTAATAACATTATTGGAGCAATAGTAGAAGCAAATAACACAAGAAAAGATTTTATTGCAGAACAAATACTTAAAAAAGCAGGATTTCCACAGAACCAGAATGGCGTTGTAGGAATTTACAGGTTGACAATGAAGGCAAATTCTGATAATTTCAGACAGTCATCTATTCAAGGTGTTATGAAACGAATAAAGGCAAAAGGACTTAAAGTCGTTATATATGAACCTACGCTAAAAGAAGAAACATTCTTTAACAGTGAGGTAATAAAAGACGTTAATGAATTTAAAGAAAAATGTGACGTTATAGTTGCAAATAGATTTAATAATGATCTTGAGGATGTTTTAGATAAGGTTTATACAAGAGATTTGTATTTCAGAGATTAAGTGGTAGTATTTAAATTAAAGGAGAAAGATGCATGAAGAAATTGGTAATTATTCCTGCATATAATGAAAAGGACAGTATTGTAAATACTGTAAAAGATATTAAAGACAATGCACAGGGTTTTGATTATATTGTTGTAAATGATTGCTCAACAGATAATACTTATGATGTATGTGTAGAGAATGGATTAAAGGTAATTAATCTTCCATTGAATTTGGGAATTGGTGGAGCTGTACAGACCGGATATTTATATGCGTTTCAGAATGGATATGATATAGCAGTACAGTTTGATGGAGATGGACAACATGATGCAGCATACCTAAATGAGATGGCAGATTATCTTGTGAAAAATGAATGTGATATGGTAATCGGTTCAAGATTTATTGAAAAAGAAGGATTTCAGTCATCGTTTATCAGAAGAGTAGGAATAAAATATTTCACATTTTTAATTCATTTGCTTACAGGAAAGACAATAACAGACCCTACTTCAGGTATGAGAATGTGTAACAGAAGAACAATTGAAATGTTTGCCAAAGAATATCCTATAGATTATCCGGAACCGGAAAGTACGGTTCGTCTTATAAGACATAAGAGAAAGATTGAAGAAGTTCCGGTAATTATGAGAGAGAGAGCAGAAGGCGTTTCATCACTTTCATCAGTTAGACATTCGGTATACTATATGATAAAAGTATCCATAGCAATTTTGGTTGAGAAGTGGAGGTAGAATATGACAATTCGTTTACAGATTGTAATGACAGTAGTATTTTTATTGTTGTTTTGTATTATATATAATATGGTCAGAAAGAGAAAACTTGATTTAAAATTATCATTGCCATGGTTTATTGTGTTAATAGGACTTATAATTTTAGTCTGGATTCCTGATGCAATAGCAAAAATATCAGATTTAATGGGAGTATATTCTCCTGTAAATATGATTTTCTTATGTGGATTTGTATTTGCATTAATTTTAATATTTGTGCTTACAACAACAGTTTCAAGATTAGCTGTTCGAGTAAGAAAGTTAACACAGATGGTAGGAATATTAAGTAAAAAATTAGATTCAATAGAAAAAAATGAATTAAAATAATAAATAAAATTAATCACAATAAAAAGAATTCGTGTTGGTATATGCTGATGTGAATTCTTTTTTTTCTTTCCGCCAAGTGTGAAAGAAGAAATTGTTTCTTGCTAGGCATGGGAAATCAAAGTTTATAACCGAACGGTGAGTGTGGTCACTATCTGATATTTTTTTATTGAGCAAAAATAAAAATAGCTTTTGTGAAATATACAATAGATTGAATTTTAAAGAGAAAATAATCATATACTTTATAAAATAATATTGGAGAGGAAGATGACCAAAGCCATTAGGCAATGGCATCATAAAATATGATGAGTGAATGTGCGGAAAGAATTATATCGGAAGATTATGCTGATTTTATAATAGAGATAGGATTTAGGGAAAATGAAGCACGGCAGGAATATAAAGATTTGTGCATACAGGATATAGGGTATAAATTTTCCGCCATATATTATCCATTATCTGAAATAAATCCGATAAGTGTGGGTGAGGATACATATATTGCAATTCCCAAACTTTTTGGACTTATGGATACGTCTGCAGTCGAAGCAACGGGAGCATTGCGACTTCAAAGAGTAAGAGGCGCATCTTTAACAGGAAATGGTGTAATAGTTGGTTTTATAGATACCGGAATTGATTATACAAATGACATATTTAAAAATGTTACGGGTAGGACGAGAATTTTATCTATATGGGATCAAAGTGATCAGAGTGGAACTCCCCCGCAAGGAATAGAATTTGGAAGTGAGTATACAAGGGAAGATATTGACAGGGCATTGCAAAGTGAAAATCCGTATTCGATTGTTCCAACTAAGGATACACAGGGGCACGGAACATTTATGGCAGGAGTGGCATGTGGAAGTGAGGATGTGGAAAATAATTTTATTGGTGCAGCAAATGAAAGTCAGATTGCGGTTGTAAAATTAAAAAAGGCAAAGAAATATCTTAGGGATTTCTATCTCATAGAGGAAAATGTTCAGGATGTATATCAGGAAAATGATATTATGCAGGCAGTGACATATTTGAGAAATCTGTCAAGAAGAGAAAGCAAACCACTTGTTTTGGTTTTAGGTTTAGGTACAGGAAGTGGTCAAAGGTCCGGAGGTTCAGCTTTATCCCAACAATTAAATGATTTGGGTGAAATGATTGGATGTTGCGTAGTTACCTGCGCAGGAAATGAAGGAAATGCAAGACTTCATTATAAAGGCAGCGTGTTAAATAAAGAATATGAAGATGTAGAACTTAGGGTGGGCGAAGGAACAAATGGATTTACAATGGAACTTTGGGGAAATTCACCGGATATAATATCGGTTGCTTTTATTTCGCCTTCGGGAGAAATGATATCAAGGATTCCGGCAAGAGTAGGGCAAAGTGATACGGTAGAATTTTTGCTTGAAAAAAGTAAAATAGATATCAGTTATAGTCTTGTTGAAGCAGGCGGTGGTGTTGAACTAATATTTATGAGATTTATAGACCCTACGCCCGGAGTGTGGATAATCAGGGTATATGGAAATAATATATTAGAAGGTGATTACAATATCTGGCTTCCCATAAAGCAATTTATAGACAAAGAAACATATTTCTTAAAACCAAATCCTGATATAACTTTGACAGTTCCCTCGACAACTCAGGCTACAATAACGGTAGCGGCATATGATAATATGACAAATGCGTTATTTACAGATTCAAGCAGAGGTTTTACCAGAACAAATGAAATTAAGCCGGATATTACTGCGCCGGGTGTAAATGTCTATGGACCCGGAATAAACAATAATTATGTGCGAAAGTCAGGAACATCGGTTGCAGCAGCTTTAGTTGCAGGAAACTGTGCACAACTTATGCAGTGGGGAATAGTGGAAAAAAATGAAACTCAAATGAAAACAAATTATATAAAAAACTTTTTAATAAGAGGGGCAATAAGGGATAGAAACATAGTTTATCCATCTAAAGAATGGGGATATGGTAAAGTAAATGTATATGAAGCCTTCAGCATACTTAGAAATCAATAATAAAGTATACTAATTCTCATTACCCATAGAATAAAGTGTACTAACTGTTCTCTCCCATTGATTTTTTTATAAATATATATTAAAATAAAGCAGTTAAAGACATAGCACATTGTGCCAGAATTTACATTAGTGAAGGAGAGAACTATGAAATTATCAAAATTAGTTGGCGACAGATTTAAAGAAAGACCTGCAAATTGTCAGATTGACAGTCATGCACTTATGGTTAGAGGAGGCTATATTAAAAATGTAGCAAATGGAATTTATTCACAGTTTCCGCCGATGAAGAGAATTTCACAGAAAATAGAAGCAATTATCAGAGACGAAATGGATAAGATTGATGGACAGGAAGTTTTATTCCCTGTTGCATTACCGGGTAGTCTTTGGGAAGAATCAGGAAGATATGAAAGTGTAGGTTCAGAACTTTTAAGATTTACAGACAGAACAGGAAGTAAGATGGTTCTTGGAATGACACACGAAGAAGCATCAGTTCAGTTAGTAAGAGAATACGCTAACAGTTATGCAAAATATCCATTTATGATTTATCAGATACAGACAAAATTCCGTGATGAGGCAAGACCTAGAGCAGGACTTATCCGTGTACGTGAATTTACAATGAAAGATGCATATTCATTCCATACATCACAGGAGGATTTGGAACAGTACTATCAGAAGTGCTATGATGCATACTGCAGAATTTTTGCAAGATGCGGAATTCCTGAAGTAGCAGTTGTAAAATCTGATTCAGGTATGATGGGTGGAAATATTTCTCATGAATATATGCTTCTTACACCGGCAGGGGAAGATTCAATAGCAATTTGTCCTGAATGTGGATACAGTGCAAATGTAGAAGCAGCAGAATCAATTGTAGAAAATGAAAACAAACTTCCAAAAGAAGAATTGAAGGAAGTTTCAACACCTCATGCAGGAACAATAGAAGAACTTTGTGATTTCTTAAAAATACCTGCAGAAAATACTGCAAAGGCTGTTGTATATCAGAGAAATGAAGATGATACATTTGTTGTTGCGTTTATAAGAGGAGATTTAGATATAAATGAAGCTAAACTTACAAAGGTAGTAGGTTGTGACATTCATCCGGCTGACATTATTGATGACAGTGTATTAACAGCAGGATTTATCGGACCTGTTGGTATTTCTGATAAAGTAACTGTGTTCTTTGACAGTTCATTGAAAGAAATTGATTATCTTGTAACAGGTGCTAATAAAGTTGACACACATTATACAGGATTTAATGTTGAAAGAGACTGTGGAGAGGTTGAATATTATGATTTGGCAAAAATTGCCGAAGGTGGAATATGCCCACAGTGTGGAAAGAAAACAATTACAATTTCAAGAGGAATTGAAGTTGGTAATATATTCCAGTTAGGAACAAAGTATTCAAAGGCTATGAACTTTACATATACTGATGAAAATGGAGAAACACAGTATCCTATCATGGGATGCTATGGTATTGGTGTAGGTCGTATGGCAGCTTCAATTTGCGAAGTAAGACATGATGACTTCGGACCAATCTGGCCAATTACAATTGCTCCATGGCAGGTACACATTTGTTGCTTAAGAAGTGATGATGAAGAATGTAAGGCTTATGCAGATAATTTATATGAAACACTTCAGAATAAAGGCATTGAAGTAATATATGATGACAGAAAAGCAAGACCGGGAGCTATGTTTGCAGATGCCGATTTACTCGGAGTTCCTGTACGTGTTGTAGTAAGTCCAAGAAATATGGGAGAAGGTGTTGTAGAAATCTCAACAAGAGATAAGAGCATTCAGCAGAAGACACCTACAGATGATGCAGTAACAGAAGTTGAAAACATTATTGCACAGTTAAAAGAACAGATTTATTCACATGTAAAATAGCATTGAGAAATGTAACTTGATTGTTAGTAATTAAAAAGGTTAGAATGATGTATAACATCATTTTAACCTTTTTTATATTATAGCTACTATGCTACATTTTACTTTTTTTGTTGTGAATTAATATAGTCGATGATACAATAAATTTAAAATAAATGATAGATTGTATTGTGAAAAACATTAATAAATGACTTAATCTCTGAACAGAACCAGATTGATGTATCAGATAGAATCTGACATTTCAATATGATGATGTTTGGGGATTTTTTTACAGGAGAATATAACGAAATTCTAATGATTGAGGAAGGAACAATGATGAATTTTAAAGAAAAATGTGAGCTGTTGACATATCTACAAGAAAAATCATACGTGGAAGATTTTGATGAAAAAGATTATAGTATATTAAGTGAATTATCTTATGATGAAGATGCCTATATTAGAGCTGTTGTTGCAGAAACTCTAGTAGAGTCTAGTGATGAAAAAGGCGAACAGATATTGTTACGATTAACTAAAGACCATGATTGGCTGGTAAGGACAGATGCATGTGATTCATTGTGCATAAGTGAATCTGTTGATACATATAATCTGTTAAAAGAAATTGCAAAGAAAGATACAAGTGGTTTGGTGCGGGGATATGCAATATTGTCATTAGAAAATATTGCAAATAGAATTAATAGGGAAAATGAGTTGATTGAATTTTTGGAAGAAAGGATAATAAAGGAAAAAGTTCAGTTTACAAGAATAAATACATATACTGCTTTATATAAATTGGGACGAGAGAAATATTTGAAAAATTTATTATCTATGTTTAATTCAAAAAAATATGAGAATAGACATTCGGTAGTTGAAAGTTTACATGAAATTTTTGATGATAGCAATAAAAATGAGATTATTACAGCCTTATTAGAGCATAAGAAAGTTGAAACAGCGGGGTCAGTAATTTATAGAATTAATGATATAATTGAGGAAATATTCTTGATTGATTTAAAGGAAAAGTCAGACGAGAAAGGCATTGATGAGAAAGATTTTTGTAGATTGAAAGAGATTTCAGTCGAGGGAAGTTGTAATAATAGAGGTCTCGCTGCTAGAGTATTAGTTAATTCGAATTTGAAAGAAGGAGAAAAAATATTGCAACGATTAGCTCATGATAATGATCTATTTGTGAGAATGGAAGCATGTGATTCATTATGTAATGGTAAATCCTTAAAAACCTATAAATTACTAAAGAATATAGGAGAAAAAGATACAAGTGGTTTGGTACGAGGATATGCAATAGCATCATTGGGAGATGTAGCGATTGAGATAAATCAGCAGCATGATTTAATTGAATTTTTGAAACGTAGATTGTTAAATGAAAAAGTTGAGTTTGCGAGAATATATATATTTAGTGTTTTATATAGTTTAGGTATAGAAGAATATTTAGCGAATTTATTATCAATGTTAAATTCAAAAAGATATCAAAACAGACAGACAGTAGTTGAAAACTTAAGTGAAATTGTAAATGATAGTAATAAAGAAGTGATACGTACAACATTAATTGAACATAAGAAAATTGAGACTAAATGTTCAGTTATTTCTGAAATTAATGAAGTACTTGAACAGATAGAAAGAGATTGGGATGAATAAAACAAGAAGTTATTATTTGGCAACGGTAATCTGTTTTGGTGGTCTTTTCCTGAAAATTTCGAAATTCCATAGCATAAATATAAAAGAATAATGAACTAAAAAAGGATTGATTCTATAATTTATATAGGTCCAATCCTTTTTTGTTATACAATTATCTTCTTCTGGCATATTTTCCTTTTTTCTTATTAGGATTAATCTTCTTTTGTTTTTTCTGAGTACATTCGCCAAAGAAATAAATAATTTTTCGCCCATTTTCTTTATAGTGTTCCTTCACGAACAAAAAGTATATGAAGAAAATTACTCCAATTATCATTATGTTAGGATTCTTATCCATAAACCAAAACATTAGCAATAAAGATACAATGGATAAAATAACAACAATATTAAAAATTGCTGACATAAAAGTAAATCCTTTTATAAAACATAAACCATCTTTTTCGATAATCTTACCAGTAAAAACATTGTTGATTGATGTAATAAAATCCTTTTGTTCATTGCCACTTATGTAATAAGTGCATAATTTTTTCTTTTCTTCATCATAAGAAACATGAACACCTGGTTCTTTACCTTCAAATGTCTCAATAGACCAATATCCGAAAGGCTCTTCGTCATTATAATGTTCTGCTTTTTTTAGTCGATTTACCAAAGTGTTTAAGGGCATATTAGCCTCGAGATTTACGTATCGCATAAAATCACCTCATATCATTTAGTAACAAGTCGGTGAAGAATTATTAAATAAATAACACTTCGCCAAAACTTAATAAAGATTATAACATATTAAAGATGTCATGGTCAAAAAGTTTAAGCTCACATAAGTTTGATTATGAGTGAGTGAAAGAACTTTTGCCCCTGGCATCAAATTAAATTACAAGATAGCAAATTATACTTCAAAATATAACACGAAAAAAACGAGGACAAAATGAAAAAGATTTTCAAATTCGTTGACTAAAACAAAAAATAAGAGTAAAATGAAAAAGATTTTCAAATTGGATGATAATATAATGTACCAAATATATATTTTTTCTGAAAGGCAGGAATATAAAATGAGTGGAAATAAAAATTATAAAACTAAACAGCAAAGTGCCATTATGGATTGTATAAAGATGAATGCAAATGGTTATGTAACAGTTAACGATATATGGAATTACTTAAAAGAACATAATTACTCAGTTGGACAGACTACAATATACAGACATTTAGATAAAATGGAAGAGGCAGGAATTGTAACAAGATTAAAAGTAGAAGGACAGGCAGGAGCATGCTATAAATATTTGAATCCTCAAGAAAAAATTGAAGATGGATTTTACATAAAATGCGAAGAATGCGGGGAAGTTACAAGAATGGAATGTCATCATTTAGAAGAAATATACAGACATATAGGTGATGATCATAATTTCCGAATAAATCCTAAAAAGACTGTATTTTATGGAAAATGTGGAAAGTGCCAGAAAGCAGGTAAGTAAATTAATGAAGATAAAAAAGATATTAACAATTGTATTATCGATAATTGTGGGCATGTCAATAATCGGATGTAAAGCTACACAGAATACAGAACCACAGGATGATGCAAGAATAAAGATAGTAACTACATTATTTCCATATTATGATTTTGTAAGAGCAGTTACAAAAGGAGTAGATGGAATTTCTATAACAATGACAGTGGCACCGGGACAAGATAGCCATTCCTTTGAACCGACTCCAAAAGACATAATAAAAATTGAAGATGCGGATTTGTTTATATATAACGGGGGCACATTAGAAACATGGGTTGACTCAGTTTTAGGTGCTTTGTCAAATAACGAACAGGTTATGCGAATGATGGATTATGTTGATGTTATGGAAGAAGAAACTGTAGAAGGAATGGATTTAAGATATGAGGATTCACATAGCCATGTTAAGGAAAGTCATAACGATGAAAGTGGACATTCTCATGATAATGATAGCAATAAATATGAAAACCATAGTAATTTAGAAGATGAGCATATTAATGATGATTTAGAAGACGGGCATTCTCATGAAGATGATAAGGAATATGATGAGCATATTTGGACATCACCTGTAAATGCAATGAAGATGGTTGGGTATATATGTGATGAAATGATAAAGATTGACCCTGAAAATGCAGAAATATATAAAGCAAATGCGGATGAATATATAGGAAAAATACAAAACATTGATACACAGATAAGGAAAATTGTAAATAAGATGGACAAAAAAGAAATTATATTTGCAGACAAATTTCCATTATTATATTTTGCAAAAGAATATGGATTAAGTTATTATGCAGCATTTCCGGGATGTGCCGAAGACACAGAGCCAAGTGCAAGAACAATAGCGTTTCTTATAGACAAAATAAAAGAAGATAAAATTAATAAGGTTTACTATTTGGAATTAAGCAGTAAGGCAGTGGCAAATACAATATGCGAAGACACAGGAGCAAAGGCATATGAGTTTAACAGTTGTCATAATATAACGGAAAAACAGTTTCAAAGTGGAGTTACTTATGTAGACCTGATGACAAAAAATCTTGAAGTATTAAAAAAATAGAGAGTAGGGATTGATATGATATTTGAATGTGAAAACGTAACGTTAGGTTATGAGAATAAAATAGTTACATCGAATTTATCATTTACAATTGATAAAGGAGATTATGTGTGTATTGTAGGTGAAAATGGAACAGGAAAAAGTACATTAGTAAAAACAATTCTTGGTCTTATAAAACCTCTTGAAGGAAAAATGAATTTAAAAGAAGGAAAGATTGGTTATCTTCCGCAGCAGACAATGATACAGAAGGATTTTCCGGCAAGTGTATGGGAAGTTGTATTATCCGGAAACTTAAATAATAAAAGAAAAATTCCATTTTACACAAAAGCAGACCGACAGGAAGCAATGAAAAATATGGAAAAACTTGGGATAACTAATTTAAAAAAGACATGTTACGGAGAACTCTCAGGAGGGCAACAGCAAAGAGTACTTTTAGCTAGAGCATTATGTGCAATGAGCAATGTACTTATTTTAGATGAACCTGTTACAGGACTTGATCCTACAGCAACAAAGGAAATGTATGAATTAATAAAAGAATTAAATGTGAAAGACAATGTTACGATAATTATGGTAACACATGATATTGAAAATGCAGTAAATTATGCTAATAAAATATTGCATTTAGGACGAAAGAAATATTTTTACGGAACTGTAGAAGAATATGAAAAATCAAATACATCAGATGCTTTTTTAGGAGGTAATGAATAATGTCAGTAATTATAGAAATGATGTCATATCCATTTATGCAAAGGGCATTTATAGGTGGATTATTAGTGGCATTATGTGCTGCACTTTTAGGAGTGAGTCTTGTATTAAAGAGATATTCAATGATTGGAGACGGATTATCTCATGTATCATTTGGGGCACTTTCAATTGCGGTAGCATGCGGATTTGCACCAATAAAATTTTCAATACCTGTAGTAATTATTGCAGCCTTCTTTCTTCTTAGAATGGCTGAAAATGGAAAAATGCACAGTGATGCGGCAATTGCAGTTGTTTCAGCGTCAGCACTTGCAATTGGTGTAATTGTTACAAGTCTTACAACAGGTTTAAGCACAGATGTATACAGTTATATGTTCGGAAGTGTTCTTGCAATGTCAAAAGATGATGTGGAAATGAGTGTAATACTTTCGATTATCGTATTAACAGTATTTGTATTTTGCTATCACAAAATATTCGCAGTTACATTTGACGAAAATTTTTCAAAAGCTTCAGGAGTTACAGTAAATTTTTATAATACATTGATTTCTATCTTTACAGCAGTTACAGTAGTAATAGGTGTAAAAATGATGGGAGCGATGCTTATTTCAAGCTTAATAATATTTCCTTCCCTTACATCAATGAGAGTATATAAAAGTTTTTTAAGTGTAACAATATGTTCAGCTGTAATAGCGATGATTAATTTTATTGCAGGACTTATTGCATCATATGTATTATCAATACCGGCAGGTGCAAGTGTAGTAGTGGCAAATTTAATTATGTTTGTTGCGTTCATTATTGTTGGAAATATATTAAATGTAATTCGATTGAGAAAATATAGTAAATAAAATAGAAAAGAAAGGAAAGGACGAGCTATGGATATTCAGGCATTTTTAAATGGGTTAGATAAATTATTTGCAAAAAAGGCGATAGATGAGGTAGAGCCATTTTTAAACGAAAGTATGGAAAATGCAAAAAAAGAAAATGACAAATCAGCTCAGTTTACCATATTAAATGAAATGATGGGATTCTTCAGAGATACAAGTCAGTATGACAAGTCTATAAAAGCCTGTAATCAGTGCCTTTCTTTAATGAAAGAAATGAATATTGAAGGAACGGTTGATTATGCTACTTCTTTGCAAAATATAGCAAATGCCCATCGTGCTGCAGGTAAACTTGAACAGTCGCTTATGTTTTACAATGAGGCAATGAAAATTTATGAAAAAAATATTGAACCAAATGATTTTAGAATGGCAAGCATAAATAACAATATAGCCCTTCTATATCAGGAAATGGGAGATTATGTAAATGCAGTAGCGCATTTGAAAATGGCATTGTGTATTATTGAACAACTAAGCGATTCCAGAATAGAGGTGGCAGTTACCCATTCTAATCTTGGAGCATCTTTGGTTCAGTTAGGAAGAATCGATGAAGCTGTAAAACATTTGAATAAAGCATTAGCACTTTTTAGGCAGGATGAGGTAAAAGATTTTCATTACAGTGCTGCTTTATCAGCGATGGCATCATTAAAAGCTCAGATAGGAGAATATGAAACAGCAGCCAAATTGTATGAGGAAGCCTTAGATGAGATAAGAATTAATATGGGCAAAGGAACTGCATATAAAATAACAGAAGATAATTTACGACAGATTTACAGTATTTTAGGAGTTCATACAAATTTAGATTCAGATAAAATAGAAAATGGAATTGAATTAAGCAGAAAATTTTATGAGACATATGGAGAACCGATAATTCACGAAAAATTTTCTGACTACGAAAATAAAATCGCAGTAGGTCTTGTTGGTGAGGGATCGGAGAGGTTTGGATTCGATGACAAATATTCAAGAGACCATGATTTTGGTGCAGGTTTTTGTATGTGGGTTAGCACATCTACATATGATGCAATAGGCAAAGAATTAGAAGAAGAATATGAAAAAATAATTTCTGAACACGAAGAAGAATTTATGAAAAAATATGGGTTCTTAAGTGAAAATGAAAAATTATATAAAACACCAACAGCTGATGGAAGATGTGGCGTATCAAAAATAGGTGATTTTTATGAAAAATATACGGGATATAAGTTACCACCAAAGACTGTAGGAGAATGGATAGAAATTGATGATTACAAATTAGCGACAGTAACTAATGGAGCTGTATTTAAGGATAATGAAGATAAGTTCTCAACAATAAGAAGTGAGTTCGCAAACATTCCGGAAACAGTAAGAAGAGTTAAAATTTCAAGAGAATTGGCTGCAATGGCACAGACGGGTCAGAGTAATTACGAAAGGGCAATGGCAAGAAAAGATTTTGTTACTGCGAATATTTGTATTTCAGAATTTATGCAACATACAATGAAAATTGTTTATTTGCTTAACAGAAAATATGCTCCATATTACAAATGGATGCTTAAGGGAATGAAAGAACTGGAAATTTTGCCGGAGGTATCTGCGGTATTAAAGGCTTTAGCTGACTTGCCTGACCAAAGAGAAAACTGGGAAGATTATTCATATTCAAGTCGTGATAAGAACGAAAATGATATGAAAGTTGCAGCAATTGAAATAATCAGCAAGATGATAATAGAGCAGCTTATTAAACAAAATATTATCGAAGAAGGCAGTTGTACAACAACATTTTTAAATGATTATTCAAGAATAATTATGGAGAATCTGACTTTGAAAAATAAAGAAAACGCATTTGACAGGGAAAAAGTAATAGATAAAATTATAGATTTGGAGTTTGAAGCATTTGACAAAGTACAAAATGTAGGCGGAAGAGCAGAATGTCAAAATAATTTTCCAATGTTTTACATTATGCGTAAAAGTCAGTATTTGACATGGACAGATGAGATGCTTTCATGCATACTTGAATTATGGACGGAAAATAGGGAAAAGGGACTGAATATGATTACGGAAAAATATGCAAGGATGATGGAAAGCACTTCACCTGATGAATATGCTGAATTTGCAGATAAGCTCCCTAAAAAAACAGAGAAGACAAGAAAAATTGTGGATGAAATCACAAAAATTCAGGTTGATTGGATGGAAGAATTTTCAAAAGAATATCCAAAACTTGCAAACAATGCAAGAGACATAACCAGCGATTCTGATAATTTATATAACACATCTTATGAAACATATTTAAAAGGTGAGTTGTTGACATATTCAGAAAAATTATTAAAATTGTATGGGCAGTTTGTAATTAATCTTGCAAAAGAAGGCAAAAATCTTGCGGAAATGACAATAAAAAATACAGCTTTACTGTCAGGTTACAAATCGTTAGATGAAGCAGAGAAAAACAATTAGTATAAGGAATAAAAGTATGAGTTTTTTACCGGTATCAAAACAGGATATGATAGACAGAGGAATAGAGCAGTTAGACTTTGTCTATGTAATAGGGGATGCGTATGTTGACCATCCTTCATTTGGACACGCAATAATAAGCAGGGTTTTAGAATCTCACGGATATACAGTTGGAATTATTTCACAACCGGACTGGAAAGACGACAATAGTATTAACATATTAGGAGAACCAAGACTGGGATTTTTAGTAATGGGCGGAAATATGGATTCTATGGTTAATCATTATTATGTATCTAAAAAGCATAGAACAATGGATGCATATACGCCGGGTGGTGAAATCGGAAAAAGACCGGACCATGCAACGGTAGTATATTGTAATCTTATACGTCACACATATAAAAATAAGCCAATTATAATAGGCGGAATTGAAGCATCTTTAAGAAGAATGGCTCATTATGATTATTGGAGTAATAGTTTTAAGAGGTCTATTTTATTAGACAGTCAGGCAAATCTCATATCTTATGGAATGGGTGAAAAATCTATTGTTCAGATAGCTGATTCCTTAGATAGTGGCTTAGACGTAAATGACATTACGTTTATACCGGGAACAGTATATAAGACAAAGACTTTAGATTCAGTATATGAACCGATTATTCTTCCAACTTATGAAGATATGAAAAATGACAAATTAGAATATGCTAAGAGTTTTAAAATTCAGTCTGAGAATACAGATCCGTTTAATGGTAAAACTTTAGTAGAGGAATATCCGAATGGAAATTTTGTAGTTCAGAACCCACCACAGGAACCACTAACTCAGCAGGAAATGGATGATGTGTATGATTTGCCTTATATGAGAACTTATCATCCGATGTATGAAGGAATGGGTGGAATTCCGGCAATTCAGGAAATACAGTTTTCGCTTATAAGTTGTAGAGGATGTTTTGGCGGATGTAGCTTTTGCGCACTTACATTTCATCAGGGAAGAATTATACAGACAAGAAGTCATGAATCAATTATAAATGAAGCAAAAAAAATAATTGAGATGCCAAACTTTAAAGGATATATACATGATGTAGGAGGACCTACAGCGAATTTCAGACATCCGTCATGTAAAAAACAGTTAAAATGTGGCGTATGTAAAAATAAGCAGTGTCTTTTCCCGGAACCTTGTAAGAATTTAAATGTAGACCATAAAGATTATTTGTCGCTTCTTAGAAAATTAAGAAGTCTGCCAAAAGTAAAAAAAGTATTCGTACGTTCCGGAATCAGATTTGACTATCTTATTGCAGATAAGGACGACACATTTTTCAAGGAATTGGTAGATTATCATATTAGTGGACAGCTTAAGGTTGCACCTGAGCATATTTCAGATAAAGTATTACAGAAAATGGGTAAGCCAAAGAATGCTGTCTATGAAAAATTTATAGATAAATATAAGAAATTAAATAAAGCTGCAGGGAAAGATCAGTTCGTAGTCCCTTATCTTATGAGCTCTCATCCCGGTTCAGATATGAAAGAGGCAGTAAAACTTGCAGAATATTTAAGAGATATAAATTATAACCCACAACAGGTTCAGGATTTTTATCCAACACCGTCAACAATGTCAACAGTAATGTATTACACAGGAGTTGACCCTAGAACAATGGAACCTGTGTATGTGCCTAAAAATCCACATGAAAAAGCAATGCAAAGAGCATTAATGCAATATAGAAATCCTGCTAACTATGAATTGGTAAAGGAAGCATTGCAAATAGCAGGCAGAGAAGATTTAATTGGATTTGGACCAGAATGTCTTATCAGACCAAGACAATTTTCTAAGGAAAAACAGATGTATGGTAAGAATGGTGCAAATAAAAATAAAAGACAAAATAATGGAAAGAATGATAAGGGTACAAATAGCAGAAATTTAAGAAACAAAAAAGGTGAAAAACAAAATAATAACCGCTCAAATGGTAAAAATACTAATAGGGATAAAATAAAGAAATTAGATAAAAGTAATAAAAAATCATTACAAAACAGTAGAAAATCACCGAAAAAAATAAAAAACGCACTAAAAAAGTAAAAAAAATGTGAATAAAAGTAATAAAAAACAATAAAACAGGTGGCTTGTTTAATGAATTTTTAGTATACTATAGTTTCGAGTAAAATATATTAAGATGCATGATATATGAGATTAGTATCATCATCTGATATTATAGCTTTGCTATAAAAAATAAGAACAGGAGATAAAACATGGAAAAAAAGAATGAGTTTAAACCATTTATTCCTGCAGACAAAATTGTGCCTGAATTTACAGTGACATCTGTTATTCTTGGTGTTATTTTAGCAGTAATCTTTGGTGGAGCAAATGCCTACTTAGGACTCAGAGTAGGTATGACAGTATCAGCTTCGATTCCTGCAGCCGTTATTTCAATGGGTGTTATAAGAGTTATCATGAAAAAAGACTCTATCCTTGAAAATAATATTGTTCAGACAATAGGTTCAGCAGGTGAATCGTTAGCAGCCGGAGCAATTTTTACTATTCCGGCAATTTTTATCTGGGCATCAGAAGAAGGAAGTGGAATAAGTGAGCCATCATTTATTACAATAGCTTTAATAGCCCTTTGTGGTGGTATACTCGGAGTATTATTTATGGTTCCGCTTCGTACAGCATTAATTGTTGAAGAACACGGAGTTCTCCCATATCCTGAAGGAACAGCTTGTGCAGAAGTTCTTTTAGCAGGAGAAGAAGGTGGAACCAAGTCTAAGGTTGTATTCTCAGGACTTGGAATTGCAGCATTATACAAATTTGTAGCTGATGGGTTAAAATTATTCCCAAGTGAAGTTGATTTTTCAATGAAGGGAAGTTATACATGCGGCGTAGGTCTGGATGTACTTCCGGCTTTATCAGGTGTTGGTTATATCTGCGGCATTAAGATTTCAAGTTATATGTTTGCAGGTGGTGTGTTATCATATCTTGCATTAATACCGGCTATAGCATATTTTGGTGGAGACGCAGCCTCAAAGGTTGTCGACGATGCCGGAAAAGCAATTGCATTTAATCAGTTAGCACCGGGACAGATTTGGAGTAATTACATCAGATATATCGGTGCAGGTGCAGTAGCAGCAGGTGGTTTAATAAGCTTAATTAAATCATTACCTACAATGGTTAAAACATTTAGTCATGCAGTTAAAGGATTTGGTAAAAAAGGTGAAGCAGGAGATAGAACTCAGAGAGACATTCCAATGTCAGCAGTTCTTGGTGGAATCGTTGTTATAGCAGTGGCTATATGGTTACTTCCTGAAATACCGGTATCATTTGTAGGAGCAATTATTATTGTTGTATTTGGTTTCTTCTTTGCAACAGTATCATCTAGAATGGTTGGTATCGTAGGAAGTAGTAACAATCCTGTATCAGGTATGGCAATCGCTACATTAATTGTTACAACAGCTATCTTAAAAGCAACAGGAAGTACCGGTGCAAGTGGTATGGTAGCAGCAATCTCAATTGGAACAGTTATTTGTATCGTAGCAGCAATGGCAGGTGATACATCTCAGGATTTAAAAACTGGATATATCGTAGGAGCAACTCCTGCAAAACAGCAGATTGGTGAATTAATTGGTGCTGTAGTATCAGCAATTGCCATTGGTGGTGTTATGTATCTTTTAAATGCAGCATGGGGATTTGGCTCAGAACAGATTCCTGCTCCACAGGCTACTTTAATGAAAATGGTAGTAGAAGGAGTTATGGGTGGAACATTACCTTGGGTATTAATATTCATGGGTGTGTTTATCGCAATAGTTGTTGAAATTCTTGGAATTCCTGTATTAGCATTTTCAATTGGTTTATATTTGCCAATTCATTTAAGTGCACCTATTATGGTTGGTGGTGTGATTAAATGGATTATGGAAAATAAGAGAAAATATGCAAATGACAAAGAAAGAAAAGATTCAGTTGACACAGGTGTATTATATGCAGCAGGTATGATTGCAGGTGAAGGTATAATAGGTATTCTTCTTGCAGTTTTAGCGGTTGTAGGATTAGACAGTGCAATTGATTTATCATCAGTATATGGAGATGCTTTCCAGTCAGTAGGTAACTGGGTTGGATTAGTAGCATTTGTATTATTACTTTCAACATTATTTATCTTCACAAGACCAAAAAAGGCAGTTGAAGTTGATGCAAAATTAGATAAATAAATTAGAAGCAAATTTAGAAAAATAAAGCAAGGCACTGCTACAGAAAATGTGGTAGTGCCTTAAATAGTTAATAATTGGAGCGGCTATGAAGAAAGAAAATTATATTGATAATATTCCTAAAATAAATAAAAAATGGGAAACATTAGAAGATGGAATAGTTGAAGTTACAATAGAAAATAAAGGATTTTATAATACGTTGGCTCAGAAGTTATTTAAAAAGCCAAGATACAGTTTTATAAAATTAGATGAGTATGGAAGTTGTGTGTGGAAACAGATTGATGGTAAAAAAACAATATATGAAATTGGAAAAATATTAGAAAAAGAACATAAAAAAGCAGGAGTTCAGTTGTATGAAAGACTTGCTAAATATTTTAAAATTTTAGAAACAAATAAATATGTCGTATTTGTAAATGAGGAAGATAAATGAAATTAGTAACGGTAATTGTAGGAGTTTTATTGTTTGCACTGGCTACAATGATTATTTATGGTTGGGGAATGGTAAAACAGAAAAATGAGTCGCAGGATTTAATGAATCTTTTGTTTAGCAAAGGTGAAAGTAAAGTAAAAAAATATTTAAAAAATCATGATTACATTACAATAACAGATGTTGAAAAGTTAAGCGAAAATTTAGAAGCAAAACAGGTATTTTCACCTAATAAAATAGTTGTAAAAGATAAGAAAGATTATGCAAGACAACTTATGAATTACATGGTAAAAACAGGTCAGGTTGAAATAGAAGGAAACAGATATAAAAAGGCAGGCAAACATTAAGACTTTGTAATTATCTTATCGTATGACGTTGAGGTCAAAAACTATTAACTTTGATGTCTGCGGATTGTTAAAAATGTTAATGAAAAGCAGTTGAATTTGTGAAAATGTTAATAATATTAAAAATATCTCGAAATACTTTAAATTGTATTTTGTAATAGCATATTTTATATGGTATACTAAAGTATAAATGTAAAGAAATACACAAATTAAGTGCTATATATGTACAGAGGAGGGTGTATCAATGGGATACGAAGAGTTGCAGGTGCGATGGATGTATTCAAAATTACCTGAAACTAAAGCAGAAGTTTTGAAACCACTATTACCACCTGAAAGTATATTACTAAACGTTGTTCTACAAAGAGGACGTTGGGACGAGTATGGTATATTGATGACAATAGATGCGACCTGTAAGGGAACCGCAGGATATCATGCAGCTTCGTTTTTTAAAGATTTTATTGTTATAACTGATGCCGGCATGAATCAGGAAAGAACTTTTGGTACAGGAAAGATAAGAGGAATTATTCCTTATACAACTATAGAGAGATATGAAATTGCAAGTAATCAGATAAGTGAAGATTATACTGAATACTTTCTTGTTTTTTATATGAAAGACAAGAGAGAAAAGTTTTCATTCAGATTATTTGAAAAGAGAAAATATGATGATAACTTTAATTATCCATGGGAATTTACACCAAAAATGAACGGACGTGATATTAATTTCTATGACAAGGTAATGAAAGAAGTAATGGCAGACCCAATAGATTATGAAAGCAGGGCACATCTACTTTTGAAAGTAATGGGAATGCGTGAAGAAGGATTTACAAGAAAGTTCTTCGAACAGGAAATGGGTAAGCCGGAAGAGGAATTTTGGAAATCAGTTATGAAATTCCTTCAGGCTGAAAAAGAGGCCGGAAATAAAGAATTTGGAAATATTTATGATGAATACTCTAAGATAAGGGATGAGTCACAGAATTCAATTATAGAATTTAACAGAAGTATTAAGGAAAATCATCTTAGAGTAAAGAATATTGAAGAAGAAATGAGCAGACTTCAGGCAGAAATTCAGAATCTTGGAAGATTTTCTAAGAATATGAAGAATGAGAAACTTAAGCAATTAAGTGTAGACATGCAGATGATGCCTGAAATTACAAGAGAAAACGATGAGTTAAAGAGACAGATTGCAGAACTTAATGATAAAATTTATTCTGCAAGAAAGACTAAGCTTATTCAGGTATTTGAAACATTAGCTGCTGACGATGGAAATGACAAGGTTATTAATTGTGTATCAAATCTTATAAAAGCAACAGGAAAGATTTCTATTGAAGATTTGATATTTATAATAGACATGCTTGATTGGAAACATTATCCGCCAACAGAAACTGAGGCAAGAGCAGAGCTTACACCGCTTATTGCACAGGGCAAAGCAGTATATGAAAATGGTATTGTATATGATAAGTCAAGCATTGATGAATCATTACTTGAAGAAATTGAAGCAAGAAAAGATGAAATAGCTCAGGAAACATTTGACAGTTGTAGAGATAAGATTTATGACACAATATGTGCTCAGGTTATTAAGAGCAGAGTTGTAAGACGTCAGGCAATGGAAGATATGCTTAATCGTGAAATGATGGGCTCAATAGAATGTTTATCTGAGAAATTTAATCAGGAAATTATTGATATGCTTATTGATAATGGCGTAATGAAAGATATGAATAAAATTTTTGTTGCATTAAAATAGCAACTGGAAAGAAGGCATATAAATGGACATTAAAACATTACAAAAAGACATGATTGCAGCTATGAAAAACAAAGACAAACCAAGAAAAGAATCTATCTCAGCACTTATTCAGGCTGTAAAGAAAATGGCTATTGATGAAGGATGCAGAGATGATATTCCAACAGAAATGGTAGACAAAGTAATCTTAAAAGAAATGAAAACTGTAAAAGAACAGATTGATTCATGTCCTGCAGACAGAACAGATTTAAAAGACGAATATCAGGCAAGATACGATGTGTTTAGTGAATACGCTCCACAGCTTATGTCAGCAGAAGAAGTTGAAGCAATCTTAAAAGAAAAATTTGCAGATGTTCTTGCTACAAAGAATAAAGGTATGATTATGAAAACAGTTATGCCTGAATTTAAAGGTAAGGCAGATGGTAAGGTAATTAATCAGATTGTGGCTAAACTTTGCCAGTAGATTAAGTATTAAAATAAATAAGACAAAATAAAAGTATCATAGATTTGAATGATTAACAGTCAGATTTATGATACTTTTATTTTGTCTTTTATGATGTTGTATTACCACTGTCAGGGATATCAAAGTTATAAAAATGTGATAAACTATTGCCGAAAAAACGAAGCGAAACAAAAACTACGATAACCACTAATATTATCAGCAAACCGTATTCAACAAGACCTTGTCCGTCTTCATCTAAAAATGATTCTAGATAATTGTTCATATTAAAACCCCTTTTCTATTGAAAATTTACCTAATACTATAATATAATAACGTTTCACTTTTTACAATAAATATAGTGAATAAAAATGTATTTATTGATGTTTTATGCTAAAATTAGTAAAATATTTAATATGTGAATGGAAAAAGTTATAAGGAATAAATATTATGGGTAATAATGTGTCTATCAAAGATATTGCGAAAATGGCAGGGGTATCAATTGCAACGGTATCGAGAGTAATAAATAAAAATGGAAAAGTGGCAAAGGAAACGGAAGAAAAGATTCTTCAAATTATGAAGGAAAATAATTATGTTCCGAATTTGTTAGCAAAAGGAATACGAACAAATAAAGTTACAACTGTAGGGATTGTTATACCGGACATTTCAAATGAATTCTTTAGTAAAATAGCAAAACAGATTCAAACCCTGTTTTTTGCTAAAGGTTATGCATCAATTATATGTAATACAAGTGAAGATGATAAAATAGAAAAACAATGTATAGAAATGCTTCAGGCACAGCAGGTAGGAGGCATTATCCATATTGTTTCAGAAAAAGCAAATAAAGAAAACAAAATATTAATTCCTACAGTATATTTAGATAGAGAGCCCAAATTTAGTAATAAAAGAAAAGATATGGCGATAATAGAAAGTGATAACTTATCAGGTGGATATATAGCAACAGATGCAATGATAAAGAAAGGATGTAAAAATATAATTTGCTTAAGCCCTAAAGACGTTGTTTCTACTCATAAAAAAAGATGTCAGGGCTATGCATATGCAATGAATGAGAACGGATTAAATATAAAGATTATAATTGTAGATAATGTGTCTTTAGAAGAAGGATATAATAAAACAAAAGAATATATAAAGAATAATAAAATAGATGGGATTTTTGCAACTACAGATATTATAGCAATAGGAGCTATAAAAGCTATAAAAGAAGCAGGATTTAAAATACCGGAAAATGTAAAAGTATTTGGATATGATGCAAGCAATATGTCGGAAGTGATAGAAACACCATTGTCAACAATTGTTCAGCCAATTGAAGAGATGACATTGGCAGCAGTAGAAATGTTGGAAAAAAATATGAATGGAGAGAAGATAAAAGAAAACAGATTGATACTTCCGGTGAAAATAAAAGAAAGATAAGTACAGGTTAGATATTATTTTTAATAAAAATATGGTAAAAAGAACACGTTATAAATAAAAAATAGAATTAAAACGATTTTAATAAAAAAGGAGTTAATGTTTAGCTCCTTTTACTTGACAAGAAAAATGTAAACGTTTACACTAATGATAACATAAGAAAAAAAGAAAAAAATTTATACAAAAATGTAAACGCTTACATAAGATAAGAACTTAAAAACAAAAAAGTAATATGAAAAGCAATTCAAGAAAATATTTAAAGTTAATCGAATTGCATAGTACGGAAAGGAGATTAAAATGGAAAAGTTATTATGCCCATCAATGATGTGTGCTAATTATGGAAATTTGGGTGAAGAGGTAGAAAAATTAGAAGAGGCAGGAGCAGATATATTTCATATAGATATAATGGATGGACAATTTGTTCCTAATTTTGGAATGGGACTTCAGGATGTGGAGTTTATCTGCAAAAAAGCAACGATACCTGTAGATGCTCATTTAATGATTGAAAATCCCGGAAGTTATGTTGAAAAATTTGCAAAAATGGGAATAAAAATTATTTATATTCATCCGGAATCAGATGTTCATCCGACAAGAACATTACAGTCCATTATAGATGCAGGAGCGACACCAGGGATAGCAATAAATCCGGGAACGGCAGTAGCAACTATTAAACCATTATTGCCATTTGTAAAATATGTAATGGTAATGAGTGTAAATCCGGGATTTGCAGGACAAAAATATATTAGCTCTGTTGATGAAAAAATTAAGGAATTAATTGAATTAAAAGAAAAATATGGATATGAAGTAATGTTAGATGGAGCATGTTCTCCAGAAAGAGTAGAAACATTATCTAAGATGGGTGTAAAAGGATTTATACTTGGAACATCAGCTTTATTTGGAAAGGGAAAACCATATAAAGAACTTTTAGATGGATTGAGGGCGTTATAAAATAAAACTATGTGAAACCTAAATGTTATACAAAAAAATGAGCTAAGTTTGTTATACAATAAAAATATTTCAGGCTATTGTTAATCGATTAAACTAAAATGAGGGCAAAAGGTATTTATAGGAGGAAACAAAATGAACGAAGTTCATTTTCTATAAATGTTTCCGACGAATAGCCGCCGACCGAAGGGCGGGGCAATACATATTATTTAGGAGAAAAATAAAATGAGTGTAATAGGAATAGATATCGGAGGAACAAATATCCGAATAGGTTATGATTGTAATGGTAAACTCAAGGATTTTGTTAAAATATCCACTAAGGAAAATTTAAAAGAAGGAAAAATAGTAGAGTGTTTAGCTAATATAATAAAAAAATATATAGGTGAATATTGCAAGGATGAAGAGATACAGCAGATAGCAATAGGTATACCTGCAACTTTGAGTGCTGATCGAAAAGAAATTTTGCAGGTTCCCAATATAAAAGGAATGAATAACATAAGACTGGGAGAGGAACTGGAGAAAGTTCTTGGAATTAAAGTGGCACTGGAGAGAGATGTTCATATGCTTTATTTTTGGGATAAATATGAGCAAAAAATTGCAGATGATGGAATAGGAATAGGAATATATATTGGTACAGGAGTTGGAAATGCAATCTTCATAAATGGTAAACCTCTTGCAGGAAAAGATGGAGCAGCGGGCGAATTGGGACATATACCAATGATTGGAGGAAAAGAACAGTGCGGATGTGGAAATCTTGGATGCTCTGAATGTTATGCTTCAGGATGGAAACTTGTACAAATTAAAGATAAATGTTTTCCTGAAACAACTATGGATGAATTATTTGTAAAACATAGTAATAGTCATATATTACGTGAGTATGTAGATGCCATAGCTTGTGTGGCTTGCAGCGAAATTAATATATTAAATCCAGATTCCATAATATTTGGTGGCGGTGTAATTAATATGGATGGCTTTCCTAAGGATTTACTTGAAGAAAGATTATATGTTCATGCAAGAAAGCCGTATCCGGCAGATAACATTAATATTAAGTATTCTAAGGACAAACCGGATAATGGAGTAAAGGGTGCAATAATTTTTGCAAAAACTTTAATATAATTTCAAAAATATTCAAATTATTAAAAAGAGAAATTAGAAATATTCTAGTTTCTCTTTTTTTTACTGTAAAATTAGTCTAAACTAACTTGATCTATTTGGTAATAATTCCTAAAAAGAAAAAAGGATGCTAAATTTAAATGAAAGAAAATGAAACGTTTTTGACTAAAGAAAATTGTGCAATATGCACATATAAACGCGTAAAAAGTTGTAATAATAGTTGAAAATAATGAAAGATATTGACATAAAATAGCAAAAGGCATACAATTATGACAAGAGGTGAAAATAAATGAAAATATATGACATAAAAATAAAGAAAGGATGAGCATATGAATTACGCAGGAAGATTTAATTCTTTTATTTTAAAAGGTCAAAATGTATTTGATGCAATTAAAGCGTATCATGAAATGGATGGAATTACTCATTTAGAGTTTAACTATCCGGAACATTTTGAAGGATATGATTTAGAAGAAATTAAAAAAGCAATGGGTGATTTAAAGGTAAACGGTTTAGCAGTTCGTTGGAGAAATGATTTTACAAACGGTGATTTAACTAATCCTGATCCAGAGCTTAGAGAAAGAGCAATAAGGTATTGCAAAGAGGCAACAGATATTTGTAGAGAACTTGGAGGAACCTACATTACATTATGGTTAGAAAACGATGGTTTTGATTATGCGTTTCAGGTTGATTACGAAGAAGCATGGAAACAGATGGTAGATGCATTCAGAGAAATAGCAGACTATGGACCGGACATGAAGTACAGCATAGAATATAAACCATTTGAACCGAGAAACTTCTCAATGGTTGACAGTACAGGGATGACATTACTTCTTATTAAAGAAATTGATAAACCAAATGTTGGATGTACATTAGATTTTTGCCATATGTTAATGAAGAGAGACTCCCCGGCATATGGACTTGCACTTGCAGCAAGTATGGGAAAACTTTACGGATTGCATATGAATGACGGATATTCACAGATGGACAGCGGAATGATATTTGGTTCAGTAAATATAGCTCATGCAGCAGAATTTATATATTACTTAAAGAAATATAATTATCAGGGAGTTGTATTCTTTGATACATTCCCAATAAGAGAAAATGCAAAACTTGAAACACAAGCAAATATTAATTCATTCGAAAAGATTTCTAAGATAGTAGATGAAATCGGAATGGACAGAATAGCCAAAGTAGTATCTAAACGTGACGGAGTTGAGGCACAACGCCTTGTTCTGGACATGTTAAAATAAGGAAAATTAAAGCATAAGAAAAGGAGAAAATGCAAATGAGAAAGAAAATTTTAGCAACAGCATTAGTTGCAACAATGGTATTTGGTTTAGTAGGATGTGGAAGCGGCTCAGGAGATGGTAGCCAGGCATCAAACAGTGGTTCAGATTCTTCAGCAAAAACACAGACAGAAGAATTTAACCCGGACACAGTTGAAGACAGTATGACAATCGAAGAAATTCGTCAGAATTTAGGAGATGAAGTTAAGGTTAAAAGTGGACTTCAGTTAGGAGCTATCGCAAAATCATTCTCAAATGAATTTTGGCGTAACTTTAAGAACGGTTATGAAGCAGCAGAAAAATCACTTAAAGATGCAGGAGTTGATGCTAAGATCAAAGTAGATGGAACAACAGATGAAAGTGATGAAATCGGACAGCAGACAATGACAGATAACTTAGTTAACCAGGGATATAACGCATTAATGTTAAGCCCAATTTCAGATTCAAACTTAACATCATCAGTTGACAATGCTAAGACAAAGAAGATTCCTACAATCAACGTAAATGACGGTTTAATTTCAGCAGCAGATTATTTTGTAGGACCTGATGCTTACCAGAATGGTGAATTAGCAGCTGAATGGGTTTCAAAACAGCTTGGTGACAAAGGCGAAGTTGCTATCGTAGTAGGTATGGCAAAGGCATTTGCAGCTCGTGAAAGAACAGCAGGATTCAAAGGATGGATTAAGGACAATAACTCAGGACTTAAAGTAGTAGCAGAACAGAATGCTGACTGGGATAGACAGAAAGCAAAAGAATTAGCAAGCACATGGATTCAGCAGAACCCTGACTTAAAGGCAATCTTCTGTAACAACGATGATATGGCTTTAGGTGTTGTTGAAGCAGTAGAAGAAGCAAAAGCAGACATATTAGTAGTAGGTGTTGACGGTATTGGCGAAGCTTATGATTCAATTAGAGAAGGTAAGTTAGATGCAACAGTTGACTCATTTGGATACTATATGTCACAGGTTGCTACAGAAGTAACATTACGTGTATTAGCAGGACAGGATATTCCAAGAGTAACACATACACCACAGGCTCTTATTGATTCAACAAACGTAGACAAAGACGCAGCTGAAATCATTGGATGGACAGATGCTAAATATGTAGCTGAATAGTAAAAAATAAAAAGGAACAGTTAGGTTTAGATAATGGGAGAAAGTGAGAACTTTCTCCCATCTATAAAGAAGGAGGAACTATTATGGCGAAGGCTGTTGAATTTGTTAATATTAACAAACGCTTTCCAGGAGTACACGTCCTTAAAGATATATCTTTTTCAGTAGAAGAAGGAGAAGTTCACGCATTATTAGGTGAAAATGGAGCAGGAAAATCAACTCTGCTTAATATTCTTCATGGTGTTTATCCGGAATATGAAGGTGAAGTAAGACTTCATGGAGAAAAAGTAAGCTTTAAAGACACAAATGATGCTATTGTAAATGGCAAAATATCTAAAGTTCATCAGGAAACACTTGTAGTAAAGGATCTTACAGTTGGTCAAAATGTAACAATGGGTTATGAACCTAAAAAAGGAATTTTTATAGATTTCAAAAAAATGAATAAAGAAGTAGATGAAATATTGGCAGAATTAAATTGTAACTTCAAATCATCTGATTTAGTTAGTACATTGACAGCAGGTGAAATGCAGATGTTAGCAATAGCAAGAGCGTTGTATCATCATTCAACGATTATTTCTCTTGATGAGCCAACAGCATCTATTACATTAAAAGAAACAGAAGCCCTTTTCGATGTAGTTAGAAAATTGAAAAAACAGGGTGTTACAATTCTTTATGTAAGCCATAGACTGGAAGAAATTTTCCAGATTTGCGACAGGGCTTCCATTCTTAGAGATGGTGAATACATTCAGACAATGGATATTGCAAACACAACAAGAGATGAACTTATACATGCAATGGTTGGTAGAAATGTATCAGCAGTTGCATCAAGACTTAAACCAAGTCCAAAAACTGATGAAGTTGTATTGAGTGTAGAACATTTAACAAATGAAAATTATAACGATGTTAGTTTTGAACTCCATAAAGGTGAAATTCTTGGTTTCTTTGGCCTGGTAGGTGCAGGAAGAACAGAAGTAATGAGAACCATTATAGGAGCAGATCAAAAAACATCCGGAAAGATTATCCTTAAAGGAAAAGAAATAAAGAATGGCTGGAATACTACAAAAGCGTTGAAGGCCGGAATAGGATTATTACCTGAAGATAGAAAAACACAAGGATTTATGAATCTTTCTAACAACTATGAAAATATAGCAATTTCAAGTTTGGAAAAATATATGAAAGGTCCGTTTACGGATGAAAAGAAGAAAATAGAAAATGCAGAACGCTTTTTTGAAGAAATGGATGTACATCCAAGAAGAGTTGATTACCTGACAAGTAATATGTCAGGTGGAAATCAGCAGAAAGTAATTTTAGCAAGATGGATGGCTACAGATGTAGATATAATCATATTTGATGAACCTACAAAAGGTGTAGACGTAGGTGCTAAAGCAGAAATTTACAGATTGATGGAAGGACTTGTTGAAGAAGGTAAGAGTATTATCGTAGTTTCTTCAGAGTTACCGGAAGCAATGGGTATTAGTGACAGAATCATCGTAATGAGTGAAGGAAAAGTAACAGCTGAACTTACAAGTAAGGTTGATTTTGTAGAAGATTCAATTCTTGATTTGGCAATTGGAGGTAATTAGAATGAAAGGTATATGGAATAAATATAAACGTGAATTTGTAGTGTTAATAGCTACACTTGCAATGTGTGTAGTATTCACAGTGTTAAATAAAAATTTCTTAAATTACAGTAACTTTTTAACAATTTTGCAACAGATGGTATTAAATGGTGTACTTGCCGTAGGTATGATGTTTACAATCATTACCGGAGGTATCGACCTTTCAGTAGGATGTACATACGCAATCACAGGTATTGTAGTAGCTTCATGTACAGTTAACTATGGAATGAATCCATTTTTAGCTATTTTAGTAGGTATAGTAATTGGAGCAGTTCTTGGAGCATTCAATGGTTTCCTTATTAATCAGTTAAAACTTCAGCCTTTCATTGCTACATTAGGTACAATGAGTTTATACAGAGGTATTGCTTACGTAGTAACAGGTGGTGTTCCTGTAACTAATGTCCCAACATCATACAGAGACATTTTCAATGGAATCGTGTTTGGTGGTGTAAGAAGCTACATCATCGTAATGGTAGTAGTATTCGTAATAGCCCACATTCTTTTATCAAAAATGAGAAGCGGAGATTACTTATATGCAGTAGGTGGAAATGAAGAAGCAGCTAAATTATCAGGTGTTAACGTAATTAAAACAAAGTATATTGCTTACATTTTCTGTGGAATATGTGCAGCAATAGCAGGTATGATTATGTTAGCAAGTTTAGGTTCAGCAGAAGCTACAGCAGGTCAGGCTTATGAAACAAATGCCATCGCAGCAGCAGCTATCGGTGGAACAAGAATGGCAGGTGGTAAAGGTACAGCACTTGGAACATTCATTGGAGCATTAATGCTTGCGGTATTAAAAGTAGGTATGGTAGTTATCAACGTTGACTCTTTCTGGCAGTTCGTTGTAACTGGTATTATAATCATTGTAGCTTCATATTTTGAATTTATTCAGCAGGATATTAAAGGATTTGTTGCACGTCATAAAAAAGCTGCAAACTAAATAATGGCATTATATTATGAACATTATAAGAAACTAAAATAAATATTTGATTTAAGAGGTGCAGGAATATTAATTTAAATATTTATGCATCTCTTGTTGTATAATTAAATAATGTAAGTGTCAAAAGAATAAATGGCGATTGTGTTTGTGAAAATAAGAAACTTGTGTTGACACTTAGCAATGTGAACGGAAAAATGTCAAAGGAGAAACATAAATGAAAGATAAGATTACAGTTATTGGTAGCCTGAACTATGATATTATTTTAAAAATATCAAGATTGCCATATAAAGGAGAAACATTACCTGCAAACGATGCTGCGTATAGTGCAGGTGGAAAAGGTGCAAATCAGGCAGTTCAGGCAGCAAAACTTCATACACCGACATATATGGTTGGATGTGTAGGAACAGATGCAGCGGCAGATTTTCTTGTAAGTACAGCGAAGCAGTATGGAGTAAACACAGATTATATAAGAAAAGTTCCGGGAAGCAGCGGAATGGGAATTATAAACGCGATTGATGATGGAAGTGTATTTGCTTGCATAGTAAGAGGCGCGAATTATGAAATCACAAAACAGGATATCGACCATGCAATGCCTGCATTAAAGGAATCGAAAGTATGTATTTTACAAAATGAAATTCCTGTAGAAATGATTGAATATGCAATTGATAAAGCTAAGGAAGCCGGATGTATTGTAGTTTTAAATGCAGCTCCTGCAATAGAACTTGAAGACGAATATTTGGCAAAAGCAGATATATTAGTTGTAAACGAAGTAGAAGCAGCTTTTTATTGTAAGACAGAAATTGATTCTATTGAAAAAGCAAAAGAAGAAATAAAGAAAATTGCTGAAAAATATGGAAACAATGTAATATTTACTTTAGGTAAGGATGGAGCTGTTGTATATGAAGATGGTAAAATAGAAGTAATTCCGTCAATGAAAGTAGATGCGGTAGAAACTACAGGTGCCGGAGATTCATATGTTGGAGCAGTAAGTCATTCGATAGTTAAAGGATTAGGATTAGGTGAAGCTTGCAAATTTGCAACAAAATGTAGCGCAGTTACGGTTTGCAGATATGGAGCACAGCCATCAATGCCGACATTAGAAGAGATTGAATAAAATTGACAAAAGTTGACGAAAAATGATTGAAAAGTTTTCTGTAAAAGTATAAACTATAAATAGGTATAATTTATCTAATAAAACCAAGAAGGAATAGGATATAGAAAGTATAAACTATAACTGTTTATTTATACTTTTCAATGTTAGGAGGCAGATATGATTCCATATGAAAGAAGGTTACAAATATTAGATTTACTGGAAAAAAGCGAAGTCGTATCTTTGGATGAGTTCTGCAAATCTTTAGGGGGCGTATCGGAGTCTACCGTTAGAAGAGATTTGAAGACTATGGAAAAAGAAGGAGAGATAACTTTACTCAGAGGTGGTGGTGCCTGTTTAAAGAGAGGAAGTTATGAAGTACCTGTAATTTCTAAATTTAGTAAAAATGTCGAAGAGAAAGAACGTATTGCAAAGTATGCGGCTGATTTAGTTAAAGACGGTGAATCAATTTATATTGATTCAGGAAGCACAGCTTTAATGATGATAAAATATTTGAGAGAAAAAAATATTACTGTTGTAACAACAAATGCAATGATTTATCAGGAGTTGCAGACCAATAATATTAAATGTATTGTTGCAGGAGGAGAGATTAATATAACAACTGCATCAATAATAGGAATTACAACAAATAATTTCCTTAAAAAATATTATTTTGATAAAGCATTTATTGGAATGTCCGGTTTCTCAGAAGGGGCAGGATTCAACACACCTGATTTACTTGAAGCTGAAAAGAAGCGTATAGTACATCATAATTCAACAAAATCATACGTTCTTGCAGACAGCACGAAATCAGGCAAAAATACATTATGCAAAGTTATGGAATTAGAGGAAGCAACAATAATTTGTGATAAGAAAACAAGTGTTGTTGAAGCAGGCAATAATTACATAATAGCAGAATAAACATAGTATTAAATTTGTTGCAAAAATTTTCACAAAAATAAAACATGTGAATACAAAAATAAATATTAGAGGTGTGAACTATGAAGATAGGAATTGGAAATGATCATGTTGCAGTAGACATGAAAAATGAAATTAAAGAATATCTTGAAAGCAAAGGATATGAAGTTGTAAACTTTGGAACAGATTCTAAGGAAAGATGCAATTATCCTGTTTATGGTGAGGCAGTAGCAAATGCTGTTGTAAGTGGGGAAGTAGACTGTGGTGTTTTAATCTGTGGAACAGGCGTAGGAATTTCACTTGCAGCTAATAAAGTTAATGGAATAAGAGCATGTGTATGTAGCGAACCATATAGTGCAAAATTATCGAAGCAGCATAATAATTCTAATATCATAGCATTTGGCGCAAGAGTAATTGGTGTTGAAACAGCCAAGATGATAGTAGATGAGTGGTTAAATGCTGAATATGAAGGCGGACGTCATCAGGTTAGAATTGATATGATTAAGGAAATTGAAGAAAAGCAAAAACAAAAATAATAATAAAAAAGGAGATAGAAAACTATGAAGGTAAAAAATATTTCAAATCCCGAAGAATTTTTAAAGGTTATTGACAGTTGTGAAGGCAGAGTAGAATTAATTACAGATGATGGAGACAGATTAAATTTAAAATCAAAATTGTGCCAGTTAGTTTCATTATCAACAATTTTTTCGTCAGTAGCAAAAATACCTGAAATGGAAATTGTTGCCCATGAATTGGAAGATTCTAAAAAGATAATGGATTATCTTATGCGTGGATAAATAAAAAGTAACTTAATATTTAAAGAAATAATAATAAAGCCGATGCGAAAGCATCGGCTTTATGTTATAATGTGCGATATGGGTAATGAAATAAAAAAAGACAAGGAGAAGAGTTTTATGAAACGAAGAAACAAAGGTTTAATGTTGCTTGTTACATTGCTGTTGATAACATTATTTTCAACAACGGTATTTGCAGCAGATGAAGCAGAGTATGTTCCTAAATTATTTGGGACATTTTGGGCGTTGATACCGCCACTTGTGGCAATTGTACTTGCATTGATTACAAAGGAAGTTTATAGTTCATTGTTTATCGGAATCGTAATTGGTGGAGTACTATATGCGGGTGGCTCATTTGAAAGAACACTTACACATGTACTTAGTGATGGAATAGTTGGTTCACTTTCAGATTCTTATAATGTTGGAATTTTAGTATTCTTAGTTGTTCTTGGAACAATAGTTGCATTGATGAATAAGGCAGGAGGATCAGCAGCGTTTGGAGAATGGGCTTCTAAGCACATTAAGACAAGAGTAGGAGCACAGCTTGCAACTATAGCACTTGGTTGTTTGATTTTTGTAGATGACTATTTTAACTGTCTTACAGTAGGTAGTGTTATGCGACCTGTAACAGACAGACATAATGTATCAAGAGCTAAGCTTGCATATTTAATAGATGCTACGGCAGCTCCCGTATGTATTATTGCACCGATTTCTTCATGGGCAGCAGCAGTTACAGGATTTGTAAAAGGTGAGGACGGATTTGTAGTATTTATAAAATCAATACCATATAACTATTATGCTTTATTGACGATTGTTATGATGATTACAATTGTTGTAATGAAAGTAGATTTTGGCTCAATGGCAAAGCATGAAGCAAATGCAGCTAAAGGAGATTTGTTTACAACAGGTAAAAAAATATATGAAGAAATTGATAATGAAGGAAAAGAGAAAAAAGGTAAAGTATGTGACCTTGTAGTTCCTGTAATTACACTTATTATATGCTGTATTATTGGCATGATTTATACGGGAGGATTTTTCTCAGGTACAGATTTTGTGACAGCATTTTCAAATAGTGATGCATCAGTTGGTTTAGCATTAGGTAGTATATTTGCACTTGTTATTACATTAGTATTTTATGTTGTACGAAGAATATTACCGTTTAATGAGTGTATGGATTGCCTTCCGGAAGGATTTAAGGCAATGGTTCCTGCAATTCTTATTTTAACATTTGCATGGACATTAAAGAACATGACAAGTAGTTTAGGAGCAGCAGAATTTGTTGAAGTAATAATGAAGAATAGTGCTGAAGGTTTTGCAATATTCCTTCCTGCGGTTATATTTGTAGTAGGATGTGGACTTGCATTTGCAACAGGTACATCATGGGGAACATTTGGTATCCTAATTCCTATTGTTGTACAGGCATTCCAGAAAACTGATCCTGCAATGATGATTATTGCCATATCTGCATGTATGGCAGGAGCTGTTTGTGGAGACCATTGTTCTCCAATTTCAGATACAACAATTATGTCATCGGCAGGAGCACAATGCGAACATACAAATCATGTATCTACACAGATTCCATATGCAGTAACAGTTGCTGTAGTTTCATTTATAACATACATAATTTCAGGAGCATTGCAGAAAGCAGCAGGAATTGGATGGGCTGCACTTCCTATCGGAATTATTCTTATGATTGGAACTATTGTAGGAATTAAAGTTTTAGGCTCGGGAAAAGAAGTAGTTAATGATTAGTATTATTAAGCTAGATTTCTTAATTGTAAATATATTTAGCGTTAATATATAAAACAGAGGAGTATCCGTAGAGGGTACTCCTATTTTATTGGGAAGAAGTCGGTTGCTCATGTAGTAGTATATTTGATATTTTGAGGAAAACAATCTGGAAATTGAATCAGCAAATTTATAGTAAGACAAAAGTCTAATATTAATAGAAAATTATCAGTTTATACACATAATGCAAAATTTATTGTTGTACAATTATTTATAATTTGGATATAATAAAAATAAGAATAAAAGTTGTCAGGAAGGAGGAATTCATATGGCACCAAAAGTATTAGAGATAAACAGTTTATTAGATACATTACAGGATGAAGATTATAATACGGTAATAAGTTTCATAAAATTTCTTTCCAATTCTAGAAAAAAGGAGAAAGCAGAAAAGAGTGTGGATACATTAAAGGACATACAAAATATGTTTTCTGATGATAAAGGATGGAGTTCAGAGGAAAGTATGATTGAGGATATGGCTAAATTCAGAAGGGAAAGATTAGGATTATGAAAATAATGCTTGATACAAATGTATTGATATCAGCACTGATATTTGGAGGGCAGGCTGGAAGATTACTTTCACAGCTGTTTTTGTCAGAACATGAATTGTTAGTTTCAGAATATGTTGATGAAGAATTTCAAGCAAAGCTACAACAAAAGTGGCCAGCAAAAGCTGAAAAGGTTTATCAGTGTTATAGAACTTTAAATATTAACTTTTGTAAAAGTACAGATAAAGTATTAGGGCATTTGAGAGACGAAAAAGATATTCCTGTATTGAGTGATGCAATATATAATAAAGCGGATATAATATTAACAGGTGATAAGGATTTTTTAGAGGCTAATCTAACTAATCCATTAATATTTTCACCGTCTATGCTCTATGAATATTTAAATAAAGATTGATGGAATAAGGCATATTGCAAAAAAACAGTATGCCTTTCTCTATCTATATCTAGTCTACACCTATTCTCCATTTTTCACCTGACAGCCGTCATGTTCCATATGGAAATTGTCTTTATAAATTAGTTTGGAGATAGGAACAATCTCATAACCTTTTTGTTTTAAACCTTCAATTACTTTAGGTAGAGCCTGGGCAGTATATTTCGCACCATTATGCATTAAAATGATGGCGCCGGGTTTTAAAGACTTATTATTAATAACCTCATTTACAATTGCATCAACACCATAGTTTTTCCAATCCAGAGAATCTACAGACCATTGTATTGTAAAATAACCACATTCTTTTGCTTTAACAATAACATGATTATCATAATCGCCGTAAGGAGGTCTAAACAAATTCATTTGATAGGAAGTAAGATTTTTTACATTTTCAGTAACGGTATTAAGTTCATTGCATATTTCTTCGTTTGACAGAGAACTCATATTCTTATGATTTGCACTATGATTTCCTAAATCATGTCCTTGCTCATAAATCGCTTTTACGTCATTAGGATATTGTTTAACCCAGCCACCTGTCATAAAGAAAGAGGCCTTAATATTATTTTCTTTTAAAATATCTAATATTTTTTGTGTATCATCATTTCCCCAAGCAGCATCAAAACTAATGGAAACCTGAGGCTTGGCAGTATCTACACAATAAATTGGAAGTTCTTTTGCAGTAGATGAAACAGGGAGAGAATCAAATGTATCTTTATAGGAAAAAGCCTGAAAATAATATGTAACACCAATTGCTAATGCGATAAAGAAAAGCCAGGAAATACTCCTTTTTGTCATACTAAGATATTCAGAATTATTTGACATTGTAACCTCCTATGTTTTATTGTACAGTTTATGAAAAATACGGCATGGATATGATTACAAATTTATAAATTATAGAGTATAATAAGCCGTGGGATTTTGACCGCAACATTATTTTATTTAAGTAAGAAACAGTAGGATGGCATAAAATGAGATACATGAGAAAATCAAAACGCAGAAAAGAAAGAATGAAGAAAATCGGAATACTATTAATAGTTGCATTAGTGGCTATGGTTGCATGGAAGGCAAGTGAAATTTATTATGGCAAAATAAATTTGAGCAAGTTAGAAAATATGGAAAGACCGGATTGGATAGATGTCCAGATTATAGATGTGGATGGAGCATCAAGAAGTGGAGAAAAACTTGACAGCGTTAAAGATATAGTTATTCACTATGTTGGAAATCCGGGAAGTACAGCACAGCAAAACCATGATTTTTATGCAGGAGACCAGTCAAATGTAAGTTCTCATTTTGTGGTTGGATTAGATGGCGAAGTAATTCAATGTATCCCGTTAGATGAAATGTCAGCAGCAAGCAATTGGAGAAATAATGACACTATATCAATAGAGGTATGTCATGCGGATAAATCAGGAAAATTTAATAAAAAGACATATAAATCTTTGGTAAAACTTACTGCATGGCTAGAAATGGCATGTGGGTTAAATGAAGACCATGTAATTAGACATTATGATATAACAGGAAAAGAATGCCCAAGATACTATGTTAAACATGAAGATGCGTGGAAAAAATTTAAAAAAGATGTAAAGAAATACAGAAAATAATCTGAAAAAACCATAAGAAAATGCTCACGTGAAAATAACAAAAAAGAAAAAGTTATACGAATATAATCACTGAAAAGAAGCGAAGCGGATTTGGCATGTCAGGAAGAAAAAATAAAAGAAAATTTGCCTAAAGTGGCTATTATATGTGAATATGATGCAATGCCTGAAATTGGACATGGTTGTGGGCATTCGGCAAGTTGTGCAGCAGGAATTATATGTGCACTTGCAATTAAAGAAGAACATAGTGAGTATAGAAACCGATAATTGAGATTTTTTATACATATGTCCTTAAAAAAGGCAAAATTGGGGCAAATTCTTAATTTTACTAATTTTCCCTTTAAGAAATAAAAAAATGTATTATAATATGTTAGGTGTGTAAAACACAAAAATATATGAATAAGGAAGAAAAGTATGGGAAATCAAGTTAAAAAAATGGGAAAAGCATTAATGCTTATTCTTGCAATGGTGGTATGCTTTAACATTGGTGTTATGGCTCAGGAAATAGAGGCAACAACGGCACCGGACAATGTAAAAGAAGTAGAGACAACAAAGCCCTCAGGAGAAACAGAAACGACAAAACCTGCAGGTGAAGTTGAAACAACAACTAAAGCAAATGAGACAGAGACAACAAAGCCTTCAGGAGAAACAGAAACAACAACTCCTAGTGGAAACAATAATGGAACAAATACAACACAGCCAAATGTAAGAATTTTATTTGTTGGTAACAGTTCAACTTATTATAATGATATGCCACAGATGGTAAAAGGACTTGCAGTAGCTGATGGAATGAATGTAACAATTCAGGCGCTTACAGCAGCAAATTATAAACTTTATCAGTTCGCTAATGAAAAGGATACATATGGTTCTCAGCTTATAAGTGCATTAAAAAATTATAAGTGGGATTATGTAATTCTTCAGGACCACAGAGAAATGATTATCACAGATATTGCAAAAACTCAGACAGCAATTGAAACATTGAAACCATTAATTCAGAGTTCAGGTGCAAAGATGCTTCTTTATGATACACAAGCGGATTATATTGGAAGAAGTTTTACTGCAACAGGATATAGTTACTATTTATCACATAATGAAATACAGCATTATATGATAAAGGGTTATTACATGATGGGAAATAAGTATGGTGCACAGGTTATTTCATCAGGAGTTAATTTTGAAAGATGCTTAAAACAGTTCCCTGATATAAAATTATACAATGCGGATAACATACATCCTACACCTACAGGAAGTTATTTGGCAGCGTGTACAATTTATGGAACAATATTTAATACAACTGCATTAGAAAATAAGTATTTACCTGAAAGTGAATACGATTCTAATGGACTTCTTAAGAAAGTTACTAAAGAAGCTGCTTTAAAAATGCAGGCTATAGCAGACTCAAGACTGACAATTGATACTTCATATGTAGAGGTAAATAAAGGCTTTAATTCAAAAGTAACAGCAACATTGATTGCAAATGAAAAGAATGAAATTTTGAAAGATTATAAAAATGAAATTCAGTATTCAAGTTCAAACGATACAGCTATTTCAGTAAACAAATATACCGGAAGTTACAATGCAATTGGCGTTGGAGATTCAATGATAATGGCAACAACAGACAGTGGATTGATTACAATGTGTACAATAAGTGTAAAGCAGCCTTCGACATCATTTGCAATTAACGAAACAGGAATAGCCAAATTATATAAGGGCGATACTATTCAGTACACAACAAAGATAGCACCAAGTGATACAACAGATACAGTTAAATGGACAAGTAATAACACATCTGTAGCAACTGTAAGTGATACAGGTCTTGTTACAGCAAAGAAAGTAGGAACTGCAAAAATAACAGCAACTACAACAAGTGGTATTAAGGCAGTACGTTACATAAGAGTAAAACTTATTAAACCTAAAAATGTAAAAGTTAAAAAGCTTTCAACAAAAGCAAAAGGAAGCAGATATGCAAATATAAGAATTACATGGACAAAGAATACTAATGCAGTTAAATATTATGTATATCGTTCATCAGGTTCAGGATACAAAAAAATTGCTACAACTAAAAAGCCGAAATACACAGACAAAAATAAGAAAAAAGGTGTTAAATACTATTACAAAGTTAGAGCGGTTTATTCAAATACAAAATGTAATAGCACATTATCGGAAACAAAATCAATTTCTTTAAAATAAAATGATTTAAAATCGATTTATTAGAAAGAAAACGGAGTTGACATTTCAGTATTATTTCAATATAATTACACAAGAATTTAATAGTCCGTGAGGGAGTAGTTCGCGTGAAAACGTGATTTGTCAACAATCCCGATAGCGTAGCTATCTGGCAAATATTAAAGAATGAGACTTATGGTTTTGAAGATACCAATATTGGTATCTTCAAAATTGTGAGTCTTTTTTATATTTGTGATGTTAAATCAGATAAGATTAAATAGGCTCCAGGTAAGATAAAATGAATATTTATGAATTCATTTAGATGTTAGATTATAAAATATAAATCTTTTGTCTTAGATAAATGATATTGATATTTCAATAATTTACATGGGAAATAAATTATTGAATATAAATACAAGAGATATACTATGAACAAAGCGGATATTAAATCTAATTCTATTATACAAAATGGCAGGAGATAAAAATGGAATATTTAGTTGAATTCTTATTGTTAGGAGTTGGACTTGCAATGGATGCGTTTGCAGTGTCTATTTGCAAAGGATTAGCTATGCGCAAAGTCAATAAAAAACAGGCAGTTATCATAGCGCTGTTTTTTGGTGGCTTTCAGGCAATTATGCCGGTTATCGGATGGCTTTTATGCAAAGGTTTTCAAACTTATATAGAAGCTTTTGATCATTGGATAGCTTTTGCGTTATTAGCATTTATCGGAGTAAAGATGATTATCGAAACCTTGAGGGAAAAGGAAGACGATGTAGTTATTGAAGAAATGGATCCGCCACTTGATATGAAAGAAATGCTTATGCTTGCAATTGCAACAAGCATAGATGCTTTGGCAGTTGGTATATCTTTAGCAGCTCTTGACAGACCAATAGTGGAATCAGCAACCATTATCGGTGTGGTTACATTCGTTATATCTATTATTGGTGTTTATATTGGAAACTTTTTTGGAAACAGATACAAAAAAAGAGCAGAACTTACAGGTGGAATTATTTTAGTATTGATAGGTGTAAAAATTCTGCGTGAACACATGGGATGGATAGCATTTTAAATTCTGTAATGAAAATAAATAAAATGAATGAAATTCATTTTTAATAAATGTTCTCAATAAATAGCCACCGACCGGAGGGAGGGGCAGTACATCTTTTTATGGAGGAAAAAGATATGATAAAAACAATAATAACAGCATTAGTACTTTTGGTAGTTGGATTTATATTGCTGGTTAAAGGAGCAGATTTTTTTGTAGAAGGAAGTGCAAGCGTTGCGAAAAAATTAAAGATTCCATCACTTGTAATTGGTATGACAATTGTGGCAATGGGAACCAGTTTGCCTGAGTGCTCAGTAAGTATCATTGCTTCATTAAACGGAAGTAATTCTTTATCAATCAGCAATGCAGTTGGTTCAAATATATTTAATCTTATGGTTGTGTGTGGAATTTGTACTTTATTTATTCCGCTTGAAGTAGCTAAAGATACAATAAAAAGAGATTTTCCATTTTCAATAGCATGTACACTCCTTTTATTATTTACAGGTTATACATCAATGACATTGGGAAGAACAGAGGGAATAGTATTTTTAGTTTGCTTTGCATTTTTTATTCTTATAATGGTTAAAAGTGCAATGAAATCAAGAAAGATTTCAAATGAGGCAATGCAGGAAATTGATGAAGAGCTTGAAGAAATATCAGAGGATTTGTCAGGAATAAAATGTTTGTTGTATATAGTTGGAGGAGCTATTGCAATAAAATTTGGTGGTGATTTTGTTGTAAATGGTGCTACTTCTATAGCAAGAACAGCAGGAGTGACAGAAACCGTTATAGGACTTACTATCGTAGCACTTGGAACCAGTCTTCCTGAACTTGTAACATCAATTGTGGCAGCTAGAAAGAAAGAAGTTGATATGGCTGTTGGTAATGTAATAGGTTCGAATATATTTAATATTTTGATGGTACTGGGAATTGCAGCAACAATAAGTCCGATTACATTTTTAACAGAAAACATAATAGACATTATTGTATTAGTAGTATTTAGTGGTCTTGTATGGGCATTTGCATGGACAAAGAAGCAACTTGATAAAAAAGAAGGAATAATAATGTTAGTTCTTTATGCTATTTATACAGTTTATATTATTATGAGATAAAAGAAGTTCCACATTTAGAATCGAATGATCACGAGATGATTACGGAAGTGTAAGACTAAAATCCACTTTGCCCCACACTTCAAAGTGAAAATAAACTTTTAATTTCACAAATGATTACGGAATATTAAGTTTAGTTTGACAATAAAAAAAGAGTGGTTTATAATCACATTAATTAGGTGCATTTGCACAATATATCAGTAAGGCTATGACGAAGAGAAGTAACATAGATTATCGCTTCCAGAGAGCGGATGATGGTGAGATGTCCGCAGAATGAATTTATGTGAATAACACTTTCGAGCTGCAATCCGAAAGCAATGGCAAGTAGGTGCGACGTGGTTGTACGACACACAACAGGGTTTATCCCATGAGTGGCTGCAATGCAGCAAATCAGGTGGTACCGCGGAATAAGTTAGATTAACTGTCCGTCCTGAACTGTAGTAGTTTAGGATGGGCTTTTTTTGTTTGAATTTGCTATAAAATTTGAACAATATAGTTTAATTGTTTTCCTAAACAATATATAAAAATATGAAGGAGACTAACAGAATGGATACAAACACAAATAACATTTATCGTGATGTTACAATGGACAACATATCTGAAGCAAATGTTGGACAGACAATGAAGATTTGCGGATGGGTTGAAAACATCCGTGACCATGGTGGTGTTTCATTTATCGATTTAAGAGATATGTATGGTCAGATGCAGGTAGTAATGAGAGATACTTCATTACTTGATGGAATTAATAAGGAAGATTGTATTTCTGTAGAAGGACCAATTCAGCATAGAGATGAAGAAACATACAATGATAAGATTGCAACAGGAACAATCGAATTAGAAGCAAAGAAAGTAACAGTTTTAGGAAAAGTTTACAGACAGCTTCCATTTGAAATAATGACATCAAAGGAAACAAGAGAAGATGTTAGATTAAAATATCGTTATCTTGATTTGAGAAATAAGAAAGTAAAGGATAACATGATTTTCAGATCAAAGGTTATTTCTTTCTTAAGAGAAAAGATGACAGAGATGGGATTCTTAGAAATTCAGACACCAATTCTTTGTGCATCATCTCCTGAAGGCGCAAGAGATTACATTGTACCTTCAAGAAAATTTAAAGGAAAATTCTACGCTCTTCCACAGGCACCACAGCAATATAAACAGTTGCTTATGGTATCAGGATTTGACAAATATTTCCAGATTGCACCATGTTTCAGAGATGAAGATGCAAGAGCAGACCGTTCACCGGGAGAATTTTATCAGTTAGATTTTGAAATGAGCTTTGCTACTCAGGAAGATGTTTTCAGAGTAGGTGAAGAAGTATTAAGTGCAACATTTGAAAAATTTGCACCTGAAGGATTTGAAGTAACAAAGGCTCCATATCCTATTATCAGTTATAAGCAGGCAATGCTTGAATTTGGTACAGATAAGCCTGATTTAAGAAACCCATTAAGAATAGTTGATGTTACAGATTTCTTCCAGAGATGTACATTTAAGCCATTCCATGGTAAGACAGTAAGAGCTATTAAAGTTCATGCTGATATGTCAAAGGGATTCCATGAGAAATTATTGAAATTTGCTCAGAGCATCGGAATGGGAGGACTTGGATATCTTGAAGTTAAAGAAGATATGACATATAAGGGACCAATTGATAAATTTATTCCAGATGACATGAAGACAGAAATTAAGGAGATTGCAGGATTAGAAGCAGGGGATACAATTTTCTTTATCGCTGATAATGAAAAGCAGGCTGCTTTATATGCAGGTGAAATCCGTACAGCATTAGGAGAAAGACTTGATTTAATTGAAAAGAATGCATATAGATTCTGCTACATTAATGACTTCCCAATGTATGAATATGATCCTGAAGCAAAGAAGATTATATTTACACATAACCCATTCTCAATGCCACAGGGTGGACTTGAAGCATTAGAAACAATGAAACCTGAAGACATTCTTGCATACCAGTATGATATTGTATGTAACGGTGTTGAATTATCATCAGGTGCTGTTAGAAATCACGATATGGAAATCATGGTTAAAGCATTTGAAATTGCAGGTTATACAGAAGATGATTTGAAAGAAAAATTCGGAGCACTTTACAATGCATTCCAGTTTGGAGCACCTCCACATGCAGGAATGGCTCCTGGTGTAGACCGTATGATTATGCTTCTTACAAATGAAGAAAATATCAGAGAAATTATTCCATTCCCAATGAATGGTAACGCTCAGGATATGATGTGCGGAGCTCCTAGTGAAGTTACAGAACAGCAGCTTAGGGAAGTTCATATTAAAGTAAGACAGTAATAAAGATATATATGCAGACTCCGGCATCAATGCCTGAGTCTGCTTTACTTTATGGACTTTAGTCTGCCTTAAACAATCACACAGAGTGTGATTTTACGCGAAATGGAGGAAAAATATGTACGATACAGTTATTTTTGATTTAGATGGAACGTTACTTAACACAATAGATGATATAGCAGCAGCAGTACAATATGCTCAGAAAAAATATGGCTTTCCGGTTCACACAGTAGACGAAGTAAAAAAACACGTCGGAAATGGTCTTAGACTTTTGATGCACCGTTCAATTCCTGAAGGTGAAAATAATCCGGATTTTGATAAGATATTTGCTGATTTTAGTGAGTATTATCAGAAACATTGTCAGGTAAAAACAAGAGCTTATGACGGTATATTAGATTTGATAAAAGAATTAAAAAAACGAAATATTAAAATGGCAATTGTATCAAATAAGAATTACAAGGCAGTTGAATCTTTAAAAGATATTTATTTTGAAAGTTTAATAGATGTTGCATTAGGAGAAAATGAAGCTGGCGGAATTAAGAAGAAACCGGCAAAAGATATGGTTATGTCGGCACTCGAAAAATTAGACAGCACACAGGAAAAATCAATTTATGTAGGAGATTCAGAAGTTGATAGTCAGACTGCTGTTAATTCAGGACTTGATTGCATTCTTGTAAGTTGGGGATTCAGAACAAAAGAAATTTTAGAAAAACTTACTTATAAGAAAATAATAGATGAACCAATGGAATTATTAGATGTGATTGCGTAAGTAATATAATAAAGAGGGGCGAACTTATTCGTCCCTCTTTATTATTAAATATAGATTATAAAACATTTGTTAGGCAGGTAGTGACCATTTTTTAGTATTAACTAAACAGGGTTTTCATTGTATCTAATGTTCGCCCGACTTTATCATTAGTTACTTTCAAGACTATCATTCTGATAGATAATATTTCCTGAAAGACCATTTGAGTACGTAAGTTTTTTACGCTTAAAATGATTCAATATCTGAATCCACAATCTAATAAAATCTTTGCTACAAAATATAAGAAAAAGAACAAGTCCTAATAAGGATGTGTATTTACCAACCTTTATAAGAGGTGCATGATAAACTAATTTAATAGTATGATGTCCTGATGAAAGAAAAAATCCTAAAAAGGCATTATCAGTCATAGAGTAATCGATTTTTTTGCCGTCCACATATACCGAGAATCCTTTGTCGTAAGGAATTGTTGTAGTGAAATAACTATCTTTATCTAAAGTAATGTTCCCTGTAATCATATTATTTTCATAAGCGATATCAGTCATCATTGTAATGTTGTTTTTTAAAGCAGAAATCTGGTTATAATCAATTTTATAAATTTCAAATTCACTAAATTCGAAGCTGCATCCTTTAGGAAAACGAATGTTTAATATATTATTGTCAGCAGAATCTGATACAACAAATTTAAAATTAAAATTTTTATTAGGATAAGTAGAATTAAGACCACTTAAACTATTTTGAATACCATTAATTTTAATCGTTGAACGGTTTATGCCATATCCTTTGATATTGCATTTTATAATATAAATGCAATCTTTTAAATTATCAGGAATCTCAACATTAAAAGTTTTTGCATCTTTCATAGTATCAACATGATAATATCCATCTGTAGTACGCTCCAATTTCAAATCCATATTAAGGTTAACTTTGTTTAACATAGAATGATAAGAAGATTCGACGTCGTCATCTACAACAATATATTTTAATAAAGCAACCTCTTTTTCTTCCGGTGAAAGAGAAAGATATTCGTCTAAACTCATAGTATCTTTAGATGCAAATCCAAGAGAATAAGCATTATCTGATTTATATACTTTTACATCTCCTGACTGGCAGACTGCTTTGTAACCAGCAGGAGCAGTTGTGGTAGAAGCGATGTATTTAACACCCATAAGTGTTTTAAACAAAACATCATTTGACGAAGTGATGGAAATGTCATTAACGGTAGGGTTACTAAGCTGAAGGTCATAATTACACATATTTAAATAAGGTTTATTAAAAACAGATGAGTAACAGCTCTCTGAAAAATATTTCTTTCCGTAAATAATGTTATTTGTAAATTTACTATCAGTTATATTACTCGTTCTGAAAAATGTATCATCACCATTTAATGCAATTGCAATAGCAGCGTTTTTACTTTTATCATAATATTTTGCAGCATCTTTTTTTGTAACCAAGGTGTCAGAAGCATTTCCAACATAGCAACAGAAAATGGCAATTAAGATTGTAGGCAACATAAAAACATAGTTCTTTTTTATTTGGCAATATGCAGCAATAAAACAAAAAGTAATAATAAGGTCAATAACTATTGCAATGTATATTGGATTTTCATGCATAAATGAAGAAATTGCAATAAGAACTAATATGCCAAATGTAACGAGTGCTAATTTACCAGTTTCATATTTTTTAGCTAATAAATCCCTTACAAAAAATGCGGTAACAAGCAAAATTAAAGGAACAAATGGAATAAGAGCTTTCCCTCTAATGTATAGAAAACCGTTTAATAAATATTGACCTACAGGAAATGCTGAAACAAACAAAATACAAATGCAAAGAAACTTCTTTGAAAAATCTTTGCTTAATATTAATATGCAGGCTAAAGCTAAAAATGCAATAGCAGTCACACCCATTCCATAAGGTGTGTAAAACATTTCGTTATTAGGAAACTGAGGTATAAATAATTTAGCTAAAGAAATTGATTTACCATCAGAAGAACCACGTCCTGATAAAATAGCAGCAAGACTTGGAAGTAAAATTACTGCGGAAAGCAAAATTCCAATAATTGAACTTGCACCATATCTTAAAGCAAAGAACCAAAACGGCTTTTTACCAGCAGGAAGTTTGTAGTATAGTTCCTGATTTTCTTTGTACTCAAAAAATTTGTAAATAGCATAAATACTTATAGCAACAATTCCTGACACAGCAAAGAAATAACTTGTCAAAAACATACATGTAATGCTTAGAATAAGAAGTATCTTTCTGTCTTTTTTATATAAACGGTCAACACCAACTAAAGCTAATAATAAAAATGGAATATAATCCATGAACATTACCTGCTTATGGCTGTGGTACAATAATGGACCGGCGCAGGCAAATAAAAAAGTAATAAAATAAACAGTGCTTCGATTCATGTTGTTGTGTGATTTAAGCCAAAAGTAAAAAATATAAACAGATAATAAAACAACTACAATACTTGAAATGCTTATATATAATGCCATTTGGACATTTGGTAAAAAATAACTTATTAAAATAATTGGATTCATAAATCCGTAATAAGAAAAATTATACGCATTTTGTCCGGCACCTAAATTAAGATTAAACTCAGGAAAAAGTCTTCCCGTATCATAAAATGACTGCCTAAAATAATCAGGGAGTACACTGTGCTGGGACAGCCAGTCTACGGAAGAACCATAAATATAATCAGAACCTGTTATAAGAAAAACAATTCCAAGAATAAAAGCAGTCACCAAAGAAAGGTAAATGAAATCATTTAACTCTATATATCTTTTGGACGATTTTTTAATAGATTTAATAAAATTCATAATTTACTCCTTTTCCCGAAAACAAATTTTATTTTTATCTTACATAAATAATGTACAATTCAAAATTTAAAGAACCATATTGAAATATCTTAAGTATTCTTTAAGAATGAAAAAAAGACCGCTTCGTATGTTACAATAAGTCGAAATAAAAAATTACCGGATAATCTTTAAAATAGAAAATAAAATGAACTAGGTTTAGATTTTATAAATATTTCCGATGAGATAAAAGGAAAGGAGAAAGTAGCACACAGTATTTTGCGTTAAGAAAGCAAAAAAATACTTATTTTGTAAAATTTCAGGACATGCGATATAGTCGGCTACAAAAAATAATTTATGAAGAAAAATGTAAAAATAAAGAAAAAAATAGCGATTGTTTCTACAGTAATTGTAATAATAGCAATAGTTGTGGCAACGATAATGGGAATAGAATACGGAAAATTTTTATTTATTCCGTCTGTAAAAAATAAGCAAATGGACGAGCTTGATTTAGAAAAATATAATAAATTAATGATTGTGGCGCATCCTGATGATGAACTTATATGGGGTGGAGTGCATCTTTTAGAGGATGATTATTTGGTTGTGTGCATAACAAGAGGATATGATAAAACAAGAAAAAAAGAATTTGAAAATGTAATAGAAGCAACCGGTGATAAAGGAATTATATTGTCATATCCTGATAAAATAGCAGGTCAAAGAAGTGATTGGGGCAGATGGAAAAAAGATATTGAAAAAGATATTGAGACAATAATTAATTATAAGAATTGGGACGAAATAGTAACTCATAACGAAAAGGGAGAATATGGGCACATACATCATATAATGACACATAATCTTGTAGATGAAGCTTGCGATAAAACAGGGACTAATGCAAAAGTCATGTATTTTGGAAAATATTATAAGAAAATAAATATACCCGAAACAGGGTTTGAAAAGATAGATGAAGATTTGCTTAAACAGAAAGATGAAATATCAAAACTTTATCCAAGCCAGAAAAAGACAATTGATAAATTGCATCACATGTTTCCGTATGAAAACTGGACAGAGAGGGAGTAAGAAAAAATATGGGAATAGATTTCGTACAAATCTATTCCCATATTTTTCCTAATCTATCCCGCAGGCTTTTTTTGCAAGCATATCAGCAAGATCGTTATATTTGTCACCGGAATGACCTTTAACTTTACAAAATGTAATGTCAACTTTTTTCTTTGCCTGTTCATAGTATTTTTTATAGGCAATTGTGCCGGGCTTATTTGCACGCCAATCGCCCGTACACCATTTTTCTATACCGGCATAATCGTGGTAAATTGCGATATGTTTTATGCCGTGTTCTATAGCAAAATCCATTGCTGCCATTGAACCAAATATTTCACCTGAGACATTTCGCATAGAAGCGAGTTCAGGGTCATCAAAATCTTTAGAAAGATGAAATTCCTCTCCATTATAGAAAATAACACAACCATATGAAAAATGCTTTGTAGCAATATTATAACTTCCGTCTACATAAGCAACGGCTTTTACGGAATTAGAAAATGGTTTGTCATCATCTTCAACAGATTCTTTTATGACAGGAAAATCAGAATCATCAACAGAATCGTCAGATGGCATATCGAAGAGAGACATCTGCTTACTTTCCAAATTAAGATATGCGTAAGCGTCAGCCATATTTGTGAAACTTTTATACAAGGCACCGGGATATCCGTTTACACTTGCTTTACATTCATCCCATGTTTCAAATATTCCGTTTGTTCTTCCAACTTTAACAGCGTATATTTTTTTTGCCATAAAACATATTCCTTCCGTAATTATTTTGTGGTTGTTTCTAAATCCTTTTTGGATGTAGTTTTAGAAACTGATTTATCTTTAACTTTAGAAGTAGTTTCTGAATTGTTTTTAGAAGTAGTTTCTAAATTATTTTTATTAGAAGTAGTCTCAGAAGGATATTCCATATATTCTTCGCTTTCATCAGTCTCTTCACCATCTTTCCAAGGATTTCCTGCAACCGGGTCAGTAGGGTCCCAATTAGCTCTCTCATCGTTTAAGTCGATTTTTTTTACTTTTTTAATTTTTACAGGTGGAACTTCTGAATCTGAATCGTAAATTGTAACAGGAGTTCCTTTTGGACAATTATCATATATCCATTTTATTCCGTTAATGTTAAGTCTTACACAGCCAAGGGAAGCGTTGCTTCCAAGTTTATTATATTCTTCACTTTCCAAATCATCGTTGTGTGCACTGTAATATGGAATAGAATGAAGCATGATTGAACCGTTGATACGGATTGCATATTGGGCATAAGAACCATCAACCATTAGTCTCCAAGGATAATAATCGCTTGTTTTAAATGAACCTGTAGGGGTGTCTTTTACATCTTTTCCGACAGAGCACATAAATCCTTTATAAGGAATGGAGTATCTTCCGTTCTTGTCAATTCCATATATAATTACATAATTCTGAGTTCTGTTAACTCTTATCTGATAAGGAAAATCAGCATCAAAATCAATCAAATGCTTTGCAGCATCGCCTGAAGGAGCTGTACTCATCTCTTCTATGGCAGAATCAGCAGGATTGTATGATGTTGTTTCTTCAAATGAAGATGAATCTTCGGTATTTTTTGTTGTAAGTTTTTCGGAATTACTTTTATTATTCATATTTGCATCAGACCTGTGTTCGGTTATTGATATTAAGAATATGCTGATTATTGCAAATAATGCTAAAAATATTATTACAAGTACGTATTTGTTTATTGGATTATTTTTTTTCATGTGTATTAATTCTCATCTTTCAAGTTTTGTCATATAAAGTAAATAAATAAGAAGGCATATATTAATTATGATATGATGCCGGAACAAAAAGTCACCGACTTTGATGCCTGTTTTCTCACATAATTCTATTGTAAAAATGGAGTAATTGCAATAGGCGGATTTTGTAAATTTAATTAAATTTTATTTATGAATCTAACGTTGACTATCAAATTGTGGTTTGTTATTATTTTATAAGGGTTAGACGCCACATACTTTGTTTTGTGAAAGGAGAAACACATGAGATATACAAAACAAGAGATTATTAAAATTGCAGATGAAGAAGATGTTGAATTTATACGTCTTCAGTTCACAGATTTATTTGGGACATTGAAGAATGTTGCAATAACAAGAAGTCAGTTAGAAAAAGCATTGGATAATAAATGTATGTTTGATGGTTCTTCAATTGAAGGATTTGCCAGAATCGAAGAGTCAGATATGTATTTATATCCTGATTTAGATACATTTGAAATATTACCTTTCAGACCACATCAGGGAAAAGTTGCAAGACTTATTTGCGACGTATATCAAACAGACGGAACACCTTATGAAAGTGATCCAAGATATGTCTTAAAGAAAGTATTAAAAGAAGCAGAAGATATGGGGTATACATTTAATGTAGGACCTGAATGCGAATTCTTTTTATTCCACACAGATGACAATGGATGTCCAACAACAATTACACATGAAAATGCAAGTTATTTTGATTTGGCACCTACAGATTTAGGTGAAAATGCAAGAAGAGATATGGTTCTTAATCTTGAAGATTTAGGATTCGAAATCGAAGCATCACATCACGAAGTAGCACCTGCACAGCATGAAATTGATTTTAAATATGATGAAGCATTAAAGACTGCTGATAATATTATGACATTTAAGCTTACAGTAAAGACAATAGCTAAGAGACATGGACTTTATGCATCATTTATGCCTAAACCAAAATACGGAGTATGTGGTTCAGGAATGCATACTAATATGTCATTGTTTAAAGAAGGAAAAAACATTTTTGCAGATGAAAATGATGAAAGAGGATTAAGTAAGGAAGCTTACAGTTTCATAGCAGGTATCATGGAACATATGAGAAGCATTTCAGCAATTACAAATCCTATCGTAAATTCATACAAGAGACTTGTACCTGGATATGAAGCACCTACATATATTGCATGGTCAGCTACTAACAGAAGCCCACTTGTAAGAGTGCCGGCAGCAAGAGGTGTAGGTACAAGAGTTGAACTTCGTTGCCCTGACTGTGCAGCTAATCCATACTTAACATTAGCAGTATGCCTTGCAGCAGGACTTGATGGAATTAAGAGAGGATTAGTTCCGAAAGAAAGTGTACAACAGGATATTTACTCAATGACAAGTAAAGAAAGAGATGAGGCAGGAATTGAAAACCTTCCAAAGAATCTTTACGAAGCAGTTCAGGAAATGAAGAAATCTTCATTTGTTAAGAATGTTTTAGGAAAAGAAACATTTGACAAATATGTTTATGCAAAAGAATCAGAATGGATGGAATATACATCACAGGTTACAGACTGGGAGATTAACAAATACCTTGACAGAATTTAATATGACAGTAGAACTTAAGTGAATTTTGTAATAGAAACCGGAGGAACGAACGTGGTTGGAATTATAGTAGCATTTCCAAAACCTGAAGACAGCCGGGCAATAAGGAGTTTGTTATCCCGAAATGGCTTTAATGTAGTGGCCAATTGTACTACTGGTGCCAGTGCAATAAACAGAGCTGATGATATTGGCGAAGGTATTATTATTACCGGATATAAATTGCCGGATATGTTATACAGTGATATTGTAGATAATGTAGGAGACAATTTTGAAGTTATATTGCTTGCTTCTAAAAGCAGACTAATGGAAGATAATACTGGTGTAGCAACTCTTGAGATGCCATTAAAAGTTAGAGATTTGATTAATTCTGTTGAGATGATGGAGAATCAGATACTGGCAAAAAGACATAAGAAAAAAGGTAAGCCGGGAGCTAGGAGCCCGAAAGACCAGGCAATAATAAATCAGGCCAAGGAGGCATTAATGACGGTACAGAATTTAACAGAAGAGCAGGCCCATAGATACTTACAAAAGAACGCCATGGATAGTGGTTGTACAATGGTTGAAGTGGCAAAGATGGTTTCAGTTATGTTGTATCGCGATTAACATATATTAATTAACATTAGGAGGATTGAAAAAAATGTTTAAAATTAATGAAAATTACTTGAAACTTAGGGGAAGTTATCTTTTCTCAACAATTGCAAAAAAAGTTGCAGCTTACCAGGAAGCACATCCTGATAAAGAATTAATCAGATTAGGAATTGGAGATGTTACATTGCCATTAGCACCGGCAGTAATTGACAGCCTTCATAAAGCAGTAGATGAAATGGCATCTGCAGAAACATTTCATGGATATGCACCTGATTTAGGATATGAATTTTTGAGAAAAGCAATTGCCGACAATGATTACAAGGCAAGAGGTGTTGAGATTGCACTTGATGAAATATTTGTAAGTGATGGTGCTAAATCAGATTCAGGTAATATTGGAGATATTTTCTCACAGGATAATAAGATTGCAGTATGTGACCCTGTTTATCCTGTATATGTAGATACAAATGTAATGGCAGGAAGAACAGGAACTTTTCTTGAAGATGAAGAAAAATGGAGTAATGTAATTTACATGCCATGTACTGCTGAAAATAATTTTGTACCTGAACTTCCTAAGGAAACACCGGATATCATTTATCTTTGCTATCCAAATAACCCAACAGGTTCTACTATTACAAAAGCACAGTTGCAGGAATGGGTTGATTATGCAAATAAAGTAAAAGCTGTTATTATTTATGATGCTGCATATGAAGCTTACATTTCAGAAGAAGATGTTCCACATACAATCTATGAATGTGAAGGTGCTAAAACATGTGCCATTGAATTAAGAAGTTTTTCAAAGAATGCAGGATTTACAGGAACAAGACTTGGATTTACAGTAATTCCTAAAGAATTAAAGCAGGGAGATGTAATGTTAAACAGCCTTTGGGCAAGAAGACACGGAACAAAGTTTAACGGAGCTCCATACATTATCCAGAGAGCCGGCGAAGCAGTTTACTCAGAAGCAGGAAAGAAGCAGACAGCTGAGCAGGTAGCTTATTACATGAACAATGCAAAGACAATTCGTGAAGGTCTTTCTGAAGCAGGATATAAAGTATCAGGTGGTGTTAATGCACCTTATGTATGGTTACAGGTACCTGAAGGAATGACATCATGGGAATTTTTTGACTACTTATTAGAAAATGCAAATGTAGTAGGAACACCTGGTTCAGGATTTGGACCAAGCGGTGAAGGATACTTCAGACTTACAGGATTTGGAACATATGAAAATACAGTTAAGGCTATTGAAAGAATTAAGGCTTTGAATAAATAGAGGATGTATCGTAAGGCTGAAAGTATAAAACTTTAGTAAGTACAACTATAGAATAATTGAAATAAAAATATGGACTATTAATTGATAAGTTTTCTTACAGTAGGCAGGCAAAATAGTATAGCCTGAAACTTAATAAATATTATTAATTGATAGTCCTTTTATTGTTGCTTTTGTGAAAAAAAGTAGTGAATATAACCAAAAATACAAAAAAAGGTTGATTTTATAAAAAGAAAATTTGTATAATGTATTTAATATAGATACGTGATAAATAGTTAGTTTATTTATTTTTGTATGGAGGGTTAAACAATGGAGAGGTTTTTAGGAAATCGTAAAGATAAAGACGAAGAAGGATCAGTTATAATTCTTGTTGCAGTTCTTATGGTTGTATTTCTTGGAATGGCAGCATTAGTTGTTGATTTAGGTGCAGATTATGTGTATAAGGCAAAGATGCAGACGGCGTGTGATACTGCATCAAGAGCAGCAGCTTCAGCCTTGCCGGATACTACAAAAGCTACGGAACTTGCTAAGTATTACATGAAGGAAAATGGGTTCACGGACACAAGAAATGTGCAGGTCGAATTTCAGGACTCTAATTCAAAAGTGCAGGTATATCTTAAAGAAGAAAGAAAGACAACATTTGCAAGAGCCCTTGGTATTAAGAGTAATAAGATAAGTACGGTTGCAGTTGCTACAAAAGGTGGTTCAAGTAGTCCGAGAGGGTTTAAATATGCTATATTTTCTGGAGATAAAGATGCAACATTGAAACTTGGAGCAGTTTATAAAGTTGATGGAGCAGTGCATGCAAATGGAAAGATTTGGTCTAGCCCAGGAAGTGGATATGCATTTTCTTTTGAAGCTTCAAAAGGATTTGAAGAATTGAATTCATCGACAACAAAGATTGGCGTTAAAAATGGAGATAATGTAAATCTTTTAGATGTTACTTCTGATGAAGCTAAGAGCCATATAAATTCAAATGCACGATATGAAGAAATGCCTACTTATTTAGGAGAAAACATTGAAAAGTTAATTGTAAAGCCTTCAGTTCCGGAGAACTTTGATTTGACAATAGCTGAAGTTAATAAAAAAGGAAGTGAAGGTTATAAGAGCATTAAATATATAGGAAATGAGACGTGGTGGGGAGGCACTTGGTCATTTGGAAATGATTTGTTAATAGATAATAGTTCTAGAAGTGGAGACTATAATTTAGGAGGAGGAAAACTGATAATCAATGGAGATTTGTATATAAATGGAAATACAAATAAAAACACTACATTATCTTTTTATTCGGGAGGAATAGAGATAAATGGAAATGTATATTGTGCTGGCAAATTAAAACTAGCCGGCTCAAAAGTACATATTAAAGGAAATGTATATTGTGTTGGAGATTTGTATTTAGAATCAGGAGATGTAAAGTTTGACTCTACATATATATATGCAAATAGTTTTACAGCCACTAATGGTTTTGTGTTGTCAGGAGCATTGGTAACGGAAAAAGATATAAACATTACTGGTGCAATGGCACAGATAAATAGTAGTTCTGATTCTACAATGACTATGTATTCAAAATATGGAAATATAAATGGTGGACAGGCATCATCTGAATATCATGGACTTGTATTTGCACCAAATGGAGATATATCATGGTGTGGTAATTCTATTAAAATATATGGTAGCATTATTGGAAAGACAATTAGTGGAATACCTGCAGATGTTACTATTCATCCATTGGATAGAGATTTAGAATATGATACAAATAATCCTAATGGTTCAGCTACGGGTAGTGGAATAATGTTGATTAAATAATTATATTATTAGTGTTGATAAAAAAAATAACACTTTGGCAAAACAACTTGCCAAAGTGTTTTTTTTATCGTGAGCCTTGTGTCGCACGTTTCTTTACAATTCACTATACCCATATCCATTAACGATGGCTTCAATTTTCTCATTTGCCTTGCACATAGGGCAATCATTGTGAGAGTAAATGTTGTATCCCGGAATATCATCTGCCTTAAACAGAGAATCGATGTGGTAACCGTCAACGTTATCAACGGCACTGAATATAGCAGATATACCCTGCAAAATTCCTCCGTAGTAAGAAACACATTCAATACAGTTCTTTACTGTAGTTCCGGTACTTGCAGAAGCAAGTAATAAAAGAACATTTCTATTCTTAATTTCATGCTTAAGATTGTCTCTGAATATCATAAGGCCATTAGAATCATATTCAGGTGAAACGACGTAAATAGTCTTGTGTGCATTCATGGATAATACTCCGGCCTTAGTAAGTTCACTTGCTAAGAAAGCTCCAATGACCTCGCATCCGTCCATACATACGATTGTGTCAATAGGTTTCCCCATAACGTTGTAGTAATCCTTCATTGCGACTGCAATCTGCTCAGCTTCACGTTGTCTTGTTTTCATTGTAGTCATATCAAGATAATGACTAACGTGTGAATGAGTAGTAGCAAAATGTCCCTTTATAACTTTAAGGGCAATGTTAGGATTTTTTGAAGCATAATATTTTACAATTCTTCCCTCGTCCATAATGTGTCTACCTCCTTGTAGTAACAGAGCATTATGCTCTTTATTATTTATAAAATCTGAGAAATTGTTTCTACTCAAATTTATTTGTCTCCGCTCAAAAATATACTAATATTATACATCACAAAGCTGACAAATGAAATAATTAAGTGTAATTTAAAGGTTAAAAATCGTTATAAAAAATGCATAAATTCATACAGAAAGAATAATAAAACCTTCAAGATGAATAAAAATAAAGAAATTCGTGAAACTATTTGCAAGTAATACGGTGATTATGCTATATTGAAGAGTAGATGTTTATGGTTTAATGGAGATAGTCTGTGTGTATATTATAAATTTAAAGCATATTTATTTTAGCAGAACAGACTTTTCATTGCGATAATCATAACTTAAAGGAATGCTAGAGGAGGAAGATATGGCAAACATAATTTCAGACGAGACAATAGAGTATGTTGGAATTTTAGCAAAGCTTGAACTTTCAGATGATGAGAAAGAAAAAGCAAAAAGTGATATGGGCAGAATGCTTGATTATATTGATATGTTAAATCAGTTAGATACAAGTAATGTTGAGCCAATGAGCCACATATTCCCTGTAAACAATGTATTTAGAGAAGACGTTGTTGTAAACGGTGATGACAGAGAAAATATTCTTGCAAATGCACCGGAGGAAAGAGGCGGAGCATTTGTTGTTCCAAAGACAGTAGAATAATTTACTTACAGCAAATGAAAGGATATAGTGTTATGAATTTAATGAGTTTAACAGCCGTTGAACTTGGAAAAAAGATTAAAAGCGGCGAGGTTAAAGTTGTAGATGCGGTAAATGATGCATTTGCCCATATAGAAAAGCAGGACAAGACAATTAATAGTTTTGTTACTGTAACGAATAAAGAAGAGGCATTAAAGAAAGCTGAAGAAGTTCAGAAGTTAATTGACGAAGGAAAGCTTACAGGACCATTAGCAGGCGTGCCTGTAGCTATTAAGGATAACATGTGTACTAAAGGCATGCTTACAACATGTAGTTCTAAAATTTTAGGAAACTTTGTTCCTACTTATACAGCTACAGCAGTTGAAAATCTTGAAAAAGCAGGAGCAGTTATAATTGGAAAGACTAACATGGATGAATTTGCTATGGGAAGTACTACAGAAACTTCTGCATTTGGAGCAACAAAGAATCCTTGGAACACAGAACATGTACCGGGTGGTTCATCAGGTGGTTCATGTACAGCAGTTGCATCTGAAGAATGTTCATATGCGTTAGGTTCAGATACAGGTGGATCAATCAGACAGCCAAGTTCATTCTGCGGAGTAACAGGAATTAAACCAACATACGGAACAGTTTCACGTTATGGATTAATTGCTTATGGTTCATCATTAGACCAGATTGGACCTGTTGCTAAGGACGTTACTGATGTAGCAACAATACTTGAAACAATTGCAAGTCATGATGAAAAAGATTCAACATCAGTTAAGAGAGATGACTACAATTTCACTGAAGCATTAGTTGATGATGTTAAAGGATTAAAGATTGGTATCCCTAAAGACTACTTTGGTGATGGATTAGATAAAGAAGTAAAAGATTCTATTTTAAATGCAGTAGAAGTTTTAAAGAGCAAAGGCGCAATCGTAGAAGAATTTGATTTAAGCCTTGTTGAATATGCAATTCCTGCATATTACGTAATTGCCAGTGCGGAAGCAAGTTCAAACCTTGAAAGATTTGACGGCGTAAAATACGGATACAGAACACAGGAATATGAAGGTCTTCATAACATGTATAAAAAGACACGTTCAGAAGGTTTTGGTGAAGAAGTTAAGCGTAGAATTATGCTTGGTTCATTCGTATTAAGCAGTGGATATTATGATGCGTACTATTTGAAAGCATTAAGAACAAAAGCGTTAATTAAAAAGGCATTTGACGAAGCATTTGCTAAATATGACGTTATCATCGCACCGGCTGCACCTACAACAGCTCCTAAGATTGGAAGCAGTCTTGCTGACCCAATTAAGATGTATCTTGGAGATATTTATACAATATCAGTTAACTTAGCAGGTCTTCCTGGAATTACAGTTCCTTGTGGAAAGGATTCTAACGGACTTCCGATAGGAATGCAGATTATTGGAGACTGCTTTAAGGAAAAGACAATCATAAGAGCAGCATACGCTTATGAACAGACAAGAGAATATGAGCATTGCCCATCAGTAGAAGCATAAGGAGTGAAGTAAATGAAACAGTACGAAACAGTCATTGGACTTGAAGTTCATGTAGAATTAGCAACAAAAACAAAGATTTTCTGCTCCTGTTCAACAGAATTCGGAGGAGCACCAAATACACATACATGTCCTGTCTGTACAGGAATGCCGGGTTCACTTCCTGTATTAAATAAGCAGGTTGTTGAATATGCAGCAGCAGTAGGACTTGCAACAAATTGTACAATCACACAGAATTGTAAATTTGACAGAAAGAATTATTTTTATCCTGATAATCCACAGAATTATCAGATTTCACAGTTATATCTTCCAATCTGTAGAGATGGATATGTAGAAATCGAAACAGAAGAAGGAAAGAAAAAAGTAAGAATCCATGAGATTCATATGGAAGAAGATGCAGGTAAGCTTGTACATGATGATTGGGCTGACTGCTCATTAGTAGACTTTAACCGTTCAGGTGTACCTCTTATTGAAATCGTATCAGAACCTGATATGCGTTCAGCAGAAGAAGTAATTGCATACCTTGAAAAATTGCGTATGATAATTCAGTATTTAGGAGCTTCTGACTGTAAGTTAAATGAAGGTTCAATGAGAGCTGACGTTAACCTTTCAGTAAGGGGAGTTGGAGCAACTGAATTTGGAACAAGAACAGAAACAAAGAATCTTAACTCATTTAAGGCGATTGCAAGAGCAATTGAAAATGAAAGAGAAAGACAGATTGATTTATTAGAATCAGGACAGGAAGTTGTTCAGGAAACAAGAAGATGGGACGATACAAAAGAGTATTCTTATGCAATGCGTTCAAAAGAAGATGCACAGGATTACAGATATTTTCCGGACCCTGATTTGGTTCCAATCAATATTAGTGATGAATGGTTAGAAAGATTAAAATCAGAACAGCCTGAATTCAGAGATGAAAAGAAAGAAAGATACATTGAAGAATATGGACTTCCTGAATATGACGCAAATCTTTTGACTTTATATAAACCTTTAACAGTTTTATTAGAAGCAGCAGTTGCAAATGGAAGCAAACCAAAAGAAGCCAGCAACTGGTTGATGGTAGAAACAATGCGTCTTGTAAAGGAAAAAGGAATTGAACCTGACGAGGTTAAATTCTCTGCCGATAACTTTAGTAAGTTCTTAAAACTTATTGATGACAACGTAATTAACAAAACAGTTGCCAAAGAAGTATTTGAGGCAATGTTTAATGATGACATAGACCCTGAAAAATATGTAGATGAACATGAATTGAAGATGGACAACAATACAGATGAATTAAAAGGAGTTTTGAAAGAAATTATTGCGAATAACCCTAAATCTGTAGAAGATTTCCATAATGGAAAAGAAAAAGCAATTGGAGCATTAGTAGGACAGGCTATGAAGGCTACAAAAGGAAAAGCCGACCCTAAGATGATAAATCAGATGCTTAGAGAGTTGCTATAGTTGTCGCATTGATATATAATGCAATGGAAAAATATAAAAGTTAGTATACGTAGGTGGAGAAAAGAAAATGAATAATATCGAGCTTCAACAAAATTGGGAAGATGATGGACTGCATGAAGAATGTGGTGTGTTTGGTATGTATGATTTAGATGGCAATGATATTGCATCATCCATTTATTATGGATTATTTGCACTGCAACACAGAGGACAGGAAAGCTGTGGTATTGCTGTATCAGACACGTTTGGACCTAGAAAAGTGGATATGTTAAAAGGAATGGGACTTGTAAATGAAGTATTTAACAGCGAAAATTTGTCAAAACTTCACGGAAATATCGGTGTAGGACATGTTCGTTATTCTACAGCAGGTGAAAGTATTCCTAGTAATGCACAGCCGCTTGTAATCAATTATGTTAAAGGAACATTGATGCTTGCTCACAATGGTAATTTGATTAATGCAAATGAACTTCGTGACGAATTAGCATATACAGGAGCAATTTTCCAGACAACAATTGATTCGGAAGTTATTGCTTATCTTGTTGCAAGAGAAAGAATTAATGCAAAGACAGCACAGGAAGCAGTTACAAATGCGATGAAGAAATTAAGAGGTGCTTATGCACTAGTAATTTCAAGTCCACGAAAACTTATTGGTGCAAGAGACCCATTTGGTTTTAAACCATTATGTATTGGCAAAAGGGACAATGCTTATATTTTAGCATCTGAAACATGTGCCCTTGATACAATTGGTGCTGAATTTGTAAGAGATGTACTTCCGGGAGAAGTTGTAACTATTGACAAGGATGGAATTAAATCAGATACATCAATGTGTCTTCCTAAGGCAAAAGAAGCAAGATGTGTATTTGAATATATTTACTTTGCAAGACCGGACAGCAATTTTGATGGAGTGAGTGTATATCATTCAAGAATTATGGCAGGAAGATTCCTTGCTATGGATTCACCGGTTGAGGCAGATGTTGTTGTGGGTGTACCTGAATCAGGAAATGCAGCAGCCATGGGTTATGCAATGGAATCAGGAATCCCTTACGGAACAGCATTTGTCAAAAACAGTTATGTTGGTCGTACATTTATTAAACCTCAGCAAAAGAGTAGGGAATCAAGTGTTAGAATTAAATTAAATGTTTTAAAAGAGGCAGTTTGTGGTAAACGAGTAATAATGATTGATGATTCAATTGTAAGAGGAACCACAAGTGATAGAATTGTTCAGATGTTAAAGGATGCAGGTGCCACAGAGGTACATGTAAGAATCAGTTCACCACCATTCTTATATGAATGTTATTTTGGAACTGATATACCATCAAGAGATCAGTTAATTGCCCACAATAGAACAATAGAAGAAATCAACGAAATAATCGGTGCAGATTCATTAGGATACCTCAGAGTTGAAAGATTAAAAGAAATCGCAGGCGGACTTGGAATTTGCACAGGATGTTTTGATGAAAAATATCCAATGGAGCCACCAAGAGAGGATATCCGTGGAGAATATATAAAATAAGGTCAAATGTTAAGGAGGAATTTATGAACGACAGATACCAAAGCCCATTATCAGAAAGATATGCAAGTAAGGAAATGCAGTATATTTTTTCACCTGATATGAAATTTAAAACATGGAGAAAATTATGGATTGCATTAGCAGAATCTGAAATGGAATTAGGATTAAACATTACACAGGAACAGATTGATGAACTTAAGGCTCATGCAGATGATATTAACTACGATGTAGCAAAAGAAAGAGAAAAATTAGTTCGTCATGACGTAATGTCTCATGTTTATGCTTATGGTCAGCAGTGTCCTAAGGCAAAGGGAATTATCCATTTAGGAGCAACATCATGTTACGTTGGTGATAACACAGATATAATTATAATGACAGAAGCTTTAAAACTTGTTAGAAAGAAATTAATTAACGTTATCAATGAACTTGCTAAATTTGCTGATAAATATAAATCTCAGCCTACATTGGCTTTTACACATTTTCAGCCTGCGCAGCCTACAACAGTAGGTAAGAGAGCAACATTATGGTTAATGGAATTAAAATTAGATTTAGACGATTTAAATTACATGATTGACAGCATGATGTTGTTAGGTTCTAAAGGAACAACAGGAACACAGGCAAGTTTCCTTGAATTATTTGAAGGAGACCATGAAAAGATTAAAGAACTTGAAAATAAGATTGCAAAGAAAATGGGATTTGAAAAATGCTTCCCTGTTTCAGGACAGACTTATTCAAGAAAGATGGATACAAGAGTATTAAACGTTGTCGCAGGAATCGCAGCAAGTGCTCATAAATTTTCAAATGATATTCGTTTGTTACAGCATTTGAAAGAAATTGAAGAACCATTTGAAAAGAATCAGATAGGTTCATCAGCAATGGCTTACAAGAGAAATCCTATGAGAAGTGAAAGAATCGCATCTCTTGCAAATTATGTTATGGTTACAGCATTAAATCCGGCTATTACATCAGCAACACAGTGGTTTGAAAGAACATTAGATGATTCAGCAAATAAGAGATTAAGCGTTCCTGAATGCTTCCTTGCTATCGATGGAATTCTTGATTTATACTTAAATGTAGTAGATGGTTTAGTTGTATATCCAAAGGTTATTGAAAAGAGACTCATGAGTGAACTTCCATTTATGGCAACAGAAAATATTATGATGGATGCCGTTAAAGCAGGTGGCGACCGTCAGGAAATGCACGAAAAGATTCGTACACTTTCAATGGAAGCAGGAAAGAACGTTAAGGAAAAAGGCTTAGACAACAATTTACTTGAACTTATTGCAAATGACCCATCATTTAACATGAGTTTAGAAGACTTACAGAAGACAATGGACCCAAGTAAGTATGTAGGACGTTCACCTGAACAGGTTGAAGAATTCTTAAGAGATGAAATTCAGCCAATTCTTGATGCAAATAAAGAAATCTTAGGATTAACAGCAACAATTAACGTATAAATTTAATTGTGACGTAATTGTGAACAAGCAATAAAGTCTTTAAATATTAAATAAAATGTGATAAAATCGGTTGTATGTGTGTGACACGAAATACAACTGATTTTTTCAGTTATGAAAAGAGGAGAACAAGATGTTTAAGAAAAGTTTAGCAGTGGCAATGGCTGTGATGATGACAGTATCATTAGCAGGATGCGCCGCAGGGGAGAAGATAGCAGATGCTACAGGAAATAGAAGCGACTATGACAAATGTAAATCAAGTTACTATGGAACAGTTAAGTTAGCTGATTACGATGAATTTGAAATGTACTCAGATGAAGTTAGTATTTCAGACGATGATGTAGATAGTGAAATTAACTCAGTACTTGAATCAGATAAGTCTTACGAAGATACAGATGAAACAGATGTTACAGATAAGTCAATTGTTGACATCAGTTATGTTGGAACAATTAAGGTAAAGAAAAAAGATTTTGCATTTGATGGTGGTACAGCAGATAACCAGACATTAGATATTGCAAATAGCTCATATATTGAAGGATTTGCTGAAGGTTTAGTTGGACATAAAGTAGGAGAAAAGGTTGAATTAAACTTAACATTCCCTGAAAACTATACAAATTCAACAAAAGATGCTGATGGTAACGAACTTAAATTAGCAGGAAAGAAAGTTAAATTTGAAGTAACAATTAATAAGATTGTAAAAGAAGTTACGCCTGAACTTACAGATGATTATGTAAAGAAGAATTTAAAGGACAAATATGGTGTAGAAACAGCCGACGGCTTAAAAGAGTATTTTAAGAATCAGTTAGAAATTTCAAATGTTGGAAAAACAAATGCATTAGCTGATTACGTTGAAAAATGTGATGTCAAAGTAGATGAAGATGGCGTAAAGAAAGAGGTTGATAAACAGCTTTCAAGCTTTAAGGATACATTAGAACAGCAGTCAATGACAATGGATGATTACCTTAAACAGTATGGTAATGGAGAATCAGAAGCAGACTTAAAGAAACAGATAAAAGAAAGTATTACAAATCAGTTTAAGACATACGCAGTTATTTGTGCAGTAGTTGAAAAATCAGGAACAGTATTAAAAGAAGAAAGATACAATAAATGGTTAAAGCAGATTGCAGCACAGAGCCAGTATGAAAAGGTTGATGACTTTATCAGTGCTTATGAACAGTACTATAAATCATATTACGGACAGGAAATTGATGCTGAAGATACATTTACAATTCAGTGCACATATCTTGATGCAATGGAAATCTTAATTGATAAAGGAAATGTTAAGAAAGGTACAAGACCTGAAGAAACAACAACAGAAGAAGCAACAACAGCAGCAGAAGATGCATCAGTAGAAGATACAACAGAGGCAGAAGAAACAACAGCTGAATAATTGGTGGGATTACTATAAAGGAGCGTATTACAATGAAAAAAGCTATAGCATTAACACTTACATTAGCAATGGCAGTAACAATGGCAGGTTGTGGTAATAACCAGAAGGGAACTGTTACTAGTGCCAGTGGTAAAAAGATTTCAACAGATTTAATAAATGGTTCAATTAAACTTGCTGATTACAAAGGATTAGAAGTTTATGAAGATGAAATTAAAGTTGAAGATACAGAAGTTCAGAGTCAGATAGACAACCTTTTAAAAGAAAAGCAGGACAGCAATGTAGTTACAAAGGGTAAGGTTGTAGAATCAGATACAGTTAATATTGACTATACAGGAACAATTAAGTTAAATGGCGAAGATTTCAAATTTGACGGTGGTTCAGCAACTAATTATGATTTAGACCTTGACAACAGTCAGTTTATAGATGGATTTGCAGAAGGTCTTGTAGGACATGAAGTTGGCGAAGAAGTAACTCTTAACCTTAAGTTCCCTAAAGATTATTCACAGACATCTAAGGATGCAGATGGCAATGAATTAACTCTTGCAGGAAAGAAAGTTAAATTCGTAGTAAAGATTAATTCAAGAAAAGTTCTTCCTGAACTTACTGATAAATTTGTAAAGAAGAATTACAAAAAACAGTACGGAACAAAGACAGTAGATGAATTAAAGAGCTATATAAGCAATCAGCTAAGAACAAATAAAATTGTAAATGCAGTATTTAGTGATTATGTTGATAAATGTGATGTTACAGCTTACGATGAAAAAGAAGTTGAAAGCATAGAAGATTTCAATAACAGCGCAATGGCTTCACGTCTTCAGTCTCAGTACAAGACAAATCTTGACACATATCTTAAAGCCTGCAAGATGTCAAAGAAAGACTGGAACAAGAAGATGGAAGATTCAGCACAAAAAACTGCTAAGCAGGCAATGGTAATTGAAGGAATTGCAATTAGCGAAGGTCTTTGGGCATCAGAAAAAGATTACAATGCAGGACTTAAGAAAGTAGCTACATCAATGGGATATAAGTCTGTTGATGAATTAGAATCATATTTTACACAGTATCAGGCATACTATGGACAGGTTATTATTAAAGAATCAGTTGCATTTAACGAAGCTGTAAATCAGCTTATCGCAGATAATGCAAAAATATTAGAAGGTTCAAGACCGGCAGACGAGACAACAACAGAAGAAACAACAGCTGAGTAGAATAAATAAGGTTAAGGAAGTTAGATGAAGAATATATCATTAAAAAAAGTTAAACCTCAGATTCGAATTATTTTAGAAATTGCATTTGCAATAATTATTGCAGTTGTAATTGAATTTGGGATGAACTATCCTTCCCTGACAAAAAGCTATGAAGCAGTTTTGTTTAGTGATTCAGGTGAATTGAATGAAGATGGCGATTTAGTTTATTCACAGAATATGGACAAGGCTGTTTACGTAAACAAATTAAAAATTAAAGCTGAGACTTTGGAGAAAAATTCATACACTGTAGTGGCTACCGTTGTTAATGATTTTGGAAAGACAAAGTCAGTTGAAATTACAGATAAGGCATACCCGGAATTCGGGTATGCCTATACGAATGTTAGGGAGAAAGTTTCAAAACTCCAGGTAATATTTACTTCTCCGGAAAAAATCAATGTAAGTGAGATATCATATTCAAATAAGGCGAATTTTAACGGCTATAGAATGGCATTTTTTGCTTTAGTTATTTTCTTAGGCCTGATATTAATTTTTGAAAGAGAAATATATTTAAAAAAAGTCCAGATTTTCTATCTTATATTTGCACTTGGATTTGGAAGTCTGATTATTATGGCTTCAGGTCCTGTGTCAACGACATGGGATGAAGAAGTTCATTATAATTCAATTTATACATTAAATTTTCATCAGAAAGTTAATTGGAATGAAGCGTCAAAGTTAAATTGCACAAGAGAGGCTCCGGTAGCAAATACAAGAGAAGAGCTTAAAATGTTAAACAAGTACATGAATAACATTTCTAATAATGCATTAAAATCGCAGAAACCGGTTGGACTTATCAATAAAGGATATATAGTTTATCTGCCGATGATTGTAAGTTATCATATTTGTGAGGCGATAGGATTGCCTTATACGATGCAGTATACAATTGGAAGATTTGGAAATCTTATATTCTGTGCATTGCTTAATTTCTTTGTTATTTATGTGGCAAGGAGAAAGAAGTTACTTGTTGCTACATTAGCATTAATGCCTACTTTATTATTTCAGGCAAGTTTATACACTTATGATGGAGTAATATTTGCATGTATGAATCTTGGATTTGTACTTTGGACGAATTTAATGGATGACACAAATAATGACAAAGAAACGACATGGAAACAGATTGCACTTGTGGCAGTGTTGCTTGGCATAGGATGTATTGCGAAACCGGTTTATTTTCCTGTTATGATTTTAATGGTTCCTATATTGTGGAAAATGATAAAGGACAGAGTGAAAGAATCCGCTAATGGAAAGAGGACAATAGTTCTTATAGCAGTTGCAGTAATTGCAGTGTGTATGGTTATGGCACTAATTTCCATGAGGCATATAATCATAAATTTATTATATGGTAATTCAGGTTATGGTGGAGATACCAGAGGTGGAAATACGGGAATTATCGGTCAGTTAGTTTCAATAATTAAACATCCGATAGCATTTATTAAGATGTTCATCCATGAGATATTTACTTTTGATAATTTTAGAAACTTTGGAGATAAGACTAAAAACCAGTTTTTACCAAGTAATTTAATGTTTTTAAATTTATATGGACTTGGAATGCTAAAAGATGCATGGTCATTTGTTCTATTACCTGTTCTTGCAATGTTGTTTTTAACAAATACAGATGATGAACAAAATGAACCTAAAAATATAAAGACAATTAGAGTTGTAAATGGAATTGCAGTTGTATGTAGTGTGGCTTTGGTATGGATCGCTATGTATCTGGCATTTACACCTATAGGAGCGGATGCAATAGAAGGAGTTCAGGCAAGATATTTTATACCGCTTTTGCTTCCGGCTGCGTACACTTTATGGAATAACAGAATTCAGATAAAGGTATCAAAGCAGCGATATTATCAAATTGTGCTAGGAGCAGCATTGGTGTTAGCTGGTGTATGCTTTTATCAAACGTTAATCTGTGGTAGATTAATATAAACTTTAGGAGGAAAAAAATGAACAAAAACGAGAAAAACACAATTGGTGAATACGGTATTTACGATGCCAGTGTTCTTGGAGTACCAAAGATGCTTGTACTTGGTTTACAGCATACTTTCGCTATGTTTGGTGCAACAGTATTAGTTCCACTTCTTACAGGATTGGATGTTGCAACAACATTATTAATGGCAGGTTTAGGAACTTTATTATTCCACTTTATTACAGGTAGAAAAGTTCCTGCATTCCTTGGCTCATCATTTGCCTTTTTAGGTGGATATGCAGCTGTAGTCGGATTGAAGCCTGAAGGCTCAGATATTAATATGCTTCCATATGCATGTCTGGGTGTTGCTGTGGCAGGTCTTTTATATTTGGTAGTTGCAGCATTGTTTGCAATATTTGATATAAAGAAGATTATGAAATTCTTCCCACCTGTTGTAACAGGACCAATTATTGTAGCAATCGGTTTAAGCCTTGCAGGAAGTGCAGTTTCAAACTGTCAGACAAACTGGGTTATCGCTTTAATTGCATTAGGTGCAGTTATCGTATTTAACATTTGGGGAAGAGGGATGGCAAAAATCCTTCCAATTCTTTTAGGTGTATTAGTAGCAATTGCAATAGCAGTTATTTTAGCTATCACAACAGGAAGTCATGTATGGGTTGATGGAAATGAATATGTGGCAATGTTTGGAAACCCAAATTTCTTATTAGTATCAATTGATAAATGGGTTAACTTTAAAAATGCAGCTTGGATTGGATTACCAATTCATGGTAATGAAATTGTATTTGGTAATGTGCCGGATGCTAAATTAGCAGTAAGTGCAATTATCGCTGTTGTTCCAATCGCTATTGCAACAATGATGGAACATATCGGAGATATTTCAGCAATCAGTGCAACAACAGAAAGAAACTTCCTTGCTAATCCTGGTCTTAAGAGAACATTAGTAGGAGATGGTCTTGCAACAACTCTTTCAGCTTTATTTGGTGGACCAGCTAACACAACATATGGTGAAAACACAGGTGTTCTTGCTTTAACAAAGGTTTATGATCCAAAGGTAGTTCAAATTGCAGCAGTATTTTCAATCTTACTTTCATTCTCACCAAAGGTAGCAGCAGGAATTAATCTTTTACCAACAGGTATCATCGGTGGTATTTCATTCGTACTTTACGGAATGATTTCAAGTATCGGTATCAGAAACATGGTAGAAAATAAAGTTGATTTAACAAAGAGCAGAAACCTTATGGTTGCCGCAATTATTTTAGTATGTGCATTAGGTATTACATCAATTGACTTCTCAATCGGAAACTTTGATATTAGCCTTACATCACTTGCAGTTGCCGCAATCGCAGGTATTTTATTAAATGCAATTCTTCCTGGAAATGACTATGAATTTAATGATGAAGAATTAGTTGAAAAAGAAATTGAAGAAGAAGTTGCAGCACAAAAGACTGAACAGAAATAGAAACGCAGAAAAATAGATTACAGATAAATTAAAACCTTCAAAATGGGAGAAATCTTATTTTGAAGGTTTTTTATTTTGTAAAGTATGCTTTTTTGTACAAATAAAGAAATATACCGATTTTGACTTCAGTATTTGTATTGTTATATATAGGCAATGTAATTTTTAATTAAATTGATAAATCATTTTATTATATTAATGAAAAAAAGGATATATTTATTATTATTTATTATTACACGAATAATAAAATATAAAATATACAAATATATCATAGAAGAAAGCATATGTTGACAAAAATATTGTTAATGATATAATTGAATTAAAAATATATAGTAACAGGAGGTAAGAATATAATGAAAGAAAAATTGTATGGAGCGAAGAAGGTTTATTTAAAAGTAATGATTGTATTGACTATGTTATTTATTTTTAATAATTTTGAGATATACGCCAATACTAATTGTACTGAAATGTATCAAAGCAGATATGAAAAATTATTACAAGAGATTAAGAATAAATCTGAATTTGTTATTAAAAATAATTACGATGATATTTTGTCAATTGTAGATGAAAGTTTAATGGAATTAGGACTTAAAAATTTAGAGGTTAATTAATTAAAAGTTGAGAAACCATATATTATATATTCATTTGATAGTAAATGTAACGAGATATATTATTATCCGGTTAGTGATTGTTTATCGGATAAAATAGTATTCTGTATTCAAGTTATAGATAATAATGGAGAGTGGTCGTATGATATAGGAACTGAATATGTAGAAATACTAAACAAATTACAATATAAATCTCATAACTATATTTTTTATACATATGAAAATAAGATTTTTGTAGATGATGGTAATGAATTATACAATTTAGATGGTTCTTATGTAGAGAGAAAAAAAAGCTATTTGTTAAAAATGAATATGAATAAAAAAATTGATTACATAATAAAAGGGATAAATATAAAAAATGATACTAATAGTGGAACTATTAGTTGTGAAATAGCTGATAAGGCGACATATACCCCGGAATTTCTCAATACAGCAAGTAATGTAGTTGTATGTGGATTGTTTAATCAACAAGGGCAAGGAAAATATGGATTATGTTGGGCGGCATCTGTTGCAACTATAGTAAACTATAGAAATGGAACGGCATATACAGCTAAAAATGTTGCGGATAGAATGGGAATAGAATATAATACAGGTGGAACATTAGAAAATGCGTCTTTAGCATTAAATCTATATGGAGTTATGTATAAGGCAATATATAACCAAATTAGTTGGACTCTGGTAAAAAAGAATATTGATCAGAAGAGACCTATTTATGTTGCAGCAACTTCGAGTGGAAACGGACATGCGGTTGCATGTTTTGGATATAAAGTTAATAATCAGAAAAAGTATGTATATTTTTGGAATCCTGGTACACAGAGTACTTCTATTGTATTATACAAAACGGCCGGAACAACGTTTTCATATAATAATAGTGTATGGACTTGGAAATATACAGCTGCTAGAAATGGATAAGAGTAATGAAGATAAAAGTATATATATTTGGTATAATAATTATAGTTGGATATTTACTCACAGCATGTAGTAATGATGAAATAAATACAAAAAATGAAAAAACTGATAAAAATAATATTCTTAACAATAAAGAATATAATAAGATTGTTTATTGGATAGGTGGGCAAGGTATTGAAATAACTGATAAAGTAGATGTAGAAAATATAGTAGAGATTTTATCAACTGTTCCGGTGGAACGTAAAGAAAAAGCAGAAGAACGGGCAGGTGGAATTTTCTTGGATTTAATAAGTGATGGTAATCAAGAGGAAAGAATAGTAATATTAAGCGATTATATTTCTTACAATAATGAATATTATTATACAAAATATGATGTTATTCCAAGTGTTGAAGAAATTATTGAAGATGAAGCAAAAAAAAATGGACTAGAATATTTATTTGAAGATACATCGACTGGTCATCAGGGGAAAAAGAAAGTTAAGTAAATAATTTATATAATATATTTCATAAAAATAAGATAAGTATTATATTTTTATATATTATATGAATTATAAAAAAATAGTTTAAGATAACAAAAATAGATAATGTTAATATTTGTAAAAAAGATAATCGATTCGTATAATTGATTATCTTTTTTCTTGACAATTTTACAATATAACTTTAAAATAAAAATAACTTTATAATATAAAGTGAATGAAAGGAGAAGGTATGGAATTAACGCAAAAAAGAATTCTTAACAGATTATGAGAACTTAATTAATATAGTGTTAGTTTGCATTGCAATAATTACTGTTGGATATATAGTAAACAAAAGAGGGTTAGTGGGATTGGCAATTTTAATTCTGTTTTGTTTTATAACTATTAAAGTATTGCCAACTGTAAATATTTATATTAAATTAAATTTGGATAACCAATTACAAATAAGCATATCCTCCATATTTTATTGTGTAGTTAATATATTTGGATATATCGGTCTAGGTTTAATATTGTTACGTCAGGAGAAAAAAAGTGCAAATATCTAATATACCGGAAGCATTTAGTTTATCGATAAGATTAAAGTTAATAAGTTGTTTGCTTAATGGAGAAAAGACTTTTAAAGAATTAAAGCAGATTACAAAAGCTACAGATGGTAATATCAGTGTGCAATTATCCAAATTGGAAGAATGGGGATATATTGAATCGAAAAAAACTATATGCGGAAAAAGACCTAAAACAAGTTATAAGATAACAGAATTTGGAATAGAACAATTTGAAGCCTATGTTAATTTATTAGAGAAAATACTCAATGGTACTTTTATTAATAATACAGAGTGATTCATGGAAAATTGTATAAGTAAATAAGATTCTTACTAAACATTAATAGTGGTTATAATAGAAAAATAAAAACAGATAGTTGTTACAGTGTGCCAATCTTCAAAAGTTAGAACAGAAGCTAACGATTGAAAGGTGGCACTTCGTAATAAAGACTATCTGTTTTTATTTTTCTAAAGTATGCTTTTTTGATGTCATTTTGATGTATAATTAATTTCAAAATATACGAAAAATACATAAAATGCAAGAAAGCATGGCAGGAGTAATATAACAAATGATTAATATATTAGTAGTCGAAGATGATAAACCAATTTCAGATTTAATAAAGATGAGTTTAAAAAGAGTGGGGTATTTATGTGATACAGCATTAGATGGTGAAATTGCAATAGATAAAATAAATGAAAAAACATATGATTTAATTTTATTGGATATTATGTTACCTAAAGTAAATGGTTTTGAAATTTTAGAATATATAGAACCACGTAAAATACCTGTAATTTTTCTGACAGCAAAAAATTCAGTTGAGGATAAGGTTAGAGGACTTAGAATGGGAGCAGAAGATTATATAGTAAAACCATTTGAAACAACAGAATTGTTGGCAAGAGTTGACGTTGTACTTAGAAGATATAATAAGACAGACAATGTAATTAATATAGCAGGATTGCAGATAGACATGATTTCAATGAAAGTGAGCCGCGATGGAAAGGAAATTTTGCTGACACCAAAGGAATATAATATACTGTTATTATTTGCACATAATCCAAATGTGGCACTTTATAGGGAAACAATATATGAGAGAGTTTGGGGAGAAGAATACGAATATGGTACAAAAACTGTTGATTTGCATATACAAAGATTGCGAAAAAAAGTTGGATGGCAGAAAGAATTAAAAGCAGTTAATAAAGTAGGATATAGATTAGAAGTATAGAACAAATTTAAAATAAAAGCAGGACTAGGTTACAAATGAAAATATATTTTTAATCAAAGAAGTATAGATAAAGGATAAAGATTGGAATAACGGAATGAAATTTAGAACCAAAGTAGTTGTATGCATGATAAGTATACTTTCAATTATATTTGGTGTAGGCTCAAGTGCACTGATATTGAACTCATTTAACAGCGCATTGGATAGGGAAAAGAAAAGTGCAATCCAGTCATATGAAATGATATTAAATACACTAAAAGTAGTAAATGGTGTAGAAGCGTGGGCTGACAGCAAAGATATATCAAATACAATTAAGGAAATGTCAACTCAAAGAAATACATCATGGGCGGGAATACATATTTATACAGAAAATAATGAATTATATAAAGATGGAAAAATGAAAGATAAATCGGGAGGTTTATTAGAAAGTACAAAATCAAAGAAAAATATCGACGAGAAAAGTTGCATTACAAAAGTAATAGCAGGAAATGACAAAGAAAAATATCTTAAAGTTTCAGGGGCATTAAAAGTAGGAAAAGAAAAATGTTATTTAGATGTAGCATATGATATTTCACCGATATATGAAGAAAGAGATAAACTACAGCAAATATATTATGAAGTGTTTGCAATAATGATTGCTTTATGTGGAATACTTTCGTACAGCAATTCATTTATAATGACAAGACCATTAGTAAGATTGTCAAGAACATCAAAAGCAATTGCCGCAGGTAATATTTCGTATCGTTCAAGAATAAAGACAAAAGATGAAATAGGAACAATGGCAAGGGAATTTGATAAAATGGCGGACAAACTGGAAAATAATATAATTGAATTGAAGGATACAATGGAAAGTCAGAATCAGTTTATAGGAAATTTTACTCATGAACTAAAGACGCCTATGACCTCAATTATAGGATATGCGGATTTGTTACGAAGTCAGGCACTGACAATGGATGAACAGGTAGAAGCAGCAAATTATATTTTTTCAGAGGGCAAGAGATTAGAAAGACTGTCACTAAAACTATTGGACATATTTGTAACTGAAAATAGTGAGGTGAAAATGGTTTTAGTTTCGCCGGGGAAAATAGTTGAACAGTTAGTAGAAAATCTTAAAGCTGATTATTTGAAAAGAAATATTACATTAAAATATAACTACGAAAAAGGAGTCTGCCTATTAGAACCGGACCTTGTGCGTTCCCTTATAATTAATTTAATGGATAATAGTAGAAAAGCAATGACTGATAACGGGCATGGCATAATTAGTGTAGAAGTTAAAATGACAGATAGTGGTTGTTCAATTATCGTAAAGGATAATGGGAAAGGAATGCCGCCGGAAGCATTACAACACATAACAGAAGCTTTTTACAGAGTTGATAAATCACGTTCAAGAAAACAGGGTGGAGCCGGATTAGGATTGGCGCTGTGTGCAAAAATTGTAGAAGTTCATAATGGCGATATTAAATTTGAAAGTAAAGAAAATGAAGGAACAACTGTAACGGTAGAACTGAAGGGAGGAAGAGCATAAATGTGGTATAGAATTAAAACAATAGCTTTGGTTGCCATAATGATAACTGTAGGTGCTCTTTTTCCAAAAACAGTTTTAACATATCAGGATAAAATTCTTCAGGGAAAAGTATCTAAATATAACATAAATCAAATTGAATTTAAAACTGAGAATGAAATATTTAATATATTAAACAATATAGCAAATAATAATTTTTACTATTCGCGCGAAATAGTAAGTGGTATGGAAAAAAGCAGAGCTGAAATATACGAACAGGAAAAAGCATTTTTGAAAATTATAAAAGAATATTGTTCTTCAGATTTGGACTTTGAGAATATAAAGTATCATAATGAATCAGCAGATTTATATATAGAAGACTCACAAAATTCAATATATGTAAACGATAATTTGAATTATGGAATATCAGGAACATCTGATGCAACTAATAGTGATGAGAACAAAAAAAATAGTAAGATACAGAAAAAAATTATGAGTGAAGCAACTGCAACTAAAATGGTTATATGGAATTGTAATTTAGAAGGTATTGAGGGAATTAGTATAAACATGCAGATAGAGGATGCAACAGGGCTTGTATGTGGATTTTCAATAGATTATGAAAACGTAGAATATACACCATTTTTTACGGATGTAGAGGAGATTGTAAAAGCACTTGGAAAATATTATGGAGTGGAAGCACAGATTAATAATAAAAATGACGGGCAGATAGAAATAATGTTATCTGATAATAATTCAAAAAAACAGATTATAGTGTATATGAATGCCGATAAATACGGAGTTTATTTTAATCAGTAAATGATGCCAAAACGATGCCAAAACATAGCCGTTTTTTAGAAACACTTTACTATGATGATTTAGAACAAAAAATCATAGTGAGGTGTTTTTTATGTACACAAGTGAAAATGGATACAAAATAAGAAAAGAAAAGGAAAGGGACAATAAAATAAAAAAATTAAGAAAAATTAAATTGAAAAAGTGCATAGGTGTATTAGGAATATTAATAGCATTGATTATTATTACAGGGTGTGTGAATAACTTTGGAAAATTTGTGATTACTAAAAATAATGTAAGGGCTGCAAATAAAAATGAGAAAACTATAGAAACAACTAAGCCATCTAAAAAATCAGATTGGAAATTGGTTCTCGTGAATTATCAAAATAAAATTAACAGTGATGCAAAAATTGATGTGGTGCAATTGAAGAATGGACAGGCAATAGATAAGAGATGCTATGAAGAATTACAGCAAATGATGGATGATTGCAGAGATGAAGGACTTGATCCTATTATTTGTTCATCATATAGAAGCCATAGAAAACAAAAGCTTTTATATGAACAGAAAATTTATGATTTTTTAAATCAAGGTTATTCACAAACGAAGGCAAAAAAAGAAGCCGCAACCGTAGTGGCTATTCCGGGAACAAGTGAGCATGAAATCGGGCTTGCAGTAGATATAGTAGATGATAACTATCAAATGTTAGAGAATGAACAGGAGAATACACCGGTTCAAAAGTGGTTGATGAAAAACTGTTGGAAATATGGATTTATATTGAGATATCCTGAGAATAAGAAAAAGATAACAGGTGTAATATATGAACCATGGCATTACAGATATGTTGGTAAAACAGCAGCAAAAGAAATAATGAGTAAAGGAATTTGCTTAGAAGAATATTTAGATGAATAATAACAGGTTGAGAGTGAAATAGAAGAGTAAAAACAACCTTCAAAAATAGAAATGTTTCTTATCTTTGAAGGTTGTTTTTATTTCTGATAATCATAAATTATATAACTTAAGTGAATCTAAAATAGTCTTAACACCGTTTATAGTATTGTTGTAATTATTTGATAATTGCTCAAGATAATTAATACCTTCATTTTCAATGTGATAGTAAATTCTAGTTCTCTTTCTACCAACTAATTTAGAATATTCACTAATTTTTCCTTCATTCTCAAGCTTGTATGTAGCTGTATAAATAGTATTTTGAGAAATAGAAAGAAGTCCACCTGATTTCTCTTCAATGCTTTTAGTAATTTCATATACATAAGCATCGTGATTCTTTAAAAAAGATAAAATAAGTAATTCAGTTATTCCATTAATAAAATAATTTCGTTCAGCCACAATTACACCTACTTTCAAATGATGTGACAAGTATAATATATTTAATTATATAAATCAATATTTTGAATAACAAATTATATAGGTTATAAGAATAACATTGAAAGATGGCAGGCTATTCTTATTTTAAGGCTATATATTTTTTCTATATTTAAAAGTTCAAAATGTAGATACCCTTGCGAAATTTTTGTAATTGTGATAGAGTGTCTCGAGGAAAGACCGTTGTGTTATTGCGGCTTTATGGATGGTATTCGAAAGAAACTATACCAAAAGACAATTTCTTATATTAATAATTTGAGTGTGCATAGCCGATATTTCATTTTAGAAAATCGGACTCATTATCCCGTAACTAAGGTTAGGAGGGATGCCATGAAAATTGGATTTATAGGAGCAGGGAAAGTTGGCTTTTCCCTTGGAAAATATTTTGCTGAAAATGGTCAGAATGTTTGTGGCTATTACAGTGAATTTGAACATGATGCTGTGGAAGCAGCAGAATTTACAAACAGTAAAGAATACAAAGAAATCAATGATTTAATAGCGGATAGTGATGTGATTTTTTTGACGGTATCTGATGGGCAGATTAAGTCTGTATGGAATCAGTTGAAAAGTCAGCACATTAAGAATAAGATTATTTGTCATTGTAGTGGCGCTATGTCGTCAGATGTCTTTTCGGATATAACCGACATGAATTGTTACGGTTACTCCATCCATCCACTCTTTGCAGTAAGTAATAAATACGATTCTTACAAAGAGCTTTCCAATAGTTATTTTACAATTGAAGGTGATACAAAATATTTAGACCGGATGATTAGTCTATTTGAAAATCTGGGAAATAAAGTTATTACCATAGAAAAAAAAGATAAAGTCAAATATCATGCTGCGGCAACTGTTTGCAGTAATCTTGTGGTAGGACTTATTAACATGAGTGAAAATCTGCTTAAGGAATGTGGATTTGATGAAAAAAGTGCTCATGAGGCGATTACGCCTATCGTTATGGGAAATATTAAGCACATTATTAATGATGGAACGGTTAATGCACTTACGGGACCTATTCAGAGAAATGATATTGGCACAGTAAAAAAACATTTGGAATGCCTTAATGATGATGAAAAAAGAACATATAAGGCAGTATCTTTGGAAGTTTTAAAAGTTGCAGGGAACAGAGATAAAAATATTGATTATAGTGAGATGGAGGAAATATTAAAATGAAAACTACAGTAACAACACTTCAGAATATGAAAGCAGAAAATAAAAAAATTGCAATGCTTACATGTTACGATTATTCAACAGCAAAGCTTATGGACGAGGCAGGAGTTGATACAATTTTAGTAGGTGACTCTCTTGGAAATACAATGCTTGGTTACGAAGATACAATCAGCGTAACAGTGGAAGATATGATACATCATTGCGCCGCTGTTGCAAGAGGGGCAAAGAACCCGTTAATCGTTTGCGATATGCCATTTATGTCATATCAGTCATCAGTATATGATGCAGTTGTAAATGCAGGTCGACTTATGAAAGAGGGACGTGCGCAGATGGTAAAATTAGAGGGCGGAAAAGAAGTTTGCCCACAGATAGAAGCTATTGTTAAAGCATCAATTCCGGTTTGTGCTCATTTGGGACTTACACCACAGTCAATTAACGCACTTGGTGGATATAAAGTACAGGGAAAGACAGAAGATGCAGCTCAGAAATTAATAGATGATGCAAGAGCAGTAGAAGCAGCAGGAGCTTCAATGCTTGTACTTGAATGTGTTCCTGAAAAGCTTGCTACAAAGATTACAGAAGAACTTTCAATTCCTACAATTGGAATTGGAGCAGGAGCAGGTTGTAGCGGACAGGTTTTGGTATATCAGGATATGCTTGGAATGTTTACAGATTACGTTCCAAAGTTTGTTAAGAATTTTGCAAATGTTGGTGAAGTAATGAAAAACGCGTTCAGACAGTACAAAGAGGAAATTAACAATCAGACTTTTCCGGCTGCAGAACATTCATATAAAATAGACGATGAAGTAATAGGAAAATTATATTAAAGAATTGCAAAAAGCGAATAGCCACCGACCGAAGGGAGGGGCAATACAGATTACAGGAGGAAACAAAATGAACGAAGTTCATTTTCTATAAATGTTTCCGACGAATAGCCGCTGACCGAATGGAGAGGCAATACAGATTACAGGAGGACGAACAATGAAAGTAGTAAAAACAATTAAAGAAGTTAGAGAAAATGTAAAGACTTGGAAAAAAGAAGGACAGACAGTTGGATTTGTACCAACAATGGGATATCTTCATGAAGGACATGGAAGTCTTATAAAGAAAGCAAGAGAAGAAAATGATAAAGTTGTAGTCAGCATATTTGTAAATCCAATGCAGTTTGGACCAACAGAAGATTTGGAAAGTTATCCAAGAGATTTAGAAAAGGATAGCAAATTCTGTGAAAGCCTTGGCGCAGATTTGATTTTTAATCCTGAACCTGAAGAAATGTACAAAGATGGTTTTAGTTCATACGTTGATATGTCAGTGTTGACAGAAGAATTATGTGGACTTAGCAGACCTGTTCATTTCAGAGGTGTATGTACAGTAGTAAGCAAATTATTTAACATCGTAAACCCTGACAGAGCTTATTTTGGCCAGAAGGATGCTCAGCAGTTAGCGATTATTAAGCATATGGTACAGGATTTAAATTTTGATATTGAAGTTATCGGTTGCCCTATTGTAAGGGAAGAAGATGGACTTGCAAAGAGTTCAAGAAACACATATCTTTCAGCAGAAGAAAGAAAAGCAGCTTTAATTTTAAGCAGAACAGTTAAGCTTGGAAGAGAAATGCTTGAAGCAGGTGAAACTGATGCGGATAAGATTGTTGAAGCTATGAAGAAAAATATTGAAACGGAACCACTTGCCAAAATTGATTATGTTAAAGCGGTTGATGGCTTAACAATGCAGCAGGTTAAGAAAGTACAGAAGCCAATGTTAGTAGCTATGGCAGTTTACATTGGAAAGACAAGATTAATAGATAATACCATTTGGGATTAAGCCAAGCCATGCACCTGCAAATAATTTTTTCAGATGAGAGCTTGCTCTCAAATATGAAAAAAATTATTTGCAGGTATACGGCGCAGCCGTCCATGATAAAATGCGGAGCATTTTAGAATGGGGCATGGCAAAAAATACAGGTATACGGCGCAGCCGTCCATGATAAAATGCGGAGCATTTTAGAATGGGGCATGGCAGACGGAATACAATGTAAAAATAAAAGCGGAAGGAAATAAAAATGCAGATAGAAATGTTAAAAAGTAAGATACACCGTGCAACAGTAAAACAGGCAGAATTAGATTATGTTGGAAGCATAACAATTGATGAGGATTTATTAGATGCAGCAGGAATTTTAGAATATGAAAAAGTTCAGATCGCAGATGTAGATAATGGAAATAGATTTGAAACTTACGCAATTGCCGGTGAACGTGGTTCAGGAATGATTTGTTTAAATGGAGCAGCAGCACATTGTGTATCATTAGGCGATAAGGTAATTATTATGTGCTATGCACAGATGACACCTGAGGAAGTTAAAGACAATAAGCCAAAGGTTGTTTTCGTAGATGATGACAACAAAATTACAAGACTTACAAATTACGAAAAACATGGAAGATTATTTGACTTGGAAAAATAGAAAACATGGGAGATTGCCTGATTTAGAAAAATAGGATAAAATAGGGAAGAATATTTGATTTAGAAAAATAGGAGAACCGTTATGTTAAAAGGAAAAACAGTAGTGTTAGGCGTAACAGGAAGCATAGCAGCATACAAAATTGCAAGCTTGGCAAGCGCTTTAGTAAAACTTCATGCAGATGTAAATGTTATAATGACTAAAAATGCAACAAATTTTATAAATCCTATTACATTTGAATCGCTTACAGGAACAAAATGTCTGGTGGATACATTTGACAGAAATTTTGAATTTCAGGTTGAACATGTTTCATTAGCACAGAAAGCAGATATATTTATGGTAGCTCCCGCCAGTGCAAATGTAATTGGAAAGATTGCAAATGGAATTGCGGATGATATGCTTACAACAACTATTATGGCAGCAAAATGTCCTAAATATATTTCTCCTGCAATGAACACGAATATGTTTGAAAATCCTATTGTTCAGGACAATCTTAAAAAGCTAAAGGATTATGGCTATGAAGTTATTGAACCGGCAATAGGATATCTTGCATGTGGAACTACCGGCAGTGGAAAAATGCCTGAACCTGAAGTGCTTCTTTCATATATTATGAAAGAGCTTGCATTTGAAAAAGATTTGAAAGGCAAAAAGATTTTAGTTACTGCGGGTCCTACGAAAGAAAAGATTGATCCTGTTCGTTTCATCAGCAATCATTCTACAGGAAAGATGGGTTATGCAATTGCAAAAAATGCAATGCTTAGAGGTGCAGATGTAACTTTGGTTAGTGGGCATACTTCTATAGAAAAACCTGATTTTGTTAAAGTTGTGGATGTCGAAAGTGCACAGGATATGTACGAAGCAGTAGCAGCTGAATTTGACAATCAGGATATTCTCATAATGAGTGCGGCAGTTGCCGATTATCGTCCGGTTAATCCTGCAGATAACAAGATTAAGAAAAAAGAAGGAGATTCTTCAATAGAATTAGAGAGAACAACGGACATCATTGGAACGCTTGCTCCTAACAAGAAAAATCAGTTTGTATGTGGATTTTCCATGGAAACTGAAAATATGCTTGAAAATTCAAAAGCAAAACTTGAAAAGAAAAATCTCGACATGATTGTTGCAAACAACTTAAAAGTTAAAGGTGCCGGATTTGGAACAGACACAAATATAGTAACAATTATTACTAAGGATGAAGTAAAAGAGTTGCCTATTATGTCTAAAGACGAGGTTGCAAATGCTTTGCTTAATGAAATAGTTAAAAAACAACAATAAACATATTTCAGACGAAATACTTTTATTGTTAATACGAAAGATATTTTGATGAATTGAAACAAACAACGGGTAAATAGCTTGACTTGGCTATTTACCCGTTGTTTTATTTAGTTTACTTAAGCCTGTTACCGTTAAAGTCATAATGGAATCTTGGTGACAAAGCAACTGAACCGGACAATACTTTTCTGTAGTTTTTTATAAGTGATACAGCTACAGGAACAGAATCTCTTAACATTTTTTCTAATTCAATTGTATTTTTACGACATTTCTTATTTGCTTCAGGTTCAATCATGTGACCTTTAAAAGATTTGTAATGAAATGTTACACGCATGAGAATGTCAATTATTTTTTGCTTTGGCTTTCTAGGAGCAACAAATAAATGCTTAATAAGTCGCATCCATCGCATGCATTTATGTGAAGCAATTGTTGAAAGTCCTTTATAAAATACAGCAGCACTTTTGGCGGTGGCATAATCTGTAGAAACAAGTTTGTGCATTGGGTAGCGTTCAGGTTTAAAACCGTCTTTTGAAAGCAAAAGATTCTCCAAATCGCCTTCAATTTCTATGTGACCGCAACCTGTTTCGTCCATACTTAAATTAACATAAGGATGACAAATGCTGTCCAATGTAAAATGGCATATAAATCCCATGATATAACTGAATTCTGCACTGTGAATTCCATATTTATGTACTACATCAATGGAATTAAGCATAAATGTGTAAGCATCGGATTTGTGAAGTTTAACACCATATTGGTTGATTTTGTTCATTGAAAAGGCTCTGTAGAAAAATAGATAATCAGGGCCCTGAAGTCCAAGTCTGAATGAATTTGGATATCTTCTGATAATTTCTTTATATTCAACGGGCAAATTTTTAATTACAAGTTTGCCAAATTTGTTATGAGCATATAATGAGGGCATAGTAATTCTTCCTTCTTAAGTCTAAAACTTTTGTATAAATTCTTCTGTAGTTAGCCGTCCCAAGTTCTTTCACCCACTTATGAGTAAACTCATGTGGGCTTAGAAACTCCAACGTTGATGCCTACGGATTGTTTCGTGCTACGCACTCTTTACCCTAGCCTCGTATAATTTTATTTTAGCACAAATTAAAAAAAAATAACATTATGAATATTAAATTTTCATTAATAATGTATTACTCAATAAAAAAGTTACAGAATTTGACTATTGCAAATTGTGTAAAAGGGTGTTATCATCATAATAGAACGTATGTTCGAGAGGAAGAAAGGCGGTGACACATACATGGATGGCATGGAATTGAGTAATAAATCAGACGTAATTAGTAATGGCAATTTAAGTAAAGAGCTTAATGATGCTACATATAATAAAACCAGCGTTATTGATGACAGTAAATTTAATACAGATTCCGTGGAAGTTAATGTTACTCATAATCTTAGCATGTCAGAGAAGTTAAGAATATTGACAGATGCTGCCAAGTATGATGTGGCGTGTACAAGTAGTGGTGTCGACAGAAGCAATAAGGGAAGTGGACTTGGAGATACTCATGCGTGTGGAATATGTCATACATTTGCGGCGGATGGAAGATGTGTGTCACTGCTTAAGATATTATTTACTAATGAGTGTATATATGATTGCAAGTATTGTGTTAACAGAGTTTCTAATGATGTGCCGAGGACAACATTTACACCTGATGAAGTTTGTAAATTAACCATAGAGTTTTATAGAAGAAATTATATAGAAGGGCTATTTTTGAGCTCGGGAATAGTTAAGAATCCTAATCATACAATGTCACTTATTTATGAAGCAATTTGGAAATTGAGAAATATACATCATTTTTATGGCTATATACATGTAAAAGTAATTCCGGGTACATCACCTGAAATTATTGAAAAATTGGGTTTTCTTGTTGATAGAATGAGTGCCAACTTAGAATTGCCAACGCAGGAAAGCCTTTCTGAACTTGCACCGAATAAGCATCATAAGAATATAATTATACCCATGAAGCAGATTAAAGATGGAATGGGTCATTTGCTTCCGGGGAAGAATGACGGATATCATTATCCAATGAAATATGGAGGTTATAAGAGTTCTAAATTTGTCCCGGCAGGGCAGAGCACTCAGATGATTATTGGAGCAACAAGAGAAACAGATTACCAGATATTAAATGTAACAGCTACATTGTATGAGAAGTTTAAACTTAAGAGAGTGTTTTATTCAGGATTTGTAGATGTGAATCATAATATAGAGGCACCATCTTTGGGAGGTCATAGCATTTTACTTAGAGAACATAGATTGTATCAGGCGGATTGGCTGTTAAGATATTATGGCTTTACGGCAGGTGAATTATTAAGCAAAGAGAAGCCTAATTTTAATATGGCGTTAGATCCTAAGTGCGACTGGGCTATTAATCATATAGAACAGTTCCCTGTGGAGATTATGAGGGCAGATTATTATACGTTGTTAAGAGTTCCGGGAATTGGTGTAAAGTCTGCAAAACGAATTGTGTCAGCAAGACGATATGGTAAGTTGGAGTTTTCTAATTTAAAGAAGATGGGTGTTGTATTAAAAAGAGCAGCATTTTTTATAACATGTAACGGAAAGACAATGATGCCTCTTAATATGAATCAGGATTATATAGCACGTTCAATAGCGGATAGTGACAGAAAGAATACTTATGCCATTGATAATAATATTACTTATACGCAGATGAATATATTTGATATGGGGGTGAACTGATGAATGAATTTAAGGATATAACTCTTGTATGTGATGACTCATTTGATGGAATTATGACTGCTATATATGACGGATGGGTTTTAATGCTTAAGGGTAATAAAGTAAAGATTTATCCGGGAGATGATTATGCATATGAGTTGTTTTGTGAGAACATTAATTGTAAGACTAACGTAAAGAAGGCAATTAGTGTTGCACAGGCAATTCAGCAGAAGATATCGGTTGAAGCATATGAATATGTTTTCAGGGCAGCACATCATTATGATAAGAATCGCGGGAATGCTATTTTGGAATTCCTTAAAGTGGGATTTAGAGCAGGTAGTAGAACTACTAAGATGCTTAGTGAAAACAGAGTAATGACCGTAATGGAATTGGCAAGAAAGGCTTCTAATGAGGCGAATGTATTCAGAGAAATATTAAGATTTAAAGAAATTAACGGTAAATTTTTATTTGGCACAATAAGTCCTAAGTGTGATGTTTTACTATTAATTGAGAATCATTTTACATGCAGATATCCTGAAGAAAACTGGATTATATATGATGATATTAGAAAAAAAGCGCTAGTTCACAGGTATAAAAGTGAAACAATAGTTGTATCCGGAGAAGAGCTAGATAGAGTGATTGACCAGATTGATATAGATGATGATTATGAGGAATTGTGGAAAGTATTTTTTGATGCGATAGCGATAGAAGAGAGAAGAAATGAAAAGTGTCAGATGAGTCACGTCCCTAAATGGTATAGAAAACATATGAATGAATTTAATTAAAACATTTTTAAAGTGTACTTATTAAAAAAAAAGTGCTATACTATCGAATAAGTATGGGTTATGTCGCAATGACATAATCCATAATAAAACTACTATTCAGGAGGAACTCATGAGCAAGGTAAAGAGAGTTTATGTGGAAAAGAAACAGCCATATGCTGTTAAAGCCAAGGAACTTACAGAGGATATCAAGGGTTATTTAGGAATCAACACATTGGATGCCGTAAGAGTTTTAGTAAGATATGATGTTGAGAATTTATCTGAAGACACTTATAAGAAAGCATTAACAACAGTATTTTCTGAACCACCGGTTGATAATGTTTATGAAGAAAATTTTCCGTTTAACGAAACAGACAGAATTTTTAGCGTGGAATATTTGCCGGGACAGTTTGATCAGAGAGCTGATTCTGCAGAACAGTGTGTTAAGTTTTTAAATGAAGACGAGAAGCCTGTAATTAAAAGTGCAACAACATATGTTTTAGAAGGACATATGAGCGATGAACAGTTTGAACAGGTTAAGTCATATTGTATTAACCCTGTAGATTCAAGAGAAACAGGTTTAGAAAAACCTGAAACACTTGTAACAGAATTTGAAGAACCTGCAGACGTTATTATATTCGATGGCTTTAAGGATATGGAGGAAGCACCACTTAAAGAATTGTATGATTCTTTAGGACTTGCTATGACATTTAAAGATTTTCTTCACATTCAGAATTATTACAAGAATGAAGAAGACAGAGATCCTTCAATAACAGAAATAAGAGTATTAGATACATATTGGTCAGATCATTGCCGTCATACAACATTTAATACAGAACTTACAGATGTTACATTTGATGATGGATATTTTAATAGTCCACTTGTTAAGACATACGAAGAGTATATGGAAACAAGAGAAAGTGTTTTCAAGGGTAGAAAGGACAAGTTTGTCTGCTTTATGGATTTAGCACTTATGGCTATGCGTAAGTTAAAGATGGAAGGTAAATTAGACGACCAGGAAGAATCAGATGAAATAAATGCATGTAGTATTGTTGTGCCTGTAGAAGTTGACGGCAAGGAAGAAGAATGGCTTGTTAACTTTAAGAATGAAACACACAACCATCCTACAGAAATTGAACCATTTGGTGGCGCTGCAACATGTTTAGGTGGAGCAATCAGAGATCCATTGTCAGGACGTACATATGTATATCAGGCAATGCGTGTAACAGGTGCAGCTGATCCAACTAAGTCAATGAGCGAAACTTTAAAGGGTAAATTACCACAGAAGAAGATTGTTCAGGGAGCAGCTAATGGCTATAGTTCATATGGTAACCAGATTGGTCTTGCAACAGGATATGTTAAGGAAATTTATCATCCTGATTATGTTGCTAAGAGAATGGAAATCGGTGCGGTTATGGGAGCAGCTCCTAGACGTGCAGTACAGAGATTAAATTCTGACCCGGGTGACATTATCATCTTATTAGGTGGTAGAACAGGAAGAGACGGTTGTGGTGGAGCAACAGGTTCTTCAAAGATTCATACAGAACAGTCAATTGAAAGCTGTGGAGCAGAAGTTCAGAAGGGTAATGCACCTACAGAACGTAAATTACAGAGATTGTTCAGACGTGAAGAAGTAAGTTATTTAATTAAGAAATGTAATGACTTTGGTGCAGGCGGTGTATCTGTTGCTATAGGTGAATTAGCAGATGGATTACATGTAAACCTCGATAAAGTAACTAAGAAATATGCAGGTCTTGATGGTACAGAAATTGCAATTTCAGAATCACAGGAAAGAATGGCAGTTGTTGTAGACCCTAAAGATGTAGAACAGTTCTTAAAATATGCTAATGAAGAAAATCTTGAAGCAACAGAAGTAGCATATGTAACAGAAGAACCTAGACTTGTATTAGAATGGAGAGGAAAAGAGATAGTTAATATTTCAAGAGCATTCCTCGATACAAACGGAGCTCATCAGGAAACAACAGTAGAAGTTGAAATGCCGGATGAAGATAAGAACTTCTTTAAGAAACCTCAGGTTGATGATGTTAAGGAAAAATGGTTAGAAACATTATCAGATTTAAATGAGTGTTCACAGAAGGGATTAGTAGAAAAATTTGACGGCTCAATTGGAGCAGGTTCAGTATTTATGCCATTTGGTGGTAAATATCAGTTAACAGAAACTCAGACAATGGTAGCTAAGCTTCCTGTACTTAAAGGTAAATGCGATACAGTAACAATTATGAGTTACGGATTTGATCCATATCTTTCAAGTTGGAGCCCATACCATGGTGCAATTTATGCAGTAGTAGATTCTGTAGCTAAGGTAGTTGCAACAGGTGGTGATTATAAGAAGATTAGATTTACATTCCAGGAATACTTCAGAAGAATGACAGAAGATCCAAAGCGTTGGAGCCAGCCATTTGCAGCACTTCTTGGTGCATATGACGCTCAGATGGGATTTGGTCTTCCATCAATCGGTGGTAAGGATAGTATGTCAGGTACATTTAATGATATTGATGTTCCTCCAACACTTGTTTCATTTGCGGTAGATGTTGCAAAAGAAAAAGATATTATTACACCCGAATTTAAAGAAGTTGGAAGTAAGATTGTTAAATTTGAAATATGCAGAGACCAGTACGAAAAGCCAAATTACGAATGTATGATGAAGTTATATGATGCAATTCATGAAATGATTCAGAATGGAACTATAATTTCAGCATATGCATTAGATAGTAAAGGTGTTATTCCAGCAGTAAGTAAGATGGCATTTGGTAATAAGATTGGTGTTTCTGTCAGCGGACAGATTCCTGGAGCAGATTTATTTGCACCTGGATATGGTGATATAATTGCAGAAGTACCTGCTGATAAGATTGATGATGTAAATGTAAGTTATGTATTAATCGGTGAAACAACAGATGATGCTACACTTAAATATGGAGAAGAATCAATTTCATTGGATGATGCAATTAAGACATGGGAAAAACCACTTGAAAAAATATTCCCAACAAGAAGTCATAAAGACACATCAGTTATCGATACTCCTGTATACGATAAAGGAAGTGTTTATGTATGCAAGAATAAGATTGCTAAACCTACAGTATTTATTCCTGTATTCCCAGGAACTAACTGTGAATATGACAGTGCTAAGGCATTTGAAAATGCAGGCGCAAACGTTATTACAAAGGTATTTAAGAATCTTACACCTGAGGATATCAGAGACTCAGTAAGAATCTTTGAAGAAAGCATTAATCAGTCACAGATTATTATGTTCCCAGGTGGATTTAGTGCAGGTGATGAACCGGATGGATCAGCTAAGTTCTTTGCTACAGCATTTAGAAATGAAAAGATTAAAGAAGCTGTTCATAAACTTTTAAATGAAAGAGATGGATTAGCACTTGGTATATGTAATGGATTTCAGGCTTTAATTAAGTTAGGATTAGTTCCAAACGGACAGATTACAGGACAGAATGAAAATTCACCAACATTGACATACAACACAATTAACAGACACGTATCTAAGATGGTTTATACAAAGGTTGTATCAAATAAATCACCTTGGTTACAGTTAGCAGAACTTGGTGGAACATATGTAAATCCTGCTTCACATGGTGAAGGAAGATTTGTTGCACCTGAAGAATGTATTAAAGAATTATTTGCTAACGGTCAGGTTGCTACTCAGTATGTAAATGAACAGGGACAGCCTACAATGGATGAAGAATGGAATGTAAACGGTTCATATTATGCAATTGAAGGTATTACATCTCCAGACGGAAGATGCTTAGGTAAGATGGCTCATATCGAAAGAAAAGGAAACTCAGTAGCTATGAATATTTATGGCGAACAGGATCTTAAGGTATTTGAAGCCGGAGTTAAGTATTTTAAATAATAACAATAAACAAAATTATGGGCCCGGAGTAATCCGGGCTCATATTGAAAAGGAAGATGCGATATGAATTATTTGAAAAGTCTTAAATGGGAAATGGTAATTTATGCTTTGTTATGTATATTAATGGGCATTTTGATGATGATTTATCCAAGTAGCATATTGAATACAATTTGTTATATAATAGCAGTTATATTTTTACTTTTAGCAATAAGATATTTACTTGAATATAGAAAAAGAGATTTGATAAATGATTTTTATAAATATGAACTTGTAGTTGGAATTATTTTTATAGTTGCTGCAATATTTGTTCTTGTAAAAAAAGATTTTGTTATATCAATCATTCCGTTTATAGTTGGAATAATTATAGTGATAAGTGGAATTATGAAGATTGAAAATGCTTTGGATTTGAAAAGAATGGATTCACATTGGGTATTTTTACTTATAGTGGCAATTGTTAATGTATTATTAGGAATTGTAATATTAATTAATCCTCAGAACACAGCAGTATTTGTTACAAGAATTACAGGAATAATTTTAACATACTCAGGAGTTGTAGATTTAATTACAACATTAACTGTATCAGGTAAAATTAGAAGATGGGTAGATGATAATGCAATTATAGATACAGAAAGCAGAGATATAGATGAATAAAACCAAAAGCCTCGCAAAATTGCGAGGCTTTTGGTTTTTTGGCTTTTTGTAAAGAATGGGGGTAACCCAAGTTTTATTGTGCGCCTTGTAGCACACGCTTTGAATCTTTGTAAAATATGGTGAACCCCAAGTGTATAAACATTTACTTCTTGTAGTATATATCTATTTTAAAGTTTCGTATTTCTGAATAATACCTACACCTATAGGATAAGGACCTGTGTGAACAGCAGTTGTCATACCGATATCAACATTAAGTTCATCTGAGCATTTTACTCCAAGTGTGCTTTCAGCATCCTTTAAGAATTCAGCTCCTTCCTCTTTATCATATCCCCAACCAACGTTGAAGTTGTAATCATCTTTACTTAAATTGTTGTCAGTAAAGTGCTTGTTAACAGTATCCAAAACAGCTTTCTTCAACTTGGCACGACTTCTGCCAATTCCGCCTAAACTTAATTCACCGTTTTTAAGTAAGATGATAGGTTTGATTCCTAATTTACCGGTTGCAATTGAAGCAAGCTTTCCAATACGACCACCGATTCTAAGATAATCAAGAGAACCAACAGTAAAGAAAATGATTGCTGTAGGAATTAATTTTTCGATTTTTTCAACAGCCTCTTCAAAGTTAAGACCGTCATTTTTCATTCTTACAATTTCATTTACTAATAATGCCTGTGTAGCAGTGTTTTGCTTAGAATCAAATACTGCAATCTTTGCATCAGGGTAGTCTTCCTTAATTAAATCAGCAGCTGTTCTTGCTGAATTATAAGAACCACTAAGAACAAGAGAAATTGTTAAACATATAACAGGAATATCCTGTTTAACATATTCTAAAAATGTATCCATATATTCTTCAACTGATGGAAGTGATGACTTTGGAAAAACATTTTCATTAACAAGTCTTGTGTAAAACTCATCTCTTGTTATATCGATGCCATCTTTTAAATAATGTTCCTGGTCAAAAGAAATAGAGAAAGGAACAACTGTAATGTCATTCTTTTCAACATATTCTTTTGATAAATCACATGCGCTATCGCTAATTATTTTATACATAAAACTAAACTCCTTAAGATAAAAGAATCTTTTGTAAAAAACATATAGTTATCAATACTAGATGAAGTATAACACTAAACTATCATACTGGCAATAGATAAAATAATAATAACATAAAATAATGCAAAATAGCTATAAACTTTATATATTTCATTTTCTTTTACTTGCCTTGAAACGAATACATTTATTTGATATACTTTTAGATGGCGTATTCTGCCTGAAAACAGGCGGCCGGAAAGAGGTATATATGACAATTCTTATTAAGAACGGAAGAGTAATTAATCCGTCTGAAAAAATGGACAAAGTATTAGATGTCTATGTTAAGGACGGAGTAATTGTTGAAAAAGGGGAAAACATCGAAAAAGAAGCTGATAAGGTGATTGATGCTAAGGGATGTTTTGTAATGCCGGGACTTATAGACTTACATGTTCATTTTAGAGACCCGGGGCTTACTTATAAAGAAGATATAATAACAGGAAGTATGGCGGCAGCTAATGGTGGATTTACATCTGTATGTTGCATGCCAAATACAAAACCTGTTACTGACAATGCAGAAGTAGTCAGATATATTATAAATAAAGGAAAAGAAGCAGGATATACAAATGTACTTCCTGTAGGTTCTGTCACAAAAGGAATGGCAGGAAAAGAAATAACAGACGTATTTGAACTTAAAGATGCAGGCATTTGCGCAATAAGTGAAGATGGTAAATCTGTTATGGATTCTAACGTATACCGTGATGCAATGAAAAATGCGGTTAAAGCGGATGTGCCGGTATTAGCTCATTGCGAAGATATCAATTTAGTAAATGGCGGCGTAATGAATATGGGCGACAAATCAGAAGAATTTGGAGTTAAGGGTATTAGTAACGCTGTTGAAGATATAATTGTGGCAAGAGATATTTTGCTTGCAAAAGAAACAGGGGCTAAATTACATTTGTGCCATTGCTCAACAAAAGACAGTGTAACAATGGTTAAAAAAGCAAAAGAAGACGGAGTTAAAGTTACTGCAGAAGTATGTCCACATCATTTTGCCATGAGTACAGATGATATGGATAGTGCAGATGCAAATTATAAAATGAATCCTCCACTTAGAACAAGAGAGGATGTTGACGCACTTATAAAGGGACTTAGCGAAGATGTTATGGATGTGATTGCAACAGACCACGCACCACATAGTGCAGAGGAAAAAGCAAGAAGCATAACAGAAGCACCTTTTGGAATTGTAGGATTGGAAACAGCAGTACCATTAACAGTGACTCATTTGCTTAAACCAGGATTTATCACACCTATGCAGATGGCTGAAAAGATGAGCTATAATCCTGCTAAAGTATTAGGAATAGACAAGGGTTCATTGGATGAAGGAAAAGTAGCTGATATTACAATTATCAATCCGGATGAGGAATACATTATTGATGTAAATGAATTTAAGTCTAAAGGAAGAAATACTCCATTTGGAGGAACAAAAGTATCAGGAAAAGTTAAATGGACAATTTTAGGTGGAAAGATTGTTAAGGAGCCTGAAGAAGAAAGATAAGTAAATTAATATAAAGCATAAAGGAGCAGAATAGAATGATTAACAAACTTGTAAAAAAGATTAAAGAAACAAATGCACCTGTAGTTGTAGGATTAGACCCAATGTTATCTTACATACCAAAGCATATTACAGATAAAGCATATGCTGAATTTGGAGAAACACTTGAGGGTGTGTCAGAAGCACTTTGGCAGTATAATAAAGGAATTATAGATGCAACATACGATTTAATACCTGCAGTAAAACCACAGATTGCAATGTATGAACAGTTTGGAATTCCGGGATTGGTTGCATTTGACAAGACTGTAAAATATGCAAAAGAAAAGGATTTAGTTGTTATTGGAGATGTTAAAAGAGGAGACATCGGTTCAACTTCTGCCGCTTATGCAACAGGACATCTTGGAAAAGTTAAGGTTGGCAATAATACATATTCATTATTTGATGAAGATTTTGCTACAGTAAATCCTTATCTTGGAACAGATGGTATTAAGCCGTTTGTAGATGTATGCAAAGAAGAAAAGAAAGGTTTATTCATTTTAGTTAAAACATCAAATCCATCAAGTGGAGAATTTCAGGATAGAATGATTGACGGAAGACCACTTTACGAATGGGTTGGTGAACAGGTTGCTAAATGGGGCGAAGACATAATGGGAGATGACTACAGTTATGTTGGAGCTGTTGTAGGAGCAACATATCCTGAAATGGGAAAAGTTCTTAGAAAGGTTATGCCAAAGAGTTACATTCTTGTACCGGGATATGGTGCACAGGGTGGAACAGCAGACGGATTAAAACCATACTTTAATGAAGACGGATTAGGAGCAATTGTAAATTCTTCAAGAGGTATAATTTGTGCATACAAGCAGGATAAATATGCTAAATTTGGAGAAGCAAATTACGCAGATGCTTCACGTCAGGCTGTTGTTGATATGATTGAAGATATTAATTCAATTTTCTAAAATAGCTTATAATTAAAAGAGTAGTGGAATTGTATAATGCAAAAATGCATACCGGATTTCTACTCTCAAATTAAAATATACAAACACAATCTAAGAAAGGTGCTGTTTAGATGAAACATAAAGAAATCGCAAAAGTAATTTCACAGGAATCCATAGCAACAGGAGTTTACAGTATGTGGATTCAGACAAAAGATATTGCAGCCGAAGCTGTAGCAGGACAGTTTATATCTGTTTATTGTAAAGATGGAGCAAAGCTTTTACCTAGACCAATCAGTATTTGCGAAGTTAACAAAGAAGAAGGAACTTTAAGAATTGTATATAGAGTTGTAGGTGGAGGAACTACTGAAATGTCAGGATATGTATCAGGTGATGATATCGATATTTTAGGACCACTTGGAAATGGCTTTATGCAAAGAGAAGACAAAAAAGCAATTCTTATTGGAGGCGGAATTGGTATACCGCCGATGGTTCAGTTAGGAAAAGAGTTAAAAAATATTGTAAAAGTTCAGACAGTTGCAGGATACAGAGATGAATTGTTTTTGACTGACGAACTTGAAAAAAATGGTGATGTTTATATTGCTACAGAAGATGGAAGCACAGGAACGAAAGGAACAGTTATAGATGCGATTAAAGCATGTGCTGTAACAGGCGATGTAATTTATGCGTGTGGACCAACACCAATGCTTAGAGCGATAAAAGAATATGCTTTGGCAAATGACATTGAGTGCCAGATTTCATTAGAAGAAAAGATGGCATGCGGAATTGGTGCATGTCTTGGATGTGTATGCAAGTCAAAAGAAAAAGACCATCATACAAATGTAAATAACAAACGAATTTGCAAAGACGGTCCCGTATTTTTAGCACAGGAGGTTGAATTATAATGAATACAAAAGTTAATATTGCAGGCGTTGAATTCAAAAATCCTGTTATGGAAGCATCAGGAACATTTGGTTCAGGAGCTGAATACAGCGAATTTGTAGATTTAAATAAATTAGGAGCAGTAGTTACGAAGGGCGTGGCCAATGTACCATGGCCGGGAAATCCTACACCTAGAATTGCAGAAACTTATGGTGGAATGCTAAATGCAATCGGTTTACAGAATCCGGGATTTGATTTATTCGCAAAAAGAGATATCCCATTTCTTAAACAGTTTGATACAAAGATTATTGTAAATGTGTGTGGCCATTCTACAGAAGAATATATTGATGTTGTAGAAAAGCTTGGAAACGAGCCTGTAGATATGTTGGAAATCAATATTTCATGTCCTAATGTAAAGGAAGGCGGAATAGCTTTTGGACAGGACCCTAAGGCAGTAGAAGCAATCACTAAAGAAGTAAAAAAAGTTGCAAAACAGCCAATTATCATGAAATTAAGTCCAAATGTAACAGACATAACTGTTATGGCAAAGGCAGCAGAAGCAGGTGGCGCAGACGCATTATCACTTATTAATACAATTACAGGAATGAAGATAGATGTTGAACGTCAGACATTTGCTTTGGCAAATAAGACAGGTGGTCTTTCAGGTCCTGCAATAAAACCGGTAGCAGTTCGTATGGTATATCAGGTTGCAAATGCCGTAAATATTCCTATAATCGGAATGGGTGGAATTAAAGATGCAAATGATGCAATGGAATTTATATTAGCCGGTGCAACAGCAGTTTCAATAGGAACAGCTAATTTTACAAATCCATTAGTAACAGAAGAAGTTGTTGCAGGAATTGAAGACTATATGAGAAGACACAATGTTGAAGATATCAATTCATTAATCGGATTAGTAAAATGATAGAGGAGGAAACAAAATGAACGAAGTTCATTTTCTATAAATGTTTCCGACGAATAGCCGCTGACCGAAGGGAAGGGGCAATACAGATTGGTAAAGGAGAAACAAAATGGAAGCGTACAAGCAGGAATTTATTGATTTTATGGTAGAAAGTGATGTTTTAAAATTTGGAGAATTCACATTAAAAAGTGGAAGAAAATCACCATTTTTTATGAATGCAGGTGGATATGTAACAGGTTCACAGCTTAAAAAGTTAGGAGAATATTATGCAAAGGCAATCCATGATACATATGGAGATGATTTTGACGTATTATTCGGACCGGCATATAAGGGAATTCCTATCAGTGTTGTAACAGCTATTGCATATAGCGAATTATATGGAAAAGATGTACGTTACTGTTCAGACCGTAAGGAAGAAAAAGACCATGGTGCTGACAAGGGAAGTTTTCTTGGAAGTAAGTTAAAAGATGGTGATAGAGTTGTCATGATTGAAGACGTAACAACATCAGGAAAATCAATGGAAGAAACAGTACCAAAGGTAAGAAATGCTGCTGATGTTGAAATCGTAGGATTAATGGTTTCATTAAATAGAATGGAAGTTGGAAAGGGTGGCGAAAAATGTGCCCTTGATGAAATTAAAGAATTATACGGATTTGATGCAAATGCAATAGTAACAATGGAAGAAGTTGTTGAACATTTGTATAATAAAGAATGCAATGGAAAAGTAGTAATTACAGATGAAATTAAGGCAGCAATTGACGAATACTATGACAAATATGGAGTAAAATAGTCGGGAGATTTTAAAGTAGTGACAAAGACTCAAAAAAGGATACGACTTTGGGGTCGTATCCTGTTTATATTGTATTTATTATGTGCTTTGTATGTAATGTTTTTCTCTGAAAGTTTAGATAGAGAGCTGGTTAGTGATACATACAGATATAATTTAACGTTATTTAAAGAAATTAAGCGCTTTTGGAATATGCGCTACACATATGGCTGGAATGTTACACTTATAAATCTGGTAGGAAACGTAGTATGTTTTCTGCCGTTTGGATTTTTGTTGCCAACCATATCAAGAAAATCAATATTTAAAAATATAATAACAGTTACAATTTGGGCAATGCTGCTTAGTTTTGGAATAGAGACAGCACAGTTGCTGACAAAAGTAGGTGCTTTTGATGTTGATGACATTTTCCTTAATACATTAGGCGGATGTTTAGGATATATAATATTCAGAATAACAAAACTTCACAAACATGTTATGTAGGAGAAACAATGGCGAAAAGAAATAAAAAAGACAAAAAACAAAGAATAGCATTAAGCAGTTATACAAAGGGCGGAAGAATATCTTCGCTTATAGCACTTGAAGCTTTTATATTATTTGTTTTAACAGTTGCGTTATGCATAGTGCAGAATGGAAACGCAGGTATATATGTAGGAATTTTGGCATGGGCTATATTTGGACTTGCGCTTGCCGGATTTGTAATAGGTTTAAAAAGTTATCAGGAAGAAACAAAGTTTCTAAAATACACATATATAGGAACAATTTCTAATGCAGTAATATGGATTGGAATTTTGTGCGTATTTTTAATATATGTATGATGTCATGGTGAAATTGTGGGAGTGCGTAGCACGAAACAATAAAAATGATTTAGTATTTTACTAAAAAAATATAAGAAAGGATGCTTTGCACAGCAGTAATGGTAAGACAATGTCGGATAAAGAAAGATTTGAAAAGCAGATGGAATTTATCAGAGAAGTAGATAAATCAAAAGAAATTTTTAGACAATCATATGTGACAAGTGGCAGTAGACATGAAAATGATGCTGAGCATGCATGGCATCTGGCTATGATGGCAATGATAATGAATGAGTATGCAAATGAAAAAGTAGATTTGCTTAGAGTTATAGAGATGGTACTTGTACATGACCTTGTTGAAATAGATGCAGGTGATACATATGCATATGATAATAAGGGAAATGAAACAAAGAGAGAGAGGGAGTTAGCTGCCGCAGACAGAATTTTTAATATACTTCCAAATGACCAGGCAAAAATGATTAGAGGACTCTGGGATGAATTTGAAGCCGGAGAAACAAAAGAAGCAAAATTTGCAATAACATTAGACAAAACTCAGCCAATAATGTTAAATGATGCTACTGACGGAAGGGCATGGATGGAGCATGGTGTAAAAAAAGAACAGATTATGGCTAGAAACAAAAAAACACCGGATGGTTCCGTCAAAATATGGGATTATTTTGAAAATATAATTAATAAAAATGTAGAAAAAGGCAGAATTAAAGAATAGCCTTTAGGAGTAAATCTATGATTAAAGAAAGATATGATATTGCTATAGAAAGAATAAAAGAAATAATTACTGAAGATACAGTAGAAGAAAAATTTCTACCTTATTTTGTTGCAGCAGCACAGTTTATACTTAAAATAGATAATTTACTTGGGCTAATAGAAAGCAAAAAGATTGAAGAGTTGACTTTAGAACAGTTGACAGCTCTTAATAAAGATTTATATGAAGATGAAACGGAAATTGTATATGGAAAATGCTTCGCAAATCCTAAATTTGCAGTAGAAAAATTAGGAGAAGAATACGGACAGTTATTATGTTATGTATTTACAGCAAATAGAAATATGATTTCTAATGCATTTCAGGGTAAATTAGAAGAAATAACATTGAGAATGGAATTGCTTATAGAAATCTATAATCAATTTGAAGATAGAGAAAATCTTACAAAGAAATCAATTCACGATATGATTTATTCTTTTGAAAAAGATAATTCAGAAATTTTTATGACTAACAGAATAGATGAAATAATAAATCCTGAAAATGATTTTGCAGTTAAGATTGTAATGGAAAGTGATTTAGAAGATTTAAGATATTTATACAAATATGGTGAAAGCATTAGTGAAAATGAAATAGAAACAGCTAAATTCTTAAACACACTTTCACAGGAAAAAATAGATAAAATTGCAAGTGTTTATACAGAAGGATATAGACTGGGGTTTATAAATACAGGAAAGGATTTATCTATTAAAAGTGCAGTAGACATAAGATATTATATTGGATTTGAAAGAATAATCCGTGCGGCCATAAAGCAGTTTGAAAATATGGGCTTAAAACCGGTTATTTATAAAGGAGGATATGAATCTACCAAGATAAATAAGCAGTATTGGTTTGACCATAAGTTTGATGATGCATTATTCTTTGACAAAGGTTATGTACAAAGAAAGTTAGAGGTTGCAACTACAGCATTTGAAAATAGAAAGAAAATAGCAGCACTTATGGCAGGACCGGCGGTTATAGAAGTATTTGGAGAAAATCCATTTGAGCCGGAAAATAAAAAAGAAGCTTTACAGTTAAGCAAGGAGCAACAGAAATTAAAAGTTGAATATGCAAGAGAATATACTCAGATAGTTCAAAAATATATTAAGGGCGATGAGAGAAGCTTTACGATTATTGCGTTTCCACTTCCTGAAATTGGAATGGATTATGAAGAGTTATTTGAAGAGACAGTTAAAATTAACTGCTTAGATCAGGATAAATATCGCAAGGTGCAGCAGAATATAATTGATGCTCTTGATAAGGCAGATTTCGTAAGGGTAGAAGGAAAAGGAAGCAATAAGACATATATTACGGTTAATATGCATGAATTGAAAAATCCTGAAAAAGAAACTAATTTTGAAAACTGTCTGGCAGATGTAAACATTCCATTAGGAGAAGTGTTTACTTCGCCAAAACTTACAGGAACTAACGGAGTGTTACATGTGAGTCAGGTATATTTAAATGAATTAAAATATAATGATTTGGAAATTACATTTGAAAATGGATGCATAAAAGACTATACATGTAAGAATTTCGATACTGAAGAAGAAAATAAAAAGTATATAAAAGAAAATGTTATGTTTAATCATGACACTTTACCTATTGGAGAATTTGCCATAGGAACAAATACAACAGCTTATGTTATGGCAAATAAATACGATATAGTATATAAACTTCCAATTTTAATAGTGGAAAAAATGGGACCTCATTTTGCAGTAGGTGATACGTGCTACAGTTGGGAAGAAGATGTTAAGACATTTAATCCTGATGGAAAAGAAATTGTAGCAAAGGAAAATGAAATCTCAGCTTTAAGAAATGAAGATTTGTCAAAAGCATATTTCAGTTGTCATACAGATATAACGATACCTTATGACGAACTTGGAGAAATTACAGCCGTAACTAAAAATGGTGAAGAAATTGTCATTATAAAGGATGGAAGATTTGTTCTTCCGGGAACAGAACTTTTAAATGAAGCTTTTGATAAATAAAATAAGCATAAAAATGGGAATAAATGTAATAAAATTGTTAATTTAGTACCCCATTTATTGACGTGATAAGTCTTAACAGTTACAATGTAAGTGTTTTTATGATTTAAGAAGCTAGGATTGTGGGAGTGCATAGCACGGAACAATCCGTAGGCATTATGATTTAATACAATACTATAAGAAATTATGAAGGAGAAGAGCAATGGCAAAAGTAGCAATTGTAATGGGCAGCGATTCAGATCTGCCGGTAATGAGCAAAGCAGCAGATTTTCTTGAAGAGATGGGAATTGATTATGAAATGACAATCATCTCAGCACACAGAGAGCCGGACATCTTTTTTGAATGGGCTAAGGGTGCAGAAGAAAGAGGAGTAAAAGTTATTATTGCAGGAGCTGGTAAGGCAGCTCATCTTCCGGGCATGTGTGCAGCTTTATTCCCTATGCCAGTAATAGGTATACCAATGAAAACATCAGATTTAGGCGGAGTAGATTCATTATACTCAATCGTTCAGATGCCATCAGGTATCCCGGTTGCAACAGTTGCTATTAATGGTGGACAGAATGCAGGTATTCTTGCAGCAAAGATACTTGCAACATCTGATGCACAGTTGCTTGAAAAGTTAAAAGCATATACAGAAAAAATGAAAAAAGACGTTGTAGCAAAAGATACAAAGTTGAAAAAAGTAGGATATAAAAACTACTAAAATTATATTAAAGGCGTAACGGTATTATGTTTTAATATAACCGATACTATATTTATAAAAGAAAAATAAAAAACATATTTATTATAATTTGTTTTTACATTATATGATTAAAAATGATTTAAGAAACCATTTGAAAGTAAGAGGAGAAAAGAATTATGGATTACAAGAAGGCAGGCGTTGATATCGAAGCAGGTTACAAGTCAGTTGAACTTATGAAAGAGCATGTAAAAGGAACTATGAGACCTGAAGTTTTAGGAGGTCTTGGAGGATTTGCCGGAGCTTTCAGTTTAGATTCTATTAAGAAAATGGAAGACCCTGTTTTATTATCAGGAACTGATGGATGTGGAACAAAAGTACAGTTAGCTTATATTATGGACAAACATGATACAATCGGTATTGACTGTGTTGCAATGTGTGTAAATGATATTGCATGTTCAGGTGGAGAACCACTTTTCTTCCTTGATTATATCGCATGTGGAAAGAACTATCCTGAAAAGATTGCTACAATCGTAAGTGGTGTTGCAGAAGGATGTAAACAGTCAGGAGCAGCATTAGTTGGTGGTGAAACAGCAGAACATCCGGGACTTATGCCTGAAAATGAATATGATTTAGCAGGATTTGCAGTAGGTGTAGTAGATAAAAAAGATTTAATTACAGGAGAAAATATTAAGCCGGGAGATGCATTAATTGGTATTGCGTCATCAGGTGTACATAGTAATGGATTTTCTTTAGTAAGAAAAGTGTTTGAAATGTCAGAAGAATCACTTAATACATATTATGATGAATTAGGAAAGACATTAGGAGAAGCTTTACTTGCTCCGACAAGAATTTATGTTAAAGCATTAAAGAATGTTAAAGATGCAGGAGTAACAATTAAGGGATGCAGCCATATTACAGGTGGTGGATTCTATGAAAATATTCCAAGAATGCTTCCTGATGGAGTAAAGGCAGTTGTAAAGAAAGACAGCTATGAAGTACCTGCAATTTTTAAACTCCTTGCTAAGACAGGAGATATTGCAGAAGAAATGATGTACAACACATACAACATGGGTATCGGTATGGTATTAGCAGTTGACCCTGCAGATGTAGAAAAGACAATGAAAGCATTAGAAGCTGCCGGAGAAACATGCTATGAAATCGGAAAGATTGAGGCAGGAGAAAAAGGAGCAGAATTATGCTAAGAGTTGGGGTTTTAGTTTCAGGTGGAGGAACAAACCTTCAGGCAATCATTGATGGAATTAAGAATAAAGTAATTACAAATACAGAAATCGAAGTAGTAATAAGCAACAAGAAAGATGCATATGCGCTTGTAAGAGCAAAGGAAAATGGAATTAATGCAGAATGTATTTCACCTAAGGATTTTGCTGAAAGAAAAGATTTTAATCAGGCGTTAATTGATACTTTAGATAAGTATAAATTAGATTTAATCGTTCTCGCCGGATTTTTGGTTGTATTACCTCCTGAAATGATTTCAAAATACAGAAACAAAATTATAAACATACATCCATCTCTTATTCCATCATTCTGTGGAAATGGTTTTTATGGATTAAAGGTTCATGAAAAAGCATTAGAAAGAGGTGTTAAGGTAACAGGAGCTACAGTTCATTTTGTAGATGAAGGAACAGATACAGGTCCTATAATTTATCAGAAGGCGGTAGACATTTTACCTGGAGATACACCTGAAGTACTTCAGAAAAGAGTTATGGAACAGGCTGAATGGAAGATTATGCCACAGGCAATTAATGATATTGCTAATGGCAAAATCAAAGTTGTAGACAATAAAGTAATATATCAGTAGACAATATAAGGAGAATACAATGAAAGTATTAATTGTTGGAAGCGGTGGAAGAGAACATGCCATTGCAAATGCAGTAGCAAAGAGTTCAAAAGTTGATAAGATTTATTGTGCACCCGGCAACGCAGGAATTGCAGAATATGCAGAATGCGTAAATATTGGTGCAATGGAATTTGATAAGTTAGTTTCATTTGCAAAAGAAAAAGAAATTGACCTAACTGTAATTGGTATGGATGATCCGTTAGTAGGCGGTGTTGTAGATGCTTTTGAAGCAGAAGGTTTAAGAGTATTTGGACCAAATAAGGCAGCAGCTATTTTAGAGGGCTCAAAAGCGTTTTCTAAAGACTTAATGAAGAAGTACAATATTCCAACAGCAGGATATGAAAATTTTGATTCTCCTGAAAAAGCATTAGAATATTTGGAAACTTCAAAATATCCAATTGTATTAAAGGCAGATGGACTTGCTTTAGGAAAAGGTGTATTAATTTGCAATACAAAAGAAGAAGCAATTGAAGGCGTAAAGAGCATAATGCTTGATAAGAAATTTGGCTCAGCCGGAAATACAATGGTTGTAGAGGAATTTATGACAGGAAGAGAAGTTTCTGTTTTATCTTTTGTTGATGGGAATACAATAAAGATAATGACAAGTGCTCAGGACCATAAGCGTGCAGGAGATGGTGACACAGGTCTTAACACAGGAGGAATGGGAACATTTTCACCAAGTCCTTTCTATACAAAAGAAGTTGATGAATTCTGTAAGAAATACATTTATCAGGCTACTGTTGACGCTATGAAAGCTGAAGGAAGAACATTTAAGGGAATTATCTTCTTTGGATTAATGATTACAGAAGACGGACCAAAGGTATTAGAGTATAATGCAAGATTTGGTGACCCGGAAGCACAGGTAGTTCTTCCAAGAATGAAAAATGACATAATTGATGTATTTGAAGCGTGCATCGACGGAACACTTGATAAGATTGATTTACAGTTTGAAGATAATGCAGCTGTATGTGTAGTTCTTGCAAGTGACGGATACCCTGTAAGTTATGAAAAGGGATTTGAAATAAAAGGACTAGATACATTTAAGAATAAAGATGGATATTATGTATTCCATGCAGGAACAAAGTTTGATGACAATGGAAAGATTGTAACAAACGGAGGACGTGTATTAGGCGTAACTGCAAAGGGAAAAGATTTAAAAGAAGCCAGAGCAAATGCATATAAGGCAACAGAGTGGATAGATTTCGATAATAAGTATATGAGACATGATATTGGAAAGGCTATCGACGAAGCTTAAAAGTAAGGGAAAGAGATGAAAAAAATATGTGAGAAAGGAAAATTGCAAATCATATAAGCCTTTGATTTGCACCTTTTAAACACAAGATGTTTGTGATTAAAGGAATGGGTACAAATAATGAGAAAAAGTAAATCATTATTATTAAGTTTAATTGTGGCTGCAGGATTGACAACATTAATGGGAGCAAATGTTTTTGCAGATTCTTCTTTAAAAGAATTGACAGTTAATGGGAAAACAGATTCAGGTGACAGTACGGTAGTAAATTTAAGCCCTTCATTTTCAGAAGATGTAACTGATTATGAAGCTACAGTAAAAAACAGCGTGAAAAAATTAGACGTTAAAGCCGTCGCAAATGAAAGTTCAGCAAATGTAAAAGTCTCATGGGACACATTAGATGAAGGCGACAATAAGACATATGTTGAAGTAACAGATTCAAATGGTCAGAAAACTACATACACAATTAAAACAAAAAGACTTACTACAGATGAGGAAGAAACTTATAAAGAAGATACAGAAACTAAAAAAGATAGTGGAATTAAGGTTACTGTTAACAAAACAGAATTGACTATATCTTCAAAAATTAAAAAAAGTGATATTCCTGAAGGATTTGAAGAAAGCACATTTACATATAATAAAAAAGAAGTGCCTTGCATTGTAGGTAAAGTTAAACAACTCACAGCAGTCTATATGACAAATGAGGAAGAAGGCATAGCAGGATTTTATATTTATAATGAAAAGAAGGATACCTTTTATCCGATGAGAAACATTCTTATCAAAAGTAGAATGTACACTGTAGTAAGACCGGAAAAAAGAGATTCATGTCTTAAAAATTATACAAAAAAAAGAATAACAATTTATGACCAGGAAGTCAGTGCATGGGAACTTGATTCAGAAGAAAAACTGTATCTTGTATATGCAATGAACTGGGATGGAGATATAAATCTTTATTGTTATGATGATCAGGAAAAGGTATTCCAGAGATACATAGCTACAAGTGATGTTAACACACAGCTTGAGGCAGCAAATACTGCATACGGAAAATTACAGGATAAGTATAATAGCATTGTTGACAGATATAATATCTTAGTGAAAGTAATTGCAGGATTAATTATTTTAATCGTTATTCTTATATTTGCAGTTTTAAATCTTATATTGTCAAATAAGACAAAAAAAGTAAAAAAATCAAAAGACGAAGAAATTAATAATTTTGGAATCAATGTAGAAGGTCAGAATGATGATGTTAAAGCAGATGATTCTGAAAACAAAGAAAATCCTGAGACTACAGATAGTGATGATACTACAGAAGAAACTCATGAAAAGACAGAAGAAGATGAAATAGAAGAAGCTATTTCAGAAGTAAATGAGGATTTAAAATTAGCTGTGGCAATGGAAACAGGTATATTTGACGATACAGATGAACAGAATGAAGATAATGATGCTGATAATGGAATCAATATCTTAGAAGAAACAAATGAAATCGAAGAAAATGAAAATAGTATTCTGATGGAAAATGAAAAAGACATTCAGACAGAGAGTGATAAGAAAGACAGCACAGTAAAATCAGATGATGATGATGAAGATTTTGTTTTCGTAGATTAATAACAAAATAGCAAGGATCCGGAGTGTTGCAAGATGTAGCTTTCGGGTCCTTTCTGACATATAATAATGGCATTTGCAAAAAAGACACAAACGCCTGATACGATGAAAAAGAATAGGAGGGAAGCAATGGAGGACAAAAAATACACAAAACAGACTTTACAGGCTTTAGAATATGCAAAAGATATTGCTGTATATTTTGAGGCTGATTATATAGAAACAGAGCATCTTCTAGGTGGGCTTGCAAAGGTTACTGACGGTGTCGCTGCGAATATATTATACAATTATGAACTTGAAGCTCACGATATAATCAGGGCAATAGGCGAAGACATTACAGAGGAAGATATTTTAAAGACTAAGAGAAGAATATCAAGAAATAATTTGAAATTTACATCACGAAGTCAGAGTGTTTTAGATAGAGCAAAACTCGAAGCAGGAAGAATGGGAGTAAATGAAGTCGGTACAGAGCATGTTTTACTAGCAATAATTGCTGACTCAGAATGTCAGGCAAATAGAATGTTAACAAGTTTTGGACTAAATTTAAAGAATTTATGCATAGATATTTTAAAACTTACAGATAGAGACCCAAATGAGTTTAGAGCTTATGTTAAGCAGGGAAGAAAAGAGCCGGTCAGAAGATCGAATGTGCCTACATTAGAACAGTTTGGAAGAGATTTAACAAGAGATGCACATGAAAAGAGATTAGATCCTGTAGTAGGAAGAGAAACAGAAATCCAGAGAGTTATCCAGGTTTTAAGCAGAAGAACAAAGAACAACCCATGCCTTATAGGTGAACCGGGTGTAGGTAAGACAGCAATCATAGAAGCAATTGCACAGAAAATTGAAGCAGGAGAAGTTCCTGAAACAATGCTTGATAAGAGAATATTTATTCTTGATTTGACTAGCACGGTTGCCGGATCAAAATACAGAGGTGAATTTGAGGAAAGAATTAAGAGGATAATAAGTGAAGTTCAGGCAGCAGGCAATATTATTCTTTTTATTGATGAAATTCATACAATCATAGGGGCCGGAAGTGCAGAAGGCTCTATGGATGCTTCAAATATATTAAAGCCATCACTTGCAAGAGGTCAGATACAGATAATTGGAGCAACAACAATAAATGAATACAGAAAAAATATCGAAAAAGATGCAGCATTAGAAAGAAGATTTCAGCCTATAATGGTGGATGAACCATCAGTAGAAGATACAATTACAATTTTAAATGGTTTGAAAGAGACTTATGAAAAATATCATAACGTTGTAATCTCAGAAGAAGGAATTGATGCAGCAGCAAAATTATCTGAAAGATATATTAATGACCGATACCTTCCTGACAAGGCAATTGATTTAATTGATGAAGCATGTGCAAAGGCAAGACTTAAAGGAACACCAAAAACAAAAGCAGTTATTAATGCTGAAAACAATGTGGAACTTTACACAAATATGTTGGAAGACTCCATAAAGAAGGGTGACTTTAAGACGGGAAGCGAAGCTAAGATTAATTTAGACAAAGCAATGACTAAGTTAGATAAAGTTACTGAAAAATGGAACACAAATAAATATGAAAATAAATCTGTAATAGGTGAAAGTGAAATAGCGGAAGTTGTTTCAATGTGGACCAGAATTCCGGTAAGCAAATTAACAAAAGATGAGACAAAGCGTTTGATTAAATCAGAGGAAGTTCTTCATAAGAGAGTGGTAGGTCAGGATGAAGCAGTAAAAGCTGTAGCCAAGGCTGTACGAAGAGGAAGAGTTGGATTGAAAGATCCAAACAGACCAATTGGTTCATTTTTGTTTTTAGGTCCTACAGGTGTAGGAAAAACAGAATTGTCAAAAGCACTTGCAGAATCTGTATTTGGTTCAGAAGAAGCAATTATCAGGGTAGATATGTCTGAGTACATGGAAAAGCACAGCGTTTCTAAAATGGTAGGTTCACCTCCGGGATATGTAGGATATGATGAAGGTGGACAATTAAGCGAAAAAGTAAGAAGAAATCCATATTCAGTTATACTATTTGATGAAATTGAAAAAGCACATCCGGATGTATTTAACATATTACTTCAGGTACTTGACGATGGTCACATTACTGATTCTAAAGGAAGAAAAGTAAGCTTTAAAAATACAATTCTGATTATGACAAGTAATGCAGGTGCTTCAAGAATTATGGAACCTAAAAAATTAGGATTCAATTCAGAAGAAAATGAAAAACAGGATTATGAAAAAATGAAAGCAAATGTCATGGAAGATGTTAAACGAATTTTCAGACCTGAATTCATAAATAGAATTGATGATATTATTGTGTTCCACAGTCTTGGAAAGAATGAAGTAGGAAAGATTGTAAACATCATGCTTAACCAATTTAAACACAGAGTAAAAGAGCAGATGGATATAGATATCAAATTTGCTGATTCTGCTAAGAAGTATATAACTCAGGAAGGATTTGACAAGAAGTATGGGGCAAGACCACTCAGAAGAATGATTCAAAATAAAATTGAAGATACATTGTCAGATGAAATATTAAATGGAAATGTTACAAATGGAGACAGTATTACTATTTTAGTTAGAAATAAAGAGGTTATTATTCTAAAGAAATAATTGAACAAATGGTGATAAATTTGTAATAAAAATTTAATAAATTATATACGACTTTAGGAAGAAAAAAACGGACAAGTATGTTATAATGAAAAAAACATTAGGACGCCTGACGGAATTAACGGGCGAAAGTAACAGGAGGATAAGATGGCAGTAGTAAGCGAATTGATTAGAAAAGAAAGCGATGGTTCTATTAGCTTTGGTGATTATACATTAGATAAGAAGACAAAGCTTGCAGATTTTGAAGTTGCAGGTGATATGTACAAAGTAAAGACTTTCAATGAGATTACTAAATTAGAAAGAAACGGAATGTTTGTATATGAATCAACACCGGGAACAGCAGTAAATGCATTCAAAGCAACAGCTGATGAAGTAAGTTTCTTTGTTGAAGGATTAGGACAGACTCAGATAACACTTGAATTAACAGCAGAAAAAGAATATGAAGTTTTCATCAGCAACAGAGCAGTAGGAAAAATGAAAACTAATTTAGGCGGTAAGCTTACAATTAGTGTAGATGCTGATAAAGAAGCTGTAACACACGTAAAAGTTGTAGCAATTTAATAATCAATAAGCACAATAATAAAATAAAAATAAACTAAAAAAGTGTCAAACAACATGGCACTTTTTTTGTTATACGCAATGAGCCAAATACTATCTGCTTTTTGCTTGCAAAAAAAGCAGATAGTATTTGGCGAATGCATAATCACTGAGAAGAAGCGAAGCGGATTCGAAGTGTTATGTACGGCAAAGCCGTGCGTATAACAAAAAAATAAGATAAAGAGTCGGCGAATGCATAATCACTGAGAAGAAGCGAGAGTTTTAAAGCCCGGAAGGTGAAGCAGGATAAATTTGAATAAAGAGCATTTGCCGCCGTCGGTTCAAATCTTCCGCCATATTCTGACAGAAACCAATGGTTTCGAAGTCAGAATGTGGCGGAAGATTTAGAACCGCTACGAGCGGCAAGCAGCGCGAGCGTACTTTATTCAAAATTATCCTGCTTCACCCCCGGAGAATGAAAAAGGAGAAATATGGCAAAAGGAAAGACAACAGCATTTTTTTGCAAAGAATGCGGATATGAAACAAGCAAATGGTTAGGACAATGTCCGGGATGTAAAGAATGGAACACATTTGTAGAAGAATTAGTCACAAAGAAAACAAAGGGACTTACGGGAAGAAATATACTTGAAAGTAAACCGGTAGCAATAAATGAAGTTGATGCAGCAGATGAAGAAAGAATTTCAACAGGATTTTCTGAATTAGACAGAGTATTAGGTGGGGGTATTGTGCCTGGAGGAATGGTACTTGTAGGTGGAGATCCGGGTATTGGAAAATCAACGTTATTGTTGCAGGTATGCAGAAACCTGTCAAATGATGGAAAAAAAGTGCTTTATATATCAGGTGAAGAATCAGTTAAGCAAATAAAATTAAGAGCAAACAGAATAGGAAAATTTAATGACAAAATGCTTCTTTTGTGCGAAACAAGTCTTGACACCATAGAAGAACAGATAAAAGTATGTAATCCGGATATTGTTGTTATTGATTCGATTCAGACAATGTATCGTGAGGAAGTAGGTTCGGCACCGGGAAGCGTAAGTCAGGTAAGAGAATCTACAAATGCTCTTATGCAGGTCGCAAAGGGAAGTACAATTCCAATGTTTATAGTAGGTCATGTAACAAAAGAGGGGGTTGTGGCAGGACCAAGAGTGTTAGAGCATATGGTAGATACAGTTCTTTATTTTGAAGGAGACAGACATGCTGCTTACAGAATTATAAGAGGTGTAAAGAATAGATATGGTTCTACAAATGAAATAGGAGTATTTGAAATGAGAAGCGAAGGATTAGAGCAGATACTTAATCCTTCAGAATTTATGCTTGAGGGAAGACCTACAGATGCTTCGGGTTCAGTTGTAGCCTGCCTCATGGAGGGAACACGTCCTATTTTAGTGGAAATACAGGCACTTCTAACAAGAAGCAATTTTGGTATGCCGAGAAGAACTGCGGTGGGAACTGATTACAACAGAGTAAATCTTTTGATGGCAGTTTTAGAAAAAAGAATAGGTATTCAAATGGGAGATTTTGATGCTTATGTAAATGTTGCAGGAGGAATGAAAATATCTGAACCTGCACTTGATTTGGCACTTGTAATGGCTATGCTATCAAGTTATAAAAACAGAGTCATTGAAGCTGATACAATATTTTTTGGTGAAGTAGGTCTTGCAGGTGAAATAAGAGCAGTTGCAATGACAGATCAAAGAGTTGCAGAAGCAAAAAAATTAGGATTTAAACGCTGTGTTCTTCCAAAGGTATCAATAGATAGCTTAAAAGATACTAGTGGAATAGAATTAATAGGCATTAGCAATGTAAAAGAAGCACAGGATTTAGTTTGAAGTAACTAAAAGAGTTAATAAGGCAAAATTTATAGAATAAAAGTTAAAATTATAAATTAGCAATATATACGATAGAAATTAATAATTAATTTTGAAAAAGATATTAATTAATTACTAAATATATAATAATATTAGTAAATTGTACTCGAAATTTTGATATAATAAAGTTGAGTAGTATCATTTATTAATTTATAATATTAGTATATTTATAAATTATGCAAAACTAAAGAAAAAGGAGAAAAATATGAATTTAAAACGAGTAATGGCACTTGTTCAAACAGTTGCTATGGTTACAACGTTAACTGTAGGAATTTCATTTGCAAGTACAGAACAGACAGAGGCTGCTGATAATATACAACTTAGTTCACCAATTGAAATATCAGCACAGGAAAATGAAGAAGCAGAATACGAATTTTCAGTAAGTGAGACAGGTTACTATAAAATTTATAGCGAAATATGTGAATATGAATTTTATGGAACTTTATATGAAAAAGTTAATGGCGAATGGAAAATGCTAATAAATGATGAGGACACTCATACGAACAGCAATTTTGTTATTAAATATGCATTCCATGCTGGAACAGATTATAAAATAAAGGTAAGAGAAGCTGAAAACCAGCAATTTAATGCAACCGTATATGTAGAAAAATGGGAACCTGATGTAATAGGTGTAAGGTCAAAAAATATATATTGCAACGTTGGCGATGATATCGAATTAAAACCATACTTAGTAGTAGAAAACGAACAAGTTGTTGAAGATTTAGGTGTTGAAGGAATAACTTACAAATGGTTTATGGGTGGAAATGATGAAAACATTATATCAACAGATAGTTCATATATAGTTAAAAATATCACATCAGATCAAATGGAACCAATAGGTTATTTGGATATAGGATGCACAGTAAGTAAGAATGGTGAAATGTTAGATTCAGTATACTTTAGTGCAAACGATATCGAGTATACATATGAAGTCGAAAAGACTGTTGTATATGTTGATAATGGAGATAGTGTTGCTTTAGCACCAACAATTACAGACTATTATGGAAACAAAGTGGATATTAACGATTCTAGATTTACTTATAAATGGTATCAGGAAGGTAATGAGGAGTGTATCAGCACACAACCAACATACAATTTCACGGGTAAATTTGATAACATTGCTACAACTAATATAGAATGTGGCGTATACAAAGATGGCAGGTATGTTGGAGGTGCATGGTTTAATATTATAGATAAGCAGTGCGCATATGATTTTGAGGAAGGTATTGTGTATGCTCATAAAGATGGAAGCGCAATGCTTGCACCTACAATAATTAATTCGTTAAATAATAAAGTTGTAAAAGATCCTGAAGCAGAAGGTTTGACAATGGAATGGTATAAGATTACAAGAGTTAAAACAGGAGAATATGAGTATAATTATACTGATCCTGTAAAAGTTGGCTCAGGATTCCATTATGCTATTGACAAAGTGAGCTCAAGTGACTTTTATTTAAATGATGAAAAAGAGAGTGCTTATTTTGAAGCAAGATTATATAAAGAAGGCAAGTTAATTTATATTAAAACTTTTGAAATATATGATGTTGATGAATTAGAAGAAGAAAACGTTGAATTATATCAGATTGTTCGTACACAAGCTGGAAATACAGTTAATTTAGTACCTGAGATTTATAAACACGGAAATTATATAGAAAGCGATGAAACATATCAATTTACATGGGCAAAAAATGTAGATGATAAATATATTGAGATTGAAAATGATAATAAGCAACTTGTAGTTAATGTTTCAGAAAATGATATATTTAAAGATAATAACAATACTTTTTATCGATGCTTTATATATAAGGACGGTGAATATATTAGAGAAGCAAGATTTGTAATTTTATCAACGGATGATAACAATACAGGGGCAATAACTAAACCGGTAACACCAGAGGTAACAACACCTGAAGTAACGACTAAAACACCAGAGGCAACAACACCTGAAGTAACGACTAAAACACCAGAGGCAACAACACCTGAAGTGACTAATAAAACACCGGAAACAAATGTGCCTGAAACAACAACTAAATCATCTGAAATAAATTCAACTGAAGCAACAACTAAGGCGGTGGGAAATACTACAACACAGGCAAATGAATCATCGATAGCATCAACAACTGAAGCACTGGTTGCTTCAACAGAAACAAAAGTTGAAAAAACTAAAGCAACAGTTAAGACAACAAAAAATGCTGTTAAAATATCTCTTAAGAAAGTTAAAAATGCAAATGGATATGAAATTCAAATATCTAATACAAAGAAATTTAAGAATAAAGGACTTATAAAGAAAACAGTTAAAGGTAATAGTGCAATTGTTAAGAAACTGAAAGGAAATAAAAAATATTTTGTAAGAGTAAGAGCTTATAAAATTGTAAATGGTAAGAAAGTATATGGTGCCTGGACAAAGATACAAGCTGTAAAAACTAAAAAATAAAAAAGTATATACATAATTATAAATAAACCTGAAATTGATTTTAATTTTGCTAATAAATGTAAAGTGGAAGAATATATCAATTTCAGGTTTTTTATAAAAATATCTAAACAAAACAGTTGAGGAATGTCACATATTAATGTATAATATTTTGTACAGTTCTAAATAATATGCACATTATGCATTAAATTTGTGAACTTATAAAGTAACAAAACAAATAAATGAAGGGAGAGTACAATGAGACAAAATGTAAAACGAACAATTGCATTTGCTGAAACTGTAGCAATGATTGCAACATTGACAGTAGGAATTACATTTGGCAACGCAACACAAGTAAAGGCGGATATAACATCCAGAACAAATAATATTCATATTGATACTTCAATTCCAATTTCATCTCAGGGTGAAACAGTAGGTTATGAATTTACAGTTGAAAAAGATGGGTACTATATGTTGTACACACAGGGAGAGGATGATACATACGGAACTTTGTATGTAAAGGAAGGAACAACTTGGAAAGAACTTATCCATGATGATGATGGTGATGACGGCGATTCAAACAACTTTCTTTTAACAGCTACATTATATAAGGATAAAGAATATAAGATAGATGTTAGAGAATATGATAATAACAATTTTAGCACAGAATTATTTGCAACAGAATATACACCAATAATTAATGGGGTAAATTGTAGTTCTAATGTATATGCCAGGGTAGGTGATACAGTTGAATTGAAAACATATGCTGAAGATCAATATGGAAATCATATTGAGGATTTAGGAGATCTTGGAATAACATATAGATGGTATATGGAAGATGATGAGACAAGTAAAATTGACGAGTTAGGTACCGGAAGTTCTTATACAGTTAACAACGTAACGGAGCATATATTTAATGAAGTTACATACAAAGTTGATTGGCGTTATGGCGAATATAATGATACGCTTGAGTTTTATATATATGATATAGAATATTCTTATAAAATTAACTCAGATAATAGTGGCAATATATACGCAAGCCAGGGAGAATCTGTTTCATTAAATATTAAAGTTGAAAATTATAAAAAAGAAGAAGTTGACCCGGATGAAGAGGGAATTACTTGTACTTGGTATAAATGTAATGATGATGAAAGAAAAGAAATAGGAAAAGGAAAAAGCTATACAATTGATAGCGTTGAACAAAATGATTTCTATGATGAAGATTCAAATATAAGATATCGTTGTATAATCAAAAAAAATGATAAATTTATTGATGCAACTACATTTTATATTTACGACAGAGTTTATGCATATGAAACACAGAGTATATGGATAAGAACAATGGCAGGACAGAGTTGTATACTTGAAGCTAATGTTGCTAATGCAGAAACATATAATGAAGTTAATCCTGCAAATGAAGGAATAACTGTAAAATGGTATAAGTATACAGGAAAGAGATATTATGATAGTGGCAATGACGATTATTATTATGAATATGGTGATCCTGTGGAAGTTTCTTCAGATGGATTTATTTTATTAAACAATTTATCTGAAAAAGATTTTTATAGAAATGGCGATACAAGTACATATTGGACATATGCAATCTATAAAAACGGGAAAAAGATAGATGAATCAGATGCACATATTAGTAAAGAAGATGCTGATTTTTCAGGTGTTACTGAAATGAAAGTTGTATATGCAAATGAAGGAAGTTCAGCGACACTTGTTCCGGACGTTTACGAAAATGGAACAAAAGTATCATTAAATAAAAATTATATATGTGAATGGTCAAATGAAAAGGATGAAAATCTTGGAACAAAATTAGTTTATGACATAAGTAATGTAACAGCAGCTAATATTTATTCATATCAGAATCCTGTTTCCTATTATTGTGATGTTTATAAGGTAAGTTATGATGGAGATGGAGAGTATAGAGAGCGTATTGGATATACAAGATTTATTATTGTTAGAGGTAACTCACAGATAAATCAGCCAAATCAACCGAACCAATCAGGTCAGCCAACAACATTACCGGGACAGAATAATGTAACAACACCGACAACAAACAATACAGTAGGCAATGCAGCAAAAGATACAACAATTAAAGAGACAGTTAAAGGAAATGTTTTAAAAGCTGGTAAAGGAAGTATAAAGATTTCTATTAAGAAAATCGCAAAAGCAAAAGGATATCAGGTACAGGTTTCTACTTCAAAGAAATTTAAAAAGAAAGTAACAATTACTAAAATAACAAAGAAAAATAGCATTGTTATTAAGAAATTAAAGAAAAAGAAACAGTATTTTGTAAGAACAAGATCATATACAATTGTTAAAAAGAAAAAGAAATTTGGTAAATGGTCAAAAATAAAAGCTATTAAAACAAAATAGAAAAATGTTTATAAAGTAGTGTCGGTATAAAAGAAAATAATTAAATTTATTTTCGGAAATATATTAATGCCAATATGGCAAACTGAATTATAAACTTATAAAATGAAACCTTCAGTGTCATTTGAGCACTGAAGGTTTTTTACAAGGTGTTGTTTATGAAATTAAATTTAAATAAGTTTATGTAAAAATAAAAAATCGTGTTAAAAACACGATTTTTTATAACAGGGGTGGAAGGAATCGAACCCTCCTCTGGAGTTTTGGAGACTCTTATTCTACCGATGAACTACACCCCTAAAGGTTGCTGTGCGTTAAGCACTAGATATTTATATCACAAATAGAGAATATTGTCAAATAAAATATTGATAAAAGTGTTTTTACTAATTTGAATAAAAAAATAACACCTGCATATAAAATAAAGGGTTGCATAATAAAAACAGTTCAATTACAATGAGGAAGAAGAAAGAAGTCGTTAAATTCCTAATATAATTATATCAAATACCTTCATATTTTATTAGAGACCCCAATCAATTAACGAACTTCTTTAAAATAATGAGCGTTTGCAATCGAAAGATTTGTGAATGCTCATTTTCTTTTTGGTGTTGTTTTCTATTTAAATTATTGAGATTATATATTGTAAAATGAAAGATTAGATAATGAATGTTTTCTGTTTATATTATTACTTATCTCTAAAAAAATTTTACGTGAAGTTTATTTAAATAAAAGATTAGATAATACTAATATTTATTCTTATATTCTATGGAAAGAAAGTGCCAAATTTGATATTATATACATAGGGACTTTTAAGGAGAAAAAAAGAATGTACGATACTGTAGCATATATATACAAGGATTATCGAATCGAATTTAAAGAAGAAGGGTCTCAGGTTTGTGGAGAGGCTTTTTATCCGGGAGAGATATTACCGGTTGGAACAATTGCAGGACATTCATATAACTCTAAAGACGAAAATGATATTTCGCATATAAAGGACAATTCACTTCATATAGATATGCTGATTGTAAGCGAAAAGCATAATGGAAAAGGGGTAGGTTCAACCCTTATGAAGATGATGATGTTATATGTTGAAAAACGTAAATTTAAACATGTTACTACGAATCCAACACCAATAGATGGTAGGACAACAAAACAATTGGAGAAATTTTATCATAAATTTCATTTTAGTACGGGAATTATGATAAAAAGAATTGAATTTGTAGATGACAAAGATATGTTTGAGTTAGACCGTGACGAGAATAATGAAGAAGAATTCGAGACTCAGAAGATAAAAAATATTAACCATGATGTTGAAAAGGCTGTAAGCTCACAGAAGGCGGGTAGTTATAAGGAAGAAGAAGTTATCGAAGGACTTCAGCCTGTTGAGAAGATTGAACTTAAAGAAAATATACAGGCAGCGCTTAGAGTATTAGACGAGGAAACTCATAAGATAGAAATGAAAAAAGTTATGCTTGAAGAGATATCTAATGCGAATGGAATAGAAGAATCTTTATATGAGTCAGAACAGGATGTTGAATTAAAAGAAGAAGCTACTAATAAAAGAACGGCTTCTGATAATGCTAAAATATCTTTAAAACAAGATGACGATAAGAAAAAACAGGAACTAAAGACTGAATACAAGATAAGCGATAAATTGGAAGATGATCTTGCTAAAGAGGAAAAAGACGATTCTGCAGAGCATTTAGAAGAAAAAACGGGCTCAGAGGAAAAGGCAGCTTCACAAGTCAACCATATTCCTAATTCTTACAATATTGGTATATTGACAACAATTTATTATGTAGAGGAAAGATTGCCAAAGAAGAGCGATATTCTTGATATAAGCTCAAGATTTGTAGCACAGAAAGCTTATTTTGAACAGAAAGGTCACAAAGTTACTTCTGTTAATTCCATAGATTTAACAGAATTTAATGATGAGAGTTTTGATGTTGTACTTGCAGTTGAACCTATGGATAAATTAAAGACAAAAGAAGAACAGGTGTCATTTCTTAAAGAAGCATACAGAGTGTGTAAAGTAGGCGGAAGAGTTTTCGTTTCATTTACTTCTAATGATATGATGCTTGCAAATGAAATTTTAAATTACGATCCTGATTTTCTTAAATCTGAAAATGTAGACAAGAAAACAATGAAGATTCTTCATGGAAGCAAAACTACATTTACCATAGATGAGATGGAAGATGTAATTCATTCAAGCGGAATGGAATTTACAAAAAGATTTGCCATGGATGGAATTGGTTCTATGATGACTGAACAAATTGATGCAATGAATGATAGTCAGTTTAATAAATGGATGAGTTATCATTTATATGCGTGTGAGAAAGAGCATGGAATAGGATACAGTTCATCAATTGTTTATATAATTAAGAAAATAGACTTAAGTGTTTAGAATAATTAAGAAAAAGAACTTAACTAAAGATGAGAAAAATAGACTTAAATTCTTACAACTAAAATGAATTTAAGTGATTAGAATCATCAATAAATATCAAATATAAAATGCGGTGGTAGCGGTAATTTGCCTGCCACCGTATTTTATTACAAATTTTTCTGAAATAATTTTACAAACTTTAGTGTAAATTTTGGCAAAATACTTGTTTGATTAGTAAAAATAAAATATAATTAAAACGTTATTGGGAAAAACAAAGGAGAGGGTTTTATGTTAAGAAAACAATTATTTAAACAGGTAGCAGTCTGTGTTTTAGCTGCCGGAATGATTATGTCAAACATACCATGTACACAGGTTAATGGTATATACGCAAGTGTTGATGTTACAAATAGTGTAACAGTAAATTTAAGTCAAAAGATTCAGGTTGTAAGTGCAGATTCAAAAAGTGTTTTATACAAATTTGTACCAACACAGACAGACACATATGCTTTATTTAGTGAGGGAAATCAAAGTGTCCATTGCAACATCTTAAATTCCACAGGCGATGTAATATCTAATTTTTATCCAATGGATTCAGAAGGAATCAATTTTTGTACAAATTATGAAATGAAAGAGGGACAGGTTTATTATTTCCAGATAATAAGCGAGTCAGGAAATCCTTTAAACACAAGTGTTACGCTCAGAAAATATTCTGACGTTTCATTGAAAGTTGATTATTTGGGAGATAGTAAATCTAATCATGTAAAAATTCCTGTAATATTAGGAAAGCCTGTGACAGTTAGTTTAAATGCCAAGGTTACATCAGCAACAGGAACAATTACATATTCATGGTATGCATATGATAAAAATATGGATTTGACATATTTGCCAAATGAAAAAGGTGAAACGCTAACAATAAATCAGGTTAATGAGCAGAGCCCAATAGGATACAGATGTGTTGTTTCAAATGGAATCAATTCAGAAATATTTGAAATAGAACTTTTGTCAAATGTTTCAGTATCAGAATTTGAAAAAAATAATGAAGAGATTTTCTTGAATGATTCAAAGAAAGTGGCATTTAGAGAGAACGGGACTAAGCAGATGGTTTTTAAATTTGTGCCAAATACAGACGGACAGTATGCTATGTATTCTAGTGAATCAGAAGAAAATAACGGACCTGCGACACGTTGTGATTTATATGATGAAACAGGAAAGTACATTGATTATAATGAATATGGAAATGAAAAGAATTTTGTAGTTATCGACACTCTTGAAAAGGGAAAAACTTATTATTTTGTTATAAGTAGTAACGAACAAAACTACAATTCATTTAGAGTAACTTTGAAAAAGTCTGATGATGTTAAATTGAAAATTAATTATTCTGCAAATTATGATGTAGAAAATAACAGATATAATATTATCTGCAAAGAAGGCGAAAATATTTCAATAGGAATTGGAGCAATTATATCTTCAGATATTGGAACAATTACATATAAATGGTTCAATGGAAATTCTCTTATAGAGGGAGAAAATAATGCAACAATTTCTATAAATAATGCAAATTCAGACAACGCCGGATTATATTATTGTCAGGTATCAAATGGAATGGATACAAAAACATTTAAGATTTTGTTGACAGTAAATAAGGTTGAGGATGTTACAACAAAGCAGGAAGAGGCTACAACAAAGCAGGAAGAGGTTACAACAAAGCAGGAAGAGACTACAACAAAGGAAGAAGTCACAACAAGACTGGAAGAAACTACAACAAAGACAGAAACTACAACAAAGACAGAAACTACAACAAAGACAGAAACTACAACAAAGCAGGAAGAGGTTACAACAAAGCAGGAAGAGGTTACAACAAAACAGGAAGAGACTACAACAAAGGCAGAAGTTACAACTGTAGTAAACAATACACAACAGACAACAACTGCAACAACACAGACTACAACTAATAAAGCGAATACAACAACGGTAAATGGAACACAGCAAACGACACAGACATTAGACGCAGGCACACAGACAATTGTAGGAACTGGAAAAATAAAATCAGCTGTTAAGAAAGCAAGAGCAAAGAAAGTTGTTATTAAACTTAAAAAAGTAAATGGTGCTTCAGGATATGAGATAAAAGTATCAACATCAAAGAAATTTGCTAAAAAGACAACAAAAACAGTATATGCAAAGAAGTTATCTGTTACAGTTAAGAAGTTACAACCAAATAAAAAATATTTTGCCAAAGTAAGAGCGTATGTTATCGTTAATGGAACAAAAGTATATGGCAAATATTCAAAGGCTGTAAAGATTAAGTTAAAGTAAGACTTGAAAAATAAGTTGTATTGAAAACTAAATTGTAAATGTAAAATATTATATTTGAAGAGCTGTCGTATTTATGCGGCAGCTTTTTCTTAACCAAATTCAATCTAATTCAAAAAAATAGAGATTTTTTTGCAAGATTATGATAAAAATAGTGTATAAGTTAATGTACGTACAAAATCCTTAAGGAGAACAAAGAAGTGACAGATGAAAGAATTTTAAAGTTGCTGATAAATAAAGACGAAAAAGCTCTTTATAAATTATCAGGAAAATATGACAAGTTACTTAGTTACATTATTTCAAATATTGTGGGAAACAGACCGGAAGATGTAGAAGAATGCCTGAATGATACTTATTTTAAGGTATGGAAAAATGCACATAAAATCGATTTGAAAAAAGCATCACTTAAGACATATTTGAAATATGTAGCAAGAAATACGGCGATTAACAGAATAAGAGATTTAAGCAAAGATGAAATAATGCTTGAACATGGGGACGCGGAAGAAATGCTTAAAAATTATGTTTCCATAAGCAAAGGACCTGAAGACAGGGCAATGATTGAAGAAGATGTAAATTTGCTTAAAAATATATTAGATGATTTAAAACCAAGAGAAAAAGAATTGGTTATTAGAAAATATTTTTACATACAGAGTTCCAAAGTGATAGCGCAGGAAATGAATATGGAAGTTACTACGGTAGATTCATATTTATCAAGACTTAGAAAGAAAATGAAAAAGGAATTCCAGAGGAGAGAAGAAAGTTATGAGTAATCCAATAATTGAAAATGCGATTTTTGAAAGCAAGTTAATTGATTTATTTAGTAAAATAGATATAAGTGAAGTTGAAACAGATTATCCGGACGAAGATATTGAAAAGTTGAAATTTGAAGAAACACTATTTGAAAAATGGTGGAATAATAAAAAAGTAAGAAGAGTTACTGAAGTGGGTGTGCTTGCAGCATCCCTTACAACAGGAATAATTGTTGCAATCAGAGTTATCCACAAAAAAAGAAAAGCTGCGTAGCAATCAAAAAATAAAATTTTGCAAAAAAATTGCAAGGTTTTATTTTTTTTTGTGTATAAGTATATGTCCGCGTTAAAAAAGTGGAACAAAAAGAAAAGAGGAATTAAAAAATGGTAGAAAAGATTATTGAATTAGCAAAAGAAAATTTAAGTATTGATGGAGAAATTACAGCAACAAGTTCTTTCAAAGAAGATTTGGAAGTAGATTCATTAGACTTAATGGAATTAGTTATGGCATTAGAAGATGAATTCAATGTAGAAATTCCATCAGAAGAATTACAGAATATCAAGACAGTTCAGGATGTTGCTGACTATTTAACATCAAAAGGCGTGGAGGCATAAATGAAAACAAGAATAACAGAATTGCTTAAAATTAAGCATCCTATTATTCAGGGAGGCATGGCATGGGTGGCTGATCATCATTTGGCAGCTGCTGTGTCAAATGCCGGAGGACTTGGAATTATAGGTGCGGCAAATGCTCCAGCAGAAGTAGTTAGAGAGGAAATAAGAAAGACAAGAGAATTAACAGATAAGCCTTTTGGGGTAAATGTAATGCTTCTTAGTCCATCGGCAGATGAAGTTGCAAAAGTAGTTGTTGAAGAAAAAGTTCCCGTAGTTACAACAGGTGCAGGAAATCCTGAAAAATATATGGAAATGTGGAAAGAAGCAGGAATAACTGTTATTCCGGTTATTGCTTCTGTAGCGATGGCAAGAAGATTAGAAAGAACCGGAGTTGACGCGGTTATCGCAGAAGGATGTGAATCAGGCGGCCATATTGGTGAATCAACTTCAATGACTTTAATACCACAGGTAGCTGATGCGATAGAAATTCCTGTAATTGGAGCAGGTGGCGTAGGCGATGGAAGAGGCATGGCAGCAATGTTTATGTTAGGTGCTGAAGGAATTCAGGCAGGTACATGTTTCTTAGTGGCAAACGAAACAAATATTCATGAAAATTATAAAAATAAAGTTTTAAAGGCAAAAGATATTGACTCGGTTGTAACAGGAAGAAGCCATGGACATCCGGCACGTTCATTAAGAAATAATATGACAAGACAATATGTAAAAATGGAAAATGAAGGTGCAGGATTTGAAGAATTAGAATATCTCACATTAGGCTCGCTTAGAAAGGCAGTGCAAGATGGAGATACACAGAATGGCTCTTTTATGGCAGGACAGATAGCAGGACTTATACACGAAACAAAAAGCTGCAAAGAAATAATTGAAGAAATGGAAAATCAGGCAGAAAAACTTTTGAAATTATAAAAAATTAATTGAAATTTTTTGAACAAAAAAATAAAAGTAAGTGTGTATCAAATAAAAAACATGAATTATAACTCAAAGTTAGGAGGAAACATGGGAAAGACGGCATTTATTTTTCCGGGACAAGGTGCTCAGTATTTTGGAATGGGAAAAGATTTTTTTGATAAATATGAAGACAGTAAAAAATACTTTGAAGAAGCATCGAAGATTCTTGGATTTGATATGGAAAAGATGTGCTTTGAAGAAAATGAAGATTTAAACAATACACAATATACACAGGCAGCAATGTTTACAGTATGCGCAGCAATTTTACAACAGATTGAAAAAACAGGAGTAAAGCCTGACGTGTGTGCAGGATTAAGTCTTGGAGAATATGCAGCCCTTTATTCATGCGGAACAATTACATTTGAGGATGCGGTTTATCTCTTAAGAAAAAGAGGAATGTTTATGGATGAAGAAGTTCCGGATGGTAAAGGAACAATGGCAGCAGTGCTTGGAATGGATGCAGATAAAATTGATGATATTTGCAAAAATACAGAAGGAGAAGTGGCAGTTGCAAATTATAATTGTCCGGGTCAGATTGTTATAACAGGTGAAACTGATGCAGTAGAGAAAGCTTCAAAAACTTTAGCAGAAAATGGAGCAAAGAGAGTTTTGCCACTTAAGGTAAGCGGACCATTTCACTCTGCCATGCTAAAAGGGGCAGGAGATAAGCTGGAAAAAGAATTGAAAAATATTGAGCTTAAAGAACTTAAAATGCCATATGTGGCAAATTGTAATGCAAGTTACATATATGATAATTCACAAATAAAAGAACTTCTAAAAAAACAGATTTCAGCACCTGTAAAATTTATGCAGAGTGTTGAAAAGATGATAGATGATGGAGTTGATACATTTGTTGAAATAGGACCGGGGAAAACACTTTCTAAATTTGTTAAAAAAATCAATAAAGATGTAACGGTAATAAATATTGAAAAAGTGGATGATTTAGAAAAACTGAAAGGATTAGAAATATGTTAAGTAATAAAGTAGCAATTGTTACAGGAGCTTCCAGAGGAATAGGCGCTAAGGTGGCAAAGACATTTGCTGAAAATAACGCAGTTGTAATAGTAAATTATGCAGGCTCTAAGGAAAAGGCAGAAAATGTTGTTGACGAAATTATTAAATCAGGGGGAAAAGCAGAAGCTTATAAATGCAATGTAGCCTCATTTGATGAAGTAAAAGAAATGATGGAATATGTTGTAAAAACTTATGGAAGAATAGACATTCTTGTAAACAATGCAGGGATTACAAAAGATAATCTTTTGCTCAGAATGTCAGAACAGGAATTTGACGATGTAATAGATGTTAATTTAAAAGGAACATTTAATTGTATGAAAAATGTAACAAGACAAATGATGCGACAAAAAAACGGAAGAATAATTAACATGTCTTCAGTAGTTGGAGTTCATGGAAATGCAGGACAATTAAATTACAGTGCTTCAAAAGCAGGAATAATAGGAATGACTAAATCGCTTGCAAAAGAAATGGCTTCCAGAAATATAACTGTAAATGCAATTGCACCCGGATTTATTGAAACTGATATGACGGGTCAACTAGATGAAAATGTGAAGAAACAGATTTTATCAGGAATTCCGGCTAATTGTCTTGGAAATGTAAATGATATTGCACAGACGGCGCTGTTTTTGGCATCTAATGGAGCAAGATATATTACAGGACAGGTTATCGGAGTAGATGGAGGTATGGGAATTTGAAACGAAGAGTAGTAGTAACCGGATTAGGAATAATATCACCAATTGGTAATGACATAGATACATTTTGGGAAAATGTGAAAAAAGGAACAGTAGGAATCGGAGAGATAACAAAATTTGATACTACGGATTTTAAGGTAAAACTTGCAGCAGAAGTTAAAGATTTTGATGCTACAAAATATATGGATAAGCGCGAAGCAAGAAGAATGGAATTGTTTTCTCAGTATGCAGTAGCAGCGGCAAAACAGGCAGTTGAAGATTCAGGGCTTGATTTGGAAAAAACAGATAAAAACAGAATGGGTGTTTCTATAGGCTCAGGAGTTGGAAGCTTGCAGGCGATGGAAAGAGAACATAAAAAGTTACTTGAAAAAGGACCGGGAAGAATTAGCCCGATGTTAGTTCCGATGATGATTACAAATATGGCAGCAGGAAATGTGGCAATTCAGTTTGGCTGTAAAGGCAAGTGTTTAAACATCGTAACTGCATGTGCAACAGGAACACATTCGATAGGAGAAGCATTCAGATACATTCAGTATGGTGATGCAGATATTATGCTTGCAGGTGGAACGGAAGCATCAGTTTGCCCAATAGGAGTGGGCGGATTTTCAGCACTTACAGCACTTTCAACACAGGAAAATCCTTTAAGAGCTTCAATCCCATTTGACAAAGAAAGAAGTGGATTTGTTATGGGTGAGGGTGCAGGAGTTGTTGTATTAGAAGAATACGAGCATGCAATAAAGCGCGGAGCAAAGATATATGGTGAAGTTGCAGGATATGGAGCAACATGTGATGCATTTCACATTACATCACCTGCCGAAGATGGTGAAGGTGCAGCAAGGGCTATGATGCTTGCGATGGAAGATGGAAATGTAAAACCTGAGCAGGTTGAGTATATAAATGCACATGGAACAAGTACACATCATAATGATTTATTTGAAACAATGGCAATTAAAAAAGCATTTGGTGATAAAGCATATGATTTAAATGTAAATTCAACAAAGTCGATGGTAGGTCATATGTTAGGTGCAGCAGGGGCTGTGGAATTTATCGTATGTATCAAATCTGTTATGGAAGATTACATCCATAAAACAGCAGGCTTTAAAGTAAAAGATGAAAAATTGGATTTGAATTACACACCTGAGGCTGTTAATAGAAAAGTAAATTATGCCATAAGTAATTCATTAGGTTTTGGTGGACATAACGGCAGCATAATGGTTAAAAAATTTGAAGCATAATAGCTGAAAAAATAAATGATTATGATTATGAAAAGGAAATTAAAATGAATTATGAACAAATAGAAAAACTGATAGATAAGGTTAATAAATCAAAAATAACAGAATTATCAGTTGAAGAAGGAAATTTTAAATTAAATATAAAGGCAGAACAGAGCGTGGCAATGGCAGCTTTAACAGTTCCCGGCAATTTGCCTGATGCAAATGTAGAAACTATTAGAACTGTGGGCGTGAATGAAAATGAAGGACAAAGTGATGATTTAGAAGAAATAAAAAGTCCTTTGGTTGGAACGTTTTATGCGGCAAGAGCTGAGGGGGAAGAACCGTTTATTAAGGTGGGAGACAAAATAAAAAAAGGTCAAACAATAGGAATCATTGAAGCCATGAAACTAATGAATGAAATTAGTGCAACATGTGATGGCGTAGTTGAAGAGATTCTGGTTGAAAATGAAGATTTAGTAGAGTATGGACAGGTAATCGTAAAAGTTAGCAAATAAGAAACTATATTAATTAGAAGATTAGAAAAGTGAAGAATCGCTTTATAGAAATAATGAATCTTAAATGCTAAAAAAGTTGCGTATTTGCAACAGAATGGAGATTAATATGTTAAACACAAAGGAAATAATGGATATAATTCCTCACAGACAGCCGTTTTTACTTGTAGACAGAATAGAAGAAATGGAAGTAGGAAAGAGAGCAGTAGGAATTAAATGTGTAAGCTATAATGAACCGTTTTTTGCAGGACATTTTCCAGATCAACCTGTAATGCCGGGAGTGCTTATTATTGAAGCAATGGCACAGGTAGGAGCTGTCAGTTTATTATCAGACGATAAATATAAAGGAAAAACTCCTTTGTTTGGTGGAATTAAAAACGCTAAATTTAGAAGAAAAGTTGTTCCGGGAGATGTGCTTAGAATGGAAGTGGAAATGACTAGAGTGCGTGGACCACTTGGTATAGGTGAAGGAAAAGCGTATGTAGATGGAGAACTTTGCGCACAGGCAGAACTTGTATTTGCAATACAGTGAAAATGTTGTTAGTCGAAAAGGAGAAAGTAGATGTTTGAAAAAATTCTAATAGCAAATCGAGGCGAAATCGCTGTTCGAATAATAAGAGCTTGTAGAGAAATGGGAATTCAAACAGTGGCAGTTTGCTCAGAAGTAGATAAAGATGCACTTCATGCACAACTTGCGGATGAATGTGTGTGTATTGGTTCTTATAAATCAAAAGATAGTTATTTAAATATAGAAAAAATATTAAGTGCAGCAATTGCTACAAAGGCAGATGCGATACATCCTGGATTTGGTTTTTTATCAGAAAACAGCAAATTTGCAAAAATATGTAATGAATGCAATATAGAATTTATCGGGCCTTCAGTAGAAAGTATGATAAATATGGGAAATAAATCTATAGCAAGACAAACTATGATTAAAGCAGGAGTACCTGTAGTTCCAGGAACAAATGAGCCTCTTACAGATGCTTATCAGGGAAAGAAAATAGCTGACGAAATAGGTTATCCGGTAATAGTAAAGGCAGTTTCCGGCGGTGGCGGAAAAGGTATGAGGGAAGTAAGAAAAAGCGAAGATTTTGTAAAATTATTTGAAACTGCAAAAAAAGAAACAGAAATTGCCTTTGGTGATGACCAGATGTATATAGAAAAATTTGTGGAAAATGCAAGACATATCGAATTTCAGATTATAGGGGACAAATTTGGAAATGTATTACAACTAGGAGAGCGAGATTGCAGTATTCAAAGAAGACATCAGAAGTTAGTTGAAGAAACTCCTTCGGTTGTTTTAAAAGAAGAAGTAAGAAAGAAAATGGGAGAAGCGGCAATTAAAGCCGCAAAGGCTGCAAAATATTACAGTGCAGGAACAATAGAATTTTTGCTTGATAAAGATGGTGAACATTTTTATTTCATGGAAATGAATACAAGAATTCAGGTAGAACATCCTGTGACAGAAATGGTGACAGGAGTTGATTTGATAAAAGAAATGATAATGGTAGCAGCAGGTGAAAAACTTACAATGACACAGAACGATGTAAAACATTCGGGATGTGCAATAGAGTGTCGAATAAATGCAGAAGACCCTGACAATCATTTTATCCCATGCCCAGGTACCGTAAATGAACTTCATTTCCCGGGAGGAAATGGAATACGGGTAGATTCCGCATTGTTTCACGGGTACAAAATTCCTTCGTGTTACGACTCGATGGTGGCAAAAATAATAGTTCACGGTCACGACAGAAAAGAGGCCATTGAGAAAATGAGAAGTGCGCTAGGGGAAGTTGTAATTGATGGGATAAAAACGAATTTAGATTTACAGTATGAAATTATTAATTCAAATGAATTTGCCAAAGGGAATGCGCTGGAAATCAACAGACGTTTGGATGATAGAGGTTAAAAATCATTGCAATGAATAGTCATGTGCTAAAGACAATAAAAATTATGACGCCCGGGGATAGAGATAAAAATGGGTTGTAAAAATATGGACGCTTTGAAATCAGAGGTTAAAAAATGTTAAAAGAAATGTTGAAAAAAACTCCGAAAAGAATAGGAAAGAATGAAAGCAATAAGTCAAATGTTCCTGATGGAATGTTTATGCGTTGTCCAAAATGTAAGGAAATAATCTATTCTGAGGATTTAGTGGCAAATAAATATGTATGCCCAAAATGTGAACATTATTTCAGAATAAATGCAAAACAAAGAATTGAAATGGTGTTAGACAGGGGTAGCTTTGTAGAATGGGATAAGGAAATTGTAACGGACAATCCATTACAGTTTCCAAATTATATTGAAAAAATAGAAAAAGCACAAAAGTTAACAGGGCTTGATGAAGCTGTAATTACAGGAAAAGGAACAATTAAAGGAAAAGAAGTTGCGATTGGAGTAATGTCTGCGGATTTCATAATGGGAAGTATGGGAAGCGTAGTAGGAGAAAGAATTACAAGATTATTTGAGAAAGCAACTGAAGAAAAATTACCGGTTGTTATGTTTTGCTGCTCAGGTGGAGCCCGTATGCAGGAAGGCATAGTGTCTCTTATGCAAATGGCAAAAACGAGCCAGGCAGTTAAAAGACATGATGAAGCAGGACTTTTATATGTTTCAGTATTAACTGACCCAACAACAGGAGGGGTTACGGCGAGTTTTGCAATGCTTGGAGATGTAATAATTGCTGAACCGGGAGCATTGATTGGTTTTGCCGGACAAAGAGTAATTGAGCAGACAATTCATCAGAAACTGCCGGAAGGATTTCAACGGGCAGAATTTTTATTGAAACACGGATTTATAGATAAAATTGTGACTAGAACAAGATTGAAGAAAACATTGGAATTTCTCATTTTATCTAATTAAGCAAAGCGAAAGGGCATAGAAATGGAACAAATACTTACGCCATGGGAGCGTGTTAAAATAGCCAGAGATAAAGACAGACCATATAGTTTTGATTATATAAATGAAATATTTGACAGATTTTTAGAATTACATGGTGACAGATTTTATGGAGATGACGGAGCAATTGTAGGTGGAATTGGTGAAATCAATGGCAGCTATTTTACAATAATAGCTCAGCAAAAAGGAAGAAATGTAAAACAGAATATTACCAGAAATTTTGGTATGCCATCGCCTGAAGGATACAGAAAAGGAATCAGACTTATGAAGCAGGCAGAAAAATTTAACCGCCCAATTATTTGCTTTGTAGATACGCCGGGAGCATATCCGGGAATTGAGGCAGAGGAAAGAGGACAGGGAGAAGCGATTGCAAAAAGTATATTTGAAATGTCAGGACTAAAAGTTCCGGTTCTTACAATAGTTATAGGCGAAGGAGGAAGCGGAGGAGCTTTGGCAAATGCAGTGGCAAATAAAGTTTTAATGCTTGAGAATGCAATGTATTCAATACTTTCTCCTGAAGGATTTGCAACAATTCTTTGGAAAGACGGTTCAAGAGCGGATGAAGCTGCAAGCGTGATGAAATGCACATCTCATAAATTGCTTGAACTAGGTATAATTGATGGGATTATTGAAGAAGAACAGCAGGCATCACTTGAAAATGTAGATATAATAGCTGAAGAAATAAAAAAAGAAATTTTAAAGTTTGCTGCTGAGTACAAAGACAAAAATCCTGAATATATCAGAAATCAAAGATATGAAAGATTCAGGCAAATGTAATATATGAATTCAAAAACATAAATAGCAGAGTTGGAAAATAAAAAATCGAAAACATAAATAGTTGAGTTGAAAAAAACGGAAAAATGAAAACACTACACAAATTTAGGCAAACTAAATATGGAGATATAAATGAAATCATTAAAAATTGGAGAATTAGAGGCAAAAATTCCACTCATTCAAGGTGGAATGGGTGTTGGAATAAGTCTTTCAGGACTTGCCGGGGCAGTGGCGCTTGAGGGAGGAATAGGTGTAATAAGCACGGCACAAATAGGTTATAAAGAGCCTGACTGGGATAGAAATCCGATAGAAGCAAATTTGAGGGCAATAAAAAAAGAAGTAAAGAAAGCAAAAGAAATCAGTCAAGGTGGAATAATTGCGACGAATATAATGGTTGCGACAAAATTTTATGATAAATATGTTAAAGCTGCAATCGATGCAGGCGTTGATATGATAATATCCGGAGCCGGACTTCCACTCAATTTGCCTGAACTTGCAAGGAAAAGTAAAGTGAAATTAGCACCGATAGTTTCATCTAAAAAGGCTGCGCAAATCATATTTAGAAGATGGGAGAGAAATTATAACACGACTCCTGATTGCGTTATAGTTGAAGGACCAAATGCCGGTGGACATTTAGGATTTAAACCGGATGAAATTGAACAATATAATGTATGCCGAAATGACGAACCAGAAAATACAGACAAGTATAATAAAACAGAAACGAATAATATAAATGTATGCCAGAAAGCAAATTCTGTTAATTTAGAATTTGATAATAGAGCAAAAACAAAATTATACTCAGATGAAATAAAAGATATTATAGATTTTGTACACACATATGAAGAAAAATGTGAAAAAGATATTCCGGTTGTTGTTGCAGGAGGGATATATGATAAATCGGATGCAGATTGTATATTCGAATTAGGTGTATCAGGAATTCAGGTGGCAACTCCATTTGTCGCCACAAAAGAATGTGATGCCCATGAAAATTACAAGATGGCATATGTGAATTGTAAAAAAGATGATATTGAAATAATAAAAAGTCCGGTTGGAATGCCGGCAAGAGCAATAAACAACAAATTTCTTAAAAGGGTTAAGAAAGAGGGGAGAATTGCACCTATAAAATGTCATCAATGTGTATCTACATGCAACATGTTAGAGACACCTTATTGTATCACGGATGCTTTGATAAATGCCGTAAGTGGAAATGTTGATGAAGGCTTAATATTTTGTGGAGCGTATGCATATAAAATTAACGATATATCAACAGTAAAAGATATTATAAAAAATTACTTTTAAATATGCTATAAGCAGTAAAAGATGTTAAAAAAAATGGCTTTATAGGCAGTTAAATAGGCAATTTTAACAAAATTATTTTTCAACAGAACATACGGTTGTATTTTCTCACTGTTAAGATATAATTATGATGTGATAGGTCTGTATAGTAAGAAGAGTATACAAACTTATATCATTTTTTTACTTGAATTCTAATATACTTATGAAAAGAATATGGTGAGTGCGAATGGAGAACAACAAAAAAGACAGATACGAGAGTGTAAGTGGAAAAGGATACAAATCAAAGAAACCTGTAAAGAAGAGAAAAAGAAATAAGCCTGTTTTTTCTAATTTGAAAAAATATATAGGAATAGTTATAGGAATAGTATGCATAGCTTTGGTGGCAATATATGTAAATGGAACGGTTTATTATACAACTCATTTTTACAAGGGAACACATATTAACGGAATAGATGTATCTAAATTGACAGCAGATGAAGTTGAAAATGCTATAAAGGATTATGAACTTACAATTACTGAAAGAGGTAAAGAAAAGTCAGCTACATATATTGAAACTCTTGCAGGAAAAGATATTGATATGAAAGTAGTTTCAAGAGAGTCATTGGACAATCTTGTAAAAGAGCAGAATCAATTTGTTTGGTTTACTGCAACCGGTACAAATCATGAAGAGAAGCAGATGATAGAATATGATAGCGACAAACTTGCTGAATTTGTAAAGAACTTAAAAGGTTTAGATTCTAAATATGCTGATAAGCCGACTAATGCATCTATATCTGATTATAATAACGGATATACAATAGTTGAAGCTAAGCAAGGGAACTTTCTTAATAAAAAGAAAACAATTGAGTGCCTTGAAAATACTATTTCTTCTTTAAAAGAAAAAGTTGATTTGGATAAAGAAGGATGTTATCGCGTGCCTAAGATTGCATCTGACAGTGAACAGCTTACAACAGTTTTAGATCAGTTAAATAAATACACGGGAACAACAATTACATATAATTTTGGTGATACTCAGGAAGTCGTTGACGGAAGTGTTATTTCAGGTTGGCTTGTTGTTGATGGAAATAATGTTTCATTAAGTAAGGAAAAAGTTGATGAATTTGTTGACTCAATACGAAAGAAGTACGACACAATTTTCTCAAACAGAGAATTTAAAACAACATATGGAAAGACTGTAAAAGTTAGTGGCGGTGATTACGGTTGGTGGCTTAATACAGCTAAGGAATCTGAGGGCTTAATGCAGCAGATTGAAAATGGTGAAAGCGGTGAAAGAAAGCCTGTTTATTACCAGGAGGCTGCAAGTCATGGCAAAAAGGATTATGGAGATTCATATGTAGAAATTAATTTGACTTCACAACATTTGTTTGTATACAAAGATGGTCAGAAAGTTTTAGATACTGATTTTGTTTCAGGTAATATTTCAACAAATCATGGAACACATACAGGTACTTATGGAATTACATATAAGGAAAGATATTCAGTGCTTGTAGGTGAAACATATGAGTCAACAGTATCATATTGGATGCCATTTGATGAAGATATAGGAATGCATGATGCAATATGGAAAAGCCAGTTTGGAAGCAATTTCTACAAAACAGATGGTTCTCATGGTTGTATAAATCTCCCATATCTTACTGCAAAAAAGATTTATGGATATGTTGAAAAAGGAACTCCTGTAATTGTATATGAACTTCCGGGAACAGAATCCGGCTCAGTTACATACCAGAATTCTTCTGAAATTGCTCAGGCTGCAATTGAAGCAATTGATGCCATCGGCAATGTAACTAAGAACAGTGGCGATACAATAAAAGATGCAAGATATATGTACAACAAAATCAACTCAGATGCTAAAAAATATGTAACTAATTATGACAAGTTACAGGCAGCTGAGAAGAAATTTAAAGAATATAGTAATTAGAGTAGTATTATGGCAATTGCTATTTTAATATAGGAGTTAAAGCAACATAATGGAAATTACTATTTAAATATAGGAATTTGAATGTAATTATAGAGAGCACTCCATTCGAAGAAACAAGTTATTATAGATTAACTTGAATATCTTAGAATGGAGTGTTTTATTATGCTTCAAGTGATTGAAGTGTACCATATAAGTTGGAACACTTTCGCCATGAAACAATCCACAATATTCCAAAAAATCCAAAAGCTTAATTATTCAAATCAACATGAACTCTTCCTTATGAATGATATTTGTGGTAAAATACAAAAGATGTAAATATAAAAATATAATTGAGAAGAAATTACGGATGTGTTTAGATAAAAAGAATAAATACGTAACAAACAAAAAGTCTATAAAATAAACACATCAAAACAATACTTCACAAGTAATAACAATAGGAGATAAAAAGATGGCTGAGAGATACGAAGATATATTAACACTTGAAAATAATCAGTGGACTTACGGATGTCCTGTCCTAATAGAGGGAGGCGTATTGCAGTATGACACTGTAAGCGAAAGAAATCTTTTAACAATTAATTTTATGAATATCTGTGATGCTGTTTTGTCAGAAGTAGATTTGACAATTTATGCATCAGATGAAGCAGAAGAAAATATATTAGAAATTGAGCATCAGTATTTGAAACTCCATTTAGAGCCGGGAGCAAAATTTGGAAATAATGTACATTTGCCAATAGAAGATAAAGAGGCAAAGAAATTTAAATTAAAAATAACCAAAGTTGTATGCGAAGATGACGGAAGTGAATGGATAAAGGATGATATATTTGAAGCACATCCTGAGATAACTAATCCTGAAGAATTTGGACAAAAGATGGATCAGGAATACGAAGACAAATACAATAAATGCGAAGAGTTGATTGTATTAGAGGATTCCGAAAATCTTAAAAAAGTTGTAGAGATTCTTGAAACATTAAGATGGTACAAGAACTGTGAAGAAATGTACGATTACGCTAAGAGAAAATATGATATAACTCTTAGAACAGAGAAAAGAAAAAAACGTGAAGGCGAAAGAAAAGATGCACGCAAGAAGAAACAGAAAATGGCAGCAGCAATTGCAGCTTGTATTGCCGGCGTAGCAGTCATAATATTTGCAATAGTTTACCTTACAGTAATCGGACCAAATCATCAGGTTAAAGTTGCTAAAGAATACAACAATCAGGGTGAATTCCAGAAAGCAATTGAGATTTGTGAAAACCTTCATGGATTTGGAAACAGTAAAGAAGTATTAAAGGAAGCAAATTATCAGATTGGATTTCTTGCATTTAACCAGCAGGATTTTGAAACTGCATTAAAGTATTTTGAAAAAACAACAGGCTACAAAGGAACAAATAATTTACTTTCACAGTCTTACTACAATTTAGGACAGCAGTCAGCACAGGGTGAACAGTATGAAGCAGCATTGGATTATTATACAAAAGGATATAATACAGCAACAGAAGATAAAGTAAAACTAAATTGCCAGACAGGAATAGCATTAGCACAGTATAAATTAGCTTATGTAACAGAAGCATGGTCAACAATCAATGCCGTTTATGAAGCAGATAAAAATGTAAAAGCAGCATACGATGAATACGGATACGCTTATGCAATGAAAGTTTTATCAGAAGGAAATGTAGACGAAGCAACTGCAGTATTTAAGTTAATAAAAGGATACGCAGATAGTGCAGCACAGTATGGCAAGATTATTTATGAAAAGGCTGTTCCGGTTGCAGAAGCAGGAGATTTGGCTTCAGCATTAAGCACATTAAAAGAAGTTAAAGATGATTATGAACCGGCTGGAAAACTTTATAAAGAAATGGACGAGTTTATAGCAGCAAGTTCTAACTGGGTTGGAAACTGGAAAATGAAAGGTGACCAGGGTGATTACACAATGACAATAAGCACATTGTTATACAAAGGCGAATTGTGCTTAAAGGTTACTGACACATATTTAGATTATGATAAAATCATAAGCACGAAAGAAAAGGTTAGAAAAATTTATGTGGCATCTGAAAGAGTTGAATATAAATTAAAAGATGTTCATAATTATAAAATCATTCTTACAAGAGAAACTTCTAAGAAAATCAAGAGAGTTTTATCTTATGATGGAGCATCATATATAAGAAAATATAAGAAAACAAAATAATAAACATAATGAATGGGGCTGTTGTGCTAATTAAAGTTAGTGTAACAGCCCTATAATAAAATAAATAATTTGAGGGAAGAAATGAAGAAAAGAATATATTCAATAATTATAGCTGTGGTGCTTATGCTTTCGTCTCTAGCAGCACCTACCAAAGTATCAGCGTTAGAAATTCCATACAGAGTAGATGTAACAAAATATACATCAGACGAAGCAAATGCCTCAGCGCAAATTAGGGAACAGGTAAAGGCACACGCAAATACAGTAACAGTATATGTAAGAACAAAAGACAAAGATTTGTATGCAGTATTTAATCGAATATGGAATAATGCATTTGCAGAAACTACAAATCCGGACGAAGGAGATTATTTATATTGGCAAATGTCAAGCATGGCAGCAAGCTACAACGCCCTTATGCGTAAAGAGAAGGGAAGCAATACATATTATACAAAATACACAATTAATGTAGATTACTTTATTTCTTTAGAACAGGAACAGATGTTGACACAAGAATTAAATATAATAAATGAGAGTTTTGGCTTCACGGAAACAACAACAGATTATGAAAAAGTAAAAACTATCTATGATTATATTTGCCACAATGTAACATATGATTACAGCGATAACAATATGAAATTTACGGCTTATGCAGCAGTGACTACAGGTAAATCAGTATGTCAGGGATATGCAACTCTGTTTTACAGATTGGCAAAAATGCAGGGGATTTCATCCAGAGTGATAGCAGGCCATGGAACAAATACAGATGTATATCACGGATGGAATATAGTTAAACTGGGAAATCTGTATTACAATGTGGATGCAACATGGGATGCGGCAAATTACAAACTTGGTCATCCATATGAATATTTCTTAAAAGGCGATGTATTTGAAGACCATACACGAACTGATGATTACAAGACAAAGAAATTTTATGCCACTTACCCTATGGCAGCAGATGATTACAAAGATGGAATAGAAGGTGTTGCGTCAGCTGAAACAGTAAATTCGAAATTTACAACTTATAGAACTTCGATTAAAAAACTAACTAGAAGTAAAATTAGTTTTGGAAAAATAGTGGAAGCAACGGGATATGAAATTCAATATTCGACAAATAAAAAATTTGCATCAAAGAAAAAAATGACAACAACAAAGACAACATGCAAATTTAACAAATTAAGTAAAAAGAAAACATATTATTTTAGAGTACGTGGTTACAGAGAAGCAGGCAGTGGAAAAATATACACTAAATGGTCAACGGTTAAGAAGATTAAAAAAAGGAGAAAATAAAATATGGAAATACTAGATATAGTAGACGAAAATGGAAATCCGACAGGAGAAACAGTTGAAAGAACTATAGCACATAAAACGGGAGTAAGACATAGAACGTCTCATGTGTGGGTGGTTCGCAAAAACAATGGAAGTATGGAAATTCTCTTGCAGAAAAGAAGTAAAAACAAAGACTCGCATCCGGGGTGTCTTGACTGCTCAAGCGCAGGACATATTCCGGCAGGAGTGGATTTTATTCTGTCTGCAATTAGAGAACTTAAGGAAGAGCTTGGAATTGATGCTAAAGAAGATGAGTTTGTGTATTGTGGGCAAACGGTAGGGAAAAGAACAAATGTATTTTACGGCGAAGAATTTATAGATAATCAGGTAAGTAACATCTATTATATAGAAAGAAATATGGAAGCTGACAAATTCAATATACAAAAAGAAGAACTAGAGTCCGTTGTATGGATGAAATACGATGACGCAGTTTTAATGGTAAAAAATAACACAATACCAAATTGCGTTAAAATGGAAGAACTGGAAATGTTGGGAAAGAAAATTAATAAATAAAGTAAAGATATCAGAGTTCTAAGGTTTTTCAACCACTTAAGAGTAAGCTTATGTGGTCTTATACCTTTTGACGCTGGCATCATAAAATTGAAGGTTTTGTGTAAATTATAAAAACATTTCAATAAATCTAAAATAACATTTTTTCTGTGTTTGCGATAACATTATTTTGCAATAATTGTGCAATATTACAAAAAAGATAAAAACATTTCTAATACAAAAAAGATAAAAATAGCTGAAGAATGTGAAAAATATACAAAAAACAAAAAGAATACTATATAAAAAATTGTGCAAAAATTATATGATAAACAAAAAAATTGTGCAAAGTAAATAAAAAGTGTACAACACTGACTATGAGGAATTGAAAAAACTGTTTTAATTTGGTAAAATTGTCTAAGGAAATGAGAGAACCGTAAAGGGTTCGACATGATTTTTTAGTTGAAAGGGGAAAAAACATGAATATTATTTCAAAGAAGAAACAAGGAGTAATCGCAATAATATGTGCGATAGCAATGGTTGTAACATCGCTTACGATTTACAATCCAAGAGAGGCAAAGGCAGATACATCTGTGGCAGTTGATGGAAAACAATATTCAGTTACTGTAAGTGATGGATCGGCTTGGACAGGATTTGTTTGTCAGGGAATTTTTGATAGTGCAAGAATTCACTTTGCATGGGGAATTGGTGTGGATGCAAATTCCATTACAGCTTCAATTAATGAGAATGAATTGAAAATAGATGGAAAAAATGCTAATGGTATGTTTATTCCTTTAACAGAGGTTAGCGGATTAGAAATTGGAAGTTATGAAATTGTTGTGAAAGCTACAACAATAGCTTCAGAATCAAGTCCAGCTAAAGAAATAGTAGCTAAAGCAACTTTGAAAATTGAAAAAGTAGAAGGAACAACAGAATTACAGAAGCCAGCAGCACCTACAGGTTTAGTTGCTAATATTAATGCTTTAAATACAGATTATACAATTGCATTTGCTAATGTGGCAACAGCGACAAGTTATAAATTCTATTTAGATGGAAAATTTGTAAAAGATATTACTAATGGTGGAGTTGTTACTATTGAAGAGTTAAAACTTGAAGAAGGAAAAACATATACATTTGGTGTAAGCGCAGTTAACGCAGCTGGAGAATCTGATATTTCAACTGTTGAGGTTAAAGTACCTTCTAAAGAAACGGAAACATCTACAGGCTCAACAGAGGAAACAACAGAGGCATTTGATCCTTCAACAATTACAGAATGGACAGCTGTTGGTGGCTCAACAAAAATGTCATATTATATCGCAAATGATGCAGCAGGAAAGGTTAGTGTTAAACCTGAAATGCATGGAGATAATTTATATGCAGCTTTTACAATCGCAGCTAAATTTAAATCAGTTGTTTTAAATGATGAATCAATTACTCCACGTGGTGGTGCAGATGTAGAAATAGCTAAAACATCATTTAAAGAAGGTTATAATAAATTAGTAGTAACAGATTACTATGGAAAGGAATCAGTTACAATTTACTTTAAAGTAGAAAAGGAAGAAGAAACAACTGCTAAACCTTATAAAGACGGAGAGGTTTTAGTTAATGAAACAAATGTAACAAAAGAAGTTCCAGCTTATACAGGTGGAGATTATTGGCAGAACGAATACAACAATGCGCCTGTAAAATATGTTAAGGGAAAGAAATACGTTGCAGAGGTAGTTGTATCATCAACAGCAGCAAAAGCAATTAAATTAGTGTTCCAGAGAGTTAATATTTGGGATTTTGTTGATGCAAATCAAGGATATGAAGCAAAGATTGCAGCTGGAAACAAAGTAAAGATTACATATGTATTTGAAGCTACTCAGGAAACAGATAATGGTAACTTTGATATTTATTTAGGTTCAGTTGCAGATGCAACAACATTAGTATTTGAATCAAAGAAACTTACAACATACAATGAAGTGCCGGCAGGTGTTCAAACAGGGGTTGAAGTTCTTTCAGCACCAGCAACATACACAGTAACAGTAGATGGTACACCTACTAGCGTGACAGAAGGAAGCACATATACATTTGGCGATAATGCACAGGGTTATTATGATACAACAAATAGTGTAGCATATGCTTCAGGTGAAAAAATTACTGTTAATAGTGATATTACAGTTACAAGTATTAAATTAAATGTAGCGATGCAAAAAGGCGCAAGCGTTAGATTAGCAACTCCAACAGGTTTAAGATTCCAGACAGTTATTACATCAGGTAATGATATTGCTGTATCAGATATCTTAAATAAAGATTTTGTAACAACAGGAACTCTTATTACAACATTTGATTTATTTAGTGCAAATGGAAATGTACTTGATAAAGACAGCAAATATACTAATTTAGATATAGCAAACAGTGGATGGTACAATGATGAAGTAGGTAAGTTCTGTGGCTCAATCATTAAGATTAAAACAGATAACTATGAAAAGAAGTTTGTTGGTGTTGGATATGTAACTATTAAATATAATAATGGAAAAACATATTCAGTATGTGCAGATGTAAATGAAACAGATAATGCAAGATCAATTTATTATGTTGCAAATGCAGTAAAAAAAGCAGGATATAAGAATTGTGATGCTGCTCAGAAAGCTATAATTGATAAATATCTTGCAAAGGAGGCGTTCTAATGAAAAAGAAATATATAAGTCCGGAAATGGATATAATAGAATTTGATACAAAAGACGTAATAACTACAAGTGGTATAGGTGGAGAAGCAGGAAATCCTACAGATACTTTAATCGATGTTAATAAAAATACAAACTGGTCAGACTTCTATTAAAATATAACCACTAAGCAAAAAGGTGCTTTCCTTTATCGGAAAGCACCTTTTTACTACAAAGATATAAAGAAATTTTAAGGATTGTTACATACTACGAACTCTTACAATCCTAATAAATACATACAACAAAGGAGGAAGCGGATGAAAGATAAATTAAAAAAATCAGTTGCAGTTTTGCTTACAGCAACAATGGTAGCAACACCGATTACAGCACCTGAAAGTACAAAAAAAGTTCAGGCAGAGCAGTTAGGAAGTATTGCTAAGGAAGTAACAGGTACATGGTCTTATTGGGATGGAAATAAAGATGTTGTACAGACAAACAAAATGTTGTTGGATAAGTTGCCAACAAGGGCAAATCAGGGAACTTACAGATTTACAACAGACAATTATGATGCAAACACAAATGCAATAGATGTTGGTGGTTTTTCATCATCAATGTTATGGAATTACAGTACATCAGCATTTGGGGAATGTGCTTATGCAATACCTATGGCATATTGTGGTAATACAAATGGAATGTATGTGTCGAAACCATCTACTTTGATTATAAAAGATACATATACACAGACTGTTGTAATGTCGATGAACAGTATGGGAACAATGTCTGATTTTATTGTAGGTACAGACTATACATTTGCAAGTACAAAAGTTGACAAATCAGATGAGTGGTTAACAGACGTTGTAATGGAAAATGCAAATGATTCTTCACAGTATTTGAAGACAACAATGGTACAGGGAAGCCCATTTGCATATTTCCAGGTTGAAGGTGGAAATACAATTACATTACAAAGACCTAGAACACTTCCTAGTGAAGTTGCATACTACAACGGAACTACATTAGAAGATTCAACACAGTTAATTATCAGAGTATATGATAATGCAGATTTAATATCAGGATATAGTGATTATGATTACTATGCAGTATATTTGCCTGAAGGTACAAAAGTATCACAGGCAGATGCAACAGCAAAATATGCTGATAACAAAATGGGTGATTTGACATTCACATTACCATCAGATAGAACTTATATGTCTATGGCATGGTTAATGGAATCAAATGGAAAGAAGGATGCAGATGCGCAGGAAGTTAAAGATGCATTTGCACCATATGCTTATAATTTTATAACAGGTACAAAAACATCATTTACACAGAATGGTGCTGAAATTAAGACAACATACAAATATACAGTTGATAAAAAGGCTGAAAGTACAGCAGATGGTACTGTAATGGGAATTTTGCCACATCAGTATAAGAATATGAGCGGATATGACTACATGGATTATACTGCAAGAACAATCAGAGGAACAATGAAGTATTTGATTGGTGATTCTTATCAGACTACATTACAATATACAGGAATTCTTCCAACATTACCGGGTATTGATGAGTCAGACAAAGCTACACTTAGACAGTATGTAAATGATTTTATGGATGTATATGGTCCTACAGATGATGGTGGACTTACAAAAGAGTCATATGAAGTAAACACATACGACACAGGTAAGAAATTGAATCGTGCAATTCAGGTTATGGAAGCAGCAGAAGCTTGTGGAGATACACAATCAGCTGATAAATTATTAAAAGGCATAGAAAATGAATTGGCTGATTGGTTTACGGCAGATGGTGAAGATGATGACAAATATTTTTATTATGATAAAGAGGTTGGAAGTTTATTTGGATTCCCTCAGGCTTACTATACAGTAGATGGTATGACGGATCATCATTTCCATTACGGATATTTTGTAAATGCAGCAGCTCAGGTAGCAATGCGTGACCCTGAATTTATTCAGAAATATCAAAATGTAATTAATGAAATAATTGGAGATTTTGCAACATATGAAGAAAATAATTCAAATTCAAGATATCCATTTTTAAGATATTTTTCAACATATGAAGGACATTCATGGGCATCAGGTCATGCAAACTTTGGTGATGGAAATAACCAGGAATCAAGTTCAGAAGCAATTAATGCATGGGCAGGACTTATTTTATATGGTCAGGCTACAGGTAATAAAGAATTGACATCACTTGGAATGTACTTATATGCAACAGAAGTATCTTCAGTAAATTGCTACTGGTTTGATACTGATGGCGATATTTTAGATGAACAGTATACAGAAGGAAAAGGCGAAAACGCTAAATATAGTCAGGCATCAATGGTATGGGGTGGAAAATATACTTATGCCGCATGGTGGACTGATGAACCTTTACAGATACAGGGAATTAACATTTTACCTATGACTCCTGCTTCATTTTATGCAGCAGCTAATAAGGACTTCATTTTAACAAACTGGAAAACAGCAGAAAGAAATGAAAAGAATTATAATGGTAAAAATGAAAAAAATCCAAAGCGTTGGAATGAAATTTGGAGTGAATATCTTGCAATGGCAGACCCTGACAAAGCGTTGGAGTATTTTGATGAACAATGTGACCCGGAAGCAGGTGAATCAAAAGCCCATGCATTTAATTGGATTATGGCAATGCAGAAAAATGGTACACCTGATTTGACAGTTACAAGTGATAATCCGCTTGCGTGTGCATTTAAAACTGAAGGTGGCGAAATGACATATGTAGCATATAACACAACAGATGAAGATGTTAAAGTTTCATTCTCAGATGGAACAGAAATAGTTGCAAAACCACATTCAATGACAACAACAGGCGATGGAGAAGTCACAACAAAATCAACATATAAGGTTGAACATTATTTGTCAGATGGAAATGGAAACTATACACTTGTTAATACAGAAAAGAAGTCAGGAAAGATTGGAAATGAAGTAACAGCTGTAGCAAATACATATCAGGGATACAAATTTAACCCTGAAGTAGAGGGCACAGTTCAGAGTGGTGTTATTGCGGAAGATGGCTCACTTGTATTGAAACTTTACTATGATATTACAGAGATAGAAACAACTAAGGAGTATGAAGATGATAGTGAATATACGTCGCTTGGAGTATCTAACGGAGTTGAAATTTCATATAGAGTGCTAAGAAATGATTTCAATGCAGGAATAAAATTATTAGATGTAAATGATACATTTTACATGGAATATCAGGAAATCTATACATCAGAAAATACGAATGCTTATTTGAATAAAAAGTCATTAAGTGCGCTTACCGGAGTATTCAAATTTTCTGTTAAAAATACGTTGACTGAAAATACATATAACACAATTAAACTTGTTAGTGGCAATAAGCAGGTTTATATTCTTGTAAAATATGGAAAGCCTACTACAGCTCCTGATTTATCAGATTATGAAAGTGAACAGGAAGAAACAACAACTAAAAAAGATGAAACAACTACTAAGTCGGATAATCCTGGTGAAACAACAGGAAAGGGTGAAACACCTGGTGAAGTGACAACAAACAAAGGACAGGAAGAAACAACAGGCAACGGTCAGGAAGAAACAACAGTCAATAGTCAGGGCGAAACAACAAAGACTCAGCCATCAGATACAACAACTAAGAAAGATGATTTTGCTAAGACAACAGTTACAAGTCAGGATACAATAAATGGCCAGAATCAGGCAAAGGCTGTAAAAGTTGGCAAAGCAAAGATTAAGAGTGCAAAAATTACAAAGAAAGCATCTGTAAAGAAGTTAATAATTACATTTAAGAAAATTAACAATATTTCAGGCTATCAGGTAAAACTTTCATCTTCAAAGAAATTTGCTAAAAAAGCTACAATGACAAAACTTGTTAAGAAAAATAAGAAATCTTATATTTTCAAGGCTTCAAACAAAAACTTAGCAAAAGCAAAGAAACTTTACGTTAAAGCCAGAGCATATAGAATCGTTGATAATAAACGTATCTATGGCAAATGGACTAAGAAAAAAATTGTTAAGAAATAAGAAGTTAAAGAATAAAAAATTTCTAGAAATAAAAGTTATTTAGAAATTAAAAATGTAGTGTAAATAATTACATAATTACAAAAAATATAGAATAGTGCCATACTTCATTGCAAGATGGCACTATTTTTTGTTTTGTACCATAGTGGAAGGGCTTCGGCTGATATGGAACACTTTCATGGCTTGGGTTGTGTATATTTAAGTAGTTGTGTACCATAGTGGAGAGGTTTGAATGATATGGAGCAATGCTATACTTGTAGATAAGATAAAAGAAAACAAGCAGAAGTATGACACAGTGGAAGAGACAGTAGAGAGTGCAGTAGATTATTGCATAAAAAACAATATCCTTCGGGAATTTCTGCGAGAACATAGGTCGGAGGTAATTATGAGTTTGTTAACAGAATATGATGAAGAAGAAACAATGGGCTATGTAAGACGAGACGCATATCGTGATGGGGAAAAGGCTGGAATGGAAAAAGGAATAGAGCAAGGAATGCAACAGGGTGAAATGACAAAATTAGGAACTGAAATAGGACTTAAAAATGATTAGATTTATGAAAATGTTAAAAATATAATCATAAATATTTTTGTGCGATAAAAACAAATAAAAACATTTTTATCATAATCAAATGTGTGAAAATAAAGGCTTTAAGAGAAAAATGAACGAATTATTTTGTTAAAAATAAAAAAAGTTTCATATGTTGATGGTATTGTTTGTGGAAAATGCCAGTGTTATACTAATATTAGTTCAAAAATAGGAGGAAAGTGTAATGAACAAAACTTTAAAGAAATTGTTATCAGTTGTATTGACAATGGCAATGATTGTTACATCAATCACTGTTTATAATACAACAGCAAAAGCGGAAGAGGAGGAAACACCAAATATAGAGGTTACCGCTTCAGTAGAAAATAACATGATTAATGCAAAGTGGTCACAGCCTGACGTTGAGTTCGCAACACTTGCATACTTTATCAACGAGGCGGATAACATTCAGTTAGACAGTGCTCATTGGGCAAAAGCTGCAAATGGATGGTGCTGGACACAGGCAAATCCAAAAGAAAAGAGAACTGCATTAGATACTGTTGCAAAGTCTAATGACAATTCAATAGATGTATCAAATGGTGGTACATATGTTCTTACAGTTCAGTATTTAGATGCTGAAGGAAATGTAGTGGCAAGTGGTACTTCAAATGCAGTAATAACTGAAAAAGTAGTTAACACAAACTTGAATTTATATAATTATTCCTCTAACTTTCCCCATTTTATAGGCTTTCCCGCCTGTCCATTAGTGAAATGATATGTAGTTTCCCTTATTTTTGCCCTTATGAGATAATCACAAGGGAAATAAGGGAAATTTTTTAGTCATTGCCCACCACTTTATCAAGAAGCCGAACTGATTTTCGTTTCGCATCTCTTGTGGAGTGAGCATAGACGTTCATTGTGGTACTGACATCTGAGTGTCCCAACAATTCCTGCACATCTTTTGGGGCAGCTCCATTTGCTAAAAGGTTGCTTGTATAGGTGTGACGTAACTGGTGGAAATGAAAGCCTTCAAATCCCTCTAATGTTTTTGCCACCTTTCTGCAAACAGTCCCCAAAGTAGTTGGAAGTTCCAAACAACCATCCGGTCTTAAACAGACGAAAGAAATTTCTTTATAATCTGTCGGGACTTCCTCTGTTCTGTCTAAACAATAATATTCGTAGTACACTCTGTTTTTCTCTTTGACCTCTTTGTAGTAGTTCGTGTGATAAAGTTCTCCGTACTGCATTCGATTTTTTAACTGCTCTTTCCGGGCATTACGGAAAATATCTACCAGTGTATCTCCAAAATCAACAACCCTTACTTTTTTCCGCTTGGTTGGTCCGATGATATATTTGCGCTTTGAGCCATCATATCGGATGCTGCGTCTTATGGTAAGGCATTGTTCTTCCAGATTTACGTCCTGCCATGCCAAACCGCAGGCTTCTCCAATACGAAGCCCGGCATAATAGGCTATCTGGATTGGAAGTATTGCGGCTGGGTTCTTTTTTTGCAGATAAGCAAGCAATCTTTCATAATCTTCTCGTGAAATTGGTTGGACATTTCCGTCCATATCCTCATCGGAAAACAAATCCACTTCATCCGTCTGATACCGCAGTTTAATATACTGCATGGGATTGAACGTAATATACTGCTTTGGAAATACTGCAAAACGGAAGGACTGCTGCATGACTGCGGAAAAAGAATGGATATAATCTTTGCTGTAACCCTTTCTCTCTTTTCCGTCGGGATGAACTCCCCCGAAGGAAAGCAAATCAAAGAAGGATTGCAAATGTTCAGAGGTTACATTTTTCAGTTTCCGTTCTGCCAATGGGTGTTTCTTGATATTTCGGATTGTTCCGAGGTAATTCTCCACCGTACCATTGCTGAGCGTACCTGTTTTTAATTCCTCCTCTGCCCACACATCCAAAAGCTGTCCGACTGTGAGATTTTCCGCTTTGGCAACAAATTTCTTTTTCTCATAATCATCCATTGCCTGACGGAGCAGCTTTTCAGTTTCACTTTTGCTTTCTGTTCCAACGCATTCTTTCTGAACAAGATTGCCGCTTGCGTCCTCTACATAGAAGCGGTAGTACCATTTCTTTCCTTTTTTTCTTACAGATCCTTTTGCCATAATCGTATGTCTCCTTTCGATATTAGACAATCGGAACTGATGAAATGCTTCGTGCGTGTAAGTATATCATAACTCCGGTTGTCTTACTATACCGATTCGGAATCTTCGTATAAGACTTCTGATAAAAGATTTGCAAGCCTTTGTTCTGCTGCTTTTGGTTTCTTGGAATAGAGCCTTACAACGTCTGCCATCTCATTAAAAGCATTGATGGTGTGAGTGATTTCCCTTAAGAACATAATCTCATTATATTCCTCATTCGATTCAAACCCTATTGTTTTGGCAATATCCGTCTGACCAGCATTTCCCTTGAAGTTTTTGCAGGCGAACTGGAAGGAATCCAAAAACAGACCATATTGTTTTAACATCAGCAGTAATAAATCTTTTGAAAAAGCATCTTCTTCTTTGGTAAGGGCAAGCGGTAACTGTTCCAGAATATCTCCCATCGCATCACGAATCTGTAACTCTCTCTTATCCGTAATGTCGGTTTCATATTCATCTGTTTCCCCTTTGAGCCATTCCACAGATACATGGAGTGCTTCCGAAAGACCTTCCAGCACCATTTTTTTCGTATTGTCAATCGAACCATTCTCATAACGCAGGATTGTAGAAGCGGTAACACCCATCTTTTCTGCGACATAAGGCTGTGTCAGATTCAATTCCAGACGGCGCTGTTTTACTCTGCTGCCTATCAGCTTGCGTAGTTCTTTATCTTTCATGCTGACTGCCTCCTTTTTCGGTATGTATGAATTATAGCATTGTTTTTCTATAATTGCAATATGCAATATAATATTTGTTTTTAATATTTCGTAACGCTTGACAAAAAGATGTGAAAAGGATATACTTACATCACAAGAATTGCATAATGCAATTTATAAGGAGGTGATTATATGACGCAAAGAAAAATTGCATTATCCATCGAAGAAGCTGCTGACTATACGGGAATCGGCAGAAATACCTTAAGACAGCTTGTAGAATGGAAGAAACTTCCAGTATTAAAGGTTGGTCGCAAAGTCCTGATTAAAACCGATATTCTGGAAATGTTTATGGAAGCTAATGAAGGTCGTGATTTGAGGGATAGAGGAAATGTAAAAGCCGTAACAAGAACTGCGGCAAATTAAAAAGGCGGCTTCCCAAGAAACCGCCAAAGGTTCTATCAGACCGAAGCCATGATATACCTACACGCAAGAAGATTATACCATGTGCTTCTTCTGATACGCAACCGAGAACTTATGTTTGTAAAAGAAAGGGGAATGTAATCATGGCAAAATCAACAAAAAGTTATGAAGAACGAATGCTTGAAATGGAAAAGAAGGAACAGGAAAGCCTTGAAAAAGCAAAACGATATGCAGTACAGAAGAAAGAACTTCTGAAACGAAAGAAAGCCGAAGAAAGTAAAAAACGAACCCATAGGCTCTGTCAGGTTGGCGGTGCGGTGGAATCCGTTCTCGGTGCGCCTATTGAGGAAGAGGACATCCCAAAGCTGATTGGTTTTCTGAAAAAGCAGGAAGCCAATGGGAAATTTTTTTCAAAGGCAATGCAGAAAGAAACAAATACCGATATGGAGGAAGTGTAATGGCGGGGGATGAGTTTTTCATTCCCTTCATTGCTTTTTCATGAAGGGCGCACTTATGGACAACCAGAGGTCGTCCCAATAAGTTTGCCACAAGTGGCAACCGGTCTTCGCTCACGCTTGCCGGGCTCGTTCCGTCGGCGGGGCTTTCAGCCAGACCTGCTCATGCCGCAGGAGGCACTCTTCGCCAGAGAGGGCGCATTCCATGCAGGCTGCTATGCGCAGGGCACTCTTACGCAGAGGGCGTTCCGGCAATACTGCTTTTTCTAAAACTGAAAGCAATGTTGCCGGAAATCTATGCCGGATGTGCAGAAAGGAGGAATCCAGACATGGCGATTTTTCATTACACAGTCAAAATAGTCGGACGAAGTAAAGGGAAATCTGTTATCTCCGCTTCCGCATATCTCAATGGGGATGTGATGAAAAACGAGGAAACCGGGAGAATCAGTTATTACACTTCTAAAAAAGAAGTGGTCTACACCAGTCTGATGATGTGCGAAAACGCACCTCCTGAATGGCAGATAGTACCAGAAGAAAATATAAAACGCTTTCAAAAATCTGTCCGATACAAAAGGTCAGAAGATAAAGAAGCTGCTTTAGAAAAATTTAAAATCACATTTCAGAAACAACGGTTATGGAATGAGGTATTGAAGATTGAAAAAAGTGCAGATGCCCAACTTGGCAGGTCATTTGAATTTGCCCTCCCAAAAGAATGGAGCAGACAGGAACAGATTCAATATACAGCCGACTATATCAAAAAAACATTTGTGGATAAGGGAATGTGTGCTGATTGGAGTATCCACGACAAAGGGGATGGCAATCCTCATGTCCATCTGCTTCTGACTATGCGCCCTTTTAACCCGGATCATTCTTGGGGGAAAGAAAGAAGTCAAGGATTGGGGAATTTGTCAGAGATAAAAACGGAAATATCGTGATTGATGAATCCCATCCGAACTGGTGGCAGGATAAGAAAAACCCTGACCGTCATGGAATCCGTATCCCTGTATTAGATGAAAACGGAATCCAGAAGATTGGTGCAAGAAACCGCCTGCAATGGAAACGGGTACTGACCGATGCTACGGGATGGAACAATCCAAAAAACTGTGAACTGTGGCGGAGCGAGTGGGCAAAGGTGTGTAATGAACATCTGCCTTTGCATAATCAGGTCGATCACCGTTCTTATGAAAAGCAGGGAAAACTCCAGATTCCTACCATCCATGAAGGTGCTGACGCAAGAAAGATTGAACAAAAGTTTCTTGCCGGGCAGGAAATAAAAGGTTCGTGGAAAGTAGCGGAAAATCAAATCATAAAACAACAAAACACGTTATTGCAAAAGATACTGGACACCTTTGGGAAAGTATCGGGTGCATTATCATTATGGAAGGAGCGATTAAATGACATTAGAAGAAAGCCGGGAAATTATACCCTTAATGGAATCTATGATTGGGCAAATCGAAGAACAGCAGACCTTAATGGCAGAAATGCTTCTGGAAATGCAGAACCGGGACACCCAACTCTCTCTTATGCAGGAACAGAATCAGAAATTGCAAAAATTAAACAGCGAGTTATCCGAGCTGCTCAACATTTTGCCAAATACCGAGGAACTGCTTTCCAAGATGGAAGAACAGAAAACGAAGATAGAACTTTTGGAAAACGAAAATCAGCAATGGCAGATATTGGCACAGAAGCTGAACAGCGAAAACAGTTTATTACTGAAACAGAACACCGAATTGCTGAACTGGAACAGCAGGTAGAGAAAGGACGTGATATAGATGAACGAATCCAGAGAATTAAAGAACGCCGAACAGTTGGAAGAACTTCTGCTCTTGACCGAGGAGATACAAGAAGAGTTGGAACAGAAAGACCAGCTTATCGTGGAACTGAAGACGCAGCTCAACGAATCTCTGACCTTGAACGAGAAATTAAACAAAGAGAACAGAGCCGGGAATATTCAAGCATTAAAGAACGACTTGAAGCTGGCAGACAGAGCATTGCGGAGCGAGAAAGAGAAGCTGCGAAGCGCAAACGTCACGATAGAGGAATGTCAAGATAAAATACGATGCTTAACACAACAACGGGATTATGCCCGGACACATCAGAAAATCGTAGAGATACCGGTAGAAAAGCCGGTACTCTATAAAAAATGCGAAGCCTGTGACCGGACAGCCTATCAGAATGCAAAAGCAAGATACGAAACACAAAAAGAGCAACTTGCAGGACAATATAAAGCAAAAACGGTAATGTTCCAAACAACCTTGTTCCTTCTTGCATGGTATTCGCTGACAACCACTCTTTTTCAGGCAGTACAGTCAGATGTGTTCCTTTCCGATTGCAAATCATTCTTCCATGATGCAGCATCATTCATACAAACTTTTATTGGTTGGACGATTGATGCCGGGCAATCTGTGGCACAAATCAGCACAAAAATTCCAAATGAGATTATAGCCGGAATCATATATTGGTTATTGCTGATATTGGTTGTGGGAATATGTGTGGCAGGGACAGGAATACTGGCGATACTGATAGAAATAAAGGTTATAGAATTATATAAGAAAAACTGTTGGGATGTTATTACCCTACTGATGATACTGACAAGTGCGGCTGTCATCATTTATTTTGGAGAAGTAATTAAAAAAGCATTATCAATAAATCTGTTGTTCTTTTGGTTAATTTTACAAGGAATATATCTTACAATTCGACGCTATATAAGTCAAGATACTGATTGACTGGATACAAATTATTTGATAAAATATAAATAGAAATACAGCAGATCAAAGGAGGTAAAACTTATGAGAGCAAAGAAAGTGATTGTAGGGGTAGCCTATTAGTGCAATGTTAATTTCTTCATCAATTCCAGTAATGGCATTTTCTGTTACAAACGGGAATAAGACATTTGATAAAAAGTGGGAATTGAGCACTACATCTGATGGCGGAAAAGGTGTTTTGACTTATGGTTATAATACTCTTGCTATTAATGAAGATTATGCACACGCATATCATTCAACTAAAGATCATTACGCATATGTCAAAAATGGAAATGGTTCTTTTTCGGGTTCAAATGTTGGTAAAGGTAATTGGTCTAAAATTGAGGTTGCTCATAAAGGAAATAGTATTACCTACGGTAATAGCTACTAAACAAAGGTTCGGGATAATGGCTGAGTGGTTGGAATTCCAACCACTCTTTTTTGTGGAGTGTATATAAATGAAGAAAAAAATAAAATATATAGGAATTGTTTTGGTTATTTTGTTCTGTTGCTATAATTTATTTTGGTACTTCGGGAGTTATAAACCATATAACGAATTTCAGAAAGACTTCCCTGAAATAGAAGAATCTGGAGTAAAAATTTACACAGATAAAGATGGATTCCAGTATAGTGTGTCTGTCCCTGATTATTTGCTTTGGAATGGAAATCTTGCGATAGCTGAGTCAGATGTTCGATATGCACTAATTATTTGGATAAAACCATTTCACCAAGGAATAAGTCAAGGCGTGCTATTTAATGACTATAAGGATTTGAATACTCAAATTATGTTGTCAAGTAGCAAAAAAGCTGAAGATCAAGAAGATCAATGGATTGTTGATGAAAATAGCACAATATTGACTACGATATTTGAAAAAGCAAATAAAGTATGGAATCTGGGGTTGAAATAAATGAAAGCAATTAAAAACTTATGTTTGTTTTGTTTCCTGATTTTTGGAATACTTATGCAATCTGAAATATTTCAAGATCAGCTTTGGAACTTTTCTACAGCATATTTTACGTCATCACGCTATGAAGTTGCTAGTGAAGATATGTCGCAGTTTCTGAAAGATGTATCAGAAACTGCAACGGAGAATGATGTACATATTTTTTCTCAGTACAATGAAATCAATAATAAATACCTTTCAACACTTCATATTTATGGCGATGATAAAGTAATCAGACAAACATTAAAAAATACTGCAAACATAGAAGAATCAGAATATACCGCTTTAGTTTCCGGAATTACGAAAGTAAAATTTCATAATCTCTCAGAATTGCAAAGTACCTCTGTGGGTTATGAAAACTTTATCTCATACATAGGAAATGAGGACAATATTATCTCTGCATATCAGAAATTATCAGAAAAATATAGCTTAACTTATCCAGAATATTGGAATTCTACGGAAAAGGACATGATTTTTATTATATGGGGTATGATTATTGCATTGATGATTGTTCTAAATGTAATTGAAGTGGTTAGGCGAAAAAAAGAGGTTGTTGTACGAGTTTCCTTAGGAGAAAGTGCTGGTTTCATAGCATTTAAGGCTGCTTTATTCGATGTAACTTTTGACATTGCATTATTTATTGTTGCAAAAATATTGCTGTCAAATTATATATCGGGAGCATATGAGAATAGACTCGTCACAATTTTATATTCCATTGGAATTATTCTTTCCACTATTCCATATTGTTCTTTTTGCTTTTTTGATATTAGAAAGGCATTCGCAAATGCAACACACAAAAGAGGAGTGGATTTTTTAATTTATTCGTTAAAATTTATAGCAGGGGTAGCCGCTGTTTTTACAATTACCACTAATATTAGTAGTATTCATAATAACCTATTTACAAATGAACATTTGTTAGAAGAATATTATGATGCAAATTATTTTACCGTAAAGACTACTGATTTTAATGCTGAAAAAGAAGAAGCTTTTTGGAATAAACTATACAAGAATGAATATAACACATTAAAGCCTGTAATATGCTTGAATATTTTAAATGATAAAAATGATGTGATATATGTAAATAATCATGCAAAAGATATGTTACAAGGTTTTACGAAGCAGATAAATGCAGTAGAGAATGAATCTTCTGATTTGATTATTTTCATTCCAAAGAATAGATATTTTGCTAAAAACAAGCAATTAGCCTATGACTCCTTGAGCCACGTTTTAAATCATGATAATTTACAACAATTAAATATTCAGTACATAGAGTATAGCGAAACAGAATACTTTTCCTATTTAGATACAAGTAGAATAAATGGTATCGAAAAAAGCAAAAATCCGATAATTATTTATCAGGCAAACAAAGATTTAGCAGTCAATGGTGGGTATCTTGAAAGCTATAAAGCAGGAGCAGTTTTATTTCAATGTGATGAAAAACAGCTAAGAAATATCAGCAAAAAGTATGAAGATATGCTTGGAAATTATCAGCTAGTAATTACAAACGTACATGAACAGTATTTATATAATCACACATTTTTAATAAAACTCGTGGGATTTTTAAGTTCTCTTTGTACGATTGTATTGCTTTTAAATATTATGATTATTGTTACAGTAAGTAGACTAGAGTTCCGAGAAAATGCAATGAAAATTTCCTTGATGAAAATCTTTGGATATAGTTTATTTGAACGGCACAAAACACTTCTTAAAATGATTGTAGTGGAAAATTTTGTGATATTAGTAGGTATGCTTATCTATTCTTTATTATCGGTACAGACTGAAGTAGGAATTAGCATTCTTGTTAGTTCATTTATGGCACTAATAGAATTTACAATTATTTTCTTTAATATCACAATTGTTGAAAAAACAAACATACCGAAATCATTAAAAGGAGGTTGCTTATGATAACAATTGAAAATCTATGCAAAGCATATAATGATAAAATTTTGTTCAAAAATTTTCATTTGGAAATTCCAGATAGCCGTTTTTTGGTAATTAGTGGCGAAAGTGGATGCGGAAAAAGTACTTTACTTAATATGATTGGAGGTATTGAAACTCCTGACAAAGGTTCTATTATTGTGAATGGTTTTGATGTGGCAAAAAAAGGAAAAAAGCAGAAATATTTCAAAGAAGTTGTTGGATTTTTATTTCAAAATTTTGCCCTTTTGGAAAACAAAACAGTAAAAGAAAATCTAGAAATAATAAAAAAATCAGGTAGAACGGATATTTCAATAAATGAAGCTCTTGAAAAAGTTGGTTTACAGAAAGTAATTAACAAAAAAGTCTATCAATTATCTGGTGGCGAACAGCAGAGAGTTGCGTTAGCTCGTTTAATGCTAAAGAAATGTTCGATTGTATTAGCAGACGAACCAACTGGTTCCTTAGACAAAAAAAATAGTGAGATTGTTATGAATATATTGCATGAGTTAAGTGAACAGGGAAAAACAGTTATTGTTGTAACTCATAGTGAAGAAATTGTAGCACAAGAAAAGCATGTTCTATATTTATAATTACCCATAATAGAAGAATATGTTCTTTCGGGAGACACCTCCTCTAAGAACATATTCTTTTGGTTAAAATTGATTATAAAGATACTTTTATTTCAGTATATTCGCTATATTGATGGGATATATATTTGCATATTATTTATATGGATAAGGATTATAACTCTAGTGAGTCTTCTGCATCTACCCACATCTGTAAATTACCCTCAAGATATAATCTTGCATATTCCAAAGGCTCATCCACAGCCAATGAAGTAAGCGCACATTCTGATCCGTATGTGGTTTTTAGATTTTTTTCAGCTTTCCAGCAATCAATGCGAAGCATATATCCGGCACTTGTGTAAACATCAATACTATCGTGATTTATGTTGTATTCTGCATAAATTGTTCTCATCGTATCTTATCTCCATTTTCTTTTAATAATCAGTTATAGAGTTAAATATCGAAAACATTTCAATCAGTTCACCATGTCGTTATTGTTATACTGTGTTATGAAATTTTCTTTCCCTTATTTTTTCCCATATTAAGGTTCATGAAAACCAATGTGAGAATATAACACAAGGGAAAGAGTAAGGGAAAGCTCACTTGCTACAAACTTAGTATTTTCAAGGGTTTGCGAAGAATTTGATAATTAAATATAACAGTTATTAAATTTCCTAAAATATGTGAAATATCAACTTAAATTTAAAAGTTGAACGTTATGAAAAAGGTATTGCATACTTAAAATGGTCTCTTATTAGTGGTGCAGCAAAATATGAAGTGTACAATGCAGATACAAATGAATTAATGAAGACTATTGACAGTTCAACAACAGATTGGACAAATGTTGCAATTAAACAGGGTGTTAAATATAATATCGCAGTAAAAGCTATTGATGCTAATGGTGAGGAGATTGCAATTACAAATAACACAACAACAGCATATCAGGAACCGGAAACAACAACGGAACCGACAGAGCCTGATAAAGTGCCTGAAGAACACACAAAAGCTGACTTTAGCAATGCCACATGGGCAGAACTTTCAACAAAAGCAGGATCAGTTGATAATAGATACTTTATCAACTCAGATCATACATTAAGCCAGGCAGTATGGTATGGTATTTATGCACCACATAGTGCAGCAGCATATCACAATGAACGTACAGCTTGTATCCTTTCAGATGATGCAGCTTCATTTACATTCCAGCAGAGAGATGTAACAAGCGTTTGGATTAATGGAACAAAATATGCTAATCCATCAACAGCACTTAATTGTCAGGGAGACTGTACAGAAGTTTCAACAGAGTTCTTAAATAAAGGAATCAATGTTGTTACAATTGTTATGAGTGATGGCAAAACAAATACTTTCGGTATTAAAGTTGAAGAACCTCTAGCTGTGGATGCAACAGCTCCTGCAACACAGGATACAATTGATCCTGCTACAGTTGCAGAATGGACACAGATGGCTGGAACAACAGCAAATGGTTCAAAGGTATTTAAGGATGCTACAGTTAAAACATCTACAAACGGTGGTTTAGATGGATGCTATGCAGCAGGTGCTTCACCTAAATGGAATAATATTACAGATATTATGAATGCAAAAGCTGTATTTGGTGTAGTTCGTGGAAATACAGACTCAGTTATTATTGATGATGTTGAATACATTAATGCTAAAGATGCTAGAAGTACAAAGGTATATATTGGTAATGACTGTATCTATGTTGATGCTGCATTATTAGATGCACCAGTTGGCAAAACACAGTATCATATGATTACACTCACAGGTGGTACAGCACTTACATTTATTTTAAAGGTTGAAGGACCGGAAGTATATAAAGTAACACTTGATGGAAAAAATGTAGCTACTGATGTAGTTGAGTATAAATGTGGTAATAATGAACAGGGTTATTATGACAAAACAAATGATATTGCATATCTTCCAGGTGCAACAATTGAATTAAATAAAGATATTGATTTAACAACTATCAATTTAGATGTTAAGATGTTAAAAGGTGCAAGCATTAGACTTTCGGCTCCAACAGGATTAAGATTCCAGACAAATATTACATCTGGTAATAACGACCTTAGTGTACTTGAAAGTGCAAAAGTAACAACTGGAACAATAATAACAAGAACAGAAATATTAGGCGATGCCAATATTGATGAAAACTTTGTTAAAGATGATACTAAGACAAAGTTAGATATTGTAAATAGTGGTTGGTATGAAGGAAAAACTGGTAATTTCTGTGGATCAATTGTAAAACTCAATAAGTCAAATTATGATACAGAATTTGTTGGTGTAGGATATGTTACTATCAAATATAATGACAATACTGAAAAAACAATATTTGCATCAGTAAATGAAAAAGGAGACAATATTAGATCAGCTTCAACAGTTGCTAAAAGTGTTCAGCAGTCAGAAAAATACCAAAATAATTACACTAAAGAACAGAAAGAGATTGTAGATGCTTATGCAAAAGGAAATAGCGCTAATTAATAATTTGATAGTGGAGGAAGTTTTAGATGAAGAAAAAATATATTAGTCCTGAGATGGATATAATAGAATTTGATACAAAAGATGTCATTACGACAAGTGGCATGGGTGGAGACGGATTAGGAGCCAATGAAGATGCGGTAGATGAAAATGGAAATTATATCTGGTCAGAATTCTATTAAAATTAAATAAATTAATAAAAAAGATGCTTTTCGAAATTTTTGGAAAGCATCTTTTTTATATAGAAAATTAATTTGAAATTTGTTATCTGAGTCCTAAAGACTTGAATAGTGTGTTATACTAATACTTGATAAGCAAACAAAATTTATTAATAAAACTTATAAAAAAGTTAAATATTATTAATAAGTAATGCTTAAGATAAAATATGCCATAAGAATTGTTTAGTAAGTATTTAATTTCAGGTAATTATTGAATTCTAAGCAATTATATACAATAAAGGTATCATAATAAAGTGAAATTAAAGGAGGCAATTGAAATGGATAATGATAAGATGATTGATGACATTGTAGCAATGTTAGATGCAGGAGTAGCTAAAGGACAGGGACATATTAATGTAAAGGTTGAGGACAAGAATGCAACGAAAAAAGAAATTGTTAATGGAACAGCAGATTGTTCAATGAATTCAATGGCATGTGCAGTGCCAACAATGATTCTTGATGACGATGATGAGTTTGAATTGTAAAAAAGTGGTGAAAAGTGAAAATAGAAAATAAAGAAAAAAACAAAAAAATAGCAAAGTTTATAGGAAGATATATAGTCATTACTTTTGCAGCGTGCATATATGCGGTAGGGATTTCTATGTTTTTAGATCCTAATAATTTAGCACCTGGAGGACTTACAGGTGCGGCAGTAATTTTGACAAGAATTATACCAATAACATTAGGTACTTTAATTGTGATTATGAATATACCTATAATGATTTTAGGTGCATGGAAATTTGGAGCAAGATTTACTCTGTCGACATTATATACACTTGTGGTTTCTTCAGCATTTATGGAAGTGTTTGAAAGAATGGGCTATGTGATAACCCATGACAAAATTCTTGCTGCTTTGGTAGGTGGTACTTTGATGGGAGCAGGAATGGGACTTTGTCTTAGAATGGAAACCACGACAGGCGGTATCGATATAATAATTAAAGTTTTGCGTCAAAAATACAGGCAGGTTAAATCCGGTGAAATGTATCTGATAATTGATGGACTTATTTTAGCAGCGGCAGCATTGTATTTTAAAGATATAGAAGTGTCAATGTATGCAGGAGTTGCGATTGTTGTATCGACTTATATTTTGGACAAGGTTCTATATGGAAGCGATGAAGCGAAGTTAGTTTATATAGTAAGCAATAAGCGAAAAATAATAGCTACAAGAATGATGGTCGAACTTAATATGGGTGTCACATTAGTCGAAGGAAAGGGCGCATATAACATGGAAAATACAGAAGTTATTATGTGCGTTATGCATAAACAGAATCTTACAAAGGTAAGAAATCTTGTAAGTGAAGTTGATCCGGAAGCTTTTATGATAGTTTCTTCCGCTACAGAAGTGTTTGGTGAGGGATTTAAAGGACACACGGATGTGGAAATGTGAAGAAAAAACTTAATTTTGTAAGAAATTAAAGTAAATTTAGTAAAATTTTGTTTACAAATAACAAAAGTATGCGATAAAATAAAAACGTATTTTTTCTAATAAGAAAGAAATTATTTTTTTATGATGGAGGAACAAAGCAAATGAAGAAACTATTAAGTTTAGTGCTTGTGTGCGCAATGACAATAGCCCTTGTTGGTTGTGGTCAGAAGGCAGAAAGAGTTGACAATGGTTCAGGTAGTGATAAGAGCTCAGCTAAGAAGATTGGCGCAATTCTTCTTGGAGATGAAACAGAAGGATACACATTAGCTCATATTAACGGGATCAAGGAAGCAGCTAAAGAATTGGGAATATCTGATAGTGATATTGTATGGAAGTACAACATTTCTGAATCAGATGAGGTTAGTAAGGCAGCAGACCAGTTAGTAGCTCAGGGATGTAAATTGATTATTTCTAATTCATACGGACATCAGGATTACATGTATGCAGCAGCTCAGAAGTATACAGATGTTGATTTTGTAGCTATGACAGGTGATTATGCAGCAATTTCAGGATGTGACAATTTCTACAACGCATTTACAAAGGTATATGAATCACGTTATGTATCAGGTGTAGTTGCAGGTATGAAGATTGCAGAACTCGTTAATGAAGATAAGATTCCGGCAACAGGATATGATGCAGATGGAAATGTAAAAGTTGGTTATGTTGGTGCATATCCATACGCAGAAGTTGTATCAGGCTATACAGCATTTTATTTAGGAATTAAATCAGTATATGATAAAGTAGCAATGGAAGTAAGTTATACTGATTCATGGTTTGATATTGAAGGTGAAGGTGCAGCAGCTGAATCATTAATGGCCGACGGATGTGTTATCATCGGACAGCATGCAGATTCAACAGGTGCTCCAAGTGCAGTTCAGGCAGCACAGGATAGCAGTAACACAGTAGCATTCTCAGTTGGATACAATGTAGACATGTTAGACGTAGCTAAGACAGCAGCTTTAACAAGTGCTACAAATAATTGGACAGCATACTACACAACATTATTCAAGGCTTATGAAGATGGAAAAGAAATTCCTCAGAACTGGGCTGAAGGATATGATGCAGATGCAGTAGCAATCACTAAATTAGGTGATTCTTGTGCAGAAGGAACAGCAGAAAAGGTTGCTGAAGTAGAAGCAGCGTTAAAGGATGGCTCATTACATGTATTTGATACATCTAAATTCACAGTAACAGGAAAGAATGTTAAGAAGAATGAGGACAATGGTTTAAACCTTGAAATCGATGATAACGGAGCTGTTACATCAAATAAGATTGATTTATCAATCATTGATTTTGCAACAGGAGATGTAACATACAAGGGAGATACAGTTGAAGCAATTGTAAAAGATGACAACGGTGCAACATACTTTGATGAATCATCATTCCGTTCAGCTCCATATTTCCAGATTAGAATTGATGGAATTACAGAATTGAATAAGTAATCAAATCAGACATAATTATATAAGACATAAAAAAGGAACTGTCGCTTTAGCGGTTATTAAATATAAATCGTTGAAGCGACAGTCCCATTTTTACTAAGAAAATCTAATGATACAAGGAGAAACAAAAGTGGAACAAAAATATGCTGTTCAGATGAAAAATATAACTAAAACTTTTGGTCATGCTATTGCAAATGATAATGTAAGCATTGACTTAGAGTATGGTGAAATTTTATCTCTATTAGGTGAAAACGGAAGTGGAAAAACAACTCTTATGAACATGCTTTCAGGTATTTATTTTCCTGACAGCGGAAAAATATTAATAGATGGAAAAGAAACAACAATTCGTTCACCACATGATGCAATGGAACTCGGAGTGGGAATGGTTCATCAGCATTTTAAATTAGTTGATGTATTTACAGCTGCCGAAAACATAATATTAGGTTTAAAAGAAAAAGAGCCGCTTAAAAATGTAATAGATAAAATAAAAGAAATTTGTGATAAATATGGATTTGAAGTAGACCCAAATCAGAAAGTATATAATATGTCAGTTGCACAGAAACAGACATTAGAAATAGTAAAAGTATTGTATCGTGGCGCAAATGTTTTAATACTTGACGAGCCTACAGCAGTATTAACTCCACAGGAAACAGAAAAGTTATTTAAAGTAATGCGTAATATGAAAGAAAATGGAAAATCAATTATTATCATTACTCATAAACTTAACGAAGTATTAGAGATTTCTGATAAAGTTGCCATTTTAAGAAAAGGCGATTATGTAGGAACTGTAGAAACAAAGGATGCTACAGAACTTTCACTTACAGAAATGATGGTGGGAGAAAAAGTAGAACTAAACATAGAAAGACCGGAAGTGGAAAATAAAGAGGTAAGACTTGAAGTGTCACATTTAAGTTGTAAAAGTCCGGATGGAATTAATATATTAGACGATGTATCATTTGATGCTTATAGCGGTGAAATATTAGGAATTGCCGGAATTTCAGGATGCGGTCAGAAAGAATTGTTAGAAGCAATTGCAGGACTGCAGAAAACAGAAGATGGTAGCAAGATAACATATGTTAATCATCAGGGAGAAAAAGAAAGTCTTTTGGAAAAGTCACCAAGACAGATTAGAGAATGTGGTGTTGCTTTGTCATTTGTTCCTGAAGACAGACTTGGAATGGGACTTGTAGGTTCAATGGGAATGCCTGAAAATATGCTTTTGAGAAGTTATGATGAAGGAAAGAAATTTTTCATATCAAATAAAGAGCCTAAGAAACTTTCTGAAAGAATTAAACAGACTTTAAATGTTCAGACAACAAGCATAAATGCCCCTGTAAGAACAATGTCAGGTGGAAATGTTCAGAAAGTATTAGTAGGAAGAGAAATAGCAAATGCACCATCTGTTTTGATGACGGCATATGCAGTTCGTGGACTTGATATTAATACATCATATACAATTTATGATTTGTTAAATGAACAGAAAAAGAAAGGTGTTGCAGTAATCTATGTTGGAGAAGATTTAGATGTATTGCTTGCCTTATCAGATAGAATTCTTGTTTTGTGTGGCGGAAAAGAAAATGGAATTCTTGATGCAAGAAAGACAACAAAAGAAGAAGTAGGATTACTTATGACAAATTTGCAGAATGGAGGTGCCGATAATGAGTAATAAGCCAAATCAGGTAACGAAAGTAAAGGAACCTCTTGTAAGAGTAACAAAAAGAGATGTAATACCAACATGGCAGAAGTGGGCAGTAAGAATTATAGCAGTTTTATTGTCTCTTGTAGTAGTTACGATATTTGTATTCAGCCTTACGGGAATTGGACCGGGAGAAACATTCGGTCTTATGTGGGAAGGCGTATTTAGCAATATGTACTATAGAAAAGGAACGATTTTCTTTACTGCAAAATTGCTTTGCATAGCAGTAGCGCTTGCACCTGCATTTAAAATGAAATTCTGGAATATCGGTGCTGAAGGCCAGGTGTTAATGGGTGCTTTATCAACAGCGATAGTAATGGTTAATTTTTCAACATTATCAACACCATTATTATTTACACTTATGATTGTTTCATCAGTTGTAATGGGTGCAATCTGGGGATTGATACCTGCAATATTTAAAGCAAAGTGGAATGTAAATGAAACACTTTTTACTTTAATGATGAATTACGTTGCAATGCAGTTAGTTGATTATTATTACAACATATGGAAAGGCTCAAAGGCTTCTCTTGGAATGCTTAATCCGGGAACAAAAGCAGGATACCTTCCTGAATATAATGGAAGTTCAAATAACATAATTGTAACAGTTGTATTGATAATAACCGTATTAATGTATATTTATTTAAAGAAGACAAAGCATGGTTATGAAATAGCAGTAGTAGGTGAATCAGAAAATACAGCGAGATATGCAGGAATTGATGTTAAAAAAGTAATTATCAGAACAATGCTTATTTCAGGTGCAGTATGTGGTATCTGTGGATTTTTAACAGTATCGGGTCAGGACCATTCAATTGCATCTGATTCAACAGCAGGTGGTTATGGCTTTACGGCCATTATCGTAGCATGGCTTGCAAAATTTAACACAGCAATAATGATAGCAATTGCGTTACTTATAGTATTCCTTGAAAAAGGAACAGCTCATATCGCAGATACGTTTGTAGGATTTGATGCAAATGCTTCTAAGATTGTAATTGGTATTGTATTATTCTTCATAATTGGAAGTGAATTTTTCATTAATTATAAATTAAACTTCCCTAAAAAAGAAAGTAAGGAGGCGTAATCAGATGGCAAATTTAATATCATGGATTAATATTGCAGTAGTGTTTGGTTCAATAGTATTATTTGGCGCTGTTGGCGAAACCCTTACGGAAAAAGCAGGAAATCTTAATTTGGGAACACCGGGTATTATGTGTATGGGAGGAGCTTTCGGCTTTGTTGGAGCTTATCTTTATGAAACATCAGTTGGAAATCCAAATGCGTTTATGTGCATATTAGTTGCTTTAGGAACAGCATTTATAGTTTCAGCATTAGGCGGACTTATTTATAGTTTCCTGACAACAACTCTTCATGCAAATCAGAACGTAACAGGATTAACACTTACAATATTTGGTGTAGGCCTTGGAAAATTCTTTGGAACATATGTAATTCCAAAGGGAGCAGTATCAACAAAGGCTGATTTTGCTACAAAGATTTTTAGAGCAAGAATACCATTCTTAAGTGATAAATTAGGTGTAGTCGGTGATATATTATTTTCATATGGATTTATGATGTATCTTGCATTAATAGTTGCCATCTGTGCAACATTGTTTTTAACAAAAACAAGAACAGGATTAAATCTTAGAGCAGTAGGTGAAAATCCGGCAACAGCAGATGCAGCAGGAATTAACGTAACAAAATATAAATATCTTGCAACATGTATTGGCTCAGGAATTACAGGTCTTGGTGGCGTTTACTACATTTTAGATTACAGTAAAGGAACATGGGCTACTGCATCAGGAACAGCGATTGAAAGCCTTGCATGGCTTTCTGTAGCATTGGTTATATTCGTAAGATGGAGACCTGTACATGCAATATGGGGCTCATATTTATTTGGGTTATGCTACTGGGCATATCAGTTCCTTCCAAAAGTAATTGGTATAAAGGTAAACACAGACCTTGCAAAGATGATTCCTTATGTAATTACAATACTTGTTTTGATTATTTCAAGTATGCGTAAGAGCAAAGATAATCAGGCACCTGCAAGTCTTGGATTATCATATTTTAGAGAAGAAAGATAGTAAAATAGAAAAATAAGATGAAGTAAAATATAAGAACTATTTAGCAATTATTATAGTAAATTGTTAAATAGTTCTTTTTATAATAAAGAAAACCCCCCTGAAATCTTCTATTTATCCCTAATTTGTGGTAAAATAAACAACATATGCGAAAAAATGAAGAAACATAAAACAATGGGAGAAGAGAAATGGCAACATTAAAGGACGCAAAAAGAATTGTAATTAAAGTGGGAACATCAACATTAACTCATTCAACAGGTAAGACAAATATCAGAAGAATGAAAGCGTTAGTTGCGGTGATTTCGGATATTGTAAATTCTGGTATTGAGGTGGCACTTGTAACTTCAGGAGCGATTGGTGTAGGTGTAGGAAAATTAGGATTAAAGGATAGACCGACAGATACAGCAGGAAAGCAGGCAGCAGCTACTGTAGGACAATGTGAATTAATGTTTATGTATGACAAGATGTTTGGCGAATTTGGTCATGCAACAGGTCAGTTCCTTATTACAAAGAGGGACGTTGAACATGAAGAATGTCATGACAATTTGATAAATGCATTTGAAAAGACATTTGAATATGGAGCAATTCCAATTATTAATGAAAACGATGCAGTAGCAGTAGAAGAAATTGTGTACGGTGATAATGACAGTCTTTCAGCCATTGTTGCTAAATTAGTTAAAGCAGATGCGTTATTAATATTAACAGATATAGATGGATTGTATGATGATAATCCTAATGAAAATGAAGATGCAAGAATTATTCCTGTGGTTGAAGAAATTACAGAAGGATTATTTGAAATAGCAGGAGGAAAAGGCTCTAAGTTTGGAACAGGTGGAATGATTACTAAACTTATTGCAGCACAGATTGCAACAGAAGCCGGCATTGATACAATTATTATTAACGGATTTGATGCAGATAATATTTACAAAGTATTAGAAGGACATCAGGTTGGAACTTTCTTCGTTGCTAAGAAAAAGAAATAAATTCCAGATAAAAAATAAATTCCAGATAAAAAATAAATTCTAAATAAAAATGAATTACAAATAAAAAATAAATCATTAATGATAGATAGTTTATGGAAAGCATTTGCCTTCCATAAACTTATCAATAATATATGGAGGACTAAGATATGTTGGAAGAATTGGGTGTAAAGGCAAAAAAAGCTGAGCGTAAACTTAGTGTTGCCACAACAGAAGAAAAAAATAAAATGCTTACTGCAATTGCTAAAGCTTTGATTGATAACACAGAAAAAATCGTAGAAGCTAATGCAATTGATTTGGAAAATGGAAAGAAAAACGGCTTGCCAGATGGAATTCTTGACAGACTTATGCTTAATGCCGACAGAATAAAAGGAATGGCAAAAGGAATAGAGGATATAGTAAAACTTCCTGACCCGGTTGGTAAAATTTTAAATACGATAGTAAGACCGAATGGCCTTAAAATAGAAAAGGTTTCAGTTCCTTTAGGAGTAATAGCTGTAATATTTGAGGCAAGACCAAATGTAACAAGTGATGCCGCAGCTCTTTGCCTTAAGTCTGGAAATACAGTAATTCTTCGTGGAGGAAAAGAAGCCATCAATTCAAATAAGATGATTACATCAGCTATGCGTGATGCGGTTAAAAGTGTAGGCATGAATGAAGACGTAATTCAGTTAGTTGAAGATACAAGCAGAGAAAGTGCTACAGCGTTAATGACAATGAACAAATACGTTGATGTGTTAATTCCAAGAGGTGGTGCAGGTCTTATTCAGGCAGTAGTTAGAAATGCAACGGTTCCTGTAATAGAAACCGGAGTTGGTAACTGCCATATTTATGTTGATAAAGATGCAGATTTAGATAAGGCCGTAGATATTGTATTTAATGCAAAAACTCAGCGACCATCGGTTTGCAATGCTGCAGAAAGTCTTTTGATACATAAGGATATTGCAAAGGAAGCTCTTACAAGAATTAAACAGAGACTTGATACAAAGGATGTTGTTTTGATAGGCGATAAAGATTCAAGAACAATTGCTCCTGATATAAAAGAAGCTACAGATGATGACTGGGGCACAGAATATCTTGATTATAAAATGTCAGTAAAGATTGTAAATAATGTAGATGAGGCAATTGACCATATTTACAAATACAGCACACATCATAGTGAATGTATCGTTACTGAGAATAAAGAAACAGCAGAGAAGTTCTTGAATGAAGTAGATTCAGCGGCTGTTTATGTAAATGCAAGTACAAGATTTACAGATGGTGGAGAATTTGGATTTGGAGCCGAAATTGGAATCTCAACTCAGAAGCTTCATGCAAGAGGACCTATTGGATTGCCTGAGTTACAGTCCTTTAAATACAAAATATACGGAAAAGGTCAAATTAGATAAAGTACAATAGTCAAAGTATAAAGGATTTGTTAAAGTTTATTAATGTAAACAATTTAGTAAATCGAAAGACAGCGTTGAAGGATTTTACTTCAATTTTACAAAATACGGTGGTTTTACAAAATATTCATAAATTGTTAAATTATTTATCCTATAATAATAGACAGCGTGTTGATTATTGAAAATTATTAGATAGCAGGTTTTTTGTTATGAACAGATTAAGAAAATCAGATATGATTACAGCATGACAAAAAATATATAGAATTTAGAAGTTTTTCAGGAGGATGGTTATGGATGATATAAAAGAAACGACTATTACTGAAGAAAAAAAAGAAATTGTAGAACAATATAAGAAGTTATTATTTATAGTAAATCCTAAGGCAGGTCAGAAGAAGAGAGAAGATATACTGGTAGATGTTATTAATGTTTTTAATGACTATGGTTATGAAGTGTTAATAAAATTTACAAGAAGAGAAAAGCATGCTACAGAGATTGTGAAAGCTCTTGGTAGTCAGGTTGATATGATTGCCTGCATGGGTGGAGATGGTACATTAAATGAAGTTATGGCGGGAATACGTTCATCCAGACTTAAAAAGCCGTTAGGATATGTACCAGCGGGTTCAACAAATGATTTTGCAAACAGTCTTAATTTGCCATCAGACCCTGTTGAGGCAGCAAAGCATATGATGACTCATAAAGCAAAATATATAGATATTGGAAAATTTAATGACAGATATTTTGTCTATACGGCATCGGCAGGAATATTTACAAAAGCCTCGTATTCAGCACCACAGAATATTAAAAATTTGCTTGGACATTTTGCTTACGTCTTAGAGGGAGTTATGGATTTAACTCAGGTTAAGCGAATGAGATTAAAGATTGAAAATGAAGATGAAGTAATCGAAGGCGAATATATATTTGTGGCTATTTGTAATGCCACATCAATTGGCGGTGTAATGACAATTGATGAAGGAAAAGTTGATTTTGCAGATGGATTATTTGAGTTATTGCTAATTAAATATCCGAAGGATTTAATCGAACTTGGAATAATTATAAATGAACTTACAAATCAGATATATGATAAACATATCAGATTATTAAAAGTTTCAAAACTTAAAATTTCAGACAGTAGTGATATTGACTGGTCACTGGATGGAGAAAAAGAGGATGGCAGAAAGAACATGAAATTCAGGGTCATCCATAATGCAGTTAAATTAGTATATTAAAGAATATATGAAAGGCGAGATTTGAAGTAGTTAGAAAGTTAGTAAGAAAAGGAGTGTACAATATATGACATTAAACAAAGAAGACATGAAAGCACTTACAGATAAGTACGCAAAAATGTGTGGGGAAAATGATACAGTTGAGCAGAATTTATTTGCAGAATACGGTGTAAAAAGAGGTCTTAGAGATCTAAATGGAAAAGGTGTTCTTACAGGAATTACAAATATTTCACGTGTTGAATCTACACAGATAATTGATGGAAAATCAGTTCCATGCCCGGGTAGATTATTTTACAGAGGTTATAATATAAAGGACCTTGTAAATGGATTTATTGCAGAAGACAGATTCGGATTCGAAGAAACAGCATATTTATTGCTTTTTGGTAAATTACCTAAAAAAGATGAAATAGAAGATTTTAGCAAAATGCTTTCAGCACAAAGAAAATTACCTACAAACTTTGTAAGGGATGTAATTATGAAAGCACCAAGTGCTGATATTATGAATTCTTTGACAAAGAGTATACTTACATTAGCATCTTATGATAAGAATGCATCCGATACATCAGTGGAAAATGTAATTCAGCAGAGTGTCAAACTTATAAGTACATTCCCAATGATGGCTGTGTATGGATATCATGCATATAATCACTATCATTGTGGAAAGAGTATGTACATTCACAGACCGCTTCCGGGACTTTCTACAGCAGAAAATCTTTTAAGAATGCTTAGACCTGATAAGAAATATACACATTTAGAGGCTAAGGTTCTTGATTTGGCTTTAGTTTTACATATGGAACATGGCGGTGGAAATAACTCGACTTTCACAACGAGAGTTGTTACTTCATCAGGTTCAGATACATACGCAACAATTGCAGCAGCTCTTTGTTCTTTGAAGGGACCAAGACATGGTGGTGCAAATGTAAAGGTTGTTGATATGTTCCAGGATATTAAGCATAATTGCAAACATTATGATGACGAACATGAGATTAAAGAGTATTTAAGAAAAATATTAAATAAAGAAGCATTTGACAAAAAAGGTCTTATATATGGAATGGGTCATGCGGTTTATTCTGTTTCTGATCCTAGAGCAGAAGTGTTTAAAAGATTTATTGAACAGCTTGCAGAAGAAAAGCATAGACAGAAAGACTTTAAGTTATATAGTATGATTGAAAGATTAGCACCTGAAGTAATTGGCGAGGAACGTCATATTTATAAGGGAGTTAGTGCAAATGTCGATTTCTACAGCGGACTTGTATATAGCATGTTGGATATTCCTAAAGAATTGTATACACCAATATTTGCAATCGCAAGAATTGTAGGATGGAGTGCACATCGTATCGAAGAAATAATTAATGCTGATAAGATTATGAGACCTGCTTATGTAAGCAACTGTGCTTTTAATGATTATATAGAAGTTGAGGACAGATAGAAGGTAGCGTTATGCAGTTAACACAAAGTGATATTGAAAAAATAAAAGAAGAAATAGAACATAGAAAAATCGTAGTTCGAAAGGAAGCGCTTGAAGATGTTAAGGTTGCGAGGGCACAGGGAGATTTGAGCGAGAATTTTGAATATAAGGCAGCAAAACAATTTAAAAATAAAAATGAAAGCAGAATTCGATATTTAGAGAAACTTCTTAAAACTGCAACTATTATTTCAGATGATTCTAAAGAAGATGAAGTAGGTTTGAATAAAACTGTGGACATTTATTTTGAAGAAGATGATGAAGTGCTTACTTACAAAATAGTAAGTACAATGAGAGGTGATTCCATGAGTGGACGAATCAGTAATGAATCGCCTATCGGAAGAGCACTTATGGGACATAAAGTTGGAGACAGAGTGGAAGTGAAAGTTAATGACAATGTAAGTTATTTTGTTGTAATTAAGAAAATCGAAAATACCGGAGAAGAAGAAAAAGATAATATACGAAGCTTTTAATATGAAACTGTTACATTAAGACGTTGGAATATATATTTAGTTAAGTAAAATCATTTGAGTGTTAATGATATGACAAAACTACGATATTTTTATTTATTTCAAGGTCTTGGTGCGGCAGTTTTTTTGATGATTGATAAATTTTGTGAAAGGGCAGGAGAATATGAGAAATAGCAAACAGAAGTTAAAACTGTTATATCTTATACAGATTTTTGATGAATATACGGATGAAGAACATGGAATAACCATGAGTGAGATAATAAAGAAGCTAGATGATAATGGCATCAAAGCTGAACGAAAATCAATATACGACGATATAGAACAACTTGGAACTGTAGGATATGAAATAGTAACTGAAAAATTAAACAGGGAAACAGTATATAAAACAGTAACAAGAAAATTTGATGTTTCTGAATTAAAAATGTTAGTAGATGTAGTGCAGGCGTCAAAATTCATATCAAAAAAAGATAGTGAAGAGCTTATTAAGAAATTAGAAGGATTTACAAGTAAATATGAAGCTAAGAAACTGCAACGTCAGGTTTATGTGGCAAATCGTGTGAAAGCTATTTCAAAAAGTGGTTACTACAATATAGACGCCATTCATGATGCAATATATGAAAATAAACAGATTGCATTTGATTATTATATGTGGAACACAAAAAAAGAACTTGTTATAAGAAATGACGGAAATAAAACGGATATAAGTCCGTGGGCTTTGTCTTGGGATGATGAAAATTACTATATGGTAGCATTTGATTCAGCAAAACAGAGTATAAGACATTATCGTGTGGACAAAATGAAGGATATTAAAATTTTAAATAAAGAAAGAGACGGCAAAAAAGAATTTGAAAAATTTGATGCTGCAAAATATACAAAGCAGACATTTGGAATGTTTACCGGAAATATTAAGAATGTACAGATGGAATTTGATAACAGTTTAGTAGGAGTAGTGGTAGACAGATTTGGTACAGATGTAATGATAATTCCAAAGAAAGATGATAAATTTACAATTAATGTGGATGTGTCTGTAAGTTCAATGTTTTACAGCTGGGTAGCGGGATTTGAAGACAAGGTTAAGATACTTGGACCGCAGGAAGTTGTAGATGGTATGAAAAATATGATAGAAAAACTTAGTAATCAGTATAAATACTGATGGATAGTAATAAGAAATGACTGAAAAATATTGGGAGGATTAAATGGAAGGAGCATTTGAAGTAATAAAAGATTTACTTGGTGGATTATCATGGGACAGAGAATCGGTTTATGCAAGATTGAGTCAATGTATTGATAGTGCTATAAGGAGTAGTCTGGTAATTGTGTTGTATAAAGAAGGGAAAGAAGAACTTATATTTGCAAATGATATGTTCTACGAAAATATAGGTGAGGACAGGGATGGATATGAATATAAAGAAGCTGATATTAAAAAGAGAATAAAGCCTGAAAATAAGGTGGTTAAATATGAAAAATGTGTTGAAAAATCGATGCTTACAGGTGAGACTCAGGAAATCACATATCAGTTTGAAAGGTATGATGGAAAGATGATATGGGTACGAAAAAGATTTGCAGCTATTTGCAATGAAGGAGAATATATAATCGTATCTGTAGCCACAAATATTACTAAAAGTATAGAGATAAGCCGGCAGATTGAGATTGAAAAAGATAGATTTCAGAAAGTAATTGAGCAGACAGATTTAGCAATAATAGAATGGGATTATTATAATAATACATTTTATTCGACAGAGTCATATAAGAAATATAAAATGAGTGAGGGCAATCATGACCGTATTTTTAAGAAAAAATCGATTATTGGCTACACTCATCCGGATGATGTAGAAAAAATGAAAAGATTTGTATCAAATTGTATTTTGACACCAGGTAAAATGGAATGCATTGTAAGACTTAAACTTATTGATGATACTTATAGATGGAGCAAAATAACAGTTGTTTCAGAGTATGACATAGATGGAAATAAAATGAAGACATTAGCAATTATAGCCGATGTAAATGAGGATATGGAACGCCAGAAAGAAGTAAGAATCGCAGTAGATATAGTAAATACTTTGGTGGCAAATGAGTATGAGGAAATATTTACAATTAATGCATTTACAGGTGAACCTGTGGTTTATAAAGAAGACATTTCAAAAGTTATAGAGGAACAAAATAAAGTAGGATTTGAATTAGGTGTTGAAAACTATATAAAGACTTATTGTATGGATGAAAATACTGAACAAACAGCTAAAGAATTGAATCTTGATTATGTAAAAGAACAACTTGAAAATAATAATACATATCAGAAAATTTATTCAATAATGGATGAACATAATAATATAAAAATGAAAAGGGCGTTTTACACATATTTAAATAAACACAAAGATACTATTGTGTGCACAATAATGGAAGTGGGAAAATAATATGAGTGTAAATAGAGAATTGAATAGTATGGAGAAAAGATGTGATACTATTTTGGATGATGACAATGAAAATGCTATAAAATTAAATGATGAAGATCGAAATACAATCACAAAGAATAAATTTAAAGATAAATTACTCACAAAATCATGGGTGGTATGTCTTCTTGCAATGGTGTGCTGTTTCCTTTGGGGCAGTGCATTTCCATGTATAAAAACAGGCTACAGAATGCTTGATATTAAATTAGGAGAATATGCCTCACAAATATTATTTGCGGGTATAAGATTTGCATTAGCCGGTATTTTAGTAATTGTAACTAACAGCATAATACGAAGAAAAGTAATTCTTCCAAAGAAACCCGGATACATTTTTACGCTCAGTATATTCCAAACATCAGGACAGTACCTGTTCTTTTATATAGGAATGGCGCATACGACAGGAGTACGGAGTTCTATTATTACAGGCTCAGGTGTATTTTTAGCAATTGTGGTAGCGGCTTTTATTTTTCATCAGGAAAAATTGAATGCAACTAAGATAATAGGTACGTTGATTGGATTTGCAGGAGTTTTAATTGTAAATATAACAGGAATAAATGGTGGCGGACAATGGTCATTTATGGGAGAAGGATTTATATTTCTTGCAGCGATTTCGTCCGCATTTTCATCTTCATTTATTAAGAAATTTTCAAATGACGCTGATGTTGTAATGCTTAGTGGATATCAGTTTTTTACAGGTGGAGTAGTTATGGCTGTGATTGGCAAACTGCTTGGCGGAAATGTAGTTATTTCAACTCCTAATGCTGTTATAATGATTATTTACATGGCATTTATTTCGGCGACAGCATATACAATATGGAGTATATTATTAAAATTTAATACGGTATCAAAAGTTTCTGTATACAAATTTATGAATCCTGTTTTTGGAGTTATTCTTTCAGCTTTATTTTTACCGGGAGAAAGCAGCCAGATAGGTGGACAGATTATTGTAGCCCTGATGTTTGTATGTGTAGGAATTGTGATTGTAAATAATGTTCAAACTCACCAATAAATTTGCAAAAAAAATAACAAAATTAAGCAAATTAACAAGTTTTGCATTGTTATAGTCAATTGTTTTTAGTATAATAGAGTTTATCAGTTTAAAGTGTTAGCGTAAATATTGCTAAAATTTATTACATAAGGAGATAACATAATGAGCGCAAAGGAAATGATTTTAGACTCAAAGCATGAGTGTATGAGCCAGGACGAGATGGCAGCACTTCAGGGAGAGAGACTTGTTGATTTAGTAAACAGAGTTTATAATAATGTACCATTCTACACAAAAAAGATGAAAGAATTAGGTGTAGAACCCGGTGATATTAAAGGAATTGAAGATATCGTTAAACTTCCATTTACCACAAAGGAAGATTTGAGAAATAATTATCCATTCGGACTTAGAGCAGTACCACAGTCAGAAATTGTACGTGTACAGGGAACTTCAGGAACAACAGGTAAGCTTACTATAGTGCCATATACACAGAAGGACATTGATGTATGGGCAGAATGTATAGGAAGATGTATGACAATGGCAGGACTTACAAAGGAAGATGTAATTCATGTATGCTATGGTTATGGTTTGTTTACAGGTGGACTTGGAATTGATTTTGGTGCAAGAAGAATTGGTGCTATGACGGTTCCTATGTCTGCAGGAAATACACAGAGACAGATTATGTGTATGGAAGATTTTGGCGCAACAGCTCTTGCATGTACACCATCATATGCTTTATATCTTGCAGAAACAATTGCAGAGATGGACAAGGTTGATGATATGAAATTAAAAGTCGGAATTCATGGAGCAGAGCCTTGGACAGAAGAAATGAAAAAGAAAATTGAAGACATTTTACATATTGAATGTTTTGATATTTATGGATTATGTGAAATTACAGGACCGGGTGTTGCAATGGATTGTAAACAACACAATGGATTACATATTAACCATGACTTCTTCTATCCGGAAGTACTTGATCCTGTTACAAATGAATCGGTAGGAGACAATAATTTAGGTGAACTTGTATTTACTACTTTAGTAAAGGAAGGTATGCCATTACTTAGATATAGAACTAAAGATTTAACAAGCATTGACCATTCTACATGTGAATGTGGAAGAACAACACCTAGAATTTCTAAATTCAAAGGACGTACAGATGACATGAAGGTTATTCGTGGTGTAAATGTATTCCCAACACAGGTTGAAACAGCACTATTATCAATGGGTGGAGATATTTCTAACCATTATATGATGATTGTAGACCGTGAAAATAATACAGATAAACTAACAGTAATGGTTGAAGTAAATGAAAATCTCTTCTCAGATGAAATTAGCAAGTTAAATGATTTGAAGAAGAAGGTTGGAGCTAAATTAAAACAGGCTTTAGGTATATCTGCTGAAGTTAAATTAGTAGAACCTAAGACAATCCAGAGAAGTGAAGGTAAAGCAGTACGAGTAATTGATAATCGTAATTTGTAATAGCAGGAGATAACGGATATTTATAATCGTAATTTGTAATAGCAGGAGATAACGGATATTTATAATAATAAATAATAAGTTTTTATTATAAATAATCGTAATCTTAATCGAAATCGTAATTTATAGGAGGTAATTTTATGGCATTAAAACAGTTGACAGTGTTCCTTGAAAATAAAGAAGGACATTTAAATGATGTATTAAAGACTTTGGCAGACAATGATGTTAACATTATTGTAGCAGCCTTAGCGGAATCAGCTGATTTCGGAATATTAAGAATGATTGTTCCAGAACCTGAAAAGGCTAGAGAAATTTTAAAGAATGCAGATTTTTCTGCAAAACTAACAGAGGTACTTTGTGTAAGCGTTCCTCATAAAGCAGGTTCACTTGCAAAGACTTTAAAGGTTCTTGCAGATGCTAATGTAAATGTAGAATATATGTATGCATTTTCAAGTGGAATCAACGCAGCAGCAGTTATTAAGACAAAAAATGTAAATGTAGCTACAAAGGTTCTTGAATCTGAAGGATTTGAATTCTGGGATGAAGAAAAAATTAAAGATATTAGTGAACAGTAGGATAGTTTAACAATTTAAAAAGCATTGTTAAATTGTTAAATGGAAAGCAATAATGTGCATAAAAGTATAAAGAAACTAAAAAAGTTTTATTAATTCAAAGAACGATAGTACATAAAAGAAACTAAAAAGTTTTATTAATTCGAAGAATTAAAGTATGTATAAAAGAGACTTAAAAAATACGGATGACTTGCAAAAGACAAATTTGCCGGATATTTTAAGTCTCTTTTTAATGCTCTTAATGATTCTTTATTCTGTATTTTGTTATTAAAAGTGTTTATATAAGTAATATTTACAATAGTGTTTGAGTGGAGTTTTAACTCCGAAGTTAGTTTAGATTGTTCCGTAAATTGATTTACATAATGAAAAAGTAACTTATTTATATTATGGTTTACCCAATAAAAAACATTGAATTTCCATATTATGGTTTTTCCAAAAAAAATAAAAATTATTAAATTTCCATATTATAGTTTTTTTATATAAATATTAAATTCCTAAAATTTAGTTTCCATAATAAAAAATAATAATCATATATTAATTGCTCTATATAATGAAAAAATAGTGATTATATATAATTTGATTAGCATAACAAAAAAGAAATTTTTGCCTTGAGATAAACGAAAATTTAGCTTTCACTATATATAGTGCAAAATAAAATTTAACATTATATAGAATTGTAAAATAAATGATTGTATAATTTTCTTATGATATTTGATACTGTATAACAATACAGTCAGTAACAACGGAGATGTCATATTTTGAAAAAGATATGTTAAGTAGTACAAAATGTACAGAAGGGTGAGGTGTAAATATGAATATTTGGCATGATATTAATCCAAAAAGAATTCAGCCATCAGATTTTATTGCAACTATTGAAATTAGCAAAGGAAGCAAGAAAAAATATGAATTAGATAAGGAAACAGGTTTAATTATATTAGACCGTATCCTGTATTCATCAGTTCATTATCCTGCTAATTATGGATTTATTCCACGAACACTTGGAGATGATAAAGATCCGCTTGATGTATTGGTATTATGTTCAGAAGAAATAGAACCGATGTCACTTGTAAGATGTTATCCGATAGGTGTTATGTATATGACTGATAATGGGGATAATGACGAAAAGATAATTGCAATTCCATATGGCGACCCAACATATAACGGATATGTGGATATACAACAGTTACCAGAACATATATTTGCGGAAATAAAGCACTTCTTTAATGTATATAAGGATTTAGAGGGAAAACAGACTGCTGTTAAGGAGTTTGGCGGACCTGTTGAGGCTGCTAAAATAATATATCAATGTTTAGATAATTATAATGAAAAATATGGAAAAAAGGACGAAAACATATTTTAAAGGTGGTAAGATTATGATTAATGAAAGAATTTCTGCCCTTAGAAATTTAATGGAACAAAATAAAATTAATGCTTATGTAATTCCGACAAGTGATGAGCATGGTTCAGAATACTTGAGTGACCATTTTAAAACGAGAGAATATATGTCAGGATTTACAGGCTCAGCAGGAACATTGGTAGTTACAATGTATGAGGCACTATTATGGACTGATGGAAGATACTTTATTCAGGCAGCAGAACAGCTTCAAGATAGTGAAATTAAACTTATGAAAGCCGGAGAAGAAGGGGTGCCTTCAGTAGAAGACTATTTAAAGAAGAATCTTATTGAGGGCAGTGTAATAGGATTTGACGGACAGACAACTAATGCAAGACTGGCAGAAAAATTAGCTAAAATATCAGAAATGAAAATAAAGAGTGACGTGGATTTTGTTGGAGAAATATGGAGTGACAGACCTGCTATAGAATTTAAACCTATATGGAGATTAATGGATAGATATGCAGGAGTTTCTTATTCTGAAAAAGTAGCTAATATAAGAAAAAGAATGGAAGAGGAAAAAGCAGACACATTACTTTTGACATCGTTAGATGAAATTGCATGGGTTACAAATCTCAGAGGTGATGATATTGAGTATAATCCTGTATGCTTTTCGTATATGGTAATTACAAAATATGATAGTCTGTTATTTGCAAATACAAAATCATTTGATGAAAAAACAATATATCGTCTTTCGGAAGAAGGAGCTAAAATTAAAGAATATGATGAAATATATGATTATGTAAAAGTTATTCCTGAATATACAACATTATGGTTAGACAAAACAACGACAAATTATAGAATTTTACGTTCCATAAAACCAGAAGTAAAGATTATAGATAAATTTTCACCTGCATTACATTTGAAAGCAATCAAAAATAATGTGGAAATTGAAAATATGATTAATGCTCATATAATGGATGGCGTTGCAGTGACCAGATTTATTTATTGGCTAAAGCATAATGTAGGCAAAGAAAAAATGACAGAAATATCTATTGCAAATAAATTAGAAGAATTTAGAAAATCATGGAAAACATATTTGGCACCAAGTTTTGAAACTATAGTAGGATATGCAGACCATGGCACAATAGTTCATTACAGCGCAACTAAAGAAACAGATTATGAAGTTGAAGCAGATAATTTTGTTTTAATTGATTCAGGCGGACATTATGTAGAAGGAACTACAGATATAACAAGAACAATAGCCCTCGGAAATATATCTACAGAGCAAAAGAAGATGTATACAGCTGTTCTTAGAGGAAATTTGAAGCTTGCAAATGCAAAATTCTTATCAGGATGTACAGGAGTAGCACTTGATTATGTTGCAAGACAACCACTGTGGGAAATCGGATATGATTACAGACACGGTACAGGTCACGGTGTCGGTTATCTTCTTAATGTTCATGAGCAGCCGAATGCATTTAGATATATGTTAAGAGAAAATGTTGAAGAAAATGCAGAATTTAAACCGGGAATGATTACTTCAGATGAACCAGGTGTTTATTTGGAAGGACAATATGGAATAAGGCTCGAAAATCTTTTGCTTTGTGTTGAAAAACAGGTGACTGAATACGGACAGTTTTTGGGATTTGATACACTTACATTAGTTCCATTTGATGTAGACGCTATAGATGTAAATATAATGTCTGACTATGAAATACGCCTTTTAAGACAGTATCATAAACTTGTTTATAAAAAGATTTCTCCATATCTTAATATTGAGGAACAGGAATGGTTATACGAAGTATGTATGGAAATTTAAATATATTTTTGTATAATAATGACTAAATTATGTGCGAAATAGATGAATTACAAAAAAATACTTGTCTAAATTGTATGTTTTATGATAGACTACTCGCAATTAATGGTAGTTGTATATGTTAGTGAAAAAAGCACGGTACAGTAGAACGAAAGTTTACTGTGCCGTGCTTTTTGTTGTGCAAGACGAAGCTGTGTATAACAAAACGTAAATACATATATGTATGCAATGAAAGTTTAAAAATAAGAAAGACAAAAGGAGGTTCTTATGCCAAAGAACAGAAAAGAAGAAACGATTTATACAATAATGATGGTCATAGTAATGGTTTATGCAATGGTATGTTATAACATAGCAATGGATGTAGGTGGAATGAAGAATTTTGTATTTTTAGCAGCGCTTAGTGAACTGCCGATAATGTGTATAGCAGCATTTTTACTTGATACATTTATAGCCGGACCAATAGCAAAAAAAGTAGCTTTCAGACTGGTAAATCCAAAAGAAGATAAGCCAATATTTGTTATTTTGGCAATATCAGTATTATCAATCTGGCTTATGTGTCCGATGATGAGTTTTGTGGCTGTAGTTTTGTTTAAAAATGCTTTTGGTCCACAACTTGTAGCAGTGTGGATTCAGACAACTATAATAAATTTTCCTATGGCATTTTTCTGGCAATTATTTGCTGCCGGCCCGCTGGTAAGAACGATATTTGGAAAAATATTTAAATAATCGTAAATTTGAAAAAATAAATTATGAAAAATCGCAGAGTCGATTTTGAAAAAAATAAAACAAGAAAATATATTTGAAAATTACAAATTTATTCGATTGATAAAAATTCAACATATTAATTTCACCTTTTGCATAAATTATAAAAAAGAAAAATGCAAAAGGCGAGAAGTGAAAGAATATATTGAAGAAAGAACGATTGAAATAGCAAATTACATTATTGAATGCAATGCTACTGTAAGACAGGCAGCAAAGACATTTGGTGTAAGTAAAAGCACGGTACATAAAGACTGTACAGAACGGTTAGGCAGGTTAAATCCCGGATTGGCAAAGCAGGTTAGGAAAGTTCTTGATGTAAATAAGTCGGAACGTCATATTAGAGGTGGACTTGCAACAAAAGAAAAATACGCACATAATCATGTATGAAGAAATAAAAGCCATTTAGTTATGGCTTTTATTTAATTATGACAATAAAAAACCACATCTTACGATGTGGTGTTAATTTCGGGGGACCTGGCGGGAATTTCACCCACCAGGTTGAGTATGAAAAACTTAAAAATACGTCATTATAGGGTATGACGTATACAAACTATGCTGCACTACCTAAGTAGCACTCTATTATGTTACGGTATATATGTGAACGAAATATGAACGCAATGTAAATAAATTTTTAAATGCAAAAAAAATAAAACATACTTTAATTTTTATATAAAATTGTATATAATATTTGTGCGGGAAATCGTGATTAATACGGGATTGAAAGATGTATAACGTGTTTATTTTTTTATAACAACTTTTAATCTGTCATAAATATCCAATTTTAAAAGGAGAAAGATATGTTTGATACAGACATTGGAATAGATTTAGGTACAGCAAGTATCTTAGTATATATAAAAGGAAAAGGTGTGGTTTTAAAAGAACCATCAGTTGTTGCTATAGATAGAGATACGGATACTATAAGAGCAATCGGAGAAGAAGCAAGATTAATGATAGGAAGAACACCTGGAAATATTGTTGCGGTAAGACCTCTTAGACAGGGAGTGATTTCTAATTATTCAGTTACTGAACAGATGATAAAGTATTTTATTCAGAAAGCTGTAGGAAAACGTTCTTATAAGAAACCAAGAATTAGCATTTGCGTTCCTAGTGGAGCAACAGAAGTTGAAACTAAAGCTGTAGAGGATGCGTCATTCCAGGCAGGGGCAAGAGAAGTATTTATAGTGGAAGAACCGTTAGCAGCTGCTATTGGTGCAGGAATAGATATTTCAAAACCATGTGGAAATATGGTGGTTGACATAGGTGGTGGAACAACAGATATAGCAGTTATTTCTTTAGGTGCTACTGTTGAAAGTACTTCTGTAAAGGTTGCGGGAGATGATTTTGATGATGCGATAGTCAGATATATGAGAAAAAAACACAATCTTTTAGTAGGAGAAAGAACTGCTGAAGAAATTAAAATCGGAATAGGTACATGTTTTAAGAAAACAGAAGTTAAGAAGATGGAAGTAAGAGGTAGAAACCTTGTTACAGGTCTTCCTAAGATTATAGAAGTTACATCAGAAGAAGTTGAAGAAGCTTTAAGAGAGGCAACAACACAGATTGTTGAAGCTATTCATGGAGTGCTTGAAAATACACCTCCTGAACTCTCAGCAGATATTGCGGTAAGAGGAATTGTTCTTACAGGTGGTGGTTGTCTGTTAGACGGATTAGAAGAATTGATTGAATCTAAGACGGGAATCAATACAATGACAGCTGAAGATCCGATGACTGCGGTCGCTATTGGTACAGGAAGATACTTAGAAGTTATGGATGAAATGAACCAGGAAAAATAATAGATAATAAGGCTGTCTGGAAAAGGCAGCCTTTTAAATTAAAAGGAAAAGATATGTCGATGAAAACTATTACCGGATATGTAGAAATAATTACATTTAGAAATGAAGAAAATGGCTATACTGTTTTAACTATGTCTGTGGGAAAAAAAGATGTAAAAGTAACCGGAGTATTTGGATATATTGGTGAAGGGGAATATATCGAAGTAGAAGGCGAGGAAGTATTTCATCCTGTTTTTGGTGAACAGATAAAAATGAAATCGTATAAAACAATTCCGGCAAATGACGAATATTCAATTAGAAAATATTTAGGGTCAGGAGCAATTAAGGGGTTAGGTCTTGCTCTTGCGGACAGAATCGTAGACAAGTTTAAAGAAGATACATTTAGAATAGTTGATGAAGAGCCTGAAAGATTAGAAGAAGTCAGAGGAATAAGTTATAAGAAAGCCATGGATATTGCAAGCCAGATTCAGGCAAAAAAAGATATAAGAGACGCGATGATATTTTTACAAAAATACGGTATTTCGTCGGCGATGAGTCTTAAAATTTATAATTATTATGGCGAAGAAATTTATCAGATTATAAAGAAAAATCCATACCGAATTGCTGATGAAATACGAGGAATAGGATTTACAACAGCTGATGAAATAGCTAAGAGGGCAGGAGTGGAAGTTAATGCTTCTATTCGAGTTAAAAGTGGAATGGTATATGCACTTTCTAAAGCATCAGAGTCAGGGCATACATATTTGCCAAAAGAAAATCTAATTCAGGCAACCATTAGTTTGCTTGGATTAAGAGATCAATATCAGAATGCTGATGGCACATATAATATGGATTTGTTAGATAACTATTTTATTGATCTTGTAATGGAAAAGAAACTTATTGTTAAAGAAATCAATGAAGTACAGGCTGTATTTTTGTCTACGTATTATTACACGGAAATGAATGTAGCGGGAATGTTGCTTGATTTGGATTTGTCAATGCCTGCTGATGAATTTGTGGAAAGTGTGAAATTAGATACTATTCAGAGAAAAAATAATATTGTTCTTGATGCTTTACAAAAAGAAGCGGTTATGGCAACTCAAAGCAATGGAGTTGTAGTACTGACGGGTGGACCGGGAACAGGAAAAACAACTACAATTAATGCGATTATACAAATGTTTGAAAGTGATAATTTGGAAATCCGACTTGCGGCGCCTACAGGAAGAGCAGCAAAACGAATGACTGAAACTACAGGTTGCCAGGCGCAGACAATACACAGGCTGCTTGAAATAAACGGAAGTACCGGAACAGATGATTCATTGGATATGGACGCTAAGTTTGAAAGAAATGAAACAAATCCAATAGAAGCAGATGTAATTATAATAGATGAAATGTCGATGGTTGATATTTTCCTTATGCATTCTTTGCTTAAGGCTGTAGCTCATGGAACAAGACTTGTTCTTGTAGGGGATATTAACCAGCTTGCAAGTGTCGGACCGGGAAATGTATTAAAAGATATCATTGATTCCGGAAAATTTAAAGTGGTAACACTTAATAAGATTTTCAGACAGGCGGGTGAAAGCGGAATAGTAACAAATGCCCATAAAATAAATGAAGGAAAAGCAGTTGAACTAGACAATAGCACGAAAGATTTCCTTTATATAAGAAGAAATACACCTCAGGAGGCTTTGAACGCAACAATAGGTCTTATAATGACAAAACTTCCTGACTATGTAAAATCAACACCGCAGGAAATACAGGTTCTTACACCTATGAAGAGTGGAATTCTTGGTGTTGAGAATATGAATGTTGAATTGCAAAAATATATTAATAAGCCGGACAAATATAAAAAAGAACATGAATTTGGCAAATATATATTTAGAGAAGGCGACAAGGTAATGCAGACAAAAAACAATTATCAAATTGAATGGGAAGTTAGATTGCCTAATGGAGCCTGTATCGATTCAGGAAAAGGTGTATTTAATGGAGATTTGGGAATTATAAAAAATATGAATAACGATTCACAGATTTTAGAAGTTGAATTTGATGAAAATAAAATGGTGACATATACATTTAGAGAAGCGGAAGAATTAGAACTTGCATATGCAATAACTATTCATAAATCTCAGGGTAGTGAATATCCGGCAGTTATCATGCCTCTTGTTACAGGGTATCAGCAACTTATGACGAGAAATCTATTGTACACTGGAATAACAAGAGCGAAAAGTTGTGTATGTATTGTTGGAAGAGAAGATACATTTCAAGGTATGATTAAAAATGAAGACCAGCATAAAAGGTATTCAGGATTACAATGGCAGTTGCAGACATTTGAAACAGAGGAAGAACCTGTAGAGAATGACAAATAGAACAGCATAAGTGCTGTGTCGCTTTTTGGTGATTATACATTCGGAAATTGTAGAAAATGACAAATAGAACAGTATAAGTTAATGGAATAATGTTGTAAATCTGCAAATAATAAACAAAATAGAAATATTAAGAAAGGAAAATAAATATAAATTTTAATTAATTTTATAATGCTTTGCTAGAGTTTGTTTTATGAAACCTGTTTTATTATTGAAAATTTATTGAGTTAAATACATAATATAAGATTATTTGAATTAATTAAAAATAGATTTACGTAGGAAATGAAGGAGAAGATTTTAAATGTATTTTTCCCTAGAACCTGTCCGGTATGTGGGGAAGTGGTCAAAGGAAAGGACAAATTTGTATGCGACAAATGCAAGGGTAAAGTGTTTTACATGAAAGAGCCTAAATGTGCAAAATGTGGAAAAAGTCTTAAAGAAGACGGCACATTGTGCAAAGACTGCAGAGAGCATAAGCATGCATATGAAAAAGGCGTGTGTCTTTTTCAATATGCAGGTGGAATAAAAGAATCAATGTATAGATTTAAATATAAAAATGCCAGAGAATATGGAGCGTATTATGGATGGGAGACTGCAAAGCGTTATGGAAAATTATTTGAACAATGGGGAATTGACTGCATAATGGCAGTGCCGGTTTCTAAAAAGAAGGAAATAAAGAGAGGATATAATCAGGCGTATGTATATGCCAAAGAAATTTCCCGATATACGAAAATACCTATGGATAAAAAATGCCTTGTGCGAGTTGAGGATACAAAGCCGCAAAAGGAATTTGTAGGGATTGCAAGAAAGAAGAACGTTGAAAATGCATTTGCTATATATGAGGAAAAGGCAAAAGAATATAATAAGGTATTATTGGTGGATGATATTTATACGACAGGTAGTACTATAGATGCGTGTACACGGGTCCTTAAGGCGGCAGGCGTTAAAGAAGTATATTTTGTATGCATAAGTGCCGGAGTGTTGTAACCTAAAAAAACAGCCACCTTAAAAATAGCCTTAAAAAATATCTTGACGCTATATACAGATTATGTTATATTAATCAAGCGAGGACTAGGTCTTTTTTTTTGCAGAAAAAATGACTTAAAACGAGATACAAAAAATGATTATAAATAAAGTGGAGGTTAAGCCATGAGAACAAGAATTACATTAGAATGTACAGAATGCAAACAGCGTAATTACAATACTACAAAGGATAAGAAGAGTCATCCGGACAGAGTAGAAACAAAGAAGTACTGCAAGTTCTGTCAGAGACACACAATGCATAAAGAAACAAAATAGTCAGTTTTATATAATGGAGGGATTAAGATGGGAGAAGCATCTAACAAGTCAAAGGGCTCTGTAAAAAAATGGTTTGCAGGCTTGAAGGCTGAATTCAAAAGAATAATCTGGCCAACAAAAGCATCCGTTATAAGACAGACTGTTGTTGTAACAGTGATCACAGTTATTTTAGGTGTTCTTATTAGCTTAATTGATCAGCTCATTCAGTTTGGGTTGGATCATATTATAGGATAAGAATAAAATAATGAAGAGGTGATTATATGTCAGAAGCAAATTGGTACGTAGTTCATACTTATTCAGGTTATGAAAACAAAGTAAAGACTAATATTGAACAGACAATTGAGAATAGAAAATTGCAGGATCAGATATTAGAAGTATCAGTTCCGATTCAGGAAGCAGTTGAAATTAAGAATGGTGTAAAAAAAGTTACACAGAAGAAGATGTTTCCGGGATATGTACTCATTAATATGGTTATGAATGATGATACATGGTACGTTGTTCGTAATACGAGAGGAGTTACAGGATTTGTAGGACCAGGATCAAAACCTGTTCCACTTACTGATGCAGAAATGCTCTCACTTGGAATTAACAAGGGTCCGGTTACTCTTGAATTCTCAGAGGGAGATACAGTTGCAGTAATCAAGGGCGTATGGGAAGGCACAGCAGGTGTCATTAAGCGCATTGATGAAAACAGACAGACAGTCACAATTAATGTGGACATGTTTGGTAGAGAAACTCCGGTAGAATTAGATTTTACTGAAGTTAAAAAGATGGATTAGAACCATTTGGTTTTAATAGATTGCTTTACATATTTGTAGAGCAGTGGGAGGGATTCCCGATAATACCACAAATTTTAGGAGGTGCCGAAAGATGGCAAAGAAAGTAGAAGGATACATTAAATTGCAAATCGAAGCTGGCAAAGCAACACCAGCACCACCAGTTGGACCTGCACTTGGTCAGCATGGTGTAAACATCGTTCAATTCACAAAGGAATTCAACGCAAGAACTGCAGATCAGCCGGGAATGATTATTCCAGTTGTAATCACAGTATACCAGGATAAGAGTTTTAGTTTTGTGACAAAGACTCCACCTGCAGCAGTTTTATTAAAGAAAGCATGTAACATCCAGAGCGGAGCTGGTAACTCACTTAAAGAAACAGTTGCTACTATTTCTAAAGCAGATATCCAGAAAATCGCTGAAACAAAGATGCCGGATTTAAATGCAGCTAGCATTGAAGCAGCAATGAGCATGATTGCCGGAACAGCTAGAAGTATGGGAATCAAAGTTGAAGACTAATTTTCGTAGATAAATAATATCGCGAACAACAAAAAGTTATTAAACGACTTATGTTGTAATTTAAAATGAATTGAGAAATGTGGGAGGTTTATCCGTTATTACCACAAGGAGGTTTAAATGAAAAGAGGAAAGAAGTATTTAGACGCAGCTAAGTCAATTGACAGAGCAGCTCAATATGACACAGAAGAAGCAATTGCATTAGTTAAGAAATCAGCTACTGCAAAATTTGATGAAACAATAGAATGTCACATCAGAACAGGATGTGATGGACGTCACGCTGACCAGCAGGTTCGTGGTGCTGTTGTATTACCACACGGAACAGGTAAGACTGTTAAGGTTTTAGTTTTCGCTAAGGGAGACAAGGTAGACGAAGCATTGGCAGCTGGTGCAGATTTCGTAGGCGGAGATGAATTAATTCCAAAGATTCAGAATGAAGGATGGTTCGACTTTGACGTAGTTGTTGCTACTCCTGACATGATGGGTGTTGTTGGTCGTTTAGGACGTGTACTCGGACCTAAGGGATTAATGCCAAACCCTAAGGCTGGAACAGTAACTATGGACGTAACAAAGGCTGTTAACGACATCAAGGCTGGTAAGATTGAATACAGACTTGACAAGACAAACATCATCCACGTTCCAGTTGGAAAAGCTTCATTTACAGAAGAACAGTTAACAGATAACTTCAACGCATTAGTTGATGCTTTAAACAAAGCTAAACCAAGCGCATTAAAGGGACAGTACTTCAAGAGCGTAACTCTTACATCTACAATGGGTCCTGGAGTTAAGTTAAACGTTGCTAAGTTAAGCAATTAATTAACAAATATAGATTAATACAATCTGATTGTTATTAATTAATAAAATTATTGACAATTCAATAATTGTGTGCTAGTATGCACAAAGTGGTTAATACCAATTGCCGAAGACAGTAGGTGACATTAGTCGTAAATCATAAGATGCCTACCGAGGGATAAGAATTTTTAATGACTTATACACCTCTCTGTCTAGGCAGAGAGGTTTTTATATTGAAAATCTATTCGGCTTAATGTTTGGTTGAACCTAATTTTAATAAGGAGGCAAAACATTCATGGCAAAAGTAGAAGTAAAGAAACCTATAGTAGACGAAATTGCTGAATTACTTAACGGTGCTGCAACAGCTGTTGTAGTTGACTACCGTGGTCTTACTGTTGAACAGGACACAAAGCTTCGTAAACAGTTAAGAGAAGCTGGTGTTGTATACAAAGTATACAAGAACACAATGATTAATTTCGCTATTAAGGGAACAGAATTCGAAGGTCTTGCTGAATACTTAGAAGGACCAACAGCTATCGCTATTTGTAAAGAAGATGCTACAGCAGCAGCTAGAGAATTAGCTAAATTCGCTAAAGACGCTGAAGCTCTTGAAATCAAAGCAGGTGTAGTTGAAGGTGTATGCTACGATGCAGCAGGAATTGCTCAGATTGCAAACATCCCATCAAGAGAAGTACTTGTTTCAAAGTTACTTGGATCTATGCAGTCACCAATTACAAACTTCGCTCGTGTTATTAAGCAGATTGCTGAAAAGAACGAAGAAGTTGCATAAATCTGAATTATCAGGTTTTTATTGACTGAACGAAAGTTCAAAGAATTAATTAATTTATTATATGGAGGATTAAACAATGACAACAGCAGAAATCATTGAAGTAATTAAAGGTTTATCAGTTTTAGAATTAAACGATTTAGTAAAAGCATGTGAAGAAGAATTTGGCGTATCTGCAGCAGCAGGTGTTGTAGTTGCAGCAGCAGGAGATGCTGGAGCAGCAGCTGAAGAAAAGACAGAATTTGATGTTGAATTAACAGAAGTTGGAGCTAACAAGGTTAAAGTTATCAAGGCTGTTAAGGATGCAACAGGATTAGGACTTAAGGAAGCTAAAGAAGTAGTTGATGGAGCACCTAAGGTAGTTAAAGAAGGAGTTTCTAAGGAAGAAGCTGAAGCTCTTAAGGCAGCTCTTGAAGAAGTTGGAGCAGTTGCTACAATTAAATAATTATCGCGAAGCTTTGAGCAAAGCGACGTAACATAAAAAGAGATAGGTTCTATTATGCTTGCATAAATAAGAACCTATCTCTTTTTATGTTACACGGCATTCTGCGAATGCCGTGTGCTAATTGATTTACGAAGAAAATCAATTAGAGGAACGAGCTTAAAAAAAACAGCGAATGCCGTGTGCTAATTGATTTGCGAAGGAAATCAATTAGAGGAACGAGCATATATATCGTGTGTAATTCTGCAATAAAATTTAAAAAGTGGTAAAAACATCAAAAAAGTCGTTGACATATAGATAAGTTTATGCTAAAGTGTAGAGTGCTTTATTGTGAAAATAGGGGTAATTTGCGCCCTATTGAATAAACAAAAAGACAAATTATAGACAAGGGGTGAAATGTCGATGGAGAAAAAGAGAATCCGTCCTGTGAAATCAGGTAGAAGCCTTCGTATGAGTTATTCTAGACAAAAAGAAGTTTTGGATATGCCAAATCTTATTGAGGTACAGAGAAATTCTTATGAATGGTTCCTTAGTGATGGACTAAAAGAAGCGTTAGATGATATCTCTCCTATTGAAGACTACAGCCAGAACTTAAGCCTTGAGTTCGTTGACTTCAAGTTATGTGTTGAAGATAAGAAGTATACGATTGAGGAATGTAAAGAAAGAGATGCAACATATGCAGCTCCTTTAAAAGTAAAGGTTAGACTTCATAACAAGGAAACAGGTGAATTTACTGAACATGATATATTTATGGGTGATTTGCCTTTAATGACAGAAACCGGTACATTCGTAATTAACGGTGCAGAACGTGTAATTGTCAGTCAGTTAGTACGTTCTCCTGGAATTTATTATGGTGTAAGTCATGATAAAGTTGGTAAAGAAATCTTTACATCAACTGTAATTCCTAACAGAGGTGCATGGTTAGAATACGAAACAGATTCAAATGATATATTTAGCGTTCGTGTGGACAGAACAAGAAAAGTGCCTGTAACAGTTCTTATTAGAGCTTTAGGAATAGGTACAAATGCAGAAATTATTGACTTGTTTGGCGAAGAACCTAAACTTCTCGCAAGTTTTGAAAAAGATCCATCAGAAGGATATCAGGATGGTCTTTTAGAACTCTATAAGAAGATTCGCCCAGGTGAACCTTTAAGTGTAGATAGCGCAGAATCATTAATTACAGGTATGTTCTTTGATTCAAGAAGATATGATTTGGCTAAAGTTGGACGTTATAAATTCAACAAGAAGCTTGCATTAAAGAACAGAATCAAAGGTCATGTACTCGCTGAAGATGTAGTAGATGCTACAACAGGTGAAGTACTTGCAAGCGCAGGTGACCGAGTAACAGAAGAAATGGCAATTAAGATTCAGAACGCAGCAGTACCAGCAGTTTGGATTCAGACTGAAATTAGAAATGAAAAAGTTCTTTCTAATATGATGGTAGATATTAATAGCTACGTTGATTTTGATTGCACTGATTTAGGCGTTAATGAAGCAGTATTTTATCCGGTTCTTGAAGAAATACTTCAGGAAAATGATACAGAAGAAGATCTTAAGGATGCAATTTCAAGAAGAATACATGAATTGATTCCTAAGCATATTACAAAGGAAGATATTTTAGCATCTATCAATTACTGCATGAATATCGAATGCGGTATTGGTACAGCTGATGATATTGACCATTTAGGAAACAGACGTATCAGAGCCGTAGGCGAATTGCTTCAGAACCAGTACAGAATAGGTCTTTCAAGAATGGAAAGAGTTGTTCGTGAAAGAATGACAACACAGGATCTTGAAGGAATTTCACCTCAGACTTTAATTAATATAAAACCAGTAACAGCAGCTGTGAAGGAATTCTTTGGAAGTTCTCAGTTATCACAGTTTATGGATCAGAATAACCCACTGGGTGAGTTGACACATAAGAGACGTCTTTCAGCGTTAGGACCTGGTGGTCTTTCAAGAGACCGTGCCGGATTCGAAGTTCGAGACGTACATTATACTCATTATGGTAGAATGTGTCCTATTGAAACACCTGAAGGTCCTAACATCGGTTTGATTAACTCATTTGCAACTTATGCAAGAATTAATGAATATGGATTTGTAGAAGCTCCTTACAGAAGAGTTGATAAGTCAGATCCATCAAACCCAAGAGTAACAGATGAAGTTGTATATCTTACAGCTGATGAAGAAGATAATTATACAGTAGCACAGGCTAATGAACCACTTGATGAAAATGGATACTTTATCCATAACAACGTATCAGGTCGTTACAGAGAAGAAACATCTCAGTTCCCTAAGAAGAGAATTGATCTTATGGACGTTTCTCCTAGAATGGTATTCTCTGTTGCTACATCAATGATTCCGTTCTTGCAGAACGATGATGCTAACCGTGCGTTGATGGGATCTAACATGCAGCGTCAGGCTGTTCCACTTATGACAACAGAAGCTCCTGTAATCGGTACAGGTATGGAAGCAAAAGCAGCTGTTGACTCAGGTGTATGTGTTGTCGCTAAACGTGCCGGTGTAGTTGAAAGAGCTACTTCAAAGGAAATTACTATTAAGTATGATGATAATGGAGAAAAGGAAACATATCATCTTTTGAAATTCCAGAGAAGTAACCAGGGTAACTGCTATAACCACAGAACAATCGTATTTAAGGGTGATCATGTGGAAGCAGGAGAAGTTATTGCCGATGGTGCATCAACATCTAATGGTGAAATCGCACTTGGAAAGAACCCATTAATTGGTTTCATGACATGGGAAGGTTATAACTACGAAGATGCTGTTTTACTTAGCGAAAGATTAGTACAGGATGATGTTTATACATCAATTCATATAGAAGAATACGAAACAGATGCAAGAGATACAAAACTTGGACCTGAAGAAATCACAAATGATGTTCCGGGTGTAGGTGATGAAGCACGTAAAGACTTGGATGAAAGAGGTATCATCAGAATTGGTGCTGAAGTTCGTGCCGGAGATATTCTTGTTGGAAAGGTTACACCAAAGGGTGAAACAGAACTTACACCTGAAGAAAGACTTTTAAGAGCTATCTTTGGTGAAAAGGCAAGAGAAGTAAGAGACACATCACTCAAAGTGCCACATGGTACTTCAGGTATCGTTGTAGATGCTAAAGTATTTAAGAGAGAAAATGGAGATGAATTAGCTCCTGGTGTAAACGAATCAGTTCGTATTTACATCGCACAGAAGAGAAAGATTTCAGTTGGTGATAAGATGGCCGGACGTCATGGTAATAAGGGTGTAGTTTCACGAGTATTACCAGTTGAAGATATGCCATTCCTTCCAAACGGAAGACCACTTGATATCGTACTTAACCCATTGGGTGTACCTTCTCGTATGAATATTGGACAGGTGCTTGAAATCCACTTTAGTTTAGCTGCTAAGGTATTAGGATTTAACATTGCTACTCCGGTATTTGATGGCGCGGATGAAAATGATATTATGGATACTCTCGAATTAGCTAATGATTATGCTAATATGGAATGGGGAGATTTCAAAGAAAAATATAATGATACATTACGTGAAGATGTAATGTCTTACCTTGAGGAACATCTTGACCACAGAGAAGAGTGGAAGGGTGTACCAATTTCAAGAAATGGTAAGGTGAGATTAAGAGATGGTAGAACAGGTGAATATTTTGATAGCCCGGTTACAATCGGATTCATGCATTACCTTAAACTCCATCACTTGGTTGATGATAAGATTCATGCACGTTCAACAGGTCCTTACTCACTTGTTACTCAGCAGCCACTTGGTGGTAAAGCTCAGTTCGGTGGACAGAGATTTGGTGAAATGGAAGTTTGGGCGCTTGAAGCTTATGGCGCATCATATACTCTTCAGGAAATCTTAACAGTTAAGTCTGATGATGTTGTTGGACGTGTTAAGACATATGAAGCAATTATTAAAGGTGAGAATATTCCACAGCCTGGAATTCCAGAGTCATTTAAGGTTCTTTTGAAGGAACTTCAGTCACTTGCCTTAGATGTTAAGGTATTAGATGAAAATGACGAAGAAGTAGAATTAAAGGAAAGCATTGATTATGGTGAAACAAACATAAATGCAATTATTAACAACGATAGAAACTTTAATTCAAATAAAGAAAATGCCAATGATTTTGAAAAAGCTGGTTATACAACACAGGAATTCGTTAACGAAGAACTTCAGGCAGTTGGCGCATCAGAAGATGTTTCTAGTGACGACAACGAGTAGTAGAAGGGAGATTTGATCATGACAGATAACAACATTAGTGAACAGGTGGCATTTGACAAGATTAAAATCGGTCTTGCATCACCGGAAAAGATCAGAGAATGGTCAAAGGGTGAAGTGACAAAACCAGAGACAATTAACTACAGAACTTTAAAGCCTGAGAAGGACGGATTGTTTTGTGAAAAAATCTTTGGACCTAGCAAAGACTGGGAATGTCATTGTGGAAAATATAAGAAAATCAGATATAAAGGTGTCATTTGTGACAGATGTGGTGTTGAAGTAACTAAAGCCAGCGTTCGTAGAGAGCGTATGGGTAGAGTTGAACTTGCAGCTCCTGTATCACACATTTGGTACTTCAAGGGTATCCCATCAAGAATGGGATTAATCCTTGATATATCACCAAAGGTATTGGAAAAAGTATTGTACTTCGCATCGTACATTGTGCTTGATCCAATGGATACAAATCTTGAGTACAAGCAGGTTTTATCTGAAAAAGAATTCAGAGAAGCTTATGAAGAATATGCAGGAAAATTCAGAGTAGGCATGGGTGCTGAAGCTATTAAAGAATTACTTGCAGCTATAGATTTGGATAAAGAAGCTGAAGAACTTAAAGCAGAGTTATTTGAAGCAACAGGTCAGAAAAAGACTAAGATTGTTAAAAGACTTGAAGTTATGGAAGCTTTCAGAAGTTCAGGAAACAAACCTGAATGGATGATTCTTGATGTAGTACCTGTAATTCCACCTGACTTAAGACCTATGGTACAGTTAGATGGTGGTAGATTTGCTACATCAGATTTAAATGATTTATACAGAAGAATCATAAATAGAAATAACCGTCTTAAGAGACTTCTTGAATTAGGCGCACCGGAAATCATTGTTAGAAACGAAAAGAGAATGCTTCAGGAAGCTGTAGACGCGTTAATCGATAATGGTAGAAGAGGAAGACCTGTAACTGGTCCTGGAAACAGAGCTCTTAAGTCATTATCAGACATGCTTAAAGGTAAGCAGGGACGTTTCCGTCAGAACTTACTTGGTAAGCGTGTTGACTATTCAGGACGTTCAGTTATCGTTGTAGGACCGGAACTTAAGATTTATCAGTGCGGTCTTCCAAAAGAGATGGCTATTGAATTGTTCAAACCATTTGTTATGAAAGAATTAGTGGCAAATGGAACAGCACACAATATTAAGAGTGCTAAGAAGATGGTAGAAAGATTACAGACAGAAGTATGGGATGTATTAGAGGATGTAATTAAAGAACATCCGGTTATGCTTAACCGTGCCCCTACACTTCACAGACTTGGTATTCAGGCATTTGAACCTGTTTTAGTTGAAGGTAGAGCTATTAAGCTTCATCCACTTGTATGTACAGCTTATAATGCCGACTTCGATGGTGACCAGATGGCCGTGCATCTTCCATTGTCAGTAGAAGCGCAGGCAGAATGTAGATTCTTATTATTGTCACCAAACAACTTATTAAAACCATCAGATGGTGCACCTGTAGCAGTTCCTTCACAGGATATGGTACTTGGTATTTACTATTTGACAATGGATAAATATGTTGATTATTCAGATGATGAGAAACTTGTTAAGACATTAGAAAAGGCAAAAGTTTACGAAGATGAAGACAGTATCAGAAAAGAATTAAATGATGGAAAAATTGATGTTGATTCAATGATTAAATTCCATGCAGATGACAGAGTTGTAATTTGTAAAACTATTGACGTTTTAGGACGTAGCTTTAGCAATGAAAATCAGGCAATTCTCGCATATGAAAATGGAGAAATTACTCTTCACCAGAAGATTCGTGTAAAGAGAACTGTATACAACAATGAAGGTAAGGAAATTACAGGTGTTGTTGATACGACTCTTGGACGTTTAATATTTAATGAAATCCTTCCACAGGATTTGGGATTTGTTAAGAGAGAAACAGATGAAGACTTCCTTAAATTAGAAGTTGGATTCCACGTAGGAAAGAAACAGTTGAAACAGATTCTTGAAAAAGTAATCAATAACCATGGCGCAACAAAGACTGCTGAAGTTTTAGATGATATCAAGGCTATGGGTTATAAGTTCTCAACAAGAGCTGCCATGACAGTTTCAATTTCTGATATGACAGTACCTGCAGCTAAACAGCAGATTTTAGATGATGCTGAAGAAACTGTAGAAAAGATTACAAAGAACTATCGTCGTGGTTTCTTAACAGATGAAGAAAGATACAAAGAAGTAATTACAACATGGCAGAAAGCCGATGATGAAATTACAAAAGCCCTTCTTACAGGACTTGATAAATATAATAACATCTTTATGATGGCTGACTCTGGTGCCCGTGGTTCTGATAAGCAGATTAAACAGCTTGCCGGTATGCGTGGTTTGATGGCCGATACATCAGGTAGAACTATCGAGTTGCCTATTAAGTCAAACTTCCGTGAAGGTCTTGACGTTTTGGAATACTTCATTTCAGCTCATGGTGCTAGAAAAGGTATGGCAGATACAGCGTTAAGAACAGCCGATTCAGGATACTTAACAAGACGTCTTGTTGATGTATCACAGGATTTAATTATTCGTGATGTTGACTGTTGTGAAGGAAAGGCAATTCCATTTATGGAAATCGAAGCTTTCACAGACGGCGGTGAAGTAATTGAAAGTCTTGAAGAAAGAATTACAGGAAGATATTCTGCAGAAACAATTTATGATGCAGAAGGAAATATCATTGTAAAAGCAAACCACATGATTACACCAAAGCGTGCAGCAAAGGTTGTAGCTACAGGTGTAGATAAGGTTAAGATTCGTACAATTCTTACATGTAAATCACATGTAGGTGTATGTTCTAAGTGTTACGGTGCTAACATGGCTACAGGTCAGTCAGTACAGGTTGGTGAAGCAGTTGGTATTATTGCTGCTCAGTCAATCGGTGAACCTGGTACACAGCTTACAATGAGAACATTCCACTCAGGTGGTATCGCCGGAGATGATATTACACAGGGTCTTCCTAGAGTAGAAGAATTATTTGAAGCTAGAAAGCCAAAGGGTCTTGCTATTATTGCTGAATTTGGTGGAAGAGCTGAAATTAAAGAAAATAAAAAGAAACGTGAAATTGTTATTACTAATGATGAAACAGGCGAATCAAAGACATATTTGATTCCTTACGGTTCAAGAATTAAGATTCTTGACGGTGCAATCCTTGAAGCAGGTGACGAACTTACAGAAGGTAGTATAAACCCACACGATCTCTTAAAGATTAAGGGACTTCGTGCAGTTCAGGATTATATGATTCGTGAAGTACAGAGAGTTTACCGATTACAGGGTGTAGAAATTAATGATAAGCACGTTGAAGTAATTGTACGTCAGATGCTTAAGAAGATTAAGGTTGACACAGCAGGAGATTCAGAATTCCTTCCAGGTACATCAGTTGACGTTCTTGATTTCAATGAAACAGTAGAACGTTTGCAGGAAGAAGGAAAAGAAGTTCCAACAGGTACTCAGGTAATGCTTGGTATCACAAAGGCCAGCCTTGCTACAAATTCATTCTTATCAGCAGCTTCATTCCAGGAAACAACAAGAGTTCTTACAGAAGCAGCTATTAATGGTAAGGTTGATCCACTTGTAGGTCTTAAGGAAAACGTAATCATCGGTAAATTAATCCCTGCAGGTACAGGTATGAAGAGATACCGTTCTGTAAAATTAGATACTGATGACAATATTGCAAATGCAATAAACGATGATGATGTTTTATCATTCTCAGAAGATGAAGAAATTACATCAGAAGACGTTGTTGCGGTTAGCGAAGATACAGAAGAATAAAAAAATCAAAAGCAATATACTTGCATTTGATAATATAAAAGACAGTTCGTAACCATCCTGTCTATAAACAAAACTAAGGATTTAATTTATGAAAAAAAGAGCGCCTTAGTGTGCTCTTTTTTTGTTACGAACTATAAAACATCTGCTGTGCGAGTGGTGATTATAGTTTAAATAAGTATATTATAAAGTGCTGTTTGATAAAGGAGCAATTAATTATGGTAGAAGGTTTTAATCCTGTAAGATATTCAATTATTAAAGGTAAATGTCCAAGAGAAATAGTAATGCTTGTTGGAAATGGGTGTAAATGGCGTAAATGCAGATTTTGTGATTATCATTTAGACTCAAGCCCTGACAAAGAATTTAATTATAAAATAAATAAAGCTGAACTTGAAAAAGTGATAGGAATGTTTGGTGAACTTGAAGTAATAAATTCAGGAAGTTTTGTAGATCTAGATGGAAATACAATTAAAATGATTAAGGATATTTGCGTAAATAAAAAAATAAAAAAAATTCATTTTGAATGTCATTGGATTCATAAAGATGAAGTTAAAGAATTTAAAAAGGAATTTATGGATTTGGGAGTAGAACCTGTAATTAGACTTGGATTAGAAACTTTTGATTATGACTTTAGAGAAAATTATCTTGTTAAAGGAATAGATGAAAAAAATCCGAAAATAATAGCTGAATATTTTGATGAAATTAATTTGCTTCAAGGAATAGAAGGACAAACAGCCGAATCTATGATTTGGGATATAGAAATGGGCTTAAAGCATTTTAAACGTGTATATGTAAATATTATGACAGAAAATAAAATGCCGATAAAGCCTGATAAAATGGTTATTGAGCAATTTAGAACAAAAGTATATCCACGATTTAAAGATAATGATAAAGTGGATATTCTATTAGAAAATACAGATTTTGGAGTTGGAGAGAATAAATGTTAAATGAAATTTTATTAATAGGTTCAATAATTGTAATTTATGGAATGACGCTTGTATTGTATAGAATTTTTGGAAAACAGGGATTATATACATTTACAATAATTGCAACAATAAGCGCTAATATCGAAGTTTTAATAGTTATTAATGCATTTGGAATGGAAATGACATTAGGAAATGTGATATTTGCTTCTACATTTTTAATAACGGATATAATAAGTGAAATATATGGAAAAAAAGATGCTAAACTTGCGGTATATTTGGGTATATCTACATCAATTGCTTTTATAATTTTGTCGCAGTGGTGGCTTCAGTATATCCCTGCAGAAAGCGATTTTGCGATGCCTGCAATGAAGACAATTTTTTCAAATACACCAAGATTAATGCTTACAAGTATGATTGTATATGCCATAGTACAGCAATTTGATGTGTGGGCATATCATAAATGGTGGGAATTTACTAAAAAGAAGTTTGGTAATGAAAGAAAATATTTATGGATTAGAAACAATGGTTCAACACTTGTATCACAGTTTTTAAATAATCTATTATTTTCATTTGGTGCATTTTGGGGAATACATTCAACATCAACAATAATAAAAATTGTAATTTCCAGTTATGTGATATTTATTGTAACAAGTCTTGCTGATACACCTTTTGTATATTGCGCAAGATTGATTTATGATAAAAATAAAGAAAAAGATAAATTTAAAAAGTAAAGATTAAATGTACATGTGATGTAAGAAAAAATAATATAATATATAAAAATGGTGCCTTATAGATTGAAAGAACTTTTAGTTTGAAACAATCTGTAGGGCATTTTTGTGTGCTGATTATGTACAAAATTCTAATCAATTAAAAATATTATTTTTACTGAATTACTATATGAAAGATTTTAAGCAATTAACATTAATGCTATTTTTTGATAAAAAAGAGAACTAAATATACCGACAATACAGCAACAGATTATTATTACAAAGTAACATCTTATGTAAATAATCAGGAATCAGGTTTATCAGATCCTATTTCAGAAGATTTGTTCTGTAATGCTTACAGGAAATACTGGAAATTCTCATGTAGTAAATTATTCAGGGGGAGCTGTAACATATGTGGGACAAAGACAGATTCTTACTTCATACGGTTCAGGTTTGGCATTGCCAACTATTAAATTAACTAACAGTTTAACATATTAAAGCGTTAACTATTGAAAATAATGTGTAATTTGCTTATAATACTCTTTATATGAAGTTAGTTAAAGTGCTTTCGAATTTATTAATTCAATCCAGATAACACATAAATGCATAAAGAACAATTTATGAAAAGGAAAGAAAAAAGATGAAAGATACGCTTGAAATCAGATGGCACGGACGTGGAGGACAAGGTGCCAAAACAGCAGCTTTGCTTTTAGCAGAAGTGGCGTTTAAAACAGGTAAATATGCTCAGGGTTTCCCTGAATATGGTCCTGAAAGAATGGGTGCGCCAATTACTGCTTATGACAGAATAAGTGATTCAGAAATTCGAGTTCATTCGAATATTTATGATCCGGAATTTGTAGTTGTAGTTGATGAAACTTTATTAGAGATTGTTGATGTTACAGCAGGTCTTAAAGAAGATGGAGCGATTCTAATTAATACTGCAAAAAGTAAGGAAGAAATATTACCACTGTTAAAAGGATATAAAGGAAAAGTTTACACAGTTGATGCCAGAAAGATTTCAATGGAAACTCTTGGTAAAAATTTCCCTAATACACCAATGCTTGCAGCTATAGTAAAGGTTACAGGAGTAATCGATGATGAAACATTCTTGAATGAGATGGAAGGTTCATTCAAGCATAAATTTGCAAGAAAACCTGAAGTAATTGAAGGAAATATGCAAGCTCTTAAGGTAGCTTTAAGGGAGGTTAAATAAATGGCAAAGACAGATATAACAAAGTTAGGAACTGATGTAGCATGGCAGGATGTTACAAGAGGTAACACAGTTGTAGGCTGCGGAACAACAAAGCAGTTTGTAACAGGTGACTGGACAAATGTAGCACCTGTTATAGATGAAGAAAAATGCAAACAGTGTTTATTATGCGTACCTTGTTGCCCGGATAGCGCAATTCCGGTAAAAGATTACAAGAGATGTGCAATAGATTATAATCATTGTAAAGGATGTGGAATTTGTGTTAAAGCATGTCCATTTGGAGCAATAAAGATGGAGGTGAAGAAGAATGCCTAAGAAAGTACAGATGTCAGGAAATGAAGCAGTTGCAAATGCTTTAAGACAGATTAATCCGGATGTATTTCCAATGTTTCCGATCACACCATCAACTGAAATTCCACAGTATTTTGCAAATTATGTATCAAATGGATTAGTTGATACAGAATTTATTACAGTTGAAAGTGAACATAGTTCAATGTCAGCAGCAATTGGTGCATCAGCAGCAGGAGCGAGAGCATTGACGGCAACATCATCTGCAGGACTCGCATTTATGTGGGAAGTATTAGGTGTTGCAGCATCTCATAGAGTACCTGTTGTATTAGCAGCAGTTTGTAGAGCTCTTACAGGCCCTCTTAACATTAACTGTGATCATTCAGATACAATGGGAGCAAGAGATTCAGGTTGGATTCAGTTATATGCTGAAACAAATCAGGAAGCATATGACAATATGGTTATGGCTTACAGAATTGCAGAACATAAGGATGTTATGTTACCAATTATGATTTGCCAGGATGGATTTATTACAAGTCATGCCGTAATGAATATGGAATTACTTGATGATGATGTAGTAAAGAATTTCGTTGGAGAATATGAGCCGGAAGATTATTTGCTCAATCCAAATGAAACATATGCAGTAGGACCATATGCCATCACTGATTACTATATGGAATCAAGAAAAGCACAGGCTCATGCAATGGAAAATGCAAAGCAGGTAATTAAAGATATTGCAGAAGAATTTGAAAAAATATCAGGACGTAAATACGGTCTTATTGAAGAATATAGAATGGAAGATGCTGAATATGCAGTTGTTATTATAGGTTCAGCTGCAGGAACAACAAAGGAAGCAATCGACCATATGAGAGAAAATGGTGAAAAGGTAGGTCTTATAAAAGTAAGATCATTCAGACCTTTCCCTGGAGAAGAAATTGCAGCTTCACTTAAAAAATGTAAGGCTGTAGCAATAATGGACAGATCTGAAAGCTTTTCAACAAATGGAGGCCCATTAGGAGCAGAGACAATGCAGGCAATGTACACAGCAAGATGTACAGCTCTTACAATTGATATCATGTATGGTATTGGTGGACGTGATGTTACAGTTGATGACATGATTAATGTATATGATACATTAAAAGACATCGCAGCAACAGGAGAAACAGGTGACGTTTACAGATACATGGGATTAAGAGATAAGGAGGCAAAATAAATGGGTTACAATTTTAAAGAAACAATGAATAAGCCTGAAAGATTTGCTCCCGGTCATAGAATGTGTGCAGGTTGTGGAGCTACTATAACAGCAAGAAACGTTCTTAGAGGACTTCATGAAGGTGATAAGGCAGTTATTTCATGTGCAACAGGATGTTTAAATGTATCGTCATTTATGTATCCATATGTAGCATGGGAAGACAGTTATATACATAGTGCATTTGAAAATGCAAGTTCGACAATGAGTGGTGTTGAAGGTGCATATAAGGCTTTAAAGAAAAAAGGTAAATTAAAAGAAGATTATAAATTCATTACATTTGGTGGTGATGGTGGTACATATGATATCGGTATCCAGTCTCTTTCAGGAGCAATGGAAAGAGGAACAAATATGACGTATGTATGCTACGATAATGGAGCATATATGAATACCGGTACACAGCGTTCATCAGCAACTCCAATGTATGCGGATACAACAACAACACCTGTTGGACCAAAATGTAAAGGTAAAGCACAGTATAGAAAAGATTTAGCAGCAATACTTGCAGCACATGACATTCCATACGTTGCACAGACAACTTTACTTCAGGGATTTAAAGATATGCATGTTAAGGCTGAAAAAGCTATCTATACAGATGGACCAGCATTTTTAAATGTTATGTCACCATGTCCTACAGGATGGAAATATAAAGCTGACGAAATAATGGAAATATGTAAGTTAGGTGTAGAAACTAATTACTGGCCATTATTTGAAGTGATTGATGGCAAATGGATTTTGAATTATGAACCAAAGAAGAGACTTCCAATTGAAGAATTTTTAAGAACACAGGGAAGATTTAAACATTTGTTTAAACCTGAAAATGAACACCTGATTGAAGAATTCCAGAAGGAAGTTGACAGAAGATGGGATGATTTGTTATTCAAATGTAGCAGATAACAGTATGAAAAATGCTGTTGTAAAATTACACAAAATGGTGTAAATTAAGATAGATTAATATTGACATATAAAGGCTGCCAAAAATAGAGAATATAATTTCTGTTTTTGACAGCCGATTTTTCTGAGGGAAAGAATAGGAATAAGATGGAATTTGAATTTAATCGAGAAAAAAGCAGTTTCATAAAAGTCTTAAAAGGAAAATGCGAAAAAAATGCATTAAAGTGCAGTGTTGAAGATAATAAAATAATGATTGAAACATTTGATAATTCAGAAGGAAAGTTAGAAGATGCTATACCGGCAGTTTTTAAAGGAACAATTGAAGCTAAAGAAAATAAAACATCAATTAAAGGAAGATTTACAAACGGATTTTATTTGACAACATTAGTAGCGGTAGCAGCGATATTAATAATTGCAAGATTATCATGGTCAATATATCAGAAACAATTGGACAATATTATTATGTGTGCCATAGCTACTGCAATATTAGTAATTGTTTGTGTAGTTGTTAACATTAAAGGGAAAAAAACAAAAGAAAGAATAATAACTTTGTTAAAACAACTACAATAATGTTAATAAAGTATGAAACAAGGATGGGTATGTTGCCTTTTGAAATCTGTTTGTTATAATGATATGAAAAAAGTATTTGTTGAATTATACAAGAAATGATTTTATTGACTTATACTCGTATAAATACAAAAAATAATTTTATTGACTTATGTCCGTAGAATGGTAAAAGGAATAATTAGTAATGAATAATAAAGTAAGTTCGGCTACAAAAAATATAATAATGGTATGCTTAAGCAATGGTTTGACAATTTTAGTCGGACTGTTCATGGGATTTATTTTGCCAAAGAATATTAGTGTTGATAGTTATGCAAATTATCAGATTTATAATTTATATATAGCGTATGCGGGGTTCTTTCATTTTGGACTTGTAAACGGAATATATATTAAGTATGGAAAATATGATTATGAAGATATTCCATACAGTAAGTTTAAAGCATTTTTTAAAAGCCTGATAGTAATTCATATAATTTCTGCATTGGCGTTGTTAGCATTTGTTATATTTGCAAGTGGTGGAAATGATATAGATCAAAGAATTGCATATCTTTTTGTAATAGTTAATATTCCGTTGATTAATATTAAATGGTTCTTTTCATCTATAAATCAATTTACAAAGAGATTTGTTATAGACAGTTATCTTACAATAACTCAGAATATTTTAAATGTTGTAGCAGTAGGATGTATTATAGCATTTCATCTGTACACATATTTAAGTATTTTAATATTCACAACAATAATGAATTTTGTATGTATGAGTTTGTCTATATATCAAAATAAAGAAATTATACTTGCAAAATCAGGAAAAGTTCAGTTGTCCGAAGTTGGTGGATTAATAAAAACAGGTTTTTTCCTGATGCTTAGTGAGTTTGTTGGAATTATTATTTTAGGAATAGACAGTATATTTGTACAACAGTTTATGCCTAAATATACATTTTCAATGTATCAGTTTGCGGTTTCAATAGTAAGTCTTGTATTTACAATGGTAACGGTTGTTACAAATCTTGTGTATCCATATCTTGTTAGAGCGGATGAAAATAAATATGGATTATATTATACGATGCTTAGTGATGTGGTATCTGTTGTTTCAGCAGCAGCAATGGCGGCATTTTTTGCAGCAAAATTTATCATACAATTATGGATACCTAAATATAATGATAGCATTCCTATAGTCGCAATTTTGTTTGGAACTATAGTATTCAGAATTTTAATAATGTTGGTATGTGGAAATTATTTTAAAGTACTTAAGATGATAAAGGAATACACTGCTAACAACATTATGGCAATTACCATAGGCTTTGCGTTTGATGTAATAGCATTGGTTGTGTTTAATGATTCATGGTACATTGCGTTAGCAAGTCTTGCGTCATTTATAGTATGGTATTTAATTACAGATAGAAAATTTATAAAGCATTTTAAATTGAAAGTTAAGGATTGGATACCAAGATATTTTTATATCGTAGTAAGTTTAGGGGCATTTTATTTCTTTGCAAATCATGATTGGGTAGTAAGTATTTTTGTCTATGGAATATTTACGGTTATATTTGGAATAGCATGCTTTGCAAAATATATAAAAGTAATAAACGAGATGAGAGTAAAATAAACTTGACAATAAACGGATGACAAATTAGTATATTAGTAAGTTCCAAAGGCGGTAACCCGGAGTCGGGTTGCCGCTTTTTGTGTTTATGGTAAAAATGAAAAAGGAAGGGAGTATGCTTATGAAAGGATTTGCAAAGACACTGGGAGATGTTTTGTCAACAATTGACGGAATTGTATGGGGACCAATTATGTTATGCTTATTAGTTGGAACCGGAGTAATTTTAACTATCAGAACAAGAGGATTAGGATGGAGAAATTTAGGTTATGCCCTTAAGTCGACACTTAGTAAAGAAGCAAGAACAAAAAGTAGAGGAAGTGGAGATATTTCACCATTTTCAGCTCTGACAACAGCGCTTGCAGCAACAATTGGTACCGGAAACATCGTAGGTGTTGCTACAGCCATGGTATCAGGTGGACCCGGAGCATTAGTATGGATGTGGTTGTCGGCAGCATTTGGAATTACATCAAAATTTAGTGAATGTATGCTTGCAATTAAGTACAGAGAAGTAAATGCTAATGGGGAAATGTCAGGTGGTCCTATGTACACAATGAAAAAGGCATTTAAAAATAAAAAGATTGGAGCAGTACTTGGCTGGGTGTTTGCCTTATTCGCTGTAATAGCATCATTTGGAATAGGAAATCTTACACAGGCAAACTCGATATCAGAGTCATTAAAATCTACATGGAACATCCCGACAAATGTTGTTGGGGTAATTCTTACAATTTTAGCTTTAATTATAATTGTAGGTGGAATCAAATCAATATCAAAAGTATCACAGGTTGTAGTACCTGCAATGGCAATATTTTATGTAATAGCAGGTTTAGTGGTAATTATAATTAATATAGAAAATGTTCCCGCAGGATTGACAGCAGTTTTTCAATCTGCAATAGGGATACAGCCACTTGCAGGAGGAGTAGCAGGAACAATTACAGCTTCAATGATGAACGCAATGAGATTTGGTGTAGCAAGAGGTGTTTTTTCAAATGAAGCAGGTATGGGCTCAGCTGCCATAACTGCAGCAGCAGCTACAACAGATAACCATGTAAGACAGGGATACATAAATATGACAGGAACGTTTTACGATACAATAGTTGTATGTACTATTACAGGATTATGTATTGCAAGCTCAGGTGTACTTGGAACAACAGATGCATCAGGAGAATTAGTATCTGGAGCTGCCTTGACAATTGCAGCATTTAGTACGGCTTTAGGTAAATGGGGAGCTTACCTTGTTACAATAGGAATTGCATTATTTGCATTTTCAACAATACTTGGCTGGGAGTATCATGGAGAAAAAGCATTTGAATATATTTTGGGAACACACAAATACAACATGATTTACAGAATATTATTTTCTTTAATTGCATATATAGGAGCTACAACAACATTACAGATTGTATGGGATTTCTCAGATATAGCCAATGCGCTTATGGCTATTCCGAACTTAATATGTCTTCTTGTTTTAAGCGGTGAAATTGCAAAAGATATGATAGAATTTCAAAAAGTAATTAAGGCAGAGAAAAATAAGGAATAGAATATTATTGTTGAAATATGAATAAAATGCAATGTTTGTATAATAATAAATGAAAAATAGTTTAAAATTTTTAGAAAAGAGAGATAAAAAGTAATAAAACAGGGCCAAATTTATATGCGTTTATAAAATGCAATAAATTTGGCCTTGAAATATAATAGGCATAATTTGTAAATAAATGTTTCAAATGGTATATATGTGTGTTATACTAAATGGGTGAATTTATTTACCAAAAAAGAGAAAAGGAGGAGAAAGGTATGATTCAGAGAAGAAGTATTGCAATGTGCATAATTCTCTCACTCGTAACATGCGGGATTTACGGAATATATTGGTTTGTTGTTTTAACAGACGATGCGAACACATTATTGCCGGATAACAAAGGATTGAACAATACATCAGGAGGTGTAGCATTCTTGCTTTCGCTCGTAACATGTGGAATATATGGTCTTTATTGGGCTTATAAGCAGGGTGAAAAGATTGACGAAGCAAAAACAGCAAGAGGAATTATGTCAAGTAACTCAGGAATTATTTATTTGTTATTGACTATTTTTGGATTCGGAATTATTGCAGAAGCTTTAATGCAGAATGAATTAAACAGCATGGCGTTTTAATAATAAATTAAATAGTATGGTGTTTAAAAATGAATTAAATAACATGACATTTAATTTATAAAAAGTTACAATGTATGAAAATATCGAAAGAAATTAACAATTTTTACATTTTTATAAAGAAAAGTATCGAAAATTAATTTTTTAAATGATATGTTGACAAAAAAATATAACACATATATAATGGCATAGTATGCGAACAGGCATATTATGCCTTTTTGCTACAAATAAATGTGATTTACACATAATTCTAATAACAGGAGGTGAAAAAAGGATGCCTACATTTAACCAGTTAGTAAGAAAAGGACGTCAGACTTCAGTTAAGAAGTCAACTGCTCCAGCATTATTAAAGAGCTATAACTCTTTAAACAAGAAGATGAATGATACAGCTTCTCCACAGAAACGTGGTGTTTGTACAGCAGTTAAGACAGCTACACCTAAGAAGCCTAACTCAGCTCTTAGAAAGATTGCCAGAGTACGTCTTTCAAATGGTATTGAAGTAACAAGCTACATTCCAGGTGAAGGTCATAATCTTCAGGAACATAGCGTTGTACTTATCCGTGGTGGTAGAGTAAAAGATTTACCAGGTACAAGATACCATATCATCAGAGGTACACTTGATACAGCAGGTGTTGCTAAGAGACGTCAGGCCCGTTCTAAATACGGCGCTAAGAGACCAAAAGACGCTAAGTAGGAAAGGCTTTTATAAGCCAATCACAGGTTGAATGATTTTAGTGCCGGTTATTAGAATTATTACAGGGCAGAGTTTGACACGAAAGTTAAACTTTGCGGTGTTAGAAATAGAGTCTAAAGCCGTGCGCAAGGACACAACTTATGTGAGTACCGAAGATCTAATCGCAGGAGACTCACAAGTGAGGAAACCTGCAAAATCTAAGTTTGTGAATATTTTAGGCAAATTTAGGAAAAATTGATTAAGGAGGGAAGTAACATGCCACGTAAAGGACATACTCAGAAAAGAGAAGTATTAGCAGATCCAATGTACAATAACGTAGTAGTTACAAAGCTTATCAACAACATTATGTTAGATGGTAAGAAAGGCGTAGCTCAGAAGATCGTATACGGAGCTTTTGATAGAGTTGCAAACCAGACTGGTAAAGATGCAATCGAAGTTTTCGAAGAAGCTATGAACAACATCATGCCAGCACTTGAAGTTAAAGCAAGACGTATCGGTGGTGCAACATACCAGGTTCCTATTGAAGTTAGACCTGAAAGAAGACAGGCTTTAGGACTTCGTTGGATTACATTGTATTCTCGTCAGAGAAGTGAAAAGACAATGGAAGAAAGATTAGCTAACGAAATCATGGATGCTGCAAACAATACAGGTTCTTCAGTAAAGAAGAAAGAAGATATGCATAAGATGGCTGAAGCAAACAAAGCATTTGCTCACTATCGTTTCTAATAAAACTGTAAGTGTTACAAGACAGGTTGCATAGCAATAACTGTTTTGTAACAAATATACAGTTTTAATTTTAAATTCATGCAAATGAACAATAAATTAAGGAGGAAAAAACCTTGGCTGGAAGAGAATATCCACTAGATAGAACAAGAAACATTGGTATTATGGCTCATATCGATGCCGGTAAGACTACATTAACAGAACGTATCTTATATTATACTGGTGTAAATTATAAAATTGGTGAAACTCATGATGGCGCTTCTACAATGGACTGGATGGAACAGGAACAGGAAAGAGGTATCACAATTACTTCAGCTGCTACAACATGCCACTGGACATTAGAAGATCATCACAAACCAAAAAAAGGTGCGTTAGAACATCGTATCAACATTATTGATACTCCTGGACACGTTGACTTTACAGTAGAAGTTGAGCGTTCACTTCGTGTATTAGATGGTGCTGTAGGTGTATTTGATGCTAAAGCAGGTGTTGAACCACAGTCAGAAAACGTATGGCGTCAGGCTGACACATACAATGTACCTCGTATGGCATTCATCAACAAGATGGATAAAATGGGTGCAGATTTCTTTTATTCAGTTCAGACAATCATTGATCGTTTGGGCAAGAATGCAATCCCAGTTCAGATTCCAATCGGTAAAGAAGACGATTTCGCCGGATTAATCGATTTATTTGAAATGGAAGCATATTACTATAAAGATGATAAGGGTGAAGATATCGAAATCACAACAATCCCTGATGACTTAAAGGATCTTGCTAATGAATGGCATGACAACCTTGTTGAAAAGATTTGTGAATTAGATGATGACCTTACATTAATGTATCTTGAAGGTGAAGAACCATCAATTGAAGAAATGAAGAAGGTTCTTAGAAGAGCTACAATCGCTTGTGAAGCAGTTCCTGTATATTGTGGATCAGCTTACAAGAACAAAGGTGTACAGAAGATGTTAGACGGTGTTATCGAATACATGCCAGCTCCAACAGATATCCCTGATATCACAGGTGTTGATGAAGATGGTAACGAAGTAGTACGTCATTCATCAGATGATGAACCTTTTGCAGCTTTAGCATTCAAGATTATGACTGACCCATTCGTAGGTAAGTTAGCATTCTTCAGAGTTTACTCTGGTACAATGAACTCAGGTTCATATGTATTAAATGCTACAAAGGGTAAGAAAGAGCGTGTTGGCCGTATCGTACAGATGCATGCTAACAAGCGTACAGAAATAGATAAAGTATATTCAGGAGATATTGCAGCTGCTGTAGGTTTTAAGTTAACTACAACAGGTGATACAATCTGTGATGAACAGCATCCTGTAATCCTTGAATCAATGGAATTCCCAGAACCAGTTATCGAGCTCGCAATTGAGCCTAAGACAAAGAATGACCAGGGTAAGATGGGTGAAGCTTTAGCTAAATTAGCTGAAGAAGATCCTACATTCCGTGCTCACACAGATCGTGAAACAGGTCAGACAATCATCGCTGGTATGGGTGAACTTCACTTAGACGTAATCGTAGATCGTCTTCTTCGTGAATTTAAGGTAGAAGCTAACGTTGGTGCACCTCAGGTTGCATACAAGGAAACATTTACTAAGGCAGTTGACGTTGATAGCAAGTATGCTAAGCAGTCAGGTGGTCGTGGTCAGTATGGTCACTGTAAAGTTAAGTTTGAGCCAATGGATCCAAACGGTGAAGAACAGTTTAAGTTTGAATCTACAGTAGTTGGTGGTAACATTCCTAAGGAATATATCCCAGCTGTTGGAGAAGGTATCGAAGAAGCTGCACAGTCAGGTATCATCGCAGGATTCCCAGTACTTGGTGTACATGCTACAGTATATGATGGATCATACCATGAAGTCGATTCTTCAGAAATGGCATTCCACATTGCAGGTTCTATGGCATTCAAGGATGCTATGGCTAAGGCAGATCCAGTATTACTTGAGCCTATCATGAAGGTTGAAGTAACAATGCCTGAAGAATACATGGGTGATGTTATCGGAAGCTTGAATTCAAAGCGTGGACAGATTGAAGGTATGGATGACATCGGTGGCGGTAAGATCGTAAGAGCTTTCGTTCCATTGTCAGAAATGTTTGGTTACTCAACAGAACTTCGTTCTACAACTCAGGGTCGTGGAAACTACTCAATGTTCTTTGAAAGATATCAGGCAGCTCCAAAGTCTGTTCAGGAAAAAGTTGCTTCATCAAGAGCAAAATAATATATTGATTTAGATTATTAATTTAACTTAAAGGCTTGAAAATATTCCCATTATAAAATATAATGGGAACTAAGCCTATGTAAAGATGACCATTAGGTCAGTTATTAAAATATTTTATTATTAGGAGGATTATCAAAAATGGCAAAAGCTAAGTTTGAAAGAAACAAACCACATTGTAATATTGGTACAATCGGACACGTAGATCATGGTAAAACAACATTAACAGCTGCTATTACTAAAGTTCTTTCTGAAAGAGTTGAAGGTAACGAAGCTACAGATTTCGAAAATATCGACAAAGCTCCAGAAGAAAGAGAAAGAGGTATCACAATCTCTACAGCTCACGTTGAATATGAAACAAAGAAGAGACATTACGCTCACGTTGACTGTCCAGGACATGCTGACTATGTAAAGAACATGATCACTGGTGCTGCTCAGATGGATGGTGCTATCCTTGTTGTAGCTGCAACTGACGGTGTTATGGCTCAGACAAAGGAACATATCTTACTTTCACGTCAGGTTGGTGTTCCTAAAATCGTTGTTTTCTTAAACAAATGCGATATGGTAGACGATGATGAATTACTTGAATTAGTAGAAATGGACGTTACAGAAATCCTTGAAGAATATGGATTCGACGGAACTCCAATCATCAAAGGTTCAGCTCTTAAGGCTCTTGAAGATCCATCATCAGAATGGGGCGACAAGATCATGGAACTTATGGACACAATTGATGATTACTTCCCAGATCCACAGAGAGATACAGATAAGCCATTCTTAATGCCAGTAGAAGACGTATTCACAATCACAGGTCGTGGTACTGTTGCTACAGGTAGAGTAGAACGTGGTGTTCTTCATATGAACGACGAAGTTGAAATCGTTGGTGTTAAGGAAGAAATCCAGAAGACAGTTGTAACTGGTATCGAAATGTTCAGAAAGCTTCTTGATGAAGCTCAGGCTGGTGATAACATTGGTGCTCTTTTAAGAGGTATCAACAGAGACCAGATCGAAAGAGGTCAGGTTCTTGCTAAACCAGGTTCAGTAACATGTCATAAGAAATTTACAGCTCAGGTTTACGTATTAACAAAAGATGAAGGTGGACGTCATACTCCTTTCTTCAACAACTATAGACCACAGTTCTACTTCAGAACAACTGACGTAACTGGTGTTTGTGAACTTCCAGCTGGTACAGAAATGTGCATGCCTGGTGACAACGTAGAAATGACAATCGAACTTATTCACCCAATCGCTATGGAACAGGGTCTTGGATTCGCTATCCGTGAAGGTGGTAGAACAGTAGGTTCAGGTAAGGTTGCTACAATCGTTGAATAATTAACGTTATCAATGAATAGAGCGTAAGCTCACTATAAATAAAGAAAACCACGGTCGTGTTTACACGAAACCGTGGTTTTCCTTTGTTTATGGGGCTCGCAGGCATTCTATGAATGACGCGAGCTTATTGATTACGGAGTAATCAATAAGATATGCTTGCACAAAAACATAAGCATTCCCGAAATTTTCGGGTATGCCTTTTTTCGTATTAATGATAGAAAGTTAGATGCGTTGCTAAATGAGGTTAATAGCAGTATGAGAAAAGCAGAAACTGCAATGCTCAGAATGGCAAATGACCAGTACAGAAAAGTAATATTTAATTCTCAGATATACTACAATACGTGAGCTAGAACTTATGAAAAGGCAGTAGATATGGCCACAAAAGACTTTTTAAGCCGTGGAATTAATTGTATAGAGTATAAGAATGGTGCAAGAGTTAATATTGCTTCGTATGCCGGAATGGCTTTAAGAACAGCAAATACTAGAGTATATTGTCAGGGCGAAGGCGCTAAACGTCAGGAATGGGGCATAACAACAGTTATAGTAAATAAACGTGGTTTACCTTGTCCTAAATGTGGAAGATGGACTGGAAAGATATTAATAGATGATGTATGGAGTGGTGGAAAAGCAAGTGATGGACCATATCCGCTAATGTCTCAGGCTATGGCAGGCGGTTTATATCATCCAAACTGCAAAGATGGACATACAACATATTTTCCAGGCATCTCTGCAAAGCCTGAAAAGGTAACAAAGAAAGAAATGAAGCGGGCGGTAATTGCAGAAAAACAAGAGAATAGAGACAACTTAATACAGAGAAACATAGATAAGTTTGATATGTTATCAAATTATTCATTGGATGAAGAAAAACAAGAAGGAATATGTATCTAGGGCAAATGCCTGGAATAATATAAAAAGATCTCAGAAGGGTATAAATTTTGGAAAAGCCTTAGAAAGTGGAAATATTAATAATAAAAGGGTAGGAAATAATAATGTTGACTTAAACAAAATGAAGGAAGAATTTAGGAAGAAATTTAATCAATTAACTAATGATTCTGCAACAAATGTTGCTTTAAGAAAGTATGCAAAGGCTATGTTGATTCATAGAAACGGAACTGATGGAGAAGACCTTTACATTATTAGTAAGAAATCAGGAAAAAATTATTTTCTAAAACAAATAGCAATAATATTTTAGGGGTAGAATTAAATAGAGAAGAAATTGAATTGATAAGGCAAATGCCATTAAAAATAGGAATACATAATCATCCCACAAATATATTACCAACAGGAAGTGATTTTGTAGTTGCTGGATATCGAAAATATGATTTTGGACTAGTAATAACACATGATTTAAAAGTTTTTCAATATAAAGTAGGAAGCAGACTTTTTCCAGCTGCTTATTTAGATAATAAAGTTGACAAATATATGGGAAAGAATTACAATCTACCTATATTAGAAGCACAAAGAAAGGCATTAGACGAACTTTCAGAGGAGGGACTTATTGAATGGAGAGAGATAATGACATAATCAAGGAAAAGGATTATATTGTAAAGACAGACAGAAGTCCAGAAGAAATTGAAGATGCAATAAAGAAATCCAGAGAAGAAATGGAAAGAATGAAAGAATGGCCAATGGCATAGATACCACCCAGTTATGAAACTAGGTGGTATTTATTTTTAAGGAGGTTCTATGGATAATTTCAAAATTATATACAAAATTCTGAAAATTATGGAAGCAGCAATGGATTTGGAAGAATTTGACACTAAAACAATATCTAAAGAAGCTTTGAATTTAACCGAAGCCAGATGGTGTAGGATTATTGCAATGCTCGTAAATGAGGGTTACATAACCGGAGTAGAGGTGTGGAATAGCTTTGACTGTGGTTATCCTAAGGTGGCATTATCACGACTAGAAATAACAATAAAGGGATTGGAGTATTTAGAACAAAACAGCCTAATGAAGAAAGCTGCTGAAATGGCAAAAGGAATTAAAGAAATAGTTCCCGGAATTTAATAAAGGTAATTAACAACATCCGAAAGGGTGTTTTTTTAATGCAATAAAATGAAGAATAGGAGGTAGTTCATGTTAATAGCTAAAATTGATTTCTATGACAAGGATAATAACTTTGTCTTAGTGAAAGCCGGAGATGAAGTTAAAGCTAGGACAAGCGAGCGTAAAGAGTATTTATTGAAATTAGGCGCAGTAATTGAAAAAGACGAACCAAAAGCATCTACAAGTAAGTAGGTGCTTTTTATATGCCCAAAACGTGATGGCTTAAAACTCTCGGAATAAGCTGACGAGCTAAAACGGAAAGGAAAACGAATATGATAAGAAGAACATTATTGCCTATGAACATTCAGTTTTTTGCAGAAGGTTCAGGAGAAGGTAATGGAGATGGAAACGGTAATAATAACCAGAACAATGCCGGAAATGGTAACAGTAACCGAAATACTGGAAATAACAATCAGGGTGCAACATATACCCAGGAACAGTTAGACGGAATTGTTAATAGCAGAACCGCAAGGGCGGAACAGTCGGCTTTAAGGTCGTTCTTTCAGCAACAGGGAATGTCAGAAAATGAAGTGACACAGGCAATTAACAGTTACAAAGCGCAGAGAGCAAAGAATACACCTGACGTTGCAGGAATGCAGACAGAGCTTGCACAGACTAAAAGTCAGAATTAGCAGCTTGTGGTTCAGAATTCAGCAACAATACAGGTTGTAGAGCTAGGAATTGATGCAAAATCTATTCCATATGTAATAAAAATGGCTGATTTTAAGGAAGTAATGAATACAGATGGAACAGTTGATGCTGAAAAAGTAAAAGCAGCAATAAACAAGGTTTTAGAAGATGTACCAGCCTTGAAACCAGCAGATAGTGGAGCAAATAATAATCAGGGATTTACACAGATTGGAGCTCCAATTAGATTAGTATCAATGTTTTGGGTATATCATCAAAAGCGGCATAAGCGAGGTTTATATCAAGATTTTTATTATTTTCATTCATTTTATTGCTCCTATAATTTATAATATTAATTGTATATATAGAAATAAAAAACATATACACACAAATCGGGGATAGCAATGATTGACAAAACATTTTATGTTATAATAAATGATAATTAAAATAAAAAGAAAGAAGACATTATGATTACACATCCAATTGAACCAATATATAATCAAAAATCAAAAATTTTAATATTAGGTAGCTTTCCATCTGTTAAATCCAGAGAAGAAGGATTCTTTTACGGACATCCACAGAATAGATTTTGGAAAGTATTAGCTGCCATATTTAATGAAAATATACCACAAACAATTCATGAGAAAAAAGAATTTTTGCTTAATAATAAAGTGGCAGTGTGGGATGTAATTCATTCATGTGAAATTACAGGGTCTTCTGATAGTAGCATTAAAAATGTTGAAGTGAATGATTTGACAAGAATATTAAATACAGCAGATATAAAACAAATATTTGTTAATGGAAAGAAAGCGTATTCACTTTATAACAAATATATGAAACAGATAGTGATGAAAGAAGCAATATGCCTTCCATCCACAAGCCCTGCAAATGCTGCATGGAATATAGACAGACTTGTTGAAGCATGGAAGATTATAAATGAGTGATTAAATAAGAAATATATATAGCAATAATTAGAATGGAAAGATAGCAAAATATAATTTATAAAATAATTAGAATTTGAACAAAACAATAATAAACATATAACTTGCAAAAGGGAGTAAATAATTTTATGAAAATATATTACTATAATGTAGAAAAATTATCTGATAAATCAGTATATTCAAAATATTATGAAATGATGGATGAAGATAGGAAAAATAAAATAGATAGAATAAATCAGGAAGATAAAAAAATGCAAAGTCTTGCAGCTGGAATTCTTATACAGCATATAAGAAAAACTGAAAAAGAAGACAGTAAGATATTAATTGACAAATATAACAAGCCTTCATTTGAAGATGGTAAAATTAAATTTAACATATCACATTCAAATAAGTATGCAGTAGCTGTTGTTTCTGATTATGAAATAGGGATAGATACTGAAGATGTTAAAAGAAAGAATAAGTTTACTATGAAAGAAAGAAGGATTGTTAATACCTGCTTTGCTCCCAAAGAACAAAAATACATTTATGATATAGGAACAGAACAGGGAAAACTTCAGAGATTTTTTAGGGTGTGGACTATAAAAGAAGCTTATGTAAAAATGGAAGGAACAGGAATGATAAGACCATTTTATACATTTGAAGTGGATTTCGAAGAGGAAAGGCCAAAAATTATTGCAGACAAAGAGACGATGATAACTGAAATGAAAATTGGAATAAGCAATTTAGTGTCAGTATGTCATAACATAAATGATAATGAATATACGATAGAGAAATTATAAAATAATAGAAAATATGAAAATAGAGAAAATAAATGGCAACTAGATGGGTAATTCTTTATTGGTTATAAGAGATATTAAACATAAATATATTATAGTAGGAAAATAATAAAGAATAGAAAACTAGAAAAAAGTTGAAGTAAAGATTGTTGTAATCCTAACTTCAACTTCTTTGATAAAATTATTTACACCAACGACCGGAGGCTCCACAAGGAAGAACCAGACCATTGCCGCTTACAGGAACTCCAATTTCATCTGAAGTAACAGTTCCACCAAATTTGGATTTAACTTCAGTTGATAACATATATGTTAAAACTGAAGGTGCAAGACCTGTAGTATATGAATTAATTAAGTAAAATAATGGATCGTCAGACAAGACTTCCGTACATAATTTTACAAAATCATAAATGGAATCTTCTATTTTCCAAATTTCACCACCAGGACCACGGCCGTAAGAAGGTGGATCCATTATGATTGCATCGTATTTGTTGCCACGACGTATTTCTCTTTTTACAAATTTAGTACAATCATCAACTAACCAACGAATAGGTGCGTCTTTTAATCCGGAAGAAACAGCATTTTCCTTTGCCCATGTTACCATGCCTTTAGAAGCATCAACGTGAGTGACAGAAGCACCCGCATTAGCAGCAGCTAAAGTTGCACCACCGGTATAAGCAAATAAATTTAATACTTTAATTGGTCGACCGGCATTTTTAATTTTTTCAGAACACCAATCCCAATTTGTTGCCTGTTCAGGAAATAAACCTGTATGTTTGAAACTAAATGGTTTAAGGTTGAATGTTAATTCTTTATAATTAATAGACCATTGTTCCGGTAAATCAAAGAAATCCCATTGACCACCGCCTTTTTTACTTCTATAATAATGCCCATTTAATTTATTCCAACGTTTATCTTTCTTTGGAGTATGCCAAATGACCTGAGGATCAGGTCTAACTAATATGTAATCACCCCAACGCTCTAGTTTTTCGCCGTCTGAAGTATCAATTACTTCATAATCTTTCCAATTGTTAGCAATCCACATAATTAATATAAAATCCTATCTTTAAAAATTTTAATCATTGTATTATAATGACCAATGGTTATATATTACAATTAGAGAAAATAAAAGTCAATAAAAGCAGAAAACTACCTATTATATATAGAAGAAAGAAATTAAAGAGTAAATTATGAGATTTAAATTTAAAAATGAATTTTGAAATGATAGTGTAGAAAAAGTATTGATAAATAGCCAAATTAAGTAAAATAAAATTTTTTGAAAAAATGGTTGCAATTTATATTTTCATGTTGTATACTAATTCATGCTGTGACATTGATAGCGTTGAAACGAGAGGTTGCTACAGTAATGTAGGTTTTCCGCGGAGCGAATGTCAAGTTAGGAAACTGGCGACAAGTCACTGTACTAAAAACGAGTCCACCATAGAAGTGGAAACACGTGGGTAAGTTGTGAGTAATCACGAAACACACGGAAAGGTTGTACAGTCACCGCTTGTCGTGCTAATAGTACGAAAAGGAGGCGGCTTTTTTTATGGCACAAGTAATGAGAATCACATTAAAGGCTTATGATCACAAATTAATCGATCAGTCAGCTGCAAAAATTGTTGAAACTGCAAAGAGTTCAGGAGCAGAAGTTAGTGGCCCTGTACCACTTCCAACAAAGAAGGAAGTAATCACAATTCTTAGAGCTGTACATAAGTACAAAGACTCAAGAGAACAGTTTGAACAGAGAACTCATAAGAGACTCATTGATATTGTTACACCAACACAGAAAGCAGTAGATGCTTTGGCAAGATTAGAAATGCCAGCAGGTGTATATATCGACATTAAGATGAAGAATAAATAATTCATCGCAATTTACTTATTTTAATAGGTAAAAAACGAAATAGTGAATTATCCTTGAAGGTTTAAATAGATTGAACTGTTCTAGGATGATCGCGGTGGCGCGATCCGCTGTAGATTAACAGGAGGTAATTAATATGAAGAAAGCTATTTTAGCTACAAAGGTTGGAATGACTCAGATTTTCAACGAAGATGGAAGTTTAGTACCAGTAACCGTTCTTCAGGCTGGACCATGTGTAGTAACACAGGTTAAGACAGTAGAAAATGATGGATACAGTGCTGTACAGGTTGGATTCGGTGAAAAGAGAGAAAAGTTAGTCAACAAGCCAATGAAAGGTATGTTTGACAAAGCTGGAGTTCCTTACAAGAGATTTGTAAGAGAATTTAAGTTTGAAAATGCTGAAGAGTATTCAGTGAAAGACGAAATCAAGGCAGACATCTTTACTGCTGGAGACAAAGTTGATGCATCAGCAATTGCAAAGGGAAAAGGATTCCAGGGCGCAATTAAGAGACATGGTCAGTCAAGAGGACCTATGGCTCACGGTTCTAAGTATCATAGACATGCCGGATCAAACGGTGCATGTTCAAGCCCAAGTAAGGTATTTAAAGGAAAGAGAATGCCAGGTCATATGGGCGCTAAAAAAGTAACAACACAGAACCTTGAAATTGTTAGAGTTGATGCAGAAAACAACTTAATCCTAGTAAAGGGCGCTGTACCAGGACCTAAGAAAGCTTTAGTAACTATTAAAGAAACATGTAAGTCTGGTAAGTAGATTTTGGAAGGAGGAACACGCAGATGGCAAAAGTATCTGTTTTAAATATGGAAGGTAAACAGGTTGATGAAATCGAATTAAACGATGCCGTATTTGGTGTAGAAGTTAAAGAAAACTTAGTACATCAGGCAGTATTGAGTCAGCTTGCTAATAACCGTCAGGGAACACAGAAAGCTAAAACTCGTTCAGAAGTTAGCGGTGGCGGAAGAAAGCCTTGGAGACAGAAGGGAACTGGTCATGCAAGACAGGGTTCTACAAGAGCTCCACAGTGGACAGGCGGCGGAGTTGTATTCGCACCAGTTCCAAGAGATTATTCATTCAAGATGAATAAGAAAGAAAAAAGAGCAGCTCTTAAGTCAGCATTGACAGATAGAGTTAATGAAAATAAGTTTATCGTAGTTGACGACATTAAGTTCGAAGCACCTAAGACAAAAGATTTTGTAAAGATGATGAACAACTTAAATGTAAGTAAAGCATTGGTTGTATTAAAAGACAATGATGTAAATACTGTAATGTCAGCTAAGAACATCCCTACAGTAAAAACTGCTTTAACTAACACAATTAATGTTTATGACATTCTTAAATATGATGTTGTAGTTATCGATAAGGCAGCTGTAGCAACAATCGAGGAGGTGTATGCATAATGGCAGATATCAAATATTATGACGTAATCCTCTCTCCAGTAATTACTGAGAAGAGCATGAACGCTATGGCAGATAAGAAATATACATTCTACGTACACACAGATGCAACTAAGACTCAGGTTAAAGAAGCAGTTGAAAAAATGTTCGAAGGAACAAAGGTTGCTAAAGTTAACACAATGAACTTAGAAGGAAAGAATCGTAGAAGAGGAATGACAATTGGAAAGACAGCTAAGAAGAAGAAAGCTATCGTTCAGTTGACAGAAGACAGTGCAGATATTGAAATCTTCGCTGGTTTATAAGAATAATAAGTAAACGCAAGAAAAGCGTGATAACAAATTGAATTCGAAAGGAGAATAAAAATGGGAATTAAGACATTTAACCCATATACCCCTTCAAGAAGAGCTATGACTACTCTTGATAATGCAGAAATTACTAAAGCAACTCCTGAAAAATCTTTAGTAGTATCTCTCAAGAAAAATGCTGGTCGTAACAATCAGGGTAAAATCACAGTAAGACATCATGGTGGTGGTTCAAGAAGAAAATACAGAATCATCGACTTCAAGAGAAATAAAGTTGATATTCCTGCTACAGTTATTAGCATCGAATATGATCCAAATAGAACTGCAAACATCGCATTAATCAGTTATGCAGATGGTGAAAAGGCTTACATCCTTGCTCCTAACGGACTTAAGGTTGGAGCTACAGTTATGAATGGTGAAAATGCAGAAGTTAAAGTTGGTAACTGTTTACCACTTTCAGCTATCCCTGTAGGTACAGAAGTTCATAACATTGAATTATATCCAGGTAAGGGCGGACAGTTAGTTCGTGCAGCTGGAAATGCAGCACAGTTAATGGCTAAAGAAGGAAAGTATGCAACACTTAGACTTCCTTCAGGAGAAATGAGAATGGTTCCAGTTATTTGCCGTGCAACAGTTGGTACAGTAGGTAACATTGAACATGGTCTTGTAAATATCGGTAAAGCCGGACGTAAACGTAATATGGGTATTAGACCTACAGTTCGTGGTTCTGTTATGAACCCTAATGACCATCCACACGGTGGTGGTGAAGGACGTGCACCAATCGGACGTTCTGGCCCATGTACACCTTGGGGTAAACCAGCACTTGGTTTGAAGACTCGTAAGAAAAATAAGAAGTCTAACAAGTTAATCATTAGAAGACGTGACGGAAAGAACATGAAATAAGGAGGTAGGAACTAATGGCTAGATCATTAAAAAAAGGCCCATTCGCGGATGAGAGCTTATTAAAGAAAGTCGAAGCTATGAACGCTTCAGGTGACAAGTCTGTTATTAAAACTTGGTCACGCCGTTCAACAATTTTTCCACAGATGGTTGGACATACAATCGCTGTTCATGACGGTAGAAAGCATGTGCCAGTATATGTAACTGAAGATATGGTTGGACATAAACTTGGTGAATTTGTTGCTACTAGAACTTATAGAGGACACGGTAAAGACGAAAAGAAGGGTAGATAATACCTGTAGATTTTGAAAGGAGGTCTCATCTATGGCTAAAGGACATAGATCCCAGATAAAGAGAGAAAGAAATGCTAATAAAGATACTAGACCATCAGCTAAGTTGTCTTACGCTAGAGTGTCAGTACAGAAGGCATGTTTCGTATTAGATGCGATCAGAGGAAAAGACGTAGAGTCAGCAATCGGTATTTTAACATACAACCCAAGATACGCATCAAGCGTTATATTAAAATTATTACAGTCAGCAATTGCAAATGCTGAAAACAACAACAATATGGATGTTAGCAAACTTTATATTGCTGAGTGTTACGCAGGTAGCGCTCCAACAATGAAGAGAATTAAACCTAGAGCACAGGGTAGAGCTTATAGAATCTTAAAGAGAAATAGCCACATTACAATCGTGCTCGATGAAAGATAGGAGGCAAAGTATGGGACAGAAAGTTAATCCACATGGCTTAAGAGTCGGAGTTATTAAGGACTGGGACTCAAAGTGGTACGCTGAAGCTGATTTTGCAGACAATCTTGTTGAAGATTACAAAATCAGAGAATATCTTAAAAAGAAATTATACAGCGCAGGTGTTTCTAAGATTGAAATCGAAAGATCATCTGACAGAGTGAGAGTAAACATTTATACAGCTAAGCCTGGTATCGTAATCGGTAAGGGTGGCGCTGAAATTGAAAAAGTTAAAGCTGAAGTTCAGAAAATGACAAGCAAGAAGTTATTTATGGACGTTAAAGATATCAAGAGACCTGACAAGGACGCTCAGTTAGTAGCTGAAAACATTGCTACACAGTTAGAAAACCGTGTATCTTTCAGAAGAGCAATGAAGTCTACAATGTCAAGAACAATGAAGAGTGGAGCTTTAGGAATTAAGGCTGCATGTTCAGGACGTCTTGGTGGTGCTGATATGGCTCGTACAGAATTCTATAGTGAAGGAACAATTCCACTTCAGACATTACGTGCCGATATCGAATATGGTTTCGCTGAAGCTGATACAACTTACGGAAAAGTAGGTGTTAAGGTTTGGATTTACAACGGCGAAATACTTCCAACTAAAGAAGGGAGCGATAAATAATGTTAATGCCTAAGAGAGTTAAACATAGAAAACAGTTTCGTGGTTCTATGAGAGGTAAAGCAACAAGAGGAAATAAGATCACTTACGGTGAATTTGGTATTGTTGCAACAGAACCAGCTTGGATTAAGTCAAACCAGATTGAAGCAGCTCGTATTGCTATGACTCGTTACATCAAGCGTGGTGGTAAAGTTTGGATTAAAATTTTCCCAGATAAACCAGTAACTACAAAACCAGCTGAAACACGTATGGGTTCCGGTAAAGGAACACTTGAATATTGGGTAGCAGTTGTTAAACCAGGACGTGTAATGTTCGAAATCTCTGGTGTTCCTGAAGAAATAGCTAGAGAAGCATTACGTCTTGCTACACACAAGCTTCCAGTAAAATGTAAGATTGTTTCACGTGAAGATTTAGAAGGCGGTGATAACAGTGAAAATTAAGACATATGTAGAAGATTTAAAGACAAAATCAGCTGCAGAATTAAATGATGAATTAGTAGCTGCTAAAAAGGAATTATTTAATTTAAGATTCCAGAACGCAACAAACCAGTTAGACAACACAAGCAGAATCAAAGAAGTTAGAAAAAATATTGCTAGAATTCAGACAGTAATATTTGAAAAGACAAACGCTGCTGAATAGTTTTAGGTTAATCCAATCCACTACAGGTGGAAAGTTAAGAAAGGAGAAATTGTTGTGGAAAGAAATTTAAGAAAAACACGTACAGGTAAAGTTGTAAGTGATAAGATGGATAAGACAATCACAGTTGCTGTAGAAGATCATGTAAAGCATCCATTATACAACAAGATCGTTAAAAGAACTTATAAGTTAAAAGCTCATGACGAAGAAAACCAGTGCGGAATTGGTGATACAGTAAGAGTTATGGAAACAAGACCATTATCAAAAGATAAGAGATGGAGACTTGTAGAAATTATTGAAAAGGCAAGATAATTTGCCTGGATTATAGAAGGAGGAATACAGCATGATTCAACAGGAAAGTAGACTTAAAGTTGCTGATAACACAGGAGCTAAAGAATTACTTTGCATCAGAGTTATGGGCGGATCTACAAGAAGATACGCAAGTATCGGTGACGTAATCGTTGCTACTGTAAAAGATGCAACACCAGGCGGTGTTGTTAAAAAAGGTGATGTAGTAAAGGCCGTAGTAGTTCGTACTGTTAAAGGCGCTCGTCGTAAAGATGGTTCATACATCAGATTTGACGAAAATGCAGCTGTAATTATAAAAGATGATAAGACCCCAAGAGGAACTCGTATTTTTGGGCCGGTAGCCAGAGAATTAAGAGAGAAACAGTTCATGAAAATTGTTTCTTTGGCACCAGAAGTATTATAGGAGGTGTGCTTAGATGTCAGCTATGAAGATTAAAAAAGGCGACACTGTTAGAGTAATCGCTGGTAAAGATAAGTTTAAAGAAGGAAAAGTTTCTTCTGTAGACAAAAAGAACAATAAGGTTACTGTTGAAGGTGTCAACATGCGTACAAAGCACACAAAACCAAGTGCTCAGAACCAGAATGGTGGCATTGTAACACAGGAAGGACCAATTGATGCTTCAAATGTAATGTATGTTCATAAGGGACAGCCAACAAGAGTTGGATACAAATTTGAAGACGGAAAGAAAGTTCGTGTTGCAAAATCAACAGGCGAAGTTATTGATTAATTGAGAGAGGAGGTCCGGAAAGTTGAGTAGACTTAAGGAGACTTATAAGAATGAGATTATGGATGCCATGACAAAGAAGTTCGGTTATAAGAACGTAATGCAGGTACCTAAGCTTGATAAAATTGTAATTAACATGGGCGTTGGCGAAGCTAAAGAGAACGCTAAGATTTTAGATACAGCTGTTAAAGATCTTGAAATTATTTCAGGACAGAAGGCTGTTGTAACAAGAGCTAAAAACTCAGTAGCTAACTTCAAATTAAGAGAAGGACAGCCAATCGGATGTAAAGTTACTCTTAGAGGAGAAAAGATGTACGAATTCTTAGATAGATTAGTAAACCTTGCACTTCCTCGTGTACGTGACTTTAGAGGAGTTAACCCAAATGCATTCGACGGAAGAGGAAATTATGCTTTAGGAATTAAAGAACAGTTAATTTTCCCTGAAATTGAATACGATAAAGTAGACAAAGTTAGAGGTATGGACATAATTTTTGTTACTACAGCTAACACAGATGAAGAAGCTCGTGAATTATTGACATTATTTAATATGCCATTTGCAAAATAGTTTTAGGAGGTAAATCCATGGCTAGAACTGCTATGAAAGTTAAACAGCAACGTAAAGCTAAATTCTCTACACAAGAATACAGTCGTTGTAGAATTTGTGGTCGTCCACATGCTTATTTAAGAAAATACGGAATTTGCAGAGTTTGCTTCCGTGAATTAGCATACAAAGGACAGATACCAGGCGTTAAAAAAGCAAGCTGGTAAGAGATAAATTGATAGGAGGAAAGAAACATGACTATGAGTGATCCAATCGCAGATATGCTTACAAGAATCCGTAACGCAAACACTGCTAAACATGATACAGTTGATGTTCCTGCATCAAAGATGAAATTAGCTATCGCTGAAATTCTTTTAAATGAAGGATATATCAAGAAGTATGAAGTCATTGAAGACGGTAATTTTAAAACAATCAGAATCACATTAAAATATGGTAAAGATAAGAATGATAAAGTTATTTCAGGAATCAAGAAGATTTCTAAGCCGGGTCTTCGTGTTTACGCTAGTAAAGACGAACTTCCAAGAGTTCTTGGAGGACTTGGAATTGCAATCATTTCTACAAACAAAGGTGTGGTTACAGATAAAGTTGCAAGAAAAGAAAACGTTGGTGGAGAAGTTCTCGCTTTCGTTTGGTAGGAAGAAAATAACGTTAAGAGATGAGATAAGATTGAAGAGTTTCTCTTCTTTCTTAGTCCAACTCTTCATTATTAATAAGGAGGTAACGGCATGTCACGTATAGGAAGAATGCCTATCGCTATACCAGCAGGAGTAACTGTTGATATTGCAGAAAATAATAAGGTGACTATTACAGGACCTAAGGGAACTCTTGAAAGAGTATTACCTGCGGAAATGGAAATTAAAAAAGACGGTGAAGAAATCATCGTTAGCAGACCAAATGATTTAAAGAAAATGAAATCATTACACGGTCTTACAAGAACACTTATCAACAATATGGTTGTTGGTGTTACAGAAGGATACCAGAAAGTTCTTGAAATCAACGGTGTTGGTTACAGAGGACAGAAACAGGGAAATAAATTAATTCTTTCATTAGGTTATTCACATCCAGTAGAAATGGAAGATCCAGAAGGAATCACAGTTGAAATGGATGGACAGAATAAGATAATAATTAAAGGTATTGATAAAGAAAAAGTAGGCCAGTACGCTGCTGAAATCAGAACAAAGAGAGCACCTGAACCTTACAAAGGAAAAGGTATCAAATATGAAGATGAAGTTATCAGACGTAAAGTTGGTAAGACTGGTAAGAAATAATTAAAGGAGTGTAAGAAATGATTAGTAAGAAATCAAGAAGCGAAATTCGTGTTAAAAAGCATAACAGACTGCGTAATCATTTAAGTGGAACAACAGAATGTCCACGTTTAGCAGTTTTCAGAAGTAATAATCATATGTATGCTCAAATTATTGACGATACAGTTGGAAAGACTCTTGTAGCGGCTTCAACACTTGAAGCTAAGAAAGAGTTAGAAAAAACTAATAACGTTGATGCTGCAGCATATGTAGGTAAGCTTATTGCTGAAAGAGCAATTGAAAAAGGTATTAAAGAAGTTGTTTACGATAGAGGCGGCTTTATATATCAGGGTAAAGTTAAAGCATTAGCTGATGCAGCTAGAGAAGCTGGATTAGAATTTTAGTTGAGGAGGATAACACACATGAGACGTGAAATAATTGATGCAAGTCAGTTAGAATTAGAAGAAAAAGTAGTGTCTATCAAACGTGTTACTAAGGTTGTTAAAGGTGGACGTAATGCCAGATTCTCAGCTTTAGTAGTAGTTGGAGACAAAAATGGACACGTTGGTGCAGGCGTTGGAAAAGCAGCTGAAATTCCTGAAGCTATTCGTAAAGGTAAAGAGGATGCTATGAAGAGTCTCGTAAGCGTACCAATGGATGAAAATAAGAGTGTAACATTTGATACAATCGGTAAATTCGGAAGTGCTTCTGTATTACTTAAGAAGGCTCCAGAAGGTACTGGTGTAATCGCTGGTGGTCCTGCTCGTAGTGTAGTTGAACTTGCAGGTATTACAAACATCCGTACAAAATCTTTAGGATCTAACAATAAGCAGAACGTAGTTCTTGCTACAATTGAAGGTTTAGCTTCATTAAAGACTCCAGAAGAAGTAGCTGCACTTCGCGGTAAATCTGTTGAAGAGATTTTAGGCTAGTAGGAGGTAATTAGAAATGGCAGATAAATTAAAAATTACTTTGGTAAAATCAACAATTGGAGCAGTTCCAAAGAATAGAAAAACTGTTGAAGCTTTAGGTCTTACAAAGATTAACAAGACAGTTGAAATGCCTGACAACGCTGCAGTCAGAGGTATGATTCAGAAAGTTAGACATTTAGTAAAAGTTGAAGAAATATAATCAATAGATAGGAGGTGCGACAATGGATTTATCAAATTTAAAGCCAGTAGATGGCTCAAAGCATAGTGATAATTTCAGAAGAGGCCGTGGACATGGTTCAGGAAATGGCAAGACAGCAGGTAAGGGTCACAAAGGACAGAAAGCTCGTTCAGGAAGCCCAAGACCTGGTTTCGAAGGTGGTCAGATGCCATTATATAGAAGAATTCCTAAGAGAGGTTTTACATGTATTAATTCAAAGAAAATAGTAGGTATTAATGTAAGTGCATTAGAAAGATTTGATAATGACACTACAGTTACTGTAGAAACTCTTTTAGAAAGCGGAGTTATTAAGAATCCACGTGATGGCGTTAAGATTCTTGGTAATGGCGAATTAACAAAGAAGCTTACAGTAAAAGTTAATGCTTTTAGTGAAGGAGCAAAAGCTAAGATTGAAAGCCTTGGCGGAACATGTGAGGTGATCTAATGTTAGAAACACTTCGTAATGCTTTAAAAGTTAAAGAAATAAGAAAAAGATTATTGTACACATTTATGATGTTAGTAGTAGTAAGATTAGGTAGTCAGATACCACTTCCATTTGTAAATGGTGATACAGTTAAATCAATAACATCACAGTTTAGCGAAGGGGCTTTCAGCTTCTTCGCTGCTATTACAGGTGGTTCAATGGAAAATATGTCTATTTTCGCATTGAGTATTACACCTTACATTACAGCTTCCATCATCATCCAGTTATTAACAATTGCAATTCCTAAATTAGAGGAAATGCAGAAAGATGGTGAAGAAGGAAGAAAGAAACTTGCAGAAATTACAAGATATGTAACAGTAGCATTAGCACTTATCGAAAGTACAGCCATGACAATTGGATTTGCAAATCAGGGATTGTTTAATACAGATACAATCACAATCTCAAATATGAGCACATTCCGTCATGTTGGTGTAATAGTTATGGGTGTTGTTGCTATGACAGCCGGTTCAGCAGCGCTTATGTGGATTGGTGAACAAATCACAGAAAAAGGTGTTGGTAATGGTATTTCTATCGTGTTAGTAATTAACATCGTATCAAGAATGCCAAGTGATATTGCCGGATTAGTTACTAATTATGTAACAGGAGCAAGTTCAATTGGTGGAAAGCTTTTAGCAATTATCATTATAATTGCTGTAGTAGTTGGAATTATTGCGTATGTAGTATGGCTTCAGGATGGTGTTCGTCACATTGGCGTTCAAATGTCTCAGAAAGTACAGGGAAGACGTCAGGTTGGTGGACAACAGTCAACAATTCCTTTGAAAGTTAATACTGCAGGTGTTATCCCAATTATCTTTGCTTCATCAATTTTGCAATTCCCAGTTGTAATTGCATCATTTTTTGGAAAGACACCTGAATGGACAAACTATTTAAGTCAGTCACATTGGTGTAATCCTGCACATATGAAATATTCAATCGGATTTGTTGCTTACATAGTAATGATTATATTCTTTGCATATTTCTATACTTCAATAACATTTAACCCAAGAGAGGTTGCTAAGAACCTTAATGACAGAGGTGGATTTATTACAGGTATCAGAAGTGGTAAGCCAACAGTAGAATATTTGACAAATATATTAAACTATATTATTTTAATTGGAGCAATCGGACTTATTATTGCAGCTTGTATTCCAATTGTAGCTTCAGGAGTTGCTGGAGCAAATGTTTCTTTTGGTGGTACATCAATAATCATCATTGTAGGTGTTATTCTTGAAACAATAACAACAGTTAAATCAATGATGACAGAACGTAAGTATCAGAATGTAAAAGGAATCTTTTAGTAGCATAGGGGGCAGTCACCAGACTAGTCCCCTAGATTGCTAGAATAGAAAAATTAAGAAGTTGTGAGGATTGTAAACTATGAAAATAATTATGTTAGGCGCACCTGGTGCAGGAAAAGGAACACAGGCAAAGATGATTGCTGAGAAATATAATATACCACATATTTCTACAGGGGATATTTTTAGAGCAAATATTAAAAATGGAACTGAATTAGGAAAAAAAGCTAAGGAATATATTGATCAGGGACAGTTAGTACCGGATGAATTAACATTAGACTTAGTTATGGATAGATTTAAAAAAGATGACTGTAAAAACGGTTATGTATTAGATGGTTTCCCAAGAACTATTCCACAGGCACAGGCTTTAGATGAAGCGTTAAAAGCAATTGGTGAAAAAGTTGATTATGCAATTGATGTTGATGTGCCGGATGAAAATATCGTAAGAAGAATGGGTGGAAGAAGAGCTTGCGTATCTTGTGGAGCAACATACCACGTTGTATACAACCCAACTAAGGTTGAAGGCAAGTGTGACAAATGTGGAAACGATTTAATAATAAGAGATGATGATAAACCGGAAACAGTTTTGAAAAGATTAGATGTTTATCATAAACAAACACAGCCTTTAATTGATTATTATAATGAACAAGGCGTATTAAGAAGTGTTGATGGTACAATTGACATGAATGATGTGTTTGCTGCGATAAATGATATTTTAGGAGCATAACAATGGCGGTAACAATTAAATCAGAGAGAGAAATTGAACTCATGAGACAGGCAGGCAAGTATATTGCAATGGCTCACGCAGAGTTAGAAAAAGAAGTAAAGCCTGGAATGAGTACTTATCAAATTGATAAAATTGGTGAAGAAATAATTAGAAGTTATGGTTGTATTCCTACATGCTTAGGCTATGAAGGATATCCTGCTTCATTGTGTATTTCTGTTAATGATGAAGTAGTACATGGAATTCCAAGAAAAGACCGTTTTGTAGAAAATGGTGATATTGTCAGCTTAGATTTTTGTTTAAGCTATAAAGGCTATCAGTCTGATTGTGCCAGAACATTGGCAATTGGAGAAATAAGTGATGATGCAAAACAGTTAATCGAAGTGACAAAACAATGTTTTTTTGAAGGAATTAAATATGCTAAAGAAGGTTGCCATTTATATCAGATATCAGCAGCTATAAATGATTATGCTGATAAATTCGGATATGGTGTAGTAAGAGACTTAGTAGGACATGGTATTGGTAGAGAAATGCATGAAGACCCACAAATTCCAAACTTCAGACAAAGAAGAAGAGGAATGAAGTTACAGGCTGGAATGACACTGTGCATAGAACCTATGATAAATATGGGAAGAGCAGATGTAGCATTTATGGATGATGATTGGACAGTAGTAACAGATGATGGAAGCTTAGCAGCTCATTATGAAAATACAGTTCTTATTACAAAAGGAGAACCGGAAATACTTACTTTAATTTAACCGAAAAAAAGGAGGATATATAAATGTCTAAAGCAGATGTAATTGAAATAGAAGGAAAGGTAATTGAAAAATTACCAAACACAATGTTTCGTGTTGAATTGGAAAATGGACATGTAGTATTAGCTCATATAAGTGGAAAACTTCGCATGAACTACATTAAAATTTTACCAGGAGACAAAGTAACAATTGAGATGTCACCATATGATTTATCTAAAGGAAGAATTATCTGGAGAGATAAATAATATGGTTGATAAATAAATTTAAAAGTTTTTGTTGCTATATTTTGACAAGTGTGTTAATATATATAACGGACTTTTTTTGAAAGGAGGATTTTTCAATGAAGGTAAGATCATCAGTTAAACCAATTTGCGAAAAATGCAAAGTCATTAAAAGAAAGGGAAGCGTTAGAGTTATCTGCGAAAATCCTAAGCATAAACAGCGTCAGGGTTAATTTCTGACATATTGAGTGAATATTTGGTTGTATTCACTTGTTTGTGCACTTTAAGAAGTTGTGTAATATCACAACGAATTAATTTGCGGCTGCAGTAGCAATATGCTACTATTAGATATTAGTAGTAAGAGAATTTTCAAGTACGTTTTCTTACTATATTAATCAGCGAATAGCTGAGAAACAGAATGTGGATGCTTAAAAATTGCTGATTAAGCATCAAGAAACAATTTAACGTTAGGTTACATGGGTGCGCACAACATTTCAGACGTGCAAAGCACGGGCTGCGTAATTTGTGGAACTTATCAATTTAACTAATGGAGGTTATACACATGGCTCGTATTTCAGGTGTTGATTTACCAAGAGAAAAGAGAGTTGAAATTGGCTTGACTTATATTTATGGAATTGGACTTCCAAGCTCACAGAGAATTTTAGCTGAAGCTAATGTAGATCCTAACACACGTTGTAAAGATTTAACAGACGATGAAGTTAAGAAGATTAGCGAAGTTATCGATGCAAGCCAGACTGTTGAAGGTGATTTAAGAAGAGAAATCGCTTTAAACATTAAGAGATTACAAGAAATTGGATGTTACAGAGGAATTCGTCATAGAAGAGGACTTCCTGTTCGCGGTCAGAAGACAAAGACTAATGCAAGAACAAGAAAAGGTCCAAAGAGAACTGTAGCAAATAAGAAGAAATAGTACCCATAAGGGAGGTTAGTTTAAAATGGCTAAAAAAGTTACAAAGAAAGTGACAAAAAAGCGTATTAAGAAAAACGTTGAACACGGACAGGCACATATCCAGGCATCATTTAACAATACAATTGTTACATTAACAGATGCTGAAGGAAATGCTTTATCATGGGCAAGTGCTGGTGGTCTAGGATTTAGAGGTTCAAAGAAATCTACTCCTTATGCAGCTCAGATGGCAGCTGAAACTGCAACAAAAGCAGCTTTAGTACATGGCTTAAAGACAGTAGATGTTATGGTTAAAGGTCCAGGTTCAGGTAGAGAAGCAGCAATTCGTGCTTTAGCAACTTGTGGACTTGAAGTTACAAGTATCAAGGATGTTACTCCTGTTCCACATAATGGATGTCGCCCACCAAAGCGTAGAAGAGTCTAATTTAGGAGGGAATAGAAATGGCAGTAAATAGAGTTCCTGTTCTTAAAAGATGTAGATCTCTCGGTTTAGATCCGATTTATTTAGGAATAGACAAGAAATCAAATAGAAACTTAAACAGATCTAGTAGAAAAATGAGTGAATATGGACTTCAGTTAAGAGAAAAACAGAAAGCTAAATTCATTTATGGTGTTTTAGAAAAACCTTTCAGAAATTACTTCAAGAAGGCTTCAAAGATGCCAGGTCAGACAGGTGAAAACCTTATGATTTTATTAGAACGTAGACTTGATAATGTTGTATTCCGTATGGGATATGCTAGAACAAGAAAAGAAGCAAGACAGATTGTTGATCATAAGCACGTATTAGTAAATGGAAAGCAGGTTAACATTCCTTCTTACTTAATTAAAGCAGGCGATGTTATCGAAATTAAAGAAGGTTGCAAGTCATCACAGAGATACAAAGATATCGTAGAAGTGACTGGCGGAAGAACAGTTCCATCATGGCTTGAAGCAGACCAGGAAAATCTTAAGGGTGAAATTAAAGAACTTCCAAAGAGAGAAGAGATTGATGTTCCCGTAGATGAAATGCTTATTGTCGAATTATATTCTAAATAAGCTTAAGCAATTCCCAATAAAGGAGGGGCTAATTAGTGTTCGATTTTGAAAGACCAAATATAATAACAGAGAAATCAGAAGATGGTAGATATGGTAAGTTTGTTGTAGAACCTCTTGAAAGAGGTTACGGAACAACACTTGGCAATGCATTAAGAAGAATTATGCTTTCTACATTACCAGGTGCAGCTGTAAGCCAGATTAAAATTGACGGAGTTCTTCATGAATTCAGTTCAATACCAGGTGTAAAAGAAGATGTTACTGAAATAATTTTAAATATCAAACAGCTTGCTATTAAAAACAATAGTGCTACTAATGAACCAAAGGTTGCACATATTGAAGCAAGTGGAGATTGTGTTGTAACAGCAGCTGATATTCAAGTAGATTCTGATATTGAGATTTTAAACCCAGAGTTGGTTATTGCAACACTTAACGGTGGCGCAGACAGCAAGCTTAGTATGGAATTAATTATCACAAAAGGCAGAGGATACATTAGTGCTGACAAGAATAAGAATGATAGTTTACCAATCGGTGTGATTGCTGTAGATTCAATCTACACACCAGTTGAAAGAGTAAATATGTCAGTACAGAATACTCGTGTAGGCCAGGTAACTGATTTTGATAAACTTACATTGGATGTTTATACAAACGGCACTTTGGAAACAGACGAAGCTGTTAGTTTAGCAGCTAAGGTTCTCAGCGAACACTTAAAACTGTTTATTGATTTGTCAGAAAATGCAAGAAATGCAGAAGTAATCGTAGATGCTGTAGATGATGAAATCGATAAAGTGTTAGAAATGAACATTGATGAGTTGGAATTATCAGTTCGTTCATACAATTGTTTGAAGAGAGCAGGTATCAATACAGTTGAGGAATTAACAAACAAGACTCCTGAAGATATGATGAAGGTTAGAAACTTAGGCCGTAAATCATTAGATGAAGTGCTTGCGAAGTTGAAAGAACTCGGCCTTGAATTGAGACCAAGCGATGAAAACTAATATTTATTAGTTTAAATATTATGGAGGTAAGAAAATGGCAGGTTATAGAAAACTTGGAAGAACTTCAAGTCAAAGAAAAGCTTTAATTAGAGGTCAGGTTACAAGTCTTTTAAATAACGGCAAGATTGTTACTACTGAAGCAAGAGCTAAAGAAATTCGTAAAGTTGCTGAAGGTCTTATTGCATTAGCAGTTAAAGAAAAAGATAACTTTGACGAAGTAACAGTTGTAGCTAAAGTAGCTCGTAAAGATAAAGATGGCAAGAATGTTAAAGAAGTCGTAGACGGCAAGAAAGTAACAGTATATGATGAAGAACAGAAGACAATCAAGAAAGATCAGCCTTCACGTCTTCATGCTAGACGTCAGATGAACAAAGTTCTTTACGATGTAACAGAAAATGCTACAGGTAAGAAGAAAGACAGAAAGAAAGTTGACTTAACTAACAAGTTATTTGATGAAATTGCTCCAAAGTATGCAGATCGTAATGGCGGATATACAAGAATTGTAAAAATCGGTCAGAGAAAAGGTGATGCTGCAATGGAAGTATTACTTGAATTAGTATAATAAATAAAGTTTAACTTATATATAAAACGGACAAATGTTGTTGATAAGGCAATGTTTGTCCGTTTTGTTATATCGGCTTTTTGTCAAACATTGGGTTAATCCAAATTGTAAGAAAAGATAAATAAGTAATTATATTTTGCTACGCCAAATAAAACCAATAACAAAATTTTGAATATTATAAGGTGAAATATAAAACTATATAGAAAAAATTATTGCTATAATTTCAATTATGTGCAAAAATAAAGCGTGAATAAAACTTGAAATTCAAAACAATTTGAGGATATGACATGGGAATAATTAATATAAAACATTTGGTTCATAAATTTAAAGACAATGATGAAAATGCAGAAATAATAACAGCCATTGATGGCGTAGATCTTGATGTAGAAGAAGGACAGTTTATTGCAATATTAGGTCATAATGGTTCAGGTAAATCGTCTTTGGCAAAACATATTAATGCGTTGCTTGCTCCGACTGAAGGAACAGTTTTAATATCCGGGATGAATACTAAAGATGAAAAGAAAATTTGGGATATAAGACAACAGGCAGGAATGGTATTTCAGAATCCTGATAATCAGATTGTATCGGCTGTTGTTGAAGAAGATGTAGCATTTGGACCGGAAAATCTGGGTGTTCCAACTGAAAAAATATGGGAACAGGTAAATTATGCGCTAAAAGCAGTTGATATGACTGCGTATAGACTTCATTCTCCAATGAAATTATCAGGCGGACAGAAGCAAAGAGTAGCAATAGCAGGAATAATAGCAATGGAACCTAAATGCATTATATTAGACGAACCTACAGCAATGCTTGATCCAATTGGAAGGGAAGAAGTTATTTCAACATTAGAAGAACTGAACAAGGCTAAAAATATAACAATTATCTTAATTACACATCATATGAATGAAACTATACATGCAGATAAAATATTTGTAATGAATAAGGGAAAAATAGAATTACAGGGAACACCAAGAGAAGTTTTTGCTGAAGTTGAAAAAATGAAGGAATTAGGACTTGAAGTTCCGCAGGTTACAGAATTAGGCTTTGAATTACAAAAGGAAGGCTTAAACATAAAAAATGGGACATTAGAGATAGATGAGTTAGTAGATGAGATAGTTAGGGTATACAATAATAACTAGGAGGCCAAAATGGGAATACGACTTGAAAATGTATGCTACACATATGGCAGTGATACTACAAGTGAAATAAAAGCGTTAAATAACGTTAATTTGGAAATAAATAAAGGTGAATTTGTTGCAATTATAGGACACACAGGCTCTGGAAAATCAACATTAATACAGCATTTTAACGGATTGGAAAGACCAAAGAGCGGAAATGTATTTTATAATGATGAAAATATATATGAAAATAATTATGATTTGCGAAAACTTAGATGCAAAGTCGGGCTTGTTTTTCAATATCCGGAGCATCAGTTATTTGAAGAAACAGTGCTTAAAGATGTCTGTTTCGGTCCAATGAATATGGGAATGAGCATGGAAGAAGCAGAAAAAAAGGCTAAATTAGTGCTTGAACAGGTTGGAATAAACGAAAAATGCTATAACAAATCTCCTTTCGAACTGTCAGGCGGTCAAAAAAGAAGAGTAGCAATAGCAGGAGTTCTGGCTATGAATCCAGAAATAATAGTCTTAGATGAACCAACTGCGGGATTAGATCCAAAAGGAAGGGATAAAATTTTAAATAGAATTAAAGAATTACATGATAATACAGGCATAGGAGTTGTTTTGGTGTCTCATAGCATGGAAGATGTAGCAAATTATGCACAGCGCCTTATCGTAATAAATAATGGTAAGATAAAATATGATGGAATGCCAAAGGATGTATTTAAGCATTATAAAGAATTAGAAAAGATGGGACTTAAAGCACCCCAGATTACGTATATTATGCATAAGTTAAAAGAAAAAGGGTTAGATGTAGATGAGAATGTTATAACAATTGAAGAAGCACGTGAAAATATTATGCAATGTCTAAATAGAAAAGACATTTAGAACAATAGTAATAATATATAGAAAGGTATGCAAAGTCGTAATTTAATAGATACTAAAAAGACTTTGAATTAGATAGATAAATGGCAGAAATAACATTAGGACAATATTATCCTGAAAATTCAATAATTCATAAATTAGATCCTAGGGTAAAACTATTTGGCACTTTAATATTTATAATAGCTATTTTTTCAACAAATAACATTATAGGATTACTTGCAATTGTAATGTTTTTGGCAATTATAATAAAAATATCTAAAGTACCATTTGCAAAAATAATTAAAGGGATAAAAGGAATATTATTTTTACTTGTATTTACGATAGTGTTAAATATTTTATTTACCCCAGGAACACCAATTATAACATTTTGGATAATTAAAATAACTAAAGAAGGATTAATAACAGGTGGATTTTTAACATTTAGATTAACATTTTTAGTGTTGAGTACATCTGTTTTGACATTAACCACTACACCGAACGATTTATCAGACGGATTGGAAAAATCATTTGCATTTTTAAATAAAATACACTTTCCGGTACATGAAATGGCAATGATGATGTCTTTAGCCTTAAGGTTCATTCCGACTTTAGTTGAGGAAACAGAGAAAATAAAAAAAGCTCAAATGGCAAGAGGAGCAGACTTTGAAACAGGCGGACTTATGCAGCGTGTTAAAAGTTTAATACCATTGTTAGTACCACTATTTGTTTCTTCTATAAGAAGAGCGCTGGATTTAGCAATGGCTATGGAAGCGAGATGTTATCATGGTGGTAATAGAACAAAATTAAAACCACTTGTTTATAAGAAAAAGGATAAAATATCATATTTAGTATTAGTTGGCTTTTTGTGTGTGATATTAGGAGCAGGATTTGTTACGAATAATTTAGTGATGTTTAAATTTCTGAGCATAAAAGCAAGCTAAAATATAATAAATATATTGGTAAAAATAAAATTGTATTAATAAACAATAGAAAAATAAAATAAGTTATTAATAATTTGCAAATATAATCTTGTAATATATACAATTAATCGTTTATTAGGAGAATTATAAATAAATGAAGAGAGTAAAATTAATTATAGCATATGATGGCACAAATTATTGTGGATGGCAAATACAAATAAATGGAATAACTGTAGAGGAAGTGCTTAATAAAGCTATAAGTGAATTGACAGGAGTAGAAACAGCTGTTATTGGAGCGAGTAGAACTGATTCGGGGGTCCATGCTATGGGAAATGTAGCTGTTTTTGATACGGAATCAAAAATTCCAGGTGAGAAATTTTCATTTGCATTAAATCAAAGACTGCCTAATGATATTAGAATACAAAAATCAGAGGAAGTTCCGCTGGAATGGCATCCGAGATTTTGTAATAGTACAAAAACATATGAATATAAGATTTTAAATAGAAAATTTGATATGCCAACGCAGAGACTATATACCCACTTTGTATATATGCCCTTAAATGTTGAAAAAATGAAAGCAGCAGCAAAATATATAGTAGGGGAACATGACTTCGCAAGCTTTTGCTCATCGGGAAGTCAGGTTGAAAGTACAGTTAGAACCGTATATAGATTAGAGGTAGATAAAAATGACGATGTCATATCAATAATAATATCTGGTAATGGGTTCTTATATAATATGGTGAGGATAATTGTAGGTACTTTAATAAAAGTAGGATTGGGAGTTTATCCACCAGAACATGTAAAAGAAATAATAGAGGCAAAAGATAGAAATACAGCGGGACCTAAAGCACCGGCATGTGGCTTAATGCTGGTTAAGATAGACTATGAGGATTGAAAAAAATAACTAAAAACTAAAGTCTAAGAAGAGATAGAAAATAATGATGATTCCACCATATAGAAGATTATTTCATATAGTGGAATTTTCTTTGTTAATTGCATAAAATATTAAAGTTAGACAAATGAAGAGGGTAGAATTTAAATTTGCAAGATAACATACAAATGAAGAATGAAGAAAAATAAATAAAATTGAAAAAAAGTGTTGACAATTGTATATAAAAGTTGTATTCTATTCAAGCTGACTGTT